>Ga0209829_10000048_pt1 | contig 96177 bp, 88 predicted proteins | sample C_140205_EF_Meta_FD_187311 | JGI IMG/M metagenome (GOLD analysis project Ga0209829, IMG submission 187311) | Freshwater microbial communities from Lake Croche, Canada to study carbon cycling - C_140205_EF_MetaG (SPAdes) (version 2) | ecosystem: Environmental > Aquatic > Freshwater > Lake...
CGTGGTGATGCGTCGGCAACAGCTGCACAAACGTCTTGATAGAAACGAGCGGATTGCGGATCTCATGCGCGAGACTCGCCCCGAGCAAACCCACCGTCGCGAGCTGCTCGGTATGTTGGACCTTGAGCGCAAAGTGTGCCCGCTCTAGTGCGCTCTCGATGATTGAGGCCAACTCCATGAGCTCCGTCACTTGAAGATACGTAAAGGGCCGCCGTGACCCCGCGACTCCCACACCCACCACCGCCGACAATGTGTGGCCCTCACCAATCACGAGCACACCCAGCTCCTTCTCACGAAGAAATCGCGCCAGCTTTTCGCGCTCAGGGGTTGAGCGCTCGCGCGTCAGCCGTTCCGGCGTGGCCCAGCGTAGTTGCCGCAACGCATTTAACAAGGGTCCGTCGTGCGCCAACTCAATGCCTGTCGCTGCCGGCCCGCTGACTCCAGCTAGGAGAATCATCGCACGATCTGCTTTCGCCCAATTTTGTAGAATTGCGGAAAAAGCCTCCTCCAACCGCTCCGGCCGTGATTCGCGCCGCGCCACAACATACGCAGCATTGCGCGACTCGGCATCTGAGTGATTTAATCCGAGCGCACGCCAGATCGCCGGCTGAACCAGTGCGGCAAATCCCAATCCCACTGCGGCCGCTGCAAAGAGCGCCACCGGCCCGGGGAAAAATCCGGCGGCGACGACATACCCGCCCCAACCCAGCGCCGCCGTCAGCCCCGTCTGCAGGCCCCGACCCAGCAAGACCGCCAGCATGTGCCGTGCATCGAGCACCCGCGTCGTCGCAATGGCCCACGACGTTGCTAGGTAAAACGCCAATACAAAGATGGATTGCGCTCGGTTAAACGCCGAATCTCCTGTGATCGCGCCCAGCACCATGAGGCTCACGACAGCAATGCTGGCTGCGATCGACCCGAGGAGGAGGAGCTGCAACTCGAGTTTTCGCACGCCGGAGAGAGCCCGGGACTGCCAGATCGCCTGCACGGCCAACGCGACCACGCCGCACGCCATCGTCGACACATAGACGAAATAACCCCAGCCATAAAGGCGCTTCTCACCAGTCGAGTCCGCCGGAACAAAATAAGACGTGAAGCAGAGCCACACGAGCGCTGAACCGATCAGTGACCACGGGATCATGCGCACCAAATGCGCCTGCAGGCCCCGGTCCGGCTCGGCCACCGTTTGCTTGACCAACCACATCATCAGCACAACGCCCACCGCCACTGCGCACGCAAGACGCACCCACCACAAGCCGTTTTCGTTGCGTCCAGCCTGCCATTGCGTGAACAACCAGATCGCCACGAAAAGAGAGAATGCGAAAAAACTCCGGTTCAGTCGCCGTTGAGGGTTAGCCCACACGACCATCGACCCGACAATGCTGGCACAGCACGCAGCTATGATGCGAAAATCATCTAGCATCGTTCGATCACCAGACAAGAATTCGCCCCAGAAACCCCGTGCGCGTCAACCAGGCAGCGACCAGCCGCGATCCATCGAGGCTGGTTTGACAAGTTCAATGAGCACGCAGGATCAGGCCGGTCCCAATTTACCGTCGGGGGGATCACGCCGTCGCGAAGTCCTAACGCTGCACAAGCGATCTGGATTGCACCCGCCGCGCCGAACGGATTCCCGATCGCTCCCTTGATCGAGTATGCAGGGATCGCCTCCAAATGCGGGCCTAGAACTTTGCGCAACACTCCAACCTCGGCCGCATCGATCTGCCGGTGCCCCGGGCCCCAGGCATTGATACAATCGATATCAACGGGCCCGCAGGCCGAGTTGGCGAGAGCCATGCGCATAGCCGACAGCATCCCCTGGCAAAGATCGCCGTTGCGATCATTTGCATAGCCGAATCCGCCGACGAATGCATACGCTGGACGAGGACTCTCCTCGGCCTCGAGCACAAAGAAGCAAGCACCTTCTCCAACTACCCCTGTCGTTCGCCAAAGATCGAAGGGGCGACCTAATTTTGCCGGACTTTCATCGGTATCGGGCGCAAACCCAGCCGTCTTCAATTCGAGCATTGGATGGAGGAAAATGGGTGCTTCGGTGCCGCCTGCAATTACCATCGACGCCTCGCCGCGCCGAATCATATCTGCCGCGAACCCCACCGCATCCAACCCCGAACAACAGGCACTTTGGAACGACACCACCCTCGCATTCATATCGAGCGCATGCACGATAGCACCGCTGGTCGCGCTGCCGATCGCCTCACGCACCATCCGAGGACGGGCGTAGCGGGCACCCTTTCGCTCCACATCGAGGATTGAATTCATGATAACCTGCGGATCCATCAAGGCCGAACCAACCATCAAAGCCGCATCCGCCGCCCGCACCTCTTCCATTGAAAGTCCCGCATCGCGGATCGCCAGCGCCGTCGCCGCCACAGCCAACTGACTCATGCGCGAAATATTCCGGGCCCACTCCGCCTGCACGATATCGGCCAGCTTGAACCCCTTCACCTCCGCCGCGACAAACGCCCCCGCTTCCTCCGGGAACCGCTTCACCGCCCTCACCCGGCTCACCGGCTCCAAAATCCCCTTCCAAAACTCCTCCCGCCCAATCCCCGCCGGCGTGACCGGTCCGATGCCCGTGATTTTTACGCGTCGCCGCTTCATTCCGCAGGCGCGACGGGAAATAGCAACCGCACGGTCGTGCCCTTGCTCGGTGCCGACTCGACCGAAAATTTGGCGCCGTGCGTGCCCACAAGATGTCGACAAATACTCAGTCCAAGTCCGGTGCCATTGGATTTGCTGGTGTAGCCGCCATGCAATGCCCGCTTCAGCCGCTCCGCATCCATGCCCGCTCCGTTGTCGGCTACCGTCATTTCAATTTGGGCTGCCTGCAGTCCAAACGTGACGGCGACGCGCGTCGCACCGGCCTCCAATGAGTTCTTAAACAGGTTTTGAAAAACCCGCATCAATTCAAATTTTGCCCCGCGCACCCAAGCTTCGGTCAGTCCGACTACTTGGATTGCGACATTACCGAAGAAAATGACCTGCCTCACTTCGTCTACGACATGGACGAGATCAACCCGCACAAACTCCGGCACTTGTTTCGATGCCATCCGCCAATTTTCCGACAAATGGTGACAATACTCGGCCGCTTTTTCGACCATGGCCGAGTATTCGATCATTTTCTTGGCAAGTTCCGGATCGCGTTGGGAAAGAACCCGCGCTTCGCCCGCCAAAAGTGACGCGTAACCTATAACGACGGTCAGCGGATTGTTCAAATCGTGAACCAACTCAACCGAGGCCCGCGCTTGCCAGATTTGCGGTTCACTCTGTTCGATTTCCCGTTTCAACGCTGCGTTCGACTCCAAGGCTTCGCGCGCCAGAGTAGCCTGCACCCGGCGCAACCGAGTCGCCTGCGTTTGCCGACGGACCGCTTCAACCAGTTCTGGGATATCCGGCGGCTTGCGCAAATACTGATTGGCGCCAGACACCATTGCCTGTTGCGCCGTCAACAACGTCCCATAGCCGGTGAGCATGATGACCGACACATGCGGGTCTATTTTCCTCAATTCTTCCAATGCGCGGATCCCATCCATCTCCGGCATACGAATATCCATCACCACTGCCGCGTAGGACTTGGATCTCAATTTCGCGAGCGCATCCCTCGCACGCTCTGCTGTATCGACGGAAAATTCTTCACCTAGGCTGAATGCAATCGACTCCCGGGGGCCATACTCATCGTCGACGACGAGCACGGGCGGCTTCTCTATTGTTATTACGGGCGAAAGAGCGGGGATATTATCGGTCAGCATGAGGGCTGAGGAGCTAAAATAATTCTGAATTTCCGGCACACGCCGAAAGACATTTGGCCTGTTTGCAGACACCCAAATCTTGTGTCAAGCCATGCATCGGGCATTGATTTGAAGCAGCGTCATGGCGACGATCTTTAACGTGCTTTTTACCGTCATCGCTCTTGTCGCTGCCGCACTCGCCAGCGCCTTCACTTGGTTGCTCATGCACGGCCGCGAAAACATGCGCACCGCCGAACTAATTTCACTCGGTCTCGACCGAGAACGCATTTCGACCGAATTTTCCGTCACCCGCTCAGAAGTCGCCCAGTTATCGGCCCTCAACACTGAACTCCGCTCCGCATTGGCCGCCGGCCGTGCTGAGTTCGCCGCCCGCCTCGCCGCCGAGCAACAACGGCTTGCCGAACGCGAAACCCTCGCCGCCCGCTACCTCGCCGACGCCGAAAAGCTCAAATCCACCCTGCAGACCGAGTTTCAAGCCATCGCTTCAAAGCTCCTCGAGGAAAAATCTGCGAAGTTCACCGATCACAATAAGACCCAAGTCGAGGCGCTCCTCCACCCGCTGCGTCAGCAGCTCGCGGATTTCCGCGCCCGCGTCGACACCGTTTACAAGACCGAGAGCGACGACCGCTCCGCCCTCAAGGCTCAGATCGACCAACTCCGCCTCCTCAACTCCCGCATAACAGACGAGGCACACGCGCTCACGACTGCGCTCAAAGGCCAGTCGCAAGCCCGCGGCGCCTGGGGCGAGCTCATTCTCGACCGGCTTCTCGAATCCGCCGGTCTCGTCAAAGGGCAGGACTACCTCACCCAGGAATCGCTCACCACCGATGACGGCCGCCGGCTCCGTCCCGATGTGATTTTGCGCCTCCCCGACGCCCGCCACCTTGTCATCGACTCGAAAGTTTCGCTCATCGCCTACGAACGCGCGGTCAACGCCCCTGACGATGCCACCCGCCTCGCCGCCACGCGCGAACATGCCACCGCCGTTCGCACCCACGTCGAGCAACTCAGCGCCAAAAAATACGAAGACACCGGTAAACTCATTACCCCTGATTACGTACTGATGTTTATCCCCCTCGAACCCGCCTTCATTCTCGCCGCTGAAAACGACCGCACCCTCTACGAATGGGCCTTCGACCGCCGCGTCATCCTCTGCACCGCCCCCACGCTCCTCGTCACGCTCAAGACCGTTGCCACGCTCTGGAAACAGGATCGCCAGACGAAAAACGTCCAAGCCATCGCCACCCGCGGCGGCCTCCTCTACGACAAATTTGTCGGCCTCTTCGCCGACCTCGAAGAAATCGGCAAGCACCTCACCCGCCTCCGCGAGAGCTACGACGGCGCGCTCGGCAAACTCAAAACCGGCCCCGGCAATCTCCTCGCCCAAGTCGAAGACCTGAAAGCACTCGGCGCGAAAGCCAAAAAATCTCTCCCCACCACGTCCCCCGAATTAGAGTAGGGCAGGGTCTCCGACCCGCCCTCGGCGCACCGAGCTTGTCATTGCGAGCAGCGCAGCGCCGAAGCAATCCAGCTGAACCCACTCGCGCGTTTCACGCCCTCCCCCACGCCTCCCCGACTTGTTCTCATCCGTGTCAATTCGTGTTATCTGTAGTTGAGCATTCGACCCCCATTACCATTTCACCACCCATGTCCACCGCCTCCCTCCCCGGAATCTGGGAAATGATCCGCGCCGAAAGCGGCGGCGAACCCTCCTCCGATTTGCTCGCACTCCGGGTCGAACTACACCTCTCCGTCGATACCTACGCGGTCCACTTCGCCGGCGAACTCGCTGACCAAGGCACCTATAGTCGCACTTCTTCCGAACCTCATACCACGCTCCTCCTGTTCGGCGCCCACGGTCCCAACGTTGGCCGCTCCATTCCGTGCATTTACCAACTTGTCGGCGACCGCCTTCGCGTCTGTTACGGTCTCGACGGCACCACGCCCACCACCTTTGCCACGACCGCCGGATCAGCTCACTATCTCGCCATCTACCGTCGCAAGAAATAGCCTGGATGCTTCCCTTGCTTTTCTGCACGCGCCCACCACGACCCATGCCCATTGTCGTCACTAGCCTCTTCCTTTACCCCGTAAAGTCCTTCCGCGGCTGCTCAGTCTCGTCCGCCGAAGTCGATCCGCTCGGCCTCGTCGGAGATCGCCGTTTTTTGGTCGTCGACGAGAACGGCGCGCACCTCACGCAGCGCCCGCTTCCGAGCATGGCCCGGATCTCGACCGAACTTTCCCGCAACAACCTCATCCTCCGCGCCGACGGTGCCGGCACCCTCTCCGTGCCTCTGCGCGCGACTGGGCCAGCCACCCTGCGCACCGTATCGATTTGGCGGAGTCAGGGACTCCTCGCTGAAGACTGCGGACCCGATGCCTCGGCCTGGCTATCCGCCTTCCTCGGTGTCACCTGCCACCTCGTCCGCATCGGCGAAAAATTCCGCCGCCCCGTCCTCGACCGCCCTGAGTTCTCCTCGACCCCGCCCAACACGCCGCTCGTCGACGGGCGCATCGTTTCCTCGGATCTCTTCAATTTCGCCGACGGCTACCCCTTCCTCGTCGTCAGCGAAGCCTCCCTCGCCCACCTCAACGACCGCCTCGTCTCCATCGGCGAGGATCCCGTCCCCATGGATCGCTTTCGCCCCAGTCTCGTTGTTAGCGGCTGCCCCGCCTTCGCTGAAGACCACTGGTCGCGTCTGCGCATCGGCGGCATCACCTTTCGCAGCGGCGGCCCGTGCGCCCGCTGCATCGTGACCACCACCGACCAACTCACCGGCGAACGCGGCCACGAACCCCTCCGCACCCTCGCGACCTATCGCCGCGACGCGACCGATTCGACCCGCATCAATTTCGCCCTGAATCTCACCCACGAGACCAAGTCCGGCCACCTCCGCGTCGGCGATGTCGTCGAGCTTTTGTAATCACGATCAAGCCTACGATCCACGGCCAGGTCTGCTCCCGATCTAAAGTTTTCGCTTCGCGGCGATCACACGGAGTTCTAACGCAGTGAGCTTATCCTTGCCTCGCCCAACGGCTTCTTTCGCCACAATCAGATCCTCCAACGAGATCACCCAGCAAACTCGGCCATCGATCTCAAATTTCTCCGCCGAGCTCTTCAGGCGGGCAAAATCACCGAGCCCCAGCACCGATGTGAGAATGTCCACCACGCCCACATCCGTTTCCAAATAGAGATTGTTCACCCGCTCCCCCGCCTTGGGAAATTGCAAAAACGACAACCGTTGCGGCGTCATGCGATGACGAGGATTCCACCCGGCCAACGCCCGCCGCAACAGCTCAACATTTTCATCCGTCAGCACCGCGCAGATATCCAAATCACGCGTCACCTGCGACGACCCGTGCGTCACCGCCGCGTAGCCGCCGATCATCACGAACTCGAAACCCGAATCCGTAAGCTTAGCGATCAGTTGGCTGAAGTCCGGCGTCATAGGTGGCTTTGGCCTCCTGTAATTTCAAAATAAACCTCAACGCCCCGTCGTGCTGCCGCCAACGCTCGCCGACCGGCAATGCAAGGTTGGTATCCACCAAATCCAAATCGATCCCCGCTCGCCGCGCCTCCTCAAATATTTTTTCCGCCGAATCCATGCGTGGAACGAAAACGCTTTCGCGGGATTCGGCAAAGCCAATCATTCCCCTCACCAGCCGTCGCCACCGCCGCCCACCCGCCCGCGCTTCGCCTTGTGCCCCGCGCGGTGCTTTTTCGACTGAATCATCCGCACCTTCGCCCCGTGTGATTTCGGCCGTGTCCGCCGCCGCTCTGCTTCCCGGGCATCCACGACCGCCGCTTTCGCCGCGCGCTTCCGCTCCTCCAGTTTCGCGCACAATTCTCCCCACGCCACCTCGCGGTTCGCCGCCTGCGAACGCTCCCGTTGACACCGCACCTCCACCCCCGTCGGCCCGTGCCGCAACCACACGGTAGAGCTTGTTTTGTTGATTTTCTGCCCGCCCGGCCCCGCTCCACGCACAAATTTCTCCTCCACGTCCGCCCAGCGCACGCCGAGGGCTTTGAGTCTTTCTTCAATTTGAGTTGGTAAAGCCATCGTCGCCCCGTTTGCTCTTAGGGAAACTATTCTTCGCTTCCCGAGTCAAACGCCGCCTCCTCCTTCTCCCACTCGCTCCGTCTCACCCTTTCTCCTTATTCATTCCAACATGCTTAACGGTCCCGCTTGGTCCCAGAAACTCCGCGCTGAAATTGGCAAAGCCGTCATCGGTCAGGACGCCGCCGTCGAACGCCTGCTCGTCGCCCTCCTCGCCAACGGCCACGTGCTCCTCGAAGGCATGCCCGGCCTCGCCAAGACCCTCCTCATCCGCTCCCTCGGCACCGCCCTCGGCGTCCATTTCGAACGCGTCCAATTTACGCCCGACCTCCTCCCGAGCGACGTCACCGGCACGATGATTTTCCAACCGAAAACCGGCGAGTTCACACCCCACCGCGGCCCCATCTTCGCCAACCTCGTCCTCGCCGACGAAATCAACCGGGCCCCCGCCAAAGTCCAGTCCGCTCTCCTCGAAGCCATGCAGGAGCGCCAAGTCACCATCGGCGGACAAACCATTCAGTTGCCCAAGCCATTTTTCGTCATGGCCACCCAAAACCCCGTGGAGCAAGAGGGCACCTACCCGCTTCCCGAGGCCCAGACCGACCGCTTCCTCTTCAAACTCATCGTCGATTACCCCACCGCCGAAGAGGAATCTCAGATGATGCAGCGCTGGGGCCAGGTCACGAAGCAACCCTCGCTCGTCGCTGCTTCCAGCGGCGAAGAACTCCTCGCCCTCCGCGCCGAGGTAGACCGCATCCATCTTTCGCCCGCCGTCCAAGGTTACATCCTCGCGCTCGTCCGGGGCACGCGCGCGCTCGCGGAAAAGGGAGGCACCGGCAAACGCTATCTGAACTTCGGTGCCTCACCCCGCGCCTCCCTCGCCCTCTACCAAGCCGGCCGGGCCCTCGCGTGGCTCCGTGGACTCGACTACCTGTCTCCTTCGCTCGTGCAGGAACTCGCCCCTGACGTCCTTCGCCACCGCATCGGCCTCACCTACGAGGCCGAAGCCGAGGAAATCACCGCCGACAGAATCGTCGCCCAAGTCCTCGAGCGCACCCCCGTCCCGACGACCTCCTAATCGTTCTCGTGCTTCGTTCTCGTTCTCTAAATCTTTCTCCCGCCTAGCTCCCCGGCTCCCGCCCCTCCCGCCCGCCCTTGGCCCTCCTCTCCACAACTCCCGCGGCCTCCGCCGCCGCTCCCGCCGTCTCGCCGCTGGCCCTCCTGCGTCAGCTCGAATGGCGCGTTCGCCACGCCGTGGAAAACGTCCTCAGCGGCGAATACCGATCCGCCTTCCGCGGTCGCGGCATGGAGTTCGACCAAGTCGTCAAATACGAGTTCGGCGACGACGTCCGCGATATCGATTGGAATGTCACCGCCCGCCTCGGCGAAGCCTACCGGAAAAAATTCGTCGAAGAGCGCGAGGTTACCTTGCTGGTCGTTTTCGAAGACTCCCCGTCGCTCTCCTTCGGCTCCGGCGCGCAATCCAAACGCGAGGCCCTCCTCGAACTCGCCGGCCTCGTCATGCTCCTCGGCGCCGTCAACCGCGACCGCGTCGGCTTCGTCTACGCCGGACCCGAGGGAAAGATCGTCCGCGAGCCCGTCCGGGGTCGCGGCCAAATCATGCACGCCGCCGCCTCGCTGCTTGCCCGGCCCGCACCCGCGCCCACGGATCGCGCGCCCGAGATGCCCTGGCGTTTCCTCGCCCGCGCCGCCCCGAAACACAGCGTCCTTCTCTGGCTCAGCGATTTCCCCCCGCGCAGCGTGCCCGACGGCTGGACCGTGCTCCAACGCCGCTACCAAACCATGGGATTCCGGGTCGACGATCCGTGGGAGCGCGCACTCCCCGTCGGCGAATCTTTCGCCGCCTACGACCCCACCACCGGCCGCCTTGTCACCCTCGACGGTAATGCCGCCGAACGCGCCGCGCACGCCACGTGGTGTCGCCAACGCGAAGACGCCTGGACCACACTCTTCCCCGACGCGCTGAGCCGGCTCGTTGTCGGCACCGAGCAAAATCGCCTCGACGCACTCGTCCGTTTCTTCCACGCCCGCATGAAAGCGGGCTCGAGCCGCTAAGTGACCATGGGCCACCTAGCTTTCCACGACCCGCTCTGGCTTATCGCCCTCCTTGCGTTGCCGCTGATCATCTGGCTCCGCGGTCGCCGCAGCGTGCCCGTCTTGCTCGTGCCGTTCGCCGCCGCTTGGCATCGCCCTTCCCTCGCTGCCCCTTCCCGTTGGCCCGTCGGCCTCGCGCTCCTCGGTCTCACCCTGCTCGTCGTCGCCCTTGCACGTCCCCAACGCGTCGAAGACAAACGCGAAGTCCGCTCCCAAGGCTACGACATCATCCTCTCGGTCGACCTCTCCGGCTCCATGCTGGCCGAAGACTACGAAAAAAACGGCGAACCCATCAACCGTCTTCAGGCCATCAAACCCGTCATCCAAGCCTTCATCGACCAACGCCCGTCCGACCGCATCGGCGTCGTCCTCTTCTCCGGCCGCGCCTACACGATGGCCCCCCTCACCTTCGACCACGACTGGCTCTCCCGTCAGCTCGAACGTCTCAAGATCGGCATGTTGGAAAACGGCACCGCCATCGGTGACGGCCTCGGCGTCGCGCTCACCCGCCTTGAACAAGCGAAACGCGAAGCGGGCGGCCAGCGCCAAGGCGCCTTCATCGTCCTCCTCACCGACGGCGTGAACAACAGCGGCGCACTCTCACCCGAGCAGGCTACCCAGCTCGCCAAAGCCCGCCACATCCCCGTCTACACCATCGGTGCCGGCAAAGATGGCTACGTCCCCATGCCCGTCTTCGACGCCAACAACCGCCGCATCGGCCGCCGCATGGTGCTCTCCGACCTTGACGAAGCCGCCCTCCGCGTCATCTCCGAGCAGACCGGCGGAAAGTTCTTCCGCGCCGCCGACACCGACACCGTCGAAGCTGCCTTCAAAGCCATCGACCGCGCGCAGAAAATCGAATTTCAGTCCAAGAGCTATCTCATCACCACGGAGCTCTTCTGGTATCTCGCCGCTCCCGGCCTCGCCGCTCTCGCCCTCGCCGCCCTCGCCGCCCGGCCCATTTCACGCAAGGAGGCCTTCGCATGAACCCCCTCCATCCACGCCCTCCCTCTCCACGCGTCCCTCCATCCTTGGTCATTGGCCCTTGGTCCTTGGTCCTTCGCTCCGCCCCATGACCTTCGCCAGCCCCGAACTCCTCTGGCTGCTGCCAGCCCCCATCGCGTTGCTCGTTTGGGAACTCACCCATCGCCTTCGCCGCGCCAGCCTTGCGCGCCCAAAAATCCTCCGCGCCGAAGCCGGCGCTACCTCGCTTCGGCTCTCCGCCCTCGACTCTCCGTTCTCCGCGTCCTCTTCGTCTTCTTTCTCCCGCCCGCGCTACTGGCTCGCCGCCGGACTCATCCTTGCGATCACCGCCCTCGCCCGCCCCCAATACGGCCGCCTCGAAGAACCCGTCTTCGACCAATCTCGCGAGATCCTCCTCGCGATCGACCTTTCGCGTTCGATGCTCGCGCCCGACGTCAAACCCTCGCGCCTCGAACGCGCCAAGCTCCTCATCCAATCCCTCCTCGAAAAGCTCCAGGGCGAACGTGTCGGTCTCGTCGTCTTCGCCGGCACCGCCTTCCTCCAAAGCCCCCTCAGTGCCGACTACGAGATCCTCCGCGAATTCCTTCCCGCCCTCGGCCCTGAATTCCTTCCGCAGGGTGGCTCCAACTACGGTGCCCTCCTCGATGCTTCCCTCCAAGCCTTCAGCGCCACCAACGCTGCCGACCGCTTTCTCGTGATCCTGAGCGACGGTGAGGCCACCGACGAAGACTGGAAGAAACGCTTCGACGAATTGAAAAAGAAAAACATCCGCGTTCTCGGTCTCGGCGTCGGCACCCCCGGTGGCGCGATGATCCCCGACGGCACCGGCGGCTTCATCAAAGACGAACGCGGCGCCGTCGTCCTCTCGAAACTTGAGAGCGGCACGCTCCAAGAACTCGCGACCGCCACCGGCGGCGTCTACCGCGACGCCAGCGGCTGGCTCGACCTCGCCGGGCTCGTCAAAGAAACCGTCGAAGCCGGCCAGAAAGGCCAGTTTCTCGAGAAAAACACGATCCGCCTCGCCGAACGGTACCAGTGGCCCCTCGCCCTCGGACTCTGGTGCCTCCTCGTGAGTTTCTATGCTGAATTCCCCGTCCGCCCGAAACCCCGCTCAATCAAGCTGACCCCACATTCAAAGTTTCCTGCACCTGCCACCCCCATCGCGAGCGCCATCGCCACCCTGCTCGTCTGCTCTTTGTTTATTGGACCTCAGTCCTTCGGCCTTTCGCCCGCCGCATCCGCGCCTTCCAGCAAGCCCGCCCCCACGCCGGGAGTGCCGCCCGCCACGTCAGCTCAGCCTGCGCCCCCTCCCGCGTCCGAAGCGCTCGCCAAAATCATCGGCCGCGTCGCCACCGCCGAATCGCGCACCGCCCGTGACTGGGCAGAACTCGGCCGCGAAACCGTCACTTGGGGCAGCCGTCTGCAATCCGAGCAACAGCCCATCCCCGAGGGCCCCGTCCGCGACGCTCTCGCCGCCGTCGACACCGGCGCCAAACTCGATTCCAAGACCGCCGACTGGCCCAAACTCCGTGAAGAGCTCGCAGGCCTTCTGAAGCAATCCGAGGAGCAAAAACAAGATCAGCAAAAACAGGACGAAAAAGATCAAAAGGACCAAAAGGACAAACAGGAGCAAAAAGACAAAGATCAGAAAGATCAGGATCAGAAAAAATCCGACCAGCAGGATCAGTCCAAAGATCAAAAAGACTCCCAGCAGGAAAAATCCGACGAGCAAAAAAAGCAGGACCAACAAAAACAGGACAAAGAGGACCAGCAGAAACAGGGGGAATCTGCCTTCGGAGATATGAAGAAAAATGAACCGCCACCGACTCCGCAGGAAGATCCCGGCACCCAAAAAGTCGGCGGCCAGCCCGAGAAAAAAGAATCCGAACAACAGCCCGCCGATCCCTCCCTCGCTCTCCCGCTTCAGAAACTCGAGCAACTCCGCAGTCAAGACTCTCCCGCCCATCTCTTCCAACTCATGGAGGGCGAAAAAAAGCCCGCCACGAAAACCAAGGGTAAAGATTGGTAACGCCCATGCGCCCACGAATCGTTCTCATTCTCTTCCTCGTTCTCGTTCTCCCCGCCGCCGCGCTTGCCCAAGCCGTCCGCTGGGAACCCTCCGACGCCGACCCCGCCGAACTCATTCTCATTTTCGAGAACTGCTCACCCAATGGCGCCCCACGCCTCCCCGCCATCGACGGCGTGCAGGCCGACCTCACCGGCCAAGGCTCACGCACGGAGTTCATCAATTTCCGCCGCACGGACTACGTGCAACTCACCTATCGCCTGCGCACACGTTCAAACAGCCCGGTCACTATCCCCGCCTTTGACGTCAAGACCGATAAGGGTGATATCCGCGTCCCCGCCTTTAAGACCGCTGGCGCCGCCCGCAATCCGTCACTCGACAACGCCGCATCATCCCAACTGGTTCCCAGCGACACCACACTCTGGGTCGGCGAGGTTTTTCCACTCAACTACATCCTCGACGTCAACCGCCGCAACTTCAGCCAGCTCGAAACCAATCCCGATTGGAGCGCCACCCCGCTCGTCGCCGAGGAGTGGTCCAAACCCGAACCGGGCGAGCGCGTCATCAATGGTGAGGCCAAGCTCAACATCGTCTACCGCACCCGCGCGTATGCCAAAAGCCCCGGTTCCCTGACGCTCAATCCCGTCACGCAAATTGTCCGCCTCCAAACCGGCAGCATCGGTTTCGGTCTCTTCCAGCAGCCACGCCTTGAACGCCTCTCCGTGGAATCTGCCCGTCCCACCCTCACCGTCCGTCCCCTGCCGACACCCGCGCCCGCTGGCTTCGGTGGAGCCGTCGGCCAGTTCAAACTCGTCTCCAAAGTTGTCCCCGAAAAAGCCGCTGTCGGCGAGCCCGTTACCTGGACCCTTGAGCTCAGCGGCACGGGCAACTGGCCAGACGTCACCGGCCTCCCCCAACGCGACGTCTCGAACGATTTCCAAGTCGTCCAACCCAAAGCCAAACGCACGCCCTCCGACGGCAAACTCTTCGATGTCACCCTCGCCGAAGACGTCGTCCTCGTCCCGTCTAAGTCCGGCACCTACAACTTAGGCCCCGTCAACTTCGCCTACTTCGATCCCAAGAGCGGCACCTATAAGACTATCTCTGCCCCTCGCACGATTGTTACGATCACCGCCCCCGCTGCCCCCCAGTTCAATGTAGCGCCAGCCGTAGGCCCCCAGACACCGGACCAAATGGCCCAACCCCTCACGTCCTCCACCGTCGCCTCATCCACAACAAGCGCGGGTCCCAAGGCCCAAGTCACCACCCCCGCCGCTCCCACCGGCATCCCGCGCGATCCGCTCCCCGGCACAGCCACGGCGAACACGCCACTCACGCGACGCACGCTCTTCACTTTCCTGGCCGCGCCCTTCGCCCTCCTCGTCGCCGCCTGGATTTGGCTCGCGATCCACCGCGCCCAACAAACGGACCCCGTTCGTCCCCGCCGCGAAGCCCGCGCCCGCCTCGCCGCCACCCTCGCCCAACTCCGCAATTCCGGTGCACTTCACGTTTCAACTTCCAACTTAAACTCTCCGCAGCAGTCCCTGCTGCTGCGCTGGCAACACGACACCGCGATCCTCTGGCAGCTCACCCACGCCGCGCCGCCCGCCACCGCCCTCACCGACTCCGCTTGGTCCACCCTCTGGCAAGAGTCCGACCGCAGCCTTTACGGCCACGACTCTGCCGTCCCCTCCGATTGGATCGACCGCGCCGCAGCAGCCCTCGCTACCAAACGCGTCCCCGGCTTCAACCCCTTCCGCCTCTTCCTTCCCCGTAATTTCCTCCCCTTCGCCGCGCTCCTGCTCCTCACACTCGCCCAGCCCTCGCCGCTCACCGCCGCCGACCCCACGGCCGACTACACCGCCGGAAAATTTCCTGCCGCCGAAAAATCGTGGCGCGAAGCCCTCGCGAAAAACCCGACCGATTGGATCGCCCATCACAACCTCTCGCTCGCCCTCGCCCAACAGGACAAAGCCGGCGAAGCCGCCGCCCACGCTGCCGCTGCCTTCGTTCAAAATCCCGCGCACCCCGCCGTCCGCTGGCATCTGGCTCACCTCTCCGAAAAGGCCGGCTTCGCCCCTCCCCCGCTCGCCCCATTCCTTCGGCCGACCGCGCAACAAACACTCGCCGAACTCGCCTCCCCTGCCACGTGGCAACGCCTCCTCATCGCAGCCGCGTGGCTCACGGCGCTCTCGCTCGCCGGCCTCCTGGTCCGCACCTATGGGAACCGCTCCCGCCTGCTCGCCGTCGCCTCGTTCACCCTGCTCCCCTTATCGCTCCTGCTCGCCCTTGCCGCTACCCTCGGCTGGCAGACCTACGCCACCACCGCTGACGCCACCGCCGTGGTCGCGTGGCGCCCCGGCACACTCCGCTCGATTCCCACCGAGGCCGACACCACGCAAAAAACCACGGCGCTCCCCGCAGGTAGCGTCGCCGTCATCAGCAAAACTTTCCTCGGCTGGAGCCAACTCACGTTCGAAAACGGCCAAACCGGCTGGGTCCGCAAAGACGAACTCGTCCCGCTCTGGCGGTAAGGCGCGGTCTCAGACCGGCCCTCCTGCGACGTCACGCGAGCTCCAGCCCCGCCAACTCGACCAACGCCCGCTGCCGCACATCGAACGTCACAAACCGTTTTGCACGCAGCGCCAGCGCCGAGCCCACGTGCAGAATGTCCATCCCCCGGGCCCCGAGCGTCTCCGTATGCGCACGGCTCAAGGCTTCGGCCGCCTTCAGCGCTTTCGGCCAGTCCAGCGGAGCCCCGTGCAACACCCCCGCCGCCAGATCGTGCTCAATCTCGTGCCACGCGGCCTCGCGCTGCGCCGAAATAATCTGACGGCGAAACACCGCGAGCCGCAGCGCATTCTGCAGTTCGTGGCGAACCAGCGGAGTGAGAAAAATGGGCCTCAGCCCCTTCTCCACCGCCGTCACCGCCCGGGCCGAGTTCGCATCCTGCACGTAAAGCGACACGAGAAAGCTCGTGTCCGCATAGACCGGTGCGGCCATCAGAAGCGTCCCCGGCTGTCATCCAAGATCGCCTGCGTCGTCATCGCCGGCAAAATTTTGTCGCCATAGATCCGTTTCAACCGCGCCCGAAAATCGGGCAAGACGAGCTTTTGCTTGGGGCGTTCTCCGGCCGGAGTGAGATTTGCCACTATCTTCCTCCGCCGAGTAATCGCAACCTCCTCGCCCGCATCGACCCAAGCCAATACCTTCGGGAACTCGGTGCGCAGTTGCCGGACCGTGGCTGTTTTCATGTGACTCACCATGAGTCACCAATTCTTTTGGTCAAGTCTGCGACACCTTCGCCGGCGACTTCCGCACTTCCCCGCCACCAACGCGAAATGTATCTCCCGTGATCGCCATGAATTCAAATCTCACCAGCCATCATCAGTCATTAGACATTAGGCATTGGCCCTTGGTCATTCCGCGCGCAGCGCGGCTGTCTTCCGCACCATCCGCGCCATCGACTCCTCGGGATTGAGCGTCGTCACCCGTGCGATCTCCACCCAAGCCAAGTCCTTCGACTCGCTCGAAATCACCAACGCCTCCTCCGGGTCCGCTTCGATCATGAACCGCAGATCGTAGTGATAGTGCCCCGGCTCCGTTTTCCGCGCCGGAATCCAATGCCGGTCTACGTCGAAAACCTCGCCGCTCACCGCCCGCACGTTCACGAGCCCACTTTCCTCGCGCGCCTCGCGCAACGCGACCGCCAGCAAATCCGGATCGCCATCCGCGTGCCCGCCCAGCTGCAGCCACTTGTCGAGTTTGTGATGATGGGTGAGCAACGTCCGCGTCCGGTCCGGACCTACGATCCACGCCGACCCGGTCAAATGCCCCGGCACGCACTCCCGCCGCAGACAGTCCGCCTCCGCCTCCACAAAGGCGATCGTCGCCGCCACCATTTCCGCCTCATGCGCATCGAGCGCTCGCTCCGCGTGAGCCCGCAATAATTTCAAAACCGCGTTCCGCTGCATAAATTTCTCGCGTTCTTCTTTGTCCGTTTCCGTGTGTTCCGTGTATTCCGTGGGAAACTCCGATTTCGCGTTTTTCTTTTCACCGCGTCTCAAACCACTTCGGCTCCGCCTGCACTCCCGCCGACGCCTCGATTTGCGCGAACACTTCCGGCACCGTCGCCGCCGTGCGATAGAGTTCCAGGTTCGAAGGCTTGAAAAACTTTTCCGCCAACATCCGTTCAAATAACTTCACCAGATCATCGTAGAACCCATCTTGATTCAAAAAAATGCAGGGCTTCTTCACGATATCGAGCTGCCGCAACGTGAGGATTTCCATGATCTCCTCCAGCGTGCCCCAGCCGCCCGGCAACGTCACGAACGCATCCGCCCGCGCCTCCATCAGCAGCTTCCGCTCGCGCATCGTCACGACGCTGATGAGTTCGTCCGCCTCATCAAACGCCAGCTCCCGCACCTTCATGAATTCCGGAATCACCCCGACGACCCTCCCGCCCTTCTCTTTAACAGCGCGCGCCACCGCGCCCATGAGTCCCGTCTTCCCTCCCCCATAGACCAGCCCCCACCCACGCGCCACCAACTCATAACCCAGCTGTGTCGCCACGGCGTAATACTTCGGATCAAGCCGGTCGCTGGAGGAGCAGTAAACGCAGAGCAGTTTGGGCATGGGAAAGAGTTGAGAGCAGAGTGTTGAGAGTTGAGAGATCAAACCCAAAGCTCCCTCCAGCTTTTCCTCTGGTGCCCGCTCTCCACGCTCAACCCTCAGTTCTAAACTCTGCATTATCACCGGTGCCAACTCTCAACGCTCAACTCCCCGCCCTCCCCTCGGTGCCTCCGACGCGGTATCTCGGCCGCCTCGCCCCGTCCCCCACGGGCCATCTCCACCTCGGCCACGCGCGCACCTTCTGGCTCGCCGCCGAGCGCGCCCGCTCCGCCGGTGGCGACCTGCTCCTCCGCAACGACGACCTCGACGCCCTGCGCTTCCGGCTCGATTTCGTCGCCGCGATGATCGAAGACCTCCGCTGGCTCGGCTTCACATGGCGCGAGCCCGTCGTCACCCAAAGCGCCCGGCTGCCCCGCTACCGCGCCGCCCTCACCGCCCTCCACACCGCCGGCCTCATTTTTCCGTGCACGCGCACGCGCCGCGATGTTCTTGACGCCATCTCCGCCCCGCACGAATCCGCCGCTCCGCCCGCCCCCGACGACGAACCTGTCTACCCGCCCCAATTCCGCCCGCCCACCGACGCACCGCTTCCATCGCTCGGCGAAAAGATCACTGTCAACTGGCGCTTCCGCGTTCCCGACGGCGAAGAAATTTTCTTCGACGACGCCCGCTGCGGCCCCCAGCGCGCCACCGCCGGCCGCGACTTCGGCGACTTCCTCGTCTGGCGCAAAGACGACGCCCCCAGCTACCAACTCTCCTGCGCTGTCGACGACGCCGAACTCGGGATCACCGAGATCGTCCGCGGCGCCGATCTGATCCAGAGCACCTTTCGCCAACTCCTCCTGATCCGCGCCCTCGGCCATGCCACGCCCAAATACTACCACGCCCCACTCATGGTCGACGACCGGGGCGAGCGCCTCGCCAAACGCCACGACGCTCTCTCCCTCCGCACCCTCCGCGCTCAAGGCGTGACTCCCGGGGAGATCATCGCGAAATTTGCTACCGAAACCTCATGAGCCCTCCCAAAATCGGCGTCCTCAACATCTCCGACCGCGCCAGCGCCGGCATCTACTCCGACGAACCCGGCCAAGCTTGCCTCGCGCTCCTTCGCGAATGGCTCACGACTCCGTTCGAGGCCGACTACAAAATCATTCCCGATGAACGCACCGTCATCGAAGCCGAACTCCGCCGCATGGCCGACGAATCCGGCTGTTGTCTCATCGTCACCACCGGTGGCACCGGCCCCGCTCCCCGCGACGTCACGACCGAGGCGACCCTCGCCGTCATCGAAAAAGAACTACCCGGCTTCGGCGAACTCATGCGCGCCACCTCCCTCCGCTACGTCCCCACGGCTATTCTCTCGCGCCAGACTGCCGGCACCCGCGGCCGCACGCTCATCGTGAATCTTCCGGGCCGCCCCAAAGCCATCCGCGAAAACCTTGAAGCAGTTTTCCCCGCGATCCCCTACTGCATCGACCTCATTGGCGGCCCGCGCCTCGAGACCAACGAGTCCGTGATGAAAGCGTTCCGCCCAAAACCATGAGATAAAGATGGAAACCGGACTCCTTTCGCCGTTCCCTCCACCCGCGGCAGGTGCGTCTCCCGCATCCGGCTCTACGGTGGGTGATGATCTGAGATGCCTACTTCCGCCCCGCAGCGCTACCCGCGTGACCGGTGTTTCCGAGCAGAAACTCCCCCTGACTTAACCTTAGCCGCCCAAACCCAACCATGCCCCCAATCCCCTTTCTCTATCGCGTCCGCCGCTCGCTTTGTTTTCTCGCCCTCGCCCTCGGTTTTTTCGCCAGCGGTGCGGTCAGCCGCGCTCAGCCGCCCACCGGTGCCATCACCGGTCGCGTCCTCAATCCCGCCAACGGTCAATATGTCGAGGGTGCGCGTATCACCGTCGCGGGCACATCACTCGAAACATTTACCGACAACAGCGGCACCTTTCGCCTGGACGGCGTGCCCGCCGGTGACGCCCGCGTCCGCGTGTTTTACACCGGCACGGCCCCGCGACTCGACACCGTACGCGTCACCGCCGGCCAGACCGCCGTATTCGACATCTCACTCGCCACCCACACTGACCGACCTCTCGCCGCCCCCAGCGAAGTCGTGAAACTCGATCAGTTCACCGTCACCACCTCACGGGAAATCGACGGCGCGGCCATCGCGATCAACGAACAGCGCTTCGCACCTAACATCAAGAACGTCGTCTCCACCGATGAGTTTGGCGCCGTCGCCGAAGGCAACGTCGCCGAATTCCTGAAGTTCATGCCCGGCGTCACGATCGACCTCAGCGGCGGCGACGGCCGCACCATCTCCCTCGACGGCGCGCCCGCGGCCAACACTCCCATCACCCTCGGCGGCATCGGCCTGCCCGCCCCCGGCAATAACAACACCAGCCGCGCCGTGGAAGTTGGCTTCTTCAATCTTAACAATGTCTCCCGGATCGAAGTCTCACATTCGCCCACGCCCGACTCACCCGGTTCCGCGCTTTCCGGCTCGATCAATCTGGTGCCGCGCAGCTCATTCGAACGCGCCCGCCCGGCTTTCTCCGGGAGCCTCTATTTCCTGATGCGCGACGACCAGCGCGACTTCGGCAAGACCCCCAGCCTCTACCGCGACCGCCGCTCCACCGTCCACCCCGGGGCAGATTTCTCCTGGATTGTGCCGGTAAACAAACGCTTCGGATTCTCCATTTCCGCCGGTGCCTCGACGCAATATTCCAACCAGATCGGTCACACCAACACCTGGCGGGGCGCCAGCGCAGCGACCAACGGTGCGGCGTTTCCTGATACGGTTCCCGGCCGCCCCTACCTGTCGGCTTACACGCTCACCAACGCGCCCAAGGAAACCAGCCGCAACTCCTTCGGCGGCACGCTCGATTTCCGGCTCACCGCCGCCGACCGCCTCGCCCTCTCGTTTCAATACTCCTCGTTCGACGGCTGGACCGCCGCCCGCTCCCTCCAGTTCAACCCCACCCAAATCGTCGCCAGTTCCATTTCGCCGACCTCCGCGCAAGGCGTGGCCGGCGCCGGCACGCTCGTTCTCACGAGCGGCAACGGCCGCGTGCGCGCCAACCGCACCTACCTCCCGACCATTACGTGGCGACACGACGGCCGGGACTGGAAATTCGATTCCGCCATCGGCCGCGGCTACGGCACCAATGCCTTTCACGACACCGACAAGGGGCAGCTCCTCAGCGTCGCCACCCGCCGCACCAATGTCACGATCGGCTTCGAAGGCACCGGTGCGTTCCGCCCCGACACCATCACGGTCGTCGACAACGCCACGGGCGCCCGCGTCGACCCATTCCGCCTCGACACCTACGCGCTCAACACCGTCGCCAGCAACCCTCGATTCGCCTCCGACGTAAACTTCACCGCCACGGCCAACGCCCGGCGCGACTTCCTCTGGCGGGTGCCCATCACGCTCCGCAGTGGGGTGGATTTCCGTCAGACCGCACGCGACAACACGGCCGTCAACTACACTTACACGTTTGTCGGCTCGGACGGTCGCGGTAATATAACCAATGGCACCGCCGCCCCCTTCCTTGACCCCGTCGCTTCCCTTCGCCCCGGCCCCTATGGTTTCCCCGCGATGCAGGCGCCCGACTACAAGGGCACGCTGGATTTTCTTAGGGCCAACCCCACGCAGTTCACCCTCGATCAAAACAATCTCTACCGCTCCGGCGTGACCAACTCGAAGCACACCGTCGAGGCCGTCTCCGCCACCTACCTCCGCGGCGATGTCGCTCTCCTCGACCGCCGGCTGCTCCTCGTCGGCGGTGTGCGCTTCGAGCAGACTAATATCGACGCCCAGGGCCCGCTCACTGATCCCACGCTCAACGTCCAGCGCGACTCCGCCGGGCGCCCGCTCCGGACTCCCGCCGGCGCCGTCATCCCCATCACCACCGATGCGCTCGCCTCCTCGCGACTCACCTTCCTCGAGCGCACCGCCGTCGTGAAAAAGGAATACCTCCGCTCCTTCCCCTCGCTCAATGCGAGCTACAACATCCGCGAAAACCTCATCGCCCGCACCGCCGTCTCTACCTCGATCGGGCCACCCGATTTCAACCAATACGCTGGCGGCGTCACGCTCCCCAACACCGACAACCTTCCCTCGCCCGGCAACCGCATCATCGTCAACAACGCCGCCATCAAGCCCTGGACCGCGACGAGCCTCAAGGTCCGGCTCGAATATTACTTCGAAGGCGTCGGCCAGATTTCCCTCGGCGCGTATCGGCGGGACTTCAAAAACTTTTTTACGAGCAGCGTCTTTCTCCCGACGCCCGACTTCCTCACACTCTACGGTCTCGATTCCGCCGAATTCGGCGCCTACGAGGTCTCGACGCAACGCAACCTCGCCGAAACGGTGCGCATGGAGGGCATGGACCTGAGCTACCGGCAGGCCCTGACGTTTCTCCCTCGCTGGGCACGCGGCCTCCAGGTCTTCGCCAATGGCAGCCTGCAAAAAACCAAAGCCCCCGCCGGCCGGCTCGGCAGTCTGGCCTTCAACGAAATTCCCCGCAGCGCCGCCTGGGGCGTGAGCCTCACCCGCGCCAAGTTCAACGTGCGCCTGAACTGGTCCTATCGCACCGACCAAAACCAAGGCGCCGTCACCGGTCTCGGCATCGAACCCGGCTCCTACAACTACACGCCCGGCTTCACGAAAATGGACATCATCGGCGAATACTCGCTGACTCGCCGCTTCGCCCTTTTCGCGAATCTGAAGAACATCACCGATGTCCCCGACGCCGGGATCACCGTCGGCCCCAACACCCCCGCCCACGCCCGCCTCCGCTCTCAAGAGCGCTACGGTTCCCTTTGGACGCTCGGTATCAAAGGCACGTTCTAAGCCACGCGGCACATGCTGGGCGGGCGATCAACCGGGAAAGTGCTGCGCACATTTGTCTGCGCCACTACCGCACTCGCGGATTTTGCCATTCCGCCGGTAACACCGATTCCGGCCCGATGATATACACCCGGTAGTAGAGCCAGAAAATCACCAGCCCAAGCATCAGCAGGAAAAACATCTCGCCCAACCCTCCCCAGCTCTGACGACTGCTGCGCTGCATCCAACTCACGAGCAAACCGATCGCCGGCGCCACGACGAAACCGACGAGCGATCCACCGAAGATCACCATACCCATGATCGCCAGCGTGCGCAGCAGCACATCGTCGATCATCTTCGCCTTGTAGCTCACCAGCTCCACACACAGGTTAAGCAGCAGCAGGCAGCACGGGAGCACATAGTAATTGCGGACCACATTTTGATTTTTCACGTCGCACATTGACTATCGGCGAATCCTACGCGCTTTCAATCTCTGCTTCGGTCACACCGATTTTTCCCGCACCCATAACCCGTCCGCGTTTCGTTTCCCATGATCAACTACTCCGCTCCTGACCTCACCCAACACCCACCGCGCAGTCTGCGCGTCCGCCTCGGCGGCTACGTCCACCTCGCGCGTCTGCTCGACAAGGCCCGCGCCGTCCTCGCCGGCAAGGGCGGCGACTACCACTACAACTGTCCTCTCGACAAACTGTTCTTCGCCTTCACGGGCATCACAGAAGACGTCATGCTCGCCGAAATCAAAACCGGCAAAACCGACCTCCAAATTCTCGCCTGGGTGAACGAGCGCGCCAAACGCGCACCGCACGAGATTATTGCGTGGTCCGCTTGGGCGGAGCAGGTGGGCCCCGGCGGTGCCGAGGGCCACGAGTGGCTCGCCAGCGTCATCAAAGGTAACAAGTCCGAGCGTGACGATCTCCGCTCGTTCGCCGATCTCCTCGATTTCGACGACTACCACAGCTACGGCGGCAAAGCTTGATAATATTGCCGATCTGATTTCGCCGGCGTGACCTCTCAGGGTCCGCCGGCGTTTTTGTGCTCGCCGCACCAGTTCCACGGCAATCGCCCATCCTCAATCGCCGCTCGGCATTTTTTCACAGTTCGTTGTATTTTTCCGACCGTCCCTTCGCCTTTTCCACCGGATATTTTTCCGCGTTCGCCCGCATCTTCGCCTCGATTGAGGCGGCCACGTCGAGCCCAGTCGCATTGGCGAACTCCAGTGCGTAAACCACGACGTCCGCCAGCTCATCCGCGATCTTTTGTCTCTTCACCGCATCGGCCGCGATGGCCTTTGATTGCTCCGGCGTCGCCCACAGAAAATGCTCCATGAGCTCCCCCGCTTCCGCCGCGAGGGCCATGCTGAGATTCTTCGGTGAATGAAACTGCTCCCAATCCCGCTCGCGCACAAAGGCAAGCACGCGGGTCTTTAGTTCGGCGACAGTGGTGGAGGCATCGGTGAGCTCAGTCATGGGCCGACCATGCAAAGGTGCACAGCGTCACGCAATCTTCACCAACACAAAATAATTTCCGCTTGGCACACCGGCTGCATTACCCAACGTGACCTCCGTTCCAATGACCGCGTCCCTTAAACATCATCGCAGCTTTGCTGGCACTTCGTTTACGAAGGCCCAGCAGCAATGCTGCGTCGCGATGCGGCCGGTTGTCATTTCCACTTGGAACCAACAATCCGCCGCGGGCTTCCTCAGCTAAACCATCCGATCTTACGGAATGCGTTTAGTCCCGAAGCCCGGAGGCCCAAAGCCCCGAGGAAGACGCAACCGTTTTCACTTTCCTCCCATGCATACGATAATCCACCCGCTGATTCCTCGCACGTCTAGCCCAGCCGCCGAGCCGACTCACGTCGCGTTTCGTCAGCCGAACTATGACTGCCAGGAGCACCCCGACACGATGAAACTCGTCGTCTACGTGCCAGGTGTGGACGCCGCCGGCGTCGAAATCGAAGCCCGCGGCTCCGACCTGACCGTGACTGCGAAAAAGTCCCACTTCGTGCGCGTCAACTGGCAATCCCTCCACCTCGAGACCGCGCAACGCGACTATCAGCTCCGGCTGCGGCTCGGCTCCGGCTTCGATTACCCGTCGATGCAGGCCGAGATTCACCACGGTGTCCTGAGCGTCACGTTGCCCAAGCGGCTCACCGCCACGGCCTGCAACGCGCCCCGTCAACGCCGCGTCGCCGCCTGATGTCCCTTTCGCTTCGACGGCGGCGGATCGCCTGAGCGGCGGCAGCAGGCGACTGCTCCCGCGCCTCAGTGCCACCGCCGCCGTCGGGCAAAATTCACTTCGCGCTCAACCCGCGAAAACAAAAAGGCCGCACCTCAAAAAGGTGCGGCCTGAATTTTTTACTGGCTAGGCGTCCAACGCCGGAACCGCTGCAGCGTTAGCTGCCGGACTTTTCCGCTTCAGCGAGCGTGATGGTTTTGTAACCACCGGTGCTCTTAAAATAGAGCAGGATACCGAGGAAGATAACAGCCATCGTCAGCGGGATGAACGAGTCGGCCTTGAGCGTGTTACGGTCACCCTGTTGGTCGGCCTTCACAATCGCCTCTTGCTCGGGCGATGCCTTCTTCGCGGTCATGGCATCCTTCGCCTCGCCCAGTTTCTTACCATCGATCGCGTTCACCGGATCAAGGAACAGGAACTTGGAGGGCTCCGCGACCTTCACCGTCTGGTAGACGGCCGGGCTGCTCTGCTGGAGCGCTTCGGCCGCATAGCGATCCTTACTGTAACCGAGACCGGGTCCGCCAATCATACCGGCGGACAACATACCGATGCCGCCCATAATCGAAATGGCGACGGCGCCGGTGCGCGGATAACGATCCGAGACGACGGCGAGCATGGTGGGCCAGAAAAAGGTCTTGCCGACGGCGTAGATGCCGAGCGCGATGACCGCCATCGTGAGCGTCTGCATTCCGCTGGCCATCCGCAGGCCGACGACGGCGAGAATGGAGCACACCAGCAACAGACCGACCGGCGAGAGCTTCAGATTCTTCTCAATCCAGTGCGCACAGAAGCGCAGGCTGAACATAATGGCCGAGGTCCAAATGAACAGGAACTTGCCCTGCTCGGACGTGAACAGATTGCCGGTGATGTTCTGAATCCAACCGTCGGTCCCCAGCTCAACCGCACCGATCAAGGCGTGGGTGATAAAGAGCACGAAGAGGAGGATCGAACCGAGAGAGAATTTCGTCATCACGCCCACTCCGATAAGCAACGCACCCGCGATGCCATAACCAGCAGCCGCTGGCAAACCGAGCGGTCCGGCACAAAAGAGCGAGACGAGATAGCAGACGACCAGAGCGCCGAGCAGACCGACATCTTTGAGCATCTCGCCCAAATTCGCACCCTTCTGCGAAGCTTCCGACTTTGGCATCTTCTGGCCGAGGAACATCAGGCCATAACCGACCGTCGGGATGAGATAAAGCGCGAGCTGGATCTTCCAATTCACTTCCATTTTGTCGTCGAGGATCCAGCCGAGCACGGAACCCGCCACGAGGCCCGCCGGCCAGCTGGCGTGGAGGATATTCAGATAGTGCGTGCGATTGTGCGGGAAGAGCGTTGCGACGAGGGGATTTGCCACGGCCTCGAGCGTGCCGTTCGCAAAGGCGAAGATAAACATACCGATCGTCAGCATCTGGTAGGCGTTGGCCGGATTGGTCGCACCGAACGTGACAAAGGCCGACAGCACGTGGGCGGCAAAGGCCAACATCACGAGTTTGCCGTAGCCAATTTTGTCAACGATCACGCCACCAATGATGATACCGAAGCAAAAGCCCGTAAAACCGGCGCCGCCAATGGCACCCAGTTGCGTGGCCGTGAAGCCAAATTCCTTGCCCCAGTTGTCGAAGATACCGCCACGGATGGCGAAACCGACGCCGGCGGCGAAGATGGCCATGAAGCCGGCCCAAAGGAGGCGTTTGGCGTTGGGCGCGATGCCCTCGTTGCTGACTTGTTCGTTACTCATATTTGTGGATAAGCGTGGTTGATGTGTATTGTCGGGGGATAAAAGGATGCTTCATCGCCACCAACGCACGCGATTCCCAGAATGAAAACGATGGTTTCACGCAGGTGAGCCGGGATGATTGCATGGGGGCGAAAAGCAAACCAAAGCGAAGTTGAGCGGCGCGCACCCGCTCGGCAAGGGCGCAGTTTGGGAGATGTTTGCAACGTGTGTCTTAGTTTTCGCTCAACTCTCCCTCCGGTCGTGCCGATCTACGCTCCAGTCGAGCGCACGCAACCAAGTCCAAAACCCATTCGATGAACTTTCTTTTTCATCTATTCCGTCTTCAGCCAAATCCGTCGCAGCGCGACAGCGAATCGGTGCATATCGCCACTACCGCTGATGTGAACTGGAACCGTCCCGTATTCCGAGCGCCGGCGCTCCCTACTCCGCACCAATTTAGCAGCGAACGACCGTTCTCTGTGAATTTCCGGGCCAAAGATCGATCTGGACGCAAGTCCGCCTAGGGAGATCAGAGAAACCAACGGAAAACTCGGCACTTTTCATCAGAAACCCGGTCACCTTCCCCCATGAATTTTCCCACTCCCTTCATTCGTCCCCCCATCGCTCCTGAACCGGCGGCGCTGGTGCGCGTGGTTTCTCCCGGAGAGGTGGTCTGGAATCGGCCCGACGGGCACGTCTTCAAGGCGCCACCTCTCCAGGTGCGACCACCCTTGGCCGACGTGGCGGCGCTCGCCGCCGAACGCCGCCGGAATTTGGCGGCAGCATGATACCATCACCCTTCGGGGCCGGTCATCCGACCGGCCCTTTTTTATGCCTGCCGCCAGGAACCTGCCCGTCAACTACCTGCCGGCAAAGTTAACTGCCGTTCAACTGCCTACGAAAACAGCGTTCGCATTGCTTTAGCTCCGCGCTCGCCAAACGTTTGCTCCGTGTTCAGCGTCTGCCTTTCAATTTTCTGCCGCCCACCTCTATGTCCGCCGCTGCCCAGCCTGGAAAAAAACCCGTGAGCCCGGGGCCCGTCGAATTGCCGAAGGCAATTTCTCCTGCGCTCCCGATTGTCGCCGGATCCGTCGAAATCAAGACCCGCGTCGCGTTGGTGCGCATGGCCTTTTCCGAACTCAAGCGCGCCTCACTCGCATCGGTTGCAATCGCCATTGTGTTTGCAGTCGCCATCTCAATATCGACGGACTCCACCTCCGTGTGGTGGTGGCTCGGCTTCATGATTGCCGTGACTGGCTATCGGCTCTGGCTTGCGGCGGCGTTCCAGCGCGCCAATCCCGGCCCAGACGAAACTCCCCGTTGGGCTCTGCGCTTTGTCGCTGCGACCGTTTCGACCGGTGCCGCTTGGGGCGCCACTGCCGCAATGTTTCCCCTTTTGAACCGCGCTGGCCCGTTCCTCGTACCCCACATCTTGCTACTCGCCGGAATCAGCACGGGAGCCTCGCGACTGTTGCTCCCGATGCGCAAAGGCAGCATCGCCTTCATCGTGGCGATCATGACGCCCGTCGGCGTGAGCTTTTTCGCCCAAGCCGACTTGATCGGCTGCACCCTCGGTACCGGCGTCGGCCTGTATATCTGGTTCATGGCCTCCGCCACCCTGCATTACCACCGCACACTTTCTGACGCGCTCGTAATGAGCTTTGAACGCGAAGCTCTCGCCGAAGCCCTCACTGTCGAGAATAACCGGCGCGAAGCCCGCGAAGCCGAGCTCGACGAAGCACGTGAAAGAGCGGAATCCGCCAGCAACGCCAAGGGCGAATTTCTTGCGGTCATTTCCCACGAAATCCGCACTCCGATGAACGGCGTTTTGGGTATGCTCCGCGTTGTTCGCGACACCAACCTGACGCCCGAACAACGCGGTTACCTTAAAACTGCCTCCGACTCTGCTGAAGCCCTCCTCCTTCTCCTCAACGACGTGCTCGATTTTTCCAAAATCGAGTCGGGCCGGCTTGAACTCGAAAACGCTCCCTTCCAGCCCGGTGCCACCGCCCAATCCATCGCCGACCTTATGCTCGCCCGCGTGCGCGACAAGGGCCTGCAGTTTGATCTAAAGCTCGGTGAAAATCTCCCCGGCGTCATCATCGGCGACTCCGCCCGGCTCCGCCAAATCATCGTCAATCTCCTCGGCAACGCCATCAAGTTCACCGAACGCGGCAGCGTCGAACTCGCCGTCGCCTGCGTTGAACGCACCGCGACCAAGGCCGTCATGCATTTCACCGTCACGGACACCGGCATTGGAATCGATTCTGCCGCCCAGGCCCGGCTCTTCAAGCCCTTCTCCCAAGCCGACGCATCCATGAGTCGCCGCTACGGCGGCACCGGTCTCGGTCTCGTAATCTCCATGCGCCTCGCCCAAGCCATGGGCGGTGCGATCCAAGTGCAGAGCAAACTCAATCAGGGAACCACCTTCCGCCTGCTCCTCCCCTGCCAACTCCCCGACGCCGTCGTCGCCGCACGGCACGAGGAGGGCCCACGCTTCGTTACCCCGATGCTCAAGGGTCGCGTGCACGTCGTCGAGGACGACGCCGTTAATCGTCAGGTGATCGACCTCTTCCTCAAGAAAATGGGCCTCACCCCCACCTTTAGCCCCGACGGCGAAGAAGCGATCACCACGATTACCACCAAGGAATTTGATCTCGTTCTCATGGACTGCCAACTCCCCGGCATCGACGGGATGGAAGCCACGCGCCAGATCCGCACCATGCTCGCCGGCAAGCCACTCCTGATCATCGCCCTCACGGCCAACGCCAGCACCCACGTCCGCGAAGCCTGCCTCGCCGCCGGCATGAACGACTTCCTCAGTAAGCCCGTACGCTTTGAACTCCTCGCCGGCGTCCTCGTAAGACACCTGCCATCCGCCTGAGGCCTGACCGCCCCGCGCTCACTCGCGGACGAGCCAAGTCAGTCGTCCGCCTCCGCCCGGGCCTTGCGCCAGCACCCGGCCAAGATACTCCAGCATTGGCTCCGCGACGCGCTCAAATTGCCAGGGCGGGTTAACGATCACGAGGCCGCTGCCCTTCATCTTGACGTCCGCCGCGTCGCCGACGATCGACACTTCCGCCGCCAGCGTCGGCGGCGGCCGCATCGCCTGCAACTCTGCAAAAAAATCGTCGACGCGGGCGCGCTCCGTTAGCGGATACCACACCGCGAACACCCCACCCGGCAAGCGCCTCAATCCGTCCCGCAGCGCCGACACCACTTGGGTAAATTCCTGCTGCGCCTCAAACGGTGGATCGATCAGCACCAACGCCCGCCGCTCCGGCGGCGGCAACAACGCCCTCACTGCCGTATAGCCATCCGTCTCCTGCACCGTCGTTCGGGCGGAAAACAAAAACTCCTCCCGCAGCGCCGCGCATTCCTCCGGCTGCTTTTCGCACAGCGCCAACCGGTCTTGGGGGCGCGCCAGCTCGCGCACGAACCACGGCGACCCGGGATAGTATTTCACCGCGCCGTCCGCCGCGATGGCCCCACCCCCGCGCCAGCTTGCATCGAATTTTTTCACCCACTGCCAATACTCGGACACCGCCGCCGGCAGATCTTCCCGCCCTTGCAACCGGCCCACGCCATCCGGCCACTCCGGTTTGCGCGGTCGTGAGTCACCCTCCGCCGCCACCGTCAAATCATAGACTCCACGGCCCGCATGCGTGTCGAGATAGAGAAATCCTTTTTCCTTTTTTTGGAGCCCGCGCACCAGCTGCACCAGCAGGGCGTGCTTCATCACATCGGCAAAATTCCCCGCGTGAAAATGATGGCGATAGTTCATTGGCAGGGCAGCGGGTTACATCCAGCCGCTTGGGCTGACGCCAGCAGCCATCACGTCACCGGAACCTTAATCACACACTTTCGAACGAGCCCGCCCGCCTCTCGCACGCGCAAGGTTGGCATGTGCACGTCCGTCGGGAAAAAAACCGTGGCCTGACCGGCAAATACTTTAAACTGCGCGGCCTCTGAGCTGTCCTCGTAGATAACCAAATCGCGCTCGGAGCTGTAGGGCTGCCGGGTTTTCATCGTCCCAATATCGGCAACTTCCATCAGCTCCTCGCCCTCAAGAATAATCTGGATGTCGATGAATTTCTGGTGGGACTCAAAAAATCCTTCGGCACGCACCTTCGCTAAATAGCATTCTTCGCTTACGAAGACTCCTCCGCCCAGCTCCGTCCGTTGCCGCTGGCCTGGCTCGATCGCGCGCACCCGCGCCTGCACCGATGATCCTGCGCGCAGCAATTCGTCTGCATACGCAAACGCCGTTTCGAAACCCTTGCGCACCGCGACCTGTGCCCGCACTTCGTTGACTGTTCCGTAAAGAGCCATCCCGCAAGTCCACTGCCAGCGGATGGCACTGGCAAGCCGCGAAACCCAACCGCCATCTCGGTATTGCACCGGTGCCACCGGTGATCTTTCCTCTCTTACTTTTTCCTGCTCATGAAAAAAATCATCCCGCTCTTATCCGCAGCCTTCCTCATCGCTGCGCCCGTTCTCTCCGCCGCCGATTTCGAGGGCAAGGTCACGATGAAACTCTCCGGTGCGCGCGAACTACCACCCAGCCTGACCTACAGTATCAAAGGCACCGCCACGCGCATCGATCTTACCGCCCCGGGCGAAGCCGGTCGCGTCGCCATGCTCACCGATTCGACCAAGCAGGAAATGGTCATTCTGATGCTCGACCAAAAAATGTTCATGACGCAGCCCATCCCAAAAATCTCGGGTGCGAGCGTCGCCGCTGCCGGTTCCCTTCCCGAGTCGACCCTCGAAAAAACCACCGTCACGGAAAAAATCCTCGGCTACGACTGCGTCAAATACACGTCCCGCTCGAAGTCCGGCACGACCGACCTTTGGGTGACCGAACAATTGGGATCATTCAGCGGCCTCGGCGGGGGGAATCCCCTTACCGGTGGTTTCAGCGGAGGTCGGGGCTCTACTGCGGCCAACGCTTCCGCCTCGGCGTGGGAAAAGGCCCTCGCGGGACTTAATGCATTTCCTCTCCGCGTCGTATCAACCGAGGGCGGTAAAGAATCGTTTCGCATGGAGGCCACTGCCGTCGATCGCCAAGCCATTCCTGACGCCGCGTTCGCCGCTCCCACCGGTTTTCAAGATCTCTCCGCGATGATGCGCGGCATGGCGCTTCCACCCGGCATGAAGCTGCCGGGCGGAAATTAATCGTTTCTCGGCCGTTTGACGTCTCCCAAATGCCGGCCGTTCGCGGGCCGGTATTTTTCATTTTGGCAAAGGCCCCACCAACAGCGGTCGAACAAACGTCTCGCGCGTCACGGCCGGATTCGCCTCCACCGCTTCGATCACCGTCTGCTGCACGAGCTTTCCGTCGGTCATCACAGCGACCTTATGTGGTAACAACACCCCCTCCACCGGCCGGTAGTCATCGTATCTCGTCACGATTTCAACCCGGCGTCCACCCACGCTCTGCCGCTGTTCGATCTTGGCTAAAATAAAATAGGTATCCGCGTCTATCAGTAGCGCGAACGTGTCCATAAGCTTTCTCGTGACGAGCATTCGCTGCATTTTGCGCCCCGCAATCGTCACGTCACCGGCAAAATCAAAAGCAAACCCTCGCCCGGCCCCACCAACCAGCGGATCATCAAACTCCGCATCCGTCGAAAACAGCCGCCCTTCCGACTCGGACATGGCTTGAGCCTGAGGCGGAGATACACCCAGGTCCATCCTCCAAGGCGCGGTCTCGCCATCGCTCGCCTGCACGAGCGACCGTCCGTCGCCCCCCGTTTCCAAGCGGAGCCGGTTCGGCCGCGCCGCCAGCAAGGTAAACCGCACCTTTTTCCCGCCGGTCACCACATAGCCGGTCGCCCGCAGCGACTGCAACGCGTCGATCCGCTCCTTCCCACCAATCACCTCAATGTGAATTCGCGCCAAATCTTCGGCCTGGTCCGCCTTTGCGACCACCGCCAGCCAGAGACCACCCAAGACCATTTGCCATAAACGCATCCCCGAAGCTCGCACACCCGTCCGACGCGCGACAAGCCTCGCTCCAAAAAAAATCCGCCCCACCCCTCGTCGCACCGCCCTCCTCGCTTGCGCTTCGGGCCCGCCAGGTCCCGGATCATTGCCCTATCAATCCCACCGTGCCCGGCCCCTTTACCCGCATCCTCTCTGACATCCACTATGGCGACCACGCTAGTCGCGTGCACCGCCTCGCGCAACTCCGTCCACTGCTCGACGGCCCGTCGCACCTCGTCCTTAACGGAGACACCCTCGATACCCGCTGAGGCCCCCGCCCCGCTTTTACCGCCGAACTCCGTGCTGAAGTCCTTGCGTGGATAGCATCCGCACGACTCCCGATCGCCGTCGTCACCGGCAACCACGACCCCGATATTTCCATCGTCCACGAACTCACGCTCGCCGACGGCCAAGTTTTCGTCACCCACGGCGACGTCATCTTCGACAACATCGTCCCCTGGGGTCGCGATGCCACCCGCATCTCCCGTCTCACCGCCACTGAACTCGCCCAACTCGACCCCTCCGCCCGCACCCACCTCGCCGCACGCCTCGCCATCTGGCGCCGCGTCGCCGCCCAGATTCCCCAGCGCCACCAAGCCGAACCGAATCGCCTGAAATACCTCCTGCACTTCGCCGCCGACACCGTGTGGCCGCCCCTCCGGATTTTCCGCGTCCTCGCCGCGTGGCGCCACGCCCCTCGCCTTTCCGCCGAGCTCGCCCGCCTCCATCACCCGCAGGCGGCCTTCATTCTCACCGGCCATACCCACCGCCCCGGCATCTGGCGCCGGCCCAACGGCGTCACCGTCATCAACACCGGCTCGTTTTGCCCGCCCACCGGCGGCTACACGATCGACTTACACCCCACCAAGCTACTCGTCCGCCCAGTCGAATCCCGTCAGGGCGAATTCCACCCCGGCGCCCCGCTCGCAGAATTTTCGCTCGCGGCCCCTCGCTCTTCCCCGACAATGCCGTCATGAGTATCACGTTTGGTTGGTGGCACCGCGACCCCGTCGAGGGAAAATATCAGATTAATGCCGATGTTCATGGCGGCAACATCGAGTGGACGCGCCACCAAGGCCACCACACGTCCTGGCTCCCCCACACCCCGAGCGACGAAGACCGCGAGCGCTTGGTTTACGAGGCCGAGAAACGCGTCCCCCGACGCCTCATCACGCAAAAACAGTTCGAGGAAATTAAACGCCTCAGCGAGAACGCCGGCCCGGGCAAAATCTCTGGTAAACGCATCACCGGCCTCGGGCCCTCCTTCACCTGAGTCGCCCGCCAGTTACAGCAGCCCTTCGCGGACAACCCGCTGCCAGACCAAGGTAAACGACGAGCAGTAGTCCTGCGGTCGTATCGCGAGCCGCGCCCCCAGTTCTTCCGGCGCCAGCCATTCTCCCGCGTCGATTTCCTCCGGGTGCAGCACAAACGGCCCTTCGTGCCGCAACCGGTAAATCCAGCAGAACTCCCAGCCCGTCTCCACGCACGCGTCGATCCGAAACCACCGCTCCGGCACACTCGTCACCCGCACGCCGATTTCCTCCCCCAACTCCCGCACTGCCGCCGTGTCGTAGTCCTCACCCGCGTCAACGTGACCCGAACAAGACGAGTCCCACAGCCCGGGCGAAAGATCTTTTTTCATCGAACGCTTCTGCAGAAACACCTGCCCGGCTCGATTAAACACCAGCACATGCACCGCCCGGTGCCACAACCCCGTCGCGTGCACTACGCGCCGCGTCTCGCGCCCGATCACTTCGTCGCGCTCATTCACCACCTCGAACCATTCGTCTCGTGTATCGCCCATGATCCTCCCGACAGAGAAGGGGAACCGGTTCAGCATCAAGCCCAGTCCGACCGGAAGATTGGCTTTGTCATCCCCCTGCCTTCGTGTCCTTTCATCCCTTCCCGAATCTAAAACACCATGGCAAAAATCGACGTCAGCAAAGTTGCTGAAATTCTGAAGAAAAACGAAATCGATCCGGCGGTCCTCCGCCGCGTCATCGAGGAAATGAACCAAGCCGTCGAACCCGAGGGCGCTGACGACGAGAAGCCACCTGCGGTGAAGAAGCAGTTTGTCATCGTCGTGAGCGACCCCGAAGGCCGCCTCCCGAAAAACGACTTCGTCGGCTGGGTTGTCCAAATCCCCGAGAGCGAGAGCCCCTCGACCACGCTCGATCGCCTCTTCCGCAGTTCCTACGACTACAACGCGACCAAGAAAGGCCGACTCCTTCCCGTGAAAACCGTCGGCGAGGCCATCGAAGCCGTCCCGGCCAAATTCCTCAAAGAGGCCGAAGTCTGGGTGAAAACCAAGACCCCCGTGCTCGTCGTCAAAACCGACAACGAGATTCCCAAGGAGTAGTTCACACGTGAAATCGCCCGCGCGAACGCTGGCCCTCGTCTTGCTCGGTGCGGCGCTCGGGTGGGTCGCCGGCTGCGACGCCCGGTCCGACTCCGCCAGTGCGCCAACGCCAACCGCCGCAGCTAAAACCTACGGCTACGAGGTCGTCCACGCCTACCCGCACGACGCCACTGCCTTCACCCAAGGCTTGGTTTTCCTCAACGGCGAATTCCTCGAAAGCACCGGTCTCAACGGCCAATCCACCCTCCGCCGCGTCGAACTCGCCACCGGCCGCGTCCTTCAACAAGTCCGCGTCCCCGCCGAGTATTTCGCCGAAGGCATGACGGTGCTCGGCGGAAAAATCTATCAGCTCACCTGGCAAGGCCAAAAGGGGTTCATCTACGACCTCGCCAGCTTCGCCCTGGAAAAAGAATTCACTTACACGGGCGAAGGCTGGGGCCTCACCACCGACGGTCATTCGCTCATTCTCAGCGACGGCACCCACCAGCTCCGCTTCCTCGACCCCGCCACCTTCAAGGTCACCCGCATCGTGCAAGTCCTCCGCGACGGCCAACCGCTCCGCCTGCTCAACGAACTCGAATTCATCAGAGGGGAAATTTACGCCAACATCTGGCAAAGCCAATCCGTCGCCCGCATTGATGCGGCAACCGGCCGCCTCCTCGGCGTGATCGATTTTTTCAGCCTACTCCCTCCGACCGAACACACCGCTACCACCGACGTCCTTAACGGCATCGCCTACGACCCCGCCACCGGCCGCCTCTTCGTCACTGGAAAAAATTGGCCGAAGCTCTATGAAGTCCGCGTAAAGCCTTCACCGTAGGGCAGACTCTACCACGATGCTCCAAGAGGTCGGGCTCCGGCGCTGCGGCTTACGGGGTTAGTCGACGATTCAGGCTACCCTACTACTTTCCACCCTCCCTCTAAGCGTTTCCCTCCGTTGCATCGCTCGCTGGAGCCAAGCACCCATCAGCCCGTGCAAATTGACGGAATCACCATTCGCTTCAATCCTGCGGTGCTTGAGACTCGCCTGAGTCGCAAAATGCCGCAGGCCATCGCGGCATTCACGTCTGAATACTCGGCGGCAATGGACGATCGTCCGGAACGTCGTTCCCAGATGTATGCACTGGCTGAGCGTCTCACCGATCGCGCGGCGACCGCCCTCGAGCAGACGCCAGATTTGGCGTAGGTTCCACCCACCGCTGCTGGGACGGTCCGTCGGAGTCGGCCCGGTTGTCCGTTCGAACCATTGATTTTAGGGACCATCGACCAGCACTTCTTAGCTCAGGACGGACTTGGACGGGAGCAATCGCACCATGCGCGGCCCGGCATGCGAACCTGACTAAACCGCGGTGATGGCCCAGAATGGATCATGTTCGGTGCAGCGTAACCGATAAACCGCGTTTGCGTTTTACGCGGTATCTGCGGCTAATGGTGGCCAACGTTGCTCCGTCCAATCCTCGCCTTCCCTATCTTGGCTACGAAATCGATTCCACCACCCCTCCTCTACGCCGACACCGAACGCAGTCCTGACGCCCTTTACTTTGGCCGTGTCGGCGTTCCCGACCCCTTCATCGCCTTTGGTTTGCGCGGCAAGAAATACGCCGTCGTCAGCGCCCTGGAATTTGGCCGCGTCAAAAAAACGTCCGACTTCGACGTCGTTCTCCCGCTGGAAACATATCTCAAACGCGCCGGTGAGCTCTGGCCCCAACGCCGACCCGGCGCCGCCGAGGTAATTTACCTCATCGGGAAAGACTTCAAACAGTCGCGCTTCACGGTGCCCGACGATTTCCCGGCAGGCATCTACGAAAAACTTTTTGAACTCGGCCTCGACCTCGAAGTCGCCGATGGCGCGCTCTTTCCTTCCCGCGAAATCAAAACTCCGGCCGAAGTTACTGCTATTCGCGAAGGTAACCGCCTCAGCGCCCTCGGCCTAGCCGCCGCCGAAAAGATTCTCCGCTCGAGCAAGATCAGCGGCCGAAAACTCCTCCACCGGGGCCAACTCGTCACGAGCGAACGACTGAAATTCGCCATCGAAGTCGCTATCCTCGAGGCGGGCGGTGTCTCGTCGACCACCATCGTTGCCGGCGGCGATCAGGCGTGCGATCCACATGAGCGCGGATCCGGCCCGATCCGTCCGCACGAACTCATCATCGTCGACATTTTTCCGCGCGTTACGGCCACGGGCTACCACGGTGACATGACCCGCACTTTTCTCCGCGGACGTGCCACCGATGCCCAGCGCTCCCTCGTTGCCGCCGTGCGCGCCGCCCAACTCGCCGCCCTCAAGTGCATCCGTTCCGGCGCCAACGGTCGCAACGTGCACAGTAAATGCGTCGAGGTCTTCACCGGGCGAGGCTTTGCGACGAAGCACAGCGCGACGGGATCCGTCGGCTTCTTCCATGGCACCGGCCACGGGCTCGGGCTCGCCGTCCATGAACTCCCGCGCATGAGCGGCAGCGTCGACTACATTTTGAAAAAGGACTCCGTCGTCACCGTCGAACCCGGTCTTTACTACCCCGGCTTGGGTGGCTGCCGGATCGAAGACGTCGTCCTCGTCACGGCCACCGCACCAAAAATACTTTCGCGTTACCCCTACGACTGGGAACTCTAAGTCCACCCGAGCATGGACGCTCCATCTGATGAAATCTCTCTCCTCCCTCCTGCGCAAAATTGCGGGTCTGCGAATCCTCGTCATCGGCGACGTGATGCTCGACCGCTACATTTGGGGTGATGCTACCCGCATATCTCCCGAGGCCCCAGTGCCAGTCGTCGACGTGGCCCGCGAGTCTTGGACCGCCGGTGGCGCGGCCAACGTCGCCTTGAACATCGCCGCCCTCGGCGCGGGCTGCACCGTAGTCGGCTACGTGGGCTCCGACGAGTCGGGCGCCAAGCTCACGCAGGCACTCGAGAGCAAAAACATTGCCGTGATCAAAACCCCCGGCGCCGCGCAAACCATCGTCAAGACGCGGGTCATGGTGCAGCGCCAACAGCTCTGCCGTATCGACCGCGAATCAGCTCCCGCCGCCTATCGTTTCGCTGCGGATGAAGCCGAAAAGCTTCTAAAAACAGAAATCGCCGCCTGCAATGCCGTCATTCTGTCCGACTACGCCAAAGGCATTCTCAACGACGACCTTGTTTATCGCATAACGAAACTCGCCCGCGCCGCCGGCAAGTTCATCGCGCTCGACCCAAAGCCAAAGCGCAAACTCGCCTTCCACGGCCTCGATCTGATCACGCCCAACAAGCGCGAGGCCCTCGAACTCGCCGGCATCACGCCCGCCCCGCACACCCCGTTTCCAGCCGCCGAAGTCTGCGCCCGCCTCCACGAACTCTACGCCACGAAGCACCTCGTCGTCACCTTGGGCGAGGACGGCATGCTCCTGAGTTCGCACGGGAAAATTCTGAGCACCATCCCAACCGCCGCGCGCGAAGTGTTTGACGTCTCCGGAGCCGGAGACACCTCGCTCGCCGCCCTCGTCCTCGCGTTGAGCGCCGGCGCGCAACTCGAAACCGCCGCTCATTTCGCCAACGCCGCCGCGGGCGTCGTCGTCGGCAAACTCGGCACCGCCACGGTCACGCCCACGGAATTGCGGGCTTACGTCGCCCAAGAATCATGAGCAAGGCGCTCTTCCTCGACCGCGACGGCACGATCATCCTCGACAAGCACTACCTCTCGGACCCGGCCGGGGTGGAACTCATCCCCGGTGTCGCCGCCGCCCTCGCCCACGCTCGCGTGCTCGGCTACCGGCTCTTTATTCTCACCAACCAATCCGGCATCGGCCGCGGTCTCTACACCCTCGACGACACCCATCGCGTCAACGCCCGCATGGACGAACTCCTCGACCTGCCTCGTCCGATTTTCGACGATGTCTGCATCGCCCCCGAAGCGCCGGAACAACCCTCGCTCTATCGCAAGCCCTCACCGCGCTATATCCTCGAAATGATCGAACGCTACCGCCTCGATCCGGCCCAGTGCTGGATGGTCGGTGACCGCGAATCCGACATCGCGTCCGGTTTGGCGGCAAATGTGCGCGCCGTCGCCGTTTGCACCGGTAAGCACACCGCCGCCGACTGGGCCGCCCTCGCGATTACCTCAGTTCCTATTTACCCCTCCCTCGTGGAATTCGTGGCAAAACTCGCCTAGACTCATGCGCTTTTCCCCCTACCTCGCCGCGACCGCCATCATCACAATTTTTAGCGGACTGCGGGCTCAGTCGCCCGCGATTGATGCGTTCGTCGCAATGCGCGCACCAGTGATTGCCCTGGCTCACGTTAGCATCATTGATCGGCTGGGGCACCCTCCGCTCGAAAACCAGACGGTTATCATTCGCGACGGAAAGCTCGCGCACCTCGGTGCAGAGAACACCACGCCAATTCCCGACGGCGCCGCGATCCGCGACCTCACGGGCAAAATGATACTCCAGAGCGTAGTCACGCTGCACGAGCACCTCTACTACTCGTCAATCATCAAGGGTCCATTACACATGAATGAAAAGGAATTCTCCTTTCCGAAGCTCTCCCTCGCCACCGGCGTCACCTCCGCGCGAACGACCGGCAGCCTGGAACCCTACACCGACCTGCATGTAAATGCCGGCGTCGACGCAGTGAAAATCCCTGGCCCGAAGCTCCACCTCACGGCGCCTTACGTTGACGGCGCTGGCACCGGCATCGCCCAACTCCACGCAGTAAAGAGCGCCGCCGAAGCCGTTCGAATGGCAAACTATTGGGCCGACGAAGGGTTCACGTCCGTCAAAGTCTACCTCAATTTACCCGCCGACATCCGCTCCGCGACAGTCACCGCCGCTCATCAGCGTGGGCTCCACGTCACCAGTCACCTCGGGAAGACCGGTTACCGCGAGGCCGCCCTGGCTGGTATCGACAATCTCGAACACGGCTTCATGGCCATGAGCGATTTGATTACTGAACACGAAATCGGCGATGCCTCCAATGCCACCGCCAATTCCCGCAGTCTCGAAGCACCCGCGCCAGACACCCTGAATGACAGCCTCGCTTTCGGCAAAGCGGCCGACCTGATCGTCGTCAACGGTGATCCGTCCACGGACATTTCCGATCTGCGTAAGGCAGAAATCGTTTTCCAAGACGGCACGGGCTACGACTCGCCCAAACTCTTCGCCGCGGTCAATGGACTCGTCGGTATTCACTAGGCACCATGCCCGAACTCGCCGAAGCTGAATTTTTTCGCAAGCGGTGGGATCTCGCTGCCTGCGGCACGATCATCACCAATGTGCTCCCGCACGAGCGCGCCGGAGTTTTTCGCGGCTGCGATCCCCTCGTCGTGCGGCGCCATCTTACACAAGCCCGCTTCCTCGGTTCACAGGCCGCCGCGAAACAAATGCTCTTCCGCTTTTCCGGCGATTGCTGGCTCGGCATTCACCTCGGCATGAGCGGCGAACTGCGCGCGGAACCGGCTGGCTACGTACCGCAAAAACACGATCATCTCGTGCTCGTCACCGCCCGGCATACCCTCGTCTTCTCCGACCCGCGGATGTTTGGCCGCGTGCAATTCCACCACGATCCGGCGCCACCTGACTGGTGGACCAACATCGCGCCGGCACTCAATTCGCCCGCCTTCACCTGCGAGGCCGTCGCAGATTTTCTCCGCCGCCGCGCCCGTTCCCCACTCAAGGCGGTCTTGCTCCTGCAGGAACGTTTCCCCGGCATCGGCAATTGGATGGCCGATGAAATTCTCTGGCGCGCCGCGCTCCACCCGAAGCGCCTCGCTGGCTCTTTGCAGCCCGCCGAAGTCCGCGCCCTCTGGCGCGAATGCCGCCACGTCGCCCGCCTCGCCCTCGACACCATTGCGGGCAAAGGGGATGACCTCCCTCCCGACCTCAATGCCCGCATTCCGAACGGGTGGCTGTTTCTCCACCGTTGGTCCGACGGCGGCCGCTGCCCGAAAACCAAAAAGCCGCTCCGCCGCGAAGCAGTGGGCGGCCGGACCACGTGTTGGTCTCCGGCGCGGCAAAAGCTACGCTGAATCATGTCGTCGCCCGCCAAACTCCGTCTCGACGAACTCCTCGTGGCCCGCGGCCTCGCCCCCACCCGCGCACAGGCCAAGGCCCTTATCATGAGCGGTCGCGTCCTCCGTGGCACCGAACGGCTCGACAAACCCGGTAAAGAATTTCCCGCCGACCTCGCCCTCACCGTCGAGCAACCGCCGCGCTTCGTCTCGCGCGGGGGTGAAAAACTTTCCGGGGCCATCGACCGCTTTGCCCTCGATCTTCAAGGCGCCCACGTTCTCGACGTGGGGGCCTCGACCGGCGGCTTCACCGACTGCGCGTTGCAAGCCGGCGCCGCCGATGTCATCTGCGTCGACGTCGGCCGGGCGCAACTCCACCCAAAGCTCCTCGGTGACCCCCGGGTGACGAATTTCGAAAAGATCAACGCCCGCCATCTGACCGCCCGCGATCTCCCGCGCAGCGACTTTGACCTCGTCGTGATGGACCTGTCCTTCATTTCACTGCGCGTGGTGCTGCCCGCCGTCTGGCCGCTTCTGCGGGCTGGCGGCACCCTGGTCGCGCTCGTGAAACCGCAATTCGAAGCCGGCAAAGCCGAAGTCGACAAAGGCCGCGGCGTGATTCGCGACGCCGGCGTGCAAGACGCTGTGCTAGCGGGCATACGTGAATTCGCGTTGGAGAAACTTCCCGGCGCCCGCCTGGTCGGCACCATGGATTCGCCGATCACCGGCACGGATGGAAACCGGGAGTTTCTGCTCGGACTCCGAAAAGAAACGGCCCACGCTGAACCCCGCCCATGAAACCCCTTCGCAAACTCGCTTTCGTCGTCAACGAGGAGAAAGCCGGCGCCCCCGAGCTCGCCGCCGAACTCGTCGCGATTGCGCGCCAAGCCGGAGTCGCCCTCAAGCAGTCCACCCGCTTCCCGCTCCCCACGGGCTGGCTGCGCGGCTGCGACGCCTGCTGCGTCATCGGAGGCGACGGCACGCTCCTCGGCGTCGCCCGTGAATCGGCCCGCGAACAAGTCCCCATCATCGGCGTCAACCGCGGAAGTCTCGGCTTTCTTACAACGTTTTCCGCCGACGAAGCGCGTGCCCAATTTTTGGAGCTGCTCGGCGGCGAGTTTCGTGTCGCCCACCGCGCCATGCTCAAGTGTTCGACCGGCACCGGTCCCGGCGATCTCGCGCTCAATGACGTCCTCATCAAGGACTCGGTCAACTCTCGGCTGGTCCGGCTGGAAGTTTTCGCCGACGGCGAACTCGTGACCGACTACACCTGCGACGGACTGATCTTTTCTACTCCCACGGGCTCGACGGCCTACAACCTTTCCGCCGGGGGACCGATTATGCACCCCGGCACCGGTGTGATCGCGATGACGCCGATTTGCCCACACACGTTGAGCAATCGTTCGATCATTTTTCGCGAAGACGTCTGCCTGCGCGTTTTCAACCGCAGTCCCGGCGCGCACTTGCTCGTGGCGATGGACGGCCAACGCAATCTCAAGGTCAGTGCCCGGTCCCCCGTCGAAATTTCCGTGGCGAAAGAACGCCTCCCGCTCGCCCAACGCGCCGACTACTCCCACTTCTCGGTCGTGCGCACCAAGCTAAAATGGAGCGGCGGCTTCGTCGACCGCCGGTAATTCAGCGCTGCGCTCCTCGCGTGGCTTGGAACTTGGCCACAAAAAAGCCCCGGTGTTTCCACCGAGGCCTTGAAATCAATCGAGGCGAATTATTACTTACCTTCGCTCTTCTTCTTCTTCTCGGCCTTGGCCTTCTCCATGTCGGCCTTCATCAGGGCCTCTTCATCGGCATCGAGCTTTCCATTGCCGTTCTTGTCATACTTCTTGAGGTTTTCGGCGTCCCGTTTGGCCTTCTTGGCGGCCTTTTCGGCGTCATCCGCAGCGCGGAGAGACGGTACAATAAACATGCCGGCAACAGCGAGAACGCTGGCGAGCAGAGTGACTTTAGAGGATAATTTATTCATAGGGCGGATGAAGGTAAGCTTATGTAGCCCGGAAAATCCAGCATGATTTTTATAACCATGAAACGATTTCACTGCGCACCTGATCGAGTCGTTTGTAGCCCGCCATCTCCGGTGGCATGGTCACCAAGGCTCGACGCAAACCGGCCGCTGAGGATAAATCTCGCATCACTTCGTCCATCCGATGCAGCGCGACGCGAATCCCAAACACCACACCTCCCCTACGCGGCAGCGCCACCAACGCCTGGCGTTCCACCCGTAGCCATAGCCGATCCGGCGAGATCGGCAATGCTGGCTTCGGAACCCCGCGCATCGGGTGCAAATTCAACTCATCGGTCGCCGCCATTCCCCAGTTGTCCCGCAGATACGCCACGCCCGGTTTCAGCCGCGCAAGGAATTGCTGGATCGGAGCAGCCAATTGACCATTGAGACCGGGCACGCCGCCATGAATGAAGTCGAGCGTGTGCCCCAGTTTCTCTTCGAGCGCCCAACCGGTCGGAAAACACAGCGCTCCTCCGCGTAATCGAAATGCTCCGGAAGCGTCGGGCGAGAGCAGCAGAAAATCCGCCTCCAACGCACTACCCAGCGTCGCCACCGTCGCCCCCTGCGCCACCTCCCACTCTGCACATAGCGACGAAAACTCCACCAGCAACGGTTCGCCCTCGCGGGTCATGGCTGCGTAGCGTGCGGGGGCCTCCGCGAGCCATCGACCTCGTTCAGCCAGCAATCGCCCGGCGGCATCATGGGAGCGAAAAAAATCACGCGGCTCGCCCCGCCTCAACGTGAGGTGGTGGCGGTAGTCGCCCTCGGGAAACAGTGCCGCCAGGTCACTCACGGCCGCACCACAAGCTGGGTGCGCCGGGAGCGCTGAAAATATTTTTTTGCGAACGCCGCGAGATCACCGATCGTAACGGCATCGATGTGCCGGTCGTAATCCCGCCACCCATTGGTCGGTTGCCCCTGCAACGTATTGAGCGTGGCCTGAAGTGCCCGCGAAGAATTTGTCTGCATCGCCTGACGCTGTCCGGCCTTTAATCGTGCCTGACACCGCCGGAGTTCAACCTCATCAACCTGCCCCAGCTGCACGCGCGCAATCTCCGCATCAATCTCGGCAATCACTTCGTTTTCCTTGCCCGGCTGGGTGCCGGCGATGAAGTAAAACATACCGGTGTCGAGGCCGAGCACGCGTCCCGAACGGACAAAATAGGCGAGTCCTTTCTCCTCCCTCACCCGCTCGAACAGGCGCGACGCCATTCCACTGAATAACTCGTCCGCTACCTCACCGACATGGAAATCCGGTGAGTGAACTCGTGTGCCGAGGAATGCTTGTAGCACCACGGCCTGCTCGCGCGGTTGTTTTTCCACAAAATCACCGATCTCGGCGGGCAACGCCCGCAGTGCAGCCGTCGTCTGCGCCACCGGTGCCGCGCCGCGCGGCAACTTAGTGAGAAACGCCTTTAGTTTCGGAACGAGTTTCTTGGGATCGAAATCGCCGGCGACTGCGAGGACCACATTCGGCGCGACGAAGAGCCGCCGGTGCAGCGCCCGCAACGCAGCGGGCGTCAGTGCCTTCACGCCCGCTTCGTCCCCACTGGCGTCGAGGGCCAGCGGATGGGCGCCAAAGAATTTTTTCCGCACTAGTTTGCGCGCCAGCGTCACAACATCGTCGGCGTCCTGCGCCAGCCCGGCGAGTTGCGCGTCCCGTTCGGTGGCGAACGTCGCGGCCGTGAACTTGGGCGCCAACACCGCGTCAGAAATCACCGCGAGCGCCCGCTCCCAATCGGGCGGCAGCACTTCCGCCGCGAGGCCAATACTGTTGTTGCCCCCGAGCGGACTGAACGATCCGCCGACTTCCTCGATGAACTGAGCGACCTGCGCAGCGGTGCGCTTGCCCGCATCTTTCGTCATCATCGTCCCCAACAGCGACGTGGCGCCGCGCTGACCGGCCTCCTCGAACAACACCCCACCGTTGGCCCCGAGCCGGAAATGTAAATTGGGCAACCGGCGGTTCTGCTGAAGCAGCAGACGTGCACCATTGGGCAGTTTGATTTCCTCAAAATCTGGCGTCGCACTCCGCCCCATTTCTTCCTTCGCAGCTGCGGCTGAGGCCGCCTTCGGATTGAGCGAAATCGACGTGAGGCGGGATGAAGCCAAGTGAGTTTTCAACACGCGCTGCAGATCTCGCGGCGTCACGTGACGCAGCTGATCGAAGTAAGCCCGGCTGAAGTCGAGGTCGCCCACCACCACTTCGGCGGCCCCGAGACGTGATGCCTGACCGCTCATCGTCTTGCGGGAATTGATTTCGCCAACGACGACTTGCCGCAGCGCCTTCTTCAGCTGGCCCGGAGTGAAACCCTTCGTGGCACAACGCTCGAGCGAGCGCTGGATCGCCGCAGCGGCCGCGATCCGTTTGTCGGCATCCGCCGTGTAGCCGATGCAAAAGAGCCCACTGCTGCCGGGGTTCCAGGCCGAGGCATCAATCGAGTGAACCAAGCCGGTCTTCTCCCGAATTTCTTGCCAGAGCACGGAACTGTCTCCGCCCCCGAGCACCATGGCCAGCAGGTCGAGCACCGGTGCGTCCGTATGGGTCAGGCCGGGAATCGGCCAAGCCAATGCACCACGGGTGAGTTCTACATCCTCGAACCGATGCTCGGCCCGCGGGGCGAGCTGAAGTGGCTCTGCAGGCACCAGCACCGGCGCCAACCGCGCACGCGACGCCGCGCCAAAGTGCGTTTCAACGGCAACTCGCGTCGCCGCCACGTCCACGTCGCCGACAATCACCACCACCAAATTATTCGGCACATACCGCGTGCGATAGTAGCCGACCAAATCCTCGCGAGTAACTGCGGAAAATACATCCCGGTGCCCGATGATTGGTTGGCGATACGGATGCTCGCGGAACGCGGTGGAAAAAAGCGCATCCCAAAGTCGGTTGTCCGGATCGTCCTTGGTCATGGCAATCTCGCGGAGAATGACGTCCTTCTCTTTGGCGGTCTCGTCAGCCGGCAGCGTTGAATTCAACACAGCGTCCGCCAGAAGATCGATGGCGACGGAAGTATGTTCGCTCGGGAGATCGATGTAGTAGACCGTTCGGTCAAACGTAGTGTAGGCGTTGATATACCCGCCGTGCGCCTGCACGGTAGCAGAAATCTCGCGACCCGCCCGGCGCGACGTGCCTTTGAAGAGCATGTGCTCAAGATAGTGCGAGAGACCTGCGCCCAGCAGCGCATTTTCGTGAATACTGCCCGTTTTAACCCAAACCTGCACCGAAGCGAGCGCAGCGGAGCGGTCCGGTTTCAGAATGAGCGTAAGGCCATTCGGGAGGACAGTTCGTTCCACGGGCTCGCGCCAGAATGAATCAAGCAAATGAAGATCGGCAGTCGCGGAGGACAGGGGTTTTGGCATGGATATAAATTAGAAAACAAAATGACTCCCTGCGCTAAAGCGCCAAAGGGCTTGAACCACTCACGCCGCACCGAACGCTTCCGGTGCGACCGACCCACCGCTCGAACGAGCGCGCTTGGTCGGCTGAAACGGCTTCACGAAGGCCGCATCGAAATCATAGATGTTAGCAAAGTCTTCGCGCCGATCGCTCTCGGTTTTCGAGAACACGTTATATTCGATCAAATTGAACACGATATCTCCGAAGTCGGTGCACTTGGTGATACCCCAAGCATTGAGCACGGTTTTCGTCAATGGCCCAAATTGATCCAACGCGAAAGCACGCAGCCCATCCAACAATTCAGCGCCGGAAACATGCCGAGATTTCTCCGCTCGAACGGTGTCCTTTTTACGCAACTCTTTGACTGTGTGATCCAAACCTAGACGGACAAAGTCATAGGCTTTACGATCAAAGCGGGGGTCTTCTTTGCAGATGATACTGACAATCTCAGCGAAATCCGGGTCTTGCATGTGGAGCGGGCGCTGACGTTGGCACACGCCGGGGCGTCGCGCAACCCTCGGTTGCAAGCCTCGCGGGAATCCGGGCGAAACGGCAGGCTGACGCGCACTCGCTCCAGCGCTTCTGAGAGCAGCGGCTTTTCCCTTACCACCAACGGCGTGCATTCAGTCCAGCCGCTAGCGATGTCGGTCAGGACCAAACTGTAGACGTAGCTGCCGCAATTCACATCACCACAATGGGCGACCAAATCCATTTCCCTGCTGCCTGATTCAGGATCGTGCCAATCGGCAAAGGTACTAATCGTCACCCGGCGGCGGATTTCTGGCACCACGCGCCGCCGCGGTTTGTTTCCCTTCGCCGCCTTTGGCTCGCGTAGCAGGCGGTCAATGGCCGGTTTTGATCCGCACTCGGTTCGATTAAGGATTTCAATCGCATCCTGCGGGTGATACCCGCTGTTCGCGATAAACTCAGCCAGTCCTCGACTCTTTTCGTCACCTGTCACCCCGAGGTATCTTTCCCGGACTGCGCGCACCAACTCGTCGCGTGCCACCTTCGTAATTCTTGGTTCCAACCTCAAACCCTGTTTCCGTTCGCCCGACCACGAACGCGCCAAAGCAGCATATTAACTGAGGCAACGAACGTCACGGGAAAGATTCCCGTGAGGTAATAGGGGAATCACCTGTTCTCCGAGCGAAACAACGAGGGACAATCTAGTAGCAATAGCGACACTCTTGCAGCAAGATCGTTACAAATGATAGCTTCGACCCAAACAAATCATCCGCTGGCTGGCGGAGAGACCGCATCCGGGTCCCATCCTACGGTTGAGATCGCGATCGGTCAGTTGAAGTCCGCTGGGCTACGCATCACCCAACCACGAATCACAATTTTGACGGCACTAGCCAAGTCCGTGCGTCCAACCAGCATCGAGCAATTGCACGGCGAACTCGGTGCTGGCAAATGCGATTTGGTGACCGTCTACCGGTGCGTTGCTGCGTTCGAAAAGATCGGTGTCGTTCGCCGCGCTTTTCTCCACGATGGCAAAGCCATCTACGAACTTAATTTAGGCCGGCCCACGCGATACCACGTGGTGTGCAAGACAACGAATACGACCCAAGAGCTCGATGAGCAGTCCTCCGCAACCCTTCGACGCGCCCTTAGTCAAATTGACGATACCCTCAGCGCGAAAGGTTACTCCGAGGTCAAACACCTTGTTGAGTTTTTTGGCCATTCACCAAGTGTCCGCCACCGCAGTGCAAGGCAGGCGCAACCGCACCCAATTGTTCGATAGTTCCTGCCACTCCAAGACGATTTGCGCAACGCACCGCGGGATTCGGGATTTCCTAGTCGGAGGGGATCGCGGTTAACTCACTCTATCGCGTTCCGCCACCGAGCCGAATGCGCGCGTCAAGCCAAAGGAGCAGCAAGTCACTCACAAGCGTGCCCACCATGCCAAGAAGACTGAGGAGCATGAGCATGGACCCGGCGAGATAGACATCTTCCGCCATCAGTGCGTCCAGCAGGGTTGGACCGATCATAGGTAAGCTCAGCACCATTGCCACAAGCGCACCGCCCGACACGAGATGAGGAAAGAGTCCTCCGAGGCCCGAGATAAACGGGTTCAGCGCCAAGCGAACCGGATACTTCAGCAAGAGCCGTAGCGGTCGCACGCCTTTTGCGCGGGCCGTCGTCACATAGGGCTTTTGCAATTCATCAAGCAGGTTTGCCCGCATGATTCGAACCATTCCAGCGGCAGAACCAAAACCAAGCACTACGACCGGCAGCCAAAGGTGTTTGAGGAGGTCGAAAAACTTGGCCCAATTCCAACCGGGCATGGTCGCAAACTCCGGCGAAAAAAGTCCGGAAATATTCAAGCCAAACCAGTGCTTCGCGAGATACATCATGACGAGCGCGAGTAAAAACGAGGGAACCGACATACCGACGAACCCGAGAAATGTGACCACGTAATCACTCGTCGAGTATTGCCGCACGGCTGAAAAAATCCCCAAAGGCAGTGCCAAGGCCCACGTGAATACAACGGTCGCCAAGGACACGACAATCGTCAGCATGATACGGTCACCGATTACGTCGCTCACAGGCTTCTCATGTTCCATCGAAAGACCAAGATTCCCCTGCAACAATCCACGGTCACTCGCCTCCCAGGTTGAAAACCAAATGAAACCCATCCAGTGGGCGTAGCGCTTCACTATCGAATCATCCAAATGGAAATTCTTCCGCAGGTCGGCCGCAAGTTCATCTGTGCTCGCAGACCCCTCCATCGCCAGTCGGGCGATACGCGTCGTGACAAAATCTCCCGGCGGGAGTTGAACGAGTGCGAAAACGATTACGGAGACTACGAGCATCGTGGGAATCATGAGCAGCATCCGTCGCCCGATAAACGGATGGCGCACTGCGACGAGCACGAAACCAACGGTCACGCCAATTCCACATAGCCATCGCAAGAGTGACCCCATGGCACTTGGAACCGGGACGGACACCCCATCATCGACTTCCGAAATCGACAAAAACGGCGGAGCTACTGCCATAATCGCTTCCTTAGTCTGGGCATGAACCGCCGGATCAACCACCGGTTGGTCCCAGAAATATGTTTCGATTCCCGTGTTCGCCGGCGATTGGACGTTTGCGCCGAACAAGGCAACTCGCGGAACGTTACGAAAACCATTCTTAACCACGACCAACTGCGGAGGAGGCGTGGAAATGCTAATGGTCCAAACATTGTCGGCTGCGATTTCCTGAATCTCGTTAAAGCGGGAAATGCGCACCGCTTCATATGACTGGCGATTGGTGTCCTCCAATATCTCCATGGCCCGACGCAAGGGGTGACCGAAAGGCGGGGCAATTGCACTCGGCCTCCGCGCGGCCGGATCATCATGCAACCCTCCATACTGATACCAAGCGCCGTATCCGGGCGCGAAGAACGACTCAAAATAGGTGGGCACAAAATTGCGCGCCTCAATCAGCGGATAGAATTCACTCTCACCGGTCCACACGGTGAAATCGTGTTCGTAGGTAAGTTTCTCCTGTTCAAACAAACGCCGGGCCCGGTTGCGGAGCAGTGCACGAATCCCCACCTCCGCCCAGTCGTCGGCGACAAATTGCGCCGGGCCCTGCACGGTGTAGTCGGTCAGGTTCAGCACAAACGTCATGCGAGTGCCATCGGGAAACTGGCGGTAGCCCTCCGCATCACGATGGGTCAACCCAAGCTCATCGAGCAGTCGGTTGGCCGTCATCGGATCATGGGCGGTAAACGCCCGATAAAGCCGAGCGTTATGATAGGGCGAATCAGGTGGCGGAGCCACTTGGGCAGGTTCGGTCTGGTTGTTGAATTCAGCTTTGATGATCTCGCGGCGATTGATCGCCAGCGACAACGCCTGCCGAAATCGCGCCTCATTCAACAGATCATGTTTCAGCTTTGTTTCTGGGCGCGCCGGGTCGACTCGTCGGTTGAGATTGGGAAACAGCGTAAAAAGCGACTGGGTGCTCGGCTTCCAATGATACACCTCGTAGCCGTTCCTCGCCGCACTCCCGAGGAGAGTAATATGGTCATCGTAGCGGATATGGCGCTCCTGCATCGCAAGCTCGCCATTCGCCGCTGACGCAGCGATCAGATTGTTGTTTTTCACATCCAAGACGAGTCGATCAAGGTAAGGCAGCTGCTTGCCCCGAGAGTCGACGGCGCAATAATATGCGTTGCGCACAAATGTTTGGGTCGACGCCGACTGCGATGTTCGGAGCACCCACGGCCAGAGCCGGGGATGCTCCGGATTCAAATAGTGCTTCATCTTTTTGTAAGCCGCCACAGGGCTCGATAGCTTGAGCGCTGCCATGGTCGTGCGAATGAGTTCCGGGTCGCCTAGGGTCGGATGATACTTCCGCAAGTAGTGGGCCGGCACGATGTGATCGGAATAGTCCTCATAGTTCATGCCTGTCGTCGCCAGCCGCTCGAGGAAAAGCGGATTGGGTTGGTCGAATAAAAATCGAACGCGCATCTCATCCACTTTCTCGACCCGCCCCAATGTACCCCCTGCGCGCAAGAAACGCGGCTGTGAGTTGAAATAACGAACCTCGTGCTCGTACCAATAGACGATATCGTCACTCGTCAGCGGATGCCCGTCCGACCAACGAGCTCCGCGTCGCAGGGCAAATGTGAAGACACGGAAATCGTCAGAAATTTCCCAAGACTTCGCGAGATGCGGCACCAGCGGGTAGCCCTGCGGGGACCAGCGCACAAAGCTAGCGCCAGAGAGCCGCCAGTAAATTGTGCTGAAATCCGTGATAGAATTCACGAGACGATACCACGTGCCCCCGTACCGTCCGATACCCTCCACGCCCTCCATTACTACCGGCTCAGACCCGACGCGCTCAAGGACCGAGGGCAACCGACCTTCGCGAACCAACTCCGCCAACACGGGCGCCTGCGCTTTAGGCCACCACGGCGCACGCGCGCCGACGGAATAATCCACCGTCTTCGCCACCACGGTCGGGTGCGCAAGATCGAGGAGCTTCGCATTCTTCCGGGCGGCCTCCACCACCGCGAGTTCCGCCGGTGGTGGTGGCCCGGTGGGTGTCGTAACATCCGGACGCAAGGACGCTGCCGAAAGGTAGAGCAGCGCGGTGAATCCGAGTGCGGCCGCAGCAAACCCGGCGAAGATGGTCAATAGACGCTTGCTCACGGTGTAATCAGAACCCCAACGAATCCCCGCACCCGACGAACGCAACGCTGTTCACTACCGCTGGCCCACCCACGCAAGGGTCGTCCGACGGGCTGGATGCTTGCCAAGCCGCTCCCATCAGGCGACGCTCCGCCCATCCCAATGCCCTCCCCCATCACTCGTCGCACAGCTCTCCGTTCAATCGCTGGCGCCGCCGCCATGGCGACGCTGGCCCGCTCCAACGCCGCCGAACCTGCGGGAAAATCAGCCGCCGCCACCGGAACAATTCGTCAGTCCGCCTGCAAATGGTGCTGGCCGAAGATTGAACTCGATACGTTTGCGGCTACCGGAAAGGAGATGGGCCTCGTCGCGATCGACCTACTCCAGCCGGATGATTTCCCGATACTGAAAAAACACGGGCTCCTCTGTTCCATGGTCAGCAACCCTACGGCGAAGACGCCCCAAGGCGTGAACGTCGGCGGCATTGGCAAAGCGTTCAACCGCCTTGAACACCACGACACGCTGATTGAGATCTACGAAAAACGCATCGGGGAAGTCGCCGACGCCGGTTTCACCAACCTCATTTGTTTTTCCGGCAACCGCGAGAAAATGGACGACCAGCAGGGCCTCGAAAACTGCGCCCTCGGTCTCAAACGGCTCATGGCGTTCGCCGAAAAACACGGCGTCACCCTCGTGATGGAACTCCTGAATTCCAAGGTGAACCACAAGGATTACATGTGCGACCACACCGCGTGGGGCGTCGAACTCTGCAAAAAAATCGGTTCTGAACATTTCAAGCTGCTCTACGACATCTACCACATGCAGATCATGGAAGGTGACGTCATCCGCACCCTGAAGGACCACGCGGCCTACATCGGCCATTATCACACCGCTGGTAATCCCGGTCGCAACGAATTCGAAGCCCAAGACCAACAGGAGCTCAACTACCCGGCCATTATGCGGGCGATCAAGTCGACTGGCTTCAAGGGCTTCGTCGGCCAGGAATTTCTACCGAAGCGCGACGCGCTGACTTCACTCCGTGAAGCCGTGAAGTTGTGCAACGTGTGAAGCTCGATCCAATCGTCCGGAAATTTTTGCGGCTCGGCCTCATCGGCTGTGGAGCGCTGACGATGACGTCGGCTTTCGTCAACATCATCGCTGCGTCCCAGCTCATTGATGCCGCGGAGGAGCAGTCCCTCGGCATCACGCGCAACGAATTTGTCCGCACCTACGGGGTGATGTTCGCGATCGGAGCCGCAGTCGTCATCGTCGGCTGGCGCTGGCGCAAATAGCCACCGGCACACCTCCCGCAAACGCAGCGCTTCTCCTCGCCGGCTTGTCAGATTGAACCAAGCAGGCGGCGAAGGGTTTCATCGACGAGCTTGGGGTTCGCTTTGCCTTTGGCTGCTTTCATGATCGGGCCCTTAAGGGCGTTGATCGCGCTATCCTTGCCGGTCTTGAACTCGGCGACAGCCTTGGCATTCGCGGCGATGGAGTCACGGCACCACGTCTCAAGTTCATTGGTGTCGGTCGGTGCAGCTTTGAGGCCTTTCCGGTCGGCGATGACTTCGGGTTGATCGCCAGTCGCAGCCATCTCGACAAAAATTTCTTTCGCGGCGTTCGTGAGCACCGTGCCGGCATCGACCAGTTTTACCAGCGCGGCGATGTGGGCGGGACGCACGCGTGAGGTGGCGAGCGTAAGGTGGGCGGCGGCGAGTTCGCGGAGCAGGTCATTGACGATCCAGTTGCCCACGGCCTGGGCTTTGCTGGAACCAGCGAGTTTTACCGCTTCCTCAAAAAAATCGGCGAGCGTCCGGTCCCAGACGAGGACGGACGTGAGCGAATAGGGCAGTTGGTATTGCTCGATGAAGCGGCGCTGTTTCTCGAAGGGAAGTTCGGGGCACTCAGCTAGGATGCGGGACTTCCACTCGGCGTCGACCTTCACGGGCATGAGATCGGGATCGGGAAAGTAGCGGTAGTCGTGCGCCATTTCTTTCGAGCGGAGCGACTGCGAGGTGCCCGTCTGACCGTCGTAATCGCGGGTCTCCTGGACGAGCGTGCCACCGCGTTCGACGGCGGCGATCTGGCGCTTAATCTCGTGTTCGATGCCGTCGCGGACGAAGGAGATTGAATTCAGGTTCTTGAGCTCCACCTTGGTGCCGAGGTGGGTGGCGCCGACGGGACGGATCGAGATATTGGCGTCGCAGCGAAGCTGGCCCTTCTCCATGTCACAGTCTGAGATGCCACCGTAGATCATCGTCGCACGGATCGAGCTGAGATAAGCGTAGGCCTCTTCGGCCGAGTGCATCGCGGGATCGGAGACGATCTCCATCAGCGGTGTGCCGGCGCGGTTGTAGTCGACGAGCGAGTCGGTCGCGCCGTGGTTCAGCTTACCGACATCTTCTTCAAGGTGGATCCGGGTGAGCGGAATTTTCTTATGCTCTCCCATGATATTACGAGCGGAGCCAGGCAACTCGATCTCGACGACCCCGCCCACACAGATGGGCTGATCGTATTGGGAAATTTGGTAGTTCTTCGGCGAATCTGGGTAGAAGTAGTTTTTCCGGTCCCACTTGCAGACGGGCGCGATCTCGCAACCCAGAAGGAGACCGGCCTTGATGATGGCATCGAGAGCGGCCTTGTTCATCACGGGCAGCGCACCGGGCAAAGCAAGAACCACCGGGTCGGTAAGCGTGTTGGGTTCATGCCCGTAGCCGGCGGCGACGCGCGTGAACATCTTCGACTGGGTCTTGAGCTGGACGTGGACTTCCAGACCGATGACGGCTTCGTAGTTCATCAGAGTGAGGGGAATTTTGAGGACCACTCGTGCGCCCGTTCATAGGAGTGGGCGATGGCGAGGAGGTTGGATTCATTCCACGGTTGGCCAATGAGCTGGGCACCGATGGGAAGGCCGCTCTTCGTAAAGCCGCAGGGAACGCTGATCGCGGGGAGACCGGCGAGGTTAACGCCGATCGTGTAGATATCGCAGAGGTAGAGCGCCAGCGGATCGGCTTTCTCGCCGATCTTGAACGCAGGCACGGGTGAGGTTGGCGTAAGCAGCGCGTCGACTTCACGAAAGGCGTCCAGGAAATCCTGACGAATCAGCGTGCGGACTTTTTGCGCACGGAGATAATACGCGTCGTAGTAACCGGAGCTCAGCACGTAGGTGCCGAGGATAATGCGACGCTTCACCTCGGGGCCAAAACCTTCCGCCCGCGACTGCGCGTAAATGTCGACCGCGTCTGTCGCCCCGGATGTTCGATGGCCGTAGCGGATGCCATCATAGCGGCCAAGATTTGAGGAGGCTTCGGCCGTCGCTATGACGTAGTAGGTATCAAGGCAGTATTGGGTATGCGGGAGCGAGATTTCGCGGATTTCGCACCCCTGAGATTTATAGAACGCGATAGTCCGCTCGACGGAGGCGGCGATCTCGGGGTCGAGGCCCTCGGCAAAGTATTCCTTCGGGATACCCAATTTCCACGGACCGCGATTCGTAGCGAGCTCCGTGCGATAGTCGGGAATGTCGATCTTGAAGGAAGTCGAGTCGCGCTCGTCGTGGCCGGCGATGGCACCGAGCATAATCGCCGCATCCTCGACCGTGCGGGCAAACGGCCCGATCTGGTCGAGCGACGACGCGTAGGCGATGAGGCCGTAACGGGAAATCAGGCCGTAGGTAGGCTTGAGTCCGACGATTCCGCAGAGCGCGGCGGGCTGGCGGATAGAGCCGCCGGTATCGGAGCCGAGGGTGGCGATGGCCTCGCCCGCCGCAAGTGCCGCCGAACTTCCGCCCGACGAACCACCGGGAACGCGACTCGTATCCCACGGGTTACCTGTGGGACCAAAGGCGGAGTTTTCCGTCGAAGAGCCCATCGCGAACTCGTCGCAGTTAAGGCGCCCCCAGAGAACGGCGCCGGCCTTTTTTAACTTGGTGGTCACCGTCGCGTCGTAGGGCGAGACGAAGTCCTTGAGCATCTTGCTCGAAGCGGTCAGCGGCTGACCACTGACCGCGATCACGTCCTTCAGACCGATCGGTATGCCATCTAGAGCGCCACAAGCTTGGCCGGCGGCCCGGCGGGCATCGGAGGCAGCGGCTTGGGCGAGAGCGTCAGCCTCGTCGAAGGAGTTGAAAGCGTGGACGCGGGGTTCAACGGCCTTCGTGCGTGCGATAATCGCCTGAGTGAGTTCAACAGAAGAAAGCTGCTTTGCATCGAGCGCGGCAGCGAGCTCCACAATAGAGCGAAAGTAAGGTTCGGAAGACATGGGTGCGCTCACTCGACGACTTTGGGAACTAAGATCATGTTGTCACGCTGCGCAGGGGCATTGCGAAGCGCCTCGGCAACCGAAAGACCCGGCTGAGCAACATCAGCTTGCCAGACGTTAAAGACAGGCGAGGCGTGGGCAGTGGGCTCCACACCGCTGACGTCTACCTTGGCAAGTTGCTCGATATGGTGGAGCACATCGCCGAGCTGCTGCGCGAACTTCACTTTTTCATCAGGCGTGAGTGCGAGGCGAGCGAGCTTGGCAATGTGGTCGATGTCGAGTTGGGGTGCGGTGGACATGGTTACTTGCGGATCTGCCAAGCCGTGGTTTTCGCAACTTCGTCCTGCACTTTCTGGAACACAACGTTTACCTCGTCATCGGTGAGCGTCCGCTCGGAGGAACGGAAAACAAGGGAGAAGGCCAAACTCTTCTTGCCCTCAGGAACGCCGGTGCCGGTGTAAACGTCAAAGGCGCTCACGGTTTCGAGCGAGAACGCGTTGCCAACGGCGGCGCGGGCTAGTTTCGCGAGCGTCTTTTGAACTTCGGACGACGGCGTGGTGGCGTCGACGACGAGCGCAACGTCACGCAGGGCGGCGGGCAGCAGACTGAATTCGGAGTAGCGGCGGCGCGTAGATGCGCCGGTGATCTTCTCCGGAAGAATGGCGAAGATACCGGCGTAGACTTTGCCCTCAAGGCCGAGCGACTTGATCATCGCGAGATTCAGCAGGCCGAAGCGCGCAGTCCAGCCGTGCTCGATGTTACCAGCGGAAGCGGAGTGACCTTCTTGCCAGCCGAAGAACGGCGCCGCGCCGGGCACGAGTGGCTGGCGCGCAAAATCAATGCCCGCCGCCGAAGCGAGCGCGGCGACATGGTGTTTCGCGGTAAAGAAATCCTCAGTCGGCGTGCGCGTGGGTTTCAACCACGAGCGCTGGGCGACGGGCGCGGCGATGATGAAGCCAACGGCAGCGCACTCGAGGTTTTGGCCGTTGCGCTCGATGAAGACGCGACCGGTTTCGCAGAGGTGCGTGGCGGCGACGCCGCGGGATTGGTTGAGCTTCAGCGATTCGAGGAGGCCCGTGATGAGCGTCGGGCGCAGGTGCGACTGGTCCTCAACGAAGGGATTCGCGAGGGCGAGCTCCTGAGCGGCGGTGGCGGAGACCCACGCGGCGATTTCCTTCGCGGGACGGAGCGTGTAGTTGACGCACTCGTGGAAATCGTGGCCGACGAGGTAGTCGGTGACACGACGATTGAAGACCACAATGGCATCATCGTCGGCAAGGAGGCCGGGCGATGAAACGACAGCGGCAGGGATTTTTTCCGTGCCGTAGAGGCGGAGCACTTCTTCGACGAGGTCGATGGGGCGATCGAGATCGTCGCGCCAGGTAGGAATTTCCACCGTCCACGCGGGGCCCCGGGCGGGATGCACGGTGGGCTCTTCGCGGGTGATGGTAAACTCCAGCGCCTCGAAGGCTGCGCGCATTTCGGCAGCCGGGATATCGAAGCCGAGTTTCTCAGTGATATAATCGTGCGTGACGACGATTTCACGCTGCCAGGGGACATCACTACCCACGCGGAATGAGGGACCGACAACCTTACCGCCAGCGGTGACGAGAATGAGATCGATGGCCCGGTAAGCGGCTTCGAGGGAACCGTGAACATCGACGCCACGTTCGTAGCGATAGGAGGAATCGGACGAGAGCCCGAGGCGCTTGCCGGTGGCACGGATGGACTGGCGTTTAAAAAACGCGCACTCGAGCACAAGGTCGGTCGTGTCCGCGCTGACGCCGGAATCGACGCCGCCCATAATGCCGGCGATGACGACGGGCTTGGTGGCGTCGGCGATGACGAGCATCTCGGGGGTGAGCACGCGTTCCTTGCCGTCGAGGGTTGTGAGTTTTTCGCCGGCTGCGGCGCGACGGACGATAAGCTGCGAGCCTCCAAGTTTGCGCGCATCGAAGGCGTGCAACGGCTGGCCGGTCTCGAGCATCACGTAGTTGCCCACGTCGACGACGTTGTTAATCGGGCGCAGCCCGACGGCGCTGAGGCGCTCCTGCAGCCATGCGGGACTCGGCCCGACCTTGATGCCGGAGATAATGTGCGCGGTGTAGAGCGGGCAATCTTCGGGGCTGTCGACGCGGACGGAGGTCAATAAATCGGGGCGTGAAGCCCCTCCTACATCGCCGGAAAAAACGTGGGCCGGGTAAACGAGCGGCAGTTTGAACCACGCGGCGAGTTCACGCGCGATGCCGAGGTGGGAAAGCGCGTCGGGGCGGTTGGGCGTGATCTCGATGTCGAACACCGTGTCACCAGGCGGGAGCACGTCGTTGATGGGCATGCCGAGGGCGGGACGATCGGCAAGGATGAGCAAACCGGCGGCGTCCTCGGAAATACCGAGTTCCTTCGCGGAGCACATCATCCCGTCGGAAGACTGGCCGCGAATCTTTGACTGCTTGATTTCGAAATCACCAGGGAGCATCGCGCCGGGCAGAGCGACGGGAATGCGGTCGCCGACCTTATAGTTCTGCGCGCCACACACGATCGTCTTAACGCCAAGCGTGTCGCCGAGGTTGACGGTGCAAACGGAGAGCTTGTCGGCGTTGGGGTGCTTGTCGCGGACGAGGACTTCGCCAACGACAACGTGGGAGAGTTTGGGCGCGCCGGTGCGGATGATCTGCTCGACCTCGAAACCGAGGAAGGTGATCGCGCGGGAAATCTCGTCGGCCGAAGCGTCGAGGGCGACGTAGTCGCGGAGCCAGTTGAGAGAAATTTTCATCGGGAAGGCCTCAGGCGAACTGCTTCAAGAAGCGGACGTCGTTTTGGTAAAAGTAGCGGATGTCATCGATGCCGTAGAGGAGCATTGCGAGACGCTCGAGCCCCATGCCGAAGGCGTAGCCGCTCCAGATTTCGGGATCGTAACCGACGTCGGCGAAGACGGTCGGATCGACCATGCCACAGCCGCCGATCTCGATCCACGGTTTCTTTACCTTCGGCAGGTGCGTCGCAGTGAGATCGACCTCGAAACTCGGCTCGGTGTAGCCGAAGTAGTGCGGGCGGAAACGGGTCTTGGTGTCCTGGCCGAGAAGAGAAGCGAAAATGTAGTCGAGGAGCGCCTTCAGGTCACGCACGGTGACGTTCTTGTCGACGTAGAGACACTCGAGTTGGTGAAAATTCGCCGAGTGCGTGGCGTCGGTGGTGTCGCGGCGATAGACGCGACCGGGCGAGACGATGCGGATCGGCGGCGCGCCTTTCAACATGGTGCGGATCTGGACGGACGACGTATGCGTGCGAAGCAGATATTTCTCGGCGGGATTCTTCTTCGAGACGTTGGCGAACTTGGCGGTCTCAGGAAGGTAAAACGTGTCCTGCGCGTCGCGCGCCGGGTGATCGGCGGGAGTGTTAAGCGCGTCGAAACAATAATACTCGGTCTCGACCTCGGGGCCGTCGGCCACCGTGAATCCAACCTTGCGCAAAATGCGGCACATCTCTTCGCGAACAAGCGTCAACGGATGGTAAGTGCCGGGCCCCACATCGGGCGACGGCAACGTGGCATCGATGGCCGGGCCGAGCTGGGCTTGGAGCTCGGCGGCCTCGATTTGCGCGAGGGCGGCATCGAGGAGCGACTGGAGGCGCGTCTTGGTCTCGTTGATGAGCTTGCCGAGGGCGGGACGCTGCTCCTTCGGAACGGTGCCCATTTGCTTCATCAGCGCGGTGAGTTCGCCGTTGGGGCCGACGTAGCGGGCCTTGGCGGCTTCGAACTCGGGGCGCGTGGAGAGCGCGGCGAACTCGGGTTGCGCTTTGGCGACGAGGGCGGTGAGGGTGTCTTGCATGAGAGGAAGGAGAAGTTTGCCCACGGAATACACGGAATACACGGAAAATTCGAAGCAGAACGGAGAAAACTGAGGCCCTGCCAGCAGCGCACCATTCCACGCAGATACAAAAAAGGACGGGCTTCAGATGAAGCCCGTCCTTTGAAATTTGACCGAAAGCCGATTAGGCCGTCTTCGGAGCGTCGGCCTTGGCCTTCAGAGCGGCTTGGACTGTCTTGACCAAGCCGGTGAAGGCGACTTCGTCACGAATCGCGAGATCGCTCAGGACCTTGCGGTCGAGCTCGATGTTGGCGGCGTGGAGACCTTCGATAAAGCGGCTGTAGGTGATGCCGTTGTTACGGCAAGCAGCGTTGAGGCGCACGATCCAGAGACCGCGGCGATCAGCCTTCTTCTTCTTTCGATCGATGTAGGCGTATTGCCAGGCATGCTGGACGGCTTCTTTCGCGTAGCGGAAGAGCTTGGATTTATTACCGAAATAGCCCTTGGCGTATTTCAGGATTTTCTTGTGTCGCTTTTTAGCGGCGGGAGCGTTCGTTGCACGAGCCATGTTGGTTTATTCCTTTTGGTTAATCGTCGGCAGGTCGGCTTAGTTCACCTGCCGGACGAAGTTTTGGTTGATGCCTATGCGCGGACGGCTGGTTTAGAGGCCGAACGGCAATGCCCGCAGAAGGGGCTTGGCATGGCCTGGGGCGACAAGCTTGTCGCGGGAGGCACGTCGTTTGGACTTCGTGCTCTTCGCGGAAAGCAAGTGCCGGAAGCCGGGCGTGCGGCGAATCAGCTTTCCGGTTCCGGAAATTTTGAAGCGCTTGGCGACGGACTTTTTGGTCTTTTGCATGGAGAGAGTGGAAGAAAACAGAGGGCGCGGGCCGTCATGGCAAGGGGAAATTTCGCACTGGAGACATTCGGCCGGACACGATGCAAAAATCCCAATCTAAGCCAGCTACGACTACTTGAGGACGACCTTGGCGAGGTCGTGGGCGAGTTTCTTGAGTTCGCCGGGTCGCTCCAAATTGCAGAGAATGGCAATCGCGAGGCCATCGCCGGGGGCTCGCAACAGATACGCCGCACCGCCCGTGGCGCCGCCGCTGTGTTCTGCCCAAAACCGACCTGACTTATCAGTCTCAACGTGCCAACCGAAGCCATAGGCCGTGTGGGTGCCATCGGTGAGCTTGTTATCCGCATAGGTTTCCTTGAGCGAGGCGGCGGAGAGGAGTTTGCCCTTATCAAGTGCGATCGCGTAGTTTGCCAGGTCCGTAGCGGTAGCTAGAATGCCTCCCGCGGCCCATTTGTAAGATACATCAACAAAGGGTGCGTTCACGACGGCCGTGCCACTATCCGTCTTGCGGTAAAAGCGCGCGCGATCCGGGATGAGGTCACGATTCTTGTCGAGACAGGCGGTCGTCATGCCGGCAGGAGCGAATACCTTCTCCTTTAGGTAGCCTTCGAAACTGAGTCCACTGGCTGATTCGACAAAACCGGCGACAAGCAAGAAGGCATAACTGGAGTAGAGATAACGCGAACCCGGAGTGAACTTCAGCGGCTCGCGATCCACGCCATTGATGTGAGAGCCTGCTTCGACTGTGGGGAAATATTCCGTGCTTTCTTTTTCGCCGGCCTCGTAATCGTAGTGCCGGATGCCCGAGGTGTGCGTAAGCACGTGGCGCACGGTGATGACATTCGAACCTTTTCGGGGATACCAAGGAACGTAGGTCCAGATAGGTTCGTCGAGCTTGAGTTTCCCCTGTTCGACCAGCTGCATGGCGGCAGTGGCCGCGATGGGCTTCGAGACCGACGCGATACGCCACAGTGTGCGCGCTCCGGCAGGCGTCTTGTTTTCCAAATCAGAGAAACCGTCCGAAGTTGTGAAGATAAGTTTGTCTCGCTCAACGACCGCGACCGAGATGCCCGGGATGCGCATCGCGGTGCGCGCAGATTTCACGAGGCGTTCGATCTCAGAAAAACGCGGGTCCGTCGCTGCGGGCTAGGCAAACGCGGCGAAGAGAGGGAGGAAGAGAAAGAGTAATCGTTTCACGGAAAATTTTGATCCTAGTGAGCAAGGGACATACCTATTTCAAAAAACCTCGGCCAAATCTCCAACGGTGTGGAACTCCGTGCCGTAACCTCGGGAAGATCCGCAAGGCGGCCGAGGTAGCGAAGCTGGAGAACAGGGCGATCAGGGCTCATTGGGAGGGTGTGGGCACGAATGGAACCTTAACAGCGTTAGCTTGCACGATTCGGCGGCACAATAGCCCGACGGTGAGAGGAATCATTTTTGGGAATGTGCGGCAACCGCGGTTGTCCCTAAATTAGAGTATAGGGTCTACGTTCATCAGTAACCAGCAGCTGCATTCGTCCGGCGCGGGTCAGCGTAGCCGGTCAGCGTGCCGTCCGCATTGAATTCGATCGCGTTGATGCCCCCAAAGTGGCGACCGCGCCCGGCGTCCTCGGGGAGGACGACCTTCCAGCCTAGTTTAACAAGCGCCGCTGCATCGGCCGCGGGGAAGCTGCGCTCGGCCTCGATCGAGAAAGAATCGGTGGTGTTGAGTGGCGTAACGTAGTGCATCCGCGTGTCGCCGATTGCTTCAGCCAGCGGACGGTTGAGCGTGAGACGGTCGAGGAGGGCCTGAAGCATTGCCGTTGGAATGCGGGCGGCGCCAGGAATACCAATGGCAAATACAGGTTTGCCGTCGCGCAAGACGATCGAAGGCGAAATGGTGCTGCGGGCGCGCTTGCCGGGGGCGACATAGTTGACGCCCTCGGGATTTGTGTAGGCGAAGTTGCTCATCGAATCGTTCATCACGATGCCCGTGCCGGGCGGAACGACACCCGCACCGAAGTGCAAACTCTGCGACTGGGTCGCGCATACGATGTTGCCGGTGGAATCCACGACGAGAAAATGCGTCGTCGCGGCCATCACACTCTCGTGAAACGGATTGTCTTCGGGAAATACGGCGGTGACACCGGTGGGCTTGGCCGAGAAGGCTTTGGTTCGAAGGTCGCGAATGGAGTCAGCGCCGAGGAGCTGCTCGACCAGCGCACGGGATTTGGGTGCATCGCCCACGGATTGGGAGACGAGCGGGGAAACGACGCGAAGGACCCGACCGATCTTGTCGAGATTGGCCGGTGTGCGGAGCGGACCACCGCCGAACGCCTCGTCTTCGAGGACCTTCATGATTGTCAGAAACAACGCCGGGCCTTGGGCCGGCGGTGGCGCAGAAAGAATACGATAGCCTCGAAAACCCATCGCGAGGGGCTCCGTGACGCGCGCCTCATAACGAGCTAGGTCATCGAGAGTGAGCACTCCCCCACCCTGCTGAGAGGCTTTGACGATGGCGGCGGCGACGGAGCCGCGATAAAATCCGTCACGCCCCTGCTGTGCAAAGAGCTGCATGGTGCGGGCGAGATCTTCGTTGGGGAGCAGCGTGCCGACGTCGGGAAGTTTTCCGCCCGGGAGATAGAGCCGGGCGATCTCGGCGTCGCCGCGTTGGAGTTTCTTTTCAGACTCCTCGAAAAATTCACGTGACTTCGGAAGGATGCGAAAGCCTTCGCGGGCGAGTGTAACGGCGGGTTGCACCGTCTCGGCCCACGGTTTTGCACCCCACTTTTGGTGGGCCGTCCAAAGTCCGGCAGCGAGTCCCGGCACGCAGACCGAGCCGTAGCCGTAACTGCGATCTTCGGTTGGACGCTGCTTGTAGGCCGCGACATCCAGAGAACCCGCCGCGTCCATGCCATCGACCACGTAGGTTTTGCCCGAACGGGCTTCGTAGTAGACCAGCATCAGTTTCCCGCCGAGCCCCGAGCCATAGGGCTCCGCGACACCGACGGCGAGGGACGTAGCGACAGCGGCGTCGATGGCGTTGCCACCCGCTTTGAGGACCGAGAGGCCGGCTTCGGCGGCCTGCGGATGAGCGGCGACTACCATGCCGTGTTGGCCGTTCACGGGCGTGATCGTGACAGGTGTAGCCGCGTTGGCGTAGCCGAGGGAGAGGGCGAAAGCGAGGGAAGTGAGAAAATATTTGGACATAAAAAAGGGCCGGTCAGAGACCGGCCCTACGACTGACAGGTTAGAGTTTCTTGGTCGCCTGGAAACTCCAGGTGAGACCGCGGGCCATCGTGTTGTAGAGGCCGACCTCGTAGCCGCGAGAGTCCGCGGAGAGCGGGGGCTTCGCGTCGAAGAGATTGTTCACACCGAGGCGGAGATGAGTATCGTTGAGCCAGCGGTTTTGCGCCGAGATCCGATAGCTGACGTAGACATTGTAGTTCTTCGTATCGTGCACGACGTAGCGGTAGGAGTAGGCGCCGTTGTTAAAGATTGGCTTGATGTAGGTGGGATTGCCGAGTGAGTCCCACACGGCCTGCGTGGTCGTGGCGTTTACATCGGTATAGCTCGCGATGTAATACATGCCAAGACCGGCGCCCCATTGTTTCTTGCGCCAGCTGAGGGTCGTGGAACCGCGCCAATCGGCAACGGCGCCACCGACGTTTGCACTGTTGCCACCTTTGTAATTGGTTCGGGAGGCACCGGCCGCGGTGTAGGCGTGAAAATCGTTCAGGTAGGTCCAGTTCGAGTTGAAGTTGAACTGGCCGATGGACCACTGCGGGAAGCGGTAGTTGATGTCGAAATCGAAGCCGTTGGTGAACTGCTCGGCTTTGTTGAAGTAGCTAGATCGGATGATATCAATGCCGCCAACGACCGCGCGCTGATTGCCTGGGACTTGGCGGGCGTTGTAGGCCGAAAAGGCATCGCGGTCGGCTTGCGTGACGGGGAGACGGACGACGGAGGGGTCGCCTTGGTAGTTCGCCGTGCCGGAGCCGAGGTCGATGCTGCCGATAGCGGTGCCCTTCGCGAGGGCGGCTTGCGTGGCGGCTTGGAGTGCAGCCGTATCGTCGGCGACGCCGCCACCCGAAGCGATGATGTCTTTCTGGCGGATTTCGTAGTAATCAACGCCAATCGAGAGGCCCTTGATGCCGGGGACTTGAACGACGATACCGGCGGATTTTCCGGTGGACTTTTCCGGCTGCAGGTTGCGATTGCCGGAGGCGACACTGCGGCGATTGGAGGGACCGTCGGTAATAGCGTTGGTCACAGCGCTGCGATAGGTATCGGTGCTGCCCGTGACGGTGCGGATGAGCGTGCCGGTGAAGAGCTGGGCGAGGTTGGGCGCGTGGAAACCTTGATTGTAGGAGCTGCGGACCATGATCCACGAGGCCGGTTTCCAATTAACACCGAACTTGGGTTTGGTGGTGGCACCAAAATCGGTGTAGCTCTCGTAGCGCGCGGCGGCGGAGAGTTCGAGCGATTCGACGAGCGGGAGCTTAAATTCACGGCCGACGAGCGGGACGATGGCCTCGGCGTAAAGCGCGGCGACGTGCCGGTTGCCGTGAGTGTCCGAGTTGGGCGAGAAGCCAAGGAAGTCGTTGGACGCAAGATCGAGACCGGAACCGGGAGGATTGAGGCCGGCGTAGGGAGGGCGAAAGTCGTCGTAGGCTTCGTAGCGGAACTCACCGCCAAAGGCGCCGCCGATTTTGTTGCCACCCCAGAGCGGAAACAGGTCACCGCTCGCGCGGAAATCGCCGCTGCCGAGCTTCGTAATACCGTTGCGAATAAACGACGAGGTGAACGCCGAGGTAACGCTCGCGGGATTAGTAAAGGTGCCGGTGGTGACGAGCGCGCCGTTTTGCACTGCGAAGGTCCGTGTGAACGGATTGAAGGCTTTGGCCGGGTCGGACTGATTGATCGAGGCGATCAAGAGGGATTTCCGGCTGGGCCCTTGCTCGTTGTCGATGACGCGAGCGGCGGAGTAGAGCACCGCGGCTTCCCAGGTCCACGTGTTGAAGAGTTTTCCACGGACACCGGCGACACCGCGATAGACAGAGTCATCGACCCAGCCGGTGCGCAGAGGAAGATCGCTGAGGCGCTTGTTGGTGATCGAAACGGCGGAAGGCGTGCCGGTGAGGCGCGGGGTGCCATCGGTGTTGGGCGTGCCGGTCGTGGACCAGAAACGATTGCCGAAGGGGTTGTAGGGATTGGTAACCGGAACGATGATGAACCCGTCGGTGCTCTGCGTGATGCCGTCCATTTCGCGATAAGTAACCGACTCGGCGCGATAGAGGCTGCCGTCAACGAAGGCGGTGATCTTGTCGGAGAGATCAAACTCGGCGCTCGCAAAAATATTCGTGCGCTGGGATTTCGGCTGGATAACGCGGTAGGCGTTGTTGTTCCAGTAATAGTCGCGGGTGACACCGGCGCGGCTCGGAGCAGCTGTGCCGAAAACGGCGCCGCCCGTGCCATTAGGTTGGAGGACGAACAGGCCGGCGGTGGAGGCCATCGTGGCCGGGACACTGGCGGGACGGGAAGCGGCGAACGAAGAAACGGCGCCGTATTGATCCGTGCCGGTGATCGTGCCGAGGAGGTAGTTGCCGTATTCGGTGGTTGCGGACCGGGCGTTGAAAGTCGTGTTGGTGGCGACGTTCCACGGCGCGGGAGCAAGCGAGCTGTGGTCGTTGTCCGCGGCGAAATCACGGACGCTGGCAAGGATGGCGGCGCGATGATAGAAATCGGCGTTGATCATCGCCCGGCCCTTGCCCTTGGCGAAATCGAGGCCGTGGGTGAGCGTGGCGCGATACTCTTGGCCGTCGCCGTAGCGAGTTTCGCCAAAGCGGTAGGCAAGCTCAGTGCCGCGGAAATTCTTTTTCGTTGTGTAGTTCACGACGCCGGCAACAGCGTCGGTGCCGTAAACGGACGAGGCGCCATCGCGCAGGAGTTCGACGCGTTCGAGGCCGCGGTTGGGGAGCTGGCTGACGTTGGTCGAGAGCGTGGGGACGCCGGCTTCCGATTGCGTAATCGGATGCGGGGCGAGACGGCGGCCATTGAGGAGGATAAGGGTGTTACTGGAAGCGAGACCGCGGAGAGAGATGGTGGAATTGTCACCGCGGGCGGTGGCGCCGAGGGTGGCGGTTTCGTTACCTGGGAGACCGGTGACCTGCGGAAGTGCAGTGAGGAGATCGGACGGCTGGGAAGCGTCTCGGATTTCGATCTCGGAAGTTCCGAGGATCGTAACGGGAAGGACTTTCTCGTAGTCGAGGCGCTTGATGTTCGAACCGGTGACGGTGAACGACTCAAGTTTTACAGTCTCCTCGGGTTTGGCGGCCGTAGGCGCGGGAGCGGTCTGCGCGAGGGCCGTGCCGGCTAGCGTGAATGCCAGCGCAGCTAGAGCAATGGGAGTGCGGAGTTTGGTCATGGTGGTCAGGGTTTAAGCGGAGGACATTAGACAAGGGCAAATAAAGATCAATTCTGGGTTCAAGAAAGGTGTGTGATCGCGTAGCACATGAATCGGGAGCGGGCTCAAAAATTCTTCGAAACCTGCGAATAGAAAGTCCGGCCCTTGGCCGTGGTGCCGGCACCACGACGATACCCGAAGGCCTCATCGGCGAGCGGCGGCTCTATATCGGTGACGTTGTTCACGCCAAAGCGAAGCGAAACTCCGGAGAACACGCCGCCACGACGTTGACGAGGCAGGGCGTAGTTGACGTAGGCGTTATGCGAAGCGAACGGGCTCACCAAATAGCGGTAGCGCCGCACATTACCGGAATCGACGTAGACGGATATGTAGGCGGGCTGACCGAGCGCGTCGTAAATTTCCTTCGTCGTCGACGCACCGGTGTCGACGTAGGCACCGTAGTAAGTCGTGAACCAACCGGCGGTCCAACGCTCCTTGCGCCACGTCGCACCGACGCTACCACGGAAGCGCGTGCGACCATCGCGATTGATGTTATTTACCTTCGGCGCACCGGGCTCATCCTCAGTGTCGGACTGGAGCAAATACGCCGCGTCGCCCCGCAGCGTGGCTTGGCCGAAGCGCGTCTTGGGCAGTCGAAGCTCAAATCCGAAATCGAGCCCCTGCACTTCGCGGCCGGCGAGATTCACGTAATCCGTCACCAGGGATTTCACCGCGCCGACGGGTGCGCGCTGTTGCACGGCGGGCCGGCCGGTATTGAAGGACGCGAAGTCGGCGAGATCGACAGCCGTCACGGCATTGCGCGTGATTTTCGGATTGCCGACGTAACTGCTCGTGCCGCTCCCGAGGTTGATTTGGCCGATGGGTGTGCCGGCGGCGAGGGCTTTTTGGACGGCGCCGTCGAGCAGTTCTTCATCGCGCAGGAGCTGGGCGGTGCCAGTGACGTCGTCGATCACGTCTTTCTGTTTAATCCGCCAGTAATCAACGGTAACAGTAAAGTCTCGGTAGAACGGCGCCGAGACCGCGAGACCAACAGAGATTGAGCGCGAACTTTCCGGACGCAACGAGGCATTGCCTTGGCGAAACACCACCGGGCCCGCACTGGAATCACGGTTCAGCCCGGTGACCTCCGAGCGGTAAATATCGTTGTAGGTGTTGCCGGAACGCTGCAGCGGCGTGGGGTTGGTCTGCACCAGATTGGGTGCACGGAAGGAGGCCGCCAACGTGCCACGGACGAGAATCCAATCGTTGGGACGGAAATTGAGGCCGAACTTCGGCTTTGCCGTTGCGCCAAAGTCCGAAAACCGTTCGGCGCGACCCGCGACCGTCACTTCCAAGGAACGGATCAGGGGCTTGCGGTTGGAGCGTCCGACCAAGGGAAAAAGCAATTCACCAAAGCCCGAAGCGATGGTGCGTGAGGCGTAGAGATTCACATTCGGACTGAGGCCGATGAAGTCGTTTTCAGTGGGTCCGAAGAAATGATTGGTCGGATCACTGGCGTTGCCATTGAACGGCGCGTTCGCGGGGTTAAGACCGGCATACGGTGGACGAAAATCTTTGTAGTCTTCCCAGCGCAATTCAGCGCCGAATGCGATGCCAATGGGACCGCCCCAGAATCGATCGAACGCGGAGCCGTTTATCTTGAGATCCCAACTGGCGATCTGCGTGCGCCCCTCGCGGACGAAGACATCGTAAAGCGACTCGGTAAGCGCTGCATTATTCGCATAGGGCTTGTCGACTTGGAGCAAAAACGGATTGGCCGCATTTCCCGGCTGAGGCACGAGCTTGAAGGTGTAGCCGAACAGATTGAATGCCTTGGCTGGATCGGCAGTCGTCAGCGCGGCACGGAGGCGGCTCTCGCGCACGGCGTTGAACTCTTCATCATGGGTCGTGTTGCGACTGAAGAGCACGGCGGTCTCCCACTCCCACCCGCGCGAAAAGCGGCCACGCAACCCGCCGACCGCGCGATAGGCTTCGGAATCGACAACGATACGCCTGGGTTTGAAATCACGCGGGATCACGCCGACCCCAGGGAGAAGCTGGACGTCGGCGGGCGTGCCCGCGAGACGCGGAGTCCCATCAGTGTTGGGCAATCCGTTCGCCTCGTAGAATCGGACACCAAAGGGATTGAAGGGATTCGCAGCACTGACGTAAATGCTGTGATCGGTGGTCGCATCGAATGAATTGGGACCGCGACCGGTGATCGAGTGCGCGTGGTAGGCCATGAACTCGCCGAATAGCTCAAGGTTCTCATCGAGTTTATGCCGGATATTGCCCATAAGATTTAACCGGTCGGACTTCGGCAGCGAGAGCGTAAAGTCATTCGGATTCTGAAACCAGTTGACCGTGAAATCGTCGATATTGTGGGAAGGAAGGGTTTGGCGAAAACCGATATTTCTGTCGGCGAGCGGGATTACATAGAACGTCCCGTTCGTCGCCATCGTCGCCGCCGTGCTACCGGACGTGGTGATGATCCCTCGATTTCCCGTGGGGCGTGACCCGACAAACGCACCGGTCGCGTCGTAGCTGCCGCGAATGAAGCCACCGTAGTAGCTTGAGTCGGTGCTAAGGCGGTTGTCGAAATCGTTGTCACGCGAAACGCCGCCGGCGGTGTCGGTAATCGGCAGACCATTCCATGGAGGCGGCACATCGCGAACCGTGCGGAGATCCTGATTGCGGGAAAACTTGCGCTGATCGAGCCAGAGAAAATCGCGATGGAAGTAATCGAGCGTGAGAAGGAGATTACTGCGCCCGCGATTGAAATTTATTCCATCGGTGACCTCGACATTCCATTCGTTGCCTCCGCCGTGCTGCGTCAGACTTCCGCGGGTGCGCAGCGAGAGGCCGTCGAAATTCCTACGCGTGATCGAGTTTACAACACCACCGGCCGCGTCGGTGCCGTAGATCGCCGATGCCCCGTCGCGCAACACCTCCACGCGTGCCATTGCGGCTGCGGGAAGCTGGTTGACGTTGACCGAAAGCGACGGAACGCCGCTCTCGGCCTGCGAAATCGGATGCGGGGCCATCCGCCGACCGTTGAGTAGGACGAGGGTGTTGCCCGAGCCAATGCCGCGGAGATTGATCGAGTTATTGTCACCACGCGCGTCGGCTCCGAGCGTATTGCCTTCGTCGAGTGTAATCGGGCCGCCGATGGACAGAGTATCGAAAAGTTCAGCCGGCGTAGAGACCCCGCGAAGGTCGAGATCATCGGAATTAATGACGGTGACGGGCAGAGTCGTTTCCTGATCGATGCGCCTGATATTCGAACCCGTCACGGTGAACGCCTCCATGACCTGTGGCTGCGAAAGGCCCGTGACGGCGGATGTCGTCGTGGTTGTTCCGGAGGGTTTCGGAGCAATCTGCGAAATGGCAGGCGCAGCAAGAGCGACGACGAGGAGCGCACCCGAGATGCGGCGTGTTCGGATGAACGTAAAGCAGTTAGATTTCATGAGGTCGGACTGGAGTCGGGGCCGGTCGTTGGGTGGTCGCGCGAAAGAGGAGTCACTGCGGGGCGTTGCGCAAGAGGACGCGACCGGCCCGCTCCGCCGTCAACTCTCCGTCGACGAGTGACAGGTGGCCGTTGACGAACACCCGTTTCATGCCCTCGGAAAGCTGGTGTGGCTGGGTGTAAGTCGCGCGATCGCGGACGGCGGCGAGATCGAAAACGGCGATATCAGCCACCGCGCCGACGCGAATCGCACCGCGGTCGCGGAGGCGAAACACCGTGGCTGGCAAGCCGGTCATCGAATGAACGGCCTGCTCTAGCGTGAGGATTTTTTCCTCGACCACATAACGGCGGATTTTCCGCGGAAAGGGGCCGTAGGAACGCGGATGCGGCACGCCTTCGCCGAGCGCAACGAGTTCGCCGTCGGAGCAGGTCATCGTCCACGGTTGCGTCATGAACGCGCGGAGATCGCGCTCGTCCATGTTGAAGGACACAATGGAGGCACCGCCGGCACGGATGAGCTCGATGGCGGCATCCACGGGCTCGATGAGCTGCTTGCGCGCGATGGCGTCGAGGCGGAGGCCTTCGAGGGTGCGATCGGGCGTGAAGGTGCGGATTTGGATATTTTCGGCACCGGCACGGCGGGCGAGATTTTCGATCATTTCGCGGCGGACGCGACCGAGCATTTCTGGATTGGCGAGACGGCCTTTGAGTGCCCCGGCCCCACCCTCCTGCGCCCAAGCCGGCACGAGCGCAGCGGTGAGAGCAGTGGCCGAAGCCTCGTAAGGATAGTGGTCGGCGAACAACTCCACGCCCTCGGCGCGGGCAACGTTGATCCGCCGGATGATTTCTCCCGATAGTCCCCAGACGCGCGGGCCGAGGGTCTTGATGTGGGTGACGATGCCGGGGAGGCGCGCCTCGCGCGCGACGCGGATCACTTCGTCCACCGCCGCGACGACTCCGATGGTGTAGTCGCCCTCATCACGCACATGGCTCGTGTAAAATCCGTCGAACTCGGCGGCGACGCGGGCGAGTTCGATGTGTTCCTCGGTCTTGGAAAAGTTTCCGGGCGTGTAAAAGGGACCGGCCGACAAGCCGAACGCGCCCGCCTCCATCCCGCGCCGGACGAGCGTCGCCATGCGCGCGAGCTCCGCGTTGTTGGGCGCGCGATCTGCGAGATCGAGCACCGCGGTGCGGACGGAGTTGTGCCCGATGAGTTGCGCGACGTTTACGCCCAGGGGATTGGCCTCGAGCGCGTGGCGCTGCGCGACGAGGTCGGAGGGGCCACCGCCGTCGTGATTCACAAAGACCGTCGTGATCCCTTGGGTAAGAATCGGCGCCGCGGAGGCGAGCGCGGCATTCCGGGCGAGCGCGGGTCCGGCATGCGAGTGGCCATCGATAAACCCTGGAGACACGTAGAGTCCGCGAGCGTCGACCACGAGCTTCGCGGTGGCCTCCGGGAGCTTTCCGACGGCTGCGATGCGCTCGCCGTTGAGCGCGACGTCCGCGTAAAACCATGGCGTCCCGGAACCGTCGAGCACGCGGCCGCCGCGGATGAGGACGTCGAAGTCCGCCCCATGAGAGGCAAGCACAGTGGCGCAGCACAGAAGGAGACAACGCAGCTGGTTCATCGGAGCAGATTGAGGAACGCGCTGATCACCGGTGCGTTCGTGAAATCGATAAGAAATCCTCCTGTTGGAGGAACGAGCGCTACCGCACGGGGAGCAGGACCGCGGCGGCGGGTAATTGCGTCCATCGCGGCCACGGCGGTCGCCGTAGAGCCCACGCCAAAACCCACGAGACCCGCCACCATCACTCCCGCCTCATGGTCGCGGCCAAGGAGCGGCCACACAACCCAGGCAGCGAACGCGAGTGAGACGAAGGTGTTGACGACGAGAATCACCAGCATGGGACCTGCGACGGTGGCAAGTTCCGCCAAATTCAGGGCGGCGAGCGTGACGGCGAGAAAGAGTGGCAACAAGACAGCGGCAAGGCGTCCGATGACCTCGCCACGCAACCACGAACCACCGGCGGCATCGTGCGCCGCGCGAACGGAGAATCCCACGAGCAGTGCACCCATGTAAGCAGGCAAAGCCGCTCCTACCCGGTCGAGTCCGAAGCTGACCCAAGCGCCCGCCTTGACGCAGGCTGCGATCAGCAGCGCATGGCCAACCGCACTACGGCCAAATCCACCGAGCGAACGCAGATCGCCAAAAAAACTCGCGACTGCCGTGCGCGTTTCCAACGGCGCCGACGCAGGACCCGCGACGTTTCCCGCCCGTCCCCGTAAAAGCCACTCGGCCAGTGGCCCGGCGAGCAACCCACCGGCGACCAGGCCAAACGTCGCGGCGGAAGCTCCGATGGTGGCCGCAGAGGCGAGTCCAGCTTGTTCGAAGCGCGGGGCGAATCCGAGCGCTGTGCCGTGTCCCCCCACCAGCGTGAGCGCTCCGCACGCTACGCCGAGGAGCGGCGGTGCACCGAGAGCGAGGGCCAGGGCGACGCCCACGGCATTTTGGAGCACCGCGAGCACCGTTGCAGTGAGCAACAGGAGGGCAAGCGCCCGGCCTCCCGTCCGCAGAATCTGCACTGGCGCACCGAGCCCGACACACGTGAAAAACGCAACCAACAGAGGGAGATTGAGATTTTTCAGCGGCCGTGCAGCCCACTCCACTTCCGTGGTCACAAGCCAAGTCCACCAACCGGCAGAAACCTTCGTGGAGAAAGTGACGACGGCGAGGCCGGAAACGTTGAGCGTAAGTAACAGCGCACTGAACAGCAGTCCTCCGACCACTGGCACGGGTAGATTGAACCTTGAAAGCACCGAAACCCGGCGCACGACTCCTTCGCCGAAGAGGAGCACGGGCACAGCGAGCACTAGCAGGAGCCAAGGGGAAAGGGTAAACAGCATGAAGTCGCGCAGGGAAACTGTCGCTAGCACCCATCATGCCACTGGGCGCGCCCAAGGACAGCGGGATAATACGCTCGGCCAATGTTGTCATTTCGGCAACATATGTGGTCATTTCAACAACATGACTACCGCGCTCGCAAATCGCCGCATCCTGATCGTCGATGACGTGCCCTCATTCTTGCACGAAATCCGCTCCTACCTAAAGGATCACTGTGCCGAAGCCGCGATCTGCACGAGTCCTTTGCGCGCCCTGCGGCGGGTGCGGAGCGATCCGCCCGAGTTGTTGATCACAACGCTGGTGATGAGGGAACTGGGGGGATTCGAATTGATCCGGCGCGTGCGCGGCCTCGGCAGCCCCATCCCCATCGTAATGATCACCGGACGGGGCAACGAGAAGACGGCGATCGAGGCGACTCGCCTCGGCGTGTCAGACTACCTGCAGAAACCGGTGTCCGCGGAGGAATTGCGGGCGAGGTTGGAAAAGATTTTTTCGGCGCAACGCCAGCCGCCCCCGGCACCTGATGCCGGCGGTATGATCAGCGAAGATCCCGCGATGAAAGCCATCTTCGACATGGTCGGGGCTGTCGCCCGTAGCGACAGCCGCGTGCTCATCCTCGGCGAAACCGGCACCGGAAAACAGCTCATCGCCCAAGCGATTCACGAGCGCAGTCCTCGGTGCCTGCAGCCTTTCGTCGAGGTCAATTGCGCGGCCATTCCGGAAAACCTCCTCGAGAGCGAACTCTTTGGACACGAGCGCGGAGCATTCACGGGCGCAACCGAACGACGCACCGGGCGCTTCGAACAAGCCGGGGAAGGCACGCTTTTTCTCGACGAGATCGGTGAGATGAGTTTCGCCGTTCAATCGAAGCTGCTTCGCGTCTTACAGGGAGGAAAGTTCAGCCGCGTCGGTGGCAGCGCGACTCTGCAATCGCACGCCCGGGTAATCGCGGCGACCAACCGGGATTTGCAGCAGGAAGCCGAGGCAGGACGTTTTCGTGCGGACCTTTTCTACCGGCTGCACGTGATTACGCTGACACCGCCGCCCCTGCGCCGCCGAGCCGGTGACGTGCCGTTGCTCGCCGAGCATTTCTTAAATAAGTTTCGCGGCGCACGCACGACTCCGCAAGGCTTCACACTTGATGCACTGCAACGTCTACAGCGCTACGGTTGGCCTGGAAACGTCCGCGAACTCGAACACCTTGTCGAACGCTTCGCCGTGCTCCACGACCAGACCGAAATCGATGCTGCGGACCTGCCGGAAAAGATTTTGAGAGAAACCGGCGGGGTCGCGTCGCGGCTTGCTACCGCACCCGAGACCATGTTGCGGGGAACCCTGGCGGAGGCGCGCGCCGCATTCGAGCGGGCCTATGTCGTCGAAACGCTGCAACAGGCGCGCGGCAACATGGCCGCCGCTGCACGCCAAGCGGGATTAGATCGATCCCACTACTTTCGACTCGTTCGCCGGCATGGCATCAAGCCAAAGCAGTTTGCTTAGACACCACCGCCAGCGGTGTTGACGATTCGTCATCACTTCACGCCCTCAATTCCCCACTTCCCGGGGTGGTGGACGGTTGGCATCACACCTGCGACAGGCCAAGCACACCTCTCCGCGCATGAAAAAAATCAAAGTTATCCAATTCGGGCTGGGCCCTATCGGCATCGAATCATTGAAACTCGCGTCAGAACAGTCGTGGCTCGACGTCATCGGCGGCGTTGACATCGATCCCGCGAAGACCGGCAAATCACTCGGTAACCTCACCGGCGTGGCCGCCCTCGAAAGCGCGAAGGTTTTCCCGACCCTCGCGTCTCTATTTGCAGCGGCGGGCGCTCCCGACGTCGTGCTGCACACCGCTGGTTCCAGCGCCGCTGCGTCGTTTACCCAGATGAAGCCTGCCCTCGAACGCGGCATAAGCGTCGCATCGACCTGCGAAGAATTAATCTACCCGGCTCTCGACACACCTGACCTCGCCCGTGAATACGACGACTTGTGCCGTCGGACGGGAGCACGCATTGCTGGCACGGGAGTGAACCCCGGGTACGTGATGGACATCCTCCCCATCTGTCTGACCGGAGTGAGTCGCGAAGTGCGCTCTATTTATGTAGAGCGAGTCGTAAATGCTTCGACGCGCCGCCAGCCCCTCCAAGCGAAAATTGGGAGTGGACAAAACCCTGATGATTTCCGCGCCAAATTCGCCGCAGGCCAAGCCGGCCACGCCGGCTTTCGCCAATCAGTCGCGCTGCTCGCCCATGCGATGGGCTGGAAACTCGATGAGATCCGTGAATCGTGCGAACCCGTAGTTGCGACCAGCCGCGTGGTCACGAAGTTCTTCGATGTCGCCCCCGGCCAGAGTCTCGGTATCCACCAAAAATGCATCGGCCTTGTGGACGGCGAAACCAAGATCAAACTCGACCTCCAGATGTATCTTGACGCGTCCCTGCCTCACGACGCCATCGTCGTCCGCGGTCGACCAGACCTCAATCTCGTGCTCAATGGCGGTGTCGCGGGAGATGATGCAACGGTAGCCGCACTCATTAATATTGTCCCACGCCTGCTCGCCGGCGCCCCCGGCGTTCGACTAATGACAGAACTCGCCGTCCCATCTTGGTGCAATCCACGCGGCTGATTAAACAGGGCCTCGAAATCCGGGATTCACGGCCGCTTACTTCATCAATCTAAATTGGGTCCGCCGGAATACCCGGATTCAAAGTCTTCACTTTTTTCCTGAAATAATCGAACCGGTCTACATTACTCGGAAAAACTGAACCGAATCGATATCGCCCGGGGGTGAACGGGAAATCGCAGTTGACATCCCCCACCCGTTCGTGAGCTTTTTCGCCCCTTATCTGAAGGCTTCCTAGCTCAATGGTAGAGCAGTTGACTCTTAATCAATTGGTTCCGGGTTCGAGTCCCGGGGGAGCCACCAGATTCTGTTTTTTCCCAGTTAAATCTTGGCTCAAGCGCAGCGCTTTTCGCCGGCGTAGCTCAATGGTAGAGCACCTGTTTTGTAAACAGGCGGTTGCGGGTTCGAATCCCATCGCCGGCTCCACTTTTGATCTTCGGCGCTTTTCAACCAAGCGCCTGTATGAAAGCCCATAAATTTTGCCACTGCCCGATGGTGTAATGGTAGCACAAACGACTCTGACTCGTTTTGTCTAGGTTCGACTCCTAGTCGGGCAGCCAAAATATTTCCTAAGAACCCTCAAAGTGGTTCGTGATTGAGATGAAAACATTTCTCCTTACTAAATAACTTTTTTCCCGCACACCTATGACAAAGTGGGTTGACAGCCAAGTTTGGATGACACCTAGTTCGGATTCTTTCGACACCCCCTCCCCTGAAAATAACTCAGCGACATGCTGAAAACAAAAGTCTCTTTTTCCCAAGTTTGCAGCCAAGATGGGCACGCATCCTGCAAGGTCCGGGTCACATGGTCCGAATCGATTTCGTCAGATCGCTCGGATGGAAAATAAAAATGAGCGTCTTATAGTCAGAAGCTCCCGTCGGACTAAATTAGTCGTCCAAACCACTTTTAATCCTAGCAGAAAAATCCACCAATAACTTCTCACCTCCTATGATCAACCTAGTCGAAATTCCCCTAGCGATCCTCCTCAAGAATCCCGACGGTAGCGAAATGTCCATGATGGATCTTTTCCACGCCGGAAAAGAAATCATGTGGCCGATCCTCCTTTTGTCGTTCGTCGGCATCACGGTGGTCGTCGAGCGTCTCCTCTTTATCATTCGGGAAAACGGCACACGTGAGGCCGAGGTCGTCGAGAAGATGCTAGAGAGCGTCGAAAAGCGCGACATCGAAGGCGCCCTCGCGATCGGCAAGAAGAGCAAAGACTTCATCGCCCGCATTCTGGTCTACACGCTCACGAACAAAGAATTTTCCATGTCTAACGCCTTTATCCGCGCGTCCGGACAGGAACTCGGACGCTTCACCCAAGGTATGGCGACACTGGACACAGTTATTACGGCTGCACCTATGTTGGGCCTGCTCGGAACGGTTACTGGCATGATGAAAACCTTCGGCGCCCTCGGCGGCGGCAATCTCGCTGCCGCTTCCGGCGCGATCACGGGGGGCGTCGCTGAAGCTCTAATCGCAACTGCGTGCGGTCTTCTCATCGCCATCATGGCACTGCTTCCATTCAACTACCTTAACGCTCGGACCGAGCAGGCGAAGCAAGAGGTTGCAGATGCCTCGCACGCACTAGAAATCCTAGTGAAGAAGTCCGAGACGAACGCTCCGTTCGCTCGTTGATCTAGTTCCACTCACTCTCGGTCACCTCATCACTTCAGCCTCCCCTCACCATGGCAGGATCATCAGGCGGTAATAGCGGCGGTAAGAAAAAGGCACGTATTGAGATCATCCCTCTCATTGACGTCATTTTCTTCCTGCTCGCCACTTTCGTATTGTTCACGCTCTCGCTGAACACTCCGCAAGGTGTGCCTGTAATCCTGCCCCAGGCAGACAGCGGAGTTGAGCGTGAGACCGCCGGAACCGCGACTGTATCAGTCACAGAGCAGGGAAGTTTGGCGTGGGACAAAGAGTTTGTGGACCTTAATGATTTCCTAAACCGGCTAAAGGCTTATTACGTCTCAAACCCGGAAGGCCGCATTTTGATCAATGGTGATGACAACGCGCCATTTAATCAGGCGATCTACGTATTCGATGAAGCACGTAAGGCTGGCTTTAAGAGAATATTTATCGAAACACAGGTTCGCTCAATTAGTCGCTAACCACGTAGGCAAATAGAATCCCTCAATCTTCCTCTTATGTCCGGCTCAAGTTCCCACGTAGATGATGGCAAGAAAAAGGCACGTATTGAGATTATCCCTCTCATCGATGTCATTTTCTTTCTGCTCGCGACCTTCGTTCTATTCACTCTCTCGCTGAACAAAATCTCGTCAATTCCAGTCGATCTGCCAGTGGCAAATCCCAACAGCGCGCCAAATCCGAACGACACGACCGTTTATCTGCAAGTTTCTGACTCCGGAAACGTATACTGGCGGCAAGGCGTTGGAATTGCGCCAGAATTGATTACCACGAGCGAGATTGCACCGAGACTCGCCGACTACAAAAATCGCGACGCCAATGCTCGCGTCCTCGTGCAGGGCGACAACAAAGCACGCTTCGGCGCTGCCGTGATGGCGCTCGACGAGATCCGCAAGGCCGGAATCACCCAAGTATCTGTGCAAACGACCGTCCAGCCGACTGGCAAATAACCTTCGGACCTATTCCCATGCGTCGCGATCTCATCCTCGGAATTTTCCTATCAGCCTTGATCCACGGGGGACTTTTTTTCGGCGAGAAGCTGATCAAATTTAAGCCCAAGGTGAAAATGGCGGTGCAGGAAGCACCGAAGGTCCTCCTGATGGAGATGCCCAAAATCGAGCCGGATGAACCAGAGAAAGTCGAAGCCACGGACGAACCCATCAAACCGATGGACTTGGCCCCGCCCATGCTGACCGACGTCCCCCAAATCGTCACCGATACCTCCTTCGTGCAAAAGGTGCAACCGCCACCACCGGAAGGAATGCGTCCAGCCGTGGGCGTCCTCACAATTCCGGGCGACCGAGATACCTCCCACTTTAAGGGTCAGACCGTGTTCGACCCGTCGATGCTCGATAATCAACCGGTGCCGAAGCTGCAGGGGCGGCCCACGTATCCATTTGAAATGCGACGCGCCGGTATCGCTGGCGAGGTAGTGGTCGACTTCATTGTCGACGCCAACGGTGACGTCCAAAACGCTTTCGCCGTCAAGATGTCGCAACGCGAATTTGAATCCGCAGCCGTCCAAGCGGTATCCAAGTGGAAATTCAAACCAGGCCGCAAAGGTGGCCGTAACGTCAACACGCACATGCAGGTGCCTATCGTCTTCACCCTTAACGAGGATTAATTCATCCCGTGACTGCCTCATTTTTCTCCTCCCTATCCTGCCAAGTTCGCCCGGCGAAAGCTGCGCTCGCGCTCGTGCTGGTCTCATTCGCCACTTCGGTCTCATCCGCTCAAGCGCCGCAACCAGTCAGCCTCAGTGAAAAAGTCAGCACTGAAATCCAGAAGCTTAAGCCACTCCAGGATGCGAAGAACTGGGACGGAATGATTGCGCTACTTGATGGGATTATTCCTTCGGTCGGTCCGGCCAGTTACGACCTTGCCTTTATCCAAGATATGCGCGCCCGCCTCTTGGCCGGAAAGGATCAGTGGGCTAAGGCAGCCGAGACGATGGAAATTGCGCTCCGGGTATCGGATGCCAGCAATCCAAAGTTTTTCGACAAGAACAAGACTCTCGAAATGGTGTTGTTTCTGGCCCAAATCAACTATCAGGAAGCAACGACAATCAAAGTTCCTGAAGCGCAGCGAAAGTATCTCGCGAAAGCATCTGAGTTCATCGCCCGTTGGCTCGCAAATGCACCCAAGCCCACACCCGAAATCATGTCGTTTCACGCGACCGTGCTCCTCCAACAAGCGGTTGCGGATCCAAAAAATGTTAATCAGGAACTGTTGAAAAAGGCACGAACCGAGGTGGATAAGCTCTTCCAAACATCTATTCGGCCAAAGGAGAACCTCTATTTTCTGTTGCTCTCCATTCTTCAACAAGGAAACGACATCGTTCGCTCGGGCGAAGTCTTGGAGCTAATTGTTAAACAGTTTCCCACGAAGAAGGACTATTGGCCTCAACTGTGGGCCACCTATCTGAACCTAGCCTCCGATAAGACAAACGATGAAGCCAAGGCACGACCGCACTTCATTCGTGCCATCAACACCGTGGAGCGAGCCCAAGCCTTGGGCTTCATGAATTCACCGAAAGACAATTTCAATTTGGTGAGCCTCTACATCCAAGTTAATCAGTTCGGCAAGGCCACCGATCTCCTCTACGCCGGACTCAAGAGCGGCGGCATCGAAAACGACCCGAAAAACTGGGTCTACCTCGGCTATTACTACATGCAGATTAACCGGAATCTGGATGCGGTCTCCGTGCTCAAAGAAGCCGCCAAGCTTTTCCCAACCAATGGCCAATTCGATCTGCAAATCGGAGAAATTTATCGTCAAGACGAGAAGATGAAGGACGCTCGCCATCATTATCGCGAAGCGTTGCGCAAAGGCGGTCTCGATCGCCCCCATGCCGTCCACACCCTTTTGGCCAACGTATCATACGAATTGGAAGATTTCGAAGAAGCCCTTAAGTCGATCATCCAAGCTGAAGCACTCAGTGATCCGAAGAAAGAGAAGGATGCCTACTTGGTTCGGCTAAAGGAAGCGATCCAGATGGCCATCAACGAACGCGAAAGTTCGCAAACGACAAGGTCTAGGAATCCCTGAGTTCTTACTCTCCCCCTCTCTAAAAATTCTAAAAATGAAGAAGAAATACATCTATTTTTTCCCGCCAATGATCGGACTCGTGATCTTTGGTGCGGTCTATTGGCAATATAGCTCTGGGTATGAAGCGCGTCTGGCCGACGGAGAGCGCAAGGCCCGTGAAAAAATTGAAGCGAAGCTTGCCGAAGATGCTAAAGGCCGCGAGAAGGCAGTGAAGGACGCTCTCGCTGCGCAGGAAAAACGAAAGATCGAAAAGGCTGCCAATGAAAAGAAAGATATCGCGGACAAAGAAATGCGCGAAAAAGCCATGCAAGCTAAGTTCCGCGCCCAACGCGAGGCAGACAAACTAGAGCAACAGGCAAAGCGTCTCAAAAAAGAGATCGAGGAGGAGAAGAAGGAAATCGAAAAAATCGAAGCTGATAAGAAACGCTCGGCCGATGAGGTGACCTTCCAGCGTGAATACGTCAAGAAGGCGGAAGACAACAATCGTAGTCTCACCGTTGTCCTTGATCGAATCGCCGCCGCTGACGCGGCTGCTGAAGCCGCTGCAAAAGCGGCAGCTGCTGCCGCTGCCGCCGCTGTTAAGAAATAACCAATTCAATATTACCCATGAAAAAGTGGATGTATCTCATCTTCCCCGGCCTTATGCTGGGATCGTTCCTCATCTTCTTCTTCAGTCACCAAAAGGAGACCGAAGCCAAGGAAAAGAGTCGCTTGGAAATCGCCGCCAAGCAAGAAGCGGATAAGGCGAAGGCTAAAGCGGAGAATGAAAAAAAGGCCGCGCTTGATGCAAAAGAGCGCCAAATTGCCCGTGAAAAAGAAGAGGCCGACAAAGCCGCCGCCAAGCTCGCCAAACAGGCTGCGGCTGACAAAGAAGTGAAGGATGCAACCGACAAGGCTCTTGCGGAAGGTGACAAAGCCGCCAAGGAAGTCTCACGGCTCGACCTCGACCTCGACACGCTCCGGAAGGCGAAAGACAAGGCCAACCGTGAGGCGTTCGAACTGGCGAAGCAGGTGGAACTTGCCAAGGTCTCCAAGCGCAACGCTGAATTTGAAGGCCAACGCATGACTGAAATGATTTCGCGCCGGGCTTCCGATAGCTCGTTGACGCGCATGCCGCCGCCTCCACCACTCCCGCCTGTGGCAAAGTAAATCCGCCAAGCAATAAAGATCATCCTACCCCAGACGCTACCGTCTGGGGTTTTATTTTTGTCACTGAGCAATGAACCAGCGCCATCCGCTATTGGCGATCGAGAGATTGTTTGTGCAAGGCTCAACTAAAATTTCGATAAAGTTTCTGCGGAAATTAAAGCTAGCCGGAATTAATATCGAGGCGTAGCTCAGCTTGGTAGAGCGCTACATATGCGGCATAGAGGTCGCGAATTCGAATACTCGGCGCGCCCGATCATTTTGTAGTCTTCTCTGAGTATTCAAGCGAAGAACGGATTGTAGCGCAGTTCGTTTTCGGCCGTCGTCAAGGGGCCATGCCCGGGGGCGACTACGGTGCGTGGGGGCACTGCCAACAACATGCGGCGCAAATTCAACCTCAGTTGTTCGTGCGAGAAATAGCCTCCACCCGCCGATCCGGCAAACACCAGGTCGCCGGAAATCAAGAGGCCATCGCCTGTTCGCGGGCTTCGAGCTCGCACAAAATAGCAATTGTGCGCTGCAGTATGACCGGGGGTGCTGAAGGCCGTAATTTCGAGATTGCCGAACTCCTTCGTAATCCCCTCCCCGACAGCATGCCCACTCTGCGTGGCCGCGCCATACGGTACAAAGACCTCAGTTACGTTGAATCGAGCAACAATCTCGCATAGTCCTCCCGCGTGCTCCCGCTCGAGATGAGTTAGAAACACTGCGTCGAGCCGAAAAATACTAGGTGGCCAAACGGCCTCCAGTCCCTCAATCCCCGCCCCAGAATCAAACAAGACGGCTCGATCGCCGCCGCATTCCCCCACGAGGTAAGCATTCGCGACACCGATACCGTGAGGCATGCGCAGTGGCCAAACGCAAAATGGCAAGGCGCCAATCTCCACCTGCGGATAGTTACCTGCCCCGAGTGCACACAAGCCTACTTCATTGAGATCAAGCACCGCCGCGAGGGTGCACAGTTCGTTCGCCGTTAAGTCTGAACGATAGTCGATCGCATCCAAGATTCGTCCGGCAGGCACGCCAGTCAGGTGAGCCAGCGATTCGTCGTTAAGCCCGGCGCGATGCATCGCTTTTTCAAGCACATCACCCAACTCGTCTTCGAGTGCAGGAATGAATGCGGAGGACATGGTGCAAGAGGTTACGGAATGACTCCGCTCTGCGAAATGAAAATTTGATTTTGTTTTTCGCCCGATTCCCTCAGGGTTGCCCAATGAACGGCGGACAAAGTGAAATCCTCGATATTTTTACGCGCACCCGCGCTCTACTCCAAGGGCACTTTGTGCTCCGTTCCGGGCTCCACAGCGGGCACTATTTTCAATGCGCCCAAGTCTGCCAACGCATGGATGCGGTCGAGCGTCTGGCAGAATTGCTCCTCGCTAAAGTGCAGGTGCAAGGGCTCAGCTTCTCGACCGTACTCGCCCCAGCCATGGGTGGACTGGTGATCGGGCAAGAGGTCGCGCGCCAAGCCAAGTCCCGCTACCTTTTCGCCGAAAAAGAAAATAACGTGTTGGTGTTGCGCCGCGGTTTTACGCTGGCCCCCGGCGAACGCGTGCTCGTGGTGGAAGATGTGGTCACTCGCGGTGGTCGCGTGCTCGAGAGCCTAGAAATCGTCCGCAAAGCGGGCGGCATGCCGGTGGCAATCGCGATGTTGGTGGATCGCAGTGCCGGTTCGGCGCGTTTCGACGTGCCGGCCGTGTCGCTCCTCGAACTGAGTTTCCCGACCTTCCCCGCGGATGCCGTTCCGGATTGGCTGGCCAATATTCCAATCGAAAAACCGGGAAGCTGACTCCAGGGCGACAGACCACAGCGACGGGAAATACCTTTCCGGGGAGCTACCTTACGGGTTAGCGGCGACTACTTTCGCACCTTGGATACGTTCACGACCACAAAACGAATTTGGCCACGGTAGATCACAGCCAAAAGATCATTTTCCCCTGTCTTCTTGAGCGCGGCCTTCGCGGATTCCAAATCGCGCACGGGCTTTTGATTGATCTCAATGATTACGACGTCAGGCGCAAGCCGGTCATGGAATGGAGAGTCATCAGCGACATCTGTAATTACCAAGCCACCGGCGATTCGCGGATCGCCTATGCCGAGACGTCGGCGCGTCTCGTTTGTCAGCGCCAAGACAGTTACGCCAGGTATCAACTCGTCAGGATTCTCCGATAGTTTCCCAAGCGTAACTTCGAAAATCTTCTCTTTGCCATCGCGGATAATTTTGATCTTCGCCGACGTACCAGGAATCATTTGTGAAATTCTGAGACGTAGATCCTCCAGCGAGGTCACGGGATGACCATCCACCCCGAGAATGACATCGGTCCGCTTGAGGCCGGCCTTTTCCGCTGGACTGTCAACATCGAGGTCCGTGATCAAAACGCCCTTCGTGTCTTTGGGCAGGCCAAGTTGTTCCGCGACATCAGGTGAAATACGGTCCGGATTCTTCACTCCGAGGTAACCGCGGGCAACGCTACCTGTGACAATAAGGCTATTCATGATCGATGCCGCCAAGTTTACGGGAATTGCGAAGCCAATACCAATGTTCCCACGCGACGGGGATAAGATCGCGCTGTTGACGCCAACTAGCCGCCCCTTGGCGTCGACGAGCGCGCCGCCCGAATTCCCCATGTTAATCGCGGCGTCAGTCTGGATAAAATCCTCATAGCCTCCATCGAGGATGCCCACCTTATTACGCCCCTTCGCTGAAACAATGCCCATCGTTACCGTTTGGCCAACGCCAAGAGGGTTTCCAACTGCGAACACAATGTCTCCCACCCGAAGTTTCTCACTATCCGCAAGCACCACCGTAGGCAATTTTTCGGCATCAATCTTGATCACCGCGACATCCGTTTTGGGATCTGTGCCGATCACTTTTGCAATAAACTCCCGGTCGTCAGAAAGGGAAACTTTCAATTCATCCGCCCCCTCTACCACGTGGTTATTCGTAAGGATATACCCGTCGGTGGTAACAATGACGCCCGAGCCCATACCCTCCTGTTTACTTTCACGTTCCTGATCCTGCAGGCCGGGGAAAAGCTGACGGAAGAGTGGATTTACCTGCACTCGCTCCTTGATAATTTTAGTCGAATAAATCGAGACGACCGCTTTTTGCACAGGCTCAACAATATCCGAGTAAGTGGTGACCACCGATGATTTACCCTCGGTAATCGGAGTAAGATCGACCCGAAGATTGGGTTTCTGGAGTGGGACCAATTTTTCTCCCTTTGTATCCTTAGCCCCCTTAGCGGCAGCGAAAGCCTGCTCACCTCCCGACACAACGAGCATCAAAACAACGAGAACTGGAAAAAGACCAAGCTTCATAGAGAGACGGGAGTGAGCGTGGATATCGTCCTTTTTTGAATCACAAATATCCTGAATCACATCGCGAAAAATCAAAAAATTAGGAAGGCATTCCTCACTTCGATCGAGTTATTCAAAAACCCTTAATTCGAAACAGACTAGTTACGCTTTCGTTGCTGTTGATTCGCTGAATCGCCTGACCCAACAACGGTGCGATGCTCAGGACTGTAATTGGTAGGCCATGCGCATTATTATTGGGCGTCGAATTGGTCGTAATTAACTCGTCAATCAAGCCAGACTTCAACCGTTCGATCGCGACTTCATTCAAGATGCAGTGGCTCACGGCGGCACGGATACTGCGGGCACCATGCTGCCGAAGGATCTTGGCGGCCGCACAGAGAGTCCCTGCCGTCTCGGTAATATCGTCGACCAAAAGCACGTCGCAGCCGTCGACCTCGCCAACTACATTGATTGCCTCGACCAAGGTAGCGCTTTTCCGCTTCTTCGCCACGAAAGCAAGGCCCGCCCCAAGCACATCGGCGTAGGCTGCGGCCATTTTCATTCCGCCGACATCAGGTGAACAAACGACGAATTTATCGCGCTTCGTTTTGGCGAAATGCTCAAAAAAAACAGGTGAAGCAAAAAGGTGATCAACGGGTATATCGAAGAATCCTTGGATCTGCTGGCTGTGCAGATCCATCGTAAGGATACGATTGGCGCCGGCCGAAACGATTAGATTGGCGACTAACTTGGCGGTGATTGGGACGCGAGGCTGGTCTTTACGGTCCTGACGGGCGTAGCCATAAAACGGCAGCACTGCGGTGATGCGTTGCGCCGACGCACGACGCGCGGCATCAATCATGATGAGTAACTCAACCAAGTGGTGGTTCGTCGGCGGACACGTCGACTGGATGATGTAGACGTCATGACCGCGGACGTTTTCATTGATTTTCACGAACGACTCCCCGTCCGGGAAACTCGTAACGGTCGCTTCGCCTAGGGGCTCGCCAATCGAACGACACATTTCCTCTGCAAGTGGGCGATTGGAATTGCCCGTGAAAATTTTCAGCCGAGTTTCGCTCATGTTCCGGCACGCTGGGGACGAACCGGCCAAGGCGGAAGACTTTTCTTCGTCACGAAGACGGCAGGTTCGGCCGAGACTCGGCCACCCTTGTTTCTAAAGCGTCAACCCGTTTGAAAAGGTCCGGCAATCGATGATTTAAGATCACAAGGCGTCGCTCAAGGAGATAGGGAATTGCCGGGTTCCCATTGACGAATGCACCGGCAGACACGTCTGCAGTTATCGCAGCGCGACCTCCGGCTTTGGCTCCTTTTCCCACGCGGAGGTGCCCCGCGATTCCCGCCTGCCCACCTAAGACAACATAATCCTCAAGGATTGTGCTGCCGGAGATGCCAACCTGTGCACAAATCATACAGAACTTACCAATGACGACATTGTGTGCGATTTGAACGAGGTTATCGATCTTGGTCCCCTCGCCCACCGAGGTGAAACTGAACCGCGCGCGGTCAATCGTGCTGTTCGCACCTATTTCGACGTCATCGCCAATTACGACCTGTCCCACCTGCGGAACCTTCTCGTGGCGACCGTTCACAAATTCGTAGCCGAAGCCATCCGAGCCCACGACTACTCCCGCTTGGAGGCGAACACGCTGTCCCAACACACACTCGGTTGCCAAAATCGTACCTGGCATTAGCCAGCAATCATCTCCGACCTTGGCGTTGCGACCCACAAAAACCTGCGCCTGCAGATAGGCGCGTTCGCCAATCACGGCGCCCTCCTCAACCACACATAGAGGACCGACGGTCGCCGTTCCGGCAATCCGCGCGCTCGATGCCACCACCGCAGACGGATGAATACCTGGCGAGGGGTTTGGCCACAATGATTGCTCGATTCGCGCGCAAACACGCGCGAGAGCGACCGAAGGCTTGTCGACGAACAAAAACAATTGGTTTTCCTTGGGCTCACCTACGTAATCGGCCGGGAGGAGAACTACAGACGCTAAGGCCCCGGGGACTTCGGCCTTATACTTCGCATTTCCGAGAAAAGAGAGATCACCGGCGATCGAGGTAGAGAGCGACGCGAGCGCCCGGATGACCTCGGTGGTTGCCCCGCGTGAAGACTTGGGATGAACGATGGCTGTAATCTCAGCCGAAGAAAACGAAACCTGCATTGAGTAAGCGTGATGAATTTACCACGTGGGGCAACGCGAAGTTGGATTTGAGTTCAATCCACCGCAATTCTTCCGCAGTTCGGGGCGCGAAAACAAAAAAGCCCCGCTCATGGAGGGGGGCTGTAAAAAAAATCGCAGGCAGACTGGTCCGCTTACTTCTTTGGCGCGAGACCAGGGACAGTGATACCACCCGCAGGTGCAGCGGCAGGCGCGGCCATTGCATTGGCGGGACGGTCTTTGTTGATTTCCTTCAAAACGTCATCGGTGATGTCGTAACCGGAATCAGCATAGATCAGGCTCGAAATGCCGATTCCAGTCGGACCGGCCTTGTCCAACAGAACGGTGCCACCCTTGCGCTTGGCAACTTCGGTCGCGAGCTTGCTTATTTCCTCGAGCATCAAACTACGAAAGGTATTGAGACGCTGACCGAGGGAATTGCGGGTGTTCTGGATAAACCCTTGAACCTCGCGCTGCTTCGTCTGGATACCTTCGAGTTTCTTCTGTGCCTCAGCTTGGGCCTTGCCTTTTGCATCGGAGGTGAGCGTGGGATTATTCGACTGGTCGTTGAGGCTCTTATATTCCTCGACGAGGGCGTTGCCCTCCTTGTTCATCTTGTCGACTTCTTCCTGCGCCTTCGCGTCGTCGGCTTGGATCTTCGCATTCTGTTCTACGGTCTTGTAGTGGCTGTCGTAAAGCTTGGCCATATCGACGACCAAGAGCTTGACCGCCGGTTGGGCGCTAGCCGCAAGAGTGAGTGCGCCGAAGGCGGCGACCGCAAGGAGGGTTTGGATGGATTTCTTCATGGATAGTTTTGGAAAACGTAAAGGCAGAAAGAGGCAGAATCAGAAGCGGGTGCCAAAGGAAAAATTAAACTGATTACCCTTCTTAGCATCCTTCGGGCCCTTAATTGGAATACCGAAATCGAGACTAAGTGGGGCTCCAGCCACAAATAGACGAAGACCGACCCCGAAATTATCGGCGTAGTCACGCGGGTTGAAATCGTAGGCATTCTTGTTCACGAAACCCGCGTCGTAGAACACCGCCGCGCGAATCGGACTTACGATATCGAGCGAGTATTCGGCGCTGAAGAATCCATAGCTCTTACCACCAATGGGCTCGTTAAAACTGTCGCGGGGTGCGACATCACGGAATTCGTAGCCGCGCAAGGTAGTGGGACCGCCGAGGTAAAATTTACTGTAGTAGGGCACGTCAACCGCTTTGCCGAAATTTTGAATCACACCACCCCGGCCGATCAAAGCAAGGACCTGCGTCTGGGTTTCGAAAACAGGGAAGAACTGCGATCCACGCACCTCGACACTGTAGTAATTGTTTATCTTGCTCCCACCGAGAGGCCCGCCGGCGAAGGCCGTATTAACTTCGATGCGGTTTCCCGCCGTCGTGTTGATGATCTTATCACGGGTATCGCGCAGTAGCTGGAAACTGACTTCCGACAGCGCATTGTTGCCCTCAAGGGAGCGAATAATCGATGACGCCGAAGACGAGACATCCTTAATATTAACGACCTTGTAGGTGTAGGCCAGTTTACCTTCGACGAGTTCGAAAAGACGCTTGCGGAGGTATACTTCGGCGCCGGTCTCAATCTGCGTGTAGAACGAACTATTATAATCAGAACTACTACGAAACACACTGAATCCAAGGGCAAGTGCCTTCTGAAATAGCCAAGGCTCTTCAAAGGAAAGCACGGCCTCACTAGAACGAGAGCCAAGTTGGAGCCTAAGACGGAATTTCTGGCCGTCGCCTTGGAAGAAAGAACGGCGGTTAAAGATGTCAAAATTGGACTGGGAAACCTCCGCGAAAAGGGTGGCGCGCTCAAGCGAGCTAAAGCCTGCACCAAAGGTAAGATTTCCAGTGCGCCCCTCTTTTACTGCGATGCGCATATTGCGGCGGCCGGGAATATTGGTCTCTTGATCGGTCACATTTACGTCCTCGAAGAAGCGCGTGTTTTCGAGACGGAGCTTGCTAATCTTCATCATTACTTTGCTGAACACGTCGCCAGGACCGAGGACAAGTTCTCGCAATATAACGGTGCTCTTAGTCTTCGTGTTACCTTCAATCACGATCGACTCGACGTTAAATTTCTCACTCTCCTGAACTTGATATTCAATATCGATGTTGCCCGTCGCAATATTCGGTTTCCGCAGAATTCGAACATTGGTCTGAAGATACCCATCTTTGCCGTAAAAATCTTCCACGCGTTCCGTATCTTTATCCAGCCGGGATGGCACGAAAACCATGCCGCTCCGAATACGAGCAACCCGCTTCAGGAGCGTGGTCGCGAAAAGCTTATTGCCGCTGAAGTTGATTTCGCCAACCCGATATTGACGCCCTTCAGTAACATTAATCGTGATCAGAAGCTTGTCCTGTGTCGGATAGCTGAAAACGATCTTATCCTGAGGGATTTCGACATCCAAGTAGCCCTGCTCACGATAGTAGTCACGAAGCTTATCGAGATCGTCTTCAAATTGATCGTCTTTGAATCGTCCGGAGCCGGTGAGCCAAGAAAACATCCACCATTTCTTTGTTTCCATTTCTCCCCGGAGCTTGCCGGCCTTGACGTGTGTATTTCCAACGAAGCGAATCTCGCTAATTTTGACCTTCGCTCCCTCCTTGATCTTAAAAATGACGGTGCCGAATCCGCCAACGCGGTCTTTGTCGATCGAATAGGTAACTGAAACCTGATTATAACCGGCCTTTTGGTAATACTCGATCAGCTTCCCCGCATCGTCCTTCACCTGACGTTCATCAAGCGCGAAATTGGGCCGCGTCTTCGCTTCTTTTTCAAGGCGGCTACTCTTAATCTTTTGATTGCCTTCAAATTTGACCGCGAGCACGCGATACTTTGGCGTCACCTCGACCACCAAATTTAGCGTATTCGCTTCGCCTGGCTCCTGCTTGAATTCGATGAGCTCAAATAAACCCGTGCGGTAAAGCGATCGAAGGTCGCGATCGAGCATGTTAGCATCGAAATCAGCCCCCTCCCGAACTTGCATGTTAGCGCGGACGATTTGTTCGTTCACACTGGCCGTGCCGACAAACTTGATCGAGATTGTCCCCGCCTTAAATGACGGTGCCTGTTGAGGTTGACCTTCGGCAGACGTTTGTTGTCCGGGTGCCTGCGCACGGACCAAAGTCCCGCCCGCTGCCACCAACATGAGAACGGCAATAAATGAGGATGTGACCCTACGCATAGGGTTACTGATGATAGTTTTCAAAGCGGGTGATATCTCGAAGGAAGGTAAGCTTCAGTTCTCCTACTGGGCCGTTTCGGGACTTGGCAACGATTAACTCGGCCGAGTCGGCGGCTACTTGGAATTTTTCGTCGGCGTCACGGGGACGAGCCAGCATGAGAACAACGTCAGCGTCTTGCTCGATCGATCCGGATTCGCGCAAATCGGCGAGTTTCGGCGTGCGGTTCTCCTTTTCGGATGAGCGGTTGAGCTGAGATAATACAAGCACGGGCACGTTCAGTTCCTTCGCAAGCGATTTTAATCCGCGCGAAGCCTCGGCTACCTGCTGCTCTCGCGGCATTTTGCTGTCGGTCGGGCTTAACAACTGAAGGTAGTCGACTACAATGAAACCAAGCGGCGTGCGCGAATGGATTCGCCGAGCCTTCGCGCGGAGCTGCATGATCGAAAGCGCACTCGAATCGTCGATAAAGATAGGAGCTTTTGAAAACTCGTCTGCGGTATTGACCAACCGATTCTGCTCATCGCCATTCTTCGACAGAAGACCGTCCCGGAGAAGCTTCATGTTCACTCGCGCACGCGAGCACAGCATACGCAAGGCGAGCTGCGCGGCACTCATTTCAAGTGAGAAAATTAGCGTCGCGACTCCCTCGCCGCGCAACGGCATCGAAGCCCCTTCGGCAAAATTGAGCGCGAGCGAGGTCTTACCCATCGAGGGACGAGCCGCGAGGATGATCATTTCTTGGCGCTGAAATCCCCACATGAGCGCATCAAGATCCTTAAAGCCCGATGAGATCCCCGTAAGCTCACCTTTTTTCATCATCATTTTCGTGATGACGTTCATCGCCTCGCGCGTCGGCTCACGCATCTGTTTGGCGCTCTCACTAACTCGATTTTGGGTAACCGTAAAAATACGTGACTCGATCTGATCAACAAACTCATCGATTCCACCGGAGAAGCCGTAACAATCCTCCACTGCCCCCGTAGCCGAACGGATGATCTCGCGCAGGAGACTTTGTTCGCGGACTTTTTCGATGAAATAACCGGCTTGGGCGGTCGTCGGTATGCGGCTGCTCACCTGGGCGAGAAAGGCATAGCCACCGACCGAATCGAGCTGACGCGACGTCTTGAGTTCCTCCGCCACGACCGACACCTCGATCGGTTTCTGGTTGTTGTAGAGACCGACCAGACACTCATAAATGATGCCGTGCTTCGGGTCGTAAAACGACTCCGCCCGGATGCGCGCTTCGAGACACCGGGAAAGCACGTCCGCCCCATCCAATAGACAACAGGACAGCAGATATTCTTCGGCCTCGACACTATGAGGCAACGACCGTCCGACGGCCCCAGAGGGCGCCTCGGAGCGACGGAATTGCTTGGGGGCTTCGTCAACCATGCGCGAGCGGATGAGTCAGAGGTAGCGGCAGCAGAGCGGCAACAGTTGGTTTTGAACAATCTGTTCGCAAAAGCACGAAGGCCGCATCCGGCGATGGACGCGGCCCTCGAAATTGCGTAGACAGACGAATTACTTTCGCTCGGGGCGGTCGTAACGACGGCCTTCGGACTTGGGTGCTTCGGCGACAACCGCGGGTTCAATCGGATTCTCCGAAACCACGTCAAAGTTCACTTCCACGGAAACATCGGCATGGAGCTTAATTTTTACAGTGTGCTTGCCGAGCGTTTTCACCGGAGTATGTAGGTGGATTTTTTTCTTGTCGATCGTGACACCGGCCGCGACGAGTTTGTCGTGAATATCGTTCGCCGTGATGGCGCCAAACATCTTGCCGCCTTCACCTGTCTTAACAGCAAAAGCCAAGCTCGTCTTTTCCAATTTCTTCCCGAGCTCTTGCGCCCCGGAAAGCTCTTCCTGCTCGCGGCCCGCACGACGCTTTTTGAGCGCCTCAACATGCTTCTTGTTGGCCGCATTCAGCGTCACCGCGATTTTGCGTGGGAGCAGATAATTGCGGGCATAGCCGGCGCGGACTTTTACTTGGTCGCCTTCACCGCCGAGTCCTTCGACGGGTTTGACGAGGAGAATTTCTGTGGATGCCATGTTTTTTTCTGGTTAAAAGTGCGCCGGAGCGCGGTTGGTTGGTTGGTTGCGGGTTTCGCGACGGCCCTCGCCGCCGACGGCGCCAATACTGGCGCCGCTCACAATAAATTATGAATTTCGATCTTAAAACGGAACATCCTCGTCGAGGTTTTCCTGCGCCGCAGGTTTCGATGAAGACCCGCGAGTTGGAGGCGAGTGACGCTCGGGTGTAGCTGTTTGGTCAATCCCCGGTTCTGCGGAGCCGGCTCCGCCACCGCCGCCAAGAGCTCCTGCACGACTGTCTCCCAAGAACTGAAACTGCTCGAGCACGACTTTCATGCGGCTGCGCTTCTCCTTCGTATTCTTATCCTCCCACTGATCCAAGCGGAGGCGACCTTCGACGTAGAGGGGCCGACCCTTGACCATATACTTTGCAATGGTCTCGCCCTGTTTCCCCCACGCCTCGACATCAACATAAATGACTTCCTCGCGCGTCTCACCGGACTCCATCTTGAACTGGCGATTAATCGCCAGGGAGAATTGGCAAATCGGCGTGCCCTTGGGAGTAACCCGCAACTCAGGGTCGCGGGTCAGGTTCCCCATGAGCAAAACCTTGTTAAGGGAAGGCATCGAAGGATGCGGCGCTAGAGGCCGATTCAGGCAGACTGAATAAAGGTCCGGTAGACACTGCTGTTGAGGCGGAGGCGCTCGATGAGCTGCGCGGGGCCCGCGGCCGGAGCCGAGAAATTTACGTGGACATACGTAGCACCGGTCAGGCGCTTGTCAGTCACACGGACGAAGTCCTTTTTGCCGATATTTTCGACGGCGGTGACATCACCCTCCACGTCGGCGATGACTTTCTTTACGCCGTCGATGATTTGATCGACGGATTCTTCCTTGCCGCGGTTGTCGAGGATGAAGGTCGCGCGGTAGTTGCGTTTGGTGGCGTTCATTTTGGGTCTCTGCGATTGAGCTGATTCATGGCGGCCTCGGTGCCGCGGGAAAGCAGCAGTTCAAGGCCTAGCACGTGAGTTTCGAGTTTTTGAGTTAAGAGGGTCTGTTGTTCTGAAGTGAATTTTCCGAGGACGAAGTCTGAGAGATCCATCTGTGAAGGCTGTTTTGGTCCGATACCAAGGCGATAACGACTGAACCCGTCACCGACTTGCTCGAGCAGACTAGCTACACCGTTGTGGCCGCCGGCACTGCCTTTGTTCGATACTTTCACCAGACCAACATCAATCGTGATGTCGTCATAAACAGCAGCAATGTCGACTGGCGGTATTTTGAAAAACCGCGAAAAAGCTCGGACCGAAGTACCACTGGCATTCATGAATGTAAGCGGTTTTATCAGCCAGCGAGTGCGACCGGGCGTATCCCAGCGCGCGACTTCCGCCTCAAACTGCCCCACTAGTTTCCAAGTGAGCCCCTGTTTTTTGGCGAAGGCATCAAGAACGACCCAACCCACATTGTGGCGGGAGGCTTCATATTCGCGGCCCGGATTGCCAAGGCCGGCAACGAGCGAGATGGACATGACTCAAAGAACATTCGCCATAACCCCACTGCCGTGAGGCAGCAGGGCGGCGCGGAAAAGAAACAAGAATTACTTCTTGGCGGGGGCGGCGGGCTTGGCGCCAGCAGCGGGAGCTGCGGCCTTCGCACCGGCGACGGGGGCAGCGGCACCGGGAGCGGCACCGGGAGCAGCACCAGCGGCTGGAGCAGCACCGGCGGCAGGAGCAGCACCTTCGACCGGAGCAGCAGCGGCGACTTCTTGCACGATTTCGGCGACAGGTTCGACGCACGATACAATCGGCTGACCCGTGAGGTCCATAAACTCGACTCCGACGATCGGCGTGAGGCCGGAAACTTTAATCGTCTCGCCAACCTTCAGCTCAGACACGTCCACCATGATAGCCTCAGGAAGATCCTTCGGCAAACAACGCACGCGGAGCTGCTGGGTGTTCATTTCCAGAACGCCGCTCTGGTTCTTTACACCAAAGGACTCACCGGTGACGCGAACCGCGACGCGAATTTCAAATTTCTCGTCAGCTTTGACCTCCTGAAGATCAATATGGAGATATTTGTCGGTGATAGGATCACGCTGGACTTCCTGAAGGAAAGAAAGGGCCTTCTCGGTCTTGTCCGTGCGGGCGAGTTCGATCAGAACGGCGCGACCGGCGACGGATTTCAGGAGGCGGATAAACTCCGGGCCCTCAACTGAAAGCGACTCTGGGCTCGAGTGCTTGCCGTAGAGGATCGCCGGAACGCGATTAACCTTACGGAGGCGGCGGGAAGCACTACGGCCAGTTTGGGCGCGTGCGGTGACGTTTAATTTGAACTGTTGGCTCATGGAATCATTCCCCCTGTCACCCCGGAATTGAGGGCAGGCGTAGTAGAAAGAGTGTCAGGTGATACGGCCGATGAGACCGAATGCAACTAAAACTTTAGGCGGCCAAAAAATGCGGATCGTCGATACTCTAAACATAACTTTCATACAGCGCACGGACCGACAGTCCTCAACGCATCACGCGCCGATACGTATCTCCGAAAAGCACGATCGACTGGGGATCTTTGATTGTGATTATGGATTTACGATCCGTAACCAGCGCAGGTTTTCCGCCTGCTTCGACCGCCTTGACCGTGTATGTCTGCTTTTGAGAAGCCACGCGATGTTCGCCAAATTTGATCCGCTCAACGGCGCCGTCCTTCCTGATTTCAAGTCGGCGATCTCCGGAGCTACCGCCGGTTTCATAAACACCAGCAACATCTGCTAAAAACCTCTCGGCCGGCTCCGGCTGCATTACCGTAAACTTAGGTAAAAGCGTCTTGGGAGGGCGGCTCATGAACCAGAAAGTGAATGAATTCACGGCGATAATCGCAACCGCGAGCATGCCAACATTCATCTTGGCGAGAAGTCCGCCGCCTAAGCCCATGATCACACCGCCGCCAGACGAAGCATTCTCAACTTGGTTGTTTGCGCCTGAAATCGCATCAAAAATTTGTGCCGGCGTAGTTTTCCCACCCGCCTTAACCGATGACGACCAACTAATGAAATTCAGGGCTCCTCCCTTGAGCTGAACCACAAATTTTGCACTACCGCTCGTGATACGTAACTCCGGCTCGGCGGGAAATTCTACTGATGGAGCGAGCGCAAAAGCCGCATCGAGCAGCCCGCGAACTTGCTTTGCCGAAAGATAGTTAAGTTGAGCGTCGGTTAAACTAGTCCCAAATTTCTTAACATCGACCGAAAGGTGGTGGAACCCGACGGTGTAAAGTGTTTCGACCGGTTTAGTCATTGCGCCACGATATAAATTGGCTCGTCATTATCACCCAACCGGAAGTTACCGGAATACAAATCTCCATTGTCAACAGCCCGGTCGATAGCCTGCAAAAGGTCAACGTCTTGCACGAAAGGAGAAGTTGACGTGCCGCTAATGGCGATGACCGCGCGATAGCGGGTGCCCGCATGCATCTGATTATTATCCCAGTTGTATCGGCCACCGAGCAGAGTCGTGCGCAGCCAACTGGTCGGGTGGAGCCGATCTACCATTTCGGGGGGTAAAACTCCCGCCGCTACTTCAGCGGGCCAAGCACCTGTTTCGTGAATATATCCATCATACGCGGCCGCAAACGTGCGTAAATCACTTGCTATGGCAGTCGCAGTTGCGCGCCGCTTGACGATCTTTATTCCCGGGAGGGCCATTGCTGCAAGCATACTGATTATTGTGATCGTAATCATGATCTCGGTGAGGCTAAAACCAGACGCCTTCATCCTCAGATCTGATCGCCGTCCGTCGGGAAAATGTCGAATTTGTGCCATACAGGTTATAATGAACGGCGCGGGGAGAAAATCAACCGAACCTGATGTAAGAAGCTAGTAAGAGGTCGAAAAGCGCACAAACATATTCGAGCAATCTAAGCAATCTTCCCCATCTCAGTAACCGGATACCTCAATCCGGCCCAAACGGGCAAATAAAAAAAAACTAGCTTAGGAGATTACAAAAATTGGCTGCCCGGGTAGGGATCGAACCTA
>Ga0209829_10000049_pt1 | contig 95093 bp, 88 predicted proteins | sample C_140205_EF_Meta_FD_187311 | JGI IMG/M metagenome (GOLD analysis project Ga0209829, IMG submission 187311) | Freshwater microbial communities from Lake Croche, Canada to study carbon cycling - C_140205_EF_MetaG (SPAdes) (version 2) | ecosystem: Environmental > Aquatic > Freshwater > Lake...
TATTAATACTCTCCACAAACATGGCATTACGATCGTTCTTTAAATTACCAAACACTTCGGCATCGGACATGAGCCCCCCAGGACTAATCCCCATGATGAAGCGTCCCTCTAGCATGTGATCCAACATCGCTGCCTGGGCGGCAATCGCTGCTGGGTGCGCATTCGGTAAATTAATTGTCCCAGTACCTAGCTTGATTTGTTTGGTTGAATGAATCAAGCTAGCTAAAAAAATCATCGAGTTAGTAACCGTTTCAGCGGCGTCTGTAACGTGCTCACCAACATAGGCTTCGCTGTAACCAAGCTGATCAGCCAAAATAACTGCCTCGCGATCCTCTTTAAAGGTTTCTGTAACATTTCTGCCCGGCGGATGGATAGGCATCATAAAGGTACTTAGTTTCATCATTGTCCCGTTAATGTGAGTGGTTCAAAATAGCAATTTGCATGTCAAAGTAAATTCCTACAACAGATACAACATTCAAAGTTTTTTTATTATAGTACAAAGTAATCAATTGATCATTTAATTATTCAAAAAATAGCTAGTTCGCCCTTCGACCTCAATATTTTCCTTAAACAGCCACCCTAAAAATTTAAATATCTAGTAAATTCAATAACTTAAGAAGAAACAACTATTGTTGGAATCTGAATTAATTGCGGCACAACCGTCTTCGCTCCCGCTAAATAAGTAGTAATCGTATGTTCAATGATGAGGTCAATATCTAGATCTAAGGGAACATTAAAGATCCACTTTCTCTGCCCTAAATAAAAAATTCTGGAATTGATCCCCCAAGCTAATTCAATTTCACTATCTTGCAAAGGAATTTCATCCACACTAGGTAATCCAATTTCTGCCCTAACTTCAATCGCAATCGGTTCTAAAATACGACTTTTTAGAAAGCGTAAGTATCTGGTATTGATATCCTCGCCTTTTAATCCTGAAAACATAAAAATACGGACCCAGTCATAAGTCAGTGAGACACGCGAATAATCTTTGTACAGCCTGACTAAGCGATCTTGCAAAGGCACCGATCGATCCGCAATAATGGTTTCCCAATACGGATTCCAACGGCCAACATACACCTCTTGGTAGACTCTCTCAATAAGGGCGGCTTTATTCGGAAAGTATCGAAAAATCAGGGATTGTGTTACTCCCAAACGTCGAGCTAATTCCCGTGTGTCGCCATCAAATCCAACCTCAGCAAAAAATGCCACAGCCGCCGCCGCAATTTCTCGGTCACGATCCTCGCGCTTTAAACGCTTGCGAACCGGCAGATTTGGTGTTTCATTTGACATGTGAAATTTTACAATCCGTTATTTTTTAATGCTTCTAAAGACCATAGCACAAAGAAATCATTCAACCACCGAACAAGATTTTTCAAATCAATTACGCAGGTTGAATCATGGTGACCGGCTCTAACTTGCCAGAGGCTGCAGAAATCATAATCGCCTCCAGTGCTGCCACATTAGCTAACATCTCAGCATGTGTCACAGGATAGGGTTTTGTTCCCCGTACACCACTCGCAAAGGCCTCTAAATTTGAGCGAACGGCTGGGGCTGGGGGCATGAAATGTTGCCGACGCTCCTGATCTCGCAATTGCGTAGTAACGTTCCAACCAGTTGGATTTTCAGGATGCGTATTGTCCCGAATCTCAATCCAACCTTTTGAGCCATAGACGCAAAAACGACCGTCAAACGGTGTGGCTAAGATTGCACTAATGAGGGCGTTGGCACCACCAGGAAAAGCCATCATAATACCGAGAGTATCGCCGTTTTCAAATTGGCTCCCACGGGTTGCCAACCTTGCCCATACCGCCTCTGATGGACCTAAAATAGCCACCGCTAAGTCAACTAAATGGATACCCGTTGCAGTCAAAGGACCAACTGGCGCAAAACGATTTGAGAGGCGCCAATTATCCGGCGGAAGAGCAAAAAATTTATCTTGAGAAAAGTTCGCCTCAATTTGTAAAACCGTACCAATGGTACCCTTCGCAATTTCTTCACGCAAAGCAATCACTGCTGGCTCAAAGCGCCGCTCATGACCAATGCCTAATTGCACTCCAGCTGCGTTGCAAGCAGCTATAGAAGCTTTGGCATCAGCATAAGTTAAGCACAAAGGCTTTTCACAAAAGACATGCTTCCCAGCCTTTGCCGCAGTTTGAATCTGACTTGCATGAAACTGATGGGGCGTACACAAAATAATAGCCTCAACTTGGGGGTGCTTAATCGCGTCGTCAAAATGCGCCGCAAAGGTCATTTTTGAACCACTATCCTGAGCTGCCTGAACGACTTTTGCATCGTTTTCAACAACTAAAATCACATCTAACAATGGGCTAGCCTCGAGGGTTGCGGTGATAATCTTACCCCACCAACCATAACCGATTACCGCTACTTTTAATGGACTTTGCGACATCTTATCTCCTCACTAACGGTTTTAACTAAGGGGTTTATTTACCGTGCTGCAGCACGAATTCTGTAGATAACTCTTGAAATTTTTCAGGACATTCTTGGTTAGCAATATGGGCTGCAGGCAAAACTTCATGACGGCTATTTACTAAAACTTGATTTAAGTTGGCCACCTCCGCAGTCGGTGCCCCCATGTCGTGTGCACCACTCATTAACAGGACTGGACAAACAACTTGATGAATATATGGCCTCGAATCATAATCCATTACCGCTTTACCACAAGCCATATAGCCATCAGCATGATTGGCGCCAACCATATTTCTCAAAGCTTGATCAACTTGCGGATGGGATTTTCTAAAACCTTCTGTCAACCACCGATCTACCGTACCATCAACAATACTTCCTAAGCCTTTTTCACGGACTGTTTGAATACGAGTGGCCCATTGAGCCCTCGTTTCATCCGTTTGATGGGGTCTAAAACAAGCGCTAACCAGAGAGTTCACCCGATTTGGATAATGCGCCGCCATGTATAAACCCAACATCCCCCCAAGGGATAAACCCAACCAACTGAACGATGCAATTCCAAGATGGTCTACTAAAGCAATCGCATCCTGCGCTAAATCTTGGGTAGAGGCAACGTCACCGTTTGCAGGTGTGTCACCATGTCCACGGTAGTTATACCGTAAGACCAAAAAGTGTTGTTTCCACTCGGCCATCTGGGGTTCCCACATCAAATGATTGGCCCCCAACGAATTGGCTACTACTAAAACTGGGGCATCTATTCTGCCCTCTAATACAAACGAAGTACTTGTCATTACTGTCAGCCTTAAATGGTTTAAATACATTTAGAAATATAGATCACACGATCACTTTAATACACGAATTTTATTTTGACAAGCCCTTATATAAACCATATTTAATTCAAATATAATTGATGGGGTTTACCCTCATTATAGAATTTATAGACTTTTTAACTATATTTATCAGTATATTAAGCTTAATTTTCCTCAAAAGTTATGGCTTAATAATCGTATTGACATCTAATGATCAAACGATTACTATAGTTTTTAAAGGGAGGATTGTTCCATATGACTAGCGTTGATCAATCGAAAGATACACCAGAGGCTTCACCATTGTTTGATAGTCGAGATTTCCGTAATGCCCTTGGCAATTTTGGGACGGGCGTAACCGTCATCACCACCATTGATCAAGAATTTCGCCCGTATGGGGTCACCGTTAGCTCATTTAATTCCGTATCACTCGATCCACCCCTCATTCTCTGGTCCCAAGTGCGCTCAGCACCAAGCCACCAAGCTTTTGTGGAGGCACCAGTCTTCGTAGTCAATATCCTCGCAGAAAGTCAAAAAGATCTATCCAACCATTTCGCTAAACCCAGCGAAGATAAGTTTAAAGGCATTGCACACCACCTCAGCCCCCAAGGTATCCCTATTCTAGATGGCACTCTGGGCCATTTTGTTTGCGCCAAAGAAAGAGAAGTCGACGGCGGAGATCACCTTATTTTTATCGGACGAGTTCTCAGTTACTCTTACAATACATCTGAACATGCTGCTCCTTTGTTTTTTTGGAAAGGTAAATACCACTCCGCAGCAGATCATGTCACTTAAAATAGTATTTTTAATTAATAGTAAGGATCCATATGTCAAATGTTAGCCTAGATCAAGCCATAGTAATTGCTCAAACAGCTCTTAAAACTGGCCGTGAAAAGAAGTTCCATCCCCTAACAGTTGTAGTACTTGATGCCGGTGGGCAAATGAAAGCGCTGCTACGTGAGGATGATTGTAGTATCTTGCGCCAAAATATTGCGATGGGTAAAGCCTGGGGTTGCCTAGGTATGGGCTTTGGGGGACGTGAACTGTTTCGCCGTCAAGAAAAAATGCCAGCATTTTTTACCGCTTTAAACGCTATGTCTGATGGCAAAATGGTACCTGTTCCAGGGGGAGTTCTGATTCGAGACGAAGCAGGCAAAATTATCGGTTCAGTTGGTATTACCGGTGACACTTCTGATAATGATGAAATTTGTGCAGTTGCTGGAATTTTAGCTGCCAAGCTCGTACCAGATACAGGCGATAAATAGTTTGCTCTTGCGGTTCATCAAAAATACGCCTTGTCGCACCTACAAGTGACAAGGCGTATTTGTTTGTCTGTATTTGTTTGTCTATCCGCTTGATTTAAACCTCCAGTTAGTGCTTCAGTAAACACTGTAAAACTAGTCTGCACAGTCAAGATCTACGCCTGTAAAAACATTCTCCTTAAATAATCAGCCAGTGCAGGATTTGTCAATAAAATAGGTCTTTACAATAGTTCACATATACTCAATTCAACCAACCGATAGCTCGTCTCAAGAAGAAAGTACGTATGCATGAATGGCAAAATACCCTAGCGCAAATTGTTGGCGCTAATCACGTTCTCACCGATGCGGATGCCAAACCATTTTTAACGGATTGGCGCGGGAAGTTTTCTGGGCAAGCAAAAGCGGTAGTTCGACCCAAAAACACGCAAGAAGTAGCTGCAATTGTAAAGTGGTGCTATCGCCACCAAGTCCCAATTATTCCTCAAGGTGGCAATACGAGCCTGGTGGGGGGTGCAGTCCCCAATCAATCTGGGGATGGCATCGTTCTTCTGATGACCCGCATGAATCAAATTGATGAAACTGATCTGGATAATGACACGATCACTCTAGGAGCTGGTTGTGTTTTACAGGATGTCCAAGAACATGCCTTTAAAAATAATCGCTTATTTCCGCTCTCTTTAGGAGCAGAAGGATCTTGCACGATCGGCGGTAATTTAGCAACGAATGCAGGTGGTACACAGGTCATCCGGTATGGCAATATGCGTTCTCTCACTTTAGGCCTAGAGGTTGTCGGTGCAAATGGCGCCGTTTGGGATGGTCTGAGGGGACTGCGTAAGGATAATACTGGCTACGCCCTCCGAGACTTATTTATTGGCAGTGAGGGCACTCTAGGAATCATTACTAAAGCGACTATTCAATTATTCCCATTACCTGCTGCACAGTGCACCGCGATGGTCGCGATTGCATCCATTGAAGAAGCTTTACAGTTACTCAAATTAGTAAAAAAGGGCTTTGGCCCTGCTCTCACTGGCTTTGAAATCATGTCTAATCAAACTCTTCAAATGGTTGAACAAGCCTTTACTAACCAACACATCCCCTTTAGCAATCCCAGTAAAACAGCCCCATGGTTTGGCTTGATTGAATTATCCGATAGCGAGAGTGCAGAGCACGGTCAACAACAATTTGAAAACATTTTAGGTCAAGCGCTTTCTGAAAATATAATTCAAGACGCAGCAATTGCAAATAACCTTACTCAAAGCAAAGCTTTTTGGCATCTGCGAGATAGTATCAGCCTAGCCCAAAACCAAGCCGGTAAAAGTATCAAAATGGATATCACCATACCTATCTCACGTATCCCAGAATTTATAAGACAAACTGACCAAATCCTCCAAGAAAAATTTCCAGGTATTGTCAATCTGAGCTTTGGTCATTTAGGAGACGGAAATATTCATTACAACGTCGGTGGTTCTGTCAATTTCAACGATGCGGATATTGTTAACGCAGAAGCATCCGTTTACGAATTAGTTCATCAACAAGTTTATGCAATGAATGGCTCTATTAGCGCAGAACATGGTATTGGCCAATTAAAAAATCAGGCCCTCAGGCAATACAAAAGTCCCATTGAAATGCAAATGATGCGCGCCATTAAAGATACCCTAGACCCGCAGGGAATCTTCAATCCAGGAAAAATTTTTACTTAAAAAATTCCCCGTTACCCGACAACGCCCCCCCTAGCTCGATATTAATTGTGCCAAGCGCTCAGCAGATAAGGGTAAATGCCGCGCCCGAATCCCTAGAGCACTTGCCAAGGCATTGGCAATGGCCGCACCGGTTGGACCCGCAGAGGCTTCACCGCCGCCAAGACTTGGCTGATCTACTTGATCGAATAACTTTACTTCGACCTCCGGCACTTCATCAAACATAAGTATTGGATAGGTATCCCAAGTTTTTGATAATACACCTTGCTGATCCCAAGTAACCATCTCTTTTAAAGTCCAACTCATCGATTGAATAATGCCACCTTCAATTTGATTAGCTAAGCCGTCGGGGTTAATAATTTTGCCAACATCGGTTGTGCACCAAAAGTTTTCTACATGAATCTTTTCTTCAACACGAATCTTAGCGATGACAGCGCAATAGGCACCAGCATTTTTATAACGACTAAAAGCCACTCCTAGACCGGTTCCCTCGGGCAATTGATCCCGACTTGACCAATCAGCCATCAAGGCAACTTCCGTGAGCAAATTGCGTGAGCGTGGGTCCTTTAAATACGATAAGCGCAGTGCAATTGGATCTTGACCAAGATCAAGAGCTAATTCATCCATGAAGGATTCCATTGCAAAAACATTTAAATAAGCACCAAGACTTCTTAAGGCCGAAGTGCGCAGCGGCACTTGAGGCACCATGTGGTGAGTCAAAATTTGCTGGGGAAAATCGTACAGAGAAATCGCATTACGTAAGCCCCCGCCCTGCGGCAAAGGATTATCTTTGGTCACATCCACCGGATGTGGTGGATCAATCATATACGCACCAAATAAGTTCAACCCGCCACCAGATCCTGGTCTAGCGATATGTGTCGGGGACCAAATATGTGTTGCAAATCGTACGACTCGGCCAGCCTCATCTAAGCCCGCCTCGATTTCTGACATACTGGGTGCACCAAATGGACTGGCTGCTAACTCCTCTTCACGCCCCCACTGCACACGGATCGAAAAACCAGTTTCTTTCGCTAAAAAAGCCGCATCAAATCCAACGTCATCCGCACTATTATGTCCATAACAACCAGCGCCATGCGCATGAATTACCTGCACAGTATGGGGCTCTTGACGCAAGGCCTTCGCAATTGAATCTCGCAGCAAATGAGGCCCTTGCGTATGGGACCAAACCGTAATCTGACCATCCTTGATTTGTGCTAAAGCACAGGCCGGCCCAATAGAGGCATGCGCAATAAATGGTCTGGTGTATCGCGCCTGTATTGTCCTAGTAACTGGTTGAGCACTGCCATGCTCATAAACCACTTCCGTACCGGATGGAGACGACAATAGCATCGACTCCGTATCCGTTTGCACACCAACGTATGGGGGGGTCTTCCAGGTTACTAAGTCTTGTGCCTTAGCTGCGGCGTCAACTAACAAAGCTTCATTTTGCCCTATTAAGGCTAAGAAATTCCCACTTCGAACTACTTGTTCGACGCCCGCTAAGGCTTTCATGGTGGCTAAATCTATCGTCTCTATCGTCGATAAAACATGGCCACTACGAATCATCCTGGCATGGCGCATTTCTGGTAAAACCATATCATGGATAAAAGCCGCACCGGTTAACTTGGCAATTAAATCATCACGAGCAATGTCTTGACCAACAACTTGCATCTTGACCTGCTGCAAAGATTGATCAATTTCTATTGAACCCTGAATCGGTACGTTTAAATTAACCTGCGACGCTAACTCCGCATAAGATACCGTTCGATTTGATGGGCTTGTTGAACTCGAAAAAATTCCATGTCGAATCTCAATTAAGCCTACTGCAACGCCTAAGTTTTTTGCAGCTGCTTGTAAAAATAACCAACGCGCAAAACCCAAAGCAGATTTTAGGGCTGCCCCACCATTTTCAATAGATAAACTACCAGCCGTGTACCACTCATTGGGAGCAACCGCCGTATTGCCTGCAACCCAATGTATTTGGGTCAAATCAAGGCCTAACTCCTGCGCCGCAATTTGCCTAAGCGCCGTTTGGATTCCCTGCCCTAGTTCAACCTTTCCAGTGTAGACGGTTAGTCGCGGTAAATGATCAAGGCCAAACCACTGTGTAAGAAGTGGATGCGATACGATATTCGCTGGCAAACTCATTTGGACCTGATTCATTGCGATACCCCCTCTTTTAGTTGCTCTATGACGCGATCAATGGCGCGCAATATCCGAATGTGTGTCCCGCATCGACATAAGTGTCGATTTAAAGATTCGTTGAGATCTTCTCGAGATGGCGAAACATTTTGATGAAGTAATGCCGTGACGGACATCAATATACCGTTAATACAATAACCACACTGGGCTGCTTGCTCAGTAATAAAAGCTGCTTGCACCATTTTTCCAATCGGATCTGTAACTAAACCCTCTGGGGTGAGGACTGATTTTTGCGCAACGGACCAAAGTGGCGTGTCACAGGACTGCATTGCCTGTCCATCAACAATCACAGTGCAAGCCCCACAATTGCCAGTTCCACAACCAAAACGTGTCCCTTTATGATCCAAGTCATTGCGAATAACGTATAAAAGTGGGGTCTGATCACTGACATGAACAGCCGCGTTTTTTCCATTCAGTACAAACTCCGTAGAACTAGTCATAGTTACTTTTACCTCTTTAAACGATTTAAAATATTTACTTAGAATGCGTCTTAATAAACCAAGCAGGAACCTCTAAACCATCAGCTTCGCCCAGACCAGCAGCAGAAGTTTTATCAAATTCTTTTAATGTAGCGCTCGTGACTGGAATATCCCAACCCATTGATTTGGCCTCCTCGATCATCGTGCGTAAATCTTTACGAATGTTATCTAATGTAAATGCAGCATTGGGAGATACTTGACCATTTAAAGATGCCACAATTGCAGGTGCTCTGGCTTTCAACATATTTGGAGCACCAGATGTGTCCGATAAAATATCAATTAAGCGCTCTGGTGAGATATCTAATTTCGAAGAAATGGATAAAGCTTCACTAAAAGATTGCCAAAATACTAATAAGGGTAAGTTCACTGACAGTTTGAGCGTTGTGCCAGAGCCATTTGGACCAACATGCTCCACGCGTCGACACAACTGATCAAGAATCGGTTTGGCTTTAGCAACGTCTTCATCTGAGCCACCAACTAATCCAAGTAGCTTACCATCTCGCGCAGGCCCAACCGTACCCCCAACGGGACAATCAATAACTCCCCCACCCTTGGCCAAGACATCCTTGGCAAGGGCAATCGAAGTGGATGGTCGAACCGTACTCATCTCAATCAATAACTTCCCAGACAAATCAGCCTCCAAGACACCGCCAGCTCCACGATAAGCTGAGTCTATAGCTGCACCATCGGTCAATATGGAAATCGTGATTTCGCAGGCAGCAACAACCGCCGATGGACTTGAAGCAGTCTTTGCACCTAGCTCAACTAATGGCTCAGTTTTGGCCATGGAGCGATTCCAAATAGTTACCTCATGGCCACAGGCCAAAAGTCGTTGAACGATTGCTCCGCCCATACGTCCTGTTCCAATCAAGCCAATTTTCATCCTGTCTCCCTAGTTAATGAGTAATATATCTCGTATTTAGTTACATTTTTTGCTTGGATAAGTACAAATATCCTAAAACATCTTAAATGATCTCAATTTAAGCCGTTTGAAATATTCAAAACATCATAAATAGTAGTGATCAAATAATCAATAGTGGAACAAAAATTTGGCTAATTATTTCATCTTTGTCAGCATTGCGCCGAAAATTACAAATCTCAAAAGGCTACTTCAAACCCATAACTAAGTACTAACCCTTATATTTTAACTCTTCAGTTTGCATTATTCTCAAAAGATTATGCATTCGCGAGTATGATGAGGTCACCTAAATCATCCTAGATTTAGTATTGATCAGTTAATCACTTAATTGTATAAAATTTTTTTAACGAGTAGACCTTGACCTGAAGGAGTTATATATGAGTTTTGATCGTCGTTCATTTTTGCAAGGTACTGCTGCAGCAGGTCTAAGCTTAGCTGCGCCAGGCATCATCCGCGCCCAAGGTTCTAATGAGCCAATCCGTCTAGGACTTCTCACTGTAAAAACAGGGCCCCTAGCTTCTGGTGGAATCGATATGGAAATCGGTCTAAAACAGTGGCTAGCTGAAAATAATAATATGATGGCCGGCCGAAAAGTTGAACTGACCGTCGCCGATACCGGTGGAGTTCCCGCAAATACTAAAACAAAGATTTCTGAACTCTATGAGCGCAATAAAATTCATGCCTTAATGGGCCCACTCGCAGCCTTTGAAGCCCTAGCAGTCGATGACTACATTAAGGCTCAAAGAATTCCAACTCTTTCCGTGGCAGCGGCCGAAGATATGACTCAGCGTAAAGCGAATCCTTGGTTTGTCCGAGCAACCTCAACTTCATCGCAATGTGCTCACCCAATGGCAGATTACTGTGCCAAAATTAAGGGATACAAACGGATGATCGTGATTGCTGACGATATTGCTTATGGTCACGAAATGCTTGCCGGCTTTCAGCGTGTCTTTGAGGAAAATGGCGGAAAAATTGTCCAAAAACTCTTTCCACCACTAACAGTTCCTGATTATGGTAGCTTCTTGGCTCAACTGAATCCTAAAGTCGATGCCATCTTCTTGGGCTTTGCTGGTTCAAATGGCTTTCGGTTCATTCGCCAATTCAATGAGTATGGTCTAAAAGGTAAAATGGCCATTGTCGGTGGTATGACAGCACTCGATGAGGCAGTTCTTAAAAACATGGGCAATGAAGCACTCGGCATTGAAACGGCTTGCTGGTATTCTGCTGAATTAAACAACCCAATTAACAACAAGTTTTCTCCAGCATTTCGGGCGGCCAACAAATACGACCCAGGTTTTTACGCAGCGAGTACCTTTGTCAACGCCGCTATTCTGGACGCAGCATTAAAAGTAGTTGGTGGTAATGCCTCGAATCGTGATGGACTTATGGCCGCTCTACGTAAAACAAATCTACCAACCGCTCGAGGGCCTGTATCCTTTGATAGTTATGGCAATATCGTCGGCGATGTCTTTATCCGAAAAGTCGAGCGCAAAGATGGTCGCCTAGTAAATACCGTGACGAAAACTTATACGAACGTGAGTCAGTTTTGGACCTACGAGCCAAAAGGTTTCTTAGCCAATCCTGTTTATTCCAGAGACTATCCACCCGCCAAAAATATTGAATCTTAACCCTTTTTAGAAATACAAGTATGCAATTTTGGGTCATTCAAACCCTAAATAGTCTAGCACTCGGAGGTCTGCTATTTATGCTTTCCTCTGGGTTTGCCCTTATTTTTGGCCTCATGCGTATTGCTAATTTAACGCATGGCTCTCTGTTTATGATAGGTGCTTATATCGGTGCAACGGTCCTTCGAGAAGGCTACGGACTTTTTGAAGCAACGATTGTGGCGATGATCGGTGTGGCAATTCTAGGTGGTCTCATCGAACGCTTTATTCTGCGCGCCCTAGGTACAAACTCCCAAGGTCAAGTGTTAGCCACTCTGGGCTTGTCTTTCGTTGCAGCCGATGCCTGCCTTATGATTTGGGGTGGAGATCCAATTCCAATTAACGCCCCAGAAATGTTCCGCGATCCACTGGAGTTATTTGGCTTTATGTTTCCAACCTATCGACTCGTAGTTGTGGGTATTTCTTGTGTCATCGCCTTAGTCCTCTATTTACTCATGGAACGAACTAGGCTCGGTGCCATGATCCGTGCCGGAGTTGATGATATGCAAATGGCTAGAGCTGTAGGCATTCCTGCGTCTATGCTTTTTACTGTGGTTTTTTGCTTGGGCGCACTTCTTGCCGGTCTTGGTGGAACGGTTGGTGGCCCAATGCTTAACGCCTACCCTGGACTTGATGCCGACATGCTACCCCTGGCGCTGATTGTAGTAATTCTTGGGGGCGTAGGGAGCCTTATAGGTACTTTTGTTGCGAGCTTTATCATTGGTTTTGTCTACACCTTCGGGATTGCCTTAGTCCCAGATTTGGCCTATGTCATTCTTTTCTTACCCATGGTATTCGTGATTGCCTTCCGACCTTCTGGATTATTTGGAACAATCAAAGCATGACCCTCAAAAACAGCCTTACTTACTTCGCTTTAATCCTTGTTTGTACCCTCTTACCACTTGTTTCAGGAGAGTACTACGTCAATTTAGGTAGTCAAATTATGATCGCTGCAGTGTTCGCGGCGAGCTTAAATTTATTAGTGGGTTATGGTGGACTGACATCTCTTGGACATGCTACATTTTTAGGCCTCGCCGCCTACGTTTCAGCCTGGCTTTATCTCAATATGGGCATGGGACATGCCTACTCAGCTCCTGTTGCACTTGGCTTAACTACATTAGTTGGGGCTTTATTTGGTTGGATCTCTTTACGCGCTTCTGGTTTAAGTTTTTTGATGCTAACCTTAGCTCTGTCACAAATTGTTTGGGGTGTCGGCTACCGATGGGTAAGCCTGACGAATGGCGATAATGGACTCTCTGGTTTAACTAGACCAATGCCATTTGGCTGGGACCTCGAAAATAGTACTAATTTTTATTGGTTTACCTTAATCGTTACTATCGCTTGTCTGTTCTTTATCGGGAAGATTGTTAATTCACCTTTTGGGGCAAGCCTAAAAGGTACTCGAGATCAAGATAAACGGATGAGTGCACTTGGTTATGATGTCTGGAAAATTCGCTGGATCACTTTTGTGATGTCTAGCTTTTTTGGTGCTATTTCAGGACTTTTATATGTTTACTTCAATAAATATATCCACCCAAGCGTCATCTCTATCACCTCCTCGGCTGAAGCACTCTTATGCGTCATAGCCGGTGGATCAGGTACTCTGGCTGGTCCCATCATCGGCTCCATTTTGATCGTTCTTCTGAAAAATTATGTCTCTGGTTTTGTTGAACGCTGGAATATGCTCCTAGGAGTTATCTTTGTTTTTATTGTGATCTTTATGCCCGCTGGTTTAGTCCCCGGAATCGTCCAACTGAAAACACGTTTACTAGGGGATAAAAAATGAATTATGCCCTAGAAGTCAAAGACCTGCAGAAAAGCTTTGGCGGGGTTGCCGTCACCCAAAATGTTTCTCTCCAAGTAATGCCAGGCGAAAGGCGCTTAATCATTGGACCTAATGGTGCTGGCAAAACAACCCTTTTTGCCCAAATTACGGGTGATATCAAACCAGACTCAGGAAGCATTACGCTCTTTGGCAAAGAGATGACCAGTCAACCAATCCATGCCAGAGCCCACCTTGGTATGAGTAGAACCTATCAAATTATTACGCTTTTTCCAAAAGATACGCTCGCACACAATGTTGTGCTAGCCCTCCTAGGTGTTAGTCAGCGTAAGAAGCAAATTTTTTCGAGTATGAAACTAACAGACCAAATGTATGACCAAGCACTTGAGATCTTAGATCACGTCGGATTAAAAAATCAGGCCTACCGAAAAGTAACTGAAATCTCCTATGGGGAACAACGTCGTGTCGAAATTGCCATAGCTCTGGCTCAAAATCCCCAAGTCCTACTTCTAGATGAACCATTAGCTGGACTATCAAAAAATGAACGTGTTATGGTAGCAGATTTAATTAATTCTATTTCAAAAGAAAAAGCCATCGTCATGATTGAGCATGATATGGAAACTGCTCTAGCCTTCGCGGAAAAAATACTGGTGCTGCAATACGGTAAAGTCATCGTTGATGGTGATCGCGACACAGTGATCAATGATCCAAAAGTCCAGGAGGTCTATCTTGGCCACTGATGCTCTTGTTCTTGAGCAAGTTAACTCACATTATGGGGATAGCCACGTCCTTCATTCCATATCCTTGACCTTGCGAACTGGCTCACTGCTCGCCTTACTCGGCAGAAATGGCGCAGGAAAAACAACCACAATGAAAACAATTTCTGGACTTTTAGAAGCCACGTCTGGAAAAATTCTTTTATTTGGTCAAGATATTGCAAAAAAGAATCCTGAAAATATTGCGCGCGCTGGAGTTCGTTTAGTTCCCCAAGGACGTCGTATATTCCCAAGCCTGAGTGTTGAAGAAAATCTCCAAGTAGCAGCCCAAAAAAGACCTATTCAAAACCCATGGAATATTCCACGGGTTTACGATTTATTTCCCCAATTGCGCGATCGCTTTAAACAGCGTGCTGGAACTCTTTCTGGTGGTGAACAACAAATGCTTGCTATCGGTCGTGCGCTGATGGGAAATCCCGATATCCTTCTGCTGGATGAGCCCTCCGAAGGACTGGCACCATTGATTGTTGCTGAAGTTGCCAGAGGTATTGAACAAATCAAAAAAGAAGGCTTGTCGATTCTGCTAGTAGAACAAAATTTCAACCTAGCAATGAGTGTAGCAGACGATATCGTAGTTCTTAATACCGGTGAAGTTGCCTATGCAGGCAGTGCCGATGATGTAAGAACAACTCCTGATCTTGCAACGCGTCATCTAGGTGTGTTTTAATTCAAGCAATCATCTACTAAACTACGTTTTTTTAAATCCGAGGCTCTTATGTTCTTTACTTGCTCTTCATCGTGTTCCGATCCCAGCCATCAGCATCTGAGTAATGACTATGCCCAAATGATGGCAACAAAAACTACTCAGAAAGTTGCTTCAAATAGTCAAGCTGCTTCTTTAGCAAAATCCAAGAACTCCCAAAAGAAACTTCCAGCTACTCAACAAATAGTAAAAAATAGTAAAGGGAAGCATCTCGTCGTTGATATCCATTGTCATTATCTCAATCCTGAAGTGAACGCCAAAACAGCGCACCTCAATGCCCCGTCTTATGATCCAACAGTCATTTATGCGAATGACCTAACGAATCAAACAAATATTTTGCAGATGAAAACTCGTGCCCCAAAATTGATGGGTATCGAAGAGCGTCTCCAAGATATGGATAAGATGGGTGTAGATATTCAAGCTGTAGCCCCCGCACCTTATCACTATTTCTATTTTACTGATCCCGAACTGGGTGCTAGTCTAGCTCGTGATGTCAATCATGGCATTGCTAATGTGGTTGCAAGCCATCCGGATCGTTTTGTCGGTTTAGGCTCTGTCCCGCTTCAAAATCCTAAGATGGCAGTCAAAGAACTTGAATATTGTGTTAAGAAATTAGGTCTCAAGGGCGTGGAGATTTGCACCAATGTTAACGGCAAAAATCTTACGGATCCAAGTCTTGGTCTTGAAAAGTTTTTTGCAAAAGCGAATGAACTTGGGATTGTCGTATTTATGCACCCCCTAGGATTTACCCAAGGTGAGCGCCTGAGTAATCATTACTTTAATAATGTCATTGGCAATCCCCTAGAAACGACTATTGCTGTTAGTCACCTGATTTTTGATGGTGTCATCGCTCGCTATCCTAAAATCAAATTCTTGGCTGCGCATGGTGGTGGCTTCCTAGCTCATTACTGGGCAAGAATGGATCACGCTTGGGGAGCTAGAAAAGATTGCCGAACTGTTATTAAGAAAAAACCATCATCTTATCTGGAGAAAATTTACTTTGATACGATTACGCATGATCCCGAAATGCTCGGCAATCTAGTTAACCGCTTCGGGGCAAATCATGTCATGCTTGGGACAGATTATCCATATGATATGGCGGATGACCATCCGTTGAAAACCATCAAAGCTGTCAAGGGACTCTCCACGAGCGATCGACAATTGATTGAAGGTGGTAATGCAGTCAAACTGATGAAAATAAAAATTTAACCCTCGTATCATTCAAAAAAAGACCCGCAATGCGGGTCTTTTAATTCATATGAACGACTCGTTGAGATTATCCAAACTCTATTCCTAACACCCGGAACATTACTTCTCTAAATAATTCGATACGGGATAATCTCTTGAGTACACAGGATTAGATAAAAACTCCGCTGTCTTGTATGTCCAAAACTGACTAACTCCAGGATAAGTCTTGATCACTGTATTGGTTAATCGCCCACCTTGACGCTCTACCTTGCGGATATAAACGTTCATGATCGGATTGCCTAAGGCATCTAGGGTAATCTTCCCCCGAGGGTCGTTATCAACTTGCACATTACGTAACGCTGCCATGAAACTTTTCTTATCTTCAATTTGACCTTTAACCCCTTTAAGAGCTTGTTCAAGCATCAAAGCAGCGCCATATGCCCCAACAGAATAATAACCTGGGGCCTGCTTAAATTCTTTCGCTAAACCTTGCGCAAACTTTTGGTTATTTGGATTGTTAATCGTCTCTGCATACCAGCCAGAAGAAATAACATTTAATGCTTCATCACCCATGGAGATCAATATACCTTCATCAACGGATGTCATATTACCAATTACCGGTAATTTTTCTTTCATACCGTATTCTCTATATTGACGCAGAAATTTCACCCCATTACTGCCTGCAAAAGCAATAAATACGGCGTCAACATTGAGCTTGATCTGACTAATGTAAGCACCATAATCTGCAGTATTTAAGGGTGACCAGAGTTTTTGCACGACCTTACCGCCGTTTTCCTCAAAAGTTCGCTGAAAGCCACCGACATTCTCATGACCAAAAGCAAAATCATCCGCTACGATCGCAATCCGCTTATATTTGAGCTCTTTGGCAACATATTCTCCTAATGCGTGGTTAGCTTGTGCTGAACTTCCCACGGCTCTTACAAACCAAGGGTTTGGCTTACGCTGCGTCAAATCTTCAGCACCTGCAGATGGAGAAATCGTGGGAATCTCGGAACGCCGGATATAGTCATCTACGGCTAAAGCTTCAAACGCGGCTAAAGGACCAATAACGACGTGGACCTTATTTTTCTCAACCATTTCTTGCATCTTGGTCTTCGTAATAGCTGGTTGGCCAGCTGTATCGCCAATAAACAACTCCACCTTACGGCCAGCAATCATATTGTTACGCTCCTTTAAATAGAGCTTTAAACCATCTTCCATTTGGATGCCACCGGCCGCTAATGGGCCCGATTTGATGGTTAAAAATCCAACGCGAATAGGGCCAGTGTCAGCCGCCAAACTCGGAGAAACAAACAGCCAACTTAAACCCAAGCTACAAGTAATTGCCACCAAAAATTGGCAAAAGATTCTGATTGATTTCATCTCAATTCCTTTATATTTTTATCTTTAAAATACTTCAACTGCTATCTTACAACGAGAATCGATTTACTTCTAAATCTAAGTTATCAAGATAATAGTCAGCCTCCAACCAAATAGAATTCACCCAATTTTATTTTGATTTTGAAGCAGTTTAAATAAAAACCCTCTGAGACTTTGTAGGATCTTCAACTCAGATATAAACGCCAATTTGAGTATTATTTTTAATCCGATGTTGGGTAAATCCGATCGATATGAAAATTCCAAGGTCTTCTCTGTATTACACCGATTGGCATAGACTACAATCAAGACTCTTCATTCATTTTTCAGGAATTTGTAATGACTTCACTAAGCGTCCAACAACACCAAATCAATTTACAGGGCAAACAATTCAGCTTTAAATTATCTGGCTCAGGCCCAGCAATTGTGCTCTTTCACTCACTCCTTGCTGATCAAACAAGCTTTGATTTGATTACCCCAACACTTGCTAAAACCCATCAAGTGATTCAACTAAGCCTACCAGGCTTTGATGAATCCGACTTCGTAGGAAGTTCTCTCGATCAAATTTCTGACCAAATCGCTGCCGGTATACAAAGCCTCAAATTAAGCTCTCAACCAATTTTCTTAGGAAATGGCTATGGAGGCTTTGTTGCCCTTAATACCGCCATACGCCACCCAGAGCTCCCATCAAGATTAGTACTTGCTGATTGTGGCGCATGCTTTTCAGAGCAAGGAAGGGCCGCTTTTAAAGGGATGTCAGATAATGCAAAAAACAAAGGACTCGAAGGTATCGCTGATATCGCGATGCGCCGACTATTCGCACCTGCTTACCAAGAACTACACCCCGAATTAATAGCATCTCGTAAGGAACGCTTTATCGCTGTGAATCCGGAAACATTTCACGGTGCTTGTCATGCCCTTGCAACGATGGACCTTCGCCCACAACTGCAACAGTTGACCATGCCTGTACTGGTCTTAGTTGGGGAGCAAGATGAGGCAACGCCACCTGCCATGTCAGAAGAATTAGCCAAACTATTACCGAATGCCAAACTAATTATTCTCAAGGGACTAGCTCATGTCCCACAATTACAGGACCCACAATTATTCTTAAAAGAAATCTCAGAATTTATTATGAATTAAATGTATTCAGCAAAAACGCATGTAAGTCTATTTGATTTCTATTCAAACCTGCCATCACTGACTGCTAAAAGTATTAAGATTAAAATCGCAATTTACTCAATATTCAAGGAAAACTACCATGGTCAAAAAAAATTTAGCAAGCTCCAAAAAATCAAATCCAACTAAGAAGGCTTCACCCACTACCAAGGTAACCCCAGAAAAGTTAGGATTAAATGTGGGAGTTATTGGACTTGGCATTATGGGTTCTTCAATCGCGACGAATCTTCACCGGGCAGGCTTTCAGGTCTTTGGATTTGATCCAAGTCCTAAACAACAAAAACTTCTTAAAAAGGTTGGCATTGAGGTCTGTGCATCCGTTTCCGAAGTTGCTCAACAATGTCCTTATATGCTTTTGTCACTCCCCTCGGTTTTAGCCCTAGAGAATGTCACAAAAGATATTGCATCTTCAGCAAAAAAAGGCACTATTGTTGCTGAACTTGGTACCTTACCGCATGATGCTAAAGAGGCCTCTCGACAATTACTATCAAAAAAAGGGATTCAGTTACTTGACTGCCCCCTTTCAGGTACCGGGGCGCAAGCTGTAACGGGCGACCTCATCGTCTTTGCAAGTGGTGAAAAGAAACAGACTATAGCTATGGAACCAGTTTTTAAAGGTTTCGCCCGAGGTTGCTATTATGTGGGCGCCTTTGGTCAGGGGATGAAAATGAAAATAGTCGCTAACCACTTAGTGGCTATTCATAATGTATCAACCGCTGAATCAATACTCCTCGGAATTCAAATGGGACTTGATCCAAATATGATTGTCAAAGTCATCGGTGATGGGGCTGGTAGTTCACGAATGTTCCAAGTGCGTGGTCCATCTATGGCAAACCGTACCTGGGATAAAGCGACAATTACAATCGATGTTTTTTCAAAAGATATGCACCTCATCGGCGAAGCAATCGAATCATATGCCGTACCTGCGCCACTCTTTAGTTCTTGTGTGCCTGTTTATAACGCCGCAAAAGCTCTAGGTCACGGCCAAGACGATACAGCATCTGTATATAAAGTTCTTGAAGACTGGTCGGCAACTGCTATTAAAAAAAATAAAAAATCAAAAAAATAAGTTCATTTATTATGAGGGTTTTTAGTTAGTTCAGCTACTGGACTAACCGGCGATAGAAGTGATTAATTTGAGAATCAGTGCGTACATCAAATGTGCGTACTGGCCTTTGCAGTGCTATTCCTTCCAGAGTTGTGCATCGACTGAGTGCCACATAAACTTGTCCCGGTGCAAATGTACCCCCAGATAAATCTACGCGAACTTTTTCTAAAGTCTTACCCTGACTCTTATGAATCGTCACTGCCCAAGCTAGCATCAATGGGAACTGTTCATACTTTCCATTTACAACCGGTTTTATTTGATCAGCTTTAGCATCAAACTCATATTGATACGACTCCCAAGAAAAAATGGGGACTTCAACAATCGTCGCCCATTTAGATGATTTACCATGCGGCGCATCAGTCTGAACAATTACTTGATCATGACCAAGACTAATAACTTTACCTAAGGTACCATTCATCCAACGCCGCGGAATATTCTTATCGTTAGCAGTAAACATAACCCGTGCACCCATTTTTAAAGTTAAATCAAGTGGTGACGGCAAATTACGCTCATCGACATGAAATTTACCCTCTAACTTTCCTCGATACACTTTTATTTCTGTATCTAAAGCAAGCATTTCGGCTTGATTAATACTATCTGCACGCTGATTAGTTGTGGTTAATACAATGGCTTGCTTATCGACTAACGCGTCCGACTGATAACATGCATCATTAATTATTTTCAAGGCATTTTCAACACCTTGATTGGTTCGTATTTGATTTAATAAATCCGTAAAAAAAATATCTTTTTGCCTAAAAATTTTCTTTAAATCAATGTAAGTAATATCTTTTCCTCTTAAGGCCATGGCATGAAAAAAATATGCTGCTTCGTATTCACGCGCATGCAATACCTCCATCTCCTGCGCTCGAACAACGGGAGGTAATTGGTATAAATCACCAACAAAAAGTATCTGAACACCACCAAAAGCCTTCCCCTCTCGAGGGCCATTGACGCGTAAAAACATATCGATTGCATCAATGATATCGGCTCTCACCATCGATATTTCATCAATGATAAGAATTCCTAATTTATTGTAAAGTCGTCGATCCTTTAATTTTTTAATGTCATCTTCCGGAAAAATTAACCTGGGAGGAAAACGAAAAAAAGAGTGGATTGTTACCCCTCGCACCTGAAGAGCAGCTACGCCTGTTGGGGCAACCACCGCTACTTGCTCTTCTAAAACATTTCGCAAATGGTTGACTAGAGTCGTCTTACCCGTTCCAGCACGCCCACTAATAAAAATAAAAGGGTCTTTTCTAGCAATTGCCTTAAATACATCTTCATACTCAGGAGTAATTTCGATCAAGCGAGTCTTCTTTACAGTAAGTAACACACAAAACATTATTAAGACGATATCCCCTATTATCCAATCTTTTACCTTCATCTCAATATTGTTTTAGAAATGCCGAAACTGATAAAATAAAACTCTATAAAGAGACAAAGGATTCATCATGCCATCCGCGCAAGTTCGAGGAGTTGAAATCGTTTACCAAATTATTGGTGATCATGGGCCTTGGTTTGCTTTATCTACTGGTGGTAGAAGAAGTCATAACGAGTTTGTATCCCTAGCAAAAAAAATTGCTACGGGTGGCTTTCGAGTTTTGTTGCATGATCGACGCAATACCGGTGCCTCTGAAGTAGTAATTAGTGGCCAAGAAGGCGAAGAAATCATTTGGGCTGACGACCTCGCCCAACTCTTAAAACAGCTTGGAGCAACACCAGCCTTTATCGGTGGGGCATCATCTGGAGCTAGGCTCTCTATATTGGTCAAACAGCGTCATCCTGAGATGGTCAAAGCCCTCGTTCTCATGCGAGTAACGGGTGGTGATACCGCGGCTACACGCCTGCCTTACAAATACTACCAAATGTTCATCGACGCAGCTAAGGCTGGTGGCATGAACGGTGTTTGTGCTACGCCTGACTATCAAGAACGCATCAAAGCTCGGCCCCAAAACGAATCTATTCTCATGAATATGAAGGCCGAGCAGTTTATTGCGGTCCTAGAAAACTGGCTCACTATCTTTACAAGCGGGCCAACCTATCCAGTGATGGGTGTAGAAGAAGCCACTCTCAAGTCAATCAATGTACCTGTTCTAATTATTCCTGGGAATGATCGGACTCATGCCAGTAGTAATGCCATAGAAGCAGCTAAACTCATTCCACACGCACAATTATTTCAGTTACCAATAACGGATCAAGACGTTGATATTATTCCATTTAGTGACTGGGAACCTCTGGAAACCACTATCTCTGAGCGTGTTATCCAATTTTTAAAAGGCCTCAATTAATGCAAATTCGTAGAGTAGTAACAGGTCATGATCAACAGGGTAAGGCGATTGTGCAACATGATGAACTATGCACTAATGTGATCTCCAGAAGAGACCATCACCAAAGCTGTGTCATTTGGTCAACGAGTCAATTCCCAATCGATAACCAAGATTCAATAAATCCACTTTTAAGGGATGTCTCTGCCCTAGAAAAAACAGATACTGTGTTTCGTATTGTGCAGTATGACCCAGGTGTTGCGCCACGAAATCACCGGACAGAAACAATCGACTATGCAATAGTTATGTCTGGATCCATTCAGATGGACCTTGATGGAACAATCGTAGACCTCAAACAAGGTGATGTGATTGTGCAACGGGGTACCATTCATAATTGGATTAATAATGGGACTACTCCCTGTATCATTGCTTTTATTCTGATTGCCGCTAAACCAGTTGACCTAAATCATAAGACCCTACATGCGCATGGATAAATTACTCAACCATATGATGTCCCTAGTACCAAGTCCAAGGTTCTACTGGTTACTGTTTCTCATGACTGTTTTCCAACTGGGACAAAGTCCTGCTAAGGCACAAAACTATCCATCTAAATCTGTCAAAATCGTTGTCCCTTCGGCCCCCGGTGGAGGAACAGATATCGTCGGTCGATTACTCGCGCAATCTTTTACTAAAGCCTTTAATCAAAGCTTTTTTGTCGAAAATAAACCGGGAGCCGGAAATTTGATTGGTATAGAAGCAGTGGCTAACACCCCTGCAGATGGCTATACCCTCCTCTTTGTTCCAAGCACTTTAGTTCTGAATCCCATTCTCTATAAAAAAGTCAATTACGACCCCATTAAAGATTTTTCCCCGATTTCACTTGCAGCCACGGCCCCTAATATTTTTATAGTCAATCCAAATCTTCCTGTCAATAACATCAAAGAATGGATTGCTGCTGCTAAAAAAGAATCCAACAAATTGAGTTATGCCAGCGCCGGTATTGGAACTTCACCACATATGTCAATGGAATTACTTAACTATATGGCGGGTATCCAAACTTTACATATCCCCTACAAAGGAACAGTTCCGGCGGTAACTGATTTACTCGGCGGGCAAGTCAATGCAATGTTTTCTAATGCACTTACGGCATTACCCCACGTGCAATCCGGCAAACTACGCGCCTTAGCTGTCTCTGGGACTAAGCGCCTCGATCTTCTCCCTGATGTACCCACTGTTATTGAGTCAGGTCTTGCCAATTACGTATCTTTACAATGGTATGGTTTAGTCGCACCATCCGGTACCCCACAAGTCATTATTCAAGCTATTTATATTGAAATGTTAAAAGCTATCCAAACTAAAGAGTTGCGAGAGAAAATTGCATCAGAAGGGGCTGAACCTATCGGTAGTTCTCCAAATGAGTTTGCCACGCACATTAAAACTGAATATCAAAAATGGTCTGCTGTTGCTAAACGTGCAGGCATAGAACCCCAATAAAGAAATTTTATGCCCACTCCAGCAATATGCCCACCAATGAATTCAGAGCTTTTAGCGCAATTAGATCGTTTAAAAGTTCAAGGTTTAGCCGCCCCCGATGTCACGACTTTGGAGATAAGCCTAGCTCGTCACCAACTGGCTAAGCAATATCAAGTATTAAATGAAGAAGTAGACTCTGTATATCAAGTACGAGACATAACTTTCCAGTTTGAAGGTGAGGATGTGATCACTCGACTTTACTATCCAACTAAAGAAGATCTCCAAACCAATACGATGATAATTTATCTGCATGGCGGTGGCTGGTCTTTTGGGGACTATCAAACACATGATGGAATCTCAAGAAGCTTTGCTCATCTAAGTAATATTCCGGTTGCCACGGTCTCCTATGCATTGGCCCCAGAGAAGAAATTCCCCTATCAACATCGACAAATCACCTATGTCATTGAACAACTGATTCAAATACTTCAGCAACAAAATTCTGGTACGCCACCACAATTGATTTTTTTAGGTGACTCCGCTGGTGCCAATCTAGCTTTATCAATATGGCAAAACTATTTAAGTACCCAACTCCAAGCCTACTTTGCGGGAATGGTTCTCTTTTATGGGGTCTATACCCCCGGAATGCAAACCCATTCTTGGCAAACCATTGGTGATGGCCGCTATGGCTTATCAAGTACTGCCATGCAATGGTACTGGTCGGCATTCCTCGAAACATCTGAACAAATAAATCAAGCTAGCCCCATACTAGCCAATCTGAATAATCTACCCCCTATTTGGTTGATGGTGGGAGACCTCGACCCATTGATTGATGACACGACCCAACTAGCACATCAACTTCAAGTTGCAAAGGTAAAACATGCTTGTCATATTCTCTCTGGCTACCCGCATGGATTTCTTAGATTTTGTAACCAACTGCCCGCCATACGAGACGTTATTATGCAAGCAGGTAAAAATGCTCAACAGATGTTAAAAGGAACTTTTATATGAAAATTGTTGCAATCGATAGCTTTATTGCTCGACTAAAACTCGGAACGCCTCTCAAAATGGCGGGTACTCTCATTACACATTCTGAAAACTTATTTGTAAAAATTACAAGCGATAAAGGTCATATTGGCTGGGGTGAATCTGCCTCTGCCCCGAATATGACCGGAGAAATACCTGCTGGCATGCTCGGAGCAGTCAGATTTTTAAGTCGTATTCTCCTAAATCAGGAATTTACTTCGGCCCAAGGTCTTCTGTCAAAAATGGATCAGCCACTGCTTGGTAACTACTCTGCAAAGTCAGCCATCGAAACCGCTTTTTTAGATGCCCAGGCGCGTGATCAAGATATTCCAGTTCACCAATTACTCGGTAAACAACGCCGCGAAAAAATTGCTGCTCTGATTATGGTCGCTGGAGGTGGCACCCAAAACGATGCCCAAGTTGCTGCGAATGACTATGCAGCCGGCTGGCGCTCTTTTAAAGTCAAAGTAGGGATGGATACGCCAGCCAATGACGCAGCAAGAACCATCAGTGTCCTACAAGCAGTTGGCAAAGATGCCATGGTTTGTGCTGATGCAAACCGGGGCTACACATTTGCACAATCATTGGAATATGTTGAATTAATCAAAGGCCATGGTCTTCACTTTTTTGAACAACCCATGGCGTCAGATCAGGATCATGAATGGAAAGAATTATCCACGCAATCTTCCACACCCATTGGGATCGATGAAACATTGAAAAATGTTCATGTCTTAAATCATTTTATGGATCATCAACTGGCTCAGGGAGGTAGTTTTAAAGCCATTAAATTTGGTGGTCTCAACCGGGTTGTTGAAGCGGGTATCGTGGCGGATGCTAAAAACTTTAAAATCAACTTAGCCTGTAAGGTGGCGGAAACAACTATTGCCAGCGCAGCAGCGCTACATATTGCTGCCGTTCTCCCCAATCTAGACTGGGGTATTAGCCTTACCCATGCGTATTTAGATATGGAGTATGCCAGTCAACCCTTGAGTTTTATTCATGGACTAGCAACCATCCCAACTGGTCCAGGCCTTGGTATAGAAGTCAATGAATCTGCCTTACGCACAATGGCTGTGCATGAAAAAGATCTTTTTTAAATAAAAAATAACCGGAGAATCAGATGTCTAGATACCAATTCAATGATGAAATTCAGCGTTACATTCGCATAATTTTTGTCATCCTGTTGCTAGGTCTCACATGGTTTTCTCAGCATGGTTGGGCTCAAACAAGTTCCTATCCCAACAAACCTATTCGGATGATTATTCCTTTTGCAGCAGGAGGCCCGACAGATGTGATCGCCCGAGCACTCATTGATAAACTAAGCGGACCTTTTGGACAGCCACTAGTCCTGGATAACAAAGGTGGAGCTGGCGCAGTTCTGGGGATCGATATGGTGGCTAAAGCTCCTGCCGATGGCTATACATGGCTGGTCACCACCGGCTCTATGACATCCATATCAGCATTTAATGAGAATGTGCCGTTTGATCCCATTAAAGATTTTGTTCCGGTCACCATGGTTGCTAGAAATTTTGGACAAATTCTAGTCGTTCACCCTTCCATGAAAGCCAACACTGTGGGTGAATTAATTTCCTTGGCCAAAGCTAACCCAGGCAAACTCAATTACGCCTCTGCAGGAATTGGCAATATTACCTACATCGCAGCCGAACAAATGAAAGCCGCAACCGGTGTTCAAATTAATGATATTCAATATAAAGGAACCGCGCCAGCAATAAGCGACCTCTTAGGTAATCACGTTGATATGTGTTTTGCGCCAGGGAGTATCGTTTTACCTTTAATCCAAGCTGGAAAATTAAAAGCACTTGCAATTACCGGCCCAAATCGTTGGAAGGCACTTCCTAATCTTCCGACGATGCAAGAGGCTGGTCTAAAAAGTATTGAACTGACAGGCTGGTTTGGGGTTTATTTACCCGCTAAAACTTCGCCAGAAATTGTTAACCGAATTTATACCGAAATTCAAAAAGCCTTTACTGACCCTGACATTATCAAACGACTTGACGATACGGGTTTTGAAGTCATCGTTTCTAGGCCAGATATTTTTGCGAAATTTTCAGAAGATGATGTGCAAAATATGAAAGATCTGGCGAGAAAAATTGGTCTGAGTAAAAAGTAAACTATTTCTAAATATCTCTATTTGAAAGATCCTAAACATGTCGCTCAATCAAAATACTAACCCATTCCAAATTGTAGAAGCTAGTATTTCTGATTTGCATGTCGCGATTCAGAATGGAAGCACAACTTGTGTTGCGACTGTTGAGCAATACATTGCTAGATGCGCCGCTTATAACAATCCCTCTAGCTTGTTAGTTACCAAAGACGGTAAATCTATTGCTCCTTCCCCAGGAACAATACGAGCTAAAAAGGCTATTTCATTCCCGACCCAGACAGTCTGTGCGGAAGATCTTTTGCCTGACTTCAATCAGTACCAAGGTAAACCTCTCGAATTTGGCAGAATGGACCATACCGCCTCAGATCCACAAGTCATGCAACAATATGGCATGGTTGTTGGTAAGCCAAATGCCGGACAATTAAACGCTATAGCAACAATCAATATCCGAGGAGAAAGATCCGTAACTTGTAAAGGTGATTTTGATCTGCATCCATCAAAAGGCCCTCTACCTGCTGGGGCACCGCCTGTATGCGAATTTTTTAGACATTTTCCAGACGCTCTAGAACAAGCTGCTGCTTTGGATGCAAAATACGGTAAACATCCGCCCTTAAAAGAACTACCTCTTTATGGCGTAGTCTTTTCATTTAAAGATGCTTTTGATACAAAAGATATGCGCTCTACTGGGGGCGCAGACGCGAATTATGATATTGACTTCCCTGCCCAAGATCACCTCTTGATCGATCAACTCCGAAAAAAGGGTGCAATCATTTTTGCCAAAGCATTGATGACAGAATATAACGGCCGTGCAGGGGATCCTGGTGGCAAGAATTATCCAAACCAAGTACTGCCATCAGTACTTGGTTATCAAAGGTCTTCTTGGGCTGGTAATCCATCTAATCCCTATGACACAACCAGATCGGCATCCCTTGGATCGAGCTCAGGCTCAGGGGTAAGCGTGGGCGCGAATTTAGTAATGGCCAGTTTAGGAGAAGAAACGCGACAATCAACTAGAGGTCCTGCTAACCATAATTCAGTTGCACTCATCCTGCCGCATAAAGCAATGCTTGGGTTTGATGGTGGAGCAATTGGTGCGGATATCTATTGTGATCGCACAGGTATCCTTGCTAAATCCTTAGACGACTGCGCGCTTATCCTAGATGCTCTTAAAGACCCAGAAAATGGTTATTACGATCCAAGAGATCCTTATACGACTGTTCCAAGATCTTCAGTACTAGAGACGTACTCCACTCATATTCGTTCGCACCATCAGACCGGATCTCTCCAAGGAAAACGCATCGGAGTCATTCGTGAATCCATGCTAAATCCCGGCATTAAAGCAGTCGAACCGATTATTGCTGCAGCAAGTGCTGAAATAAAACAAGTCCTGCGTCAAGAACTCGGAGCAACCCTTGTCGAATCCAGTGATCCACTATGGACCCCAGATGCCGACTGCGAACAAATGACAATCGATTTTAAAAAAGCGTTAGCGCGATTAGTCCCAGTCTTCATGCCCGATATTCTGTTTCGATTAAATAAAGCGGGCCAACCGGTTTTCCCAGAATTCGCAGCAATGGTCAAACCAACTGAATTTGCACCAGGAAAGATATTTGGAAGCGGCTTAATGGATCCGATTGATTACTTAGTTGAACTAGCTGATTTAAGAATTACTCCGCCCAAAAACCTAGATATTGCAACGGTCCAAGATGAAATTCTAGCCAATAGTTTTCGCTTTCATATTCGTCAATATTTATCTCGCCGGGCCGAAGATTGGAAAGTAAAAGGTTTTATTGAACGCCTCGTTGACTGGCCAAGCCTAAATGCACGTTCTAAATATTGGGGTGATGATCAGCGCTCCGCCTTTAAAAATTGGGAAGAAATTACTGATCCTAGAAATCCCTTGGGAGGACGTCAAGGCGTTGATGAAAGAATCATGCTGCGCGAATTACTACGCCGAGTTGATATGATGGTTATTCTTGAAAATAAATTAGATGTTTTTGTAAGACTCCATAGCGCCTTACCACCGGCGAAGATTGGCTGGCCAGAGGAGCCTGGGCAAATTAACCACTTACGTAATGAAATAACCTTTGGACCGAATGCGGGTTTAACAGAAATCCTCGTTCCGGCCGGTTATGTGACGCAGGCATATGATGCTGTATATCAATTAAGTCCTGATCGAAAATCCTACCTTGGAAAATCTGTTGAGTTAGCCACACCCATTCCAGCACCAGGCCTGCCATTTTCACTCGTATTTAGGGCTGAGCCCGGCAAAGAGGACCTCTTATTAGAAGTTGCCTCCAGTTACGAAAAAGCCTCAAAACGTCGGGTCAGCCCGCCGAATTTTGGGCCGATTTGATAGCCAGATAAGGCTCAAAGAAAAAGCCTAAAAATGAATACGATACTATGAATTTTTAGGCTTTTTAATCTTTTCTTGTGCAGCTATGACTCAGGACATGGAATAATTATTTGTATCAACAATGGTAGATTGCTTACAGATTAAGCAACTAACTAATTTTGAATTTGCAAAACTGTTTGATTTTCAACTTTAAAAGCCATCCGATCCTCTCCAATTAGTAGAGGACCTGAGTAAGTCTTACGAGTCATCTCAAAAACTTCCTTTTCAGTTACAGGAGGAATTTTAGGTGTTCCTAGCAACGTAAAGTGGTAGTACACAGCTAACTTTGGTTTTACTCGAGAAAACACCATACCAGCCTCATCGGGTTTAGTATGGTGATCAAGAATCACTTTAAAAATAGGATTAGCTAACAACTCAGGCCGCACAGCTGCTACTTGATGGATTAATAAATCGGTGCCCGTGGCATACTGAATCAAGTTTTCATTAAACTTTGTATCGCCAGATAAAACAACCGAATTACCAGCAAAATCGATGCGGTATCCAAAGGCTGGCTTTAAAAGCTCGCCATGATCCACATCAAACGCAGTAACTTTTACTCCGCCCTGATCAAATATAACCCCTTGGGTAATCTCTGTCACATCTGACTTGATGTTGTTTGGATTTAAATTTTGATCTGCAATACGTGCGCTAATATCCCATTCATAGGCCTTTGCTAATTGGTCCATGAGGTTTTTTGAGCCCTTTGGTCCATATAAACGAAAAGGTTCTTGACGCTGAGCGTAATTCGCTTCTAGCCAGCCCGTTAGCCAAAGGTCCGGTATACCGTTGATGTGATCCGAATGTAAGTGGGTCAAAAATACCGCATGAATATCACCTAGCTTTAAGCCAGATTGCACGATGCGCTGAGTCACCCCCCGACCGCTATCAACTAACAAATTTTTCCCACCCGCCTGAATGAGTACACTCGGCCCAAAACGATTCATGACTGGGTTTGGACTACCGGTACCAAGTAATGTAACCCGAATTTCATCAGGATTTATTTTGGGATTACTCTGCGCACTCGACTGCCAAACTCCACTCAGAGAAAGTAGAAAAAATAACCAAGATAGAGGTTTTAATAGAGTCATCTTTATAGGGTTCCAAGCGCCTTCAGAACTTTCTCTGGAGTTAGGGGTTGATCAAAACTATAGACGTTAAAGGGGGCTAGTGCATCATTAATTGCATTAATTACTGCGCCCGGAGCTCCAGCTGTTCCAGCTTCGCCAGCGCCTTTAGCGCCAAGCATTGACGATTTGGTTGGAGTTTGGATATGAGCCACAATGATGTCTGGCATTTCGGCAGCCATTGGGACTAGATAATCAGCCATATTGCCATTAATCATTTGTCCCATTTCATCATATAAACATTCCTCAAACAAAGCCCCACCGATTCCTTGCACGATCGCACCGCGCATTTGCTCATCCACTAACATCGGATTGATCACCCGGCCACAATCTTCAACCGCCCAATGCTTTAAGAGTTTTACGAAACCTGTTTGGGTATCTACCTCCACGTAAGAAGCTTGCATACCGTTGGTAAAAATAAACGGAAAATCTTTTTGTGAATAATGTCTCGTAACGGTCAGATCTGCCTGACACTCTTTCGATAAAGTATCCGTCCGAAAATAGCCCACACGACCAACCTCACTCAAGGGAATCTTCTCTTCATTCGATAAACGATCGTAGACTTTGCCATTTTTAACAGTTAATTGACTTTTATCCACCTTTAAAATTTCAGCGGCAATGATTAAAATATTTTCCTTTAAGGCTAAACCAGCCAGAAGCACCGCCTCACCACCAATACCCGCACCCCGAGAAGCCCAGGTTCCTCCGCCATAAGGAATAGTTGCTGTATCGCCAGTAACTAGACGAACGTCTTGAATTGGCACCCCAACCGCATCAGCAGCGATTTGTGCAAAAATCCCTTCAGCACCTTGGCCCTGCTCACCAACACTGACTGAAACAGTAATCACGCCACTCGGATCCATCCGAATGGTAGCACCATCTTGCGAAGCAATCCTAGCACCTCCAACGCCGTAAAATGCTGGGCTTGGATTCGTTAATTCAATCAACGCAGCAAAGCCAATACCCCGATAAATACCCTGCTCTCTCAGATTTTTTTGTTCTTCTAAGAGCTCCGCATAATCCATTAAGTCTTCTAGTTTGGCAATACAAGCCTCATGCGACAAACTTTCTAATTTGATACCCGAGACTCCCGTGTAAGGATAAGCATTATCAGGAATAACGTTACGTTTACGAAACTCTAGTGGATCCATCTTGAGTTGCCTAGCAGCTAAGTCAACTAAACCTTCAGTCACAGCGCAAGCAATTGGATGACCAACCCCGCGGTATTGGCATGTTTGTGTCTTATTCTGAAAAACAACATTTAAATTAGCGCGATATTGTCGATGCTTATAAGGACCACCTACTAGATTAACAACCTGATTACCCTCAATCGCACTCGTTCTTGGGAACATCGAATAAGGCCCAATACCAGTCAGATCATCGATTTCAAAAGCTAATATCTCACCATCTTTAGTGGCAGCAATACGCCCCTCAATAATATGCTCTCTAGCATGAATATCGCTGACATACGACTCGAGACGATCGGCAATAAATTTGATGGGGCGCTTTAGTAAAATTGCAATCCCAACCGTCGCAAAATCATCTGGGTAGGCATGGACTTTGATGCCAAATGAACCACCCACGTCATAACAAACCACCCGCACATCTGATTCAGTTAAGCCAAATTGACGACAATATAAATCCTGCATCATGTGGGGTGCTTGTTGCGAATGATAAACCGTTAAACGACCATCCATCGAGTAATCAGCAATTTGGCTGCGGGGCTCTAAAGTGACTCCCGTATGACGGCCAAATCGAAAGGTTGCACTCGCCACAACATCTGCTTTAGCAAACTGCGCATCGACATCACCCGTATCCAACGAACGCTGAAAGCAGATGTTATCGCCTAGTTCAGGATGTATTAAGGGAGTCGATGGATCAAGGGCCTTTTGCATATCTAGCAATGCTGGCAAATCCTCCCACTCAACTTCAATCAATGCCAGAGCATCTTCTGCCTGAGCCCGTGTTTTAGCAACTACTGCCACAACGGGTTCGCCCTGCCAGCAGGCTCGCTCAATTGCTAGAGGATATTGGGCGGCTGACTTCATACCGGCTAAGTGACTTAAGGTTGCAATCCAAGGCTGACAGATCTTACTTAAGTCATGGCCATCAACTACAGCCAGAACTCCAGGCATTGCTAAAGCTTGTGTCTTATGTATTTTCAGAATCCGCATATGGGCTACTGGCGAGCGCCAATAGACAACGTGCGCCATTCTCGCTAGCACAACATCATCAATATACTTTCCACCACCCTCAGTTAAGCGCTTAGCGCCGTGACGTGGCTCACTCATCCCGATATAGCGCTGCTCTGAGGTGACCGGTGCTAAAGTGGTTTCGATTAAATCATTTGGTTTATTCATCATTTCTCCAATTCAATTAGGCGTGCGCAAGACGCTCTTCAAGCACATGACAAATCGCATCAACGATGGCCTGATAACCGGTACAACGGCAATAATTACCAGAAATCCATTCACGAACTTGAGAGCGAGTAGCTTGCGGATTTGTCTCAATTAATTCGGTGGCAGCTAAAAGCATTCCAGAAGTACAAAAGCCACATTGCAAAGCATTAAACTGTAAAAAAGCTTTTTGTAAATCTTGGTATTTCCCACTTGTCGAAATCCCCTCAATCGTCTCTATGGTGGCTTGATCAGCTTGCACAGCCAGCACCAAACAACCCCTCACAATTTGACCATTCATCTTCACTGTGCAGGCACCACAAGCACCTTGTTCGCAACCCAAATGAGAACCCGTCAAAGACTGATCTTCCCTTAAAAAATCTACTAAATGTTGCCGTGGCTCTACTTCTGCTTGAATCAATTGGCCATTCAAAGTCATCTGAATAGTGGTTTTATTTGTCATCAATTTTCCTATCCTCTGAGGGTTTATATACTTAAAGATATCGCTTTAAGTGCACGCTCTAACAAGACACCAACCAGATGGGTCTTCATTGTTGCTGAATTAGTGATATCTGCAACCGTTGGTACCTCTGCCCGAGCAAGGGCACAAACTTGCGCAAGGAGATCCTTATTTTGTAAATCTTGGGGTTTTTTACCTTGTAAAAGGTTCTGTGCTTTGGTAGCTAAAACTGGTGTCGCGGCAACAGAAAAATAGACCAGACGAATTGCAGATATGCTGCCTTGATCGAACTCCACTTGGCTTGCCAAACCAGTCACCGCATAGTCGCCATGACGCCGTGATAACTCTTCAAAATAATGAAACGATTTTAGGGCTGTCATCGTGAATTCTGTTCCCAAAAAGATTTCATCTGGGCCTAAATCCGTGGTGTATAAGTCTTGGAAAAAATCCTTTGCCGCTACTCGCCTTTGGCCATTTGGTCCAGCAATTAACATCACACCATCTAAAGCAATTGCGCAAGCCGGCCACTCTGCAGCGGGATCACCATATACGATTGACCCACCCCAAGTTCCTAAATTACGTATCGCACGATGCGCAATGTGGGTTACAGCCTGCGATAGTAAGGGTAATTTTTCAAGCACAAGGGCGGAGTTCTCAATCTGAGTATGCGTAACCATTGCTCCGATTCGAATAACTTGCCCCTCCTCTTCAATTTTTTTCAGTTCACTAATACCCTGTAAATCTATCAAAATTTGTGGGGCTGATAAACGCATATTTAACGCCGGCAACAAACTCTGACCACCAGCAATTAGTTTTGCCTGGTCACCATGGACTTTTAATAAACTGAGAGCTTGCGCAATATTACTTACTTTTTCATAATTAAACGCGGCCGCTTTCATGAACAACTCCCTTCAGATTTTTAACATGATGAAACACTACTGCCTATCCTAATGCTAAATTGATTTATTGATCAACTTTCTACATAATAATGCTATTATTTAGCGATTGGTCAATAAGTAAATATGCGGAATTACCCCTACTTTCATATCAACTTTATACACAATTTCATATTCCCAAACCATTCAACATAGGTTATGAATAACTCCAGCCTCATCGAAGATTTAGTGCCTCCCAAAAAACGCATGAGTCCACAAGATCGTGAGCGCCAAATCGTCAACCAAGCAATCCAGTTTTTTGCGAAGCATGGCTTTGAAGGTCAACTGCGCTTCTTGACAGAAGAACTCGGCATTACCCACACCTTGCTCTACCATTATTTTCCAACAAAACAAGATCTCATCGACCGGGTCTATCAAGAGGTTGTCGTCCAACGATGGAAACCCGAATGGGAAGAATTACTCAATGATCCAAAAATTAGTCCAGAACAAAAATTACTAGATTTTTATATCGATTACGCTCAAACCATCCTAACCTTTGATTTTGTGCGGATACTCATTTTTTCTGGCCTAACCGACAAAGTTATTAGCGATCGCTTTTTTAACCTCCTGCAAACAACTGTGATACCCAAACTCATCCGAGAAACCAGAAGATACTGTGGTATTAAAAGTCAAAAAAAACCCACCTCTCAAGAAATCGAACATCTGATGGGACTGCATGGCGGAATTTTCTACCTAGGAATACGGCGCTGGATTTATGGCCCATCATTTCAGATTGATATGTCTGCACCAACCCAAACAGATAACGAAATCGTTAAAGAACGTGTCACTTGTTATCTATTAGCCGCCCAATCACTATTTAAAAAGGAGACTTAAATGTCTGAACTAGTCATTAATCACCTCGCCATTCGAAGTCCAGATGCAACGGCCACTCGAGACTTTTTCAAAAAGACTCTAACTCTCATTGAGGGCCCTCGACCAGACTTTCCCTTCCCAGGCTTTTGGCTCTATAAAGAAGATTCTGATCTGTCAAGTTATCTAAACGCGGTCATTCATATTGTTGCGATAGACCCTCTTAATCCCAGTGGCTTAAACAATTATTTAGGCGAGCGAGAATTTCCTTCACTCAGGGGCACAGGTGTCATTGACCATATCGCCTTTTATGCAACAGGTCTTGAAGAAAAGCTCGCTCACTTGCAGCATCTAGGTATTCCCATCAAAGAGCGCCTAGTGCCAACAATCGGTTTGCACCAAGTCTTTATTGAGGATCCAAATGGCATTGTCATTGAACTGAACTACCCTGCACATGAGAGAACTGATCTCAATACAAAATTGGGTATTACCTCAGCCCCCTAACTATTTGGAATAATATGGCAAAGATTTTAGTCGTTGGTGGCTCACTGGGTGGTTTATTTGTTGGTAATTTATTACACTGCGCTGGCCATGAAGTACATATTTTAGAAAAAGTTCTCGGCTCTTTAGATGGTCGTGGTGCTGGTATCGTAACCCACCCTTCACTGATGCAAGCCTTAAGTCTGGTTGGCATTACATTAGACGATAATATCGGCGTGCCTGTGCAAGGCAGAGTCACACTGGATGCGCAGGGTGATACCATCGCGCAAATGCACTTGCCTCAAGTTCTTACCTCTTGGAGTAGGCTCTACCACCTTCTCAAAGAAAAGTTTCCAGCAAGTAGGTACCACGGTGGTAAAACACTACATCGTCTAGAGCAAGATAGCTCGCATGTAACAGCCTATTGTGAGGATGGTACTCAATTTACGGGCGATCTTCTGATTGCATCGGATGGTCTTCGCTCCGCAGTTCGCGCAATTCTTTGCCCAAAAGCCGTGCCTGAGTATGCTGGCTATGTGGCCTGGCGAGGAGTTTGTGACGAGTACCTTCTGAGCCAACATACTCTCAATACACTCTTTGAATATTTTAGTTTTGGCTTACCAGAAGGTGAACAGATTTTAGGCTATCCCGTAGCCGGACTAAATAACAATATTACCCCCGGAAATCGTCGCTATAATTTTGTTTGGTACCACCAGGCACCCGCTGATAACGCCCTGCGGGATTTACTCACGGATGCAGATGGAAATTACTTTCCGCAAGGCATAGCCCCCGTTAAAGTGTCCTATAAACATATCGCACATATTCGCGAGCGTGCTAGAAAAACGCTAGCGCCACAATGGGCCGAGGTTCTTGAAAAAACTGGTATGGTATTTTTTCAACCAATTTATGATGTCTATTCTGAAAAAATCGCCTTCGAAAAAATTGCCTTAATGGGCGATGCTAGTTTTGTTGCAAGGCCTCATGTCGGGATGGGCGTATCCAAAGCAGCTGAGGACGCAATGTCTCTTTGTAATCATATTGCGCAATTAGGAGCCAGCCCAGAAGCAATTTTGGCATATCAAGATGATCGCCTTCGGGTCGGTCAACGCGTGATTGCCCGCGCTCAATATCTGGGACAATACATGTCCGCCCAAGGCCAAGAGGAACTAAAAAAAGATTTGCAAGGCATTGCAAAGCGCGTAATGGCCGAGACTGCTGTTGATATAACAACCCTTCTACAAAGCCAACATCCCATTTAAGAGTAGATAAAAAAATACCGCTTCATTACTGGAGCGGCTTAACTCTGTTGGGAGTCCTTATTATTATATATAGTTATAGTTATTTCTTAGGGGCAACTACTGCCGGCGCAGGAAACTGAGCACGGTACAAATCATGAATCTGCTCCCCCGTGCAAATTAATGCACCTTTTTTCGACTGCACGTAATCTAATAACTGCTCAAAATAAGCAATTCTGTGTGGTGCACCAGTAATATAGGGATGCACGCTGATTGCCATCACTCTTGGAATAGTATGGCTGTCTTGCAGTAAGCGATCAAACTGCTCTTGACCACGCAACAACATCTCATTGCCACGATTGTGTTGCAATAGCATCATGGGTATATCATTTGTTTCAACGGTATAAGGGACAGATAAAACCGGCTTAGGGGATGCGGCAATCCAAGTGGGCTGATCATCCAATGGCCAATCAGCGACATACTGAATACCTGCTTGCGATAAATGATCAATAGTAACCTCAGTTTCAGTTAAACCTGGACTTTCCCAACCAATCGGAGTCTGTCCAGTAAAATTCTTGATCGTTTCAATGGTTTTTTGAATCGCCTCTAATTGATCTGGGACTTTATGCATTGGGCCCTGAATATAGGAATGCCCCATCATCTCCCAGCCGTGTTTTAAAGTAGACTCCACCACACGAGGATACGATTCGCAAACAATTCCGTTAGTGGCTAATGTTGGCACAATATTACGTTGCACTAAGGCATCATATATTCGCCAAAAGCCAACTCGCATACCATATTCATGCCAAGCCCAATTGGGAACATCTGGCTGCATAGGTTGCCCCATCGGTGGACTAAGAACAGAACGCGGCATCGGATTTGCCATCGTCCAGTGCTCAACGTTGACAATAATCCAGACGAGTAAACGGTTACCGTCTGGTAAATGCCACATCGGGCGATCTACAATAGGTACAAAAGGTACTCGATCACTTGGTAAGGAGAATTTCATCATTTTATCTATTCTATGTATCGCATTAAACACCCATATATAACTGTCGCACCACATCGTTACTGGCTAACTCCGAAGCACTTCCAGTAATTTTGATTTCACCATGCACAATCACATAGCCACGATCAGCAATACGCATCGCTTGTGTAAAGTTTTGCTCAGCCATTAAAATCGTTAAACTTTTTTGAACTTTTAATTCAGCAATCTTATCAATCATCTGCTTGACAATGATCGGGGCTAAACCAACCGAGGGTTCATCAATCAGCAAAATCTTTGGCATCGTCATCAACGACCGAGCTAAAGCGACCATCTGCTGCTCACCACCGCTCATACTCCCTGCGCGTTGAGTTCTGCGCTCTTTTAATTTAGGAAAGACCTCAAAACAATACGCCATAGTCTCGTCCACATGGGCGCGTGCAAAAGGTCTTGAAGCACCTAGAAGAAGATTTTCTTCGACAGTTAACAACGGAAATAACCGTCGACCCTCTGGAACCATTGCCACACCTAAATTAACGATTTCCTCTGGTGTTAAACCCGCCAAATTATGCTCAACATCGTCAATGACCACCAGGGCTGTGCCCTGCGTAGATTTGACTAAACCAGCAACAACCTTGATCAAGGTCGATTTACCATTACCATTGGTTCCCAATAAGGCAACCGTTTCCCCATGACCGACATCCATAGAAATGCCATGTAACACTTGAACAGCGCCATAGGCTGCATTAATGTCTTTGAGAATAATCTTATTCGCCAAGATAAGCCCTTATCACTTCTGGATTGTTAATGACGTCTTGAGGATTACCATCGGCAATCTTATTGCCAGCAACCAAGACTACAAGTCTTTCAGAGAATTGCATGACAGCACTCATGATGTGCTCAATCAAAAGAACTGAAACGCCCTTAGCCTTCATATTCATAATCAATACGAGAACCTCGTCAACTTCGGCTCCAGATAAACCGGCCAGCGCCTCGTCTGCAATTAATAACTTTGGATTAGCAGACATAGCCCTTGCTAACTCTAATTTACGCAATTCAACCTGTGTCAAACTTGCAGAAATAGCATGCATTTTTGGGGCTAGTCCTACACTCTCAACCATCGCAATCGCACGCTCATCCGTACTTCTTGACTCATTAGAGTCTAAACGCTGGTTACCAGAAAAGGTTAAAACAACCTTGATGTTCTCAAGCACACTCATGCTCTTAAACGGTCTTGGAATTTGAAAACTTCGAGCAATCCCAGCATGTACCCGAGCGTGGGGGGCTAACTGACTGATATTGGTATTGTTCAATAAAATATGACCGCCGTCGATATCGACCATACCAGAGATACAATTCACTAAAGTACTTTTACCCGAACCATTTGGACCAATTAAGCCAACTCGCTCGCCAGGGGCAATATCTAAACTCACATTACTCAAAGCCGTAAATCCACCAAACTTTTTCGTAATGTCAGATACCCTGACAAGTGGCTGATGTTGATTTTCCATTATTTACTAGGCCGCTTTTTAAAAATTCCAATCAAACCATTCGGAGCTAATGTGACAAAAAATACTAACACGCCACCGACAATCAATAAGTTCCAAGAAGAAGAAAGTGTTACAGAGGCCGCCTGCTGAATCGATCCTAATAGTAAAGCTCCGACTAACGGTCCTAACCAAGAACCCAGACCACCTACAATGGGCATGGCAATACTATTCACCGCATACGACAAGTTAAATGTTGCAGTCGGTTCTACATAAGTGATTAAATAAGGGAATGTCGTACCAGCTAAGCCCATTAAGGCTCCACTAATAGTCGTCGCAATAAGTTTTAATTTTAGAGTTGGTACACCCAATCCTTCAGCCGCACTCTCATCATCCCGAATAGCCATCAACCCCTGACCGAGGGAGGAGTTCTCAATAAATCTAGAAATAACAACCGATATGGTAGCCATCCCTAATATTAAAAAATATAGCCAGTGAATATACTGCCCAATACCAATTGGAGACTCTCTTGGCACAATCACATACACGCCGCGTGCACCACCAACAAAAGGCCAATTAGTCACAATGGTAAATAACACAACAGACATCGCTAAAGTCGCAATGGAAAAATAGACGCCACGCAAACGCAAGGTCACATATCCCATCCCAAGGCCGACAACTGCCGCCACAAATGTTCCAAAGACAATATTGAAGCCCTGTGGGAATTGCAACTTATATCCAACGATAGTCGAGTATGCGCCAATAGCAAAAAATGCCGCTGAGCCGAAGTTGACGTAACCTGCATAGCCCCCAAGAATATTCCACGCACTAGCTAAAATGACAAACTGTAAAACAGAGTACGCAGCAAAGAAAAAGAACTCAGACTTTACCCAAAATGGTAAAGAGATCATGAAGGATAAAGAAATAATGAGACCTAGAAAAAAATTACGATCGTTTCTCATTTTCCAAGAATACCCTGTGGTCTAAAGATTAATGTTAATAAAAGTAAACCAAAGGAAACCGCTGGCGCCCATGAAGGGCCAGCGAAAGTCGCTGTCATACTCTCAGCAATCCCTAGAATCATCGCACCAAGTAAGGTACCAGTTAGATTTCCCATTCCACCTAAAACGCAAATAGCAAATACCAAGCCGATGTACTCTCTTCCAATCGATGGTTGAACTGACTGAATAATAATCAACATCGCACCACCGATTGCGGCAGTAAATAAAGATAATCCGAATGCATAACCCTTAATTTTAATTGGGTTAACTCCCATTAGCTGCAGTGCTAATGGATCTTGTGCAACCGCACTCACCGCCCGACCAAAATAAGTTTTTTTCAGTGCCCAACGGATCACTAATAGTAAAGTAACTGAAATAACAAAGGGTATCAATAAACGATATGGGATCGATAAAAAACCAAGCGGCATCGATTGATCAGTATATGGTGTATTGACATTACGATAATCCACCCCAAATAAAAGAATCAAAATCATCTCAATAATAAATAAGATGCCGAAAAAAAATGCCAACCCACGTAACGAGTCACCACCACCACCTTTTTCAAAACGATCATGATAAATGCGGTAAATCGCAATTCCTAATAAGAAAAAGAATGGCGCCAATAAAAAGCCACCAAGAATGGGGTCAAAGCCAAAGGTCAGGTTGAGCCACCAAGTCAAATAGGCCCCTAAAATAACTAAAGCCGGATGAGCAATGTTCACAATGTCTAACATGCCAAAAGAAATGGAGATCCCTAAACTGAGGGCAGCATAAAATCCACCAAGCAACAGTCCAGAAATGATCGCATTGATCAATAAATCAAATGAAATATTCATAAACCCATTTAAATAAATAAAATCCCCAACCAAATAGCTGGGGATTTTTTATGAGAGATTACTGCTTACGAGCTTCTTCGAATGGTGAACGTAAGTCCCCAGACTTGAACTCTTTAGGAAATATAATCGGGGTCTTTCCAGGTTTACGGAACTGATCCACGTCGTTACCAACGACGCCTCGATATTGAACAAAGAGGGGACGACCAACCGTCCACTCACCATTTTTAGCAAAACGTACGTCACCAACGACTGTTTTGAATGGTGTAGCGTGAATGTAGTCCATGATCTTTTTCTGATCAATACTACCTACCTTCTCAACTGCTTGCCCAAGAATTTCCATCATGGCATAGGCAAATGGGGGGAGATAATAACCTAATTCATCTACACCTTCTTTAGCGGCACGCGACTGATAAATTTTCAAAAAGGCTTCAACCCCTTGGAACTTAATCGTAGGCTCTGGTACATATAGTTCATATCCAACTACACCATTGAGCAATGGGCCGAGCTGTTTTTTCACAGAGGCAAAACCTGTGCCAATCATTGGACCACCAAACACTTTAGTTTTGAGGCCAACCTCGTTTGCAGCACGAACCATACCAATCGTATCCGGAGGATATGAAGCAACAAAAACAACGTCTGCATTCGTGGCTTGTATCGCACGTACTATCGGTGCATAGTCAGTAGTTGATAGCGGATAAGTTTTATCGTAAACCACTTTTAAACCAAATTTCTTGGCGTTAATCCGAGCACCCTCTAAAGCAACAAAAGGATATTCTGCGTCACCACCCACCAAAGCAACAGTGGTCGGTTTTGGATTGGCTTGCATCGCAGCTTCAAAAAATCCGTAAGTTAAGCCTTCACCAGGCTTTTCGCCATTAGGCATGATCTGAAAGTAACCAGGATAGTTGAATTTATCATTCACACCAAGTCCAAACAAGGTCATAAAAGCCATATTACGCTGCATCACAAGCGGCATAGCAGGGGCAATGAGGTTAGAACCGTAGCCAGAGACGACCAAGTCCACTTTGTCAGAATCTAATAACTTTGTATAAATCCCTGGAACTAAGGATGGGTTAGTTTGATCATCATAAGATACAAACTCGATCTGGCGACCAAGTAGACCACCTTTTTTATTAGTCTCTTCCCGCCAAATTTCCATGGCCAGTTTCGCAGCTTTACCATTTGCCGCTAAGCCACCTGTTTCAGCCATACCAAAACCAATTTTAATGGGTGGTTTGCTTTGCGCATGACTTAGGCCCATCGAACCAATCAGACCAATGACCGCCACTGAGGCCACCAATAACTGCCTACGAATATGATGTTTTAACATGTATTTCTCCGTGATTAAACTAATGATCAAATGATAAACTAAATGAATACTCATTCTAGTTATGGAAAACCCTAGGTTGCTATAAATCCCCTACTAAATCAATAAAAATTAATCAATTGATCCAAGCTAATAATAGACCTCTTCGGCATCAAAAACCCATAAAGATTGTTTTAAAGCCTAAACCATCTATTAACCCTGCGTCTTCAGGCAACAATTTAGATTACAAGAAAACTACTTAAAAAACAAACTATTTTTAAGAATATGCATATTTCCTTAATTAACTTTTGATCATTACATCAACCCAAGTCAATCAAAATACCTAAAAATTAATCCGCGATAAAAAAATACCGCAAAGGGATACTGTCAGAAATAAAGCAATGAAAATAAATCCTAAAACTTGATAAACTTTTACAACTTGATTTTTTATTTCGACTAGGGACAACTTTGACTTCTTAGATAAATTAGACATGTGATACGCATCAGTGATTGAAAAAGAAATTATAGAGGTCTATTCCTTTTGATGTTTTCTTAAGCCTTATTTATCGTGTCACTGGAAAATCTAAGGTATAACTGGATTGAAAAAATTGCCGTTGACTCGTGATCGGATCCGTAAAATGTAACTCTTGGGCTAATAGTTGCAAAGGATGATTGTAGGTTCGTAGGCTTGGTTCGATATATTCTTGTAAAACAGGATAGATGTGATCGTTTAAGATAGGAACCCCTAAAGCACTCATATGCACGCGTAATTGATGTTTTTTACCAGTGCGCGGCTCTAGTTGATACCTCGCTAAATCTTTATACTGATCAAGAATCCGGATCAAAGTATGCGCATTGGCTTGACCTAATACTTCTTGCATCTGCATAAATCGAACCGCGCGCTCGATTCGGCTAGAACGCATAATCGGCAGTGACAATGATGGCTGATAAGGTGCAATTGCCTGATAAATTTTCTTGACTGCCTGCTCTCTAAATAATGCGGCATAGGTATTTCTCAGGCCAACTTGCTTAGTAAATAGAACTAAACCTGCGGTCTCTAGATCTAATCGATGAACCGCACTCAAATGCTCATGACCTAAACGATTACGAAGCCGAACTAATAAAGTCTCCTGAATATAAGGGCCAATCGGGGTAACTGGCAGAAAATGGGGCTTGTCAGCGACTACAATATGCTCGTCTTCATAGATTACCTTCTCAACAAAGGGAATCAGAGACTCTTCTTGAAGCTCCCGATAATAAAAAATTAAACAACGCGGGGTATAAGGCGAATCCGGCGCAATCGGGATACCGTGTTGATCAAATACCCGACCCTGTATCATTCGCCTCTCCCATCCAAGCCGGGTTCCTCGAGAAAAACGTAACTCTAAGAAATCTAATACCGTGGAATAAGCCCCCTCAGGTAAATAAACCCGACTAGGACTCACGCCATTTCGAACTTCTAAAGGTTTTAGGAACATTTCAAAACGCGCAATCGAAAAACCTCTATTCGCGAGACGCTTTTTTTCGCTCGTGTTCTTTTAAATAACGCTTGCGTAAACGAATACTCTTCGGAGTCACTTCGACTAACTCATCATCAGCAATAAACTCTACCGCATATTCGAGAGACATCTGAATAGGTGTTACTAATCGAACCGCCTCATCAGTTCCCGAAGCACGCACGTTCGTCAATTGCTTACCCTTAATTGGATTGACCACTAAATCGTTATCGCGACTATGTATGCCAATAATCATCCCTTCATACAGTGGATCGCCAGGAGATACAAACATCCGGCCACGATCTTGTAACTTCCATAAGGCATAAGCAACAGCTTCGCCATTGTCTTGGCTAATTAATACACCATTATGTCGTTCGCCTAAAATACCATCCTTAACTACATCATAACAATCAAAGGTATGACTCATCAGACCCGTTCCACGAGTCATCGTTAAAAAGTCGCCTTGAAAACCAATCAATCCCCTAGCAGGTATGCGGTACTCTAAACGGGTTCGCCCTTTGCCATCACTGACCATGTCCTGTAACTCGCCTTTACGTTTACCCAACTCTTCCATCACCGAACCCTGCGTGGTGTCTTCAACGTCCACCGTTAAGTTCTCATACGGCTCTTTACGAACGCCATCCTCTTCATGAAAAACTACCCGTGGCCGGGATACAGCCAACTCATAACCCTCGCGACGCATATTCTCAATCAAAATGGTTAAATGTAATTCGCCGCGACCAGATACCTCAAAAATAGTATCGTCGTCTGTATCCTTAACGCGCAGTGCCATATTGGCTTTGAGTTCGCGATCTAGTCGATCGCGTAATTGACGACTCGTCACAAACTTTCCCTCACGACCAGCTAATGGACTCGTGTTCACCATAAAATTCATCGTCAAAGTCGGCTCATCCACTTTGAGCATCGGTAACGGATCTAAATGATCCAGGGCGCAAATCGTTGTCCCAATCGCAATATCTTCTATGCCATTAATTAAAACAATATCCCCAGCAATTGCCTCACTAACCTGCTCACGCTCTAAACCCTTAAACTTTAAGCATTGGTTAATCCGCCCCTTAAAGCTTTCACCACCAGGACCATTAACACACATGACATCCATACCCGGCTTGATCGTTCCCCGACTCACTCGCCCAACCCCAATCTTTCCTACATAACTGTTGTAGTCAATTGAAGAAATTTGAAATTGCAGTGGTCCAGTGACATCATCATCCCGGACCGGAACATATTTGATAATCGTTTCAAATAAAGACCGCATGTCGCCTTCACGAACGTCCGAAGTTAAGCCAGAGAAGCCATTTAATCCAGATGCATACACAATCGGAAAGTCCAGTTGCTCTTCAGTTGCACCCAATTTATCAAATAACTCAAAGGTAGAATTCTCGACATACTCAATACGCGCTCCAGGCCGGTCAACTTTATTCACGACGACAATAGGACGCAATCCGAGTGCTAAAGCTTTTTTAGTTACAAATCGAGTCTGCGGCATAGGTCCCTCAACAGCGTCTACTAGAAGCAAAACCCCATCAACCATCGACAATACGCGCTCTACCTCTCCACCAAAATCAGCATGTCCTGGCGTATCAACAATATTAATGTGCGTCCCCTCATACTCCACAGCACAATTCTTCGCCAAAATCGTGATGCCCCGTTCTTTTTCTAAATCATTTGAATCCATGACTCTCTCAGTCATCGCTTGATTCGATCGGAAAGTACCCGATTGACGGAGTAGTTGATCGACTAAAGTCGTCTTTCCATGGTCAACGTGGGCAATAATGGCAATGTTTCGTATAGCTCTGGTGGTCATCTTAATACTTTCAAATAAACTAGTGAATCGGATTGGTACTATTTTGCAACTCTAAAGTGTCAGAGGTTTGACATGTGTTAACCCCCTGAGCAAGTAAATTTTCAAGGCGGTCTGTAGCCATTAATCGCTTGGGATGGAGAACTCCATCACGCAACTCAACTAAGCCCATAAACTGCTCTGATGATTTATGCGAATAATAAATTTTAATCGGCTGATTGAACTGTTGCCAGCTACTCATGTCAGCATCTGTTAAGACATCCTTGAATAAAAGCCTCTGTCCCATCTTGCAACGAATAGCTAAATCATGATGAAAGATTAACTCTGGTAAATGGGTAATCAAAGCGTCTACCGGTAAAATTTCTGGCGCAGTCTTGATGGCTAATTCTTGCTGCGCTAGGGCGATATTGATATGGCCTATTTGCGTTCTGCGCAGAGCTGTCATATGAGCTCCACAACCAAGCGCATCCCCTAAATCGTTAATTAAACTTCGAATATAAGTTCCCTTACTACAGCTTACTTCTAAAACAGCTACCGGCCATACAACAGATAGCCAAGTCAGATGATTGATCCGAATTTTCCGAGGCTCTAAATCAAACATCTCGCCCTCGCGTGCATATGCATATAAAGGTTTTCCGTCCCGCTTAATCGCGGAATACATTGGTGGAACTTGCAAAATATTACCCACAAACTGCGGTGTCAATTGTTCTAATTTAGCAGCGAAGTTCTTTGGATCAAAAGCTTCTTGGGACGTTGCAACTTGCCCAACCTTCTTACCCTCAGCATCACCTGTGTCAGTTTTGACACCAAACATCATGGTAGTAATGTATGTTTTGTCTGCGTTCAATAAGTCTTGCGAATATTTAGTTGCTTCACCTAAACAAACAGCCAGTAAACCAGTTGCTAAAGGATCTAAAGTTCCAGTATGCCCAGCCTTGTCAGCATGACACGCGTGCTTGACTATCGTCACCGCTTTTTGAGAGCTGATACCAGTGGGTTTATCAAATAATACAACCCCATCAGTCCAGCGTGGCAAAGAATTGCGCACGTTTAATCCTCTTTAGGTTTTTCAGGAGCAGTGTCTTGCATCGCCAAATCGATCAGCCGTGACATCTCCAAACCACGTTCAATCGATTGATCATGAATAAAATGCAGAGTGGGGACAGTATGTGTGCGTAAGCGTTTAAATAATAAGGAATGCAAATAACCGGCTTTGTCTTTAAAAATTCTTGCGCAAACCTCTGGAGAGGCCCCAAGCACTGAGTAATAAATCTTGGCGTGCGCCAAATCAGGCGTTAATTCAACTGACTGAAGTGTGACTAAGCCCATCGCTGGATCACGAATTTCCTGAGGTATCAATTGCGCCAAATCTCTTTGAATCTGATCTGCAATGCGCAATGTGCGATGTTTGGGTGACTTCTTCATCCGAAGCTACAAAGTCCTTGCCACTTCAGTTACCTCAAATACTTCTAACTGATCACCCTCTTTAATATCGTTATAGTTTTTCAGTGACAAGCCGCACTCTAAACCAGCTCGAACCTCTTTGGCATCATCTTTAAAGCGTTTGAGTGAATCTAATTCACCCGTCCAAATAACTACGTTATCACGCAGTAAGCGGGCTTTTGATGTCCGCTTGACCACACCATCCACCACCAAACAACCAGCAATCGAACCGACTTTAGAAACTGTAAAGACTTGCCGAATTTCTACTAAGCCTGTGACTTCTTCTTTCTTATCTGGCGTTAACATACCACTCATTGCGGCCCTAATCTCATCAACAGCGTCATAAATAATGTTGTAGTAACGTATATCTACACCATTGGACTCTGCCAATTTACGCGCTAAGGCATCTGCTCGCGAGTTAAAACCAAGAACTACAGCTTTTGATGCTACGGCAAGGTTAATATCCGTTTCTGAAATACCGCCAACCGCAGCGTGCACAATTTGTACCTTCACCTCTGGTGTAGACAGTTTTACTAAGGATTGTGCTAAAGCCTCTTGAGAACCCTGGACGTCAGCTTTAATAATAATTGGCAGATACTTCGTCTCAACACTGCCCTCGCCAACGTTATCAAACATGTTTTCTAACTTCACAGCTTGTTGCTTTGCTAACTTCACGTCACGGAATTTACCCTGACGGAAAAGCGCAATTTCTCGAGCCTTACGTTCATCCGATACAACTAAAACATCTTCGCCAGCGGATGGAACTTCTGAGAGCCCTTGAATCTCAACTGGTATGGAAGGACCGGCCTCATTACAAGGCTTACCGTTTTCATCAAGCATTGCCCGAACTCGGCCAAATGATTGGCCCACAAGCAGCATATCACCCCTTCTCAAAGTACCCGATTGCACTAAGATAGTTGCGACTGGACCCTTACCCTTATCTAAGCGTGCCTCAATAACAAGTCCTTTAGCAGGCGTAGAAACGGCAGCCTTGAGCTCTAAGACCTCAGCTTGTAATAACACATTTTCTAATAAGGTATCTAAACCATCACCGGTCTTGGCCGATACTGAAATAAATGGGGAATCACCACCATACTCTTCAGGCACGACTTGTTCAGCAACTAACTCTTGTTTAACCCGCTCTGGATTAGCCTCCGGCTTATCCATTTTATTAATCGCCACCACAATTGGAACGCCAGCGGCTTTGGCATGGGCAATCGCTTCTTTAGTTTGTGGCATCACTCCATCATCAGCCGCTACCACCAAAATAACAATATCTGTAGCTAATGCACCACGGGCACGCATGGCTGTAAATGCCTCATGACCAGGAGTATCTAAAAATGTAATCATCCCTTTTGGGGTTTGCACATGGTATGCGCCTATGTGCTGGGTAATTCCGCCCGCCTCGCCCGATGCAACTTTAGAAAACCGAATCTTATCCAGTAAGGAAGTCTTACCGTGATCGACGTGTCCCATTACTGTCACCACGGGTGAGCGAGGTAACAGTTCAACATCATGGCTAGCCTGATCTCCTAAATCAATCTCCGGATCGTCTAATTTAGCAGCATGTGCAGTATGCCCCATTTCCTCGACAATAATCATCGCGGTATCTTGATCAAGAACCTGATTAATCGTTACCATTTGCCCCATACCCATGAGTAGCTTAATCACTTCAGCAGCTTTAACAGCCATTTTGTGAGAAAGATCGGCCACCGTAATGGTTTCAGGGATGTGTACATCTCGCACCACTGGCTCAGTCGGCGCGACAAAGTTAGTTTCTACATCACTTTGAGAGGCGTGTGATTTTTTGCGACCACCACCACTGCGCCAACCTCCTCCAATTCCCCCTGTCGAATCTCCGCGGGTCTTTAGTACGGTCTTTTTCTTCACACCTTCTTCTTGCCAGGTGGAAGAGGTACCTGATGTTTTGATTAACTTGCCAGGAACTTTACTAACTGTTTTTTTCTTCTCATCTGTAGTTTCAGTTTTAATTGGCTTGTGCAGGGTTCCCTTTTTATCATCCGCCGGCGGCGTTACTGGCACAGGGGCTTTCAACACCTTTGCTGGTGTACTCATCATTTCGCGAATGGCTAAAGCTTCGGCCTCTGCTAAAGCGCGACGCGTCCGAACCGATTTTAAATCCTCTTCTGTTGTATCTTTTTCGACTGGCACAGCAGCCACCACAGTTTGAGTAAGTTTTGGCGCATTTGGCACTAAACTGTCTTCGGAAGCCTGTTTAGTCGAATTTTCATCACCCGTCTTCGCCGTTGTAAGCTTCTCTTGCTCTAATAATTCTTGGGCCTGTTTTTGCTTTAACTTACGCGCTTCATTGGCGGCTTGAAGTTCTGCTTCTTGAAGAGCGAGAAGTTGGGCTTGGCGGTTTGCTTCGGCTTCTCTCTTGGCTAATTCTTCATCATCTAAAACAAAAGCAACTGGCTCAGCCAGCTTGACTGGTAGTTCATTAACAACCTCAGCAAAATCGGGATTTTTAGAAATGACGCGTTTCTTGCGAACTTCAATTTGAACTGTTCGTGTTCGACCTGCAGAGTCTGATTGTCGGATTTCGCTGGTTTCACGCTTCGTTAATGTAATCTTTTTCCGACCCCCTGGATCAACAGTCGTGCCATGGGCTTTTTGCAAATAATCTAATAAACTTTTTTTATCCTGCTCAGTTAATTCTTCGTCTTCTGCAGTTTTACTAATCCCTGCAGATCTTAATTGCTCAAGCAAATTATCTGAAGAACGTTTTAGTTCTTCAGCCAGTTTTTTTACAGTGGTGGTCGCCATGCGATCCCTTCATCTTCAGTTAAACCAGTGAGCACGAGCCGTCATAATGAGAAGCTTCGCACGCTCCTCATCAATTTGGGTCATCTCTACTAGTTCATCAACAGCCAACTCGGCCAAATCATCTCTGGAAGAAATATTATTACTAGCTAACTGCACAACTAAATCTGCAGTCATGCCATCTACCGACTCTAACGTTTGCGATACTTCCTCGGCATCTTCTTCCTTGGCGATCTCCATCGTTAATAACGAATCACGTGCCCTTGTTCGTAACTCATTTACAGTATCTTCATCAAAGGCATCAATTTCTAACATCTCACTCAATGGGACGTAAGCTACTTCTTCTAAACTTCCAAAACCCTCCTCAATCAAGATGTCGGCAACTTCAGCGTCTACATCTAACTTAGCAATAAAAAGTTCGCGAATTTTCTGGGACTCGTCTTCAGTTTTCTTGGCTGATTCTTCTGGGGTCATAATATTGATCTGCCAAGTTGTCAATTCACTAGCTAAGCGCACATTCTGACCACTTCGACCAATGGCAATGGCTAGGTTCTCTTCGTCAACCACCACATCCATCGCATGCCTTTCTTCATCAACCACAATCGAAGATACTTGCGCGGGCGCTAAGGCACCAATCACAAATTGCGCTGGATCTTCAGACCATAAAACAATATCTACCGCCTCACCCGCTACCTCATTTCGAACTGCAGTGACGCGTGTGCCGCGCACACCAACGCATGTACCAATTGGATCTACGCGCTTGTCATGTGTAACAACAGCAATTTTGGCACGCACGCCTGGGTCTCGAGCAGCTCCTTTGAGCTCTAATAAACCTTGCTCGATTTCTGGTACTTCATTTTCAAATAACTTCAGCAAAAACTCTGGACAAGTTCTAGACAATTCAACTTGTGGACCACGGGCTTCTCGATCGACTTTTAAAATATAAGCTCGCACTCTATCGCCACTTCGCAAGTTTTCTTTGGGGATCATTTGATCACGCCTCAGTAAAGCCTCAACTCGACCAGATTCAATGATTAAACCATTCTTATCGGCTCGCTTAACAGTACCATTCATAACCTTTTCACCACGCTCTAAAAAGTCATTCAGAATCTGTTCACGCTCAGCGTCGCGAATACGTTGCAAAATTACCTGCTTGGCAGCCTGCGCGCCAATTCTTCCAAAGGCAACGGATTCGATCACATCCTCCATGAACTCACCAACCTCAATATCAGCAATATCCTCTTGAGCCTCAAAGAGCAGAATTTCTTTATCCGCCTCCTGTAAGCCAGCTTCATTAGGAACTACTAGCCAACGCCGATAGGTTTCATACTCTCCTGTATGCGTATCAATTGATACCCGAATATCCACATCCATGTTGTAGCGCTTTTTTGTTGCTGATGCTAAAGCTAATTCAAGCGCATCAAAAACTACCGCACGATCAACATTCTTCTCGTGCGCAAGGGCATCTACTAAAAGGAGAACTTCTTTACTCATGATTTTTTTCCTTTAAAATCTAATACTGGTACTAAGCGAGCTTTATCAACATCCGCCAATGTAAATTCAAGCATTGCTGATTCACCAGGTTTTGGTTCTATCAGCAAACCCCAAACAGCATCCCGGGATGCTACAGAGCCTTTTACTAAGCCTTGTAAAACACCCGTAAAATTTTTACGATTGCCCATGGCAACACGTAACTTTAAATTGATTTCTAGCCCATTAAAACGTATAAAATCTTCGGCCGTTTTAATCACCCGGTCCACTCCTGGCGAAGAAACCTCCAAACGATCAAAAGGCACATTTTCGACTGGCAACGTATAAGTTAATTGATGGCTTACCTTCTCGCAATCTCCAACCGTAATTAGCTCATCAGGATTTTGGTTTTCTATCGTGACCCGCAATAAACCACGACCCTCCCGCTCAATATCAACTAGTGAGTATCCTAAATTCTCGACAACTTCTGCAATAATAATGGCCTGATTCACGTTGCTAATCCCGTTGTTAATCTCGTTGCGCAATTCATATAAAACTAAAAATTTTTCAAATGAACAAAACCGATTCATCCAAAAAAAAATGGGCAAGTGCCCATTTCCAACATTATTACTGCAGTTTTTTTAACGCTTTTTTTACGATGTTTTTGACTACATAAATACTAAATTTCAGTACTAAATTTAGTAAATAAGATTATATACTAAATTAACTCATCCCGCCAGGTTTCTTGGCGCGAGAACCTACATAACCTGTTTTAGGTCGATTCTTAGAACCTGCCTTGGATGGTCGACGACCAGTTCCACCTCCCCCACTTGGACCCGCAAACCCACTTTCATGTGAAATCTTCATTCCACTAGAGCCACGCTGCCCGCCTCGACCAACTTGACCAGATTTTTGGTGATTATTTCCGCTCTTTTGGTGGTTGCCGTTTGCATTCCCCTGCCCCGAAGAATTCCCTGAGCCACTGCGGTATTGGGTCAAGCCATGATGATTATCAGCCATCTTGAGGGCTTCTCTTGAACCCCAATAAGAAACAGATGTTTGCATAGGGTCTGGCTGCCCCCCCTCCGACGGACGTTCACTAGTTCGAGCGCCCTTACCAAAGTTTGAGCTTGACTGCTGTGGCACTTTTAGGCCAGCCGCTTTCATCAACTGTATAACCTGCTCCACAGGGACCTCTTCAAATCGCCCCCGACGTAAACGCGGTGGCAATATAAAAATTCCATAGCGTGTTCGAATCAACCTCGAAACAATATGACCAACCGCTTCAAACATGCGCCGCACTTCACGATTCTTCCCCTCAGTCAAAGCAACTTGATACCAACGATTAGCCCCTTCACCACCCCCGTCGGCTATTCGTAAAAACTTCGCAACACCGTCCTCTAGAGTAATCCCCGTCTTTAATGATTGCAATTGTTCGTGTTCTAACTCTCCTAACACGCGCACTGCATATTCACGCTCAATGCCATATCTTGGATGCATTAAGCGATTCGCCAACTCTCCTGAAGTCGTGAATAAAAGTAAGCCCTCTGTATTAAAGTCTAAACGTCCAACTGCAATCCATCTCCCCCCCTTAGGCTTAGGTAGGCGCTCAAACACTGTTGGACGACCTTCTGGGTCAGATTGACTAACAATTTCCCCGGCCGGCTTGTGGTAAATCAATACTCTCGCAGGTTTAGTTTGGATCTTACGATGCACTTGCTTGCCGTTGATTCGTACTTGATCAGTAGGTCCAATCCGCTGACCAATATGCGCTGGCATACTATTTACAGAAACTCGCCCCTGAATAATTAAATCTTCCATCTCCCGCCGAGAACCCATCCCAGCATCCGCTAAAACCTTATGTAATTTAACCGTGTCTTCGTCTTCGGCATCGTCATCTAGGCCATCTAGGTCAGACCACACATCATCCCGCAAAGACATTGGCAAATCGTCGACATTGGCAAATTGATAGTGATCAGGTAATTGGTCATCCTCTAATGACTCACGGTGCTCACCATCACGACCGCTAGAAGCTAATTCAGCATCCTCTAAAGCCTTTAAACTTGGATCAACAATCGGTTGATGTTGCCCCTCATCATGGTGAGGATTGCCCAGATTCGAAACAATATTTTCCGGCATATCTAATAAAGCATCAAACTCACCAGAAACAACTTGCGCAAATAATTGCTGACTTTCCTGAATAAGTGCCTGCTGATTAGAGTTATTTTGCGGATTCGGATGGTGCGGTGTTTTCTGCTGATGGCGAGCGCCATGAGGCTTGCCTTTGGGGCGATCATGTTGGGTTCGACCTTCAAACGGCTGACTAGTATTTGGAATAGGATTACCGGCTTCGTCTAATTTCGGTTTTTTATGTTGATTAAAACGCCCACCCTTTTTACCAAAACGTGGATTGCGTAAGCGACGTTGCTCCGAACTTTCGGCAGGATTTGGGCCCACTGCCCCTCCAACCCCGTCAACTCCCTGGACAGAGCCTGAAGCACTCTTATTCAGATTTGGAGCCTCCGAAGTCGACTGAGGCTGATCGATTACCGGACCCGACAGATCATGCGGGTCATTACTATTTGGGTTCATTGGCAGAATTTTTTTCTATGAAAGGGGGCGATGCATTGTCCTGCACAAGATCAAGATCGCCAACCGATGAATCGGTCAATTGACTTGTGACACCTGACAATGATGACTCGGCAGCAGTTGCTAGGGAAGCAGTTGCTACAGATAAATCATTCAATGGCTCAAGCAGCGTGTTTTCAAAATTAATCACTTGCTGAGCTAAATCGACTACCACCATACCTTCTTCTAAGGTTGGTAGGGCTTGTAAACTAGCCAAGCCCATATCATCTAGAAACTGCTTAGAGGTGGCGAATAATGCCGGCCGACCAATCGTATCTTTATGACCAATAATCTCAATCCAATTTCGATCCTCGAGTTGTCGAATAATTTGGGTACTAACAGTTACTCCCCGAATTTCTTCAATCTCGCCACGTGTAACTGGCTGTCGATAGGCAATAATGGCTAAAGTTTCAAGTACTGCCCGAGAGTATTTCGGTGGCTTATCAACCGTTAATCGATCTAAATACTCACGCATGGACAAACGGCTTTGGAAACGCCAACCAGTAGCTAGGTGAACTAACTCCATGCCAGCACTTGCCCAGTCGTGCTGTAACTCATTTAACCAGGTAATGATATTTTCAGTACTTACCTCATCACCATATAAACGACCTAACTCGTTCAAAGAGAGGGGTTCAGGGGCGCATAAAAGCGCCGTCTCAAGGACTGTCTTGTAATGGTTTTCAATCATCATATGTGGCAATCGAAATTGCTTAATTAAGTTACTTTCTTAGTGAAGCCAAAAGTCTTCGGATTTTAAATTTATTTTGAACTTTAGAATACATCTCAACATGTTCGAAGTGGAATGATCCAAAGTCGTTTCATGAATGAGTCTGCGGGTATAGTCATACGAAACCACTACAACTCAACCTAAAATTAAATAATACGCTGATGCCTTGAGAAATCTCAAGAGATTTAAGCCACAATTAGTTGCAGCGAATAACCCTGAGCATTATGATAACCGATTATCTTAGCATTCATAGCAATTTTGATCTAACCCAAAAACAAATCTTTTGATGAAACCCTCCGCCACTCCTCGAGACTGCTTTAAAGTGCTCGCTGCTAATAGAGGTAGCTCATGTAAAACCTAGGGCTATTCCACCTGCCTAAAAAGTCGTTTGCCATACAACTTGTAAAAGCTCACCCCCATATCAATCCATGCCATCTCCCAAAAACCATCAATCATCACTATCCTGCTGGAATATCTTTTTGTTGATGGCTATCTGCGTTTTAATCAGTTCCTGCGCAATCTATCCAACCCCAAACCACCTCTCGAATCAAACATCTATGCAGCCCAATAAAAGGCCACCAGTTATTGGCCTAGCTCTAGGGGGAGGAGCTGCCAGGGGATTTGCGCATATTGGCGTGATCAAAGCGCTCGAGGCCAGTGGCATCAAGCCCGATATGATTGTGGGTACGAGTGCCGGTAGCGTTATTGCTTCCGTTTATGCAACTGGTATCTCCGGCAATGAATTACACCGATTAGCTATTATTTTGGACGAGGCGACGATCGCCGATTGGGCGAATCCATTTACCGGGAAGTTCGGTGGACTTATTAAAGGCGATGCCTTACAAATAGAAACGAATAAACTCGTCAAAAATCGCTTGATTGAACATATGTCAATCCCCCTGGGAATTGTGGCCACTGACCTCAAAACAGGTGAGCCGATTCTTTTTCGAAGAGGTGATACTGGTCAAGCAGTCCGAGCTTCTAGTAGTGTGCCTGGAATATTTGCTCCTACTAGTATTTCTGGACGCGATTATGTCGATGGTGGTCTGAGTTCACCCATACCTATTCGCTTTGCAAAGCAAATGGGAGCAGATATTATTATCGCCGTAAATATTTCTTCCGAGCCTGCCGAGCAAGTATTTAGCGGCACTTTGGGAGTCTTATTGCAAACCACAACCATTATGGGAAAAAGTATTTCTTTTTTTGAACTGCCGATGGCAGATGTAGTCGTGACCCCTCAACTGGCAAATATGAAAGGCACAGACTTTAAATCCAGAAATGCCGCAATACTTGCTGGGGAAGTGGCGATGCAAAGTCAAATCAACACCTTGAAAAATATTATCGCTAATTTTGGAAATCCTTAAGACGGGATAATTTTTTCTTGTTAACTTTTAGATTATTCTGTAAATAGTAACAAGGTCCAAAGCAAAAAAGACCCGAAGGTCTTGATATATAGGGGAATAAGAGACTAAAACAAATTCTCCCCAAAAAATACGTTAAAAATACCTTAAAAAAACTTTACTAATTGGAATGATATTCTGCGTGAAGTATTGTTTGGATTATTTTTACTGCGTCATCAATACGGCTTGCTCGTTCTGCGTTTTAGCATCAACTCGACGCGCACCATCAAATCTCATATTCCAATAAACAGAAGTCATGTCATCAACTCGAACGCCAGAACCTCGGGCTGGTGCATGAATAAACTTATTCTCTCCAACATAAATACCAACGTGGGAGTTTTGACGTTTCAGTGTATTAAAAAATACCAGATCTCCAGGCTTTAAACTGTCGCGGGAGATTTGTAAACCAACTTTACTGATGTCATCCGTCTTAACCGGAAACAGAAAGCCTAAATTATCTTTTAAGACGTATTTAACAAACGCACTCGCATCAAAACCAGTCTGAACACTGTCACCCCATCGGTAACGCACACCAATTAACTGCATCGCATTATTAATTAATGTCGAAGAACTATCAGAAACAGTGCCCACTACTGAACCAACTACCTTACCGTAAAAATTTTGTTTCACAGGAGTGACGGTAGCCTCTTCAACAGTTTGACTATATGCAAATCCGGGCAAAATACTACCACCAGCAATCGCAATTGTTAGTAAAGTACCTGCGCAATTTATTCTTGTAAGTCGTTGAAAAGACATAGAAATATTTTTAGAATAACAAAGAATCTTTATTTTATAGATAATTTCTTTATTAATCAAGCCTTTTATCCACAAACCGTCAAAATGCTTCGGCAATTAAATGCTGTGTATAAGGATGCTGGGGAGCATATATCACCTCTGCAGTAGCACCAGACTCGACCATCTGGCCATGCTGCAGAACAATCACCCGGTGCGACATCGCAGCAATCACTGAAATATCATGGCTAATTAAAACATATGCCAAATTATATTTATGCTGTAGCTGGGTCAATAAACCCAATACTTGCTTTTGTATGGTGACGTCTAACGCAGAGGTTGGCTCGTCTAAGATCAATATCTCGGGCTTTAAAATCAAAGCTCGAGCAATCGCAATCCTTTGCCGTTGGCCACCAGAAAACTCATGTGGATAGCGATCAATCGAGTTTTTTTCTAAACCAACCTCAATTAGGACCTCCAACACTCGGTCCATCTGCTGCTTAGCACTTAACTGCGGCTGATGAACTGCTAAACCCTCTGCAATAATCTGCCCAATACTCATGCGTGGTGATAGTGACCCAAATGGGTCCTGAAATATGACCTGCAAGCGAGCTCGCATCGCTCGTTTTTGAGCTTCACCTAAAGTATGCCAAGATTGTCCAAAAACCTCTAGCTGCCCCTCGGTCTTGGCAGAAATTCCTGGCATCAATCCTAACAGTGCCATTCCCAAAGTAGTCTTACCAGACCCCGACTCACCAATCACTCCGACTGTCTCACCCTGCCTTAAATCTAAAGAGACTTGGTCTAAGACGATATTCCAAGCTGTGCGCCCAAACATCGTGAGAACTTGATCCCAACCAAGCTTTGGCCTAGGATAAGACACACTAATGGCCGCGGCTTTCATCAAATAAGGTGCGAGTGGTAAAACTGGTAATAAGTTTTTGTCAGGCTTACTTTCGACTAACGCCCGTGTATACGGTGTTTGCGGATTCTCGAAGATCTCCTGCACGGCCCCACTCTCCACCAAACGCCCCTGATGCATCACCACCACGTCTTGGGCAAACTTTCGCACTAAATTTAGATCATGGGTGATTAATAAGACAGACATGCCATGCCCTGCAGGGTCTTGCTGCAACTCCTTGAGTAAATCTAAAATTTGTTTCCTTAAATTGACATCTAGAGCCGTTGTTGGCTCATCAGCAATTAATAAACGTGGCTTACTTGCTAAGGCCATCGCAATCATGACCCGTTGACGCTGACCGCCTGAAAGCTGATGCGGGTATGCTTGTAACTTCATACGCGCATCCGACAAACCAACCCGTTCTAACATCTCTAAAGCCAAGGCATAAGCAGCTGCTTTCTGTAACCCAGACTGATGCACTAGAACAGCCTCAACAATTTGATTACCTACGGTAAATAAGGGGTTAAGAGCTGTCATTGGCTCTTGAAATACCATCGCAATCTCACGTCCTCGAATGGCTCGCAGGTCCTCCAAATTCGCGCGCAATAAGTTCTGATCATTCCACGACACATGGCCACTTACCTGTGCACCGTCTGGTAAAAGCCCTAAAACAGATAATGCAGTTAAAGATTTACCTGAACCTGATTCGCCAACAATGGCAACACGCCGACCCGCAGGCACAACAAAACTTAACTGATCGACTACTTTCTTTTGTTTTCGTCCTTGTTCAAAAGAAATATTTAAGTTCTCAATCCTTAGTTCATAACTCATGAAGAAGCCTTTCGACGTGGATCAAAGGCATTTCTTAAAGCCTCTCCCATAAATGTAAGTAGTAATAAAGTACCAACTAATACGATAAATGTCGATAAAGAAATCCACCAAGCGTCTAAGTTCGCCTTACCTTGGGATAAGAGCTCACCCAAACTCGGCGTATCCGGAGGAACACCTAGGCCTAAAAAGTCTAGACTGGTGAGAGATAAAATCGCAGCGCTCATCTGAAATGGTAAAAAAGTAATCACCGGGATCAAACTGTTCGGCAAAATGTGTCGCCACATGATTTGAGTATTCGTCAATCCCAAGGCTTTAGCGGCTCGTACGTACTCTAGTGCGCGATTTCGAAAAAACTCAATCCTGACATAGTCCGACAAGTTGATCCAACTAAATAAAGACAACAAAATCACGAGCAACCAAATGCTTGGAGTGAATATCGAGGCAAAAATAATCAATAAATATAACTCAGGCATCGATCGCCAAATATCCACAAGCCGTTGACTTACTAAATCAAAACGTCCACCAAAATAGCCCATCAAACCACCTAAAAAAACTCCAATGACAGTCCCAACTAAGGTGAGTACCAAACCAAATAAAACCGATAAACGAAAACCATAAATCAGGCGCGCTAAAACATCGCGACCACGATCGTCTGTTCCAAACCAGTTATCGCTGGATGGACCAGCTGGATTAGGCTCCTTAGCAAAGTAATTCAGCGTTAAATAACTATATTTAACAGGCGGATAAATAGCCCAATTACCGGCACTACTCAAATTAGCCCGAATCGCTGGATCATGAAAGTCAGTCGGGGTTTCAAAGTCACCACCAAAAGTTTTTTCTGAATAATCTTTCCAAATTGGAAAAAAGACCTTGCCCTGATATACCGCAATAATCGGCCGATCGTTGGCAACAAATTCAGCGCCTAAACTAATCCCAAAAAGAATTAAAAAAGTCCATAAACTCCAGTAGCCTAAACGGTCTTTTTTGAATCTCTGCCAAGCTGTATTTTTAGGTTTGACCGCAACCATTAAGAACCCTCCGAACCAAACTGAATTCGAGGATCTACTAAGACATAAGCAATATCAGAAATAAGTTTAGTAAATAAGCCAATTAAAGTGAAGATATACAAGGTTCCAAAAACTACGGGATAGTCCCTGCGCATGACCGCTTCAAAGGACATCAAACCTAAACCGTCTAGAGAGAATAAGGTCTCAATTAAAAGCGAACCGGCAAAAAATGCCCCAATAAACGCTGCTGGAAAGCCTGTCAGTAAAGGTAACATTGCATTCCTAAAGACATGCTTCCACAGTACTTGATTTTCATTTAAACCCTTAGCCCTAGCAGTGGTGACATATTGCTTGCGAATTTCTTCCAAAAATGAATTCTTGGTAAGCATGGTGATCATCGCGAAATTCCCAATCACCGATGCAGTAATCGGTAGCACCATATGCCACAAATAATCCATCACCTTACCAGCCCAACTCAAACTTTCCCAATTGTCCGAAACCAGTCCACGAAGAGGAAATAGCTGCAAAAAACTTCCTCCACCAAAAACAACTAGCAATAAAACGCCCATCACAAAACCAGGAATCGCATAACCCACTAGGATTAATAAACTTGAAACAATATCAAAACGACTGCCATCACGGACCGCCTTGGCAATCCCCAGCGGAATAGATATCAAATAGGAAATAAAAAAAGTCCACAAACCGATGCTCACCGATACAGGTAACTTCGATATCACTAAATCCCAAACCGTTTGGTGCTGGTAATAACTCTTCCCCAAGTCAAATTTAGCAAACCGAATCAACATATCGATATAGCGCTCTAAAGGCGGCTTATCAAAGCCATATAAAGCCCGAATCTCCGCTAAATTTTTTTCTTCAATACCTTGCCTACCCCGGTAATTACTGCCGGCGCCAGAGGATTCCCCTGAGCCAATCCCGGCTGCACCACCACCCTTTAACTCTAAAACCATTTGTTCAACCGGGCCTCCAGGTACAAATTGCACCACGACAAAGGTCAAGGTCAAAACACCAAGCAAAGTTGGAATCATCAACAAGAGACGTTTAATGAGGTAAGGCACTAATCCAGGATGCATACGATTATTCCTTCGCTGGGAGATTTATTTCAGCAGCGGATTTTCGCCACCAGTTACCAATAATCCAATCCTCTGCCCGGTAATATGCGGGTGGTTGGGGAAAATCTAAAACGGTTTTATAGGCAACCCTGTGCGTTGGACTATACCAATGAGGAACAACATAGTATGAATGGATTAAGATGCGATCTAATGCCCGCGTCGCTAAATATAAGTCCTCTCTCTTTTCAGCTTTAGTAATCCGCGAAATAAGGGCATCAACCGAACGCAAGCGAACCCCAAGATGATTATCGGAAGCTTTTTCATCCGCGGCTAAACGTCCAAAACGATCCCACAACTCGTTACCCGGACTTTGGGTATCTTGGTAACGCACCGTTGTCATATCAAAGTCGTGCTCATCTAAACGCTTCTTGTAAAGCGCATTATCCGTAGTCCGAACATTAGCCTTGATTCCTAATTTTTCTAAATTACGAATGTAAGCTGACAAAATACGCAATAAAAAAGGACTGTCCTCTAGCATTTCAAATTCAAATGCTTGACCCGAAGAATTACGTAATGCGCCAGCACGATATGTCCAACCAGCCTGCGCCAGTAAATCTCGCGCTTTTAATAAGTTTTTTCGTAAGGAATTTGGCTCGCTGGTACTTACAGGCGAAGGCATAGGACCAAAAACCGCCTCAGGAATCTCTCCAGGATATTGCTGATCCAAGGACTTTAATAACTTGTACTCTTCTCCCTCAGGAATGCTATTGGGCTCAAAACTAGCACCTAGCAAGGAATTGGAAAAATAACTGTCTAAACGCTTGTATTGGTTATAAAAAATTTGCCGATTCATCCATTCATAGTCAAGCGCTAAACCCATTGCTTGGCGCACTCGGGGATCTTTAAAAAAGTCCTTGCGCGTATTCATCGCAAAAGCCTGCATACCAGCACCGTTTCTGTGCGTAAACTCAAACTTGGCTAAAGTCCCATTACTAAACTTACTACCCTGGTAACTCTTGGCCCATAATTTTGCGCGATATTCCACAATTGCGTCGAATTCACCAGCCTTAAAAGCCTCTAACCGGACTGTGTCATCACTAAATAATTTATAAACAATTCGGTCAAAATTAAAATTTCCAGCCCGAACATTCAAATGCTTTCCCCAATAGTTTGGGTTCTTTTTAAAGATAATATTTCTACCAGTCTGATAAGACTCAATCAGGTATGGCCCACTTGCAATCGGTTTTTCAAAAGCAATTTGATCAAAAGCAACCTTCTGACCATCATTTTTAATGCCCCATCGTGCAGAAAAAATAGGCAAGGTTCCGACTAAAAGCGGCGCCTCACCATTACGTTCTTTAAAATCAAAGCGCACCGTGCGCTCGCCAACGACTACCGCTTGCTTAATATCGGCAAAGACCATGCGATATTGTGGATGAGCTAACTTACTCATTAACGTATCAAAACTGTACTTCACATCACTAGCTAATATGGGCGTATCGTCACTAAATTTTGCCTCAGGGCGAAGTACAAAAGTCATCGACAAACGATCCTCAGATAAGGTCATATCCTGTGCAATCAAACCATAAATCGAAGAGGTTTCATCAGCACTACCAATTGCTAAAGACTCAAACATTAAACCCGCAATACCCGGTGCTGAGACACCCCTCAAACTAAATGGATTAAATTTGTCATAACTCGTGCGGCGGTCTGGGTTGGCTAAAGTTAAAGTCCCGCCCTGAGGTGCTTGCGGATTAACGTAGTCAAAGTGGGTGAAATCCTTCGGATACTTGGGGTTACCGTACTGCGAAAAAGCATGTCCCGCCCATGTATTGATGGGCAGGCAAACCAAGCAATAAGTGATCAAAACGAATCGTATTGCAAGCCTCATAAAAGGATATTTCAGAGAATTTTCAAGTGGATCTTTTAAAATTGCTGTATTCATGTGTAACAATTGTAATTTGGTCAAACAAATTTCGTTGGATTTTGCTATCCATTAGATTCTAGGGGAAATATAGATGGGCTTCTTAAACGGTAAAAAAATATTGATTACCGGGCTTTTATCCAATCGCTCGATTGCCTATGGTATTGCTAAGGCATGCCACCGGGAAGGAGCCGAACTGGCCTTTACCTATGTTGGGGAACGATTTATCGACCGAATTAAGGAGTTTGCCAAAGAATTTAATAGCGAATTGATCTTTGATTGTGATGTTGGGAGCGATGCTCAAATTGATCAATTATTTGTCGATCTGCAAAAAACTTGGCCCCAACTTGATGGCCTAGTGCATGCCATCGGCTTTGCTCCTAGAGAAGCAATTGCAGGGGATTTTTTAGAAGGCTTATCGCGCGAAGGCTTTAAAATAGCCCATGATATCTCCGCCTACAGTTTTCCGGCGATGGCCAAAGCTGCCTTACCCATGCTCTCGCCAAATGCCGCCCTCTTGACCCTAACCTATCTGGGGTCCATACGAACAGTACCAAATTACAACACCATGGGGCTAGCCAAGGCATCTCTGGAAGCAAGTGTGCGCTATTTAGCAGCCTCACTGGGCCCCAAAGGTATTCGAGTTAATGCAATCTCAGCCGGGCCGATCAAAACTTTAGCGGCTTCTGGTATTAAAGGCTTTGGAAAAATCCTGGACTTTGTTGAGAAAAATGCCCCTTTGCGTCGTAATGTCACAGTCGAGGATGTGGGTAATGCCGCCGCTTTCTTTTTGTCAGACCTCTCCCATGCAATTACCGGAGAAATTACTTATGTCGATTCTGGCTTTAGCCATGTCGTGGGCGGCATGGACGATTCGACAAATCATTGAAAAATAGTCCAACCCGTATTTCTTGGGCACAAGCCCTACAATTTTGGTTCAAACTGGGATTTATTAGCTTTGGTGGACCGGCCGGGCAAATCGCCACAGTCCACCAAGAACTTGTCGAGAAAAAACACTGGATCTCCGAAAAACGCTTTTTACATGCGCTCAATTATTGCATGGTCTTACCAGGCCCGGAAGCCCTGCAGCTAGTAATATATATGGGCTGGTTACTACACCGAACTTTAGGCGGTATCGTCGCTGGCGTGCTTTTTATCCTACCAGCACTCATTCTTTTAATCCTCCTCTCTAGCCTTTATGTGCTGTTTGGAAACACCCCCTTAGTAACAGGAATTTTTCTGGGTATCAAACCAGCCGTTACGGCACTGGTAATCCATGCTGGTTATAAAATTGGTACACGAATACTCAAAAAACCCTTACATATTGCAATCGCATGCCTATCATTTTTGGGTATTTTGATTCATATCCCCTACCCCGTCATCATTTTGAGTGCTGGCTTTATCGGCTTTATCAGCTTTCGTTATCGTCCAGAATGGATCAGTAGTCATTCTAAGCAACATACTTCAAAACAAGAAATAGCAACGCAACAGGCTGTCATCGGTGATGACGATCAAGTCCTTGGCCATACTATATTTAATAAAAAGAAATTCCTTCTTACTGCCCTCATCTGTCTTTTGGCTTGGGCAATCCCATTTTTTCTCTGTATATCCATTTGGGGAATTGATGCTACTTATAGCCAATTAGCCATTTTTTTCTCCAAAGCAGCGCTCTTAACCTTTGGGGGGGCATACGCTGTTCTACCCTATGTCTTTCAGGCAGCAGTCGTTGATTTCTCCTGGCTCAGCGCAGCCCAAATGATGGATGGACTCGCCCTGGGCGAAACAACGCCTGGCCCCCTCATTATTGTTGTAGCCTTTGTGGGCTATATTGCTGGCCATGCTAGTCAACTGTTTGAATCAAGTATCTTATCTGGAACTGTTGGAGCCTTGATCGTCAGTTGGTTCATCTTCCTACCCTCTTTTTGCTTTATTTTATTAGGAGGTCCATTCATTGAGTCTACCCGCCAAGAATTTCGTCTAACTCCGATTCTAAACGGCATAACTTGCGCAGTTGTTGGCGTTATCGCTAGCTTATCGGTATTTTTCGCCTATCATACCCTTTGGCCAAAAGGCTGGGACGGCCCACTCTTTGGCCTTGAAACGCTCTTTGCCATGGCAATTTTAGGCGCTGCATGCATTGCCCTGATCCGCTATCAGCAGGATATCCTTCGCGTCCTCTTGGCAAGTGCTATTTTGGGCATTATCTGGCAATGGCTGATTGCGAGCAAAATACTGCCTCTTTAATATTCAAAGTAAAACCTACCGATCAACCTACTGTCAAGGCTTGTGCAATCCAAACTCAAGTTGATATTGTGAGTGCCGCAACAATTAGAAAAAAGATGGTTGGCGCCAAAATCAATAATAAAACAGAAAATGTGCTGTACTCGGGATGCTGATCTGACATGGTTTCTCCCTACTGGTTGAGTTAAAACAAATACACTCTAAATCACTACCAATTATTTCAAGTGATGTTTGATTATTGCAGTTTTAAACAATATAAAGTAAGAATCTAGCCAACAAGGGTTTATACCTAGTTTAGCTATTACTAACCAAACCTCATCAAGCAAGTTATCCACAAAATTTGTGAATAACTTGGTATCTTTTAAATAAAATTTCATTAAATACAATCTTCTAGCTAGGTTGCTAAAAAAATAATCACCCGCAAAACTAGCAATTAAATATTAAGTCTATATTATTCAGTGGCTTACAGTCTAAAAAACTTTAGATTTGTGCCTTAAACATCTATTACAAAAATGCCGTTAAGAAGAATAAGGAGTTAACTAATATGTATCTGTAAAATGGAGAGGAATCATGGAAGATAACGATATTTCCGTCAATGATGTAAATACTGTGTTTGACCAAATGTCAACCGCTAGAGCATTTTCTGAGTCGATTGGACCAGCCACACCCGCACCTCAAAAAATATCTAGTGAAGATTTAAAACCGAGTTCACCTGCTGCAATTCTTCATATCGAGCAACCAAAGGCTTCTAAAGGCCCTTAAAGCCGTGACTTATTACTTGGAGAATTGACTACGGGTTTGAAGCCCCTTGATCTTACTCGGTGCAAAAAAATTACTTATTTCAAAAAATGCTCTAGCTACCCTAGAGCATTTTGCATTAAATCTAGACTATCCCAATGCCATACGCAATGCTTTTGTAGCAATATCCTCTAGCCATGCCAAGTCTAACTCTTGATGCGCCTCACAAATAAACCAAGGCTCTCTGGAGTCAGGTTCTAACATCACCCCATGGGCAATTAACTGCCAAGCAAAACGGTTATATAACTGCGCATCTGTCTGGCGCCAGTCCCGGTAGTTACTCGGTATTTGCGCCGTAAAATGAATCCCAAACATGGCCGCTGGGCCAGCAAAAACATGCTCAATACCCGCTGCAGTAAAAACCCTCCCTAAGACTGCTTGCACTGCGCCACCTATTTGATCAATGGTCTCTTGTGCTTTGGTATTCGTCAGAATATCTAAAGTACGATTGGCAGCGCTCAGAGCAATCATATTAGCGGTGTAGGTGCCTCCATGAACAACCCCACCCGCAAACGAGCCAACTGTAGACATCACCTCTTGGCGGCCACCAAACGCAGCTACCGGATAGCCATTGCCCATCGCCTTTGCAAACGTCGTTAAGTCCCCATATAAACCATACAACTCCTGTGCACCACCACGCGCTACCCGAAACCCGGATTTAACCTCATCAATCAATAAAAGTACTCCATATTGAGTACATAATTCTCGTAATCGTTTGAGCCACAGTGGCTGCGCAGAAATACTGCCACAGTTACCGATAATCGGTTCTAGAACCACACAAGCTAAGCGTTCACCACCTTCATGGAATAGCGCTTCTAGAGACTCACTATTGTTTAACTCAATCAAATCGACTAAATTGCGAGACGAAGTTGGTATCCCCCCACCAAAGGGAATGATCTGTGGATTTTGCCCTTTGCTAGAATCCCAATTTTCAACATCCACCTTCCACATCATTTCATCAAACAACCCGTGAAAGCATCCCTCAACAATCGCAATCCGGTCTCGTCTAGTGAAACCTCTGGCAGTTCGTATCGCTCCCATCACCGCTTCAGTTCCTGAATTAGCAAACCGAACTTGATCAATCTGCGGACAAAGACCCTTAATTTGCTCTACTACTTGGCTATCTAATGGGGTTGAGAAACCAGATAAAGTGCCGCCCGTAGAAATTTGTGTAATCACCGCCTGATCCACCCGATCATCCCGGTATCCTAAAATAATCGGACCATAACCCAAACGAAAATCAACAAAGCGCTGTCCATCGCAATCGGTTAAATAACAGCCTTTCGCACTTTCAATAAAAACGGTTTGCTGTTCTCCCCAATAACGGTAATTTTCAGCAACGCCCTGCGGCATATGTAATTGAGATTCTCTCAATAATTGCTGTTGTTTGACCCGGCTCATCAAGACTCCTTCTGTGGTCTTAAAAACATACCAACCCGCTCCTCTAGCATCTTTACTACATGTAATTCCGCAGCATCTCCACCATACTTTAGCTTTGCTTGCTCAAAGAGCTCTTGGGCTTTTTGACCCATCGGTAATTCGTAACCCTGTGCACGGGCAATCTCATTGACTAACCCTAAATCTTTACAACACAATTCTAATGAAAAACTCGGATCATAATGACCCGCAAAAATAGATGGCACGTCATGCTCAGCAACCCAGCTATTTCCTGCACTCGACTTAATCGCCGCCCAAACAGTCTCAACCGGTATACCAGCTTTTGCTCCTAGCATTAGCCCTTCACCAATTGCAGCCGCACTAACAAACCATAATAAATTCGTGAGTAACTTAATCGTCGCACCATTACCAGGCTGCCCAACGTAAAAAATCTTCTCACCTAAAACATCAAACACCGGCTGACATTGAGCGAAAATTTGCGCATCACCACCAACAAATATAGATAACCTCCCTAAAGCTGCAAAATCGACCGCATTCGTAACCGGCGCCTCTAAAAAGTCAATGCTGCGCGTCGCCGCAAAAGCAACTAATTCTCTAACTAAATCAACAGAACTTGTCGAACTATCAATAATTATTGTGCCAGGCTTTGCTAATTTTAATAGTCCAGACTCGCCAAGCATTACTTCTTGTACCTCTTTTGGGCCTGGCAATGATACAAAAATAATTTGGTTATTTGCTATACCAAGTGCCAGGCTCGGGGCAAGTGTTGCGCCCAAAGCAACTAAATTGGAAGCTTTTTCTGCAAATAAATCATAAACCGTCAACTGATAGCCTGCCCGAATTAAATTCGCAGCCATGGGATTGCCCATATTACCCAAACCCACAAAGTAAATATGTGATATTAAAGAGGGATCTACCGACATATTATCTTTTCAATACATTTTAAAAAACAACCTACTTGCTCTTCCAACATCATCTGCATACTTCCTTTGAATAACTCCTAGTAGAAACAACGCTTAACATTTCTTAAATCCAATAAATAATTGCTCTGCACTTAAATCACTAGCTTCATAATGCAATCCGTAACTAGCCAATAATTCAAGCGCATCCTGAAATCTATAAGTACGGTATTGCACCGTTTGAGCCATCACAGTTTGAGTGCAATCTTTTAAGTAATAGTGTTTAGTAAAACCGAATTCACTAGGCTCAATGACTTGAGAGTATTGCATACCATTCGTAATCGTGGTTTCATAATTAAAGTGTGGCCCCTGCGTACCCAAGAGCAAGTGCCCCTGCGCACTAATATGGTCGGCTAAACTTCTTAATCCTGCGTGATTATCTGACTCAGAATATAAATGACTGACTAACATTGGCTCCTTGTCATGATCAATTACAAAGTACCAAACCCCGCCATAAGAAAATGCCATCTGAAACTGTCGGTTCAATTGTAAGGTTGTTATATTTTGCAGATTTAACGAAATGTTTGGATACGACTGGAGTCGGTCATGAGCAATATCTAACATCGACTGGGTTAAATCAATGCCAGTAATCTGAATATCCGTATTACGTTTAGCAATTTCCTCTAAAATCAAGCCCGTACCACAACCAATTTCTAAAAGATCCTGGGGGGAGCAAGGTTGCAATAATTGATCCACAATGCGCTGATAGTCATAATAGCCTGAAGTCATGATGGCGTCGTAATATGCCGACATATTGGTGTAATCACCCATTACATTCCCTAAAGTAAGCTATTAGCTCTAATAACAGTATCTTAATGTATCCAATGTCTAAGGCCTCGAATCGATCATTAATGCGTTCATCTAACGCAAGAGAAGAGATGCGTTAGATGAACGGTTAATTAGCCTTTGATGACCATCTCGGGAGTAATAGCTGCTAAATTCGCAGCCCCCATTTGTTGCATGGTCGCACGTAACTCAGTTTGTAAGATCTGTAATACCTTCTCTACTCCAGCTTGCCCAAATGAACCTAGGCCCCACAGAGATGGACGGCCAACACATACTGTTGTTGCCCCCATGCTCAAGGCTTTGAAAATATCAGTGCCACGCCGAACTCCACTATCAAAAATAATCGGCACTTTACCTTTAGCAACCCGTGCAATCTCGGACAAGCAATCGATTGATGCGCGGCTACCATCCTCGCTCCTGCCACCATGATTAGAAACATAAATACCGTCTACGCCATATTTTAGACAGAGCTCTGCATCTTCATGAGTCACGATCCCCTTTACAACTAGTTTCATTTTGGTGGTCTCACGCATCAAAGCAATAAAGTCCCATGTCAGATTTGCGGTTTGCATGCTCGCCACGTTTGACATATCAATACCGTCAAAGTTTGGTCTTGATTTAGGACTTCCAATTCCATGAATATGACACCCAGCACAATTACGGGGGTCTAATTTTCTAAGACGTGCTGATGTTTCTTGATTTCGGCCACCATTGCGGTCCACTGTAATCACTAAAACAGCTGCGCCAGCTTTATCAACACGTTGTACAACCCGCTTGGCAACCTCCCGGCTTGAGGTCGCATATAACTGAAACCATACCTCACCCTGCCTAGCAGCAATGACGTCCTCAATAGCGGAAGAGGCAGAATTCGATAAGATATTTAAAAATTCACCAGCCCTAGCCGCCCGCGCCACAGCGATTTCTCCCTCGGGATCATACGCTTTGTTACCACCAGTAGGTGCGACAATAATCGGCGCTTTCCATTTGGTACCAAAGAGTTGATAGGAAGTATCTATCTTACTTACATCCCGCAAACGCCTAGGTCTTAATTGATACTTTAGGAAGGCTTCACGATTTGCCCGTAAAGTAATTTCATCATCAATACCAGATGCTAAATATCCAAAATGCGCTCGCGGGACTTTTTTATAGGCTAAGGCTTCAAAATCAAATATATTGATGGCCTCAGCAGGACTTTGGATCACATCATTTAATTGCAGATTCGAAGACCATACCATAGGATCAGACCGACGACCAAATTCTTGGGAAAATACAGTTTCACTCGGAAGCCCTAGTAATGGACTAGCACTTAACCATTTTAAAAATTCACGACGTTGATCGCTCAAACTGGTAGCATCAGACATGCTCATCTCCTTTTATGATTTGTATATACAGTAGTAAAAATTCAATCTTTTTACAATGCTGTTAAACCCTAAGGAGAGAGAAAAAAGGATCCTAAGATATTGCTAATTAAATTATTTATTAATTATAGAAACATTCAAATTTACTTAACAAAAAGACTCTTTTAGTAATCAATGGACGCCACAAATGGAATAGAAATTCACTAAATCCCAATTAGCTAAGAAGGCGAAACGAAGAAGATTAGACTATGAAATACTACTCAACAAATGGCTCAATCCCAATTGGAATCATCACCTTAGCGGCCTCCTGAGATGAAATAAATTTTACGAAATTACGTGCAACTTCTTTTTCTTTACTGTGCTCAGAAACACCCGCAGCAAAACCAATCCATGTCTGTAATTCTTGTGGTATCAAACCCACATAGTCAACCCCATCAACGCCATAAATCCGCGAGGCAACTACTACAATCATCTCAACTTGGCCATTAGCCACACCCTCTACGTTATACTCACCAGACATAGGCCGCATCTTAGTTGCCATCTCTTGGGAAATACCCAATTGATCAATTAAAGTAACAAAGTATTTGCCACTTGCGCCGTCTCCAGGATAAGCCACTGACTTGGCCTGTAGCAAGGTTTTTTTAAAAGCTTGCACAGTCGATATATCTGGCCGAGGACTACCTTTGCGGATCGCCACCCCTAAACCAATTCGCCCCATAGTCACTCGGCTACTAGAATCTATCTTACCCATACCAATCAAGGCATCTAAAACCGGCGGATTTAAGACGGCTACATCAAAATACTCTCCCGCTTCAATCTTCGATTTAACCGTTGGGTTGACATAAAACTCTAAAACAATCCGATGTCCAGTTACTCGTTGAAATTGGGCGCATAGCTCAATTGTTGCAGGCCTTGAGCCATTACCACTAAGTATTTTAAGCTCTGCGCAAAGCCCTAGCCCCTGGATCATTATTAAGAGAAAAAAAACACCTGATTTACTGATTTTTTGAATGATCCACACTAGCATTTCTCCCTAGTTAATCATCAACTATACCGAATGAATAGCCAACCATTATTTGTTGAATTTTTCTGCCCCACCTATTAAAAAACTTACACAGATTACTGCCAACTCAACTCTCAAAACTGCCGTGTATTTTACTTTTCTAAAGGCTTTTTAGCAGGCATTTCAAACCGTACTGAGCTCGATTTACCAGTGTCACCCGGAAAATCCACCATTAAAGCTCTCACTAAATAAGGCATCCACTGGTGTAAATCAGAAATTTGATCACTACTTGACTGAGCGCTACCCTGCCATACCCGGGTTTTCGTCTTCGCATCTACTACCCACAAATCTAAGCTATTTGTAACAAAAGAATAATTTACCGTCTGATACATTGTCTGAAAGGTGCTAAACGGGGAGCATCTTGGCGGTGCGACAGCGCTCCCCCCAGTACAAAATACTCGTGTTGTTGGAAGCATACTTGGTTCAACGCGCTGGCCAATTTGGCTTGAACTAGCATATTTAAAATCCACTAAGTAATCAGCATTTTTTGACTCTTCAAAACCTACTAAAGTTAATTCTCGGGCGATCACATAACCATACTGTTTTCGTTCCAAATCTTCAGACTGATCCGCACTCGTTAAAAGAGAAAATCGCTTACCAACATATTCCGAAGGTACGCGAACGATAAATTCCTGTTTAATCGTCGGGGCAGATAATTTGTGCGCTGGCGTCGGGAGTTCATGAAAGCGACTTACACGCACATCCACAAAACTCGTACATCCCGAGAATAAAAGTATCATCCCAATGGCAAAGATCCATAAAAGATTTCTACAAACTTGACTCATCTCACCCCCTTCATATCTGCGAATTGTCCTGTCCAATTAGCCGAATCCTAGGTCTTATTCTATTGAGCTGCTAATTCATCTTTAGCAATTGCAACAGCCATCTCGCGCGGTAATAGTACACCATTTTTTACGGCTAAAATCTCTGCCATCACACTCACAGCAATCTCGGAAGGAGTCTTGCTGCCAATATAAATTCCAATTGGCCCACGTAGTTTTTCTAACGAGGCATACGTGTGATCAAAGTGCTCGACCAAACGCTCCTTGCGCGCTTGGTTATTTTTTCTAGAGCCGATGGCTCCGACATAAAAAGCGTTGGTATCTAAGGCCTCAATGAGGGCCAAATCATCTAACTTCGGATCATGCGTCAAAGCAACTACGCAACTTCGGCTATCAAGGCGCATCTGCGTGACCATATCATCCGGCGACATACTAACAACTTTTGCACCACGCACTGCCCAGTTACTCCGGTAAGCGTCGCGTGGGTCACAAACAGTCACTGCAAAACCATTAAATAAAGCCATCAATGCAAGATATTCACTTAACTGCCCGGCACCAATGATTAACATCCGATACTCCGGCCCAAAAGTGTTCGTTAACATGTCAGTCTCGATTACTAATTCCGCAGGACTTGGCGCTAATTTTAAAGTAACTTGTCCATCACTTAAATGTACCGATCTACTGACAAGTTGGCCCTCATCTAATCGTGCCAACAAGTCCTCTAACAAAACTACTTTGGGATTATATTCTAGAAGTAACTCTAAGGTTCCACCACATGGCAAACCAAAACGATGCGCCTCGTCAGCGGTAATCCCATACTGAATCAAACGTGGGATCTGGTCAGTTATTAATTGCTCATGGGTATAACTTCTAATTAAGTCGTCCTCAATACAGCCACCCGAGACACTGCCCATGACGCGTCCGTCCTCGCACAATGCCATGATCGAGCCAATTGGTCGAGGTGAGGAACCCCAAGTCCGAACAACTGTGGCCAACAGCGCCGCCTTACCCTGTGCTCGCCAGGCAACTAACTCACGCAATACTGTTACGTCAATATTTTCCATCACCACTTCATCCAACTTTCATCAAGTCAACAAAATACAACATGACATTATGGTAACTCAATTACTAATCCTGTTTTTTTCTGGAACAATATTAAATCTTCAGGGGTATCCATGTCAAAAATAAAATGCTCGTTGTGCGTCTGCCAAATATCAACTTCTTCGGGATGCGAATCCATATAACCCCGGACAGTCTGCTTTGGACTTTGTATTAATATCTCCCGAAAAACTTGACCAGACATGATAACCGGATTACCACGCTTCTCAGCTACTTGTGGAAACACGAATTGACCGTGCGTACGAACTTTGAAGCGCTCTACTAATTGTCTTAAATCAGCCACGTCCAGTAAGGGCTGATCACCCAGCATCATGATGACTAGGTCAGGCTCCGGCACCATCAAACCGAGGTGCTCTAAGCCCAACCGCACAGAGCTGGCTTGACCTTTTTTTGAATCGATATTTTGCACCAAATACACCTTGGGTAATTGCCTCGACAAGGCCTGGATCTGCTGTGTAATCACTGCCTGATAAGCCCCCGTGACAACGACACACGTTTGAATCCCTAGCGCACTCATCGACTCTAAATGTCTCTCTAAAAGCGTTTTACCAGATACCCGCAGTAATACTTTGGGAATGTTTCCTAAACGAGCGCCCTCACCAGCTACTAGTAGAATGGCCGCCATGTTTAAAGTCTTCTCTCGCCGTAATTTTTCAACTCGCTTTTGCATGGGATTGGTATATACCGGCATGATATGAATACCCCGTGGGTCAAGCCGAATATATATGTCGCTGTGCAATTGAAAATCTAAATCGTTCACTAAGCGCGTACTTAAATCAATCTGCATCCGCGGTTGATGCGTAATTGAAAAAATAAATTGCACCGTGGCAATATCTCCTAATTGACGAATCTTTGAAATCCGCGCCGCAATCGTATTTGCCAGACCGCGATCTTCTCGCATCAGCTCAACATGCTCACCCGCAATGACCCATTTGACTTCCGTTTGATTGGGCAATCGCCCCTTATCAGTGATCTCTAAAGGATAAGCATCAACCCCCTGCCCCCAGAGTAATCTGCCAGGCTTAGGATCTGACTTTTGACCTGGAATCGGTCCTTGAAAAAAAGTTCCAGAATAAATATCATTCAAACCAACTAGTTCTGCTACTCTTGCATTGCGCGGACTCGATACAATGAGCTCAGCAGGGGCCTGCTGTAAACTCCTACCCTGATCTAAGATACACATTCGATCACTTAACAAACGCGCCTCCCTTAAGTCATGTGTCACCATCACAATCGGAATGGCTATATGTTCGCGTAATTTGATTAACTCTTCATATAAAGTTTTACGGGTTGGATAATCCACTGCAGAAAAAGCTTCATCTAACAAAAGTAACTTCGGTTGCCTTGCAAAAGCCCTAGCTAGAGCAACCCGTTGCCGCTGACCACCGGATAATTCACTGGGCAAACGATTTTGTAAATCTACTAACTGCATATCCTCCATTAAATTGTATGCATACTCTTGCCCTGCTTTGTCTGGCAGGGCTAAACAAATATTTTGCAGAGCTGTTAAGTGCGGGAATAAGGCGTAATTCTGAAAAACCATGCCCACTAAACGGTCGTGAGCTGGCACAAAAATATTTTTAGCTGAATCAAACCAAACCGTCTGATCTAACTCTATCACCCCTTGCGTAACAGGCAACAAGCCCGCTAACGCTCTTAGAGCAGAAGTCTTACCACTGCCAGAGGGTCCGACTAAAGCTAATAACTCGCCTACCTGACATTCAAAATGCATGTCTAAATAAATGGGCCCCGCCTGAATGAGTTCCGCCTTTAACATTTTAGTGTGCCACCCCACGAACAACACTTTTTCGATTGAGTATTTGACTTAATAAAAGCGTTACAAATGAAAATAATAGTAAACAAAATGACATCACTCCGGCACCATCCATATCAAGCGCCTGTACTCGATCATATATTGTTATCGATAAAGTTCTGGTTTGCCCAGGAATATTGCCGCCAACCATTAACACAACTCCAAACTCACCAATAGTATGCGCAACAGTCATGACAGTAGCACTACAAATACCTTTCCATGCTAGTGGTAACTCAATGATCCATAAACGCTTGAGAGGATTTAAACCGCAGGTCGCTGCTGCGTCGCGAAGCTCAATCGGAATCGCCTCAAAGGCTCTTTGAATCGGAATAAATGCAAAAGGTATGTTAACGATTAAGCTAGCGATGAGAATTCCAAAAAAAGAAAAAACAATCGAATTACCAGTGAGCTCATAAAACCAACTCCCTAAAAAACCGGTATTTCCAAAACCAACTAATAAATAGTAACCAAGAACGGTCGGCGGCAATACTAATGGTAATGTCAAGCCAGCTTCCAGAAATTGTTTTAGCCAACTAGAGCTTCGGACTAAATAATGCGCCAGCAACACCCCCATGGGAATCAAAATAATCGCTGTCAAACATGCCAAAAACAACGATAAGCGAAAGGCCTGCCAATCCATCAAGATCTCCACTCATGCATAGTAATTGTCAGCAAAAGTACTTTATTCAAAACCAAACTCTTTAAAAATCTTCTGGCTTTTTTCAGTCTGTAAATACACATAAAATTCTTTAGCGCCGCGACTGGCTGCTGGAGTTAAAGCCATCCGTTGAATAAGAGGCAGATGTGTACTTGGGGGAATCAAAACATATCCGCCTTTTTGTTGCACTGTAGAGTGTTTAGCAAGTGCTAACGGAATCAATCCCCCTTGCACAGATCCAGAAATTGCAAATTGAGTGGCCTGACTAGCATTCTCGCCCAAAATAAGCTTTGGTACTGCGATTTCCCATAACTGGGCACTTTTTAATGCTTGCTCTGCCGCTACACCATAAGGTGCATGAGCTGGATTGGCAATCGCTAAACTCCGAATCCGACCATCTTTTAGAGCATTACCAAATTCCAATAAATTCGGGCTTAGTAAATTTGGCCACTTCTCTAAAATAGGCTTTGGAATAAATAAAACCAATCGCCCCTGACCATACACGACACCCTGATCTAGCGTTTTTCGTTGCTCACTTAACCTAAAAATATACTGCTCATCAGCCATCATCAAAATATCATAATCCCCACCTTGCATGATTTGCTGGTAAAAATTTCCAGACGACCCGTAACTAACCTTTACCGCCTGACCAGTTTCTTTAAAGTAATTGGCAATCATCAAGTCAAGGGCGTAGCGCACATCTGACGCTGCTGCAATTAGAATCCGCTGCTGCTTCGTATCTTTCATCTGGACCTGAGCAATACATAACTCCGTAGATAGACTAAAACTCAGTAAGGCCAGAAATATAGTTCGTTGCAGAAAAAGGTGTCTAGGCCGAATGAGCAAAAATTCAGAGAAGTGTGCCAAGATAATTTGAAGAAGTTTCATCTCATTTACCTAATTTCACAGCATTAGCTTTCAATTAAAGAATGATTCGCCTAGATGCAATACAGCCATTTAGCAGCCACCATTCCCACAAAAATTATGCACCAATCACACTACCAAAGCATAGAAGAAATCATGATTTGATTCAATCTGCCCAAGAGATCCCACCTATGTACAAAACTGTTTTTTAACCTCAATTAACAAATCCCTTAGGTTGGCTTGACCTCATTAACAATTGCTTGATTTTGTAAAAATGCCGCAATCGCCATCCCCAGACCTTCACGCATCTTTGCAAAAACAGGTTGCGATACAAACCCTAAATGGGGTGTAATTAATAAATTAGGGACCTGCGTAATCGGATCAGCAAGAGTGAGTGGCTCAACATCAAAGACATCTAAAGCTGCCATCGCAGGACGCTGCATCTTCAAGGCCGCAAGTAAATCTGACGTCACAATCAAAGCGGAACGAGAAGTATTGACCAAAAGGCTGTCTGGCCGCATCATTGCAAGACGCTTGGCATCCATTAAATACCTAGTCCCCTCGCCAGGAACTAAATGCAAGGTAACAATCCGGGAAGTTGCTAATAATTCTTCTAAACTCACCGCCTTAACACCCTTGGCCGCAGCTCTTTCCGGAGTCATATGCGGACTCCAAGTAACAACGTCCATGCCAAAGGCCAAACCTACTTGCGCAACTCGCCCACCAATTGCCCCTAACCCTAAAACACCCAAACGCTCGCCATGCAAAGGTGGCATCACGGAATACGCGTTTCGCCACAAACCGTCCTTGACCAACTGATTTTGCTCAATCAGCCGTTTGTAAGCCCCTAAAATTAAAGTCCATGTGATTTCAACAGTTGTCTCTTTCGAGGGACCAAACTCCGTAAAACTAACCGGAATATTACGCTCTTTTAAAGCGCCATAATCAATCGCTAAATTACGATTACCGGTAAAAATTACATATTTCAAGTTAGGTAATTGATCAATTAAATCCTTCTTCAAGGGCGTCCGATCACGCATTAAAACCAAAATATTGGCTGGCAAAACCGCCTCTAAAAGCGCCTTACCTTCCAACGGCTGATGGTGCACAGTCATTGATGCTGCACTAGCAATCACCGGATGCTCTTTGACTAATACTAAATTCTTCTCAAAATCATCTAACACTACAATATTCATGAAATACCCCTATGATAGTAAATCTTGGTTTCTACTGCTATGTCATTTCTTTGCTGCGCTAAACTAATTTTTTCCATGCTCCAGATACAAGCCTGCAGCTCTTTTAGCTGTAGCATAGCGGCGCCGACACCGAACCGACAAATGAATATTGTCGTGTAAATTAGGATCTCCTGTCTTAGTTTGGCGCATTGTATTTTCTATATGTGGCTGGCATGAATCATATCACTTGCTCACAATAAAACCTGCATCGAATGCGATTTTTGGAAAATATCAAAAAAATAGGATAATTGGATAAATACTTACAAAATCTCCCAAATACGGTAACTCACCCAGAAAGTATCCACATGGAAATATTAGGCTCACAAACCATCCCAGCAACCCAAGAACAGGTTTGGGATGCCCTAAATAATCCCGATGTACTCAAAAAGTGTCTACCTGGTTGTGAATCCGTTGAACAAACGAGTCCAGATCTTTTTAAAGTCAAAATTACGACAGCCATTGGTCCATTGAAAGCCAAATTTAGTGGCACCCTACAAGTAACAGAAGCAAAACCGCCTGAGTCATGCGTCCTCATTTTTGAAGGTCAAGGTGGCGCAGTTGGCTTTGGTAAAGGATCTTCTTCCGTGACCCTTAAAACCGTTCCCCACGGGACAGAGTTAAGTTACTCTGCAAAAGCGCATGTGGGGGGTAAATTAGCTCAAATTGGCTCCCGTCTAATCGACAGCGTTGCAAAAAAAATGTCTGATGATTTTTTTAAGGCATTTAATCAAGAGCTTGGTGGTACAGGCATTCAACCAACGCCAGTAGACCGTCAAAACCAAGAAGAATCTTCTGAGAATACGTTTGCTAAAAACTCAGCAGAATCGTCTGGCTCAACCCCCGGCACAATGGTGCCAGCGTGGTGGTTAATTATTGCCGCGGGTGTCGGTGTCATAGGAACGCTAGCAGTTCATGTATTCTTAAAATAAAAACACCCGACAGATCTAAGTGGCAAAAAGTATCCAAACTAATTAAGATAGCCAAAAATTAATCGCGATTGGCTATGTTTTAGAACCATGTTTCAGTACAGAAAAAATTACTAATCAATTTAGAACTATGGTTTAATAAACAATCTTAAAAAAATAATTAATATCAAGGAGATCACATGACAATTCAAATCCAAGTCAATGGCACGATGCAATCCGTCGATACTGATGCCAATACCCCTTTGCTGTACGCACTGCGAAATGACTGCGATATTAATTCTGCGAAATATGGTTGTGGTGCCGGCCAATGTGGCTCTTGTACTGTAATTATTAACGGTAACCCCGTGCGATCCTGCGTTACTCCAGTCGGGAGCGTAAAAAGTAACATCACAACGCTTGAATCCTATAAAAACGACCGCGTTTTATCGGCGTTAAATAAAGCCTTTATTACCGAACAAGCCGTGCAATGTGGGTTTTGTATTGCCGGTATGATGATGAGCGCTAAAGTATTATTAGATAAAAATAAAAAACCCACTGTTCGCCAAATTAAATCTGCCCTGAACGGCAACCTCTGTCGCTGCGGTACTCATACTCGCATCATCAAAGCTATTCAATTAGCCTCTAAGGAGTTAGCATGAACGCCCCCTTAAAAAACTCACGCCGCCTTTTTCTAAAGCACTCAACTGGCCTTGTAATCGGCTTTAGCTCGGTACCAGCATTGCTCGCACAAAATAATACGACGCCTCCACTGCCAGGCAGCCTTGCCGGCAATCCTCAAATCGATAGTTGGCTATACATTAACCCGAAAGGGATAGTCACAGTCTACTCAGGCAAAGTTGAATTTGGTCAAGGTATCACAACGGCTTTAAAGCAAATTGTTGCCGATGAACTCGATCTAGATATCAATCGAATTGAAATGATCCCAACGACTACTGGACTTTCCCCAGATGAAGGCGTTACTTCCGGAAGTCAATCGGTAGAATTCGGTGGCCTTGCCCTACGTTATGCCTGTGCCCAAGCCAAAGGTACCCTCCTCGAAAAAGCTGCTACGCAACTTGGCGTGCCGCAGTCTGAACTCCGAGTATCGGATGGCAATATTCTTGCGAAAAGCGGCCAATCAACTAGCTACTGGTCTTTAACAGAAGATAAGCTTTTAAACCAACGGGCTAATCTGAAATACAAACCCAAAGATGCTTCTGCTCATCACTATATTGGTATCTCCGTTCCGCGCGTGGATATCCCCGCGAAGGTTTCAGGGGGTGCAGCTTATGTGCAAGATATGCGAATGCACGGGATGCTCCACGCCCGCGTAGTTCGTCCTCCCGCACCAAGAGCACAACTACTGAGTATTGATGAAGTCAAAATCAAAGCTCTCCCCGGAGTAGTCGGGCTTGTTCGAGATGGTAGCTTTTTAGCTGTAGTCGCAAAACGTGAGGAACAGGCCATCAAAGCGCTTGACTTAGCAAAAAGTCTCGCTAAATGGGAGTTGAAAAATGATTTGCCAGCTTCTTATAAGGACTGGTATGCGTCAATGAAGAAAATAAACGGCGTAGTTACTGAGCATGCTATTAAATCAAACCCCAGTAATCCAGCTGTTAAAACGCTGGTCGGAGAATATACTAAACCATTCATCATGCATGGCAGTATCGGCCCATCTTGCGCTCTTGCGATTATGAATCAGGGAGTTATGAAGATTTATACCCATAGCCAAGGGATGTACCCACTCCAAACTGACCTAGTCAAAGCACTTGGTATGCCCCCAGAAAAAATTATCTGTATTCATACTGAGGGATCCGGTATGTATGGCCAAAGTGGCGCCGATGACGTAGCCCTTGACGCCGCCCTTGTTGCCCGCGCGTTTCCAGAAAAACCAATCCGCATGCACTGGACGCGTGAGGAAGAAATGAAGTGGGAACCCTTTGGTAGTGCTATGAGCATGAAAGTTGCCGCGTCCCTAGATCAATCAGGAAAAATTGTCGACTGGCAATTTGAACTGTGGAGTAACACCCACAGTACCCGTCCCGGCGCAAAAACAGGCAATAATTTATTTACGAGTTGGTATCTCAATGATCCTCAAAAGCCCTCACCAATAACCAATATACCCCTTCCTGGTGGCGGCACACACCGCAATGCGATTCCGCTTTACAACTTCCCAAATCAAAAAGTTGTAAACCATTTAATTGAAGAAATGCCGATTCGGGCATCAGCACTGCGTACTCTAGGCGCTTATGCAAATGTATTTGCCATCGAATCCATGATGGACGAGCTCGCTAAAGCAGCCAATACGGATCCCGTTGAATTCAGATTAAAGCATATGGATAATCAACGAGCACGGGACGTGATAACCAAAACAGCTCTGCTAGCCAAATGGAATCCGAAGCAATTATCTGCGAAGAAAAATGGCAAATTATATGGTCGAGGATTTGCCTTTGCTCAGTATAAAAATCTACAAGTATGGAACGCCGCAGTCGCTGATGTCGAAATTGATCCAACCACTGGCAAGGTTCGCGTGACTCATTTTTATAGTGTGGCAGATGCTGGTTTAATTATTAATCCAGATGGCTTTAAAAATCAAATTGAGGGTGGACTGATTCAAGCTGCTAGTTGGACTATCTTTGAAGAAGTTCAGTTTGATAAAACCCAGATCAAAAACAGCTCCTGGGGAGATTATCCAATCTTACGTTTTGAGGATGTTCCTGAAATCGAAGTCGAACTGATTAACCGCCCATCCGAAAAGTCGGTTGGGGTTGGCGAAGGTTCGCAAGGGCCGGGTGGTGCAGCTATCGCTAATGCCGTGGCTGCAGCAACCGGTAAAAGAGTTTATGATTTACCCTTAAGTCCGACTCGGATTAAAAATTCACTTACCAAAACTTAACTTTTCTTGATGGATTAGATATGTCCTTACCTACCTTAGCAGAATTTACTGAAAAAACGAGTGCCCTAGGCTATGACGGCGTATCGATTCGTACCTGGGAGCCTAACTCTGTAAGTCAGACCCATACCCATGAATTTGCTGTGCACGCAGTAGTTGCTCAAGGGGAGATGTGGCTTACCCGCGGGGATGATACCCAACACCTCCAAGTAGGTGATACTTTTACTATGGAACCTGAGACCCCTCATGCAGAAAAATACGGTTCACAGGGTACTATTTACTGGGCGGCAAGACGTTTTCCGAAGATTTAAATTCTTGATCAAACACTTCAAAAATTGGAGTTGCTGGTACCGCCGTTTTTGTAAGCTACTTCAATTAATACTCGTCTATAGTTTTTTCTCAAATGTTAGCTACGGGCAAACACCCCTTCCTTCGAATAGTCCTATAGAATTACTGGTTTTAGGTTCTGGCGGCCCGCGAGCCGAAGGAAGAGCCTCATCAAGTAATATCCTTTTAATCAACGGGAAAGCAGTTGTCCTGGTCGATGCCGGTTCAGGTGCATTTGTTCGTAGCGGCGAATTAAAGTTAAATATTGATCAACTTGAACTGATCTTTTTTACGCATTTTCATATTGATCACTCTGCAGATTTTCCTGCTCTAGCAAAAACTAGGGCGCAAGGCCGAACAGGCACAATTACCTTCAACGTTTTTGGTCCGAAGGAAAATATTGGCCATCCGAGTGCCAACCAATTTATAGCTCAAATGTTTGGGCCAGGTGGTGTTTTTGCCTATCAGCCAAGCTTTGGAACCCCTGAAAAATTTATAGTAACAGACCTGCCATTTGGTTTAGATACGCAATTACTAGTCATTTATGACCAGCAAGGCTTAAAAGTAACCACTATTGGTACAAACCATGGACCAACACCATCAGTGGCTTACCGGTTTGATTACCAAGGCCGTAGCATCGTATTCTCTGGTGACACAAATCCAAGCGCGCAAGACAATTTAATTAAACTCTCAAAAAATGCTGACCTACTTGTTTTTAATTGTGCTATCTTGGACGATGCCGGCTCAACTGCGCAAAGTAGCAATCGTCACACCCCGCCAAAAATGATTGGCAAAATTGCTCATGAGGCTCAGGTCAAACAACTTGTTTTGAGCCACATCATGCCCATCGTTGACCGGGCTAAAGATCAAGTAATCAAATCTATAGGCAGTATTTATTCGGGGAAAGTCCTTTTTGCAGAGGATAAAAAAACGTATCCTCTTGAGCCATAAATCCAAGTCATGACTTTCGCTGCCAAGAAACTTCAGTAAATATCTCAACTAAAAAATCAATCCAAACACGAAGTTTTGGGGGTACGTTTTTGAGCTGTGGAAATACTACCGAAATATCATACCCCTTCGCCCGTGATGACTCTAACACCTTCACTAGTTGACCGGTTGCAATCATCTGACTGGCATAAAACTCAGCTACCTGGATTAATCCTAAGCCACTGGCCGCCGCTGAAACTAAAGCCTCACCACTGTTAAAAGTTAATAAGCCATCAATAGCAAGATGCTGCTCTTGGCCATTCACCAAAAACCTCCATTCCCGAATTAAGCCATTACGTGGTCGTCGATAAGTCAAACAATGATGCTGTAATAAATCATTAGGGATTTTGGGTACTCCACACCTTTTTAAGTAACTAGGCGCTGCAACTACTACATAATCTACACTTGCTAACTGACGCATCGCTAAACGAGAAGAATGTAATTCACCAACTTGGATAGAAGCATCTAAACCATTGTCAATGGTATAAGGTACATAATCACTACAGACGATTTCTAAATGAACCTCTGGGTATTTCTTTAAAAATCGGGGTAACGATGGTACGATCCACATACGGCATAAACCCGATGGCATCCCCACTCGCAATTTACCACGTGGATCTCGACCGATTCGACTAATCGACTGCTCTGCCTCATCCAAGTCTGACATGAGCTTTTTACAACGGTCATAAAACTCCGCTCCCTCGGCAGTGACGCTTAGACGCCTTGTGGTCCGGTCGAGTAACCTGACTGCTAAATTTGTCTCTAATCTGGCTAAAGAAGCGCTTATGGCAGCAGTCGATACCCCTAAATCGCGAGCTGTTCCGCTAATAGTACCAACTTCGACAATTCTTAAGAAAACATTAATTCCGTGTAATCGATCCATCTTGGTATTTTTAATTTTGGAGTTAAGACTGATTGTAGGCGCAAAGAAGCTTCTTTGACAAAGAATTCACTAGAATCGATAGTAGTTTCATACGTCTATCTTTATCAACCTGATTTATTGATTGGAATATTCATGCCTCTTATTCTCCGAGGAGTAATGCAAAGTCCTGTAACACCGCTCAAAGATGATTTCTCACCAGATCTACCAACCTTTGAAAAGTTACTCGATTTTCATGTTCGAACTGGCGCTACCGCCATCTCCTGGCCACACCACAAAGGAGAGTCGTTGAATTTGTCTATTAAAGAACGAAAAGCTTTTGCTGAAGTCGCAGTCAAAACGGTAGCCGGCCGTGTGCCAGTGTCCGTTCATGTCAGCGCACTTTCAGTCGAAGATTCGATCGAGCTAGCAAAGCACGCTGAACAAATCGGTGCCGACGCGATTATTGCTATTACCCCTTATTTTTGGGCACCTTCACAAGAAGCGATCTACCAACATTATGTCCGTCTAGGTAAGGTCACAAGTCTACCGATGATTGCCTATAACTCACCAAGCTACTTGGAGGGTGTTGAATTCACCGGCGAACTAGTCACTCGCCTAATGCATGATGTGCCAAGCCTTATTGCCATGAAAGAAGCGAGCTTTAATAGTGCTAAATTTTTAGAAATTTCTCGAGCGGCATTACAAGTCCGTCCTAATTTTTCTATCGTAGCAGGTGTCGAATTTCTAGCGCCCTCAGTACCACTTGGCTGCGTTGGTTCCTACTCCTCAGCCGGGGCTATCTGCCCCAATTTATGCACCCAACTCTATGATGCTTGTATCGCCGGCGATAGTGTCAAAGCTCGGGAGTTACAGTTTAAGCTAGCGCAGTTATGGGATTTGTTCCGTGACCAATATCCATCCTCTCTCAAAGGAGGCATGGTTGTCATGGGCCGTCCTGTTGGGCCTACAAGACCACCTCTACCAACAGCCACGAAAGAGCGACAAGCTTTTATTGCTAAGCAACTTGAGGAGCTCGGCATATTAGATACCGAGCCACACGGTTGGTAACTATCTCAAAATAAGGATCCATCATATGTCAGTATTTACGCCTGGATTAGTCCATACCCCCGTTACGCCTTTTACAACCGATCTCAAAATTGACTATAGCCGCTATGAGCAATTGCTTGAATTTCACCTTGCTCAGGGCGCGCAGTCGCTAGCAATTACGATGCATGCTGGAGAATCCGTGAGTCTAACCGATCAGGAACAGCGCGCGCAATTTGCTTTTGCCACGAAACAAGTTAATGGCAGAGTGCCTCTTCTAGCACATGTTAGCGACTCTGGAACTAGGATTGCACTGGAACGCGCTCAATATGCTGAGTCAATTGGCATGCAAGCTGTAATCTGCACTACGCCCTATTACTGGACACCGCCTGCGCCAATGATCTTAGAGCATTTTTTACAAGTAAGTCAGGCTGTCAAATTACCTTTCTTTGTTTTTTACTCGCCCGATGAAATGGGTGGGATTACCTTATCTACCGACCTCATCCTGAAACTCGTTGATCAAAGACCTAATTTTGCGGGCATGATTGATGCGAGCTTAGACTGGCAGTTTATGATTAATATTATTTCGAATGTGTGGCGGAAAAAGCCTGAATTTCAACTACTTGCCGGGAATGAATATATGGTTAGTGCGGGCGCCATTGGTGCCACCAGTATGTTGAGCGGTCTTGGCGCAATCGCGCCTAAACTGATCAAAGAACTCTATACGATTTGTCGAACAGAAAAATATGTACAGGCTCGCCAAGCGCAAGAAAATGTCGCAGCTCTCCTTTTTTTAATTACCCAATATGGCTTTGGTGGACTTAAAAGTGCTATGTACGCGATGGGGCGAGATTGTGGCATTCCAAGGCCTCCGCATGACGCCTTAAGTCCATCCCAGCATCAAACTCTGAGCCAATCTCTGCATGCCCTACCCTTTATGTCAAAAGAACCCCAGGGTTGGTAATTCCTTGTCTACAATGAGCAGATGTTAACTAATCAGTCACTAACTCAACGAGTTGCCCTCATTACCGGCGCCGCGCAAGGCATCGGCGCTGCATGTGCTCAGGCTTTTGCTAATTCTGGATATCAACTAGCACTGACTTCGAGAAAATTAAGCCAACTCCAACCGATTGCAGACCAAATAGAAAAGGCTGGAGGTTCAGTACTAACCCTCGAATTGAATATCAATGATCATCTAAATATCAATGAAATAACCCAACAGGTTTTTAAGAATTTTGGTCGTCTAGATGTTCTCATCAACAATGCTGGTATTCCTCTTCGGCAAGATGCTCTTGCAGTTACGCCCGCAGAATGGGACACAATTATGGATACCAATCTCAAAGGAACCTTCTTTTTAAGTCAAGAGGTTGCCAATACTTGGGTCAGCCATAATACCCCAGGCTGTATTATCAATATGGCTTCTTTACATGGAATTGTGGCAATGTCCGGCAGGTCTAGTTATGGAATTGCCAAAGCAGGCATCCTACAAATGACTAAAATGCTTGCCCTAGAATGGGCTCAGCACAACATTCGCGTCAATGCCATCGCACCAGGACGGGTAGAGACTCCGGCACGGGCAACAACCTTTGCTCCAGATCCAAAATACCGCGAAACAATGCTTAACAAAATTCCTTTAAAGCGCTTTTGTACACCGGAGCAGGCTGCAGCAGCGGCCTGCTATCTAGCTAGCGATTTAGCGTCAATTATGACTGGGCAAGTACTTATCCTTGATGGCGGTATAACTACGTACTAACTAGCTATACGAACGGTGATTATTAATAATGTCTCTATAAATGTCTTGTTAAATGTTTCTAGTAATGTCTAATTTATATCCCCTTATTTAAAAACTATTCAATTGCCTATTGAGTAAAGAGTAAATAGTTGTGATTTTTGTTATGATACGATTAGTAAAAATCTTAAAGGGAGATAATAGTGGCCAATTTAAATATTAATGGGAAAAAAATTTCAGTAGATGTCGATCCAAATACGCCACTACTCTGGGCAATACGAGATCATATCGGCCTAACAGGCACTAAATATGGCTGCGGTGTTGGCCAGTGTGGCGCTTGTACCGTCTTATTTAATGGCGAACCACTCCGGAGTTGTGCCATTCCAGTTAGCGCAGCAGAAGGTAAAAAAATTGAAACCATTGAAAGCCTAGAAAAAAATGGCCAACTTTCGCAACTCCAGCAAGCCTGGGTAAAACATCAAGTTCCACAGTGCGGCTATTGTCAATCTGGCATGCTCATGGCTACTACGGCCTTGTTAAGAAAAAAACCTAAGCCTACAAATGCAGACATTGATGCTGCTATTACTAATATCTGTCGTTGTGGCACGTTCCAAGAAGTTCGTGCTGCGATTCATTCTGTTGCTAAGTCGTAAGGAGCCATCAATGAACGCCATAACTAATATCGCTCGTCGTCGTTTTATTATTTCTTCAGCAACCATCGGTTCAGGTCTTGCGATTGGGTTCGACTTGTCCCTAGCACCCGCTTTTGCAAATACCCCTAGTGATGCACCAGAGATCGGTGCTTGGGTAGTGATCCAACCTGATGAAAAAGTCATTGTTCGCGTTGTGCGCTCTGAAATGGGACAAGGAACCATCACAGGACTTGCACAAATGGTCGCAGAAGAACTTCAGTGCGACTGGAAAAATGTCAGCTACTCATACCCAACCCCGGCAGAAAGTATTAAACGAAAAGCTGTTTGGGGTTCATTCTCCACTGGAGGCAGTAGAGGAATTCGTACCTCAGAACAATATGTCCGTAAAGGTGGTGCAGCTGCTCGTATGATGCTCGTCCAAGCAGCAGCTGAACAGTGGGGTGTCTCACCTTCTGAATGCGATGCCCAAAAAGGCGTAATAACCCATAAACCAACTGGCCGGAAAACGACCTTCGGCAAAGTAGCCATCGCTGCATCGAAATTACCAGTCCCAACTCAAATTAGCCTAAAAGATCCCAAAGACTGGAACATTATTGGTAAACCATTAGATCGTATTGATAATCTTTCTAGTAAAACAAACGGTAAGCAAGTCTATGCAATTGACCTAAAATTACCAGGTATGCTGACTGCAACAATTAAGGAGTCACCTGTTTTTGGTGGAAAAGTAAAAAGCTTTGATGCTGCTAAGATTAGTAACCTTCAAGGGGTTAGAAAAGTACTGCAAGTTGGTGATACTGCCGTTGCTGTTATTGCAGATACCTTTTGGCAAGCTAAAGTAGCACTTGATCAATTACCTATCGAATGGGACGAGGGTCCTAATGCCTCAATCCAACAAGCAGATATCCTTAAAAAACTAGAAGAAGGCTTAACAGCTTCTCAGGCATTTGTTGGTAACTCGAATGGTGACTATAGTAAAGTCCTTGCCGAAAGTGCCCAAAAAGTCGAAGGAACATACTTTTATCCTTTTTTAAATCATGCGCCGCTAGAGCCAATGAATGCCACAGCCAAATGGACTCCAGAGCAATGTACCGCTTGGGTTCCTACCCAAGATGGCGAAGCCTCTATGGCTGCTGTCGTAGCAGCGTCTGGTCTAAGCGCAGACAAATGTGACGTGATCAAGATTAATCTGGGTGGAGGCTTTGGTCGTCGTGGTGCTTTTCAAGATTACACAACGCAAGCAGTTCGAATTGCCAAAGAAATGCCCGGCACGCCAGTAAAACTGATCTGGACTCGGGAAGAAGATATGACTCAGGGCCGCTACCATCCGATTATGATGTGTAAATTAACTGGTACTTTTGATGCCCAGAAAAACTTTACAGGTCTGCACATGCGTCTCGCAGGCCAATCCATTCTTGCATCTGTTCGCCCAGCTATAGTCGAACAAAATAAGGGGATGGATCCAGTCGTTTTCCAAGGATTAGCAAAAAAAGATTTACCGATTATCGGTGAAGAAGCAACTCTAGACTATACCTTTCCAAATCTAGTCATTGACCATGCAATGCGCAATACGCATGTCCCCCCAGGATTTTGGCGGGGCGTGAATATTAATCAAAATGCTGTCTTTTTAGAATGCTTCATGGATGAACTTGCCCAAACAGCTGGTAAAGACCCTGTAGACTTTAGAAGACAATTTATGGCAGATCAACCTAGAAGCCTTGCAGTACTAAATGCTGTGGTTGATGGTATTGGCTGGTCAAAGGCGCCTAAAAAAGGTGTCTTCCGAGGTGTCGCCCAAATGAAATCATTTGGTAGTTATGTAGCAGCGGCTTGCGAAATATCTGTCAAAGATGGTAATAAAATCAAAATCCACCGGATTGTTGCTGCAACTGATCCAGGATATGTAGTTAATCCAGCCCAAATCAAACGACAAGTTTCTGGCTCATTCGTATATGGACTATCAGCTTTATTTGAAGAAGAAATTACGATTAAAAATGGTGCGGTTATACAGAAAAACTTTGATACGTTTGGCTCAATCCGGCTTGCTCAAATGCCTCCTGTGGAAACGATCATTATTCAGGGTGGTGGCACAGTTTGGGGTGGAGTTGGTGAGCCTACAATTTGTGTTGCTGCTCCGGCTGTATTAAATGCATTTTTTCAAGCAACTGGCAAACGTATTCGAACCCTGCCATTAAAAAATAGTGGTATTACCCTCGTCTAATGAATGGTCAAGTGTTTTAAATTGGCGTCAGATGTATGAAATTTTTAGGAGGGTATAAATTACTACAAGGATTTTTAATCCTTGTAGTAATTTTAGGCGCACTGCCCACCTTCTCATATGAACTGACGGGAGACCCCCAAGCCGGACGGACGATCGTTGCCAGTAGGCAAAAAGGTTTATGCTTATTATGTCATAGTGGGCCATTTCCTGAAGAACCATTTCAAGGCAACATAGCTCCCAATTTGTCCGATTTGGTCGCCAATTTAAATGCCCCAGAGTTACGAGCGAGAATCATGAATCCGGCGATTACAAATCCACAAACAATCATGCCATCTTATTACCAACCCGAACATTTAACTCGCGTTAGTAAGCCATATCAAGGACAATCAATTCTTAGTTTAAAAGAAATTGACGATGTAGTAGCCTATTTAATTACTTTAAAAAAAGAATGAAACAACCGATTCAATATAAACGACGCGCACTTCTGCAAGCATTACCAGTCTTGCTCATCTTGCCGTGCGCATCAACTTTTGCAAGCAAAAATGATGCTGTAGATGCCATGCAAAAAATTATTGGCGCAATGCCAGTAAAAGATGGCGGTATTTACTTTGAACTCTCGCCACTCATTGAAAATGGGAACTCTGTCCCCATTAAAATTGAAGTTGATAGTCCAATGATCCCTCACAATTATGTTAAAGCGATACATGTGATCTCGGAAGATAATCCACTTCCAAATATTTTTTCGGCCTATCTAACCCCCCAATCTGGAAAGGCTAAAATTGCTACAAGAGTTCGTTTAGCGAACACGCAACGGGTTTGGGTCTTAGCAGAAATGAGTCAAGGCTATTATGCGAGAACTTTTGCCGATACAAACGTTACTCTAGCAGCCTGTTTTGAGGGATGAGATGAGTAAAACTTCTCGAACCCTTATTACTATGCCAAAAACAGCGCGTAAAGGAGCACTCATCGAAATTAGTGTTATTGCTCAGCATGATATGGAAACAGGTTTTCGTAGAACCGAAACTGGTGAATTAATACCTCGCGATATTATTCGTACTTTTACCTGTACATATAACAATATTGAAATATTTCGAGCAGACCTTCACCCAGGCCAAGCGGCTAATCCTCAAATGACATTCACTGTAATCGCCTCCGAAAGTGGCGAGTTTCAATTTAAATGGGTGGGTGATAATAACTACATCAGTACCAATCAAAGTTTCTTAATCGTGAACTGATTGTTCACGATTCAATTTCTCGGCAGATGCAACTAACTAAATACCCATCCCGAAGTTTGGGTTTTGTAATGAGTTTGATTGCTTTTCTTAGTATCAATTTTTGCAATCAATCCCTCGCTCAGCGCCAGTCTGGCTATGAACTCATGTCGCCTGAAAATCAACGTATGCAAAATGATTTGAATTCAAATCCAGCTAATTTTTGGATCTTAGATGGGCAAGATATCTGGAATTCTAAAAACAACCCAAAAGAGCAATCATGTGCATCTTGTCATCAAGATCCTAAAAGTACGATGCGTGGTGTTGCAACGAAGTTTCCTCTTGAACGGGCTAGCAAGTTAATCAATCTCGAACAACAAATTAATTATTGTCAAAGTGAACGCTTATCATCTAAACCCTTCACCTTCGAGAGTAAAGCACTCTTAGCGATAACGACCTTTGTGGCAACCCAATCTCGCGGTCTGCCAATTACAACTCATCAAAATAGCAACTTTCTGAAAAACGCTTTTCAAAATGGAGAAATGTTATTTAATCAACGTATGGGCCAGTTAAACTTGTCGTGTGCACAATGTCACGAGCAACGTGCTGGACTAATTTTAGGGGGCACAAAAATCCCTCAAGCACATCCAAGCGCGTACCCGATTTATCGGCTTGAATGGCAAAATGTTGGATCATTACAAAGACGTCTGCGTAATTGTATGACAGGGGTTCGGGCTGAGCCCTTTGATTATGGATCCATTGAGCTTGTTCAGCTCGAATTGTTCTTAATGAGCCGTGCTAATGGGATGCTTTGGGAAACCCCAGGTGTTCGCCCCTAGTCACAGACCTACTGAAAAATTTGTGAGCCCTATCTATTGAGTTAACTTTATGCATTTTTTAAAAAATTTCTTCTAGCACTATTCTCCAGCAGGTTTGATATTGGCAGTTTTAGCTACCTTAATCCACCTTGGAACCTCAATCGCTAATCGTTGACGGAATTCTTCAGGGCTCGAATGTGCTGGGGTAAATCCTTCTGCAAGAATTTTTTCACGCATCTCGGGTGTTTCAATTACTTTTGCAACTGCAACATTTAAACGCCGCACAATACTCGCATCCATTCCTCCTGGCCCCCAAAATCCATACCAATGTTCGGCAGAACCAAAATTCGGAATAAATTCACTAACGGTAGGTACACCTGGCAAACTGTCCACGCGTTTATCTGTTGTTACAGCTAAGGCACGTAATTTTCCACTTTTAATATGCGGTGTTACAACGACTGAAGTGTAATACCCTAGATTGAGATTACCTCCTAACAAATCAGTTAACCCAGGTCCTGCTCCTTTGTAGGGAATATGTACCATCTTCGTGCCAGTAATTTGATCGACCATCTCTCCAACTAAATGGGCATTACTCCCAATCCCTGTCGATCCGTAAGACACTGTGTCAGGTGTATTTTTTGCTAATGCAATCAACTCCGGAAAAGTATTCGCTTTTAAAGATGGACCTGCGACTACAATCAAAGGTCCCTTTGCTAATAGTGCTATGGGAGTAATTCCATGAATAGGGTCATAAGGTAATTTATGGAGTGCGGGATTGGCAGAATAACTACCAGAAACAATACACAATGTGTACCCATCTGGAGCAGCCCTAGCAACTTGCTCTGAGCCTAAAGTCCCCCCCGCACCAGGACGGTTTTCTACGATAAAAGGTTGACCAAATATCTCTGCTAATTTCTGCCCCAATACTCTCGATAAATTATCTGTTCCCCCGCCAGGGCTAAAAGGAATAATAATTTTTACAGGACGACTGGGCCAGGCAGAGGGGTTTTCAGCAGCCAATGCGGTTGTGCCAAAAAGTGTCGTCATACAAGCGATCATACCAATCCAACAGGTAATGAAATATTTCATTTAAACTCCTTATTTACAAATCAGTAGTTACGCGTTAATAACCTCAACCCGCTCCCGTTTAGGAACAATTGCCTGCATTAATTGACCAATATCTGTAACATACTGTAATTTACTAATCACTTGAAAAATTGTATTTGCTTGATCCACTCCTAAGATTTGCTGTGCGCAATCGATAAATTTATTTTTTTTGTCAACAGCTGATAATGGCCACTGAATTGAGCCAGGAACATCTTCTATTCGTAACTGAAATATTCCACGCGTTGTTTTTACCGTTAAATCTGTATAACCCGAAATGCCGGAATAGATTTTTGTGTCTGGTATTTTTTCCCGTTTGACCTTTTTCATTAAGTCTCTGATAGCCGGTCGATTTACCATAGCATCCGTAAAAGTCGCAAGTCCTAATTGTCCATCCAATAATAGAGCAGACAAGACATATTCAATACTAAATTTACCTTCCAAAGCATTCTTCGGATTAGTACTAACCAACGCAGTATCTGTCCCTGGTAAGAATCCCACCCGAATTTCTTCTAGGTCCTTACAAGTAAATCCGTGTTGATCAATTAAACGACTCAGTCCACCGATCGCTCGATGATTCGAATAACAGCATGGCCAACCTTTAAAGTAAATCCCAGGACTTTCTATCTCCCAAGGGCTTGCCCACTGACAGAGCAATTCTTCCAAATTACCAGCATCACTTCCACTGTAAGTTTCGATAACATTATTTTGGCCATCAAAAATCTTCTCATCAGCACTCAAACCATGCTGAACTAACCAAGTCGCTTGAATAGCATTTCGAGCGGCGTGACCAGCATGAAAGGCTTTGGTCATCGTCCCAAAATTACGAACTAAACCACTCATTTGCGAAGCGCCAAGACCCCAAGCCCTTTGTAATTCAGAACCACTTAACCCCATCAAGCGAGCTGCAACAGCAATTGACGCAAAAAGTCCAATCGTCGCCGTTGAATGCCAACCAATTAAAAAGTGGTCTTCACCAAAAGCACGCCCAAGCTTCCCAGCAACTTCTAAACCAATTACATAAGCAACAAGCACATCCCGACCAGATGAACGGCAACTCTGGCCGACCGCTAAAGCAGTAGGTACAAGTGTTACACTCGGATGCCCTCGAAGATTTGGATGACTATCATCAAAGTCTAAAGCATGTGCACTAATAGCGTTGATAAACGCAGCGTCAGCAATCGTCGTCTCGCCCTTGTACCCAAATAAACTAGCCTGACCAGTAGCAGCCTGACTACTCACCCAAGCCCGAGCAATCTTCGTCACAGGCTCATCGACTCCAGCAATTCCGACCCCAAGACAATCCATCACAGCGTCTTGTGCCAAAAATAACAACTCTGGTGACAGATCCGTATCCTGAGTTTGTATGACTCGATTTGCCAAATCAGTTGTAAACATCAGTACCCTTTGATGAAATATCAAGAACCATTAACATCTTTTTTAAAAAAACATCTAATTACCTTAAAGCCGCTTCCCCAGCTCCGTTACCGGCAATCTGACCAAATACAACTCCTGAAACCAAACCTGTTCCAGCTGGGTAATTAAAGTAGAAAATACCACCAACCATCTCGCCAGCAGTAAATAAACCTGGAATTGGATGATGATGAACATCAACAACCTGGCCAGTCTGGGGTACGATCTTTAAGCCACCAAAGGTAAATGTAATGCCACAAGTCGTGTGATAAGATTCAAATGGACCAGTATCTAGGGGATGTGCCCAGTTAGATTTAGGCGGCTCAATACCAACCGTACCTCGACCATCCTTAATAGCATGATTAAAAGGTATTTCTGTTTTAACAGCAGCATTAAATTCTTGGATAGTTTTTAAGAATTGGGCCTTATTAACGCCAACCATCTTATCGGCTAAATCCTCGAGAGTGTCTGCCACAACCCTAGTAACCATTCGATCACCATACTCTGGTCGAAGTAATGGCCTCACTTTGGCATCAAACACCTGCCAAGCTTCTTGCCCAGGCTGCTTGAGTACTTCTGCGCCATATTTAGCATAGGTAAAGTTATAAAAATCAACTCCTTCGTCGACAAAACGCTTCCCATCTGAATTAATCATGAGGGACAAGGGATAACTATGACGATATGAACTATGCGGTAAAGTTAGATCACCAAACTCTGGCGCATATCGCTCCCATGAAACGGCATGCCTACCAGACCAATTACCATATGGACAAGCACCAATATCCATCGCCATGCGTAAGCCATCTCCCATGTTAAAGCGCGTCCCACGTACTTTCGCTAATTCCCAACCTGGACCTAAATATTTTGTTCGCCAAGCAGCATTCGCTTCAAAACCGCCGCATGCTAATACAACGGCTTTGGCCTGAAAATCCGTTGGTACGCCCTGAATCTTTGCAGTCAAACCATGTACTTTGACACCGTCATATATCAATGAAACAGCCCGCGCCTCATAAATAATTTCAATTCCTTTTTTAATTGCAGTATCAGTCAAATATTGAACTAAACCAGGCCCGCCTCCAGAAACCTCCATCGGCATCCGACCAAAAAATTTACGTTTACCATGAATAATGGCTGATTGTGCCCGATATGTCGGTACAAAACGAACACCCTGAGAGCGCAACCAAACCATTGCTTCAAAGCTATTATTTACTAGAGTCTCACATAAATCTGGATCAGTTCGCTCATTGGTGACACGCAGTAAGTCATCAAAAAAGATATCCCGAGAGTTGTTGTCCCAGTCAGTCTGCTCCACCTCGTCGTCTGGTATATCAGCTAATCGCTGTAGATCTTTTCCGGATGTGTAAGCAAAGCGCATCACCCCACCAGCAAAGCGACTATTACCGCCTGAAGCATCTATGGGTGCAGCCTCCAGCATCACAACACTTGCGCCTTTATCCCTAGCTGCAAGTGCAGCACATAAAGCAGCATTTCCCTTACCAACTACAACCACGTCATATTGCTTCATTACATGTCTCCGTATAGCTACTAATTTATTTTTTTAATTCTATCTAAATAACTACTAGAAAATAAACTGAATAAAAGAATCACTTTTAACTGTAAGATTTAATATCTATAGCGACGCGCTCAAGGATGGTTTTTTCTAAATTTTAAATATCTCTTCCGTTAGAACTTCACTTGATATTTTTATAGTTCTTTGT
>Ga0209829_10000052_pt1 | contig 94138 bp, 85 predicted proteins | sample C_140205_EF_Meta_FD_187311 | JGI IMG/M metagenome (GOLD analysis project Ga0209829, IMG submission 187311) | Freshwater microbial communities from Lake Croche, Canada to study carbon cycling - C_140205_EF_MetaG (SPAdes) (version 2) | ecosystem: Environmental > Aquatic > Freshwater > Lake...
CGTATTGAAGCCTCGCTCGTTTACATTTACGGCATCGGCCCGAAGACCTCCAAGCGCGTCCTCGAGCAGGCCAACATCAATCCCGACATCCGCGCCAAGGAACTTTCTCCCGAGCAGATCGGAGCGATCATCTCCGCCATCTCCGGCCAGAAGGTTGTCATTGAAGGTGACCTTCGCCGTGAGATTCAGGGTAACCTGAAGCGTCTCCAGGCCATCAACTGCTACCGTGGTCTCCGCCACCGCCGTGGGCTTCCTGTCCGTGGTCAGCGCACGCAGACCAACGCACGAACCCGCAAGGGGCCCCGTAAGACCGTCGGCGTCACCCGCGCGAAGGACTAATCCCTCAATTATTCAGTAAAGTAACAAGCTCATGTCCGAAGAAACGCCCGCCATACCAGAGTCCAAAGAGACCGCAGAGGTTCCTGCAGTCGCTCCAGCTACCACAGAGGCAGCAGCGCCAGTAGCAGCCCCTGCTTCCGAAGCAGCAGCTCCCGCAGCTGAGAAAAAAGCCAAGGTCAAGAAGAGCAAGGATAAGAAGGCAGAGGAGGCCGCTCCTGCAGCTCCTGTTAGCTTCAACCTCGATGATCCAATCGAGCCGCCCAAGATCGTCAAGGCCAAGGGAAGCAAGAACATCCTTCAGGGAATCGCCCACGTTCAGGCCACTTTCAACAACACCCTCGTCACCGTCACCGATCTCAGGGGTGCAGTGATCGGCTGGTCCAGTGCTGGCAAGATGGGCTTCAAGGGCTCACGTAAGAGCACCGCCTATGCAGCCCAGATGGTTGCTCAGGATGCCTGCCGTCAGGCCATGGGCCACGGCCTCAAGGAGGTCGAAGTCCGCGTGAAGGGTCCTGGATCGGGTCGTGAGTCTGCCGTCCGCGCCATGCAGGCCATCGGACTGGAGATCACCGTCATCCAAGACGTCACCCCTGTTCCTCACAACGGCTGCCGTCCTCCGAAACAGCGCCGCGTCTGATCTCACCACTTATTCCCAAGCATTTTTAAAATATCATGGCCCGTTACACTGGACCCAAAACAAAAGTCAGCCGCCGTTATGGCGTGCTCCTCGCAGGATCTGCCCGTGCTTTTGAGCACAAGCCATACCCTCCCGGCATGCACGGCCCGAAGGGATCACGCCGCAAGATCTCCGAGTACGGCACCGCACTCGCCGAGAAGCAGAAGCTTCGCTTCCAGTACGGAGTTCTCGAGCGTCAGTTCCGTCGCTACTTCGAGACCGCCCTCAAGACCCGTGGCGTCACTGGTCTGATCCTGCTTCAGCTCCTCGAGACCCGCCTCGACAACGTTGTCTACCGCATGGGCTTTGCAAAGACCCGCTCGGCAGCGCGTCAGATGGTCTCCCACGGACACATTAATCTGAACGGCCGCAAGACTGACATCTCTTCCGCCACCATGAAAGTGGGTGATGTCATCTCCGTGCGCACCAAGGATGGTTCCAAGCGTCTTGCCCAGCGCGGGCTTGACCAGACCCAGATCATACAGGCTCCGGATTGGCTCCTTGTCGACAAGGAAGCCCTCAGCGGCAAGGTTGTCCGCGTGCCGACCCGTGAGGAGATCAATCCCGTTGTCAACGAGCAGCTCGTTGTGGAGTTGTACTCCCGCTAATCGCGGATTTCAGATCACTTTAAGAAGACCGCCCGGAGCAATCCGAGGCGGTTTTTTTATGCCCCACTTCGAACACTACCAAGTTTTCCAAGACTCATGTTTTCTCATCACTTGATGGAAGCAGTTATCGGGGTGATCATCCTGAAATGAGAAACTATTGCGGCATTCTACTAGGCTTACAAATGGCCGTGCTGGGTTGCTTCAACTTGGTGGCAGCAACTCAGAATCAGGAAGCGCCAAAAGAGCAGGGAATGCTGGAACGCATCACACATCCCGACCGCAACTCCAAGAGCGCCTACGACGGCAAGGTGTACAGCACGGACGGAAGCTTTTCCGAACGGAAGGTCAGCACGCGTGAGTATGCGGGAAGCAAGGCCTTCATCTCAAAAGAGTTCACCACAAAGTCGTATGAGGGGGAGAAGAAGAGCTGGTTAGGAAACCTCCTCTTTCCGTCAAAAAAGCTCCCGGAGAATCTGCAGGGAGTTAATCGGGATTCCACGAAGGAATTCGCCTCAAAGGAACTTCCGAACAAGAATTTCTCAGATCTGGATAAGAAGAGTCCCTACGGTTCCAAGGAAGCCTTTGAAACCAAGGAGATGTCCCTAAAAGGGAAGACTCAGGGGGCCATCGATAACGATCCCCATCTTCAGGAGGCGGTAAAGAAAGGGCTTTCAGTCGAGGATGTCAGGAAATTACTCAACAAAGCCCCCTGATTGTGATTCTCTGTCGCCTTCCATGACATCTCCTGCCGATCAACTTGCCCCCCTTCTTGCTGGCTGTGCCCAGGTCCTTAGTGAAAAGGAGCTACAGGCCAAGCTCGCGCTCGGGCGACCACTCCGTGTGAAGCTGGGGGTTGATCCAACCTCTACCGACATTCACCTCGGTCACACGGTGGGACTCACCAAGTTGCGTCAGTTCCAGGAACTCGGGCATGAGGCGATCCTCATCATCGGCGATTTTACCGCGATGATCGGTGACCCGAGCGGTCGCTCAGCCACCCGCCCACATCTCTCGCACGAGCAGGTGCTGGAGCATGCGAAAACCTACCAGGAGCAGGCCTTCAAGATCCTCGATCCAGAGAAGACAAGCGTTCGCTTCAACGGCGAATGGTTTCAGGCAATGAGCTTCGAGGATGTCATGCGGCTCAATAGCCGTGTCACCCTCCAGCAGATGCTTCAGCGTGAGGATTTCCGCGAGAGGATCGACAAGGGACTTCCGGTGCGCGCCCATGAGATTCAGTACCCGATCATGCAGGGATGGGATTCGGTCGTTATCCAAGCCGACGTGGAACTCGGCGGCACCGATCAGCTTTTCAATATCCTCGTCGGCCGTGATCTCCAGCATGAGGAGGGACAGCACCAGCAGGTCGCCATGATGCTCCCAATCCTTACCGGTCTCGATGGCACGCAGAAGATGAGTAAGAGCCTCGGTAACGCCGTGGGGGTTTCGGAACCATCGTCTGAGATGTTCGGCAAGCTGATGAGCATCTCTGACGAGCAGATGGCGGAGTACTACAGGCTGCTTCTCCACGAAGCGATTCCGGAGGGCGTGCATCCCATGGAGGCCAAGAAGTCGTTGGCGGAGCGCTTGACCGCCCGCTATCACACTGCACCCGAGGCAGCCCATGCACGAGGGGAATTCGAGTTGCGATTCTCCAAGAAAGACCTCGAGTCAGCCGATCTCCCTGCCTACACCCCGGCAGGCGATCTCCCACGCGATATTATTTCCATCGGTGCTGATGCCTTCGAACGAGTCCTTGGCATCAAGAAGTCCAAGGGTGATGTCAGGCGTCTTGTGGAAGGTGGGAGTGTCTCCTGGCGTGGCGAGAAAATCACCGATCCCAAGGCCACCCTTCCCTCCGGGGAGCCGGGTGTCCTGAAGCTCGACCGAAAGAACGCAGTTCGGATTGGTTAAGCACATGACCAATTGTTCTGTTACTTTTGATCAACGCGCCTGCTTCATTGCTGGCCCAGACAAATCAGGCACCACGCTCATGTGCGCACTCTTGGACGGGCACCCCTCGTTGGCCACCTTTCCGGAGGAGACCAACTACATGCGTACCGTGCTTCCCCGTATGGGGGATCAACCAATCAAGGTGCGCTTTGATTATCTGACCAAGGAGGGCCCCTCCCGACTTCTCTTTTCACCTGCTCCTCACACAGACAACCGGTACGCTGATTTCCCTCGCGGAGAATATCTGGCTGCCTTTACCGAAGCTGTGGAGAGTCGCGATAATCACGGGAGGGATCTGATGGTCCTAATGATTGAGACCCTCCTCAAGGTGCGGAATATTTCACCGGAAAGCATCATCCGGTGGGTCGAAAAAACACCTGACAACGCCTACTGCATCCATCGGATTCAGGAGCATTTCCCAGATGCCAAAATTATTGTCATGATGAGGGATCCCAGAGGAAAGTTTGCGGCCCACCTGGATCTGATGCGCAAAAGCGGACAAAACTTTGCGGCCTTCAACAATATCCGGAACTGGCTTCAAACAGCCGCCCTTCTTAAGGGGGCTGATCCATTGCCCAAAAACATGCATGTGGTGCGCTTCGAGGAACTCCTGACAAATCCCGAATCGGTTCTTCGGGATGTCTGCGCGTTCCTTGAGATCCCATATGATCCTGTTGTTCTCAGCCCGACAAAGGCTGGAGAGAGTTGGGGAGGGAATTCCGCCTCGCTCAATACGTTCAGGGCGATTAACCCAGAGCCTGTCGACCGCTGGAAAAAGATGATGTCGCCTTCGGAGATCGCCTGGGTCGAGTTGCATTGCACAAGGGAGATGAGGCGACTCGGATACATTCCAATGAGCTCAGGTGGCTTCTATTGGGGTTGGTTCGCCAGATTCCCTGAGGAGCGACTTGCTGCATACATCAAAGCCAGATGGTATTCCCTTAGGGAACTTTTGACTCACCGGTTTTCCCGTTCCGCGGAGAACTATCCCTGACATTCAGGGCCGAACACGCAGGGGTGAAGTGTTGCATGTAACGATTTGTCCATTAAAGGAGTTGAGGCTTGCCGGTTGCTTGATCGGGGTGACAAAGATGAGGGGCTACAATGAGTAAGAATCTATTCGGAAAAATCACGCCCGCCGGTCTCTCGAAGGCTAAGCAGGCTGCTGCTGCATCTGTCACGGATCATGAGAAGCGCTTGCTGGATGTCTGCTGTAAGTCTCATCAAGAGGCTTTGACTCTTCTCAACAGCAGGGAGGCGGGTTTATCCGAGTCCGAGGTCGAGATTCTTCGTGATGAGTGGGGTCATAACGACCTAGGTCAGAAAAAAAAGCACAGCTTCATCACCGAGATCCTTCTGCGGTGCAAGAATCCGCTCGTGATCCAGTTGCTCGTGATCGCAGCAATCTCTCTGGCTACTGGAAATGCCGCCTCAGCAACCATCGTCGGGGCCATGGTGCTTATTTCGGTGGGACTTTCCTACTATCAGGAGAGCAAGTCGGGCAAAGCGGTCGAGAAACTCAATGCCATGGTGCAGACCAACTGCCATGTGATCCGAGGGGGGCAGGAGGTCGAGGTGGCGATGTCGGAAATCGTTCCCGGAGACATTGTGGCACTCCAGGCCGGATCGATCATTCCAGCTGACCTCAGGCTTCTTACGGCCAAGGACTTTTTTGTGAGCCAGTCGTCACTGACGGGCGAGTCGATGCCGGTTGAGAAGCACGCCGACACCCCGACCGAGCCATCCAAGGCGGTCATTGAAATGCCAAATGCCGTCTTCCAAGGGAGCAATGTGGTGAGCGGCAGCGCGAGGACTCTGGTCGTGAACACGGGAATTCGCACCCATTTCGGTTCCATCTCAGAGAAGCTCGGCAGTGCTCCCGTGCTGACTAGCTTTGATCGCGGTATTGCCGGGTTCACTTGGCTGATGATGCGCTTCATGTTCGTGATGGTGAGCGTCGTGTTCCTGATCGTGGGAATCACCAAGCATGACTGGACTGGCGCCCTCATGTTCGGTCTCGCTGTTTCGCTCGGTATGACCCCCGAGATGCTTCCGATGATGGTTGCCGTGAACCTGGCAAAGGGGGCCCTCTCGATGTCTCGCAAGAAGGTGATCGTGAAGAAACTCAATGCCATTCAGAACTTCGGTGCCATCGACATCCTCTGCACCGACAAGACGGGAACGCTCACGCAGGATCGCGTCATTCTCGAGAAGTACGTGGATGTGACGGGACGGCAGAGTGAGGATGTCCTCCGGTACGCCTACATGAACAGCTACTACCAGACCGGTCTGCGTAACCTGCTCGATCGATCGGTGCTCTCCCACACCGACCTTGATGTCGATCGTGGCTGCCGAAAAGTGGATGAGATCCCGTTCGACTTTCAGCGTAAGCGGATGAGCGTGGTGGTCGATTACGAGGGAGACCACGTGCTCATTAGTAAGGGTGCCGTCGAGGACATCTTCAAGAGTTGCACCCACTACCAGGTCGACGAGGAGGTCTACATGATGATCGACCTGATCAAGAACGACCTGCTTGAGGAATTTGAGTCTCTGAGCCGGGACGGTTACCGCGTTCTGGGCATTGCCTACAGGGAGTTCGGACGAGACAAGACGACCTTCTCGATTGCCGATGAGAGCGACATGATCCTTCTGGGATACATCGCCTTCCTCGATCCCCCTAAGGAATCAGCGCGAAAGGCGATCGCCTCGCTGGCCCACTACGGGGTGGCTACCAAGATCCTTACCGGGGACAACTCCCTGGTCACTCGCAAGATTTGCAAGGATGTGCATTTGGACGCAGGCGAGATCATCACCGGTGACCAGATCGTTGATCTCGATGAGGAGCAACTCGGAGAACTGGCTGAGAAGACCAGCGTCTTTGCCCGACTCTCACCCGCGCAAAAGGAGCGCATTATTGTCGCCCTGCAGAAGCGTGGACATGTCATCGGCTACATGGGGGATGGCATCAACGATGCCCTTTCGATGCGTGTTGCCGATGTCGGCATTTCCGTCGACACAGCCGTCGATGTGGCCAAGGAATCAGCGGACATCATCCTTCTCGAGAACAGCCTGATGGTTCTTGAGGATGGGATTCTTGAGGGGCGCAAGGTTTTCGCGAATATCATCAAGTACATCCGGATGAGCGCGAGTTCCAACTTCGGCAACATGTTCAGCATGACCGGCAGCAGCTACTTCCTGCCATTCCTGCCAATGGCTCCCGTTCAGGTGCTGGTGAACAACCTGCTCTACGATTTCTCCCAGACCGGTATCCCTTCCGACCATGTCGACGAGGAGTACATGCAGAAGCCCCGCAAGTGGAACCTCGAGAACATCCGCCGCTTCATGATGTGCGTGGGGCCGACCAGCTCGATTTTCGATTATTCGACCTTCCTCCTGATGCTCTTCTTCTTCAAGTGCAACGACCTTGGGCTTGCAGCTCCCGCGGAACTGCTGCACCGCTTCGCCGGTGGGCCGCATGTCGCCCCCGACAGCACCTACGCGGCGGCACTCTTTCACTCGGGCTGGTTTGTCGAGTCGATCATCACCCAGACGCTCATCGTCCACGTCATCCGTACCCGGAAGATCCCGTTCATTCAGAGCTGCGCCAGCCCCGTACTGATCCTCACCACCCTCCTGATCATCCTCATCGGCTCCGCACTCCCGTATATTCCTCCAGTGGCCGCCTACCTGGGCTTTGTGCCACTACCTCCGATCTACTGGCTCTTTATCGCTCTGACCATTGCCTGCTACGTGACGTTGACACATTCGGTGAACGCATGGTTTGCCAGAAAGTTCGGAATCGATTAATCCCTAGACCCTCACGTCTATGAAAGCCCTGCTCACCGCACTTCAGGAAGGACGACTTGTCGAACTTCCCGACAACATCAAGACGGACGCCCTGGAGTTCCTTGGCGCCCTGCTCGAGGCTGTTCCGGAAGTGCCAAGCGAGGAGGGGATCACCGAGAAGGCCCTTGCCCGCGAGAAGATCCACAACACCGGCATCGGCAAAGGCTGGGCCTGTCCCCACGCCACCACCGATCACGAAGGGGAGTTGCTTTGCTCCGTCGGTTGGAGTCCGCAGGGTATCAACTACGCCTCTCCGGACGGAGTCCGGGTGCATCTTATTGTGATGTACTTCGTTCCCGACTCCCAGCGGAACGCCTACCTCAAGGAGATCTCTCAACTCGCCAAGGCGATCCACCAAAACGAAGACCTCCAGAAGCTTCAGGAACTCACGGAACTCTCGGAGGTCCGGCATGCACTGCTCGACGCGATCACCCACGCCATCGAGTCGGTGACACCCGAGTCACGCGCCCGGATGATCCAGCTTGAAGTGAGGCATGCCGCCGTGGAGGCAGGCGTGCCAAGTGCCCCGCTGTCGCTCGATTCGATTGCCCGCTCGATCCTTCCCGTCTCCATCATCATTGTTCCGGGAGCAAAGCCCTTGGTTCTGGCTCAGGATCGGGAACTCGTCGAAAGCATCGAATTGATCACAACCCTCGCAGAGGACCTTGAAAAATCTGGCCATTCTGCCCGTGGCGATATCAATGTCGTGCTGAAATCCACCGAACACTACGCCCCGGACAGGATCATGCATGATTGTGTGGCCTTTCGCGGAGCGACCAAACCCGCCTAATAGGGCTAGGTCCTTTGCGCCATAGTGGCGTTGGCCTGCGCTTGCAGTAGGTGCACTACAGCTACGCTTGGCTGCCTAACTCTGGCATCAAATTACCGTCGCCCTGATCGAGAAAATCCTTCGGGGTTTTTTTGCACCGCGAGGCGTTGCTGCTCACGCGTGGATCGGCATTGAACTCGGGCGTGCCCACGCCGCTCGCCCCTCATAGATAATTCGGGGCTGCCTTCGGCATTTCTACCTGTTCCCGCCAGTCACAGGTTTCAAACTTCCAAGCCCTGACTGCAGGAGAGAATTAGAGGGCTTTTAGAGGGAGAAACTACGAAAGCATTTCTCGGAGGCGTTTGCTTTCGAGATTGCTGAGAATGAGAGGGGCCTTGAGTCCCTCAAGGTGGAGTTCCCAGCTGAGTAGGTTTTTCCTCTCCATCTTGGCGACGGATTTTCTGTTCACGAGCAGTCTGCGGCTGACTTTGGTAAAGAGTCCGGTGGGCAACTGGATCTCCCAGAGGGAGAGGGACTGTTTCATCATGAGAATCTTCCCTTCACTCAGGATGATCCGGGTGTAGTCGCCCTGTGACTCGATGGCGGCAATCTCCCGTGCCTTCACCATCATGGAGAGTGATTTCTCCCGCAGCAGGACCAGATCCTCGGCTTCAAGAGGTTTCCCCCTTCCTGCGGTTGAAGGAGAAATGCTTTCGGTTGTGGATCCTTTTGGGTCATCTGTCGAGGTAGCTCCTGTTGTTCGGCCGCTCTGCATATTGAGACGCAGGATCGTCTTGGCGAGCCTCGCTGGGCTGACCGGCTTGGTCAGATAGTCTAGGGCATTGGCCTCGAAGGCCCGGATGGCATACTCGTCATAGGCGGTGACAAAGACGACGGCTGGCTGGGGATGAATCTTCTCCAGCTTCGGTAGGAGGGCGAAGCCGTTCTTTCTCGGCATCTGGATATCGAGGAAAATAACATCGGGTCTCTCCGAGGAGATCAACTCGAAGGCCGAGGGAACGTCTTCCGCCTCGCCCACGATTTCAAGCTCGGGATGAGCCTTTAGACGAGTGGCCAGATGGGTTCTCGCGAGTGCCTCGTCATCCACCAGGATAGCGCGCAGGCGTGGAGGACTCGGTTTTTCGGAACTTCTGTTCATGGCCTCATGATGGGGAGCGTCACCATCGACAGTACCCGCTGAGGCGAGTGCTCGTAGGTCAGGCTAGCCCGTGCTCCGTAGAGTAACTGGAGGCGTCGTCGGAGATTGCTGATCCCGATCCCCATCCCCTGATCACGTGATGATGCAGAGGGCTCCACCCACGAACCCGTATTCTCGACCGTGAGATGAATACTCTCCTCAGTCACCTGCGACTGGATACGGATCGAGAGTGGCATGGGAGATGTCTGCTGGCCGTACTTGATCGCGTTTTCGAGAAGGGGTTGCACCAGGTGCGGCAGCACACAGACGGCGCGTGTTTCCTCATCCGCATCGATCCGGTAATTCAGATTCTCTGCAAAACGGATCTTCTCCACTTGAAGATAGTTTTCCAGGGCGTCCAGTTCCTCTCCCAGTGGGGAGGTGTCCTCATCGCTCTTGCTCAACGAGAAGCGGAGGTAGTCGGCGAGCGACTGGGTCAGTTCCTCCACTTTCCTCTGGTCACCGCTGACGGCCATCACGGCGGTGAGTGCGTTAAAGAGAAAGTGAGGCTGCATCTGGGCTTTCAGGAGGCTCAACTCGCTTTTCTGCTGACGACGGCTCAGTTCTAAGGAGTCAAAAAAGAGCGAACTCGAGAAATACATAAAGATCCAAAGAGAGAAGATGAACAGCTCCACATAGAATCCCAGAGTCGCAAAGTTGGCTCCGACCAAATGAATCGAAAACAGGGTGCTGAAGTGGTCTCGCAGGAAGGGGATCCTGATTATTAGAAATCCGATCACCGTAATAGGGAATGAAATGCAGAGTACTACCAGAACCATGATCAAAGGACTCCACCTTCTCGAATGGATCCAGATAAATATGGGGCGAAGAGAGCTGCTGATCACGAGGCCGTAGATCGAACTAAGGATAACCAATTCAAAGAGCAATACACCCGACGATGGGGGAATGTCTCCGCGCTTTATCAGGATCCATCCAATAATTCCCAGAAGAAGCGTGAAAAAGATCCATCCGCCAATCTGAAGTTTCCAAAATAGGGGGGACTTGCGGCTTTCGGTCACATGATCGCCCAAATGTTGGTTAATCATCGCTTGGTTTCCGTGGCGTTTTGCAATGCAGTCATTCCTAATTCGGTGAAGCCAATCAACCGAATTGCGGCACGACTCACTAGGAGAAAATCCCGAATCGCCCCTTAAATTCGGCGTGATCTGCGATTCGTCGATGGTTTTGTGCGTTTCGTCGACTTTCGGTTGCGAGTTTTCAAACAAAGGCTAAATCCCTGAAATCATGAAAGAGTTCCTCACGCGCGCAGTTCTCACCACACTGGCTTTAGCCGCATGCCATGGCACGAGTTGGGCTCAGGCCTCCAACGTCATCTTCCCAACGAATTACCCCTACACGCAGACGAACCTGCGCGCGATGGATATCATCAAGAGCAAGAATGGTGTCCTTGAAGCTACCGTAAAAATGTATTCCGCGGGAACAAACAGTGACCCGATGAAGTATGGTATCATCGATGCCTACAGCGGAACGGGTAGTAGCAATGTCACCAGCGACGGTACCAATGACGGCATGTACGGTTTTGCTTACGAATGGTCTGCCTATGGAAGCAACTATCAGAAGGGGTTTCCGGGAACGATGCTGCAGATCCAGCCAGGCGAAACGCTCAAGGTCACCCAGATCAACTACATGGGGACCAATTTTGACACAAATGATGCAGTCTTCACCACCAGCTTCCACTACCACGGATCACACGCCCCTGATCTTAGTACAGGTGATAATGTCTATATTCTGGATGCCCCTCTTTCGACGAATCTTGTAAATTTTCCGATCCTGAAATATCTGAACAGCGTTGGGCTGAATTGGTACCACACTCATCCCGATCACTATACCAAAGATCAGGTACAGGGGGGGCTCGCAGGCCTGATCATGGTGGGTGATCCCCTCGACGCATTTCCTGCGTACAAGGGGAAATTCAAGCAGGTCAACATGGCCTTCTCGGAGGTCAACCTTCAAACCAATGCAGATGGTAAATTCCAGTTCTTCCAACTCCAAACTGGAAATGCGTCTGGCAGCGACTACACGAGGGGATGGCAGAAGATGATTAACGGCCAGATGAATCCCATCATCACCATGGCGCCGGGTGAGACCCAGATTTGGAACTGGGCATGGGTTGGAGCCCGTGGATCGCTGATGCCTGTTATCGCGGATGCCAATCTGAGCAATGCCTGGTCGAACTGCACGATCCTTGCGAGAGATGGGAACAGTGCCTTTGTTCGCCCTCTTACTGGGCCGCTAGCGGCCTATCTCCCTGGGACCAACGCGTATACCCCACGGCTTCAGGACCTGAACAGCCAATCGCTACTCACAACAGGTGGTCGCACCTCCTGGGCTATCACGGCACCTACCAATCCAGGCACCTACTATCTCATGGATGCCTTCGGAGGAGAAGAGGCCCCGAATAACTCAAATGAGACGCAGTACTTCTATGTGCTGGCCACCATCAACGTCACGGGATCTACGGTGACGGGACCTCCAGTTTATTTTGCGCCTCAACCGGTAGATTTCCTTTGGGCCGCAAAACCCAATGTCTACAGGACCTTCGGTTTGGAACAACAATTCTTCTCCACAGTGAACCTAAAATATCTCGATAGTATAGATAACTTCTTCATTGATGGTTTGAAGTTTGGTGAAGGGGTTCTTCCCCAGTTGGAGATGGGATCGGTGGAGGAATGGACGATTGTGAATGGAGGTGGACTCAATCACCCCTTCCACATTCATCAGGGTAACTTCATTGTAACGCAGGTAAGTGGTGTGATGATTGATCCAAACCTGCCACCCAATCCTGATTTTGCAGGCCGCAACTATGTCTCACCGATGGATGTGGCCTTTGTTCCGGCTTACGGGAGCATCACCATCCGGTTCGCAGTTCCGCCCTTCCCAGGCAAATATGTCTGGCACTGCCACATTCTCGAGCATGAGGACGAGGGGATGATGTCCCCGGTCTTCCAGTTCCCAGGTCGCGAAGGGATCCGTCTTGGGCTAGGCGCAGCCTCACCCACACTTCCCGTCATCAATGGCCTTGGGAATGTGACCAATATCATCACCCCGTTCCCAGGCATTGGAGTCGTGGCCGCTTCGGGTGTTGGCACGAGTACAAACACTAATGGCATCTCAATGCCAAAGCTGCTACCGACAACATCGAGTCAGGTAAAAACGTTTTTCAATAATACGACCGTTTTTGAGACCATGGCTGTAGGTACTCGCGCAAAGCGTGCCGTCGTGAAAATCTACAATAATGGATCCAAAGCGCCCTCGGCACAATTCACTGCCTTCACAGGCAGGTTAGGAGCCTCTGGCGTAAGTCTAGCTGTGGGCGGTATCAGCACCAATGGGGTCGCTATCATCGCCGCTGGCTCAAGGGCATCCGGTCCCGCCACCGTCAGTCTCTGGAGTCAGAATGGAAAGTTGATCCGTACTCTCACAAATATCCTGCCGGGCAATTGCCCCAGTGGCGTGAATGTGGCGATTGGAGATGTGAATGCCGATAACTTCGACGATCTCATCGTCTCGGCCGGTGCAGGGCGTGAAGCGATCGTCACGGCGATCAGTGGTAAAGATATCTCCTACGGGGTGCCTGTCCCCCAGAAGATCTTCACTACCGTCTTGAGCGATCCCGCAAGCAAGGATGGCGCTAAGGTAGCCGTCGGCTACGTGGCCCCCTCTACGACGGCCAGCTATTACCCCAACATCGTCACCACCCCTGAAAAGGGTCTCGATGCCGGGACTGTCTCGGTCTGGAATATTAACAACTTCTTTAGTGACGGCATGGGAGGCATGGGCGGCGAGTCCTCGCAGGGCGCAGACAAGCCTGCCTTGATGACTTCTTACCGACCCTATGGCTCGGCCTGTGCCATCGCCACCACCTATCAGGCTGTACCGGGGGGACAGGCGAAGCCTGTCATCGCTGCATGGCAGACACCCTATTTTGCCGCCTTCACGGGGATCGATTTTGATGATGAGCCGATCACCCAGTGGAGGGTGTTCTCCACCAAGAAATAGAGGTTCATCGCATCGTGCAGCTGTTCCAGCGGGACACCTGCACGATGCGTCTTGCCAATAAGGGTAAGAGGAACGACTTCTGTATTCCTCAAACCTCGAATGTGATTCTGACTGTGGGTAAAGTATCCACCATCGTACCAACCATGCTTTCTATGAAACTTACCAAGGTCGTTCTTTCCCTTCTCGCTCTCTCGGTTTTTCCTACGGTAGCCCCGGCCGATGACTCCTACCTACTGAGGACCTGCGTGGTTTCCGGTGAGGCGTTGGGATCGATGGGGCAACCAATCGTTATTCATCACGAGGGGGCCGAGGTGCGACTCTGTTGCAAAGGCTGCGTGAAGAAATTCAATGCTGATCCTGCCAAATATCTTGAGAAGCTGAGTTGCAAAACACCACAAGGCTGAAGGATTGCGCTAAGAGATCCTCCTTTGCTCAGCGACCGGCAACCCTTCTGATGAAAAAAGAGCTCTTCATCAATCAGTTGCTAGTGACATTGATGGTGGTCTCCATTCTCTCGTTGCTGGACGGGTGTTCTCGATCTCCATCTCCCAAAGAAACCGTAAAGAATTCTCCACCCCCAGCGGAAGCCCTCTGGACGTGCTCCATGTGCCCACAGATCCGTCAGGATCATTCGGGCGAGTGTCCGATGTGCGGAATGGATCTTGTGCCGCTGCGCTCTGTGACATCGAGCTCTGCGGTATTACCCAAGGAAGTCCAGGAGACTGTGATCCATTTGGATGCAGTTCAGAGTGCGTCAGGTAATATCAGGATCTCGCCTGTTGAGCAAAAGATGGTCCGGCACAAGGTAGAGCTCTTTGGAGAGTTCTCCTATGTCGCTGACAAGCAAATCGATTTCACTTGGTACTATGCGGGTCGCATCCAGAAAATCCTCCTCGACTACAACACGACGGAGATCAAAGAGGGGGCCCCCCTCATGGAGGTCTATAGTGAGGAAGCGGTAGAGAATCAGCGTGATTGTCTCAAGATGCTCATGGAGTTGCGCTGGCATATTACGGATGAGCAAAAGATTTTCAAATCGCAGTACGGAACCAATTCAGAGCGGGTCTCCTTGATGGGAATGTCCTATGAGCACAAGAACATGAATGCCCGCCTCAATGCGATGAAGGATCGGTTGAGCCTTATCGGCATGACGGCAGGAGATTCCGAGGCGCTTGAATTGAGGGGCAAGATTCGCGACAGCTTCACCATCACCGCCCCTAGTAAAGGGACGCTCCTAGGAGCCCTTCCCCATGTGGGGGAACGATTCACGATGGACACAGTGCTTTTCCGTCTGGTGCCTTTGAGTGAGGTCTGGTTCGTAGCCGATGTGTTTGAGCAGGATCTCTCGCTACTCAAACTCGGCCAGGAGATCACCATCCGATGCCGCACTTATCAGAATCAGCCCTTCAAAGGAAAACTGGTCTTCATCGGACGTGAGGTTGATTCCCAAAAGCGGACGGTGAAGGTGCGCTTCCTTGTTCCCAACCCGGATGGCCTCCTTCTTCCTCAGCTCTCTGCGAGCGGGAGCCTTGAGGTCGGTAACCAGAAGCCGCAACTCGCCATGCCTGCCTCAGCCTTAATCGATACAGGGAGCAGGCAACTTGTCTACGTAGAGACATCTCCGGGTACCTATGCCATCCGAGTCGTGAAGGTCGGCCCTGAAGGTGAAGTGGGTGAAGCGTGGAAAGCGGAAGGAGATGGTTCCGCGAGTTGGGTGCCTGTCATCAAGGGGTTGACCGCGGGTGAAAAGGTGGTGACCTCCGGCTCGTTCCTTATCGATGCCGAGGCTCAGCTGAGTGGTTTGCCGGGATCCGGTTCCGATCCCGTGCCCGTCAAGCCGTAGGAAAGCAAAACTATCCCAAAGGCCATGATTGATCGCCTTGTCAGTTGGTGCTTGGGGAATCGGGCCATCGTCCTGACGGCGACTCTTCTCCTGACCATTGCTGGCATTGATGCGATCTATAAGACTCCGGTCGATGCGATCCCCGACTTGAGTGAGAATCAGGTCATCGTGCTGAGCGATTGGGCGGGACGCTCCGCCCAGGAGGTAGAGGATCAGGTTGCCTTCCCGCTCTCCACGGCATTGGAAGGGTTGGCGGGTGTCCGGGAGGTCAGGGCCCAGTCTGCCTTTGGTTTTTCGATGCTGACGGTGATTTTCAGAGATGATGTCGACATCTACTTCGCGCGGACACGGGTTTTGGAAAAGTTAAGCGCGCTTCCCTTCCGACTTCCCGAGGGTGTCACTCCCAGACTGGGACCTGATGCTACGAGTATCGGTTGGATCTACGAATACTATCTGGATGACTCGGTCGCGGCCAAGGCGGGCGATGCGCTCGACCTGGGCCAACTTCGTTCCCTTCAAGATTGGTTTGTCAGACTACAACTCAGTGCGGTCCCCGGTGTGGCAGAAGTCGCTAGTATCGGTGGCTTCATCCGTCAGTATCAGGTTGATGTCAACCCCAACCAACTCCGCGCCTACGGACTCTCATTGTCCGGGGTTATTGAGAAGATCCGAGGTTCTAGTCGGAATGTCGGTGGTGGGAATATTGAGGTCAACGGGCGTGACATCACGGTCCGAGGAGTTGCGGTTGTCCATTCTCCCGAGGATCTGAAGTCCATTCCCGTCGGTTACGCTCAAGGTCGCCCCGTTTTACTAGAACAGGTGGCAACAGTGGCCATGGGACCTGAGCCGAGAAGGGGAGTCCTTGATGTTGCCGGCCACGAAGCGGTGGGGGGAGTCGTGGTCATGCGCTACGGGGAGAACACCCGGGAGGTTATCAAGGGGGTGAAGCAGAAGATCTCTGAAATCTCCAAAGCTCTTCCTCCCGGTGTCACGATCAAGCCCTTTTACGACCGAAGCCAACTGATCGAACGGGCTGTCGGTACCCTGCGTCTCACGCTGATTGAGGAGATCATCCTGGTGACCCTCGCCCACCTCCTCTTTCTGGGACATTTACGGAGCGTGCTGATCGTCACGCTGCCACTACCTCTCTCGATTCTGTTCGCCTTTATCCTGATGAAGTGGACCGGCATCACTTCAAATATCATGTCGCTGAGCGGACTGGCCATCGCAATCGGTGTACTCGTGGATGCGGCCGTGGTGGTTACCGAGGCGGTGATCCGCGAGGCACATGCCGTGCAGGAGGGGAGGGTGCCGGGGCTTTCCTATCCCAAGGATATCGTGGAGATCGTGAGGAGAGCCACCCGCATGGTGATTAGGCCGATTTTCTTTGCCATGCTGATCATCCTGCTGGCCTTCATTCCTGTCTTTGCACTGCAAGGGGAGGGAGGAAAACTGTTTCACCCGCTTGCCTTCACCAAGAGTTATGCGATGGCCGGCGCGATGCTCTTAGCCCTGACAGTGGTCCCTGTGCTTGCCTCTCTTCTTGTCCGCGGCAGGCTCCGCAACGAGGGGGAAAACCCCGTCATGAGGTTCCTGCTTCGCCTCTACAGGCCTGTTCTGGAATGGTCGCTCGATCATCGCAAATGGGTTATTATGGCGGCAGTCGTGATCCTCTTGGCTGCATTGACTCTTGGAAGCAGGATCGGATGGGACTTCATGCCTCCGCTAAACGAGAGGGCATTGCTCTACATGCCGACCACGTTGCCCAGTGCCTCCGTGCCGGAAATCAAGCGGGTCATGTCGGCCCAGGATAAAATCCTCTCTTCCTTCCCGGAGGTGGAGAGCGTGGTCGGAAAGTTGGGACGTGCCGATACTGCCACCGACCCTGCACCGGTTTCCATGATCGAGACCACCATCATGCTCAAGCCGTTATCTGCATGGCGTCCGGGGATGACAATGGAAAAACTGCGATCCGAGATGTTGCAGAAGATGCAGCAGTTTCCCGGTTTCGTTCCGGCCTTTCTGCAACCTATCGAAAGCCGGATTCTGATGCTCAATACCGGCATCAGGGGGCAGGTTGCGGTGAAGATCTTCGGGTCCGATCTCAAGGAGTTGGAGAGACTGGCCCTGGATGTGGAGGGAATCCTGAAGAAGATCCCCGGCGCGACAGATGTCTATGCCGAGCGTGTTGTGGGAACTCCCTATCTGGACATCGCCGTGCGCCGTGATGACGCGGCCCGCTACGGTGTCTCTATCACCGAGATCAATAATGCCATCGAAACTGCAATTGGTGGAGGCACCCTTGAGACTACCATCGATGGAAGGCAACGCATCCCGATCAGGGTCCGCTACCCGAGGGAACTGCGCGGCAATATTCCCGCACTGGAGCATGTGCTTGTCACATCCATGCAGGGGGAAAATATCCCCCTATCCAAGGTGGCTGACTTTCATCTGACGACGGGTCCATCGATGATCTCCAGCGAGAACGCTATGATGAGGGTCTTTGTGCAGGCCAATGTAAGAGAACGAGCTCTGGCCGATTTTGTGCAGGACGCACAGGAGAGGGTCTCTGCGAAACTCAGCCTCCCACCCGGATACTTCGTCTCGTGGGGTGGGCAGTATCAGAAGCTCCTTGCTGCTTCCCGGACATTACTCGTGATCTGCCCGCTGGTCATTCTGATCATCTTTGTCCTGCTCTTCATCACCTACCGATCTTGGAAGGAGGCTGCCCATGTTATTCTGGCCGTTCCCTTCGCCTTATCCGGTGGGATCTATCTGCAATGGCTCCTCGGATATCACTTCAGTGTTGCGGTCGCCATCGGCTACATCGCCCTCTTCGGAACGGCTGTCCAGACCGCCGTCATCATGGTGATCTACTTGAACGATTCTCTGGATCGAAAAATCAAGGAGTGTGGCAAGGCCTTCAGTCTGAAGGATCTCAGAAGTGCCGTCCTCCAAGGGGCTCTTCTGCGGCTTCGACCAAAGGTCATGACCGTGGCCACGATCGTCGCTAGTCTGATGGTGATCTTGCTTCCGGTATTTTCCGGAGAGCGGACAGGCATTGAGATCATGCGGCCCATCGCCGTCCCTGTCGTTGGCGGGATGATCAGCAGTCTCATCCACATTCTGATCGTGACACCCGTTCTCTTCTTCTCACTACGAAAACGGGAGATGGGGTTTTATCAAAACGTAAGTTTAAATTAATTAATCAGTTATGAAAGTACTGGAACTGCTCCTCGTTCCTCTGCAATACCTCGGCGGGAGCTAGGTGCCCAAGAGTCAACCGGAACATCTTCTGGTCCGCCGAGATGAAGTCTTAGGGTCTGACAGCAATTTCTAAAGGCCAGGAAGATCGGATGGAGAACAAGGCGTGAGAGAGGGCTTCTTTCTGACCTAACAGCCTTCAGTCTAAACCGTTAACAGTCTGTGTCCCTCGGACGCTCATCCCCTGTACTGATACGCGACCCGTGCGGTGATGCCACAGAAGAGATGCCAGGGAATGGTGTCGGCTTTGGTGGCGACCTCAGTGGCGGTGATTTCCGCCTTTCCTTGTTTACCCACAAGCACAGCCTTATCACCGACCTTGATTCCTTTGACCGCGGAGACATCCACCATGATCTGATCCATCGTGACGCGCCCAAGGACCGGGCACTTCTTTCCACGGAGCAGAACGACGGCCTCCTTGCCGGAGAGTTGCCTCGGATAGCCATCGGCATACCCGACGGGTAGCACGGCGACACGCAAGTTGCGGGGTGCCTTGTAGGTGCCTCCGTAGCTGATCCCTTCTCCCTTGGGGATCTCGTGGATGAAGGTCACCGCAGCCTTCCAGGTGAGGGCCGGTCGGAGGTGTTTCTGAAAGCGTGGCAGGGGTGAGATTCCGTAGAGGGCCAAGCCGACACGTACCAGGTCCTGGGCGGATCCCGGAAAGAGCATGGTCGCAGCCGAGTTGAGGACATGGATGGGGACTCCGGGAAGTTTGTCGCGGAGCGATGCGACGAGGTGCTCAAACTGCTTCAGCTGGGCCACGGTGAAAGCACGATCACTATCCGCCGAGGGGAGATGTGTGGAGACGCTGTGAAGAGTCACTGGAAGTCGCCTCAGTTGCGCGAGAATTGCCTCTACCTCTTCGGGGCGGCATCCAAGTCGTCCCATGCCCGTATCGATCTTAAAATGAACTAGAGAGCCTTTTGGGGCGGACTTGGAAAAAAGACGGGCTTCGAGCAGCGAAGAGATGGTTGGGATGAATCCATGGCGTCCGATTTCCCGGTATTCGGTGGGGAGGGCGGCGCTCAGGAGCAGGATCTGTTTTTTCCTTTCCGTGCTGCGAAGCTGAAGGGCCTCTCCGAGAGAGGCCACGGCAAAGACCTCCACCCCGGCGCTGAAGGTCCGGGCGACTTGATTGAGGCCATGGCCGTAACCGTTGGCCTTGACCACGGCCATGATGCCCGCCTTGCCGGCCAACTTCTGAACAGCCTTCAGGTTATGCCGGAGGGCGGCATGGTCGATCTCCACCCAAGTGCGTCTTGGCGAGTTGTCGGAGAAGGGCTTTCTGGAGGCAGGCACCCGGAAAGTATGGGGTGAGATCTGCTCCGGGGAAAGTTGAAGAGTGAAAAAGTTGAAGGGTGAAGGTTTGAAAGCCTCTCTATGGAACCCAAATCAGCATTAGGAACCTGAAGAGCATGGGAGCAGGGGTTAAAAGAGTTAGAACCGTTACAAGGTTACAATGGGGAATGAAATCAGAGGGCAGGCTTGAACATGACCTTGAGATGGCTCCATTAAGGGGTTCGCTGAACATGGATCGGCATGCAGGCTGAAATCAGCGTTTCCTGTCAGCCTTTGTAACGTTTTAACTCTTCAACGGTTTTAACTATCGGAGGAGTTACCTTGCCGGTGATCCTTCCAGACTTGATTCCCTTACTCTTCGCAACATCCGGGGTGAACTTTTCAACTTTTTAAACGGGGAACTCCGGTTACTATCCCATGCATGAAAATCATCGTCACCGGAGGGGCCGGGTTCATCGGTTCGCATGTGGTCCGGGCACTTCTGGCCGAGGGCCACGACGTGAGCGTGATCGATGATTTCAACGATTTCTATGACCCGGCGATCAAGCGGGCGAACGTTGCCTCCTTCCCTGCTCCCGTGGAGATTGCCGAGATTGATCTGCGTGCATGGGACCCCGTGCGCGATCTCTTTGAGCGGATCAAGCCTGATGCGGTTATTCACCTGGCCGCCCGCGCCGGCGTGCGCCCCTCCATCCTGGATCCGAAGCTCTACATCGACACGAACATCACCGGCACTTTCCACGTCCTGGAAGCCGCTCGACATGCCGGTTGCCGCAAGATCCTCTTTGCCTCTAGTTCCTCGGTCTACGGGCTCTCCAAGACGGTTCCCTTCCGCGAGGACCTCCCGCTCCTCCAGACACTCTCCCCCTATGCGGCGACCAAGCTTGCGGGAGAACAGCTCTGCGGAAACTACGTGAACCTCCACGGGATGAGGGTTGCCTGCCTCCGCTTCTTCACCGTCTACGGCCCCGGCCAGCGCCCGGATCTTGCCATCCACAGCTTCACCGACGCAATCGAGCATGGGCGTCCGATCAAGCAATTTGGCGATGGCACCACACGCCGGGACTACACCTACGTGGATGACATCGTCCAGGGAGTGCTCGGTGCCCTTTCCTACGTCGATGGCGACGGCCCCCTCTTCGAGATCTTCAACCTCGGCGAGAACGAAACCACGACCCTCACCCAGATGATCGCCGCGATCGAGAAGGCGCTCGGCAAGAAGGCCGTGATCGAACGCCTTCCCGAGCAGAAGGGGGACATGCCTCTTACCGCCGCCGATATCACCAAGGCCCGGACGCTTCTGGGCTACGCCCCTCACACGCCCATCCGCGAAGGCATTCCCAAGTTCGTGGCTTGGTACCGGGAAATGCACAGGGAAAAAGGTGACTGATGAAAGCCCTCTCCCCCGTTGCGCTTCTCGGTGAGTTGATCCGCATCCCGAGCGTGAATCCCGAGGGGGAGCCCGGAGTGGACGAGCCGGGTGAGGCTCGTTTGGCGGGGTATCTTGAGAAGCTGCTCAGCGAGTTGGGAGCCGAGGCATGGCTCCGTGAAGTCCTCCCTGGGCGGCCGAATGTGGTGGCCCGTTTTCCGAGTGATCGCGCCGGCAAACCCCGCCTGCTCCTTGCCCCTCATACCGACACCGTGAGTGTGGCCGGGATGACGATTGATCCCTTTGGCGGCGACCAGCGCGAGGACAAGGTCTGGGGTCGTGGCGCCAGCGACACCAAGGGGCCGATGGCCTCCATGCTCTGCGCCCTTTCACGCCTCGGGGAGGAGATTCCCAAGCTGGGTTACGAGATCTGGTTTGCAGGACTCATGGGTGAAGAGTCTGGTCAGCACGGTGCGAAGGCGCTGGCCTCCGAGGAGAACTTTGATTTCGTGATCGCGGGGGAGCCGACCGATCTCAAGACCGTCCATGCCCACAAGGGATCTCTCTGGGTGACCATGACGGCGCTCGGCAAAGCCGTCCATGCCTCGGCTCCCGAGAAGGGCGATAACGCGATCTACAAGATGACCTCCGCCATCGAGAGGATTCGTGAGCGGGTGATGCCCGAAATCGCCGAGCGCGAGCATCCCTTGCTTGGCCGCTCCACTCTCAGTGTCGGCACACTCCGCGGCGGCTCCAAGACCAACATCGTTCCTGATCACTGTGAGGCCACCGTTGATATCCGCACCATTCCCGGGGAAAATCCCGAACGTCTTGTCGAACTCCTGAGGGCTGCCGCAGAGGGAGTTGAGATCATCCATCAGAGCTCTGCGCCCTTGTTCACCGATCCCGGCCATCCCTTGCTTCTCAAGCTCTCCGCGCTGGGAGCCACTCCCGTAGGCGCGCCCTGGTTCTGCGACGCCGCTGTCTTTGCCGCCAAGGGAATGCCCGCCGTGGCACTCGGCCCGGGATCTATTGCCCAGGCCCACACGGCGGATGAGTTCATCTCCGTGAAGGATCTGGAAGAGGGGGCCGACTTCTTCGAGCGGTTCCTCCGCTCGCTGTAACGACTTGAAACAGTAAGTAAGTTACTAAGAGGTGTAGCCGCATCTAGGAAGCTTCCGGGGAACAAAAAATCTGGAACTCAGAAACTCAGGAAGGAATTACCACAACAGTCGCAGTATTTAAGGCAGCCAAGGAAGTTGATTGAACAATAACTCTTCTTCCGGCTTGTCTGTAAGAATCTTTGTCTGGTGCAGATTCTTTGTTGGAGGCGATTTCTAACAGTACGCCTTGTTCACAGCTTTATTATTCTGTGCTTTTTCCTGAGTTCTTGAGTTCCAGATTAATTATTTTCTCTGCTGTGGCTCCCAATCTACAAATCATCATCACTGTCTGAGCCCGCACCCTTCTTGACGCCGCGTAATTTGGCTTCGATGAAGGCGTCGATATCTCCGTCCATCACTTCCTGAACGTTGCCGGTCTGCACGCCGGTGCGGTGATCCTTGACCATCTGGTAGGGTTGAAAGACGTAGGAGCGGATCTGGCTTCCCCAGGCGATCTCACCCTTCTCGCTGTACTGGCGGTCGATCTCGGCGCGCTTCCGATCGGCCTCGATCTGGTAGAGCTTCACCTTGATCATCTTGAGTGCGAGGACCCTGTTCTTGAGTTGGCTGCGCTCGGCTTGGCAGGCCACCACGACACCGCTCGGAATGTGGGTCATCCGGACGGCGGTTTCGACCTTGTTGACGTTCTGGCCGCCCTTGCCACCGGAGCGGTAGGTATCGACCCGGATATCCTTCTCATCCACCTCGACAGGCACGTCCTCGATGTCGGGATTCACATCCACGCTGGCAAAGGAGGTGTGGCGGCGCTTCGCCGAGTCAAAGGGTGAGATGCGGACGAGGCGGTGCACGCCGCGTTCAGCCTGCAGGTAGCCGAAGGCGTAGTCTCCCTTCACCTCGAGGGTGACGGACTTGATGCCGGCTTCGTCCCCCTCCTGGATATCGACCACGCTGGCCGTGAAGCCGCTCCGCTCGATCCAGCGCTTGTACATGCGCATGAGCATGTCGGCCCAGTCGCACGACTCGGTCCCTCCTGCGCCGGCATTGATGATGATGAAGGCGTTGTTCTTATCAAACTCCCCGGAGAGAAGCTGACGGAGCTCGAACTTCTCAATCTCGCAGGTCAGGGCGTGAAACTCTTTGGCCACCTCGGCCGAGGCTTGCACCTTGGCTGCATGATCCGATTCCTCCAGTGCCATCTCCTTCAGGATCTCCAGATCCCCGACTCGCAGTTCCAGTTGGGAAAGGGGGCCGAGCTTCCCCTTGATGGAGGAGACACGCTCCATGTCCTTCTGGGCCGCCTCGCGGTTGTCCCAGAATCCGGGCTCTGCCATGCGACCCTCGATGGCCGTGAGTTCTTCAGCTAGGGCCGGGGCGTCAAAGAAACCTCCTGAGCGCACCGAGACGATCGGCAAGCCCGGAGGCATCCAAAGTGGATAGGTCGATGATTTGTTCGGAAGACATAGAGAAGAAAAATAGAGGCTGTTAGACTGTTAGGCTATTAGTCTGTTGGGCCAGAGAGATTAGTTGGTGTGTGACGATGGTGGATTTGTTCCACCAATGGTCCATCAGACCAAAGGACCAACAGTCCCCCAAGCGTCAATCAGGAGTGAGGGTGTCCAATCGTGGAAGAGAGGTGGAAGATGGTCTCTCCCTCCTTCATCATGTCGAGCCTGTCCCGGGCAATCATCTCGAGGTACTCGCGGTCCGTCTGCAGGAGGTGGACCTCCTGCTCGCGCGATTCGGCGAGTTTTTGCAGTTCCTCCAGCTTTGCTTTCTGAGTAGCAAGATCACGCCTCATGTCATGGAGGCGTGTCCATTCAGGATAAAAGGTAAATCCCGCTGTCAACAAGGCGCAGAACACAATCAACGATGAGACGACACGCATCGCCGCAGGAAGAAAATCTCCCTGCGAGCGTCGTCGCGTCTGCGTGCTGCGTGTGTTCTGACTACCAGTCATCATTCTGCTGTTAGCACTTTAACTTGCCGCCGTAAACAGCATCTTCACCAAGTTGCTCCTCGATGCGGAGGAGTTGGTTGTACTTGGCGACGCGATCCGTGCGGCAGAGGGACCCGGTTTTGATCTGTCCCGCGTTAGTGGCGACGGCGATGTCTGAGATGGTGGTGTCTTCGGTTTCGCCCGAGCGGTGGCTGATGACTGCTGTGTAGCCGTTCTCCTTGGCAAGTTCGACAGCGTCGAAGGTCTCTGTGAGGGAACCGATCTGGTTGACCTTCACCAGGATCGAATTAGCGACCCCCTTCTCAATGCCCTTGCGGAGGAAGTCGACGTTGGTCACGAAGAGATCGTCACCGACGAGCTGGACCTTGTCACCGAGAGCTTCGGTGAGAAGTTTCCACGTGGCCCAGTCGTTCTCGGCGCAGCCATCCTCGATCGAGATGATCGGGTACTTGGCGCAGAGCTTCTTGTAGTAAGCGACAAGCTCCGCTCCGGTGCGACGGCTGCCGTCCGACTTCTTGAAGACGTAGACCTTCTTGGCGGCGTCGTAGAACTCGCTGGAGGCGACATCGAGTGCGATGGCGATCTGGGATCCGAGCTTGTAGCCAGCCTTCTCCACGGCGAGGGAGATGGAGTCAAGGGCATCCTCGGCCCCCTTGAGCTTGGGTGCGAAACCACCCTCGTCACCGATGGCAGTGGAGAGTCCTCGGTCCTTGAGTACACCCTTGAGGGCGTGGAAGATCTCGGTTCCAGCACGAAGTGCCTCGGAGAAGGTCGGAAGACCCTTCGGGATGATCATGAACTCCTGGAAGTCGATCGGGGCGTCCGAGTGGGCGCCGCCGTTGAGGATGTTCATCATGGGGACAGGCAGGACCTTGGCGTTGGGGCCGCCGAGGTACTTATAGAGGGGGAGTCCAAGCTGCGCTGCCGAAGCGCGCGCGACCGCCATGGAGACGCCGAGGATGGCGTTGGCGCCAAGCTTCTTTTTGGTAGGGGTGCCGTCCAGCTCACGCATCACCTTGTCAATGGTGATCTGGTCGAGGGCGTTGTAGCCGACAAGTTCGGGAGCGATGTGGTTGGTGACATTGGCGACAGCCTTGAGGACGCCCTTACCGAGGTAACGGTTCTTGGTTCCGTCACGGAGTTCGACGGCCTCATGCTCACCTGTGGAGGCTCCGCTTGGAACGGCGGCACGGCCAACGGCTCCACCTGCAAGGTGGACATCGGCCTCGAGGGTGGGATTGCCTCGGGAATCAAGGATCTCGCGGGCGTGGATGGCTGTGATGGTGGTGTCGTTCATGGAATTGAGGTGTTTAGGCTGTAGGCTAAAGGCTGTAATTTGCTACGTCAGAAGCTGAAGGAAATTTAGGAAGTTAATTAAGCACCTACCGTGCCAAGAGCGGCCACGTCGGTGAAGGCTTTAATGGAGGTGATCTTCATGGAGCGGGTTCCCTTGTCGGCTGGGAGGTCGATAGAATCTCCAGCCTTCTTTCCGAGAAGTGCGCGTCCGATGACCGCTTGGTAAGAGACCCATCCCTTCTCTGGCACTCCGTCCCATGCACCCAGAATGCTGTAGGTTTCGGCGGGGCCACCTGAGGAGGGCTCGACGGTCACCACGCTGCCGATGGAGACGGCGGAGGTGTCGACATTCTCGAAGTTGGTTCCGCGCGCATTGTTAAGCATGAGCTCCAACTCCCCCTTCTGGCGGTTCAGGACAGCCTGCTGCTCCTTGGCCGATTTGAACTCGAAGTTCTCACGGAGATCGCCGTAGGAGCGGGCGGTTGCGATGTCGCGGATGTTTTGCGGGATGAGGACCTTCTCGATGTGCTCGAGCTCTTCCTTCCGGCGCTGAAGGCTTGCCCACGAGACCACAAGACTCTCTGCTCGCTCTGCCGGGGCTTCACCGTCGCCAGTAACCAGGGACTCAAGCTCGGGGTGAACTTTCAGGATGCGCGCAAGAAGCGATCGTCGGTTCAGATCGGCGAAGACCGGGCTCATCATGATCTTGCGCATCGCCTGGCGGGCGGAGTCGCGTTCGGCCTTGCCGAGAAGATCGGCAACAAGTTCTCTGTCCTCGAAGAGGAACTCCTCAAGGCGCTTGCTCTTGATGTCGGCGTGAAGGTCGGCCTCCATGGCGGCGAGAATCGCGGCGAAAAGCTCCTCATCGATGAGTTCGGGAAGGGTCTTGTCACGCTCCTTGCAGAGCCAGAGAACGAAGTCGGAGCTAGCGGAGCGCTCGCGGATAAGGCGGCGCGCATGCGTGGCGAATGCCTCGCGCTTCCCTTGGGCGACGAACAGCTTGAAGATCTCGCCGCTAAGCCGTGGCTCAGAGGTGCGGGTCAGGCGGAGAACCTTCTCCTCCCAGTTCTCCGGGAAAGCTGCAGGGAAGCCCTCTAGCACGCGAGAGTACTTGGCGGCTGGGATCTCTGAGAAGATCTCAGTCAGCTTCGAGGGAGACTCGGAGAGTAGTCCCGCCACCGTGGCAGCATCGGGACCTGGCTTAAGTGATTCGTGCCGTGCGCAGATCTCGTCGCGGATGATGAGTAACTCGATCGCCTTGGCTGCGTGAATCCTGCCTCCGCGCTTGGCGGCTTCCTCGACCTCATTGGCAAGGGAACGGAGTTCCTCCACCTCCTTGGCGAAGTCTGAGAGAGACTTGAGGGCAGAATCAAGTGCACTGACCTGCTCCTTCGGGTGACGTGCTGCGCGGAACTGCTCGATCAAGCGCTCGTGTGGATTCTGAGCGGTCTCCTGAAGAACAATCGGATCGCCCTTCTTCGCGGGAATCTGGAAGTGACCATCAGCCTTGAGCTTCTTCTTAGTAGTCTCGAACCACTTCTTAAATCCGGCCACATCAAAGACCGAGGGAACAAGGGTTGAGGATATCTCATCGGCAGTCGCCTTGCCGCCATGATCCGCGAGGATCCCGCGGATGAGACCGACAGGGTCCGAAGAGGCCTGAGCGCGGACACCTTCGGCGTCGGTAGCAGCGCGGGCGAGGATATGCTCGGAGGGGATGAAGGTCAGCGTCTCGGCTGCGTACTGAAGCTGCATCGGGTGGCCCTTCTTGGTGCCGAAGTCGATTGTGATCTGTCCCGTGATCAGCTCCCAGGCGGCGATGCGGCCGAATCCCCAGCTGCGATGGGTGCAGAAGGCTCCAGGTGTCAGGTTGGAAAGTGCCGTGGCGGCGGCTTCAGTGATCTTGCCGGCCTCGATGTATTGGTTCAGTTCGTCGCTCATGTAGTAGGGGGTTACCCTAGGGAGAATGGATTCCTAGGAGAAGAATAAAGGCTTTAGCTTTAAACCTTCTGTGCAAGAAACTCGCAGAGCGCACTTTGGTCAGAGAGATGGGTCAACGCACCCGATTTTGATAGAACGCCGAACCCGTCGCCGTAGGAGGGGCCGTTCACCACGCAGGCATCGGTGGAGCAGTCCGCGATTTGGGTGCGTCCCGCCGTGAGGGTCTCTTCACGGTCACCTCCAGCCTCGAACTTCCATCCCGTGATCACGGCCTTCGGAAACCACTCCCGCATGAGCGGCAGCAGCTTCGGGGTCGGCTCGAGGGTGAGCGTGAGCGATCCCTCTTTGGTGGGGATTTTCCCCTTTCCTGCCCCCGGAAGATAGAAATCGCTCACGGCCGCCGCGTGGAAGACGGCGTCGACCGGTTCCTCCTTGGAAAGTTTCTCCAAGCAGGAGCGGAGGTCTTCGGTCGAGGTGAAGGGAATGACTCGGACGTTTTCGCGTTGGAGAGGGATGGGTGAAGCCGTCGCGCCAGTGCCGCGCAAGGCGATAATAGTGTCTCCGTGATCAGCCAAGGAAGTTGCAAGGAAGGTTCCGAGTTCGCCTGTGGAGCGATTGCTGATGAGGCGCATTGAGTCGAGCGGCTCTTGGGTCGGTCCGATGGTGATCAGGATGGTCATGATGGGAAGGATGAAGTCGAAAGTCGAAAGTCAAAAGTCGAAAGGTGAACCAAGCCGCTGGGTAGCGGCGCGGTAGATTGCCGCTCTCGCTCCCGCGAGTAGCGCCTTTTCAGGCTACGCTTTGCGTAGGCTATCCCGAGCATTCCCATGCTCCGGTATTACGACGCAGTCGTAGCCCCCAACGGGGCGGCACCGTTTGCCGGGAGGCAAGTGCCGTCAAAGGCTAAAGGCTGAAGTCGGAAGGCTGAAGGGAAAAGAACGGAAGAACACGCAGGCGAGGCTTGGAAGTTTGAAAACTGTGACTGGCGGGAACAGGTAGAAATGCCGAAGGCAGCCCCATAGGGGCGAGCGGCGTGGGGAACGCGCGAGTTCAATGGAGACTAATGCCTTGGGCCAACCAAGCCTCTGGGAAGAGGCGCGGAGAAGTCCGCGTAGCGGAATCCGTCAGGACGGCACCGCTTTGCGGGAATACGTATGCGTGGGAACGCATCGGATAGACTACCGAAGGTAGCCCCAAAGGGGCGAGTTGAGCGGGAGCGAACGAGTCAACAAAGTGCCGTTCAAAATCCCAAACCGTTACCTCAAATGTATCGATCGGCTTCAGCGAGAGCACACCGCATCGCGGCGTAGCCGAAGTGCCCTTGATTGACCTCCCTGTAGCGTGCCCCTCCCCAGGAGGAGCAAAGGGTCTTCAGTGAGTCAGGCGGGGAGAGCCTGTCATGGCGACCCCCGATGACGAGGATGCGTTCCGGAGAGGTCAGGGGGGTGAGTCGGCCGGGGGCGGTTAGGTGGGCGTGCCGGTCGAGGGCCGAGGAAGTGACCCCGTTCTTTTTCAGCAGGGCGGCCATCATGCGGCTGGCAGGGCTTCCGAAGGTGGAGTGCGTGACATCGGCCACGGGCTGCAGGAGAATCGAAAAGTCGGTCTCCTCGAGCGAGAGGGTGAGGGCGGCCACCCAAGCCCCGTAACTCGTCGCAAGCAGCGCCACCCTGCCGGATCCGCGGCGCTTGGACCAGCGGATGAGCTGGCGAAGTTCGATGACTGACTGGCGCAGGGTCTCGGCATTCCGGATCAAGTCGGAGGTGATCGCGAGGGAGCCGTTCGAGTGTTTTTTCGGGGTGCGGCTGTAGTGGTAGGGAAGGTGGGGGAAGAGGACATTCCACCCCCGCTTGTTGTACCGCGCCGCAATCTTGCGGTAGCCGAGGTCATTCGCCGACATGAGGGCGTGCAACAGGATCAGAGTCGGGGCCTTCTCCGGCTTCTCCGGTTCGTGGAGGCGGGCTCGTGCGGTGTTATTCTCTTCGTGCTCTCCCTGCAGGGGGGAGGTCCAGGAGAGTATGTTGCCATCACGCTTCCAGACAGTCGCCGGCCGTTTCTTCAGCTCTTCGGGAAGCCCGTAGTAGCCCCGGTGGTCAAGTGGCTCGCAGTGGCTGAGGTAGTCATTGAGACGCTCGCTCGTGACGGCGTGATGGCGGAGGCGCCACTGCGCCGCGTTCATCATGGTGCACATGACGACATCCATCCCCGTGTGAACGAGTCGTTTGATCATGCGACTCTCCCCATTCTTGCTTGAGGCGTCTGAGGGAGATCCTCCGGTGCCAGTCCGAACCGCGCCACGGCCTCATCCTTCAGACCGACGAATGCACGGCCGAGCTCTTCGGAAAAGCGCTCCCGAGCTCCCGGCTGGCGGGCCTCCTTGGCAGGGGGCTCAATCGGCTCGCCGATCATCAGATAGATCGTGGTGCGTCGGAGCCAGTTGGAGGCTTTGTAGAGTCGGTCGCTTCCGATCAGGGCGCACGGGACAACGGCCGCCCCGGAGTGGATGCTCAGTGCGGCAAGGCCCGGCTTCATGGGGGCGCCGTTGAGGATCGAGTAGTTGCCGGCGCGGATGCCGCCCTCGGGGAAAATCCCGACGGCCCGCATCTCCCGAAGGCGTTGAAGCGCATGGCGCAGGGCATTCCGGTCGGAGCCTGTCCGGTCTACGGGAATGCAGTTCAGCCACGTGAAGAACCGCCTGCTCCAGCCCGCACTGAAGAGCTCCTCCATGGCGAGCCAGTCGAGGGGACGCGGGAAGTAGCCGCTGATGATCGGCGGGTCGAAATGGCTGATGTGATTGGAGGCCATGATGAGGGCGCCGCGCTTCGGAATGGGAGCCGTGAGGACCACCTTCACCTTGCAGGTGAAGGCAAAGAGGAGGCGGCAGCTGGTGATCACCACCCAGTGGAGGGAGGCCCGAAGGAAGCGGACGGGGAGGGGTCCGCAGGAATGCTTTCTGGGAGTGATGGGAGGCATTGGTTAAAAGGGTTAAAAAAAGTTGAAGAGTTACAAGTGACTATCGGCGGCGTTGGCTTTCAGCTCGTTGTAACTATTTTAACATTCCAACAGTTTTAACCTTCCAAGGACTCGCGATCCGGGTGAACCATCTCCCCTTGTGGTTCGCTCGCCATTGCATAATCCAGGGGCTCCTACTGGCTCTTCTCCAGGAAATAGCTGCGCTGCTTGGCACTGATGGGGCGGCCGAGTTTCTCCATCACGAGGAGCATGTCCTCCCAGACCTTTCGTTTCTCGGCCAACGTCTGGTTCCGAAGAATGTAGGCGGGGTGGTAGGTCGGCATCAGGGGGACGCCGTGGTAGTCGAGCCACTTGCCACGCACATCGCGCATGGTGACGGTCTCGCCGAGGAGTCCTTCGATCGCGGTGGCTCCCAAGGTGACGAGGACTTTGGGTTTGATCAGTGCGATCTGCTCTCGTAGCCAGGGAAGGCAGGTGGCCATCTCGGCTGGCTTCGGTTTGCGGTTACCCGATTCACCCTCCGGCATATCGGGGCGGCACTTGAGCACATTGGCAATGAAGAGGTCGTCCCGCGTGTACTCCATGGCGGCGATCATCTTGTTGAGGACTTCGCGTCCCGACCGGCCGACGAAGGGTTCTCCCTGCAGATCCTCTTCCTCTCCCGGTGCCTCGCCCACGAACATGAGTTCGGCAAAGGGTGAGCCGACGCCATAGACGACCTGAGTGCGGCTGGAGACCAGATTGGGGCAGCGTGCGCAGGTGAGGATGCTCTTTTTGAGAGCCTCGAGCTTGGGCAGGCGGCCATCGTCGATCACAGGAGTGCTTGGGTGAGATGAGGGTGGCGCTGTCGCAATTGAGGCCACGGTTGGCTTTTTGACGGCATGGGAGGAAGACGTCGTGTGAGCTGTAACCTTGGCTGTGATCTTGGGGGTGCCTTTCACTGAGGTAAGTTTTTCAAGACTTGAGCGCGTGGCCTTCGGTGTGCGGCGGAGACTTTTTTTCATATCGTGTAACATCGGAAGGACGGCATCGAGGGCCTCTTCAAAGCCGACCTTCTGAATCACTGACGAATCACTCTCCTGATTATTCATTTGCGGGATGATGGCTTTGGAACCGGGAGGGGGACGAGTCCGAAATCAGCCGGAAGAGGGGCGGTGCAGAGGAGGATTTCCCCGGTGCGTGGATGCGCAAACTCCAGTTTCCAAGCATGTAGGAGATGGCGTTCGAAGTTGTCCCGCTTTCCATAAAGTGGGTCTCCGGCAATGGGGTGACCGAGGGACTGAAGATGGACGCGGATCTGGTGCGTGCGTCCCGTGCGGGGCATGCAGGCCACGAGTGTCCATCCATCCTTGGTTGCGAGTAACTCGTAGTCGGTGACTGCATCGCGTCCCGAGGGGGGGCGGCGAGGGGTCATCTTTTGGCGCTGCACCGGGTGGCGTCCGATTGCCAGATCGATCGTCCCCTTGGTATGTCGCGGCCTTCCGCGGATGATGGCCAAGTAGGTCTTTTTAACCTGACGATCGGCAAATTGAGCAGAGATGGCTGCGTGCGCCTGGTCATTCTTGGCAACAACGATGCAGCCGCTGGTCTCTTTATCAAGGCGGTGGATGATGCCGGGACGGTGCTCCTCGGATCCCGCGGAGAGGGTGCTGCTGTGGTGGAGTAGGGCATTGACCAGTGTTCCCTCGTCATGACCGGCTCCTATATGGACAACCATGCCGGCCGGCTTGTTGACGACGATGAGGTCCTCATCCTCAAACAAAATGCTCAGGGGAATGTCCTCGGCGCGTGCTCCGGCAGGTGGTTTGTAGACTTCCTCCTCCACGCGGAAGAGATCACCCTCCTGCACCTCGTCATTGTTGCGGACAGTCTCCCCCCGCAGTGTAACGCGGCCCGATTTCACAAGGGACTGTAGCTTGGAGCGTGAGAGATGCGGGAGGTGGCGCACCAGGACCATGTCGAGCCGCTGGCGGCTATCCTCTTCGGTGGCTGTGATTTCGTGTACGGCGGGATCGGTCATGGGATTTTTTCTGGCACTGCGGAAGTAGTCAGCTTGATGGATGCTCATTCCTGCGGCTAGGATCAAATGATGTTCGAAATCAACCCGTCCAGAGATCAGGAGCCGTGCTCCTTGTGCGGGGTGATTCTCGATGTGGGGCCGGAAGCGATCTTCTCGCTGGTGCGTTGCCCTCGCTGTTATCAAGAGGTGAGGGTCAAGAGCCGACTGGGACCCTACCAACTTGAAGAGGTGCTCGGCCAGGGGGGGAGTAGCCGTGTGTTCCGCGCGAGGAAGGAGGGGGCTCATGCCGATGTGGCGCTGAAGGTTCTGGAAAAAAAACTCCCGAATTACGAAGAGCACCTCCGACTGCTACGCAATGAAGCTCTGTTGGCCAGCCTTGCCGCGCATCCCAGAGTGGTGAAGGTGCAGGCATTGGAAGAGGATGGCGATGTGGCGCTCCTAGAGATGGAGCTCATGGCCGGAGGTTCCCTGCATGACAAGATTGTCAGTGAGGAGGAGCTTGCCGAGGAGGATGTGCTCCGGATCGGACTGCAGATCCTCAAGGCGCTCGCCTCGGCCCAGGAAAAGGGAATCACTCACGGCGACCTCAAGCCCGCCAACATACTCTTAACGGCGGAGGGTGGTGCCAAGTTGGGAGACTTCGGCTTGGCTCACGGTTCCGCGGCCAGACCGGTGCCCCAGGCGCATCTGCTGGCGACTCCCGATTATGTCTCTCCGGAAATACTTACCGGGTCCCAAGGCGACTCCCTGAGTGATCTCTACAGTCTCGGAGGCTGCCTCTTTCATGCGCTGGCAGGGGCCCCTCCCTATGAAACTGAGGGACTCACGACTGAAGGTATTCAGGCGCTGAAGGCCAAAGCAGTTCTCCTTCCGAAAAAAGTCTGTTCGGAACGCACACGAGCACTTGTGGCGAGGATGATGGAACCGGAATCTGCCAGGCGTTTTTCTTCCTACGAAGAAGTCGAGCGGGAGCTCCTCTCCGTGTTGGAGTCATTAGATGGATTGAATAAAAATCGGAAAATCAAGAGGAGTGACGGCTTTTTCGGCAGCGTTTTTCGCCACTTGAGAGAGAGTGGTAAGTGACAGCTCAAGCAACCTGACGGCGAACTACCCTTGATTCCAACATCACGAGCTGAAAACCTTCTCCAGTGAACTCCGTTTCCCTGCCATTCTCCCCCAGATGCTCGTTGCTATGAGGCAGATCAAATCATTCCTCCTTCTGACGGCCGTAGTGTTTGCCGTGCTCTCGATCCTTTTTGTGACCGGTGGGATCGAGAGTGTCGGCACCTCATGGAAAAATCTCATTCAGGCGCCGTTACCTTCCCCTTCAGCGCGACTCTTCTCAGTGCTGGCAGGTTTTCTTCTTATTCCCTGCGTGGTCTGGGTTGGGCTGCGTTCAAGCATTCGTGAGCTCTACCCGCTTTCACTGGCTGCTGTGCTCCTGATGCTGGGGGCCTCTCTGATTGCCATGCTCTACGGTTCCTTTCTGAGTCCTGCTCCTGGTGTTGCCGGTATCCTTTTCGGAGTATCGGCGATCTTGATTTTTCGACAGACGGAAGCAGGGTCGCGTGAGCCAGTCCTGCGACGTTTGTTTGGGCAGCGTCTCCGCCCGGAGATTTTCCGGAGACTGGTGGATGGTAACCTGCCGGTGGATTTTCCCGGTGAGATGCATGAAGCCTCTGTTCTCGTCTGCACGGTTCACAATCATGTCGAGCTGATGGAGGTGCTGCAGCCGGCCGACTACGTTGGTCTGATGAATCTCTACCTGCGCACCGCCTCGGACTTCCTGGTCGATGTCGGCGGCTACCTCGACGAGTGCTCCGGCGAGAGTATCCGGGTGATCTTCGGCGCCCCGCTTCCTGCTGAAGGAGCCTCCAATCACGCTTCCAAGGCCGCACGTGCATCGATCGACTTGGTTTCCCGCCTTGAGGAGCTCAACCGCGAGTGCGATAACCGCTGGCAGAAGCGGCTCGATTTTCGCATCGGGGTAAATTCCGGCTCCATGATCGCCGCCGCTTACGGTGGGGCTCGAGTGGGGCGCTACAGCGTTTCCGGACCCGTGGTGGAGTTTGCCCGACACCTTTCCGCTGCCTGCGCCCAGTACGGTTGCCGCATCTTGGCCGGTCCAGTCACCTACGAGATGGCCTCCGAGACCATCGAGGGGCGACCCATCGACCTGCTGCAGCGCGCTGGGAGCCGCCGCCGTGTGGAGCTCTACGAGTTCCTGGCCCCCAAGCACTCACTCTCCCCCGAGCGGGAGCGGAGCCGCGATCAGTTCTGGAAGGGGGTCATCCTCTTCCGTGAGCGTAAATGGGAGGAGGCGATCAAGTCCTTCTCCTCCGCTCGCATCCCCGGCATCCCCGACAAGGCGCTCGATCACTACCTCGAACGCGTCGAGCGTGCCCGCCGTGGTGAGGACGAACCAACCCCTGAGCAGGCCCTCCTAGCGGAAGCTGTGTGATGGAAGAGGGATGAAACTTGAGACCTGAAACTTGAGACCTGAGTAGGCTGTAGGCTTAAGTTTTAACCCCACCCACTGGCCACGGATCCCAATCACCACTGGTTTTCACTTTTTTTCAGGTTTCAAGTTTCAGGTCTCATCCCTCCATTTCTTCCATGCCCCTCGATTACCCAGATTCCTTCCGTGAGCTAGTCCGGCAATTCCGCCGGCTTCCCGGCATCGGGCCTCGTAGCGCGGAGCGGATTGCCCTCTGGATGATGAGATCAACTGACGCCAAGCCTGATCAGTTTCTCTCCGCCATCTCCATGGCCCGAGAGAAGCTCAAGACCTGCCGCCTCTGCGGATTCTTTGCGGAGCACGACGAGTGTGTTCTCTGTCGCGACGAGGCGCGTGTCGGGCGCGAACTCTGCATCGTGGAGGCTGCGACCGACATCCTTCCCCTCGAGCGTACCGGTGTCTTCCGCGGGCGCTATCATGCCTTGGGCGGTAAGCTCTCCCCGCTGGAGGGCATCGGCCCGGAACAGCTCCGCATCGGTGAACTCATCGAGCGAGTCGGGGAGGAGCGCCCCGCCGAAGTGATCCTGGCACTGGGAGCCGATGTGGAGGGAGAGGCCACGTCTCATTATCTCGCGGAGTTGCTTGCCCCGTCGGGCGTACGCATCACCCGCATCGCGCAGGGGCTTCCTGCCGGTGGTGGTGTGGAGCAGGCCGATCAGATCACGCTGCACCGCGCCCTGGCGAACCGAGGCACCTACGGGAATGTCGCCGGACAACGTTGAAGGCGTTGAAGACATCCGTTAGTTCAAACCCCGTGAGGATTTTCCCGCTACTAGCAGCACTTCTCCTGATGGCAGGTCCAGCCTGGTCTCAATCCTTTCAATGGGATGAGTCGACCGCATTGGCCAGACCCGATGAGCAGCTCACGAGTTCCATCATCGCCCGTCTCCTGATCTCCCGGGAAGTGGCCTGGAACAAGTTTTGTCGTCATGCTCAGGTGCGTGACCTGGCTCGCGAGGCGAAGGTGCTGACCGATCTTAAGGTGGAGGGGAGGAAAATCGGTTTGGCTCCCGAGGATGTTGTCAGCTTGTTCAAGCCACAGATCGTGGCCTCCTGCAGGCTTCAGGAGGAGTTGATCGGGGGGTGGGTGAGCGGCACGCTAACCCGACCATCCACTCCTCCAAAGGACCTGCAAGGCGAGATCCGCCCACTACTCGATAAAGTCGACCGGACGCTGCTTCTTCAGTGGAAAGCTGTTTCTTCCAAGGCATTTGACCTAGCCGACTATTATGCCGCAGCTAAGACGATTCAGGATCAGGGGTTTTCTGTGGATGTGGCTAAAATCGCCGCACGACCCTTCTCCCCGCGCTCCGCTCGGTGATTTCCCCTCTTTTTTCTTCGTTTAACCTTTTTAACTCCTTTAACCTCTTAACCCATGGCCACTCCAAAGATTGATCCCGCACTTCATCAGGAGCGAAAGCCCGATTGGATCAAGGTGCGACTGCCCTCCAATCCGGTCTTCTTCTCCACCAAGGCGATGATCTCAGATCTGCGTCTTCACACCGTCTGCGAGAGTGCCCAGTGCCCAAATCGCTGGGAGTGCTGGAGTGGAGGAACGGCTACCATGATGATTGCTGGCGATCGCTGCACTCGCGCCTGTGGATTTTGCGCTGTCGACACGGCCAAACCTTTCCCTCTCGAGCAGGACGAACCTGAGCGCGTCGCCGAGGCAGTCCGTCGGATGAAGCTTAAGCACGTCGTTGTCACCGCCGTCGCTAGAGATGACATCCCTGATGGTGGTGCGGAGCATTTCGCCCGGACCATCCAGGCGATCCGTGACATGGACAACTCGATTGTTATCGAAATCCTTACACCCGACTTCAACGGCAAGGATGAATCCCTTCGAGTGGTCGTGGATGCCGCACCCCATATCTTCAATCACAACTTGGAGACCGTGGAGCGCCTCACACCGATGGTCCGCTCTCGCGCCAAGTACCGCCTCTCTCTCGACTTCCTCAAGCGTGCCCGTGCACTCGGCGAGGAGAAGGGACTCAAGATGGTCACCAAGAGCGGCATCATGCTCGGGCTCGGTGAGCAGGAGAACGAGATCTTCCAGGCCATGGATGACCTGCGTGAGGCGAACGTCAGCGTCCTGACCATGGGTCAGTACCTGCGTCCCAGCCCGCAACATCTTCCCGTCGTGGAGTACATCACACCTGAGACTTTCGATCTCTACGGTGAGATCGCGAGAAAGAAGGGCTTTACCCACGTGGCCAGCGGCCCGCTCGTCCGTAGCTCCTACCATGCCAGCGACTTTAATCCCATTGAGTCGATGGGGTTGTGAGGCTGGGGATTTTGCGCTCTGGCTGTGTTGGCCTACGGTCATCGTAGGACTACTACGACTTCCCTTGGCCGCCTTGCCATAGCATCTAAACTTCCTGCGCCAGGGGATCAGCGGTTTCATGGAATGTAGGGGTTAGCTGGTTTCCATCAAAAGCAGGGGGCCTACGCTCCAAGGTTGAGGGCGTTAAATGCTCCGTGTCGGTGCCTGAGCCTTTAAAAAGATCTTGCTGAGACTTTCGGATCCATATACCGAACAGATGAACGGTATATGAATCTGACCACCCGCCAGAGTGAAATCCTCTCTTTCATCCGCGAATCCGCTGAGGAGCAGCGGGGGGTGCCATCGATCCGCGAGATCATGGCGAGGTTCGGTTTTGCCTCGCCGGCCACCGTGGCCAGTCATCTTGAACTTCTGGAAAAGAAGGGTGCCATTCGTAGGGAAGCGGGCCGCTCCCGCAACATCATCTTGCACGATCTCAAGAATCGTCCGGCCCTACATCCGCTTCTTGAGGTGCCGCTCTATGGAATGATTCCCGCTGGCTTTCCCGAGGGACAGGTGCAGGAGTCGGAGCGATGCATCATGGTCGACCCCGAGACCATCCGCCTGCCTCTCAATGCCAAGACCTTTGCGCTGGAGGTGAGGGGAGACTCAATGATCGGGGCGGGGATCCTTGAGCGTGATGTCGTCATCCTGGAGTACGCTGCCCCTCGGAACCGTGACATCGTCGCGGCCTTGATCGACGGGGATGTGACGCTCAAGCGTTACCTGATTGAAGAGGGGTATCCTTTTCTTCGGTCTGAGAACCCGATCTACCCCGATTTGATCCCTGCACGAGAACTTGTCATCCAAGGTATCTTTCGCGCTCTGATCCGAACCCACCTTCCACGATAAAAAGAACGCCATCTACCTTCATTCCCTCAGCACTCCTAACCACTTCACCACTTACAATCCACTCCATGAAAACCGCCATCAAAACACCGCTCCGCTCCTCCGATGAACTCTGGCAATGGGCAGCACTCAGGCGTTCCTCAGCAGTCGTCTCCAAGTCCTCCTCACCAAGTCGGTCGTCACTCTGCACGACCAAGATGGCCCATGGGATTTTATCCCGATTTTACGGCATTCTTAGGCATTCCTCCCGCGCTTCTCGGTAAGTTCTGAAAGCCTCAACGGGCGGTTTGGTCGGTTGACAAAGTATGAATGCGTCATCAAAGTATGAATATGAAGATTCGGATGACGATCACCATTGAGCCGGAGGTATCCCATCGGGCCAAAGCTGTTGCGCGGGCTCAGGGAACCAGTCTCTCGGGATTGGTCGAATCCCTGCTAGCTCGGGAAGCCGGTATGGTTGCTCCTGTTGACAAAGTGTCCTTTGGGGAAAAATGGACTGGTGCACTCAAACTAGCCCTTAACCAAGAGGCCCGGGCGCGCCACTTAAGGGAGCGCTACGGATACTGAGTATTAGAAGATGAGGTTGCTCATTGATACTGATGTCCTTCTGGATGTGGCCTTAGGACGTGTAGAGCACCTCAAGGAGGCTGTCGGAGTCTTGGAGTGGGCATCTGATAACCCGGGTCGCTGCGCTGTCGCATGGCATAGCCTCGCCAATCTGCATTACCTGACGAAGTCCGGTGCCGAGGGATTTATTGGTGATCTTTTAGATTTCGTTGAGATTCCCCTCACGGGAACTGATGCGATGCGGTTGGCATTGAGTTTGGAGTTCAGTGATCTGGAGGATGCCATGCAAGTGTCGGCGGCGCTCCATTTTGAGGCGCAGGTTTTGGTCACACGGAATGTGAAACATTACAGAAAGTCTCCGATCAAGGTGATGACTCCCGCCGAAATCCTACCGCTCCTCTCCTAAAGCTCCCGACTGGTGGGACAAGAACCCCGCCCGCCTAATCAGTTTGACTCATCGGCTGACTTTTCTTCCGATGGCTTCTCGGATTTTTCTGATTTTTCGATTTCCTTCACGCCGTAGACTTCCCTCAGCACCTTGCCGATGAGCGGGGCGGCATGGCTCCCGCCATGGATGGAGTTGTCACCAGGCTCTCCCTCATAGACCGCTGCAAAGGCATACTGGGGATGGTCGGCCGGAACGAATCCTGCAAACCACGCGGCGGTGCGCTGTTTGTTCGTTGGGCCCCATTGGGCCGTGCCTGTCTTGCCGGCGACCTTTGTTCCCTTGACCTGGGCATGGTGAGCGGTTCCCTGCCCGTCTTCGGTGACGGCAATGAGGGCTTCGCGGAGAGTTTCCAAATCCTCGGGCTTAATCTGCAGATCATCGCGGACACGATCGGGATAGGCGGAGACCACCTTGTTGTCGATGCCTTGGATCTGCTTCACGAGCCGCGTCTGGTGGAACTGTCCCCCCGTGGCAATGACCCCGTAGGCCTGGGCCATCTGGAGTGGCGTGATGATGATGTCTCCCTGCCCGATGCTCATGTTGGCGACGTCACCCTTGAGGATCTTGCGTTTCTGGACGCGAAGCATGTAGTCGTCGGTGGGAATGTTTCCCTGGGCCTCGGCTTTCAACGGGATGCCGGTTTTCTTTCCGAGGCCGAGACGTGTCGTCCAGTCGATGATGCTGGGAGCTCCCATCTTGATGCCGACCTGGATGAACCAGGTGTTGCACGACTGGGTCAGGGCCTCGACGAAGTTAAGCTTGCCGACGCTGTATTTTTTCCAGTTGTGGAAGGTGAAGTTGCCTATGTCGATGGCCTGGGGCCCCGTGTAGGTGTCCTTGGCGGTAAGCTTGCCGGATTGGAATCCCGAGAGGCCGACAAAGGTTTTGAAGGTGGAGCCGGGTGGATAGGCCGAGCGGTAAGCCCTCGGGAGGAGTGGCGTGGCCGGATCGTCACTGAGCTGCTTGTAGATTTCAGGATTCAGCACAGGAACGAAGTGGTTGGGGTTGTACTCCGGCCAGGAGGCCATGGCATGAATCTCGCCGGTCCATGGATCAATGACCACAATGGCCCCGCGTTTGCAGTTTTCCTTGAGGACCTTCTCGCAGATGCGCTGGAGATTCTGATCAATGGTGGTGATCACGTTGTCCCCGGGTACAGGTGGCTGGGCGATGCGCTCGGAGGTTTTGTTTCCCTCCGCGTCATAGGTGACGTGAACGTTCCCGGGCTGGCCCTTGAGTTGGAAGTCAAAGGTCTGCTCGATGCCCTCACGACCTTGGCTTTCGGTGAAGATGAGATCCTTATTCTCAATTGGCCGGATCGAAAGAGGAGCTTCCTTGCCGGTGTAGCCAATGATGTGGGATGCGAGCTCCCCGTTGGGATAGAAGCGCGCATAGACCTGTTGAAGGACGAGCGAACTGGTGATTCCGCGTCTGGCTGCCGCCAATTCCTCGGGACGGAGATCCTCAAGCAGAGCGAGTGGGAGGAGGCCGCGGTTGCGATAATGGTTGAGGATAGCCTGATCACTGACGGTGATCTGACGCCCTAGAAATCCCTTCGCGAAGGTAATCTGCTGCCGGGCGAAGCTGATGACCTTGGCATCTTTCCAGTCGAGGGGTGAGGGGAACTGAAGGGCAAGATTGTAGCTCAGCCTGCTCTGGGCAAAGGGATAGCCGTTGCGGTCGGTGATCTGGCCACGGGGAGCGGGAATGCCTAGCTGGAAAGTCCTGGCCTGCTTCTGGGTCTCCCAAGTTGGTTTCGGGTTCTCCTCTACCGGAGCATTCGTGCCGGTGTTCATCTGCGCGTGGCAGGGAAGCTGGCAGAGCAAAGCCAAGAGCGTTAAGGAAATCAGATGCCGCGCGTTCATGAAGCAGAGGGGGGGGAGTATGGGTAGGCGAGGCTTAGGCGCGGTGATGTGGGGGGCCTTCAGATAGAGGGGCTCGGGCGTGCCGAGCACAAGTGAAGACGGATCGCCCCTTTTCGCGAGGATTGCAAGTCGTACGGCACTCGGGGTCACAATCTGGATACCCTCAATGCCTGCAAGTGGGGTGGCCGAGAGAATTGGCAGATCGGGGTGATTCCGTAGATGGAGTACTGTTTCTCCCGGAGAGAGCAGTGCCGGTTTCTGCAAAAAGAGACCACCGCAAACGTGAGCGATCCAGTAGTGGCCACCCCTTGCATCGCCCAGAGCCCAAAATCCTGAATCCGGTCCAGTCATAGCCAAGGGTGAGGGAATGGCATGCAGGGGAATCCCGAGGGCCGTGGCAAATCCCCTTGCCGCCGCGATACTCGCCCTGAGTCCATTGTACGATCCAGGCCCAAGCCCGACACAGAGTGCATCTGGCTTTCCGCTGGACTCTACTGCCTGCTGCAGGGCTATGAAGAGCGCCGAGGAATCCGATCGAGCATGGGAGGCCTCAGCGATGAAAGCGACCACAGGATCCTGAAGGGGGGGCGCTCCGATTTGATCAATTTCAACAAAGGCTACCGAGGAAACCTGAGTGGAGGAATCGAGAGAGAGAATCTTCACGGGATTATTGCTGGGTGAGCAGAGAGATCAGACGCGAGCCGTCGGACTGTGGGGCGATGCTGATCCGCAGGGTGCCGAGGGGAAGAATTTCCGGAAACTTATCCCCCCACTCGATGGCCATCAGGCCATCGCCTTCGTACTCCTCCAGTCCCAGAGCGAGCACCTCGCCGGCCGACAGCAGGCGGTACCAGTCCGAGTGATGAAGACGCTGCTCCCTTGAACCATAGCTCTGCAAGAGGGTGAAGGTTGGACTGGTCACATCTTCCGTCATTCCCATGGCTGCGGCCAAAGCTTTCACAAAGTGAGTTTTACCCGCGCCTAGGGGCCCCTCAAGGCTCACAGCACCAGCCTGGAGAAGGCGTGGCAACCATTCCGCAGCGACAGCGGCTGTCTCCTGCGGGGAGCGAACCACGCGTCGGGAGTCAGACTCTGTGACAGGATTGCCAGTTGCCATTTCAATAGCATTTTAGTTGGCTTGTCGCTGCAAGCAATGCTGACGCCGCGGTAAAGCGGTAAAAAGTTCGGCCTCTCCGAAATCCCCCCTTAACTACTTCACACCTCATCCTCCTCACCATGTCCAATCCCACCACACTCCCAGCCTGGAAAGCGCTCTCCGCCAACCGCGACCAGATCGCCAAGACGACTCTCAAGGAGCTCTTTGCAGCCGACCCCGAGCGCGGTGAGCGACTGAATGCCGAGGCCTGCGGCCTCTACCTTGATTATTCCAAAAATCGCGTCAACGACGAGACGCTCAAGCTACTAGTCCAGCTTGCCCACGAAACCGGTCTCGAGCCGGCGCGTGATGCCATGTTCCGTGGTGACAAGATCAACATCACCGAGGATCGTGCTGTCCTGCACGTCGCCCTCCGCGCCCCCAAAGGTGAGGTGATCAAGGTCGATGGTGTCGATGTTGTCCCCGAGGTGCATAAGGTCCTTGAGGCGATGGGTGCCTTCGCTGACCGCATTCGTAGCGGCGAGTGGAAAGGGTTCACCGGCAAAAAGATCAAGAACGTCATTAACGTCGGTATTGGTGGCTCCGATCTCGGTCCGGTGATGGCGTATGAGGCGCTCCGCCACTACAGCGATCGATCCCTCACCTTCCGATTTGTCTCCAATGTCGATGGAACGGACTTTGCCGAGGCGGTGCATGATCTGGACCCCTCCGAGACGCTCTTCATCATCTCCTCCAAGACCTTCACGACGCTTGAGACGATGACCAACGCGGGAAGCGCCCGCGAGTGGATCCTTGCCGGCCTGGGTGGGGATATCAAGGCGGTTGCCAGCCACTTCGTTGCCGTCTCCACCAATGCCGACAAGGTCTCCGCCTTCGGCATCGACACCGCCAACATGTTTGGATTCTGGGACTGGGTCGGCGGTCGCTACTCGATGGATTCCGCCATCGGTCTCTCGACCATGATCGCCATCGGGCCCAAGAACTTCAGCGACCTGCTCGCCGGATTCCACTCCATGGATGAGCACTTCCGCACAGCACCACTCGAGAAGAATCTCCCTGTTCTCCTCGGCCTCCTTGCTGTCTGGTACAACGACTTCTTCGGCGCCCAGAGCACTGCCGTCCTCCCCTACGAGCAGTACCTCAAGCGCTTCCCTGCCTACCTCCAGCAACTCACCATGGAGAGCAACGGAAAGTCGATCCGCCTCGACGGAGAGCATGTCACCGCCGACACCGGCCCGATCTACTGGGGTGAGCCCGGTACTAATGGCCAGCACTCCTTTTACCAGCTCATCCACCAGGGTACCCGTCTCATCCCTTGCGACTTCATCGGGTTCAACAAGGCGCTTAACCAACTGGGCCACCACCACAATTATCTCATCTCGAATATCTTCGCCCAGGCCGAGGCACTCGCCTTCGGTAAGACGCCTGAGCAGGTGAAGGCTGAGGGGACTCCTGATTGGCTCAATCCACACCGCGTCTTTGAGGGCAACCGTCCCTCGAACGTCATCATGGCCGACAAGTTGGATCCTCGCACTCTTGGAGTTCTCGTTGCGCTCTACGAGCACAGCGTCTTCACCCAGGGTGCCATCTGGGGCATTAACTCCTTCGACCAGTGGGGTGTCGAGCTTGGCAAGCAACTGGCCCAGCACATCATCCCCGAGCTCGAGTCAGCCGTGGAGCCAGAGCTCAAGCACGACAGCTCGACAAACGCCCTCATCCGCCGCTACAGGGCGAACAAATAACCATCTGGAGTTATCAAGATGCAGATCGAGGTTCTCGCTAATGATGATGCGGTTGCCAAGGCGGCCGCGGGAGTGATCGCTTCCCAGGCGCGTGCCGCTGTCGCGGAGAGGGGCCTCTTCACCCTTGCCGTGAGCGGGGGAAAGACCCCTTGGGCCATGCTCAAGGACCTTGCCTCGGAGGAAGTTCCTTGGTCACAGGTTCATGTCTTTCAGATCGATGAGCGCATCGCTCCCGAGGGAGACCCTGACCGGAACCTGACACACCTTCACGAAAGTTTGCTAGGGAATGCACCTATTCCTAAGGAGAACATACACGCCATGCCGGTGAATGCCGCAGATCCTGCTGAGGGTGCCAAAGAGTATGAGCAGACCCTGCAGGAGTTCTGCGGTAACCCTCCCGTACTCGACATGGCTCACCTCGGCCTCGGTCCTGATGGCCACACAGCCTCTCTGATTCCGGGTGATCCCGTCCTCAGTGTGGTCGATCGCGACGTGGCGCTTACCGACCCAGTAAATCTCTATCAGAATCGTCGCCGCATGACCCTTACCTATCCGATGATCAACCGCTCCCGGAAGATCCTCTGGCTCGCCACAGGCGCCGCAAAGGTTCCGATGATCGTGCTCCTCAAAGCCGCCGACCCGACGATCCCCGGTGGGCGGATTTCGCAAGAGCAGGCGCTCCTGCTTACGGATACGCCTGCCGCTGCTGGCTTGTAATCACGAACGATTCAGAAACCGAAAAGCCCGCAAAAAAAGCCCACTCAGGAGAGTGGGCTTTTTTTGTGGGAAGGATCTTGTGACTAGGGGCGGTCGGCGAGTGCAACCACTCTCTTGCCGATCGCGGGACCGACATACTCGCTCAGTGGGCGATAGAGACGATTGTCGACAAGCTGCTCGAGGATGTGGGCCGTCCAGCCGGAGGTGCGGGCGATCGCAAAGATCGGAGTGAACATATCGGTCGGCAGCCCAAGCGAGTAGTAGACGGTAGCCGAGTAGAAATCGACGTTCGCATTGAGACCCTTCTTCTCCTTCATCAACTCTGCAATGCGCTCGGACATTCGGATCCACTTCCCTTCGCCAAGCTGTTCGCAGAGTTGGACAGCCATCGAGCGGAGGTGAGGGGCGCGAGGGTCGAGTGTCTTGTAGACACGGTGACCAATGCCCATGACCTTCTTCTTCGTAGCCAATGCGTTCTCGACCCAGGCATCCACCTTCGACTCATCGCCGATCTCCTGAAGCATGTGAATGACTCCCTCGTTGGCTCCACCATGAAGGGGCCCCTTGAGCGTGCCGATGGCCGAGGTGACGGCCGAGTAGATGTCGCTGAGCGTGGCGATGGTCACGCGGGCGGAGAAGGTGGAGGCATTCATCCCATGATCGGCATGGAGGACATAGCCGACATCGAGGGTCTTGGCTGCCTCGGGTGTCGGCTCGACACCGTTGAGAAGGTAGAGGAAGTGAGCGGCCTCGCCGAGGTCCTTGCGGACGGGAGGAAGATCCTTCCCGAGTCGTGCGCGGTGGTAGTAGGCGGCAATAACACCGACCTTGGCCGTCAAGGAGACGGCGCGGTGGCGGTTCTTGCCGGGATCGATTTCTCCGGTCGGGACCTTGTCGTATAGACCGAGCATGGACACGCCCGTACGGATGACATCCATGGGGTTTGCATCCTTAGGAGCGCCAAGGATGAAGTCGATGACTCCCTGCGGGAGTTCGCGCTGGGAGCCTAGTTCCAGATGAAGTGCTTCGAGTTGAGCCTTGTTCGGAAGCTCACCATGCCAGAGAAGATAGACGACTTCCTCATAGCTCACCTTGCCAGCCAGCTCATTGATGTTGTAACCGGCGTAAATGAGGATTCCCTCCTCGCCTCGTACGTCACTGAGGGCGGTGGAGTTGGCGACGATACCTTCGAGTCCTTTAGCAATGACGGGCATGGTAGTGGGCAGTTTGGAGTTGGTGGTGGAGAATAGGATGCTTGGTGGGAATTCCTAGCGTTTCATCCGGCGGATGAGGGCGTCGGCCATATCAGAAGGAGTCTCGGCGATTTCAATGCCGGCAGCGCGGAAAGCGGCGATCTTACCCTCAGCCGTGCCTTGTCCACCGCTCACGATGGCCCCGGCGTGTCCCATGCGGCGTCCCTCGGGTGCCGTGGCTCCCGCGATGAAACCGGCAATCGGCTTTTTGCAGTGCTCTGCGGCCCAAGCGGCTGCCTCTTCCTCAGCTGTTCCTCCGATCTCTCCGATCATGATGATGGCCTCGGTCTCGGGGTCTTCGTTGAACATCTTGAGAACGTCCAGGTGGGAGGTACCGTTGATCGGATCACCACCGATACCAACGCAGGTGCTCTGGCCGTAACCGCGGGTGGTCAGCTGCCAGACAGCCTCGTAAGTGAGGGTGCCGGAGCGGGAGACGACACCGACGCTCCCCTTCTTATGAATGTAGCCGGGCGCAATGCCGATGCGGCATCCGCCATGGGATTTGTCACCTGTGCCGGGAGTGACCAGTCCGGGGCAGTTGGGGCCAATGAGGCGTGTCTTGGAGCCTTTCATCGCCTCTTTGACGCGCATCATGTCGATGACGGGAATGCCCTCGGTGATGACGACGACGAGGTCGAGACCTGCGTCGATTCCCTCAAGGATGGCATCGGCAGCAAAGGGAGGGGGTACGAAGACGGCGGAGACAGTGGCTCCGGTTTCGCGGACGGCCTGGTCGACGGTGTCGAAGATCGGCACCTGGTTCTCGAAGAGTTGACCTCCCTTGCCGGGGGTTACTCCGGCCACGACCTTGGTGCCGTAGTCGAGGCTGAGCTTGGCATGACGGGCGCCGAAGCTGCCGGTGATACCCTGGATGAGGATCTTGGTGTCGGGAGTGACGAGAATCGACATGGAAAAAGGTGGTGAGGTGAAAAAGTGAAGGAGTTAAAACGTTGGAAAGGGAAGAGTGATCAGGCGGCGGCTTTGACGGCGGCGACAATCTTGTTGGCGGCATCGAGGATATTCTCTCCGCTTTCCAGCTTGAGACCGCTTTCGGCGAGTGTCTTCTTGCCGGCCTCGACGTTGTTTCCCTCGAGTCTGACGACAAGCGGGATGGAAAGGCCTGTCTCTTTCGCGGCCTCGACAATGCCATTGGCGATCACGTCACAGTCCATGATGCCACCGAAAATATTGACCAAGATGCCCTTCACGCGGGAGTCGGCCAGAATGATTCGGAATGCCGAGGCAACCTGCTCGCGGGTGGCTCCACCGCCGACGTCGAGGAAGTTGGCTGGGCTTCCTCCAGCGTGCTGAATGATGTCCATGGTGGCCATGGCAAGTCCGGCTCCGTTTACAAGGCAGGCAATGTTGCCGTCCAGACCGATGTAGTTGAGGCCATGCTTGGAGGCCTCCACCTCGCGGGGATCCTCCTCGGTAATGTCGCGCATGGCGACAATGGAGGGCTGGCGGTAGAGAGCGTTGTCATCGAAGTTGAACTTCGCATCGAGCGCCATGAGCTTGCCGTCTTGGGTCACGACGAGGGGGTTCACCTCGACCATGGAGCAATCGCGCTCAATGAAGAGCTTGTAGAGATTGGTGAAGAGCTTCGAAGCCTGATTCATCAGCGGGCCGGTCAAGCCGAGGGAGGCGGCGATGAGGCGTGTCTGGTAAGGCAGGAGGCCGAGGAAAGGATTGACTGAAAGGCGGAGGATTTTTTCCGGGGACTTCTCGGCGACGGTTTCGATATCGACACCACCCTCTGTGCTGGCGATCACGACGGGAACCGAGGTGGCGCGATCGATGAGGATCGCGAAGTAGAGCTCGCGCGCGATATCAACGGCTTCTCCGACAAAGATTTTGCCGACTTCCTTCCCCTCGGGGCCGGTCTGGTGAGTGACGAGGACCTCTCCAAGCATCTTGGAGGCGAGATCCTTGGCCTCGGCCGGCGTGTCGCACAGGTGAACGCCTCCCTTGAATCCGCTCTTGAAAGTCCCCTTGCCGCGACCGCCTGCGTGGATCTGGGCCTTGATGACAAGCTTGCCTCCACTGAGTCCTGTGGCCACCGCTTCAGCTTCCGCCGGTGTGTTGGCAACCCGTCCGGGTTGGGTGGCGACGCCGAATTCGGCGAAGAGTTCTCGAGCTTGAAATTCGTGGATATTCATTGAGTAAAAAAGAATATCTACACGGCTCCTCGCCCCAGTAAAAGAACTCCTTCAAAAGAGGAGCAAAAAAGTGACCGATCCCCTACGGAAAAGGGGGGTGTGTTAAAAAGTTAGAACAGTTACAAGGTGAGGCCCTCAGAATTGTGAGGCGTAGGCTTAATTTCCGCTCACAGTCACAGTGCGGTCAATCAAGGGTGTCTCCAAGGGGCGAGTCCGGCTGCTTCCTTCGGTCCCTTTTTAACCCTTTCACCGGTTTCACTTTTTAACTGGCTTTCAAAACAACGGTCCCGCCGCGTAACGATTCGCGGCAGGTGACTGCATGACATCAATCCAGATGGGAAGGGCCAGTTCAGCCCCATAACCCCCTCGCATGATGGTCTTTGGCCGGTCAAAGCCAACCCAGACACCGCAGGTGAGCCCCTCGGTATAGCCAAGGAACCAGGCATCGACGAAATGGTCGGTCGTGCCGGTCTTTCCTGCTGCAGGTTTCCGCAGACCCATCTCGGCAGAGCGTGCGCCGGTTCCTCGGGACATGACCTCGGTGAGCATCGCCGTGGTAGTCTTCGCTGCGACAGGGTCAAGGACGGGAACTCGTCCGTGGGTTGCGCGGAAGAGAACAGTGCCATCGGCATCGGTCACCTGCTCGATGAGATGCGGATGAAGGCGAGATCCTCCGGTGGCCAGTGCCGTGTAGGCGACGGTGACGTTCTTGAGGGTCGATTCAAAGCTGCCAAGGCAGATGGAGGGATAGCGTGGGACCTCTTCCGCGAGGCCCAGCTTTTGCATCGTGGAGGCAATAGTACCAAGTCCCGTACGGAGACCGACGCGAACGCTCATCGTATTGCGGGAATGGACGAGACCCTCTTTGGCTGGGAGTTCTCCACCGAATGTCCCGTCGCTGTTCTGAGGGTCGTAAGCCGGCGAGCGCGCTGGAAGCTCCGCCTGAGTGATTCGTGCATCGCTGATCGGTGTCTCCGGTGTGATGATTCCCTTGCGGAGGGCCTCTGCGTAGACAAAGGGCTTTGCCGAGGAGCCGATCTGGCGGGTGGCCACGAGAGCTCTGTTGTATTTGCTCTCCATGAAATTACGCCCACCGACGATGGCGGTGATGCCCCCCGTGGCGTTGTCAATCGCGAGCAACGCGCCTTGGAGCGGTTCCTGAGGCTCTGCTGTTGGTGATGGCTGAGCGTTGACCGGAGGCTTGCTCACCTTGGTGATCTTTCCTGTCTTCGCATTCTTGACGACCTGGGCTTTCGGAGCGTGTTGCTGGCGAAAATCAGGCCTCGCCTCGACCTCGGCAAGGCGGCGTGCCATCGACTTCTCAGCAGCCTCCTGCAGACCCGCATCAAGGGAGGTGTCGATCTTCAGGCCACCCGCATCGACCTTTTCGGCAGAGACAACTTGCTCGAGCTCATGAAGGACCGCATCGATGGCCCAGCTGTTCAGAGGATTGATGAGGGATTGCTGGCGGGGTGTGATCTTTTGCGCCAGTGCCTTCTGATGCTGGGCTTCCGTGATGAATGGTGGGTCATGCTGCTCCATCTGTTCCAGAACGACATCCCTCTGTTTGAGTGAGGCGGCCAGATTATTGAACGGGGAGAGGCGGTTTGGACTGCGGATGAGCCCAGCGAGCAGGGCTGCCTCTGAAAGATCCATATCGGCCGCCGGCTTGCCGAAGTAGGCGCGGCTGGCAGCCTCCACGCCGTAGAGACCGGAGCCGAAGTAGATGCGGTTCATGTAGAGCTCCAAGATCTTCTCCTTTGTCATCTCCATTTCGATGCGGAATGCCATGGCAGCCTCGAGAAACTTGCGGTTGAAGGTCTTTCCGCCAAGGGGGAAGCTATTTCGCGCAAGTTGCTGGGTGATGGTGCTGGCCCCTTGCTTCATGCCGCCGAAGAGAAGGTTGCGCACGGCGGCTCGGGCGATGCCGAACGGATCGATGCCGTGGTGCTCGTAGAAACGGGAATCTTCGCGGCTGATGAGGGCCTTCACAAAATTCTTCGAGACCGCATCGTAGGGAACCACGACGCGATTCTCGCCGATGGTCCTGCTGTAAAAGGTGCCGCTGCGGTCATAGATACCAGAGCGCTGTGGCATCTGACCGATCGTCGATAAGTCGAAGGTCAGCGCCCAGAGGTAGTAGAAGACGCCGACCAGCATCCAGAGAAGCAGGGCCGCGAGTCCCAGCTTGATCAGGGTGACGAGAAAGGAACTCTTCCGTTTTTTCCCTCTCGGAGGGGGAGGAGAGTTGCGGTGTTTGTTCGCTGTGCGGGACACAATCCTTGCATCCTAGGTGACTCTTTCCATGATGGCGAGCCACCACTCACCTGCCGATGATTGAGATCCAGATTCTGACACCCATTCCCGGTATTGCCGAAGGCCTCCTCAAGGAGAGTATCCTTGGCCGTGCGCAGGAGGCGGGCCTCGTGAAGCTTGAGGCTGTTGACTTGCGCCGCTGGACTAGCGACCGCCATCGCACCGTGGATGATGCACCCTACGGAGGCGGTCCCGGCATGGTGATGAAGATCGAGCCGATCGCGGCGGCTCTTGCCGAGCTGCGTCGTCCCCATACCAAGGTCATTTTTCTTACTCCCCAAGGCCGTCAGTTGAAGCAACCGACCGTCCGCGAGTACGCGAAGTCCGAACATCTCATCCTGCTCTGCGGACATTACGAGGGGGTGGATCAGCGTGTGGCCGACCACCTCGTGGATGACGAGATCTCAATCGGTGATTATATCCTCACCAACGGAGTCCTGGGGGCACTGGTGCTGACCGATGCGATTGTCCGCTTGGTTCCCGGAGTGCTTGGTGATGACCAGTCGGCGGTCACTGAGTCGTTCGAGACCGGGATGCTTGACCACCCGCATTACACGCGCCCGGTCGAGTTCCAAGGGTGGGAAGTTCCCCCGATCCTCCTTTCGGGGAATCACGGTGCGATTGCGAAGTGGCGTGAGGAAGAGGCGCTGCAGGCGACCAAGCAGCGGCGACCTGATCTGTTGGCCTGATCCGATTCAAGATACCCCCGCTGGCAGGGATAAGAAGCCGTCCCTGTTCAACGGGTGGTCACTTCAAGGCGTCTCGGGAATCAGGACACCCGACGATTTTCTCTACGGGTGCTCAGGAAGGCGTAGAGCAGCATGCCAAGGGACAAAGGAATATAGATCTTGTCCTGAATGGCTCCCGGCGGGGTATGCATGAAAGTGATCGGTTTGATGTGGGCCACGAACATCCTCAGGAATGTCTCAAGGGACTGAACCAGCCACATGAGGGGGATCAGCGAGCGGTACCGAATGATCACGATCCATTGGATGATCGCATAGATGAGTTGTTCGGCCCCCCATTGTGAGCCGAAGAAAACGACATCCGAAGAACCCGGGAAATCAAGGTTCAGCCCGGCTATGGATTCTAATCCTGCATCGGGGGCCAGCATGTGGATGAAACTCCGCACCGTCCCGATGATCGCGAGCAAGACAAAAACATAGAATGGGATCCTGGAGCCCCGGATCGTGTTGTCTGCCTGAGCGGGAAACAGCAGGGTAAGGAAACCTTTCATGAGTTCCTTTGATTGTATGGAGACGATCAGATCCTCAGAGCGATTAGGCAGTCCCACTAACCGATTTACCGATTCTGCAGCCGATCAGTCCGTAAAAGACGAGGTAGGCGTAGGCCACCATCGGAACGAGGAATGAAAGGCGAATGCCCACGTGATCGGCGAGGAATCCCTGCAGCGGGGGAAGGAGCGCTCCCCCCAGGATGGCCATCACCAGAAGCGACGAGCCTTGGCTCTTGAAATCTCCGAGTCCGTCGATGGCGAGCGAGAAGGTGTTGGACCATCCGACCGATGTGAACAAGCCGATGCCGAGGATGCACCACATGGCCACATGCCCTCCCAGCAGCATCGCCAAGGCAATGAGAGCCACGACGATGGAGGCAAAGAGGGCAAGCGTGCGGTCTGTTTTCCAGCCGCCAAGCTGGAAGCCGATCCAGCAGAGCAGGAGATAGGGTGCGTAGGTGATTGCCGTGTGGATCCCCGTGCTGAAGGTGACGACGCCGAAGGCAACGATCGGCACGAGGCCCATCAGCAGGTTTTTCTTTCCCTTCGTAAGATCACCGAGACTGATGGCTGCCATGAAACGGCCGATCATGAGTCCTCCCCAATAGAAGCTCAGAAACTTGGCCGCCTCGGCCGCTGCAAGTCCGGCCACGTCATGCTGTCCGAGGAAGTTGACGATGGCGCTGCCGATGGAGACCTCGCCGCCGACATACATGAAGATTGCCACGATCCCCAGAACCAGATGGGGGTGGCGGAGTGCTCCCGCGCCCCGCTCGACCTTCTCCTCGCCGATGGACGGAAGTTTGATGAAAAAGAAGAGGGCTGCCAGGAGGAGGAAGATCCCGGAGAAAACAAGGTAAGGTATCTTGACCGCTTCCGCATCGTGGCTTCCCTCGATGTGGAAGAAGTGAAAGATCAGCCACCCGCCGATCAGCGGGCCAAGCGTTGTGCCGAGGCTGTTGAACGCCTGGGCGAGATTGAGGCGACTGGAGGCGGTTGACTCCGGTCCGAGGATTGTGACGTAAGGATTCGCGGCGATCTGAAGGATGGCGAATCCGATCCCGATCACGAAGAGGCCGGCGAGGAAGAGCGGATAGGAAGCCGCCGTCGCCGCAGGATAAAACAGCGCACTGCCGCAGGCCGAGATCAGCAAGCCGGTCACGATGCCGTTCTTGTAGCCGATGCGGGCAATGGGATCGCCGGAGAGAACCGAGATCACGAAGTAGAGGAGCGAACCGATGAAGTAAGCCCCGAAGAAGGAGAACTGAACCAGCATCGCCTGGAAGTAGCTAAGTTCAAAAGCTTCCTTGAACTTGGGGATCAGGATGTCGTTGAAGACAGTCATGAATCCCCAGACAAAGAACAGGGAGGTCATGACGCTGAACGCGAAGCGGTTGGTGCCGCCTCCTTCATGAGATGCGGATGCTGATCGGGTGCCGGAGGGGGGGAGAGAGGCCATAGTAGTGAAGAGTGGAGGGGGATTTGGATACGACAGCAGTCAGGTGGCGCTGCAGAGTGAATCGAACGTATTCAAGCTCCCCAGTTGATCAATATTTTTAAGAGGAGAGGGTTTCTTAGGGAGCTGATCTTGGGCTCCTTATTCCTCATTCATCCGACCCATGGTCACGCCTGGCGTTGTATATGCGCGATTTTTTCCTGTGGTTCTGCCGCTCCCTCCGTTCGAGTGTCATCTGGCGTTTCTGCCGGCTGAGACGGAGTTTCTCGACTTCCTCTTCCAGCTTGAGAAAGCCGTCGAGGCGCGTCGGCTCCAGAGTCCCCTCCGCCATCGCCGAACGGATCGCACACCCTGCGTGGGGGCCGTGACGGCAGTTGTCGAAGCGGCAGTTCTTGGCCAGTTCCACGATGTCGGCAAACTGCTCGCGGAGTGTGGTCTCATCCGTCCACATGTGCACTTCCTTGATGCCGGGGTTATCGATGATGATCCCGCCGCGCCTGAGCACCATGAGTTCGCGTGCCGTGGTGGTGTGACGTCCCTTTCCGGTGAGTTGGTTAACTTCGTCGGTCCACTGGTAGTCCCCGCCGAGGAGGTAATTGATCAGCGAGGATTTCCCCGTGCCGCTCGATCCGATGAAAGTGATGGCAATGCCCGGTTTGAAATAACCTTTCAGCGGATGGAGGGTGCTCTTTTTCTTCAGGCTGGTGAGGTACACTTCCGCCTCGGGATTCTGAGCTCGGATGGCTTCTGCTGCCGTACGGTTCTCCTCCTCGGAAAAAAGGTCGGTCTTGTTGACCAGCACCACCGCTTTGGCTCGGCTGCGGCCGATGATCGCGAAGTAGCGTTCCATCCGGCGGAGATTGAAGTCGGGTCCCGCATCAGTCACCACGGCCACGATTTGAATGTTGGCGGCGATCACTTGTTCTTCCATTCGCCTTCCGGACATCTTTCTGGAGAAGCAGGACTGCCTGGAGAGTCTGGCGCGGATGACGTGCTCGTTGTTTTCGTCCCCGACCTCGAGGGCGACCCAATCTCCCACGGCCGGTAGCTCCGCGTCCGATTCGGCGTCGTGATAGACCTTGCCGCTCATCACCACTTCCAGTTCCCGGCCATCCCCCAACAAGGCACCGTAGGTGATCTTGTTGTCGCGGATCAGACGGGCCGGCTCCCAGCCCTTTGACAGAAATCCGGAAAACTCCTCCGCAAAGGCCTCATTCCAGCCAAGATCTTCGAGCGTCATGCAGGGGGATAGATTTTCCCGAATAGGTCAGCGCTTCTCGGAGAGCGCAGCCTCGATCAGATCGAGGATTTCGTGACGTCCCTGCCCCTCCTTCGAAGAGCTCAGCACATAGGCAGGTGTTTCCTCTGTGATCTCACGGATGCGCAGCAGGAAGGCCTCGATGTTTCTTTGGACCGCCTTTTTGGAGAGCGTGTCCGTCTTGGTGAAGGCGAGGATCAACGGCAGTCCGCATTCCGCCATCCAGCTGAGGAATTCCAGATCTAGACTCTGGGGACTGAGGCGAGAATCGATCAGCACGAAGGTGCCGAGCAGGTTGGGCCGGTTCCGCAGGTAGTCTGCAACGAAGGTGCTGAAGGCGCCCCGTTCGTTTTTGCCGACCTTCGCGAAGCCGTAGCCGGGAAGATCCACCAGCGTCCAGGTGGTATTGATCGTGAAAAAGTTGATCAGCTGCGTCTTGCCCGGGATCTGCGAGACCTTCGCCAGCCCCTCCGAGCGGGTCAGCATGTTGATGAGCGAGGATTTCCCGACATTCGAGCGGCCGATGAGCGCGAACTCAGGCAGGGCCGAGGTCGGGCAGGAAGCCAGATCCGGAAAGCTGGACTGAAAGACCGCCGAGGTGATCTTCACGATTCCCGACGATGGTAAGGCTTTTTCTCCCGGTGCCCGGGACCCGCCATGATCTCCACATACACTTCAGGAGCCTCCGTCAGCGCGACCGCCTCGATTGCCTTGGGAACTTCGGGCAGAGGGGTTTCAACGGCCGTCTGGCTGTCTGATCCGACCTTGCAGCTGAAGTGCCAGAAATCCACGTCCGGAGGCAGCGTCTTCTTCTTCTCCCGTTTCACATACTTGGTGAGTTCGAGTTTGATGGCCTCCACAACCTTCGGATCTTCCTTGCCGGGAACATGCAGTGGGAACGTCTTTTTCATTCGGGTGCGAGCCTACCATGGACTGCCCTGCGATCAGCATCTATTTCCATCGGGGAAGTCCTGAAGCGGAATCTCTAGAGAGTGCTGATGGAGGGCTAATGACTGAAACTTCTTCTCAGAGATGTTCACGAGAAAAATTCCCCTGTAAAAAACGAATCTTCGCGATCCTGAGTGGGTCATCGATGGAATACAAAGAGTCTCGCAGAGATACCGTTAGTTCCGAGAATGACAGGGGGGCAGAGAAGATTTTAATCTGGAACTCAAGAACTCAGGAAAAAGCATTAAAGAAGTGTCTTATGTAGTTGATGGTGCTCTGGAGGGGACTTAACCCCAACAAACGAAGCTTCTCCGAGTAAGGGGCTTCACCTTGCCGTGTCACACACTTCAACTCTGCTGATCCTCCCTTCGTGAGTTCATGAGTTCCAGATTATTTCACCTTTGTCTCATTCCCACCCACTTGAAACAGTGAGGAGCCAAAAAACCTAAGTGGATTTGCTCAAGGATCACTTGAGCAGGTTTCAACGGTGGAAGTACCCGTTGCAGATCCAAGTGATCGCCTCGGTGCCGCCAAACAGGATCGAGCCGATAAACCCCAAGGAGATCAGGAATAGAATCACTCCCGCTCCCAAGGCAGCCCCATCTCGTTCTGAAAAGGATGATGCCACAAGCACGACCGTCAGTGCGGGGAGCATGTTGCTGAAGGGGATGGGCAGGGGAAGCAGGAGCATGAGTCCACTTAACAAGATGGTCATGCCCGACAGAAACTGGGTGAGATGCAACTCAAAGAGAAAAGAGAGGCGGGGGTGCAGGACTTTTTCAATGCCCCTGAGGACCCGTGCGCTCCCGTGCAGGATCTTTGGGAGGTGTTTGCCGGAAAGTTGTGTCTCGAGAAGGCGCTGAGGAAGCCACGGATGCTGGCGGAATGCAAAACGCATTCCCAGCAGGGCGATCACCATGCCGAAGGGTGTGGAAAGTCCGGGCAGCATGATTGGTTGGCAGAAGGGCAGGGCAAGGAGCACCAGAAGCAGCGTGTACACGCGTCCCTCAAGACGATCAACCAACTCCCCAAGCGTCAGAACGGAGTGAGCCGCTGAATCAGAGAGGATCTGTAACTCCATCGAGAGACGCATTGGCTCACGGGGCTCCTCCTGTTCCCGATCCTCTGGAATTCTTGTCATGTTCGATTGCTATCAGAACATTGCCATCATTTCTCCGGAAGAGAACAAGAAAGGCGAGATGTGGCGATTCATTAGCGGTTGGTCACACCCGGCTAAAGACTGCCCGAATCATCTCGCCCCCTTGGCAGGTGGGAAGCTTTGCGATAGTGCTTACGCATGAAAGAATACTCTAGCACGCGGCAATACCGAGTCGTGGGAACGACGGGATAGCCTGCACAAAGTGCAGCCCTAAAGCCTTTAGGTGGGGGCGCTACTCGCGGGAGTGAGAGCGGCAATCGAACCCCAAGATGGCTTTAAACCATTGAGCTGCGACTACTCGATCCATGTGAGCCAAGATTGTTTCCCTTGGGTTTCAATGGTCTTTCACGTCTCCCTTTGGTGATTCCGTAGCGGTTTGATTCCCCTGCGACTTGTTGGTTGGGATGATTCTTTTGATGACCTCATCACCACGCGATTTTTCTCTAGTCTTAGGCTTACACCAATCAACCTTGTCTGCTGAGAGCATCTTGATGAATGGTTTTTTCTGCATATTCCGAAATGGTTAGGACCCTGTGCAGACGAAGCCAAAGTTGGTTTCTTCTGCACAGGGCATTTTCAGTGCCTTCACCCCCCGATGAAGGAACCGCAAACCAAAAGAGAGATGCATCATCACATTAACTCCCAGTCGATCAAGCACTGGATGGTTACGATCTTGTCACGGGGAGACATGTGACTCCGCTTAAGAACCGATGAAGCTTCTTCTTCATGATCGAAGAGAAGAACGACGAGGGTCTAGTCGATTATGCAATCACCTTTCTGAGGTCCTGGCTTGCGGGATTCAGGGCAAAGAAAAACCTATCCCCGCCTTTGAATCAGCAGGTGATGGGTCTTCGGTGTCAGTCTGAAAAATCTTTAAGTGGTCTTCTTCCTATGCATTACCATCAGCAGTCCGATTGCTCCAATGCCGAAGAGGGCATAGGTGGAGGGTTCGGGGACTGCAGCCACAACAAAAGCTTTTTGAATGTAATATCCATTTTGGGAGCCGGGATAGTTGAATGCTATTACTGAATCAGCACCTTCAATATAATTAACAAAGAAAGCTGTTGAAAGGGCTGCTCCAGAATCTAAACCATTAGTAGGTTTATCTGGGTCAATAAAGGATACGGTATTTAGTGCAGGGTTTTCTGCATCCCAATTGATGGCTCCCAAGGAGACGGCATGACCTAATAGGCCTTCTTGAAAAGGTGCCAATATTAGTTGCGTGGCTGTTGAGGAGGAAAGGTTCTGATAGAGCTGATTCCAGGTTGGAAACAGTTGCATTGTTACACTTATGTTTGAAAAACCCAAGTCGCTGAAATAGTTTTGCAGTCCTGGAATAATGGCTGATGCAGAAGTGCCACTTGCAGATGTAGTATTCAAGTAATTGGGACCCGATAGCGTTAAGCTGGCATTTATCCAGTCTTGGTAAGTAGTTCCCACGAGCGAACTACCAAAGTAACTTGAGTTGACGTTTTGGAAGTAATTCAAGGCATTCACCCATGAGGTTGGATTGCATCCATTAACTCCTAACACAGCAGTGATTTGCGGGTCTCTTTGACTAAGATATCCAAAGAGGGAAAGCTCCTCGGCAGCTGAATATTGACCGCTCGCATTTACAGCACTGCTAATCAAACTAGCGGCAACGGCAACTGATAGGATTAGATTTCTCATAGAGTGCAGCAGTCTCTACCAACCTCTAAAACAGTCAATTTAAATGCCCGGTAGTAGGGAGCTTTCCGTATCCGTTGAAAGATCTTGGTCTGTAGGAGTTTCTTCGCTCTTTGGGCAACTCAGCTATCCCACCATCCTACTGGAACCTCTTCAAAGCGAAGGAGTCTCCCTAAAAAACGAGACTTGGCCTGCTGTCAAAGCGTGATAAGAGACAGGGGTAGAATTTTCCTGCGACAGCAGCCTCGTCACGGCACCACACCACACCATGTCCACCTCCTCACTCAGTCATTCCGCCATTCGGTGCAGTCTGCCGCTCTGGATCCTCGTAGTGGGTCATGCCTTTACCGCGCTCTTCTTGAGGAATTTGGGAGTGGGGGTTGATCAGATTGTTAATCCCCAAGTGTTGAGTGTGGCTCATTTGTTCACTAAGCTTCATGAATTTCTTAACGTCTGGGTCGCCCCCTTTGCCTTGGCTTTTGTAGCATTTCTACAGGTTCAGCTGATTCGGGGGAAAAGAGTGGGCTGGGGGATCGATCTGTTAGGGGGGCTTTTGACTCTCATGTGCCTCGTGATCTTCCTGATGCTGAATCTTCTACTTCTCAGTCACCTGAAAGCGGGTGAATTGTTGCTGATGCAACTCATTCTCTTTATTCCGGTGATCACGATCGACTTTGGTTGGATCTACTGGCGCCTTGATTCTGGGGCCAGGCTGAAAGGGCGTAACCATATCCGCTTTGATGAAGGGATGGGAGAGTTGGATACGTTCGATTACTACCATGCCTCCGCCATGACGCTTCTGCAGTTTGAGCCTTCTGGAGCTAAGCCTACCACGAGGCTCATGAAGACCCTGTTCGTGATCCACGGGGTAATGATGCTCGATCTCGTTGCCCTAACCCTCTCTCGTGCCATCGGGCTTGCCTCGGGAGGGTAGTCTGTTCCTCGCGATTAGAGATGACGACGGAGTCAATGGGTTAATGGGGGATTGACGCCTGTGGTCCAGACAAGCAAATAACTTACTTCAGGCAGCCGTAGCGCAACTGGAAATGCGCTTTCCTCCGAGTTTCAATAGGAAATAAAGGTGATGGGAAAAACACGGATCCTACAATAGACAGAAATCTTAGCGATTCCTTCGCTCTTTGCCAAAATCGGCAACCCTCCATCCCTCTTGAACCTCTTCAAACAGAAGGAGTCCTCATAGAAAAACGAGACTCGGGCTGGCGAGAGTGAACTTGAAAACTCTTTTTTTCTTATTGAGAAGAGTCGTTGTGCTAATCCCCTCCTTCATTCAGCTTTGAATTCCCATGCACGATTACACTCCCTCGCAGCAATCAATGATTGAGTTGTTCCAGAAGCACATCGACGCCGAGGCCGCTGGTGACCTGGACACAACGATGGGAACAATGACCAGTGATCCTTACGTGAATCACGTGCCCGTAATGGTTGGGGGCTTTGGATATGACGGGGTGAGGACATTTTACCGTGATCACCTCGTCGGTAAATTCTTCCCACCAGATATGGAAATGACTCCCGTGTCCCGGACCGTCGGTGATACTCAGATCGTGGAGGAATTGGTGATTCGATTTACTCACACCACGCCCATTGACTTTATTCTCCCAGGTGTTGCTCCGACCGGGAAACGTGTCGAAATGGCGGTCGTGGTCATCGTTGGCTTCAGGGATGGGAAGATCACCCATGAACATATCTATTGGGATCAGGCTAGCGTGCTGGTGCAGATCGGCATGCTAGATCCGACGGGCCTTCCTGTAACCGGGGTCGAGAGCACCCGAAAGGTGCTCAATCCCGCTCTTGTGAACTCCCCTGCCAGTTAGTGAAAAGCAGGCAGATCAGTTCTGACAGCTTGAAGAAGTAGCGATTCCGTCGCTCTTTGGAAAACCCAGCTACCCCACCATCCTTCTGGAACCTCTTCAGAGAGAACAATCTCTCCGGAATATCGAGAAATCGGACTGGCGTGATTCAGACCAAAGAAAAACCCATCCCCGATGAAGGAGATGGGTCTTCTATTAAGAGCTAGAAGTGATTAAGCGGCGAGTGCCAGAGCAGTCTCTTTCCTGCGACGAACGATCACGAATCCTGCGATGCCAGCAACTAGGAGCAGGGAAGCGGCAACTTGGGAGGGTTCGGGGACTGCGGCGGTGTCTGCTTGCGCTACAATAATTGCTGGGGAATAACTAACAGCAAAACTTTCCACACCTTTATCAACAAATGAACGAAACCCACCCATCATACTATAATAATTTAGTTGGAAAGCACTGTTGTCGTTGAACAAATACTGTGTACCACCAGTTAGAGTTCCATCATTCGAGGCAAGCAGAGAATTGTCCTGATAACTTACGTTATTAAGAAAGTCGAAGGAGCCTGTGTTGTCACCAGATGAATAAGTTGCACTAATTGGTGTGAACGCTCCTCCTTGGCCAACTGTTCCTGTGATTGTTCCTGATGAAGCTTGTCCCCAACCCGAGCCATAGGTATATTCATTATTGAAGCTCCAATTATAGGTGAGGCCAGCTTTCGCAGATCCTGCGAATGAGGTGAGTCCTGCGGCGAGCGCAAGAGCGAGGAGGGTCTTTTTCATAGGTTTGGTTTTTTTGGTTTTCTGAAATCAAATTGCACTCTTTCCCACCCCCAATCTTTGCCAAGAAAAAAAGAGGAGAGACCCCAAAAATGTGACGAACTGAGCAGATGGATGGATAAATTTGTTTCAGATATCCCCTTAAGCGATTCCGTAGCGAACTGCCCAATCCAGCTACCCCACCATCCCTCTGGAAAACTCTTCAGGACGAAGGAGTCCTATGAGGAAAACGAGACTCGGTCTGGATGAGCCCATTGTCGGGACTTGGAAAGGTCTGAGTATCCTGTCCAACTGAAGTTGTGTCATCCCATTCAAATAAGTCATGACAAATTGACACGGCTCTTCCAATTGAACTCGATGAGGTGAAGGTATTCAGAGTATTTGAGGGGGTTGTGAGGATCATTCGACTGGAATTCTTCAAGGAACAACCTTGAAGCTCAATTGATGCTTTGTGACATTTTCTTCACCAAACAGCTCACGTCCTTCAGCTGTCTGTAGCGATTCCGTCGCTCTTTGGAAAACCCAGCTACCCCACCATCCCTCTGGAACCTCTTCGGAGGGAACAATCACTCCGGAATATCGAGAAATCGGGCTGGCGGGATTCGAACCCACGACCTCTTGAACCCCATTCAAGCGCACTACCAAGCTGTGCTACAGCCCGTTCTCGAGCCGAAGAGCATCGGGTTTCTTGCCTCATCGTGCAAGTTCCTTTTGTCTGCCGGTCGTTTGACTCGTTCGCTCCCGCTCAGCTTGCCCTTCGGGTTTCGCAGATGCGAAATCTATCCGTGGTGTTCCCACACCTACGTATTCCGACCAGGCATCCTCGTGCCTTCTGCCCCTCGGACTTCTCGGCCAAGCCTCGAATGACATCGTTTTGGCGAGGCAAGCAAAGCCATGTTCCAACAGGCCTTTTAAGCCTGAAAGGCTGAAGATTCTCGCGCGGAGGCGCAGGGGCGCGGAGATGAGATAAGAAAAATGAAAGGGAGGCATGGCCACAAGATGCACCAAATGCACAAGGGGGGAGGCTTGTACAACACAGGCAGGCGCTTCGCCGGTTCAGGGCCGGCTCTTGGGCCGTTGCTTCGCATTTGAACTCGGACTTTCCCAAGTCACTCGCTCCTAACGGGGCTGCTACGCAGTCCTATCAGCTCCCGTCAGTTGCTGATTTGTTTCGGCTGATTTCCACATCAAATCCTCTCCTCTGCACCTTTGCGCCATTGCGCGAGAATCTTGCTGGGTCAGGGCTTGAGCAGTTTGATCGAGGGGAAGTAGGCCCGGAGATAACCTCTGTCCTCCGTGGCGAGCGCATCGGCCTGAGTGGAGGCATGAGCAGCGATCAGGAAGTCGGGAAGGATGGTGGAGCGAGGGCCTCCTTCGTTGCGGTAGGCGCGGAAGATCTTCCCCGCAAGAAGCGCCGATTTCTCGTCCAGGATGCTGTGACGCAGTTCGAGCGCGCCAAGTGCTTTCATGCAGTGAGCGTCGTTTGGGAAGAATGACCGCACCTCCGCAATCACGATCGTTGAGACAATCAGGCTCTTGGTTTCTGCCAGTCTTTGAAGCAATTCGAGCCAATCGGAACCCTTCTTCTCGCCTTTGAAAATGGAGAGCAACACCGAGGTGTCCACGGCGATCATGGTCATAACCTACGTTTTTTGGGCAACACGACCTCACCCCGCAGATCATCGAGCAATGAGGAGATGCTCTGTCCGGAAAGTTCTTTTTTCAGGCATCCCAAAACCCCTTTCCCCCCTTTCTTGACGACTTTGCGAAGCTGAATGCCATCAGCTCCTGCAACGAAGTCGATGAGGGCCCCGGGTTTGATGCCGTAGCGATCCCTCAATTTCTTCGGGATGGTGACCTGTCCTTTCGTCGTAACGAGTGTACTCATGATCAAAAAGTATTACAGAAAGGTAAGAAAAACAAGTATTACACCATTGGTTCCCTCCTCATTGTCAGGTTAATGAGGTCCGCATGAAGAGCTTTGGCTCTCCTCCGCGCCTTTGCGCCTTTGTGCGAGAATTCTGCCGAGTCAGGGCTGGAGGAGTCGGATCTACCCTTGCAGCGTTTCCCTTGTGCCTCTTGTGCTTTTTGTGGCTAAGCCATCCCTCCCTATTTGGCTGTTTCAACCGTTGCACTGTCCGTCAGGTTTACTACTCTGTTTCGACCATGACTTCTTCTACTTCCAAGACTGACTCCGCCTTGCTGAAAGTCGCGATCGTCGGTGCAAGCGGCTACTCCGGAGAGGAGCTTTGTGCGCTGCTTGACCGGCATCCTTTCGCGGAGGTGACGGCGGTCTTTTCCCGGCAGCACCAGGGCAAGACCGTGGCCGAGGTGATGCCCCGGTTCTCCGGTCACAAGATCGGTAATCTCTTCTTCACGGAAGCTGATCCCGCAAAGGTTGCAGCTTGTGATGCAGGTGTCGGCTTTCTGGCCCTTCCCCACGGTGTGGCCGCCGAGTATGCCGTGGCTCTGTTGAAGGCCGGCAAGGTGGTGATCGACCTAAGTGCCGACTTCAGGCTGCGGGATGCCATGGTCTACGCGGATTACTACGGTGGAGCACATCCCGCCCCTGAGCTTCTCGAGCAGGCGATCTATGCAATCCCCGAGCTAGCGCGGGATGCCGTGAAGCAGTCACCTCTGATCGCCTGCGCCGGGTGCTATCCCACCAGCATCCAGTTGCCGCTCATCCCGCTACTCAAGGCAGGCCTGCTTGATCCCTCGGGGATCGTGGCCTCCAGCGCAAGTGGTGTAAGCGGAGCAGGTAAGAAGGCCGCTGTTGATTACCTCTACGCCGAGTGCAACGAGAACATGCGGGCCTACGGGCTCCCACGGCACCGGCATCTCTCCGAAGTGGAGCAGCAGTTGGCACTTGCTGCGGGAGGCAAGGTGTCGATCACCTTCATTCCCCATCTCGCCCCCATGAGCAGGGGAATCCACACGACCATCGTGGCAACTCCCTCCGCTGGGAAATCTGCAGCGGACCTCAAGAGCGCTCTGCTTGCCGCCTACGCCAACGAGCCGTTTGTCAGGATCCGGGAGCACCCTCCCGAGACGAAGCATGTCACGGGAACGAACTTCTGTGACATCGCTCTCTTCGACGAGCCGCGGACAGGGCGGGTGGTGATCCTCTCCGTCATCGACAACCTCGTGAAGGGCGCGGCCGGTCAAGCCGTGCAATGTTTCAATGTCCGGGCAGGTCTTCCGGAAACGGCAGGCCTGATTTGAGGGAGAGATGAGACTTCAAGAGATGCTGATTAGTCATAATCTTTTTGACGGCACTTGCCACCCGGCAAGCGATGCCGCCCCATGGGCAACGACTTCGCCGTTGTCTTCCGCGCCCGTTCCCACGAGCTTGGTTCTCCTTTTAACTTTCTAACGTTCTAACTTTTTAACTATGTCATCTTCCCTCAAACGTATCGCCGGCGGCGTGAATGCCTCCAATGGTTTCCTCACAGGCACTGCTTCCTGTGGCATCAAGCGCACCGGCCCCCTCCGTAGTGATCTCAGTATCGTGGCTTCGGAGTTTCCCGCGACTGCCGCGGGTGTCTTCACCACTAATCTGGTGAAGGCCGCACCGGTTCTTCTCTCACGCCGTCATTTGGAATCCGGAAAGGCTCGCGCAGTACTCCTCAACAGCGGTAATGCAAACGCCTGCACGGGAGCCCCCGGTCTCCGAGCAGCCGAAGAGACTGCCAACTCCACTGCGGTAGCACTGGGACTTCATGCTGATGAGGTGCTGATCTGCTCCACAGGCCGGATCGGAGTACAGTTGCCACTAGCTAAAATGCTCCCCGGTATCCACCAGGCAGCCGATGCGCTGAAATCATCACCCGCCGCTGCAACGGCTGCCGCCAAGTCGATCATGACGAGCGACAGCGTACCGAAGCAGTCGTCTTATGAGGTCAGGGTTGGCTCGAAGTCATTCCGCATCGGCGGCATGGCGAAGGGTGCTGGCATGATCTCTCCCAACATGGCGACCATGCTCTGCGTGATCACCACCGATGCGGCGGTCCCGACAGCCTTCCTGCGCAAGGTGCTCGGCGAGGCGACCTCCAGGACCTTTAACTGCATCACTGTCGATGGTGACTGCAGCACGAACGACACCGTGCTCACGCTTGCCAACGGGGCCTCCAAGCTTGCGATCCGCTCTGCTGCCGAGAAGAGGGCCTTCGCCGATGCCCTGCAGGCTGTCTGCGCTGATCTGGCACGCGCCATCGTGGCTGACGGGGAGGGGACCTCTCGCGTCATCGAGCTCACCGTGAAGGGGGCGAAGTCCGTGGCTGATGCCCACCTTATCGGTCGTGCCATTGCCAACTCCCAGTTGGTGAAATGCGCCTGGGCAGGAGGGGATCCCAACTGGGGGCGCATCCTGGATGCAGCGGGATACTCTGGCGCCAAGTTCGATCCGGACAAAGTTGAGATCGCCTACGACGGGATGAAGGCTGCCAAGAACGGCATGGGATGCCAGGATATGAAGGGCGAGCTGAAGCTGCGAAAGATTGCGGCGAAGAAGGAGTTCTCCGTTCTGGTGGATCTCCACGGAGGCAAAGGGAAGGCCCGCCTGCTCACGACCGACCTCACCGAGGAGTATGTCCGCCTGAACCTCACGGAATTTTCTCTCTAAAAATTACTATGGCTTCCCAGATCACAGCCCGCCAACGCGCGGAGACCCTCCTTGAGGCGCTTCCCTACCTCCAGAAGTTCCGCGGGGGGATCTTCCTCATCAAGTACGGCGGCAGCACGATGGAGTCCGCCGATCAAGTGGAGCTCTTTTTGGAGGATGTCGCCTTCCTGGATGCCGTCGGGATCCGTGTCGTTCTCGTCCATGGAGGAGGCAAGGCGATCAATGCACGCATGAAGGACCAGGGGCTCACACCCCATTTTGTCGGAGGTCTCCGCGTCACGGACGCCGCCACCATCGAGATTGTCCGATCGGTCCTGGATGAGGAGGTGAATCCCGGAATCGTTGCCCAGCTTGCCAAGCTCGGGGTCAAGGCGGCTGGAATCTCGGGTCGCAATGTGTTCACAGCCAAGCGCCTTGATGCGGTTCAGGGTCCTGATGGTAAGGAGGTCGATCTCGGCTTTGTGGGCGAGGCAGAAGAGGTGAATCCTAATTCTGTGCGAGCTGCGCTTGACTCAGGCGCCGTGCCTGTGATCTCCCCGCTAGGTGCTCTGCCTACGGGAGAGGCGATGAATATCAACGCCGATGTCTCCGCTGCCGCGCTAGCCTCGGCACTGCCTGCCACCAAGCTCATCTTCCTCAGCGATGTCCCCGGTCTCATGCACGATCCCAAGGATCCTAACTCCCTCATCCACAGCCTCACGGCCTCCCAGACCGAGGAGCTCATCGAACGCAGCATCATCGCCGGTGGAATGATTCCCAAGGTGCGATCCGCCACCAAGGCGCTGGCTCATGGTCTAGGCAAGGTTCACTTGTTGGGTGCGGGCGTACCGCACGCGGTGCTCCTCGAAGCGTTCTCGGAAGAAGGAATAGGTACTGAAATTACCCCTTGAGGGGTAGGCTTGGGATATTGGCGGATAGCTGCGTTGTTGCTTGCTCGCGGTAGGACTACTACCGCTTCGCTCTCACGCCTTGCTCTCCATCCAATCTTCCAAGCCTTGGGGCACAGCTGGGTACTTGGAAAATCCCCGCCCCATAATTAGATTGCGCGTTTGGCTTTGAGGGATCTTTTCTGGCCTAACAGTCTAATTGTCTGCCGGTCGTTCCTGACCAGGCATCCTTGCTCTGCTGAGCTTCGGACTTTTGAACGGCACTATGTGCCTACAAAGCCGTGCCGCCCTTTCGGGCCTGCCTCCGGCAATTTCACCGCGCCTCTCCCCAGAGGCTTGGTGGGGCCTGAGTATCGAATGACTAAGCCGCGTTCCCACGCGCCTTTTGCCTTCAGCCTAATAGCCTCGGCTAAACGCAAAGCGGTTAGCCCGGTGGCCAGTGCATGGGACGGCCGCCAAGCACATGGACATGGAGATGGGGGACGGTCTCCCCACCGTCAGGGCCGTTGTTGATCACCACGCGGTAACCGCTCTCTCCGAGCCCTTCCTGTCGGGCCGTTGATGCTGCCGCGGCGAGGAGAGTCCCGAGAAGTGCTGAGTCGGAGGAAGTTGCCTCGTTGATGCGATGGATGCAGCGCTTCGGCACGACTAGGAAATGGACCGGTGCCTGCGGCGCGATATCACGGAAGGCGATCCATTCTTCCCCCTCGGCGATGATATCGGCAGGGATCTCCCGTGCGGCGATCTTTTCAAAAAGGGTCATGGGTGGAAGAAAAGCTAAAATACTGAAAAGCTGAAAGCTGAAACAAGCCACTGGGAAGCGGCGCGTAAGACTACGACGGTGTCGTAGCCCGAAGGGTTGCACTGCTTTTCGGGAGAAAAGTGCAATCCAACAAGCCCCCGGGAAGGGTAGAATTAGAAGGTTAGAACGTGAATGTTTTAAAAGTTAATGGTAGTGACTAAGATAGTTCTCGTGTAACTGGCGACCTCCCCAGTGATTGTGACGGATGTGCACGGTGCCAATCTGACAGAAATCGTCGTGATTGAGGGAATGGGATGAGCCATTAGGGCGATGTCGATGTTCCTCCATCTGTACCGTCACCTCATCTTAAAGACTTAGATTCAACTTCCAGTTGTTTTTCCTCGGAATTCAAGTGGCTTTCTTTCAGTTGACCCGAGAGCAGACTCCCGTCATAGTTGCAAACCCCCGACACACTGTCCTGGAACACTTCCTGACCTGTGAGTCGGGAATTCCTACTTCCATGAACTCCGAATTTATCGCCATGCTCGACTACCTCGAGCGCGAAAAAGGTATCAAACGGGAGATCCTCATTGAGGCAATCTCCTCGGCCCTCGTTGCCGCCTCCAAGAAGAGCTTTTCCTGCTCCCGAGAGGTTCGTATCGACATCAATCCCAAGAGCGGAGCGATCCGAGCGTTTGCCAAGCCGCTGATCGTCGAGAACGTGACCAATGCACAGGAGGAAATTTCTTTACCAAAAGCCCGCTTGATCAACAAGGAGGCAGCAATCGGCGAAGAGATCGAGATTGAGGTTACTCCCCGCGATTTCGGCCGCATCGCCGCCCAGACTGCCCGTCAGGCCATTGCACAGCGCATTCGCCAGATTGAGAAGGAGATGATTTACGAAGAGTTCAAGGATCGCGCAGGCGAGATTGTCAGCGGGACTGTCCGCCGATTCGATCGCAGCGACGTCGTCCTGGATCTCGGAAAGTTCGAGGGCATCATGCCATCCCGTGAGCGTGTCAGCACCGAGGAGTACAACATCGGCGACCGCATACGCGCCTATGTCGTGGCCGTAGAGAACGGACCCCGCGGCCCCGAGATCATCCTCTCCCGCAGTCATCCTAATTTTATCCGTCGTCTCTTTGAGACTGAGGTCAGTGAGATCGCCGATCATACCGTTGAGTTGCGCTCGATCGCCCGTGAGGCCGGTTTCCGCACCAAGGTTGCTGTTCACAGCTCCAACGAGAAGGTCGACCCCGTCGGCGCATGCGTTGGAATGCGCGGTGCCCGCGTAAAGAACATCGTTCGCGAGCTCAACAACGAGAAGGTCGATATTCTGCGGTGGCACGAGGATCCTAAGGAATTTGCCCGCGAGGCCCTCAAGCCCGCCCGCATCCGGAGCATCGAGGTCGATGAGGCCTCCCATACCCTTCATATTGCGATCGACAAGGAGGACCTTGCTCTTGCTATCGGAAAGCGCGGCCAGAATGCCCGCCTTACCTCACGCCTCACCGGCTGGGAGATCGACATCCAGGAAGACCGCTCCGCAGCAGAGGCCTTCGAGCAGCAGATGGGGGGCGCAGCCCACCAGCTCGCTACCGCTCTGGGCATCAGCGAGGAAGAGGCCAAGACACTTGCAGCAGGCGGTATGAACTCCGTCGATGTGGTGGTGACTGCCGAGGCCTCCGATATTGACGGAGTACTCGGTTGCGGACCTGAAAAGGCCGAAGCCATCCTTGCAGCCGCTAAGAACCAACTCTCCGGAAAAGCAGAACCGGCGGCTTAGGCTTCATCCAAGTCCCGGTAGTCCTCTTAGAGGATCCCTCCGGGCAACACTTCTATAATGGCCTCCAAAGCATCCAATTCTAATTCCTCAGCTTCCAAGGGAGCAGGCGCAAAATCGTCCAAGTCCGCTGCGTCCAAAGCTCCCTCGCGTGCTTCCCGCGCCGGAACAGTCTCCGGGGCCCGTGGTGCTTCCAAGTTCCCTGCCCGTGGTAGGGCCACTGCAACTGCTGCGCCTGTCGCTGAAGAGAAGGCTGAACCAAAGAAGGTCGTCGTTAAGACGGCTGATCTCCCCACCCTTTCCCTCATTGATGGCCCTGCTCCTAAAAAGAAGGCTCAGACTGTAGGCAAGGCCCTTCCCCGCATAGGCGAGCAAAAGCCTGATGCGCCAGCCCCTGCTCCTGCTGTTACTGAGGATGAAGTTCCCGAAGTAGTTGCAAGTAATGCCTACGAGGATGATGGCGGCGCTCTTGCTCCAGAGACGGAGGGTGCCGAGGCTCCTGATAACCGCAAGGTCATTCATATCAAGCCTCCGATCCAGATCAAGGAACTGGCCACACAGATGGAGGTTCCTGCCTTTAAGATCATCAAGGATCTGATGGGGATGCAGATTTTTGCCAACATCAACCAGTCTGTAGAGCCGGAGGTAGCCTCCAAGCTCTGCGACATGTATGGCTTCCTTTTTGAGCGAGAGAAGCGCGTCGCTGGTGGCGGTGTTCACAAGGAGGAGAAGGTGGTCGTCGAGCCGCCAAAGCCCTCCGAGGAGAAGTCTGAGGCCAAAAAACTTCGCGGTCCGATCATCACATTCATGGGGCATGTCGACCACGGCAAGACCTCCCTCCTTGATGCCATTCGTCGCACCAAGGTAGCCTCCGGCGAAGCCGGTGGAATCACCCAACGCATCGGAGCCTATTCCATCGACTGGAAGGGACACCCGATCACATTCATCGACACCCCGGGCCACGCGGCATTTTCGGCAATGCGTGCCCGCGGAGCCAACGTTACCGATATCGTCGTCCTCGTCGTCGCTGCCGATGATGGCCTGATGCCGCAGACACTCGAGGCCCTGAGCCATGCACAAGCAGCGAAGGTCACCATCATGGTGGCCGTTAATAAGTGCGACCTGAAGACCGCCAACACGGATCGCGTGAAGCAGCAGCTCCAGGACAAGGGACTCGTTCCCGAAGAGTGGGGTGGCGACACCGTTGTGTGCGAGGTCTCTGCCGCCACCGGCATGGGTATCGATAAGCTCTTGGAGATGATGTCCCTTCAGGCCGAGGTTCTTGAACTGAAGGCAAACCCTGACCAACCAGCACGCGCTAGTGTGATCGAGGCTCAGGTCGAGTCTGGGCGTGGTCCTACCGCCACCATGATTGTCAACACCGGCACATTGCGAGTCGGAGATGCCTTCATCTGCGGCAACTATTGGGGCAAGGTAAAGCAGCTCATCAACGAAGATGGCGAACCCTTCAAGTCAGCGGGGCCGGCAATGCCTGCAAAGATCCTCGGACTCAGCGGACTGCCCAACGCCGGAGACGAGCTCGTCGTGATGGAAAACGAGCGCTCCGCCCGACAACTCAGCGAGGAGCGACTTGATGCCGCCCGCAAGGAGAAGCTCGCCGCGCCCAAACGTGCCACCCTGGAGAATCTCTTTGCGAATATTGCAGCCGATCAGAAAAAGGTTCTCCAAATCGTGCTCAAAGCCGACATGCAGGGGTCGCTTGAAGCCATCATTGGCACGCTCGCCGATATTCCTCAGGACAAGATTGATCTTCGGATCATCCACGCCTCTGTCGGACCAATTACCGAAAGCGACGTCCTGCTCGCCAGCGCCTCCGATGCCATCATCATCGGCTTTGGTATCAAGGTGGAGAACAGCGCCGCCACAGCCGCCCGCAAGGAGGGTGTCCAGATCAAGCTCTACAGCATCATTTACGAGCTTGTTGACCAGATGCGGGACGCCATGACGGGTCTTCTTGATCCGGAAGTCCGCGAAGCCATCATCGGCCACGCCGAAGTAAAGCAGATCTTTGACCTCTCCAGAGGTGTCGTTGCGGGAAGCATGGTCACCGATGGCCGCATCTCCCGTACAGCGCGAGCCCGCGTGCTGCGTCGTCGTCAGGCCGTCTACGATGGTGGTCTTTCGACCCTCCGCCGCTTCACAGAGGATGTAAAGGAAGTGCGTGCTGGCCTTGAGTGCGGTATCCGCCTCGGTGATTATTCGGAGTACGAAGTTGGTGACATCATCGAGTGCTACACACTCGAGAAGGTTGCCCAGACTCTGTAATTCACTTTCTCTGCTCTGGGCTCATTCAAGGCATAAGCCTAAAGCCTGAAGTTTTAAGCCCGCACCCCAGAGCCCAGCCCACCATTCATCATGAGTCTCCGAGTGCTTCGTGTCTGTGAACTGATCAAGAGGGAGCTTGGTGTCATCATCGGGCGTGAGATCAAGTTTGAAGCTCCACTCGTCTCAGTCCGAGCTGTCGACATCACGCCGGATTTGAAGAATGCCCACGTTTTTATCAGCGCCATCGGCACGAAGTGGCAGAAGGAACAAGCGATCGAAGTCTTATCAGAGAAGCGTCAGCACCTTCAGCACGAGCTCTCCCGCCGGGTCATCCTCAAATACACCCCACTTCTTCACTTTCAGCTTGATGAGTCCATCGAGCGAGGTACTCGTGTGCTCAACTTGCTTGATGAGATCGGGCCGACCCTTCCGCCTGACGAAGTCTCAACCGAGGGTGAGGGGAACCTAGGGAGCCATGACCGTGATGAGATCGATCATGGAGATGACGCCCGATGAAGCACGCCGCATTTCCCGAGATCCGCGAGGCACTCAAAGGCCGCCGCCGTATCCTGGTGGTGAGCCACCTGCGACCTGATGCCGATGCCTACGGCTCAACCATTGCCGCCGCACTCTGGCTGATCTCCGAGGGGCACGAGGTGACGGCTTGGAACGAGGATGGAATGCTCGAGAAGTTCTCCTTCCTGCCCTCTTCGGAACTGATCACCTCCCCTTCGGCTACGCCCGTTTCCTTCGATGCCGTACTGGCACTCGACACCTCCGTGCAGAACCGCCTCGGAACGGTGCTGGATTCCATTTCGGGATCACCTCTCTGGGTTTGCATCGATCACCACAGAAGCAACACCGGCTACGGTAATCTAAATCTCATCGATCCCTCGCGTCCTGCGACAGGCCAGATCCTGACAGAGTCCTTCATCCAGGAGGAAATCACCATCACTCCCGAGATGGCGACCAATCTCTTTGCCGCGATCTCCACGGATACGGGATCCTTCCAGTACGAGGGAACAGGCGCAGAGACTTTCATGATCGGGGCGGAGCTCATCGCCCGCGGTGTGAATGTCGCAGCACTCTCCCGCTCGCTGTACGAGAACCAGCCTCGCCGCCGGCTTGAACTGCTCAAGCACGCCTTGGTGAACGCCCGTTTCACGAGTCACGACAGGGCTGCGAGCTTTGCCCTCTCACTTGCCGACGTGGCCACCCTTGGAGTCATCCCCGAGGACAACGAGGGAATTATCGATCATCTCCGCTCCGTTGAAGGCGTAAAAGCTGCGGCCTTCTTTGAGGAAATGGAGGGAGGAATGGTGCGTCTGAGTCTCCGATCCAAGGACATCAGCTTTGATGCTTGTGACCTATGCAGTCAGTTCGGAGGGGGAGGGCACCAGATGGCCTCCGGAGCCCGCATCAAGGGCACTCTTCGCGAAGTCGAGGAACGGGTTCTCAAAGCGATCGACGCCGCGCTTGGTGCTCCCTGAGCACGCACACTCTTTTTAAACAGTTTATTCCTATGCGTATTGATTCCTCGATTGATGGTGTGCTGCCAATAGACAAGGCCTCCGGCATGACCTCCCACGACGTGGTGGCTATTGCTCGTCGCGTTCTCGGCACCAAGAAAATTGGTCACTGCGGGACCCTCGACCCGATGGCCACGGGACTCCTTCTTCTCACGCTTGGCCGCGGTACTAAGATCCAAGACCTCCTCATGAGTGAGGATAAGGAATATGTCGGAAGCATGAAACTTGGCGTGATGACCGATTCGCAGGATGCCGATGGCGAGGTCACTGAGACCCGCCCGGTTCCCCAGCTCACGAGTGAGCAAATAGAAGCCGCATTTTCCAAGTACGATGGAGACTTCTACCAGACACCGCCGATGGTCTCGGCGATCAAAAAAGATGGCGTGGCGCTCTACAAATTGGCTCGTCAGGGAAAGACCGTTGAGCGCGAGCCTCGCTTCGTCCACATCTACGCGCACCAGATCCTCGAGGTTCGCCCTGAAGAGATTGATTTTCGTGTGGTCTGCAGCAAGGGATTCTATGTTCGCACTTATGCGTTTGATATCGGCAACGATCTCGGGTGCGGGGCGCATCTGAATGCGCTTCGCCGCACCAAGTCAGGTCGCTTTGATGTCGATATGGCATTTCCTGCAGCGAATCTCAAGACGGCCACACGTGAGCAGATCCTGGAGAAACTGCTGACCCTGCCTCAAGTCTCACGCATTAGGGGAGCATAGGGAGTTAAATTTCCCGCAGCCGTAACGGATGCAAAGCAACGGCCGGGCGAGCAAGCGCGGAGGCTCGGAGGTTGGTGAAACAAAAGATGGAATGATTCAGGGATGCAGCTGGATTAGCCTCATGTTCCTAATCATCTAAAAACCTTAAAAAATTCTCTGCGCCTTTGCGCCTCCGCGCGATAAAACTCAATCGATGATTATTCTCAAAACCATTGAGGAACTCGCCTCGCTCAAGGGGCCGATCGTTCTCGCTGCGGGGACCTTCGACGGGCTCCATCTCGGCCATCAGGCGCTGATCAGGTGCGCTATGGAGGAAGCGGACTCGGTGAACGGAACGGCTGTGGTGATGACTTTTGACCGGCATCCGGCCTCCGTCGTGCGTCCAGGAATGGCTCCCAAGATTCTTACCCGAAACGATCAGAAAATATCCCTTTTGGAGGGGATAGGCGTTACCGCACTGTTGCTCTTGGAATTCACTCCAGAACTGGCCTCCGTGCCCGCTGAGGAATTCATCGCCTCCCTTGTTGCGGCCTGCCATCCGCTCAGGATGATCTGCGTGGGTTCGCAGTGGTCCTTCGGCAAGGGAGGGACGGGAACGATTGCCCTGCTCGAGCAGATGGGCCGTGAAAAGGAATTTTCCGTCACGCAGATTGATCCGGTCGAGGTCGGTGGCAGCGCGATCAGCAGCACGAGGATCAGGACCGCAATTGCTGCCGGTAATTTTGCAGAGGCCACCGCCTGTCTTGGGCGTCCTTATTTCCTCACAGGGATGGTTGTTAAGGGTGCCGGCTTGGGCGTTACGATCGGCTTCCCCACCGCAAATCTGGATGTTGAGGGGATGCAACTGCCTCCCGACGGCGTCTATGCCGTGAGGGTCACCACTAAAGGGTTCCAACTCTCGGGAGTTTGCAACATCGGAGTGCGACCCACCGTCGACCCCTCGTCATCGCACCGCACCGTCGAGGTTCATCTCTTTGATGTCACCCGGGACGTCGTCGGGAAAGAGCTTTCGGTGGAGTTCGTGCAGTACCTGCGCAGTGAGCAGAAGTTCTCCGGATTGGAGGAGCTGACAACACAGATCCAGCGAGACTGCTCTATCGCACGCGCCCACCTCTAAGAATTAGAGGATCGGAGAGTACTCTAAGAGCTGAGCGCTTGACGCATGGTCTCTAGCGGTGCCGGTTCCCTGAACCAGATCTCGTATGCGAGGGCTCCCTGATGGAGGAGCATGGAAAGTCCGCTGGCAGATTTCGCTCCTGCTTCCTGTGCCTGACTGAGCAAGGCCGTGTTCCCTCCGCTGTAGACGGTGTCGTAAACCAGATGGTCTTTGCTCAAGGCGCTCTGGGTGCCGTCTGGGAGAGGGGAGGCGTCCTGGGCCTTCATGCCGAGGGGCGTGGCGTTCACGATGAGATCCGACGAGGCAACAGCCGCCATCACTTCGGAGGGGTCCATGGAGATGGCCATGACATTCATGCCAAGATGTTCCTTGATCATGGCGGCTAGCGTCTCTCCCTTTGATGGGTTTCTGTTGGCGACGATGACCTTGGGGCATCCCGCTAGGGCGCATTGGACCGTGATCGCGCGGCCTGCCCCGCCCGCCCCTCCCAGAATGAGAACACGCAGTGATCCGAGTACCACGCCAAACTCTTCCTGGATTGACGCTGCAAATCCGGGGCCGTCGGTGTTGTGCCCGTGGAGTTTTCCGTTCCGGACGGCAACGGTGTTGATGGCCCCCATGAGGCGGGCTTCCCGGCTGAGTTCATCCACCAACTCCAGGGCAGCCTGCTTGTGAGGGATGGTCAGATTCGTTCCTAGAAATCCAGCTCCGGGGAGTGCTGCAAGGGCTTCAGGAAGGGCCTGCGGCGTCACAAGGATGCGTACATACTGGAGATCTTTTCCACGCTCCCGCAGTGCCGCATTATGCATCGGAGGTGATGCAGAGTGGGCGACAGGATCACCGAAGACGGAGAGACGTGCGGGTGGATCAAGCTCGCGGAAAACCTTACCTCCATCGGCCAGATCGGCCGAGGTGTAGGTTTTCGGGAGCTCGCTCATCCGGGCAAATCCGAAGTTTCTAATCCCTACGCTCCGGCCTTCACGACACCCTTGGCGAAACGGGCTAGGGTGCGTTCCTTGCCCAGGATCTCCAGCATCTCGTAGAGACCGGGTCCGATGCCTCGGCCACTTGCCGCCACACGGGCGGGGTGAACGAGTTCGCCGGTCTTGATGCTGAGTTTGACGGCCGTCTCCTTGAGTGTCGTCTCGAGTAAGGCAGCTTCCCAAGTGGAGAGTGAGGCGTAAGCTTCTGAGAGCGCGCTGAGGCGTTCGGCAGCGGCTGACCCAGTCAGTGACTTTGCCACAGCGGCTTCATCGTACGGAAACTCCTCAGTGAAGAAGCAGGCAACCCATTCGGGAAGATCCTTCAGAAGTTTTACCTTGGGCTTCACGATCGTCAGAACGCGTTCCAATGACTCCCAGGTCGGCCAGGTGATTCCTGCCTTCTGGAGGAAGGGTATGGCGAGTTCGGCATAGCGTGCCAGATCCATGGAGAGAAGGTACTGGCCGTTGATCCAGAAGCATTTGTCGAGATCGAAGGCGGCGTTGCGGCGGTTGACCTGATCGAGATCAAAGAGCGCGACAACTTCTTCCGTGCTGATGATCTCGCGGTTCTCCTTGGGGGACCATCCGAGTAGGCTGAGGTAGTTGCGAACGGCCTCGGGTGCGTAGCCTGCCTCGGGGTAGGTGCCAAGTGCCGCGCCTTCGTCGCGCTTGCTCATCTTACTTCCATCACGGTTTAGGATGAGTGGCATGTGTGCAAAGCGAGGAGGCTCTGCTCCCAGTGCACGGTAGAGCTCGATATGCTTCGGGGTATTGGACAGATGGTCCTCTCCACGGATCACGTGGGTGATCTTCATCTCGATGTCATCCACCACGCTCACGAAGTGGAAGATCCAGGATCCGTCGGGACGGCGAAGCGTCAGGTCGGGATGCGTGCCGGGATTGGTGAGATCGAATTCGATACGACCGCAGATCTCGTCTTCGACGATGACCTTCTCGCGGGGGGAGCGGAAGCGGATGGCGCCGTTGTCCTCGTAGAGGTGGCCGGCCTTTTCAAGGCGCGCCAGATACTCCTCATAGATGGCCCCACGCTCGCTCTGGTAGTAGGGACCGTAATTCCCCCCCTTCTGCGGACCTTCGTCCCAATCGAGCCCTAGCCAGTGAAGCCCATCGAGGATCACCTGCTTGGCCTCTTCGGTATTGCGTGTGTGATCTGTATCCTCAATTCGGAGGACAAAGGTGCCCGCCTTCTTGCGGGCATAGATCCAGTTGAAGAGTGCAGTGCGTGCGCCTCCCACATGAAGGAGGCCAGTGGGTGAAGGGGCAAAGCGGGTGCGGACGGGGCGTTCGGACATCTCCCCATCAGAATTCATTTACGGAGCCAACTCAAGCGCGTAGGGTCGTGCCTTCAGGAAATCAGCCATTTATTTCATCCCATGACACTCTCGGAACAGATCGATCACGACCTTAAGGAAGCCATGAAAGCCCGCGACGCAGCTCGTCTTGGAACCCTTCGTATGGTTAAAAGCGCATTCAAATACGCCGCCATCGAGAAGAGCGGGGCCGATGCCGTGGTCGATGATGAGACAGCCATGGCCGTCCTTCGCAAGCAGATCAAGCAGCGCGAGGATGCAGCCGAGGGATTCGACAAGGGGGGACGCCCCGAGTCCGCCGAGAAAGAGCGTGCCGAGATTACCCTTCTCTCTGCATACCTGCCTGCCGCGCTTTCAGCGGAGGAACTCTCCGCATTAATCAAGGAAGCCATCGCCGAAGTCGGGGCTGCATTGGGTGCTTCAGCTGTCGTTGGCAAAGCCCAGATGGGAGCCGTCATGAAGGCCGCGCAGGCCAAGGCCAGCGGGCGCGCCGACGGGAAGAGCCTCAGCGCAGAGGTTCAGAAGCTGCTTTCCTAGGGTTCCCTAATCGTTCCAAGGGAAGGCCCCCATAGAGATCACCGAGATCACTGCCATGACCGCAACGTCACTTCCTGTCTCTGCTGCCGTCATTGTTGCTGGTGGATCGGGGAGCCGCTTCGGCGGGGACAAGCTCTCCGTTCAACTTGCCGGGAAGCCCCTGCTTGCCTGGTCGTTGCTCGCCTTTGAGCGTCATCCTTCTATCTCATGGATTGCGCTGGTCGCTCCCGAGGAAAGGAAAGAGGAGTTCCGGGCCATTGCCCAAGCCGAGGAAATCTCCAAACTAGCGGCCATTGTTTCGGGAGGCGCCCAGAGAAATGAGTCAGTGATGAAGGGGCTTCATGCGCTGAACGCCCTGCCTATTTCTCCCGAACTGGTCGCCATCCATGACGGGGCTCGTCCCTTGGTCACCGCCGATTTGATCACGCGCTGTCTTGAGGCAGCTGCCGAATCCGGCGCCTCTTCGGCTGCCGCTCCCGTTTCCGATACCCTTCATCAGGCTGATCAGGAGGGGTGTGCGGTCCGTACTGTTGACCGTTCCGGGCTCTGGGGAATGCAGACCCCACAAGTGTTCCGCGCCGCGCCACTCACCGACCTGCTGAAGACACCCGGCATTGGCAAACCGACCGACGAAGTCTCCGTGGCCCTGGCCGCAGGTTGGAGGATTCCCTTCGTGGAAAATCTGGAGTCCAACATCAAGGTGACCTGGCCTGCCGACCTCGCCTTAGCTGAAGCTGTCCTCCGGTACCGAGGTGCTGGAGGTTGATTCCTTTCCATGAAGACGCAGATCACTACCTTACCTAATGGCCTCCGTGTGGCCAGTTGCGCCATGCCTTCGTCACAGACCGCAGCGGTCGGCATCTGGTGTGGTGTGGGGGCGCGTCACGAGGCCGCCCGCGTCGGAGGAGTCTCTCACTTCCTGGAGCATCTCCTCTTCAAGGGTACGAAGAAACGTTCCGCCCGCCAGATCAGTGAGGAGGTTGAGGGTGTCGGCGGCGATTTGAATGCCTACACCGCCGAAGAGCGCACCTGCTACTACGCGGCCGCCTCTGCCGATCATTTTTCACGCATCACGGAAGTCCTCACCGACATGTACTCCCATTCACGGCTTGCTCCAGCCGAGGTGGAGAGAGAGCGTGGGGTCATCGTTGAGGAGATTGAGATGATTCGCGACGAGCCTGCACAGCATGTGCACGAACTTCTGACTGGAGAAACGTGGAAGGGGGATTCCCTTGGCCGCCCCATCACCGGAACCAAGAAGAGCCTCACGGCGATTACCCGGGCCGATCTGCTCGCCCATCTAAAAAACCACTACCACGCCGGCCGCACCATTCTGACGGCCGCAGGTGCGGTGGAGCATGATGAACTCGTGGCCCTTGCCGGCCGGTTCCTCGGGAAGCTTTCCGGTAAGCCGATGGGAAAGAAGGGCGGATCTTCCGCTCGCTCACTGACACCTCCTTCCCGCCAGAGCTCACCACGCATCGTGATCGAGAACCGCGAGACCCAGCAGACACAGATCGCCATCTCCTTCCGAGGTACAGGCTCCTCCGACCCCCGTCGCTACGCCGTGAATCTCCTGCACGTGATCCTCGGCGGTAACATGAGCTCCCGTCTCTTCCAGGAACTGCGCGAGCATCGCGGGCTCTGCTATTCGGTCAGCACCTCCCTCTCGACACACTCCGATTGCGGAGCCTTTGAGATCACGATTGGGCTGGATGGGTCGAATGTGGCGAAGGCGCTGAAGCTCATTTTCCGCGAGTGCCGCCGGATCGTCGAGAAGGGCCCCTCCGCGGCCGAACTCAGGCGTGCAAGCGACTACACGATCGGCACCAGTCGGATGGCTCTGGAGCGCGCAGCCACCCAGAACTACCGCCTCGGCTCCTCTCTCCTGACCTACGGGAAGATCATCCCCCCGGAGGAGGTCTACTCCCATCTGGCCAAGGTAACTGCGGCATCCGTGCAGAAGGCCGCCGCTCAGATTCTCCAGAGCAAGACCCTGAGCCTCGCCATGGTCGGCCCTGGACCCTCCAAGGAGGAGATCCTGAGCTTGATCCGATCTGCTTAATTCAGGATTTCTTTTATCCCGCAGAGGCGCAGGGGTGCAGATTGCAGAGGGATTAATCTGGAAATCAGGAACTCAGGAACGGGAGGGATACAAAGATATCGCGCAATCGTGACGGATGCGTAGCAACGGCCGGGCACGCAAAGGCAAAAACACGGGGGTGACAGGATCTACAGAACTTAAAACTCCAGAGTCCCTCTTTTTAAGTGTGATCTTTTGAGGTTTATCCCGCTCCCCTTGACATTCCAAAAAAGTAAGTCGAATCTTACCTCATGCTTACCAAGGTTTCAGTCAAGGGGCAGACAGTTATTCCCGCTCCCATCCGGGAGATGGCCCGCATCAAGACAGGTGATCAGCTCGACGTTGGATACTCGGGGGGACTCATCGTGATGAGAAAGCGCCAACCATTGACCGCCTCGCGGGTGAGATCCCTCCTGCTGGCGGGTCACAATCTTCCTCAAATGACAGAGAAGGACGAGGCGAACGTGGCCAAGGCCATCGAAAGGGTCCGTCGTCGTGCCAAAAGCGCCTGATCTTAGAGTGGTGTTCGACACGAACGTGGTGGCTAGCGCCGCGTACTGGCAGGGAGAGCCGTTTCGGTGTCTCACCGCTTGGGCCGAAGGAAAGTGCGAGGCGGTGATCAGTCCTCCGATCCTGGCCGAGTATCATGAAACCATGGAGGAATTGCGGATCGACTACCCGGCGATCACTCCCGTGGAATGGGTTGAGTCATTGGGTGAAGCTGCCGAATTGGTATTCCCCACGCACCGGGCGACCGGGGCCACCTCTGATCCTAATGATGAGAAAATCCTGGAAGCAGCACTCGCCGCCGAAGTTGACTTCATCGTCAGTGGTGACAAAAAACACCTCCTTGCTCTCAGGGAGTACCAAGGAATTCCGATCCTGAGCCCTGCGGACTTCCTGCGCAGAGTGGAGAGGTGATGCAGCGAGAGAAATGCTAGTTGTTTGGAAGTTAGGCTGATCGGCTAGGAACGCGGGTGCAGCCGCAGCACTATTGTCTCGTTCTGTCCCGACGGCCTCACCTCTTTGGGGGCAGTACTGTGATCAGGCTACCCCGTGCTTCCCAGCGCTTGGCGTTGCAAGCCAGCTGTGACAGAGCAAAGTGGGTTTCCTTTTTCCTTCTGAATTTATTCCTGAGTTTCTGAGTTCCAGCTTAAAAAAATCAGTAATCAGGCGGTCAGGCGCTCGCAGGCGGTGACTGTGTTCGACATCAACATCGCGATCGTCATCGGGTCGACGCCGCCGGGGACCGGGGTGATCGGTTGATCATTGCTGATGCATGTGGACGCTTTTACGATGATGGCAGCACTTCACATGCAGGACGTGAAGACTCTGCCCTCATCACCGACTTCACGGTGGGAAGCGACCGGCTCCAGTTGTATTGTGCAGCCAGTGGTTACTACCTTGGTGCCTCGGGAGTCACGGGAGTCACCGGAATGGGCCTCTGGTCCGAGCAGGGGGTCACTGACGATCTCATCGCCATCATCAGAAGTGGTAATTCCATAGTACTCACCGCAGACAACCTCATTAAGACGGCGGCTTTTGTATAGCTTAGTGCCCATTATTTAAGTGGATATAGATTCAAGAAAAAGCTTATTACGATCTTGCAAAGCACACTCATTGAGTGTGAAAATTTAACAACTCCGCTTGGAATTATGACCCCTACACCCTGCATTCTTTCCTTTCGGGTAGTACTTATTGGATTGCTCTCCACATTGAGCTCCATCTGCTCATCAATGGCGGCGAGTGCTCCACTAACGCCAGTTATTTATCGTCCTCCTCTGGTTACAAATCCGCCCGCTGCTCCGACTACACTCTCTGTCAAAGTCGATTCAAAGAGTAGGACTGCATCTCTCAGTGTCCCTACCAACGTAAACTCCGTTCTAATTCAGAGCCGTTTGCACACCTCCAAAAGCTGGGTAAATTTCAAGACGCTCTCTGTCAAAGCGGCGCCAGCATCTCTCCGTGTGACGCTACCCAAGGACTATGCCAAAAGTTCATGGAGGGCCACTGGATCCAAGGTAGCCATTGCCGCAACCAAGCAGAAGTACCCTTCGAAGTTCTTTGCTGGTAAGAAGACGTTTGGGGAGACCTTGGCATCAAGCTATACGAAGGACGCTCAAGGAGGTGTCATCACATTGTCCGGAGGAGTAGCGCTTGCGACTACAGCGGGTGTCGCCAATTCCCCTTCCGTTACAGCTAGTCGCGATGCAAAGACAACTTCATCCTCTGCAAACTCTGTTGAAGAGTCTGATATTTGGAAAGCGGACGGTTCCAAGGTTTACTTCTTCAACCAGTTACGTGGACTTCAGGTTCTTGATCTGACCGATCCAGCGGACCCTACATTGATGGCTTCTTACCGTCTTCCGGCGAAGGGACAGGATATGTATATTGTTCCCGGCTCAGGAGCTGTTCGTTATGCAGTCCTACTTACCAGAGAGTATGAGCAGGGATCATGGGTCCAGCAGACCGGCGTTCAAGTCATCAAAGTTGATGGTTCGTCTGCCAAGCTGGTCTCCTCGCTGAAGGTTGCGGGGTGGCTGGCAGACAGCCGTCTGGTGGGCACTCGCATCTATCTAGCCACTCAGCAATGGAGCTGGAGCTCCTCCGACAACACCGATGCAATGACTCTCAATGATATTGTTCTGAATACTACTTCTGGATCGGTGACCTTGGCCAAAACGCATGCAGTGAAGGGTAACTGGCCAGTGATATCGGCCGGTAACGACTGGTTGACAGTGACTCAAAGTGACTGGTCAGACTGGCAGAGTTCATGGATTACTCTCTTCTCTCTGGGTACCAATGGAGCAACAAAACTGACGCCATCCCCGGTTAAGCTCTTCGGTCGTCTGGATAACAAATATTACGTCCAATACGAGAATGGTACCCTCTCCACAGTTTCTCAGCGCGGATGGTGGAATGATCAGGAAGTTATTTTGGAAAACTTCAGCCGCGGTGGGACTAAAATAGGGTCTGTCGAGATTATGAAGAATGAAAGCCTTATGTCCGCTCGTTTTGCCGGGGACAAGGCTTATGTTGTCACTTTCCGCCAGACCGATCCGCTCTTCGTGGTTGATCTCTCGAATGCGACGAAACCCGTTATAGCAGGTCATCTGGAGGTTCCTGGATTCTCGACACACATCGAGCCGATAGGCGACAAGCTCTTCACCATTGGTTTTGATGGTGGCAAAGTGGCCGCATCGATCTTCGATGTCTCCGATCCTTCCAAACCCACAATTTCCACCAATGGCCGTATCATACTTGACGGCACTTGGGGATACAGTGCCGCTACATATGACGATAAGGCCCTAAAAGTTCTTCCTGAAAATGGTTTAGCTCTCATCCCTTACACAAGCTACGACAGCTCCACGGGATCCAACAGTAGTTACATCCAGATTCTGAAGATTAATGTGGCGGGAGGAAAGTTGAGTAAGGGAGGAGTCATTACCCACCGCTTTGACCCGCTTCGGGCATCCTTGGTGAATGGGGCGCTTGCCTCGATTTCGCAGAAGGAACTTGTGACGGCCTCACTTCCTAAGAATGGCTATCCATCTCTTCTCGCCGATCTGCTCCTTGCGTGGCCGGTTAACAGAGTCCTGACGACGGCCAAGCACCTGATCCAGATCGAAGAGGGGGCTTCCTCCTCTTGGTGGGGATGGTATGGATCCGGCGCTGCAACCGCACGTGTCTCTCCCCTGAGTGATCCCGATTCTGGTTTGACGGAGATTCCTCTCGGTAAGGGTGTCGTGAAGGATGCCATTCTGAGAGGCAATTCCCTCTTTATCCTACGACAGAATCCTGACAATGAAACTACATGGGGGTGGGACAGGGCATGGTACGCGCCGACACCACAGACAGACGCAAGTCCGACATTGTTCCTAGATATTTATGATGCCTCACGTCTGCCCGATCTGAAGCTCACCGGCAGCACCTCCCTCCAGCTTCCGGGTAATGACTCCGCCTGGGATCTTTCAGGACTTCTTATTCCCTCGGGCAAGTCGGCTGTAGTTGTCGCCCAGCCGCAGGCACGTAGCTACCGATGGGGTGGGTATTTGCGCCCAATACCGGTGACTCTTCCTGCCATTTCCCCCCCTGTTTTAACTACTAGTACCGTGACGATGACTCTTACAAATGTTTCAAATAGTCTTGTAACGACTACAACCAATACGATTTTTGCAGCATCTATCGGAAATGTTTCCAGTGCAAAGCTCGCAAGCTCGCCCATGATTGCCTCTTGCATGCCTTATCCCTTCGACGGATACCAGCCTCCGCAGAGCACTAATCCCGCCGTTGCGGTGGTATTTCAGGTGGAGAATCCTGTCGCTCCGGTCGCCCATCCTGTGATTCCCTTGACCGACACGAACGCCACTCCTGTTGTTTCCTCGACAGCAGGTGGAGGTATGCTGATTTACGGGTATGCCGTTAAGGAGAAGCCGCTTGCTGATGGGACTGAACTAAGTAGTTGTCAGCATGCCTTACGCATCCTTGATCTTAATGATCCTGCATCGCCTATTCTTGGTCCTGCACTTGCACTACCGGGGCGCTTGGCAGGGGTTTCAGACATTACCGCGGATGGATTCCTTGCATGGACCCAAACACGGGTCAAAGGCACCTCGGGTGACGGCCAATTGCAGGTCAGTGCCTGCGATGTGGCGAGTCTCACACAGATAACCGGTATGACCCTGAAGAACTCAACCGCCGTGACGGCAGTGGGAAGAACTCTCTTCGCTGTTCAAGGTAAGGATGTTGCCCGCTACTCGCTCAATGACTCGGGCGTTCTTGCCGGAACTGGCAAGGTAACATTCGATTGGGCGCCATCCTCGCTGAGGATCACTACGAACCCATCCAGCACCCTTCTTGGTGCGGACTCGCAGAATCTTTTCAGCTGGACCTATAACAATCCAAAGGCACAGGTTCTCGACTGGATGACAGATCGCTCCGCGGATCTACAGAAGTCTGCAATCCGTACCGACGGATCGGTTTTAGCACCTGCCGGCGAGTACGGTGTGGATGAGTATTTACCGTAATTACCAAGTTATAGCATTTCCTGAATTGGAACAGCCGCCGTGGGCACGCCCAAGTTCCATCCGAAGCTTATGCGGTCAGGCGTTCGCAGGCGGTCACAGTATTGCTCATGAGCATTGCGATGGTCATTGGACCGACGCCGCCGGGGACCGGGGTGATCGCCTTGCACTTGGGTGCCACGGCCTCGAAGTCGACGTCGCCGACCAGGCGGTAGCCTGTCTTGGTGGAGGGATCCTCGACGCGGTTGATGCCGACATCGATCACCACGGCACCATCCTTGATGTGCTCGGCACCGAGAGCCTTCGGACGACCGATCGCCGCGATGACGATATCGGCGCGGCGGGTGACGGCAGCCAGGTCTTTCGTGCGGGAGTGGGCGATCGTTACGGTGGCGTCGCCTCCCTTGCCTTTAGCCATGAGGAGGAGGGCCATCGGCTTGCCGACAATCAGGCTGCGTCCCACCACGACAACTTCGGCTCCGGAAGTCTCGATCCCGGCGGCGATCAAGAGTCGCTGGCAACCGAGCGGGGTGCAGGGGACAAAGGCCGTGGGATCCTCCATGGCGAGCTTCGCCACGTTGACGGGGTGGAACCCGTCGACATCCTTGCGCGGGTCGATGGCAACGGTCACGGCGTGCTCGTCGATGTGCTTCGGCGGCGGCGACTGGACGAGGATGCCGTGGATGGCGGGATCGGTATTGAGTTCCGCGACGAGCTTGAGCACCTCCTCCTGGCTAGTGGAGGCCGGAAGCTCGATCTTGCGGGAGTACATGCCGAGGGAGGCGCAAGTGCGGTCCTTGTTGCGGACATAGGCCTGGGAGGCGGGATCTTCACCGATGAGCACAACGGCAAGTCCGGGGGTGATGCCCCGGGCCTTCAGCGCTTCGATGCGTGTCTTGGTTTCAAGTTCGACTTCGGCGGCGACTGCCTTGCCGTCAATGAGTTTCATAATTTTATGGTGCTTCGCTGTTGTAAGAGGGCACTGCAGGGATTATCTCCCGCAGAGGCGCAGAGGCGCTGAGATAAAGTGAATAATGCACAGGGATGAAGGGGATTGGAACCATGAAGGTCATGCAGTTGGATCAGTTCTTCAGCATGGGCTTTAGCCTCTTTTGCATTTTCTCTCTCAGCGCCTCTGCGCCTTTGCGCGAGTCTCGCCTATTTATGAGGTAGATCAGAAAGGAGGGCCTGTTCCTTGAGAAGGGTTTCCAGGCTTAGACGTTCGGCTTCCAGATCGGTCGCTTCGGGGTCGATGATCAGATAGGGATCCATCGTGATGTCGACCCGCGAAAAGGGGAGAGGGATGGCGAAGTTGTCCCAGGTCTTGAGGCGGATCGCTGAGTGATACCGGGCGTGGACAGGCATGATGGGAATGCCGGTTTTCTGAGCAAGGAAGACGGCGCCCATACCGAGCGAGTACTTGGGGCCGCGGGGGCCGTCGGGAGTGATGGCGAGGTCGACTCCCGAGTCGAGGAGTGAGGTGAGTTCCCTGATCGCCGTGGATCCACGACGTGAACTGGAACCTCGGACAGCACCCATGCCGAGGTTGGCCATGACGCCGGCCAGGATGTCACCATCCTTACTGGGGCTGGTCAGGACACTCACCCCCTTGCGGGAGCGATGGGTTCCGGGATAGTGACGCAGAAATCCAATTGCAATGGCAGTGATCCGGTTGTGCCAGAAGACCATGATACGCGGGTCATTCGGAGGATCAGTGAGGAAGCCAGAGCGATCGTTCACGCGTAGCCTCACCGTGGAAAAAACCATTCGCGCCAGGGTGGCCGCGACATAGGCAAGAAGTTGCTGTTTATTTGGAAGCCGCATCAGTCGATCATGTCCGGCTCACGCCAGCGGCAGGCATTGGGAGCGGCGATGCCAAGCTGATCCAGAACCCTCCAGACGACCGTATCCGCTAAGTCATCAAAGTTCTTGGGATGACTATAGAACGAGGGGGAGGCGGGCAGGACAATGGCCCCGGCTTCCGTGACGGTCACGATATTGCGGGCATGAATGAGGTTCCAAGGTGTCTCTCGGGGAGCAAGGATCAGCTTGCGGCGCTCCTTCAAGAAGACGTCGGCAGCTCGGAGGATGAGATTTTCGCTCGTTCCCGCCGCGATCCTGCCGATCGTTCCCATGGAACAGGGCATCACCACCATGCCGTCGAAGAGGGCGCTCCCACTGGCGAAGGGAGCATTCATCGACTTTTCGCTATGTTCGATGATCCCTGGCGGCAGCTTCAGGGCGCCGATCTCCTCGTGGATGACCTGCTTGGCGTAGGGGGAGAGGACGAGATGAATCTCATGGTCTCCCTGGCCCAGATGGTGGAGAAGCCGCTGGAGATAAATGGATCCACTGGCTCCGGTGGCGGCAAGGACAAGGCGCATGGGATGAAGGCTAAAGGCAGAATTCTGAAGGCTGAAGGCTAAAATCTCTCGGGCGCAGGGTACAGGTTCAGGACATGGGTAACACATTAGGTTCAGGACATAGGTAACACATGCCGTAGTGAGGCTATCAGGGGATTTCTCCGACTGTTCACGAGTGAGTGGAGAATTGACGATTACTTCTTGCCAAGATGAAGGGTGAGGGGCAATCTACCCGACCACTTTAGATCAATTTTCGGCCAATATTCCTGACATGAGCATCATCGCCACCATCGAAAAAGAACAGTTTAAGACCGACATCGTCCCTTTTGAGGTCGGCGATTCCATCTGCGTCCACACACGCGTCATCGAGGGTGACAAGGAGCGTATCCAGAAGTACGCCGGCATCGTCATCGGCCGCAAGGGCACCGGCATCAACGCCAACTTCACCGTCCGTCGCGTCAGCTTCGGAGAGGGTGTCGAGCGCGTGTTCCCGGTTCATTCTCCACGTATCGCCAAGGTCGAGGTTGAGAAGCGCGGTTCCATCCGCCGTTCCAAGCTGAACTATCTCCGCAACCGCAAGGGCAAGGCTGCCGTGACGGTTAAGGAGAAGGCGCAGGAAATCGCGTAAGCGATTCTTACCACCCGGCCCGCCGACGATGAAACGTCCGGGACAAGATTCTAAGAAGGGCCCCAAGGACCTAAAGTCCCGGGGCCCTTCTCTCTTTCATGAGGAAGAGCTGCGCGCCAGGGGGATCTGGCCCGTGGCGGGAGTGGATGAGGCGGGCCGAGGCCCCTTGGCCGGCCCCGTGCTGGCGGCCGCGGTGATCCTGCCCGAGGGGTTCAAGCTCAAGGGACTGGATGATTCCAAGAAGCTCAACCACCGGCAACGGGAGGAGCTTTACGAGCAACTGACCGGGAACCCGGAAGTCTTCTTCGCGATCGCCGAGGGAAGCTCCGAGGAAATCGGGCAGCTCAACATTCTCCGCGCCACCCACCTTGCCATGAAGCGCGCCCTGACAGGGCTTCGGGAAAAAGGACATCCCCCTGCCCACGCCCTGGTCGACGGTCTTCCAGCCAAGGGACTCCCCGTCGGGCAGACCGCCCTGGTCGGGGGTGATGGCATCAGCCTGAGCATTGCGGCTGCCAGTATTCTGGCCAAGGTGACGCGCGACCGGATCATGGACACGCTCGATCGGGAACTCCCCCAGTACGGCTTTGCCCGTCATCGGGGCTATGCCACGGCCGACCACCTTGCTATGCTTCGTGAGCATGGACCTTGCCAGCATCATCGCCTCGGTTTTGCGCCGGTCGACCAGCCCACCTTCGGGTTCTGATCACTTGGAGTTGGGGCGATGGGGCGAGGAGGCCGCCGCCCGTCATCTGAAAGGGCTCGGTTGGAAGATCCTTCGCCGGAACTTCCGGGCTCCGGGAGGAGGGGAGGTCGACCTTATCTGCCGGGATCACGAGACGCTGGTCTTTGCCGAGGTGAAGACCCGCCGCAGCGAGGAGATGGGTCGCCCGCTCGATGCCGTGAATCAGAAAAAGCAGCAACTTATCCGCCGCGGTGCGATGCACTGGCTCAGGCTCTTAGAAATGCCGGACCTCACCTTCCGCTTTGACGTCATCGAGGTCCTGGCGACCGATCCGGTGGAGATCCGCGTGATCGAGAGCGCCTTCACGCTTCCCGATCCGCTGAGGTACTAGGTACTAGGGAATCGGTACTGAAGGCCGGAAGGTCACGCTCTAGGCTCTTGACTCAGTCTCGCTTCCGGATCGTCACCCGCTTGATCTTATCGATCCCCTCGGGGCTCGAGGTTTCCAATTCGGCATCTTCGCGGTAGGCGTTGTGAACGAGTCTGCGGTCGTAAGAGTTCAACGGCTCGGTCTCGACGGCGCGTCCGTTCGCTCTCACGGCTTCCGCCAGTTGATGGATGCGGTGGAGGAACGAATCGTCGCGCATGGAGCGGTGATGCTCGACGTCGACCACGATACGGGGCGCTCCGTGATTCCTGCTCTGGAGGATCCGGTTCACCAGAAACTGGAGGCTCTCGAGGGTCTCGTCACGGCGACCGATCAGACGCTCCGGCTCAGTGGTCCTTACCTGAAGAATCCGGTGACCGTCCCTCTCCTGCTCCTCGATCTCCACGATGAAACCAAGGTGTCCGAGGATTGCAGTGAGTAATTCGCGTGGGGTTTGATTCATCGCTCTGGGGGAGAGGGTGACTGGGGGGTCGTTCTGTTAGCGTTTCTTACCGGAGCCGCCACCTTTGCTGCCCTTGCCGGCACTTCCCTTGGGAGCTGCTACCACCTTTTCCAAGGTTGGCATCGCCTGATTACGAGTTAAGTAGAGCTGCACGATGGAGAAGATATTCTGCGTGGTCCAGTAGAGCGCAAGTCCGGAGGCGTAGTTATAGCAGAAGGTGAGGAAGATGATCGGCATGAAGTACATCATCCGCTGCTGGGTGGCGTCTCCGCTCTTTGGCGAGATGGCCATCTGCCAGACCATGGTGCCTGCCATGATGATGGGTAGCAGGTTGATCGGGAATCCCATGACGTGGGCCAGGGTGTCGGGCTGGGAGAGATCGTGAATCCAGAGGAAGTGGCTGTTCCGAAGCTCGATGGCGCTGCCAAGCATGGAGTAAAAGCCGAAGAAAATCGGGATCTGGATCAGCATCGGGAGGCAGCCACCGAAGGGGTTTACACCGTACTGCTTGTAGAGCTTCATCAGCTCCTCGTTCATCTTGGTCGGATCATCCTTATACTTGGCACGCAGCTCGGTCATCTTCGGCGAGAGCAGCTGCATCCGCTTCATGGAGTTGGTGGCCTTGTTCTGAAGAGGCCAGAGGGCTAACTTGATCAGGATCGTCAGGATGATAATCGCGGCGGCAAAGCTGTGGACAACCTGCTGGATGGAGTTCATCGCCCAGAGGAGGAACTCGGAGACGAGGTGAAACATCCCGAAGTTCATCACCTTCTGCTGCTCGCCGCCGATCTTGCTCAGTCCAGTGAAGTCCTTGGGGCCTGCGTAGATGGAGTAGTGGCGGGTGAGGGTTTCGCCGGGAGCAAGGGTGATCGGTCCGGTGCCGAGACCGCCGGTGATTCCGAAGACTGGGGAGGAGGAGGAATCAGCCAAGCCCTGCGACTCGTAACGACGAGCCCAGACACCAGATCCGGGCTGATCCTTGGGGGCGGTGACGATCGTGCAGAAATACTGGCTGGTCACCGAGGCCCACTGGATTCCCGACTCAGGCTGGCTGTAGAGATCTTTTGCCGGATGGGTCTGGATGCCGATGAGGGGGATCTTACCTTCCTCAAACCAGTTGACGTCGATCGATGTCATCTTCCCATCACGGAGCCAGTTGAAGCATGTGTAGGTCGGGAGGTCCTTGATATGGACCGGGGCCTCGCCGCCAGCTGCAATGTAGTAGCCAGGGAGGGAGAGCGGGGTGGTGCCGCTGTTTTGGAAGGAGAGGTCGAGGCCGATGATGTACTCCTCTGGGGAACCGACGCTCTGGGGCAGCGTGAAACTCTTCGAGATGGAGAGGCCTCCGGGAGCATTCAGAAGGAACTTGGTTGAGCCCTGCTTTTTGTCCGACTCCATGGCAAAGCCTCCGATTGGCGATCCGGTGGCATCACAAAGGGCACCGATCGGAAGTCCGGAGTCTTTGTTTAGGAAGAGGCTCTGCTCGTTGGCTCCCAGATGAAGAAAGAGGGTGACGCATTCAATGCCGCCGGTGTTATTGGCAAACAGGTATTCCGCTCGGCTTGTGTCGAGGGTTTCACGTTTGGCTGAGAGCTCAGGGATCGTGGGGGTGGAACCACCCGCTGGTGGTAGGACAGAGGCTGCAGGGAGAGCCTTAACAAGAGGTACTGGGGTTGGAGCGGGTAGGCGCTTTTCCTTAGCGGTGGTAGAAGCCGCTGAAGCAGAGTCAGTCTTCAGCCTTGCTGCCTTCTGCAGTTCAGCCTGCTGGGCAATGTAGGGGCCGTAGGTCTTGGTGTAGTAAAACTGCCAACCGACCAGTCCGGCTATGGAGAGGGCGATGGCGATCCAGGTGGTGCGGTCGAACATAGGAAGATAAGAAAGAGGTGAAAGCTTAGGCTAAATGTGAAGGCTGAAAGAGTGAAAAGGTTAAAAAGTGGGAAAGCGAAAGGCGAAAGGCAGATGATGAATATTTTCAGGTTTCAAGCTTCATCCCTTGATTGCCGGCACGGGGTCGAGTCCTCCCTCTCCCCAGGGGTGGCACTTGAGGATGCGTCGAAGGGAGAGGAGGGAACCGTGTACTGCGCCGTGTTCCTTGAGCGCCTCAAGTGCGTAGGAGGAGCAACTTGGGTAGAATCTGCAACCGCATCCACTGCCTGTGGTGATCGTAGCCAGCGCATGGAGCAGTGGGGAAATGAACCATCGGTAGAGATGGATAGGGATTCGAAGTAGAAAGGCCATCTGGTGAGAGGGATTACGAGGCGGTAAAAATAGAGAGACGCTTCCCAAGACGCAACCATTCCGCACAAAGAGCCTCCGTCGAGGCATTCGCCGCAGATGGCTTGGCAGTCACCACGATCCAGAGACCGGGCGCAAGTCCCGGGAGTTCCTTGCGGAAGATCTCCTTAAGCCGACGTTTTACCCTGTTGCGGATCACGGAAGAGCCGACGCGACGGGAAGCTACAACAGCTCCCTGTGTGCTGGAATCTTGGGAGGGGAGTACGCCCATTCGGATCAGGGACCCGTGAAAAGAAAGGCCCGACGAGCGGACCTTCAGATGCTGGTAACCCGCGCGGAGGCGCGAACTACGCGGCAGACTAAGCCTGGGTGTGGCGTGCGTAATGGAGCTCAACGCCCTTCGGCAGGAGACGCTTGCGACCACGCTGGCGACGACGGCTCAGGATAGCGCGACCGCTTTTGGTCTGCATGCGGGCACGGAAGCCGAACTGGCGTTTGCGCGTGCGCTTGGAAGGTTGGTAGGTGCGCTTCATGTCGTAAAAATCTAAAAAGTCTTAAAAGAATCGGGTCGCAGATGATGTGCGGAAGGGGAGGGGGTGTCAATGGATCATTTATCCAAGATTCATTTTTTATGAAATCCTATTGCTCCGGAGGGGGATTCATCCTAGATTCTCACCTCCGTCACAAAGCTCCTTCCGGTTTTGATGACGAGACACTTGGGGTCATAGCTCAGTTGGTAGAGCGCCTCCATGGCATGGAGGAGGTCTGGGGTTCGACTCCCCATGGCTCCACCAAGTGTTTCCTTGGATAAGTTCAAGAGACGGTTCTGAGTGAACCAGTGGGGATGAGAACTTCAGTTCGAGTACCATGCCGCGATCAGCGGCATTTGATTAGCCCGGAGGGATCCTGTACCAACTTTGCCGTAGGCAAAGGGTCATTGGCGCGCTTGCTCCCGCAAGTGGCGCCCTCCCGGCTGCTCTTCGAGACAGGCTATCCCGGCGGTTCCCACCGCCCGGTATTCCCATGGCTCCACCAAGCGTTCTTTGGATGAATCTTCTTCATTCAAAAAGCTCCGGTTGCAGCACTTCGGCTGCCTCCTCGAAGCGCACACCCGTTCCCAGCAGGCGAACGGGGAGATTTTTCCTCTGGTAGGCCTCGGCCAGCAGGCTCTGGTAAACGGCCAAAGAAGGTTCACTGCAGAGACACTCCCTGGTCGTTCGGTTGAAGTCGGCGAACTTTACCTTCACGAAGGCCTTGCGAACCTTTCGTTCGGGAGCCTTCTGTCTAAGTTCCAGCAGCAGTTCCTCGGAGAGGATTGCAATGGCAGCTTCGCATTCTTCCAGTGTGAGGAGATTATCGCTGAAGGTGGTTTCGTTACTCAGCGATTTACTGATGCGGTGGGGCTGCACCTCCCTGTCATCCTCACCTCTGCAGAGTTGGTAAAGTGCAGACCCCCACTTTCCGAACTGCAACACCATCTCGTGAGGACTCAGCTTCTGAAGATCCCCGCAGGAATGAATGCCCTGCACCGCGAATCGCTCGGCGCTCTTGGGGCCGATTCCCCAAAGTTTACGAACAGGAAGCTCGGCCATGAATGCCTCAACCTGATCTGGAAGGATGGCAAACTGGCCGTTCGGTTTGCGCCAGTCACTTGCGATCTTTGCGAGCATCTTGTTTACGGCGATACCGGCGGAAGCAGTGAGAGCGCATTCAGCGAAGATCCGCGCGCGGATTTCCTTGGCAATATCCCAAGCATATCGCTCCGAGTGACTCACATCCAGATAGGCCTCATCCAGCGAGAGTGGCTCCACGAGCGGAGTGTAGTCGTGAAAGATCTTCCGAATCTGCCGCGATGCCTCACGGTAGAGATCGAAGCGGAGTGGTAGAAACACGAGTTGAGGACATCTCTCCCTCGCCATGAAACCGGGCATGGCGGAACGAACGCCGAATTTCCGGGCCTCGTAGTTGCAGGTTGTGACGACACTCCGATGACCACCCCCACCCACGGCCACCGGTTTTCCCACAAGCTCAGGCCGTTCGCGCAATTCCACGGCCGCATAGAAGCAATCCATGTCGATGTGGATGATTTTACGCATGGGTGAGTTTTGAATCATGCCGATGAGTGAGAAAAATAGCATCAAGGAACCTGCTAATGAACTCGTCTAGTGGGTACGGAGAGGATGGGGGGATTATGGAATTTCCTCTATGCGGAGCTCCGTTTTGCCTAACGTCGCTGCATGATTGTTCAAATATACGAGATTCAGGAACCTCGAGAAGCAGCCCTCATGGCGGAGTGTGGAGTCGATCATATCGGGGGTGTCATTCTCTCAACCGATGAGTGGAAGATCCCGGCGCTGAAGGAATCGGTCAGGGTGATCCGTGAAGCAGGTCGCAAGAGCAGCATCATCCCTCTCTTTGCTGATCCCGAAGCTGTCCACCGGGTGATCGATTGGTATCAGCCTGACATCATCCATTTTTGCGACTCCCTCAATCATGGCTCAGCAGTGGATGAGGAGGTCGTCAGAGCGGCCATGACTCTACAGAGGGGTGTTAGGGAGCGATTTCCTGACGTTGCCATCATGAGGACGATCCCCATTGCGCCTCCGGGACTGGGTGCTCACGTACCGACATTGGAGTTGGGTTCAATGCTGGCCGCCGCGAGTGATTGGTTCCTGACCGACACGCTGCTGGTTGAGGGCGAGGATCAACCAGTGGCCGGTCATGTCGGTATCACCGGCAAAGTCTGCGACTGGGAGGTTGCGCGCGATCTGGTCATGCAGAGTCCTGTTCCGGTGATCCTCGCAGGTGGCCTCTCTCCTGAGAATGTTGCCGAGGGGTTGCGGCTTACCTCCCCTGCGGGAGCTGACACTTGCACGGCAACCAATCTGCTCGATTCGGAAGGTATGCCGATTCGCTTCCGTAAGGATCCCGAGAAGGTTCGGCGTTTTGTGGCGGCCTGCCGTGGATAGGCAGGTGGATTTTCCACAGCTGGATAGGGAAGGGCTTG
>Ga0209829_10000053_pt1 | contig 93814 bp, 83 predicted proteins | sample C_140205_EF_Meta_FD_187311 | JGI IMG/M metagenome (GOLD analysis project Ga0209829, IMG submission 187311) | Freshwater microbial communities from Lake Croche, Canada to study carbon cycling - C_140205_EF_MetaG (SPAdes) (version 2) | ecosystem: Environmental > Aquatic > Freshwater > Lake...
CCTGCGTCTGCGGAATGGTCAGCACGACCTCACCGTAAATCGTGTCGGTAAACGCGTAATCGATGTCGATCTCGGGGATGAGCTTATCGTTCACGGAGACCGCATTCTTGGGGAAATTGATGCTGAGCGCCGTGAAGGCGTCTGATTGGTCGGCCGTCTGCAGGTACGTGGCCCGCACGCGGACGGACCAGGGATTGGCCGCTGAGAGCGCGAGCGCGGACAGCACCAACAGCGCGCCGCAAATCAGGATGGAGGTGAGGTATTTCATGTTACTCGAGTGCTGCTGCGCAGGGGAGGATCCCTAACGAGCAGGGCGCAAGCATAGGCGGAGCACGCTTTGGTTGCTCACCATGGCTTGCCAAACACTGTGTGCGGATTGGCGAGCGTGGTGGCCAAACTATTGGCCTTCAGCGGACGGCCTTCAGCTTTCAGCCGAGACGGGTCGAATGCCCATGGCTGATTGCGGCCGCAGTAACCCCACGCCATTTTCCTGCTTCGTAGCGGGCGGCACGAAGTGGGCGGCCAAAACGTTTCCGCCCGCCGTCATCAGCGTAAACAACGCGCGCTCGTGGTGGAAATCGTGGCCGGTCTGCACCAGGGCACTCGCCTCGGCGGCAACCACTGCAGCGTCAGCGTACAGGCCGGGCGGGGGCTGCTCGAGCCCGACCAACCGCACGACCGAGTAGATCCCGATCAATAACCGGATGGTCACCCAGGCGCTTTATGGGCTCCGCTCCCGTTTAACACCATGGCGGGATGGTTTCGGGTGGGTAAATCCGGGGCCCGTTGTTTCAGCCCGGCACGGCGACGTGGCCGGGTCTGGCGTCACTTGCGTCGCAGGACGCGCAGGCGTTCGCGGCCTTCACGGCCCTTGAACGCCACGTCGGGGACATAGTCGGCCACGATTTCGTAACCGTCGGCAAACAGCGCGGTCAGGTCGGGAACTCGGAAAGGGAAGGGCGGTCCTTCTTCGCCGGGCGCGAGGTTTGGGTTGATGAACCACACCCCGATCAGGAGGCCACCATGACGCAGGGTCAGGTCGATGCCGTGACGGTAACTCGCCCGCAAGGCCGGAGGCAGGCCGCTCATGCAGGTGTGCTCCAGCACGAGGTCAAAGGCGCCGCGCAACTCCGGCGCCGGGTTGAACAGGTCGCCGACCACCAGTCGCCCTGCAATTGCCGGGTACAGTGCCTGTGCCTCGGCGATGGCCGTCGGCGCGATGTCGAGTCCGGAAGCGTCCAGCCCATGGGCCACGGCGAGCATCACTTCATGCGCATGGCCACAACCGGGCACTAGGGCGCGTCCCCGCACGGGATGGCGGTCGAGGTACTGCTTCATCACCGGCGACGGCGCGCCTTTATCCCAGTATACCTCGCCTTTGCGGTAAGCTTCATCCCAGTCCATGCCCGCAGTCAGGGCACGGACGGGGCGAAGTCAACGCGCCGACCGGTCCGGCATCGGTCCCACGGGCCTTATGGGCCCGATAGGACTTATGGCGTGGCGCCCCTGACGCGCTCAGAGCGTCGCCAGAATGTCGTTCAGCGTCTTGCTCGGACGGAGTGCGGCAAAGGCCTTGGCGTCATCCGGCTGGTAGTAGCCGCCAACGTCACAGGGCTTGCCTTGCACGGCGATGAGCTCGGCGGCGATCGTGTTCTCGTTCGCAGTGAGTTTCTCGGCGATGGGCGCAAAGAGCTTTTGGAGTTCGGTGTCCGCCGTCTGCTTCGCCAAGGCCTGCGCCCAGTACAGCGCGAGGTAGAAGTGGCTGCCACGGTTGTCCGTCGTACCGAGCTTGCGGCCGGGGGAGCGGTCGTTCTCGAGGAACTTGCCAGTGGCTTCGTCGAGGGTGTCGGCGAGGACTTTCGCCTTCGCGTTCTTGAACGTCTGGCTGAGGTGCTCGAACGACGCCGCCAGGGCGAAGAACTCGCCGAGGCTGTCCCAGCGCAGGTAATTCTCCTGCAGGAACTGCTCGACGTGCTTCGGGGCGGAGCCACCGGCGCCGGTCTCGAACAGGCCGCCGCCGTTCATTAGCGGGACGATCGAGAGCATCTTGGCGCTGGTTCCGACCTCGAGGATCGGGAAGAGGTCGGTAAGATAGTCGCGGAGGACATTGCCCGTGACGGAGATCGTGTCCTGGCCGGCCTTGAGCCGCTCGAGGGTGAACAGCGTGGCCGCGGCGGGCGCGAGAATGCGGAGGTCGAGGCCGGTGGTGTCGAGGCTCGCGAGCGCGGCCTTCACCTTGAGGATGACCTGCGCGTCGTGGGCGCGCTTCTCGTCGAGCCAGAAGACGGCGGGCGTGGCGGACAGGCGGGCCCGGGAGACGGCGAGCTTCACCCAGTTCTGGATGGCGGCGTCCTTGGCCTGGCAGGCGCGCCAGACGTCGCCGGACTCGACGGCGTGTTCGAGCAGCACTGAACCGGCGGCGTCCACCACACGGATCGTGCCGTTGCCGGGCGCGACGAAGGTCTTGTTGTGCGAACCGTATTCCTCGGCGGCCTGGGCCATGAGGCCGACATTGGGGACGGTGCCCATCGTTTTCGGGTCAAAGGCGCCGTGCTGTTTGCAGAAGTTGATCGTGGTCTCGTAGACGCCGGCGTAGCAGCTGTCGGGGATGACGCAGAGCGCGTCCTGCGGCTTGCCCGCGCGGTCGTACATCTTGCCGCCGGCGCGGATCATCGCGGGCATGGAAGCGTCGATGATGACGTCGCTGGGGACGTTGAGGTTGGTGATGCCTTGGTCGGAGTTGACCATGGCGACCTCGGGACGCGCGGCGTAGACCGCGGCAATGTCGGCCTCGATGGCGGCCTTCTGGTCGGCGGGCAGGCTGGCAATCTTGGCGAGAAGGTCGCCGAAGCCGTTGTTCAGGTCGACATTGAGCGCGGCGAGGGTGGCGGCGTGCTTCTGGAAAACCGGGGCGAAGAAGATGCGGACGGCGAGGCCGAAGAGGACGGGGTCGGAGACCTTCATCATCGTGGCCTTGAGGTGCAGCGAGAAGAGGACGCCGGACTTTTTGGCGGCGGCGATCTGCTGGGCGTAGAACGCGCCGAGGGCCTTCTTGCTCATGAAGGTCGCGTCGAGAATCTCACCGGCAAGAAGGGTGGTCTTTTCCTTGAGGACAACGGTCTGTGCGGCCTTGGCTACAACCTCGGGCGAGGCGCCCGCGGGAGCCGGAGCCGGGACAAATTCGATGCGGACCGTCGTGGGAGCGGTGAGCGTCACGGACTGCTCGTTGGAGAAAAAGTCATCGTGGCCGAGGGTGGCAACGGAGGTCTTCGACGTGGGCGCCCAGACGCCCATGGAGTGCGGGTGCTTGCGGGCGTACTCCTTGACGGCCTTGGGGGCGCGGCGGTCGGAGTTGCCCTCGCGGAGGACGGGATTGACGGCGCTGCCGAGGACCTTGGCGTAGCGGGCGCGGATTTCCTTCTCGGCGTCGGTCTTCGGGTCGGCGGGGAAACTGGGGATCTTGCAGCCCTTGGCCTGGAGCTCGGTGACGGCCTCGACGAGCTGGGGGACGGAGGCGCTGACGTTGGGCAGTTTGACGATGTTGGCCTCGGGCTTGAGGGTGAGGGCGCCGAGTTCGGCGAGGTCATCGGGGACGCGCTGGGCGGGCGTCAGGTTCTCCGGGAAGGCGGTGAGGATGCGCCCGGCGAGCGAGATGTCGCGCGTTTCCACGGCGATCCCCGAGTGTTTGGTGAAAGCCTGGATGATCGGCAGGAGGGAATAGGTGGCGAGCGCCGGGGCCTCGTCGGTCTTGGTGTAGATGATGGTGGGTTTCACGGGAAAGGGAGATTGAGGTGAGAGGTGCGCGGTCAGGGGTAATCGCCCAGTCGCGCTGATTCGGAATCAGTAGGCATGCGGGATTTAGGAGAAATAGGAAATGCGAAATTGGGGCGGTCGCTAATACCTGACGACCCGCGCGGATGAGTTGTGCTGATGAGTCCATCCGTTTCCCGGGCGGGACTGTCACCGATTGGGTGACAAACTTCCGTCCCGCCGCAGCGGGTCCGTACGGGGGCAACGTCAGGGGTTTGTAACCCAATAGGTGACAAACCCGGGGAGCGATTGCACGGGAGGAACTGGCGAACCAGTCGGGCCGGTGGGCCGTTTACACGAACAGGTAGACGTAGACGGCGAACGCGAAGGCGAAGACGCCGGCGGCGGCGGCAATCGCCCAGAGGGCGTTGCGCTTCTGGACGGCCATGGAGAGCGTCGAGATGATCACCGCCAACTGCGCCGCGAGCATGCCGTAGAAAAAGAAGCCGCTGCGCGCGTGATGGCGCTCGGCGGAAGTGTTGCTCTGGCGGACCTGGAGCTCGAGCAGCTGGGCGATGACCTGGTTCTGGCGGGACTCGGCGTCATAGCGTTGGGCGGCGTAACCCAGGCGGGCGGCGATGAAGTCGCGGGGGAGCGGATGGGCGGAATCCGTTACGTTGGCGGGCAGGTGCACGAGATTTTTTTCCAACCCATCAATGGCGGCCGTGACCGGCTTCAGGGTGGCGTCGAAGGCACGCACATGGGCGGCGGCGGAACTGAGCGCGCTGGCAAGGTCGGCTATTTTGACGGACTTGAGCAGCGCAGTGATCTCGGCGTCCGACTGGCCGGCGTCCAATGCAGCGAGCACGGCGGTGATCGGGGCGCCGAGGACAGGGTCCGGACCGGCGGAGGGCAGGGAACCATGGGTGAGCGAGTCCAACGCCTGCTGGCCACCGGAAGTGGCAAGGACGGCCTGCCCGGGCGTGCCAGTGACCGAGAGGACGAGGGTCTTGGCGTCGAGCGGATGCACGCTCGCGGTTCCACGGAGGAGATCGAGGGTACTGCGCTGGAGGGCGGCACGCAGACGCTTGGCCTGGAAATAGCCCCATTGATCGCCAGCCTTGGACTGCTCCTGCGCAGCGAGCGAACGGTCGTACTGGGCGCGGATCATCTCGCCGGAGGACAGGCCCGCGAGCAGCGTGGCGATGACTGTCATGACGACCGGCGTGGTGGCGAGAACCTTGCCCCACTTGGTCTGGGGGAGGTCGGCTTTGAGGGCGTCGGGGATGGTGGCTTTGGCCATGGTTGGAGGAAGTAAGAATTAAGAAGGCAGAATTAAGAAGTCGGAAATCCGATGGCGGGCGCGACTTGTCGAAATGAGCGAAGTGGTTATGGTAGCAGCAATGAGCAAGGCCTTTACCCGCGAGGATGATACGGCCGACGAGCCGGTGCTGCCGACTCCGGTGTCATTACTGCCACCCGGGGTGAAGAACTACCTCACGGCGGGCGGCGCGGAGCGGTTGCGCGGTGAGTTGGTGCGGCTTAACGACGAGCGGTCGGGACTGCTTGCGCGCGCGGCGGTGGACCCGGAGGTGAAGCGCGACGTGGCGCAACTCGACCAGCGGATCCGTTACCTGCAAACAAGCTTGGCCACGGCGGCGATCGTGGATCCGCCCGGCGCCAAGGCGGGCAAGGTGCAGTTTGGCTCGAGCGTCACGGTGCGGGACGCCCGCTCGGGCGAGCAGTCGGTTTACCGTATCGTCGGCGTGGATGAGACGGACTTTGAGCGTAACGAGATCAGCTGGTTGTCGCCCATCGCGAAGGCGCTGATGAACGCAAAGGTCGGGCAGAAGGTCCCGTTCAAATTTCCCAAGGGCGTGACCGAGCTGGAAGTGGTCCGGATTTCGTGAGCGAAATCCGGATCGCTGCGGGCCTTGGGTGATGGGCAGTTAGCCATAGGGTGAGATTTTTGGTAGCGGTGGTTGGCCCTATTACCTATGACCTAAAACCCATCACCCAATTCCCATGTCCCTATTCATCGGCATCGATTCCGGCACCCAGAGCGTCAAGGCGGTCGTCCTCGACCTAAATACCCGGCAGGTCATCGTCGAAGCCCGAGCGCCGCACACCCTCATCGCCGGGTTGCCTGTCGGGCACATGGAGCAGCATCCGCAGGAGTGGACGGCGGCGCTCGATACCGTGCTGGGCGAGGTGGCGCGTCAGATTGACGGCCGCCGCGTGCGCGGGATCGGCGTGTCGGGCCAGCAGCACGGCTTCGTGCCGCTCGACGCCAAGGGCCAGGTCATCCGGCCGGCCAAGCTCTGGTGCGACACGAGCACCACGGCGGAATGCGCGCTCATCACGAAAAAACTGGGCGGACCGAAGGCGGCGATCCGCAAGACGGGCAATCTCATCCTGCCGGGCTTCACGGCCCCGAAGATCCTGTGGCTGAAGCGGCACGAGCCGCAGAATTACCAGAAGTTGCGGCATGTGCTGCTGCCGCACGATTACCTCAATTTTTGGCTGACGGGGAATTACTTCATGGAGTTCGGCGATGCGTCCGGCACCGCGCTGATGGATGTGCGGAAACGCGCGTGGTCGAAGGATGTGATCAACGCGATCGACAAGAACCTCGCGACATGGCTCCCGGTGTTGTCGGAGTCGCATCAGGCCGCCGGTGGGCTCAAACCCGAACTGGCCAGGAAATATGGCTTCACGGGCGAGGTCGTCGTGAGTGCCGGCGGCGGTGACAACATGATGGGCGCCATCGGCACGGGGAACGTCACGCCGGGCGTGGTGACCGCGAGCTTCGGCACCAGCGGGACCATCTATGCCTATGCGGCGAAGCCGGTGGTGGATCCGCAGGGGGAGATCGCGGCGTTCTGTTCGTCGAGTGGCGGCTGGCTGCCGCTCTTGTGCACGATGAACGTCACGACGGTGACGGAGCAGGTGAGGGCACTTTTCAACCAGGATCACGCGGCGCTCGAGGCCGCGGTGCGCGACACGCCGGCCGGCGCGGGCGGGCTTGTGCTGCTTCCGTACCTGGCGGGCGAGCGGACGCCGAACGTCCCGGACGGATCCGGCGTGCTGCTCGGGTTGAACCAGAAGACGTTTAGCAGCGGCCATCTCGCCCGGGCGGCGATGGAAGGGGCGACCATGGGCATGAACTACGGGCTGCGCCGGCTGGCCGCGCTGGGCGTGAAGGCGAAGGAGATCCGCGTGACGGGCGGCGGCGCGAAGTCGCCGGTGTGGCGTCAACTGATGGCGGACATTTTCGGCGTGCCGGTGGTGGCCATGGTCGAGGACGAAGGCGCGGCGCTCGGCGGCGCGCTGCAGGCCGCGTGGTGTGTCGCGCGGCGCGAGGGCCAGACCCAGGCTAAGTTAAGTGATTTCACGGCCGGCGTGGTGGCGATCAAGGAGCAGACGCGCTGCTGGCCGAACCAGGCGAACGTCGCGCGCTACCGGAAACTGCAGGCACTGCAGGACCAGATCAGTCTCGCACTCCGGCCGGTGTTCGCTGCGCAGCGGAAACTCGCGGAGTGATGGCCCACGGAACACACGGACGACACGGAACAGGACAATTTTCGTTTCGACACCGATCCGGCGCGATGCATTCCGGGCCTTGGGTGTGTTCCTTGGGCATCCGCCGAGCGAACATTCATCACTGCGCACTTGCCTAACGAAGGCGGCGCAGGGTTTAGTCGCCCGCCTCGTTTCCGTATCCCTTCCAACCCCACCGTGAGCACCAAACATAAACAAATCGGCCACGCCGACCACACCAAGGATGCCGCCGCGCGCGGCCTGGCCGGCAAGCTTCTCCGTCCCATCAAGATCACCATGCTCGGCGCGGGCAGCGCGTTCACGCCGCGGCTCATGAATGACATCCTGCGGATCCCGGGCGACCAAGGTGGCACGATTGCGCTGGTGGACATCGACCGCGAGCGGCTCGACACGATGGTCAAGCTGATCACGCGGCTGACGCAGCAGATCGGGAAGACCAACTGGAAGGTCATCGGCTCGGCCGACCGCCGGAAGGTGCTGGGCGGCTCGCACTACATTGTGAACTGTATCGAGGTCAGCGGCACGGCCTGCGTGCGCTTCGACAACGACATTCCCGCGAAGTACGGCATCGACCAGTGCATCGGCGACACGATCGGGCCCGGCGGCCTGTTCAAGTCCATGCGCACCATCCCGGTTTTCCTGCAGGTGCTGAAGGATGCGGAGGAGCTTTGCCCCGACGCGATCGTGCTCAACTACACGAACCCGATGGCGATGATGTGCCTCGCGGCCGGTCGGACCTCGTCGATGCAGATCGTCGGCCTGTGCCATTCCGTGCAGGGCACGAGTCACCTGCTGGCCGAGCGGGCCGGTGTACCGGTGAGCGAGATGGACTGGGAATGCGCGGGCATCAACCACCTGGCGTGGTTCACCAAGCTCGAGCATAACGGCAAGGACCTTTACCCGCGGCTGAAGCGCAAGGCGGCGGCGGAAGTCGCCCGCGCGCTCAAGGACGGCCGCGCGAAGAACCCGAAGATGCTCAACCACCACGAGTGGGAAGCGCCGCTCTGGCACAAGGATATCGTCCGCAAGGACATGATGCTGCACTTCGGCGCGTTCATCACCGAGTCCAGCGGCCACCTCTCGGAATACCTGCCGTACTACCGCAAGCGGAAGGACCTGATCTCGCGCTACAGCCGCGAAGGCTACGAGGGCGGCACGAGTTTCTACGCGAACAACTGGCCGACCTGGCGCAAGAACGCCGACAAGCAGCGCGCGCGCATGCTCGCCGGCAAGGAGGCGATGGAGTGGGAGCGCAGCTGGGAATACGCTAGCTGGATCATCGAGGCCCGCGAGAAGGACACGCCCTACCGCATTCACGGCAACGTGATGAACAACGTCGCCGGCGCCGGCCAGCTGATCACCAACCTGCCGGCCGACGGCTGCGTCGAGGTCGCCTGCATGGTGGATCGCAATGGCATCGATCCCACGCGCTACGGCGCGCTGCCGCGCCAGATGGCGGCGCTCTGCGACTCGAACATGCGGATGTTCGACCTCGGCGCGCAGGCCTGCATCGAGCGCAGCAAGGAGCTCGCGATCTACGCGCTGATGCTGGACCCGCTCACCGCCGCCGTGTGCAGCCCCGAGGAGATCAAAAAGATGACCCTCGAGATGTTCGCCGCGGAAAAGGCGTACCTGCCGGGGTATCGTTGAGCGCGGGGCGCTCAGCGATTAGGATAAGGGGTAAGGTTTAAGCGAAGGACAGCAGCCAAGGTGGGCGGGCACGTCCCATCCCCGCATTTACTGCGCTCAGAAATGCAGCGACAGAGACGTCGCCGCCCACCTCAGACGCGCTTGCCGAGGATGACCAGGTCGCGCTCGGTGTCGTCGAGTTTCGCCACGCGCGGCAGGTGTGCCCAGCGCTCGAAGCCGGAGGCGGCGAAGAGCCGCAGGCTCGGTTCGTTGTGGGCGAAGATATAGCCGAGCACGGTGTGCACCCCGAGGGTCGGCGCGTGGGTCAGGGCGCGGGTCAGCAGCTGCTTGCCGAGGCCAGCCCGGCGGTGTTGCTCCGCGACGTACAACGCGATCATGATCGTGCCATCGTAGGCGGCGCGGGGGAAAAACGTGTCAAAGCTGAGCCAGGCATGGATCTCGCCGTTTTCCTCGGCCACCCAGATCGGGCGCGTGGCCGGGTCGTGCGCCTGGAGCCATGGCCGCCGGCTGGCGACGGTCACCGGCTCGAGGTCCGCCGTGACCATGCGGCCGGGGATGATCGAGTTGTAGATGGCAACAATGGCCGGCAGGTCGGCCTCGACGGCGTTACGGATGGTCATCGCCAGTTATTTCCTGATGAAGCGCAGCAGCCAGAGGAAGAGCAACGAACCCACCACGGCACAGATGAGCTGCCCGAGGAAATTGTGAGCGCCCAAGCCCAGGAGGTTAAAGCAAAAGCCGCCCAGGAACGCGCCAATGATGCCAACGATCATGTTGCCCAGGAGCCCAAAACCCTTGCCCTTGGTGATGAGGCCGCTGATCCAGCCAGCCAGCGCACCGACAAGCAGGAAGACAACGAAGCTTTGGAACGTCATGTCGCTAGTCTGGTGGGCCGCGGCGGCGGCGCGAGTGAAATTGCGTCGCGGTGGACCGAAGGGCGGGCGGGCATGTCCCGCGCCGCGTGGGTTCTCGCGCCGGCCGGGCAAATTTTGCGGCGTCCTTGCGGGCGATTCGGAAATGCGGGCATCGGGGCATGCCCGACCACCCTCAGGAATCCGTCGCCGGCCGGGTGAATTCCATCTTCTTGAGGATGTCGGCCAGCCGCAGCCGGAGGATCTCGTCCTCCTCGGCGGTGGTTTTCCGGTATGAACTGCGCTCGATCACGCGCTCGGCGAGCTCGGTGCTGATGATGTAGATGGTGCCGCGGCGAACGAAGACGAGATTGCCGCGTTTTGCGACGGCCGGCTTGTCCTCCCCGCTGATGAGAGTGCGCTTTTCGCTGAACATCGATCCGCCCGGCAGGAAGGTGTAGGCGAGCAGGGCGCCGTTCATGATTTCCGGCTCGAAGCGCTCACTCTCGGTGCGGGCATCGGGAAACAGGTTGCGGAAGTCCGCCATCACAAACGCCTCAAAAAAGTAAGCGAGGTAGTCCTTCAATCCGCGGGTTGAGAGCTCCCAGCGCTGCGTCGCATCGAGGGGAAAAGCCGCGATGCTGACGTGCAGGTTGAAGCGGTCTTGGAAGGTGACGACGTTGGGCGTGTCAATGATGGTGCCGCCGAGTTCCGGCAGCACCGGGATCGCGATGCGAAAGGCGCCACCCGGGGCAATGTAGGTCCTGTCGTCCACGCGTCCCGATAGTCCCGGCTTCAAGCCCGGCCCGGGCTGGGCCAGCAACGGCCCGGCGGCGAGTAACAGGGCGAGGGGGATGAAGCGCAGCATGGCCATGACAACTAAGCGAAAAACCGCGGCCATTCAAGCCGGGCCTCACCTGTCATACCGCCAGCCGGCGCCAAAGTTCCACGGGAATGGCTTCCGCCCGGGTTTGGCCGGACAAACCGGCCGCGGTGAGTTGCGCCACCCAGGCGGCGCCTTCGTCGGGCAGCAGCCCGCGCAGGAGTCCGCCGACCTGTTTCCGGCGTTGCTGGAAACAGGCGCGAATCAGGGTCTTCACCGCGGAGGGAAAGACGTGAGGCGCCGGTTTCCGGACGAGCACCAACAGGTAGGACTCGATGTCGGGCTTCGGGTAAAAGCAGGCCGAGTCCACCTTGTGTCCAGGGGCCACGTCATAGGCCGCCTGGAGAAAAACGGAAATGGCCCCGAACTGCTTGCCACCGGGCGCGGCAGCGTAGCGTTGCGCGGCTTCTTGCTGGAGCATGAGGACCATGCGATCCGGCAGCGGACCCGAAAGAACGGCGTCCATCCATGGCGTGGAGATCGCGTAGGGCAGGTTCGCCACGACCTTGAAGCCAGCGGCCGCGCGCGCGGCCGGGAGTCCGGCCAAGGGTTGGTCGATGGCATCACCCTCGAGCAGATGAAGCCGGTTCGCAGCGGACGGGAGGACGGATTCCTCGAGATGCAGGTGCAAGTTGCGGTCCTTCTCGACGGCCCAGACCTCGGCGCCGGCGGCAAGCAGGGCGCTGGTCAGCGTGCCGAGGCCCGGCCCGACCTCAACGACGGTGTCCCCGGGGACGATGGCGGCGAGCTCGAGGGATTTGCGGACGATGTTGCCATCCACGAGAAAATTTTGCCCGAGAAAACGCTTCGGCTGGTGGCCGAGCTTGGCGAGCAACTCGCGCGTGGTCGTGAATGAGAGCGGCGGCATCAGGCGGAGCGCAGCTGCGCGACAAGGACGGCGGGATCGGGGGCGCGCATCAGGGCCTCGCCCACCAACACGGCATGGGCGCCGGCGGCGCGGACGCGGGCGGCGTCGGCCGCGGAGTGAATGCCGCTCTCGCTAATGGCGATGATGTCGCGCGGAAACTGGGGGATGAGGCGTTCGCTGAGGGCAAGGTCGGTCTGGAAGATGGCGAGGTCGCGGTTGTTCACCCCGATGATCTTCGCGCCATGGCGGAGCGCGCGGGCCAGGTCGGCCTCGTGGTGGATCTCGAACAGCGCGTCGAGCCCGGCGGTGTGGGCGGCCGCGGCGAGCGGCTTGATTTCCTCGTCAGTCAGCGCACGCACGATGATCAGGATCGCACTGGCCCCGGCCTCGCAGGCCTGCACGACCTGAATCGGGTGGACCATGAAATCCTTGCGCAGGCAGGGGATGGCGGGCGGATGGCTGCGAAAATGGGCGGTGACGCCACGGAGGTCGTCGAGTGAGCCGCCAAAGAATTTGTCGTCGGTCAGGATCGAAAGCGCATCCGCTCCGGCAGCCTGGTAGCGCTTGGCCTGATCGGTGGCATTGGCGCCGGCCTTGATGTCACCGGCAGACGGCGAGCGGCGCTTGATCTCAGCGATGATAGCGAGTTGGCCATCGGCCCGGCGCAGGCCGGCGGCAAAGGACGGTGGGCGGCGGGCGGCGAACTGGGCGAGCTCGCTTTCGGACACGGGGCGGACGAGCGGGGCGATTTCGCGCCGCTTCCATGCCATGATCTCGGTGAGCTTGTCGGACATCACGCCCACGGAACACACGGAACACCCGGAAGACAAAGCCGAAAAAAATCGTGGGTGCTTGTCATGGCGGGGCGCCAGCAGGTGACGAAGCAATCCAGTGGGATGGATTGCCACGCCCGGCTGCGCCCGGCTCGCCCTGACAAACTTGCGGGCAACTCCTGATGGAGGGGTGATCAAGCCAGCCTAGCGTTGGAAATTTTTCCGTGTGTTCCGTGGGTTCCGTGGGCAACTTCCGTCCATGAGCGCAATTGATGAGCTTCGGCAAACCATGGCCCGGCTACGGGCGCCCGACGGCTGTCCGTGGGATCAGGAGCAGACGCACGCCACGCTGGTGCGCTGCCTGATCGACGAGGTGAGTGAGCTGATCGACACAATTGACCGCAACGACCTGCCGCACATGCGCGAGGAGCTGGGCGATGTGCTCATCCAGGTGGTGTTTCACGCGCGGCTGGCCGAGGAAGCCGGGCTCTTCAATTTCGACGATGTGGCCCGCGATATTAACGAGAAACTCGTGCGCCGGCACCCCCATGTGTTCGGCGCCGACAAGCTGCAGACTTCGGAGCAAGTGCTCGTCCAGTGGGAGGTCATCAAGGCCACGGAGAAGAAAAACGGACCCAAGCCGTCGTCCGTGTTCAAAAATCTGCCGCCGCGGCTGCCGGCGCTGATGTTCGCCGAGGCGGTGTGGAAGCAGATCGCGAAAAAAAATCTGCCGGTGGGCAAGTCGGTGGATTCCGCCCAGGTGGCCGCGCTCAGCCCCCATCTCACGGAGGAGCAACTCGGCCGGATGCTGTTTGAGCTCACGGCGGCGGCGCAGGCGAAAGGACTCGATCCCGAGGACGCGCTGCGCAAGCACGCGAACCAGGTCATGCGCGATGTCGAAGCCCGCCTCCAACCCGCGACCGCCTGAGCTGCCGCCGGCAGTGGTGGCTGATTGGTGGCTGCCGTTCGCGGACTACCTTGCGAAGGAACGGCGCTACTCGCCCTACACGCTCCGCAACTATTGGCAGGCGTTTGCGGATTTTTACCGCTGGCGCACCGCGGCGGGCGTGGCGGCGATGGACTTTGACGGGCTGGGTCCGCGCGAAGTGCGCGACTTTGTGATCGAGGCGCAGCGGCGGTTTGGCCGGCGAACGCTGCACAACCACGTGTCGGGGCTGCGGGCTTTTTTTAAATTCTGGCTCGCGCGGGAGAAGGTGAAACGGAATCCCTTCACCGGCGTGCCGCTGCCGAAGCTGGAGCGGCGCCTGCCGAAGTTTCTCACGGAGGAACAGATGGTGAAACTGCTGGGCGGGCCGCAGCAGTTGCTGGCAATTGGCAGCTTGGACGCGTTCACCGCCTGCCGCGACCGGCTGGTGATGGAGCTGCTCTACGGCGGTGGACTCCGCGTGAGCGAGCTCGTGGGGCTGAATTACGGGGCGATCGACTTCGACGCCGGTGTGGCGCGCGTGCTCGGCAAGGGACGCAAGGAACGGCTATGTCCGCTCGGCAAAGTGGCCACGGCATTGCTCACACAGTTCAAGACGGAGTTCGCGGGCGAGGTGCGGCCGAGTTCTGCCGTCGTGATCGATGGCCGGCATCACCGGCTGCCCGTCCGGCAGGTCCAGTTGATGCTGAAGCGTTATCTAGCGCTCGCGGAGCTGCCGATGGACCTGACGCCGCACAAACTGCGTCACTCGTATGCGACGCACCTGCTGAATGCGGGGGCGGATTTGCGGCTCGTGCAGGAATTACTGGGTCACGCGCAGCTGGTGACGACCCAAGTGTACACGCATGTCAGCGTGGCGCGGCTGAAGGAAATCCACGCCCGCGCGCACCCGCGCGCTTGACCCCCGGCCGCCGTGCGCCCCGTCCCAACTCACTCGAGTCAAAGTAACCCAATAGGTTACTTGGACTTGGAGTCGCGGTCGCCGTGGCCGCCGAAATCCCCGTCCGGCAAAGTGTAACCTATTGGGTTACATACCCCGGCGTTTCAGGGATTCTCTGTCGCCCGGGGCGGCAAAGTGGCGGGGGGCGCGGCGATGCTACAATCCCTTGATCGAGGCCGTGAACACCTCGCAGGCGCGGTCGATGGCGGCGCCCTCGTGGGCGGTGCTGATGAAGCCGGCCTCGTACGCGCTGGGGGCGAGGTAGACGCCGCCGTCGAGGCAGGCGTGGAAGAAACGGGAGAAGATCTTGGCGTCACCTTGCAGGGCGGTGGTCAGGTCGCGAACCGGCGTTGGGGTGAAGAAGATACTGAACATCGACCCGCACTGCGGAACCTGGACGGGGATTCCCTTGGCTTTCGCGGCGGCAAGGACGGCGTCGCGCAGCTGGCGGCCGAGGGTGTCGAGGCGCGCATAGGGGTTGAGTTCCTCGAGGAGCTTGAGACCGGCGATGCCGGCGGCCATGGCGAGCGGGTTACCGCTGAGCGTGCCGGCCTGGTAAACCGGGCCGAGCGGGGCGAGGTAGTCCATGATGTCGGCGCGTCCACCGAAGGCGCCCACCGGCAGACCGCCGCCGATGATTTTGCCGAGGCAGGTGAGGTCGGGGACGATTTTTTCCCGCTCCTGCACGCCGCCTTTGGCGATGCGGAAGCCGGTCATGACCTCGTCGAAAATGAGCAGCGCCCCATGCCTCGTGCAGGCCGCACGGACGTGGGCGAGGTAGCCCGGGTCGGGCATGATGAAACCGACGTTGCCGCAGTAGGCCTCGAGGATGACGCAGGCGATCTGGCCGGAATTGGCGGCGAAGCCGGCGTCGAGCGCGGCAGTGTCGTTGTAGGGCAGCACAACCGTCTCGCGGGCGAAAGACGCCGGGACGCCGGCGCTGTCGGGGTTGCCGTGGGTTAGGGCGCCGGAGCCGGCCTTGATGAGCAGCGAGTCGGAGTGACCGTGGTAGCAGCCGGCAAACTTGATGATCTTGTCCCGCTTGGTGAAACCGCGCGCCAGCCGGATGGCGGACATGGTCGCCTCGGTGCCGCTGTTGCACATGCGAACCTTCTGGATCGAGGGCACGAACTTCACGATGAGCTCGGCCATCTCGACCTCGTAGGGATTTGGCGTGCCGAACGAAGTGCCGTTCTCCAGGGCCGTTGCGACGGCGGCTTTGATCTTGGGATGGTTGTGTCCGTGGATCGCCGGACCCCAGGTGCAGACGAAATCGATCAGCTCGCGGTCATCCGCCGTCGTGAGGGTGGCACCCTGGGCCTTCTTCACGAAGAACGGCGCGCCACCGACAGAGCGGAAGGCGCGGACGGGGGAGTTCACGCCACCGGGGATGAGCTGGAGGGCGCGAGTGAAGAGATCGTTGGAGGCTGACATATCGTAGTTCGATTTAGCCCACGTATTTCTGCACAATGGGGATGCGGCGTCCGACGCCGAAGGCGAGGGGGGTGATCTTCAGACCGGGGGCGGCCTGCTTTCGCTTGTATTCGTTGAGGTCCACCTTGCGGACGACGTCATTGACGACGGCTTCGGGGAAACCCCGCGCGACGAGGTCGCGGCGGGAGAGACCTTCCTCGACGTAGCCGTGGAGCAGGGCGTCGAGCATATCGTAGGGTGGGAGGCTGTCCTGGTCAGTCTGGCCGGGGCGGAGTTCAGCGCTGGGGGGCTTGTCGATGGTATTTTGCGGGATGATTTCCTTCTCCCGATTGATCCAGCGGGAGAGGGCATAGACCTGCGTCTTGAACACGTCGGAGATCACCGCGAGGCCGCCGCACATGTCGCCGTAGAGGGTGCAGTAGCCAACGGCCACCTCGCTCTTGTTGCCGGTCGTGAGGAGCAGGGAGCCGAACTTGTTCGAGAGCGCCATCATCAGGACGCCGCGAATGCGGGCTTGGATGTTCTCCTCGGCGACGTCGCGGGGACGGCCGGTGAAGAGCGGTCCGAGCGAGTGTTCCGTCGCGGCCACGGCGTCGGCGATGGTGATCGTTTCGAAGCGGATGCCGAGATTCTCCGCGAGAATGCGGGCGTCGTCGCGGGAGTGTTGGGAGGAGATGGTCGAGGGCAGGGAGACGCCGACGATGTTTTCCTTCCCGAGGGCATCGGCGGCGATGACGGCGACCAGGGCGGAATCGATGCCGCCGGAGAGCGCGATCAAGGCGCGCTGGAAACCGCTCTTGTGTGCGTAATCACGCAGGCCGAGGACCAGGGCGGCGTACAAATCGGGCATTTCGGCCTGGTCAAAACTGGGCACGAAGGCGCCGGCCTGGGGTGCAGCGGAAGTGTCCACGATCCGGAGCTCCTCGGAGAAAGAGGCCAGGCCGGCGAGTAGTTTGCCGGTGGCATCACAGACGTGGCTGCGGCCGTCGAAGATGAGTTCATCGTTGCCGCCGACTGTGTTGACGTAGGCGACCGGGCAGCCGAGCGACTTGGCGGCGGCGATGACGAGCTTCTGGCGGAGGTTTTCCTTGTCGTGGTGCCATGGGCTGGCCGAGAGGTTCAACATCAGGTCGCACTTCTGCACGACGAGTTGTTCGAGCGGCATCTGGCCGCTGTAGAGTCGTCGGGTGCTGATCATCGGGTGGGTCCAGATGTCCTCACAAATCGTGATACCGATCCGCACGCCGTTGTGCACGATGACGGTGGGCGCGGTGGCAGGCTCGAAGTAGCGGTCTTCGTCAAAGACGTCGTAGGTCGGCAGGAGGCACTTGCGGGCGGTGGCGGTGACCTGGCCGCGGTGGCAGAAGGCGGCGGAGTTGTAGAACGGGCGGCCCTGGCCGGTTGGGTTGAGTTCGACCGTGCCGATCAGTGCCGGCACGTCGCCCACGGCGGCGGCGATTTGGGCGAGGGACTCGACGATGTCGGGCACGAAGCGGCGCTTGAAGAGCAAGTCGCGCGGCGGATAGCCACAGACAGCGAGTTCGGGAAAGACCACGAGTTCGGCACCTTGCGCCACGAGGGATGCATAGGCCTCGAGGATGCGATGGCGGTTGCCGGCGAGGTCGCCAACGATCGGGTTAAGCTGGGCTAGGCCGAGACGCATGGTGGAAATTGGAACCGGGAAACGTGGAGGCCTTTTAGTGCGCTGACAACTCGCAAGCGGGATGAGACCAAAAAACCGGATGAATCGTCGCATCGCCCGCTCCACGGGACTGCTTGCGATGACAATCAGGGGCTTGCGCACCGCGTGGGCGGGCGGCATTGCTCGCGGGCTCCATGGCTCACCCACTCATCCTCGCTTCCGCCTCACCGCGCCGCCGCGAATTACTGGCCCAGCTGGGCGTGCCGTTTGAGGTCGTGGTGGCGGAGGTCACCGAGCACGAGGACCCGACCACCGAACCCCGAACAATGGTCACGCACAACGCCGCGCTGAAGGCCGACTGGGTGGCATCGCGTTACCCGGAGGCGTTCGTGCTCGGCGCGGATACGACGGTGTTCATTGACCAGACGGTGCTGAACAAACCCCGCGACCTGGCCGCGGCGCGGGTCATGCTCAAGCGACTGGCCGGTCGGACCCATACGGTGTTCACCGGCGTGGCGCTGCGCCGTCAGCGGGATGGAATCAAGGTGGATGAGGGCGTCACGAGCGAGGTGACCTTCCGGCCGCTGGATGACGCCACCATTGACGCCTATTTCAAGGTCGTGAACCCCCTCGACAAGGCGGGCGCCTATGGGATTCAGGAGGGCCGGGAGCTGATTATCGCCGGCTGGGAGGGCTCGTTTACGAATATTATGGGTCTGCCCATGGAAGCGACGAAACAAATTTTGACGAGTTGGGGTCTGGTGGGCTGACTGAGCCCCTGTCCCGCGGGCGCATCCATGAGCCAAACCATCGTCACCCCTCCTCTTTCGCACACTGTGCGGCGCGCCCTCGCGCGCATGTGGGAGGAACCGGAGTCGCGCTCCATCCTGATTGGCATCGTGGGCACGATCCTGGTCCACCTGTTGTTGATGTTCATCGGGCCGGTCCTGCTGCGCAACGATCCGACGCCGGCGGTCGTCCGCCCGCACGCGCGGCCGCGGCAGTTCAGCATCCAACTCGCGCCGGAGATGTACAAGCCGCCGGCAAAGCCGCGGCTGCCCAAGCAATTTGTCGAGACCAACCCCGACAAGCCGGAGGACGTGCCGGACAAGACCAACAATTTCGCCTCCCGCAACCAGCAGGTCGCGCAGGAGAAACCCACGCCCAACGGCAAGAGCGACCGGCCTGCAATGGAAGGGGAGAAGGACCTCCATTCTACCCAGATCGTTTCGGGCCAGCTCCAAAAGCCGATGGAGCAGACCCCGGTCCCGCCGACCCACGTCTCGCCGACCGAGTCCAAGTTAACCGCCCCCCGTCAGGAACAAACCCCTTTGAGTGGCTTCGAAAAGAAAATCGGCCCCGCGGACGGCGGTTATGGCACCAACATCGCGAATCCGTCCGATGCGCCCAAGGACATCCCCAACAAGATCGACGGCCTGAAAAACGTGCCGCTCATCGAAGGGGCGACCGACAGCCAGCAGGCGATTGACCCGCATCATCCCCGCGCCCGGCCGCAGATCGTGAAATCGATCCAGACCCGCCCGGCGGTTCTTGTCGAAAACAAGGTCGGCACCCAGAACACCGGCCTCATCGGCGTGAGCGCGGAGTTCAGTAATTACGGTGCGTACCTCCAGAAGATGGTGGAGATTGTGCAGGTGCAGTTTGACCGGCTGAACGACGAAAGCCGGATCTATCCCCCTTCCGGCAGTATCGTCATCGTAAAGTTCATCCTCAACGACGAGGGCCAGATCGCCCGCATCATCAGCGTCGAAAACAAGGCCACCGACGCCGCGGCCCGCCTCTGCACGAGTGCCATCACCATCCCGTCGCCCTACGGCCCGTGGACGGATGACATGAAGGCGATGCTCGGCAAGGAGCAGGAGCTGACCTACGAGTTTTTCTACCGGTGAGTGCAGTACCGGAGAGCTTTTGGGCGGAACTGCCGCTCGGCCGCGGGGTGACACTGATCGCGCACGATGCGAACGGGCTGGTGGCGTTCGACAAGCCCGCGGGCTTGCTCTCGCATCCCAACGACGGCGGCGATGAGCCCCGCTCGCTCCTGACCGTGCGCTACATGCTGGAGGGGGAGTTTTTTCAATGGACGCCGGTGAAGGGCGGGAGCCTGGTGAAACTCTGGCTGCTCAACCGGCTCGACTCCGCCACCTCGGGGGTGGTGCTCGCCGCCGCGGACGAGAAACTGGCGCAGGAGATCCGGACGCAATTCAAGCGGAAGCAGGTGAAAAAAGTTTACCAAGCGCTGGTGTTCGGCGCGCCGCGCCCGCCGGTGGAATTGTGGAAGGACACCCTGGCCGTGGTGAAAAAGGGCGGGCAGGTCCGGGCCGCGCTGGGGACGGGTCGCGTGCCGGCCGAGTGCAAGATGAGCCTGGTCCGCACCGGCCGGGGCGAACCGCGGGTGTCGCTTCTGCGCCTCGAGCCGCATACCGGCCGGAGCCATCAGCTCCGCGCACAGTGCGCCAAGCGCGGCATGCCGATCGTCGGCGACCAGACGTATGGGAATTTTCCCCGCAACCGGGAGTTTGCGAAGGCCGTGAAGACGAAGCGGATGTTCCTCCATTCGCTCGAGACGGCGTTTGAGTATGAGTTCAACGGCAAGCCGTACCGCTTTGCCGCGACGGCTCCGCTGCCCGCGGACTTCACGGCGGTGCTGTAGGGAGGGCCGCGGGATTGACAAGGCCATGGCCCGCGGGCACTGCTTCGGCCGTGAACCGCTTCAGCGCCTATTATTTTAACTTCGCTTTCCGGGGGTATTTTACCCGGGAAATCCAAGGCGGCTGTCGCGAAAACTGAGTCCACCCCAATTTCGCAAACAAGCCGCCCCCTCCCGGGCGGCTTTTTTTGTTAACCTCGAAACACCACCGTCATGATCCTCCCCAAAACCAACCGTCTCACCGCTGAGCAACTGACCGAAATCACCGCGATCGTCGGCGAGTTCGGCTGCAAGATCCAACCCATCATCGGGGCCGTGCGGACGATCTACGCCATCGTGGGCGATGAGCGCGACGAACTGATGATCAACCGGCTCGAGGGTCTGGCCTACGTGGACCGGATCGACCGGATTCAGTCGCCGTTCAAGCTCATGGACAAGCGGTCCGACCTCGCGAGCCACCGCCTCCAGCTGGGCGGCGTGAAACTGGGCGAGGAACTGCTGGTGATCGCGGGCGCGTGCACCATCGACCCCAAGAATCCCAATTATTTCTACGAGACCGCCGCGGCGGTGAAGGAAGCCGGCGCCCAGGTGCTACGCGGCGGCGTGTGGAAGCCGCGGACGAATCCGTATGCGTTCCAGGGCGACGTGAAGTCGCTGGATATCCTGATGGAAGCCTCGCGCCGCACGGGCCTGCCGGTGGACACCGAGGTGATGGAGGACAGCCACATCAAGCTCGCACTCGAGGCCGGCGTGCACTCGCTGCAGGTCGGCGCGCGCAATGCACTCAATTACTCGCTGCTGCGGTCCATCGGCCGGGCGATCGCGGAAAAGGACACCTGCGTCCTGCTCAAGCGCAGCATCCACATGGGGTCGCTGGCCGAGTTCATCTCGGCCGCGGAATACATCGCGGCGTTCGGCAACCCGAACGTCATCCTCTGTCCGCGCGGCACCACGCCGACGCTCGACGGCTACCGCAACCATCCCGACGAAAGCATCACCCCGCTGCTCAAGGAAAAGACCTGGGCGCCCGTCGTGATCGATCCGTCCCACTCGGTGGGTAAGGCCGTCTACGTTCCCGCCTGCGCGCTCGCGGCCGTGGCATACGGCGCGGACGGGCTCTGCATCGAGTCACACGTCAGCCCGAGCCACGGCATCGGCGACGACCCGAAGCAGGCGGTGACGCCCGACGTGCTGGCCAAAATCATCAAGCAGGCCAAGCAGCTGTGGACACTGCGCCACGGCCCGGCGTCCGCGTAGTGGCGGCCGATTGTCGCGGGACGGGTAATGCCACGGCAGGACGGGCGCATGGCCGCCCTTACGCGCCCTGGCTGCTACGTCCGCAGCAGCTCGCGCATTTTGACGACGCCGGCGTCATGAGCGAGTAAAGCCACCGCCTGGACCAGCAGCGGATCCGCCCGCTGGATCCGCATCGCCTCCAGCGCAGAATTGATCATCGCGCGGCGCTGGATGCCCGGCAGGCGAAGGATATTCCGCAACTCGTCGCCGAAGGCAGGGTCGGCCTTGGCCGCCAGCAAAAGCATGTTTGCAGGATCGCTGTCAGCACCCGGCGACGGGAACAGGGAGGTCATGGCGGGGTGGCGAACTACAGGAAATTGAGCTGCGAATCATCCGCCGGCGCGACCGTGATTTTCTTTCTCGGCCGCGCCTGGGGCGAAGGGACGGACACACTGGTGTCGTCGCTCTCCAGCTTGCCGAGGATGGTCTTGGCGCGGTCGATCACACTGAGCGGCAGACCCGCGAGCCGGGCGACCTGGATGCCGTAGCTGCGGTCGGCGGCGCCGGGGATGACGCGGCGGACGAAGACGATGTCGTCGTTCCATTCCTTCACGGCGACCGAGAAATTGCGCAGGCGCGGCAGATGTTTTTCCAACTGGGTGAGCTCCTGGTAATGCGTGGCGAAGAGCGTGCGCGGGCCGCCCTCGGCGTCGCGGTGCAGGTGCTCGACGACGGCCCAGGCGATGGAGAGGCCGTCGTAGGTGGACGTACCGCGGCCGATCTCATCGAGGATGATGAGTGAGCGGCTGGTGGCGTTGTTGAGGATGTTGGCGGTCTCGTTCATCTCGACCATGAACGTCGAGTTGCCCCGGGCGAGGTCGTCGCTGGCGCCGACGCGGGAGAAAATGCGGTCCACCAAGCCGACCTGGCAGGCCTTCGCCGGGACCCAGCAGCCGACCTGGGCGAGCAGGGTGATCAGCGCGACCTGGCGGATGTAGGTGGATTTTCCGGCCATGTTGGGACCGGTGATGAGGGCGATCTGGGCGTCGTTGCAGGCGAGCAGCGTGTCGTTGGGCACAAACGCCTGGCTGGTGCCGCGGGCGAGGGCGGCGTCGGGGGCCTTGAGCATCTGCTCAACCACGGGGTGACGGCCCTCGGTGATGGACAGGACATCGCTCTCGTCGAGGGCGGGCCGGCAGTAATTCCACTCGCGGGCGAGGACGGCCCAGCCGGCGAGCACGTCGAGTTCGGCCACGGCATCGGCGGTCTGGGCGAGAGCGATGGACTCGTCGAGGATGGCGGCGACGAGGGCGTTGAAGAGTTCCAGCTCGCGAGCGAGGGCGTTTTCCTCGGCGTGGAAGATCTCCTTCTCCTTGGCCTTGAGCGCCTCGGTGACGTAGCGCTCACCGCCGACCGTGGTTTGCCGGCGGATATAGTCGGCGGGGACGAGGTGCAGGTTGGCCTTGGTGACCTCGATGTAATACCCGAAATTATTCGTGAACCGGACCTTCAGGCTGCGGATGCCGGTGCGCTCCTGCTCGGCACGCTCGAGGTCGGAGAGCCAGGTTTTATTTCCGCTGGTGAGCGTGCGAAGCTCATCAAGCCGTGGGTCGTAGCCGCTGCGGATGTAATTGCCCTCGGCAAGGTCATTAGGGAGCTCCTCCGCCAGACCGCGCGTAAGCAGGTCGCGCAGGGCCGGCAGCTCGCTGAGCCGTGACTGGTAACCCGTCGCCAGGCCGCCACCAAAGCCGGCCAGCTCCGCCTGCAACGCAGGCATCTGCATGAGGGTGTCACGCACGCCGCCGAGCTCCCGCGGATTCCGGAGGCGGTTCTGCAGGCGGCCGAGGATCCGCGGGATGTCGCGGACGCTCGCGAGCAGTTCGCGCAGGGCGGCGAGGCGGGAAGGTTGGGCGAGAAGCTCGCCGACGAGGGACTGCCGGCGGTTGATCTCAGCGAGGTCGAGGGTCGGTGCGGCGAGCCAGCGCTCGAGCAGCCGCGCGCCGGGAGCGCTGGTGGTGCGGTTGATGGCGCCGAGCAGGGACGCCTCGCGGGTACCGCGAATGGAGGCAAAGATCTCGAGATTGCGCAGCGTGGCCGGGTCGAGAAGGAGGGTGCGGGCGCTGCGGTATTCCTGCAGCCCGTGGAGATTCTCCGGCTTGGCGCAGAGATTTTCCGTGGCGTAGAACACGAGCGCCCCGGCCGGGCCGAGTGCGGGATGGGAATGAACGAGGCCGAAACCCTGCAGGTTCAGCACGCCGAGGGCGTCCATCACGGTCTTGGCGCCGGTGGCGGTCTCGAAATGATAACCGGAAAGTTCCGTGACCAGCCGTGCAGTGCAGAAGGCGTGCAGGGCGTGAACCTCGACCTGCTCGTGCGGCGCGGCCGCCCAGCGGGCGAGGGCGCCGTCAATCAGCAGGAGCTCGGCGGGATCAAGCGCGGTGAGGACGGGCAGCAGGTTCGCGATGTGGGTGTCGGTCGCGATGCGAAACTCGCCCGTGGAGAGGTCGAGCCACGAGGCGTGCAGGCCTTGGGCATCCAGCGTGACGGCGCAGAGGTAGTGATTGCGGGCGGCGTCGAGCTGATTGGCGGCCAGGGTGGTGCCAGGAGAAAGGATACGTGTGAGCTGGCGCTTCACAAGCCGGCCGGGCTGGGCGGTTTCGGCCTGATCGCAGATGGCGACCTTCTTGCCGGCCGCGAGCAGCTTGGTGACATAATTGTCGCAGGAATGGGCCGGGATGCCTGCCATCGGGTGCTCCTGGCGCTTCGTGAGCGTCAGTCCGAGGAGGCGGGACGCGACCACGGCGTCGTCGAAGAACATCTCGAAGAAATCACCAAGGCGGAAGAGCAGGATCGTGTCCCGCGGCAGCCCGCGTTTGACCTCAAAATACTGCTGCATCATCGGGGTGAGTTTCTCGGCCGGCATGAAGAACAGAGAGGAAACCACGAATTACCCGAAGCACACGAAAAATTTTCAGAACCTTGCCTGTGCAACGTTTTCGTGTGTTTCGTCTCCTTTGTGGTGTCTCTCTTTCATCGTGACCTCGGTGGCGCCGGCCTGCCGCCGCTAGTGATCCTGCACGGGATGCTGGGATCTTCGCGCAACTGGCAGACCACCGGTCGGGACCTGGCCGGCAGGTACCACGTGCTGGCACTCGACCTGCGCAACCACGGCGAGTCACCCCAGGCCGCCGCGATGACCTATGCGGCGATGATGGAGGACGTCGTGGCTTGGATGGATGGGCAGGGCCACGCCCGGGTCACGCTGCTCGGCCACAGCATGGGGGGGAAAGTGGCCATGCTGCTCGCCTGCCGGCATCCGGCCCGGGTGGCGGGCCTGATCGTGGTGGATATTGCGCCCAAGGGTTACCACTGGGTCGCCCACCGGCAGGAATTTGCGGCGATGAACGAACTCGACCTGGCCCATTTAACCTCGCGGGCGGCGGCGGAGCAGGCGTTCGAGAGCAAGGTGAGCGAGTGGGCGATGCGGAAATTTCTGCTCACGAACCTGCAGCGCAGCGAGGCCGGCACCTGGAAGTGGGGCGTCAACCTGCCCGTGCTCACCGCCGCACTGCCAGTGCTGGAGGCCGACGCCCTGGGCACGGCGGAGCCGTACGCCGGGCCGACCCTCTTCATTGCCGGCGGCAAGTCCCGCTACATCGAGGCGGGTGACCAGGCGGCGATCCGGGCGCATTTTCCGGCGGCACGCCTCGAGGTGATCCCGGGGGCGGGGCACAATCCCCACATCGAAGCACGCGCGGCGTTCGTGGCTCTCGTTCTGTCCGCCACCCCCTAGATTTTACTTCCATGGAACTGCTCCAAACCGGCCCGCTCAAAACCTGGCAATCCCCCGAAACGCTGTCGCTGAACCGCCTGCCGGCGCGGGCGACGCTCTATCCGTATCCGACCGCCAGCGCGGCGCAGGCTTACGACCGCAGCCAGTCACCGTGGTGGCGCTCGCTCGACGGGACATGGGATTTCCGCTTGGTCGCCCGACCCGAGGAGGTGCCGGCGGAGTTTGTGCGCCCCGAATTTTCCCCGGGCGACGGCTGGTCCAAGCTGCCCGTGCCGAGCAATTGGACGATGCATGGCCACGACCGCCCGCATTACACGAACGTCATCATGCCTTTTTCCAACCCGCCACCGTTGGTGCCGGAGCAGAACCCCACGGGGCTCTACCGCACCACGCTGACGGTCCCCGCGGACTGGTCGGGCCGGCGGGTGATTCTGCATGTCGGCGGAGCGGAGAGCGTGCTGTACGTCTGGCTCGACGGCCAGCCAGTGGGTCTGGCCAAGGACACGCGGCTCCCGTCGGAGTTTGACCTCACGCCCTATGTGAAGGCGGGCGGCACGCATGTGCTCGCGGCGGTCGTCGTGAAGTGGTCCGACGCGAGTTTTGTCGAGGACCAGGACCAGTGGTGGATGGGCGGCATCCACCGCGAGGTGTATCTCTACACGCAGGCGGAGCATTATCTGGAAGACGTTTTTGTGCGCGGCGACCTGGAGGATAACCTCCGGGACGGGCGGCTTCGCGTCTCGGTGCGCCTCGGCGCACCGGATCTCGAGGCGAAGGGCTGCCAGGTGCGCGTGCAACTCTTTGATGCCAAGGGTAAGGCCGTGCTGCGCAAACCAGCGATCGGTCTGCCCGCCGACACGGATGCGTGGCGCAACCCGCGCAAGCTCGTGGAATTCAACCTCCCGGTGAGCCGGCCGAAACTCTGGTCGGCGGAAGAGCCGACGCTCTACACCGTCGTGACCACGCTGGTCGCACCCGACGGTCGGGAAGTGGAGCACACGTCGAACCGGGTGGGCTTCCGCCGCGTCGAAGTGCGCCACCGCCAGATGCTCGTCAACGGCGCCCCGGTGCGCATCACTGGTGTCAACCGCCACGAACACGACGACACCCACGGCAAGGCCGTTACCCGCGAGGGCATGCTGCGCGATGTGCGCACGATGAAGCGGTTCAACGTGAATGCCGTTCGCACGTCGCATTACCCGAATGACACCCACTGGTACGACCTGTGCGATGAGTACGGGCTGTACGTGTTCGACGAGGCGGACGTGGAGTCGCATGCGTTTTACCAGGAAGTCTGCCGCGACAACCGCTATGCGCCGTCGTTCCTCGACCGCGGGTTGCGAATGGTGGAGCGCGACAAGAACCACCCCTGCATTCTCGCGTGGTCGCTCGGCAACGAGAGCGGCTATGGCGCGCACCATGACGCGATGGCCGGCTGGATCCGCTTTCGCGACCCGAGCCGCCTGATCCATTACGAGGGCGCCATTACCTGGGACTGGCAGACCGGTCAGGCCGCGACCGACCTCGTCTGCCCGATGTATCCGCAGATCGACAAGATGGTGAAGTGGGCGAAGGACCGGAAGGCGCCGGATCAACGGCGTCCGCTCATCATGTGCGAATTCTCGCACGCGATGGGCAACAGCAACGGCAGCCTGGGCGATTACTTCGACGCGTTTGACCGCTACCCGGGGCTGCAGGGTGGTTTCATCTGGGAGTGGGTGGACCACGGCCTCAAGCGGCGCGATGCCGCGGGCCGCGAGCACTGGGCCTACGGCGGTGATTTCGGGGACGAGCCGAACGACAAAAATTTCGTCTGCGACGGCCTTGTCTGGCCCGACCGCACGCCCCATCCGGGGCTGTTCGAGTACAAGCACCTCGCCCAACCCGTGCGCGTCGAGGCAATCGATGCCCGTCGCGGCAAATTCCGGGTACACAACCGCCGCTGGTTCAAGTCCCTCGCCGACCTGGTCGGCACCTGGGAGCTGCACGTGAATGGTGCGCCCGTGAAGACCGGCCGCCTGCCGAAACTCACCGTCGCGGCCCAGTCCGCCCACGCCGTCGTGCTTACGTGGCCAAAGTTTGAGCTCGCGGCCAGCGACGAGGTGTTTGTCACGTTCCGCTTCCATGCTCGTGCGGCGAGCCCCTGGTGCGCCGCGGGACATGAAGTGGCTTGGACCCAACTGGGCGTGCCGACCACGGCGTTCGCCCGCGCAAAGCGAGCGGCCAAACCCGCGGGGGCCTTCGCCCCGGTGGCCATTGAAACCACCGCAGAGGGCTGGCGGGTGCGGGCGGCGGAAACGGAATTTACACTGAACCGGACGGGCGGGGTGCTGGAGCGGTTGAAGGTAAACGGCCGCGATCTGATCACCCGCGGGCCACAGCTGAACGTTTGGCGGGCACCCACGGATAACGACGGCTTGAAGCTGTTCGCCGTGGTGAACTGGGGCGGCGCCCGGATGCTCACCGACTGCCTCTCGGCGGGTTACGACCGCATGGAACTCGTCGAGACCAAGTGCGATCTACAGACGCCGCGGAATGGTCTCCCTCACTTCCGCATCCGCCAGCGCTGGCTGTGCCCGGGCGCCAAGCATTATATCCTCCATACCCACACCTACGACGTGCGGGCCGATGGCTCGGTCGGAGTGTGTAACCTGTTCGACGTGGACAAGCGGCTGCCCGAATTGCCGCGGATCGGCGTTTCCCTCGTGCTGCCGGCGGGGCTCGAGCAACTCGAGTGGTACGGCAATGGACCCCTGGAAAATTACTCGGACCGCAACCGCGGTTCCGTCCTCGCGCGTCATCGCAGCACGGTCACCGCGCAATATGTGCCGTACATCCTCCCCCAGGAACACGGGAATCACACCGGTACCCGCTGGCTGGGCTTGTCCGACGCTCAAGGCGCAGGCCTCCGCTTCACCGCGGCGAAACCCATGGAGGCGTCAGCCAGCCACTTCACGGCGACGGACCTCTACCAGGCGAAACATACCATCGACCTGACACCCCGGCCCGAAGTCCACGTGAACCTCGACTACGGTCAGCGCGGGCTGGGGACGGCGAGTTGCGGACCCGACACGCTGCCCCACTACCGCGTCCAGCCGGGACGCTACCGGCTCGACTTCACCGCTGCGTCCACAGACGGAGCGAGCTGAGCAAAAAGTCCTCGAGCGCGGCGGCCTCGTTCAGGTTCAACCTGAGCAGGCCGACGTTGTGCTCGAGTTTCTCGATGGCGGCAGCGTAGGCGCGGCGCGCGCGACCGTCGGCGATGGAGAGTCGCGGGAGGGCGAAATTTCGCGTGGCGGCCTCAATCTCGGCAAAGAGCCGGGCGCGGAGGCCGTTGGCGATGCCGGTCTCGATGGCCACCTGCTCGTCGTCCTCGAGATCGGGCGGGAGTTTTTCCTTCTGCAGTTTCCAGACCTCCCCCGTGGCGAAATCCAGCACCGCGCTGAAGCGTGCGACGAGGCCGTAAAGCGTGAAAACCTGGTCGGCGATGGCGGTCTTGCCGCTGACACCTACGCTGAGACGGGCGAGCCACGCCTGGTAGTCGGCCAGCCATGGCGCCCAGCCGTCCGCGGCAACCACGGTGGCGGGCGCGGGAAAGCGGAAATGCAGCACGCGGCTGCGGATCGTCGGCAACAGGGCGTAGGGCCGCGTCGTGAGGAGAAGGAGCGTCGTGTTCGCCGGCGGCTCCTCGAGGGTCTTCAGGAACACATTCGCCGCGGCGGTGTTCATGCGGTCCACCTCGTGGAGGATGGCAACCTTCCGCGGGGCGACCGCGGGCGAGACCTGGACCTTGGTGATCAGCTCGCGCGTGGCATCAGCGGAAATCTGCCGCATCTTGCCCGCCGGCCGCAGCATGAAGCAGTCGGGGTGCTGTTCCGGCGGAAACGCGGCGGACGCGCCCTTCACATTGAGCAGCCGGTCGGCGATCGCGAGCGCCACGGCCACCAGCGTGTCGGGGTCGTCACCATGCAGCAGGAGGCTGTGGGACAGACGCTGCTTCGCAATGGCCTGCTCAATGACGGAGACCGCAGGAGAGCCGGCGAGGGCGGCGGGCCAGGGGGTCGCGGCGGTCATGGGGACAGTTGAAAGGTGAAGGCTAAAAGTTGAAAGGCCGGAAAACTTAGCGGGGAAGGCGTCGAGGTATCGGCGATTTAGTTTTCAAACGTCCGCTTGCCACTTTCAGCCGCGCGTACCGCGCCCATCAGCCCAGCCGTTCTTTCACGAGAGCCCAGATTTTTTTCTCGATGACGTCCTGGCTCAGGGTGCCGTCGATCACGACGACGCGGTCCGGCATGCCCGCGGCGAGCAGCAGGTAGCCCTCGCGGATTTTTTTGTAGAAATCGATGTTCTCGCGCTCCATGCGGTCAGGCAGGTCGGAGGCACGCTGCCGGATGCGTGCGAGGCCAACTTCCGTGGGCACATCAATCACGATGGTCAGATCGGGCATGACATTCCCCACGGCGAAGTGGTTGATGCGGGAAACGGGATCGGCCGCGAGGTTGCGGCCGATGCCCTGGTAGACCGTGGAGGAGTCGAGAAAGCGGTCGCTCAGGACGACGGCGCCGCGGACGAGGGCCGGGGCGATGACCTCGCGCACGACCTGCGCGCGGGCGGCGGTGAACAGCAGCAGCTCGGTTTCGGCGCACATCTCGTCGCCCTTGGAATTATGGACGATGATATTGCGGATCTGCTCACCGATCTCGGTGCCGCCGGGTTCGCGGGTCGAGATGACCTCGCGGCCGGTCTGCTGGAGGTGGGCGGCCAGGCGCGAAACCTGGGTAGACTTGCCACTGCCTTCGGAGCCTTCGAAGGAAATGAGTTTGCCGGTGGGTTTGGATTGCAGGGGCATGGCGGGAGAATGACCGGGTTATTTCCAGTTCGCGAGGAAGGTTTCGAGATCCGCCAGCGACGGGCTCTTGGCCGTGCGAACGTAATGGCCGCTGGTGCAGACGCCGAGTCCGAGGGCCGCCTCGGACGACAGGCCCATGAGCTGGGCGGCGACGAAGCCGGCGTTGAAATGATCACCCGCGCCCGTGGTGATCAGCGGCTTGGCGGAGTAGGGGCCGGGCACCCACGACGTGCCCTCGCGGGTGGCGCAGGCGGCGGATTCCTTGGGGTGGACAACGACGGTGGTGAGGTCGAGGCGGTCCCGGATTTTCTGGGCCATGGCGCGCAGACCACTCTCGGTTTCCGTCTCAGAACCGAAGCCCAGCGCGGTGAACACCTGCTGCGCCTCCTTCAGGTTGAGCCCGAGGGTGACGCGGCCGAACTGCTCGAACTGGCCAATCGTCGTGAGTGCGTAGGCCAGGTCGGCGGACGAGCGCTTTTCCGGATCAGCGAGGTCGAAGAAGAAGATGCGGCCTGGCTTGGCCGGCACCCGCGGCAGGACACGCGTCACGAGATCGGTGAACACCGCCGTCAGGTTCGGGATCATTGTCCAGTTCACCAAGCCGACGAGGTCGGCGGCGCCGAGGGCGGCGCGGTAGGCGTCATCCCCCATGACTTCCGTGATCTTGGCCGGCGTGATCTCATCCAGAGTGCGCATCATGCCAAGCATGAGCTTGCCGTCGGTGAACTCGACCGCCGTGGTCGCGGCCGGATCGCACAGGGACACCACCTTGGCCCGCTGGGCGAAATCCGCGAAGGCCGGGTGGATCGTGGTCCGCCCGAGCGCGCCGATGTAGGTGACCTGGGCACCGTGGGCGAGGAGGGCGTTGGCCATGATCGGGCCGTTGCCCCCGAGCTTGTCCATGCGCGGGTAGAACTCGAGGTTCGTGCTCTTGCCGGCGGCCCCGATGATGCGCTGGCCAAACTCGGTGATCGTGGTGATGGGCGTGAAATTATCACCCTGGCCGGCGCGCAGGGCGACCGGGGTCACGATGGTGTCGACGAAGCCGTCGAAGCCGAGGAGCGCTTGCTTGGAGGCGAGGGTGCCGCGGCGGTCGCGCAGTTCCTGCAGGGTGCGGGTTTTGAAGTCCATAGTGGGCGGCAGGGGTCAGGAAAAAATCCCGCGCCGTGCGCGGCAAACAGAATCGCCTGCGCCGGGCGGATATTCGGGCCGGAATTACCGTTGAATGCGTCCCGCAAACCCTCCAACTCTTTGGCGCGATGTCCGCCCTCCACCTTTTTTCACCCGTCCTCGCGACGACCAATCTCATTGAAGTCTTCGCCCGGTGCGACGCCGTCGGCCAGGTCATCACCGGCGGACTGGGCGTCGTCAGCATCTTCGCCTGGTCGGTCATGATCGGAAAACACTTCGAGCTGAAGCGGCTTCGCGAGCTGAACCACGCGTTCGAGTCACACCTTCATGACCAGCGCGCCGTGCTCGACCTGCCGGAGTCGTTCCGCAACAAGCGCTCAATCCCGTACGCCGACCTGTTTTCCGACGCCGTGGAAAGCTACTGGCGTTCCGCCGCCATCGAGAAGGAGAAGGGCCAGACCGACACGCGCGCCCGCCTTGAACACACGGAGAATGCCCTGCAGCGCGCGCTCTCGCGCCAGACGCTGCGCTACGAATCGAGCATGATCTTCCTCGCCACCATCGTCACCGGCGCGCCGTTCCTCGGCATGCTCGGGACCGTGTGGGGCGTCATGGAGGCGTTCAGCGCCGTCGCCGTGCAGGAGTCCGCGAGCATCAAGACCCTCGCCCCTGGCGTCTCGGCCGCGCTGCTCACCACCATCGCCGGCCTGCTGGTCGCCATTCCGTCGGTGTTCGGTTACAACTTTCTCCTCGGCAAGTCCAAGCAGCTGATCACCGAGCTGGAGAATTTTGCCAGTGAACTCGCCGACCGCATCGAGCTGGAGAGCAAATAGGACCCGCCATGGCACGGACCTTTCGCCGGAGACAGACCGCGGCCCCGATCTCGGAGCTCAACGTCACCAACCTGATCGACCTCGGCTTCACGCTGCTGATCATCTTCATGATCGCGACGCCGCTGATCCAGCAGGAACAGACGATTCCGGTGAACCTGCCGCGCGAGTCCCGCAGCCCGCAGCAGAAGCCGGACAAGGACGCGCACTTTGTCGCCATCTCGATTGACTCGTATGGCAACTACTACCTCGACAACAGCACCACCGCCGTGCCGTACGCCGACCTCAAGATCCGCCTACGCGGCTACGCGGCCGAGTCGAAGCCACCGGTCATGCGCATCCGCGGCGACGCCAAGCTGCCCTATGAGAAGGTCATCCAGCTCATGGACGAGCTGAAGAAGAGCAATCTGTTGAAGTTCACCTTCGACACGCAGTCGCCGAACTAAGGTTCCGCCGCCCCGTCCGTCTTTCCGGTGCCGCCATGACCGCCCGCTCGCCCAGCGCCCTCTTTCTCTCCGCCAGCCTGCACGGTCTGATCGTGGCGCTCGTGGTTGCTCTCGCCTACCTGGCCGAGACCCACGTCAAGGAAACGCCCAAGATCCTGGAATTGGTGGCCGGGGCAGGCGATGACTACGGCGCCACGGCGGCCCCGGCACTGGGTACGCCCGGCGGCATCAAGATCGCGATCCCCGAGCCGCCGGCTCCCGCGCCCGAACCTGTCAAACTGGCCGCTCCCGTCCCCGTGGCCCCGGCCCCGGAACCCGAGCCCGTCGTGAGCAAGGCCCCGGTTGAGAAGGCCGTCACCCCGCCGAAGACCAAGGAGACCAAGACCCCGAATTTCTCCAATCAGATCAAGCGGAAGATCATCCGCGCGGAGTCGAAGGCGAAAGCGGAGATCAAGAAGGAGCGGGAGGCGGAGCAAAAGCGGCTGACCAAGGCCGAGTTCGACCGGCAGAACCGAGCCAACAAGATCTCCGGCGCCGGCAATCCCAAGGTCAAGCACGTGGACTCCGAGGGCATTTCCGGCGGAGTAGTGGGCGGCTCAACCGCCAGCAAGGCCGGCGCCGGCGGGAAGGCGCTGACCCGGGAGGAAGGCGACCTGTTGGACGCATATTTCGCGATCGTGAAGCAACGGCTCCAGGATGGGCTCGAGAAACCGCCCGGGCTGGGTGACGCGGTGTTCGCCATCGCCGAGTTCCGGCTCAATACCGACGGCTCGATCTCCAGCGCGCGCATCACCCGCGGCTCCGGGAGTGACGAATTCGACCGGGCGGTGATGGACGACATCCGGCGCTACCGGCGCGTCAGCCCGCCCAGCGCCTGGAAAGGCGACACCGTCAGTCTGACCTTCCGGATGAAGGAAGAAGACGGCGGTTAAAAAATTCCTTGCGTTCGCCCGGGGAACTTTGATTTTCCTCACCCCTCGTAAGTGGGAAAGGGCTCTTAGCTCAGTTGGTAGAGCGCCTCAATGGCATTGAGGAGGTCAGCGGTTCGAACCCGCTAGGGTCCACCACTTTAGAATAGCGCCACGGCCCGGTCCGAAGGCGCTTTTTTGTGTTCGCGCCCGACGGTTACGGTCCCAGCAGGGGAGGCTCGTCCAGCGCCGGGGGCGTGGGGTACAGCCGGTTCGCCATGGCGCGCCAGTGCGCATCCTCGAGGTCACGGCGCTGCACCGCGCGATATTCGGCGGCACCGGCGGCGTAAATGAACGCGAACAGGAAGGCGGTGAGATAGTTGTGGAAATAAAACGCCGCGATCAAACCAGCGATCACGGCCAGCACTTTGCCCACCGTCGCGGCCCAAAACGTGGCGCGCAGGTAGGGCAACCGGGTGGCGAGCAAAGCCCGCAGGATGCGTCCGCCGTCCATCGGGAAAACCGGGAGCAGGTTGAAGCAGCCCATGAGCAGATTGGCATGGAGCAGCAGCTGGCCAAAGCCCACGGCGTTGGCGGGGTAGTCGTCGTCCGCCACCCCCACCACGACCCAGAGGAAGGCCGCGAGGGCGAAATTCACCGCCGGGCCGGCGAGGGTGATGAGCAGCTCGCGCGAGGGTTGCCGGGGAATGGCGTCAAATTCCGCCATGCCCCCGATGGGCATCAGCAGGATCCGCCGCACGCCAACCCCGAAGTGCATCGCCGTGAAGGAGTGCCCGAGTTCGTGCAGCACCACGCAGGCGAAAAATGCCAGCAAGATGCCCACGCTCCACTGGAGCTGCTCCCAGCCGCCGGCCTGCCAGCCCTCGTAGGCGGCATAGGCCAGCAGCAGGAAAAAGCTCGCGTGCACGGCGAGCTGGATACCTCGGATGCGGAACAAGTTGATTGACCAGCCAAACATGTGAAGTAATCAAAGCCGCCCGGACGAAAGCGCCAGCGCTCTTTTGCCGTCGGGCGGACTTTTCCCCTGCGCCATGCCTGAGACTACCGCCAAGCCCGCGTCCATCCTCATCATTGATGATGACACCGAGATTCGCTACTCGCTCACGCGGGTGTTCGCGTCGCGCGGCTACAAGGTCACCGAGGCGGCCAGCGGCGAGGCGGGTCTCGCGCTGGTGAAGAAAGGACCAACGCCCGACCTCGTGTTTCTCGATGTGCGCATGGGCGGCATGGGCGGCATCGAGACGCTCCGGCTGATCCGTTCCGCCAACCCGCGCCAGCTCGTGGTGCTGATGACCGCGTTCGGCACGGCGCAGACCGCCATCGAGGCGATGAAATACGGCGCGTTTGACTACGTCATGAAGCCCTTCGACCCGCCGAAGGTGCTCGCGCTGGCAGAAGCCGCGCTGAAGACCCACGCCGACCTGCAGGCGGCGGGAGTCTACCAGCCCGCCATCAACACCGAGGATTACAAGGAGGGCATCGTCGGCAGCTCCCCGGTCATGCAGGAGGTGTTCAAGATCATCGGCCAGGTGACCGCCAGCGACGTCACCGTGATGATCACGGGCGAAAGCGGCACGGGAAAAGAGCTCGTCGCCCGGTCCATCTGGAAACACAGCCACCGCGCGGCCAAGTCGTTCATCGCGGTCAATTGCGCGGCGATCCCGGACAATCTGATTGAGAGCGAGCTCTTCGGCCACGAGCGCGGCTCGTTCACCGGCGCCACCGGCCAGCGGCTCGGCAAGTTCGAGCTCTGCGACGGCGGGACCCTCTTTCTCGATGAAATCGGCGACATGGCGCCGGCGACGCAGACGAAGATCCTCCGCGTCCTGCAAGCCGGTGAAATCCAGCGCGTCGGCGGCACCGACACGATCAAGGTCGACGTGCGCGTCATCGCCGCCACCAACAAGGACCTCGAGGCCATGGTGAAGGCGAAGTCCTTCCGCGAGGACCTCTATTACCGGCTTAACGTCGTGCGGATCAAGATGCCGGCGCTGCGCGAGCGCGCCTTGGATATCCCGTCGATCATCGATTTTTTCCTGCAGAATCTCGCCAAGCAGCGTAAAACGCGCGTCACGAAAGTCTCCGCCGAGGCGCTCGCTGTGCTCGGGCGCTATCCCTGGCCCGGCAATGTGCGCGAACTGGAAAACGTGGTCTACCGCAGCGCGATCATCGCGCAGGGCGACGCCATCCTGAGCAATGACCTGCCGGTGGAGATCCGCACCCTCACGAGCACCGAGGCGACATTCATCACCCCAACGGATGCCAGCGATTCACCGTTTGACGCCATCCGGACGGCCAACGCCGAGAACGTCGCGCTCGCCAGCGCCAAGATCGCCGCGGAAAGCATCGCCGCCGGCGAGCCTGCGCTGACTCCCGAGCGCGCCCTCAATTTTCTCCACGCCAACCTGCGTCACGGCCAGCCGCCGCTGCTCGCGCGCCTGGAGTCGGAAATGATCCAGCGCACGCTGGCCGCGGTGGGGGGCGACCTCAAGGCCGCCGCCGCCGAGCTGGGGCTGACCCAGGCGGCGCTGAAAAAGAAGATCAAGGGGTAGGGCGGGTCTGCGACCCGCCCGTTTCGTAAGAGGCTTGGTCCTCGGACGCCTTTAAGCCAGGGCGGGGCGAAGACCCGCCCTACCCAGATATCACTTCCCGTACCCGCCGGGATGCGCCGCGTGCCACTTCCAAGCTGTGGCGACGATGGAATCGATATCGGGAAACTTGGGTTTCCAGCCGAGCTCGCGCTGCGCCTTGGTCGAATCGGCGTAGAGCGCCGCCGGGTCCCCCGGGCGACGCGGTGCCTCGACGACCTTGATTTTGCGGCCGGTGACTTTTTCCACGGCCCGGATGACCTCGCGATTCGAAGTCGGACGGCCGGTGCCGAGATTATAGAACAACGCGGCCCCCGGGCTGGCCAGTTGCCCGAACACGGCGATATGGGCGCGGCTGAGGTCGTCCACATGCACGTAATCGCGCTGGCAGGTGCCGTCGGGAGTGGGGTAATCCGACCCGAAAATCTCCAGCTGCGCCCGACGGCCCGTGGCGGCGTCGAAGGCGAGCGGAATCAGGTGCGTCTCAGGCGTGTGATCCTCCCCGATGCTCCCATCCTCGGCGGCGCCGGCGGCGTTGAAGTAGCGGAACGCGGCGAAGCTCAGGCCGTGGGCCACCGCGAGGGCCTTGAGGGCGTTTTCGACGTCGAGTTTTGTCTGACCGTAGGGATTGATCGGCGTCTGGGGCATCGTCTCGACGATGGGCAGCGTCGCGGGCGTGCCGTAGGTCGCGCAGGTCGAGGAAAACACGAACTTTTTCACGCCGGCCGCCAGCATCGCGCGCAACAGCTGCAGCGTGCCGACCTCATTGTTGAAGTAATATTTGAGCGGATCCGTCACCGACTCGCCCACGTAGCAGTAGGCGGCGAAATGCATCACCAGCTCGATTTGCTCGTCGCGCAGCAGCTTTCCGACCGCCGGTTCGTCTCCGAGATTGACCTGGTGCAGGGCCACGCCCGGCGCCACCGCGGCCCGATGGCCGTAGACAAGGTTGTCCAGCACCACCGGACGATGCCCGGCGGCGATCAGCTGGCGGACACAATGACTGCCGATGTAACCGGCGCCCCCGACAACAAGCACGTTCATGCAGTGAGGCTTGTATTGCTTTCGGCCGGGTGTTGGCTAGCGATTTCCTTTCCCAACGAATGAAGCCTTCCCGCATCGTCATCACCGGAGTCGGTTTGACTGCCCCCAACGGCAATTCCCTGACCGAGTTCCGCCAAAACCTGCTGAATGGCGTGGCGGGCATCGAGCGCAGGGAGATCCGCTACATGGGCTCACAGCTCGCTGGCGTCTGCCACTACGACGCCCTCCGCCACCAGACCAAGAAGGAGGTGCGCGTCGGCACCCGCGCCGGCAGCATCAGCGTCTATTGCGCCCGCGAAGCCCTGGCCGACAGCAAGATCGCTTGGGCGGCCCAGGTGAAGGACCGCGTGGGCATCTACATCGGCTGCACCGAGCACGGCAATGTCGAGACCGAGAACGAAATCTACAACATCTCGAAGTTTAACTACGACACGAAGTTCTGGTCGCATTACCACAACCCCCGCACCGTCGCCAACAACCCGGCGGGCGAGGCCTCGCTCAACCTCGGCGTCACCGGTCCCGCGTACACCATCGGCGCCGCCTGCGCCGCCGGCAACCTGGGCCTGATCCACGCTGCGCAGATGCTGCGCCTCGGCGAGGTGGACCTGGCCATCTGCGGCGGCATCAGCGAGAGCATCCACACCTTCGGCATCTTCGCCGGTTTCAAAAGCCAGAACGCCCTCGCGACCCACGCCGATCCGGCCAAGGCCAGCCGCCCCTTCGACAAGGCCCGCAACGGCATCGTCGTCTCGGAGGGTGGTTGTTTGTACACGCTCGAGCGGCTCGAGGACGCCCAGGCGCGCGGGGCCAAAATTTACGCCGAGATCGCGGGGTATCATGTCAACTCCGACGCCAGCGACTACGTGCTGCCCAATCCCGTGCGGCAGGCCGAGTGCGTGCGCGCGTCCATTCGCCGCGCCGGGCTCACGGCGGCGGACATCCACATCGTCAATACCCACGCCACCGCCACGCCCCTCGGCGATATCCAGGAGTGCGAAGCCATCCGCGCGGTGTTCGGCGAAGGTTGCCCTGAAACCCACATCAACAACACCAAGAGCTACATCGGCCACTGCATGGGTGCGGCCGGGGCGCTGGAGCTGGCCGGCAACCTGCCGTCCTTCGATGACCTGATCGTGCACCCGACGATCAACGTGGACGACCTCGATCCGGCGTGCGCCCTGCCCGGGCTGGTTTTAAATCAGCCGCGGAAGGTTGCGAAAGTGGACACCATCCTCAATAACTCCTTCGGGATGCTGGGGATAAATTCCACGTTGATTGTTAAACGCTTTACCCCCTAAGTCCCACGCTTCCGCCCATTATGACCAAAGACGACTGCAAGAAGGTGGTGCTCGACATCATTGCCGACATCGCGCCCGACGAGGACCTGACCAACGTCAAGTCCGACGTGCGCCTGCGCGACCAGCTCCAGCTCGATTCGATGGATTTCCTCGATATCGTGATGGAACTGCGCAAGCGCCACAGCATCGAGGTCCCGGAGGCCGACTACATCCAGCTCGCGTCGCTCGACAGCTGCGCGGAGTACCTGACGCCGAAGTTCAACGCGCTCAGCGCGAAGAGCTGAGCACGCGACACACCAAGGACGACCACGGGCCGGGAGTTTTCCCGGCCTGTTTTATTTTGCGCGGAACGCCATGAAGCCAGGAACCGAAAGGTTTTGGTCTTTCCTGGTTTCCTGGCTTCCCTCTTTCTCATCCGAGTGAAGTCAAAGTGCCTTAATTCTCATCCGGTTTCCTGCCTGTCCGCCGTAGCCTTGGCGAAGGCGGGGCTTCCCCTTTTCTCACTCCGGTGAACACAAGCTCGCACTACGATGTCGCCATCATCGGCGCCGGCATGTCCGGACTCGCCGCCGGCATCCGGCTGGCGCACTTCGGTCAGCGCGTCTGCATCTTCGAGCGGCACAATACCGTCGGTGGACTGAACAGCTTCTACAGCATCGGCGGCCGTAAATTCGACGTCGGCCTGCATGCGATGACCAATTTCGTCCGCCCCGGGGTCAAGGGCACGCCCCTGACCAAGCTCCTCCGGCAGCTGCGCATCAGCCGCGAGGAATTTGCGCTCTGCGAGCAAAAGCAGACGCGCATCGCCTTCGGCCCGCACGGGGAAACTTCACTGCGGTTCACCAATGACTTTGCCGTATTGGAGGGCGAGGTCGCGGAAAAATTTCCCGCCCAGATCGACGGTTTCCGCCGGCTGGCCGCCGCGGTGAGAGCCTATGATGATGTCTCGCTCGACGCCCAGCCCGTGTCAGCGCGGGCCCTGGTCCGCCAGCACATCACCGATCCGCTGCTGGAGCACATGCTGTTCTGCCCCGTGATGTATTACGGCAGCTCATCCGAGCACGACATGGAATTCGGACAGTTCGTGATCATGTTCAAGGCGCTCTTTCTCGAGGGCTTCGCGCGGCCCTTCGACGGTGTGCGGGTCATTCTCCGCGTCCTGCTCGACAAATACCGCGCCGCCGGCGGCGAGCGCCGCATGAAGTGCGGCGTGAAGCACATCGTCGCCCGGGACGGTCGCGCCGCCGCCCTCCTGCTCGACAACGGTGACGAGATCACCGCCGACCATGTCATCTCCTCCATCGGGGCGCCCGAAACCGCGCGCCTCGTGCACTCGGGTCACCGACTGCAACCCGCCCCAGTGCCCGGGCGTCTGTCCTTTGTGGAAACGATCACGATCCTGGACCGGCAGCCGGCGGACCTCGGGTGGGGGAGTGACACCATCGTGTTTTTCAACGACTCGGCGAAATTCGACTACGCCTGCCCGGAGGCCCAGGTGGATCCACGCAGCGGCGTGATCTGCATCCCTAATAATTTCGACTACGGCCCGGGCCAGCAACTCGCCGAGGGCATCTTTCGCTGCACCTGCCTCGCCAACTACGAACGCTGGGCCCATCTGCCCGAGGAAACCTACCGTGCGGACAAGCTGCGCTGGTACGCGGCCCTGCAGAAAAGTGCCCAACGTTTTCTGCCGAAGCTGCCGGTGCCCGATATGCTCACCCACGCCACGGTGAGCACCGATATGTTCACGCCCCGCACCATCACCAAGTTCACCGGCCACCTCGGCGGCGCCATCTACGGAGCGGCGGAAAAGAACCGGCAGGGCCGTACCGATCTCGCCAATCTCTACCTGTGCGGCACGGACCAAGGCTTTCTCGGCATCGTCGGCGCCATGCTCAGTGGCATCTCCATGGCCAATTACCACATCCTCGCGAAAGCTTAGCTTTTTCCGGCACTAAGAGTTACCCCTTTGGTCTCAGTTGATCCAGTGCAGGAGCACTTCCTCCCCCATGAAACTCTCCACTGTTCCCGTCCTGAGCTTTCTCCTTGGCCTCGCGCTGCTCGTCACCAGCCCCGGTCGCGCTGAGGAAATAGACGTCAACGCGCCGCTCAACCCGCAGCAAGTGGACCAGTTGCTCGGGCCCATCGCGCTTTATCCCGATGCGCTGGTTGCGATCATCCTGCCGGCCGCGGCCAGTCCCGCCGACATCGTGCTGGCCCAGCGCTATCTCAGCACCGGCGGTGACCCGGACAAGATTGACGACCAGCCTTGGAGCGAAAGCGTCCGGGCATTGGCTCGCTATCCCATGCTGATTAAGTGGATGGATGAAAACCTGACCTGGACGCAGCAGCTCGGCGCCACGTTCCTCTATCAGCCGGACGAGGTGATGAACTCCGTGCAGCGCCTGCGCGTTCGCGCCAAGGCCAATGGCACCCTTACGAGCACGTCGCAGCAGAAGCTCCTGCTGGATGGCGACGACATCCAGATCGTGCCGGCCCAGCCGGACGTCATCTACGTGCCGTATTACGATCCGAATCTGGTCTACGGTCGGACCAACTATTACGGTGGCCCGCCCTATATGACCTTTGGCCTGGGTCTGCCGGTCGGCTTCTGGCTGAGCTACGATTTCAATTGGCGGACCCGCGTCATTATCGTGGGTGACCGCCATCACAACTGGTCGGAACACCGTGATTGGGACCGCCGCCCGGGCCCCGGCGGGAGACCGAACTATGGCAATAACTGGCGCCCATGGACACCTCCCGCCACGCGTCCGCCCTTCACGCGCCCCGATTATCACCGCTCCAACCCGGATATTATCCGTCCCCGGCCTTTCCCCAACTCACCGTCGTATCCGTCGCGTGACGCGCAACCGGAGCGCCCTCGGACGGACAATCATTCGTGGGACAACGATCACAACCGTCAGCCGGTGCCGACGAACAACCCCCACTGGAATCAGGACAATCGCGACCATCGCGCGCCCCCGGGCCCCGGCTCCCGGTCCGATGCCACGGCCCCGGCCAACAATCCCCGGCCTTCCAATCCGTCCAACCAACCGACGCCCCGGCCCGCCAATAACCCCAACTGGAATCAGAATAACCGCGACCGTGCGCCCGCCACGCCGCCCTCGGCGCCCCGGCCTGAGAACAACGCCCCGCGCCCGACCGGCCAATTCACCAATCAGCCACCGCCTGCGCTGAACCATCAGCCGGCCAGCCGGCCGCCCGAGGTCCGGCAGACTAATGTTCCGCCGCCGCCCCGGCCTACGCCGCCTGCGCCGAAGGACAATCCGCACGACCAGCAGCCGGAGCCCCAGCGCTGAGCGACGGCCAGGCCCGGTTTCAGGGGTGAATCCGGGGGCCGGGGCACAAACCCCTTGCCCTCGCTCCGGCAGCGCGTTCACTCATCGGTTTCCATGGCTTACGACTGGCTCAAAGGGGTGGCCGACGAGTATGACGTAATCGTCATCGGCAGCGGTCTGGGCGGCTTGACCGGCGCAAATGTGCTGGCGAAAGCCGGGCACAAGGTGCTGCTCCTTGAGCACCACTACCAGTTCGGCGGTCTCGCCACCTGGTTCACGCGCAAAGGCGGTCACATCTTCGATATTTCCCTGCACGGTTTCCCCGTGGGCATGATCAAGTCGTGCCGCAAGTACTGGACCAAGGAGATCTCTGACGCGATCGTGCCGCTGAAGGACATCCGCTTCGTCAACCCGCAGATGGACGTCTGGACGACCTTCACCCGCGAGGATTACACCCGCGTCCTGGTGGAGCAGTTCCACCTCGAGCCCGCCCACGTCGAGAAGTTCTACGACTACCTGCGGGGGATGAATTACTACGACAACAACCCCGAGACCACGGGCCAGATGCTCGAGCGATTTTTCCCGGGCCGCGATGACGTGAAGCGCCTGCTGATGGAGCCGATCGCCTACGCCAACGGTTCCACGCTCAACGACCCCGCCATCACGTACGGCATCGTGTTTTCCAATTTCATGGGTTCGGGCGTCTACACCTTCCGCGGCGGCTCAGATGTGTTGATCGAAAAGATGATCGCCGAGCTGAAGCACAACGGAGTCGAGGTGCGGAAAAAGGTGCTCGTCGACAAAATCCTAGTCGAGGAGCGCGACGGCCGGAAGGTCGCCTGCGGCATCGTCGCCAGCAGCGGCCGCGTCATCCGCGCCAAGGCCGTCCTCTCCAACGCGAGCATCAAGAACACCATCTTCCGTCTCGCCGGCGAGGCGAGTTTCCCGGCGGACTACGTCGCGGACGCCCAGGCCGTGCGCATCAACTCGAGCTCCTGCCAGGTCTACCTCGGCATCCGCAAGGGCGAGACCCTCCCGCACATTGGCGATCTCGTCTTCACCTCGGGCAACCCGAAGTTTAGCAGCGAGGAACTGACCGATTTTCACACCACAAGCCGCACGTTCTCGATGTATTACCCTGACACGCGGCCCGGCTCCGACCGCTACACCGTGGTCGTCTCGCTCAACGGTCGCTATGGCGACTGGCAAAAACTGGGCGAGGAGGAGTACGAGCGGGAGAAAAACCGGCTCATCGAGGAGGCCATCGTCACGCTGGAGAAGTTCATTCCCGGCGTCCGCGGGAAGATCGACTGGAAGGAAGCCGCCACACCCCGGACGATCGAGCGCTACACGACGCACGTGGGCGGCACGGCCTTCGGCACCAAGTTTGAGGGCCTGAAGGTCTCGATGGATCTGCCCGAGAAGCTGCCCGGCCTGTACCACGCCGGCTCGGTGGGCATCATCATGTCGGGCTGGCTCGGCACCATCAATTATGGTGTGATCGTCGCGAACAAGATCGACCAGGCACTCTTCCGCCAACGCCAGCCCGCCACCACCACCGCCAACCCATGAGCGCCAGCCCCGACGTCCTCGCCCTGATCCCGCACCGGCCGCCGTTTTTATTTGTGGACGAGATTGTCTCCGAGAGCGCGGACGGCCTGGTCGCCAAGCGAACCCTGCGGGCCGACGAGGACTTTTATCAGGGCCACTATCCCGGCGCGCCGATCACCCCGGGCGTGCTGCTATGCGAGGCCGTGTTCCAGACCGGGGCCCTCTACATGGCACGCAGCATGACCGGGCAGGGTGGGCCGGCCGGTGGCGTGCCGTTACTGGCCAAGATCAACGATGTGCGCTTCCGCAATCCGGTCTATCCGGGCGAGACCATCGTGATTGAGGTGAAGAAAAAGGAAACCCTGGGCGGTTTCACGATGATGAGCGGCAGCATCAAAAGCGGTGACAAGCGCGTGCTCTCCGTGGATTTTTCCGTGGCGTGGAAGGTTCCCGCCGCCACCCCCGCGTCATGACTGATTTCCTCCAACTCTCCGGCCAGACCGTCCTCGTCTTTGGCGTGGCCAACCGCAAGAGCGTGGCCTGGTTCACCGCCCAGTCGCTCGAGGAGGCCGGCGCCAAGGTGATTTATAGCGTACGCTCGGAGGCCCGCAAAAAATCCCTCGAGACGCAGCTGGCGGGCAAGCCGGTCTTCATCTGTGACGTCGAGCAGGAAGGTGCGCCCGCCCGGCTCGCCGCCGAGATCGCCGCCGCCGGCCACCCGGCGCTGCATGGCGTGGTCCATTCCATCGCGTTCGCCAACTACAGCGAAGGCTTCAAGCCGTTCCATGAGACCAAGCGCGCGGATTTCCTGCAGGCCATGGCCGTGTCGGCGTTCTCCCTCGTGGAAATCGCCCGCGCCCTCAAGCCGCTGCTCGCGAAGAACGCCTCCGTCGTGACCATCGGCATCTCCTCGCTGCTCGTGACGCCGGACAACTACGGCTACATGGGCCCGATCAAAGCGGCCCTCGAGTCTGGCGTGCGGTTCCTCGCCAAGTCGTTCAGCGCCGACACCGCCGTACGCTTCAACGCGGTCGGCGCCGGGCCGCTGAAGACCAGCGCGTCGGCCGGCATCCCGGGCTACGTCGAAAGCTACCTCTACGCTGCCAAGCTCACGTTTCGCAAACGGAACCTCGAGACCCAGGAAGTCGCCAACACCGTGCTGTTTCTCCTGAGCGAGCGCAGCAGCGGCGTGAATGGCACAACGCTCGTTGTGGACGCGGGGCTCGGTTCGAATTACTTCGACCAGGAAATCATCCGGCTCGCCATGCGGCCCGAGAAGTGAGGCGCGCATGAGGTTCGCCCACGTCTGTATCGAGTCCCTCGCGGTCGCGCTCCCGGGAGAAATCTGGACTTCCGCCCAGATCGAGGAGCGTCTGCGTCCGCTGTACGAGCGGCTCAAGCTACCCGCGGGCCGCCTCGAGCTGATGACCGGTATCCGCGAGCGCCGGATGTGGCCCGCCGGGACGCGTCCGTCCGACGCCAGCGCCGCCGCCGGCAAGGCCGTGCTGGCCAAGTCGCAGCTCTCCGCCGCGCAGATTGAGCTCTTCATCCACTCCGCGGTCAGCCGTGACATGCTCGAGCCCGCCACCGCGTCGTTCGCGCACCGCAAGATCGGCCTGCCCGGGACCGCGCAGATCTTCGACGTCTCCAACGCCTGCCTCGGTTTCCTCAACTCGCTCACCGTGGCCGCCGGCCTGATCGAGTCGGGCCAGATCAAGTGCGCCCTTGTCGTTGCCGGCGAAAACGGCCGGCCGCTCGTCGAGCAGACCCTGGCCACACTGCTCGACCGCCCGCTGAATCGGAACGAGATCAAACCCTATTTCGCCAACCTGACCATCGGGTCAGGCGCGGTCGCCGCCGTGGTCTGCCATTCCTCGCTCGCGCCGGGCCGCGCCCACCGACTGCTCGGCGGCTGTGCCCGCGCCGCGACGCAGCACAGCGACCTTTGCCAGGGCGACACCCACGGCGCCGACGCACTCGCGATGCAGACCGACTCGGAGCAACTGCTCATCGCCGGGGTCGCGCTCGCGCAGGAAACGTGGCGCGAGTTTACCGGCGCAGCCGGCTGGGCGGGGGAGTCCTTCGACCGCTTTATCTGCCATCAGGTCGGCAGCACCCACCGCCGCCTGCTCTACGAAAAGCTCGGACTCGATTTGGCGAAGGATTTCTCGACCTTCGAAACCCTTGGCAACACCGGCTCGGTCGCGCTGCCTGCGACCCTCGCCGCCGCCCTCGACGCCGGCGCCATCCGCGAGGGTCAGCGGGTGGGGCTGCTCGGCATCGGGAGTGGACTCAATTGTCTGATGCTCGCCCTCGAATGGTAAACCACCCGCAGTTGCCTGGCTGGCTGGTTCGCCAGTACCCCTTCAAACCCGCTTCGTTTATCACATCGCTCGGTGCCCGGATGAGCTACGTCGACGAGGGCCCGCGCAAGGATGAGGCCGTGCTGCTGCTTCACGGCAACCCGACGTGGTCATTTTACTATCGCGAGCTGATCCGTGAACTCTCCGGCGCAGGTCTGCGCTGCATCGCCCCGGATCATATCGGCATGGGCCTGTCCGAGCAGCCCGAGAATTACCCGTACACGCTGGAAACCCGCATCGCCGACATCGAGGCGCTGGTGGCGTCACTGGGCCTCAAGCGCGTGCACCTGGTCGTCCACGACTGGGGTGGGGCAATCGGCTTTGGGTTTGCGGGACGTCATCCCCAGTTGATCGGGCGCCTGGTCATCCTCAACACGGCCGCGTTTGCGGCGAATCACATCCCGCTGCGCATCGCGGTTTGCGGCTGGCCGCTGATCGGCCCGTTGCTGGTGCGCGGCTTGAACGGCTTCGCCGGACCGGCCACCCGCATGGCCATGCAGCGCAGGAAACTTTCCGCGGACGAGAAGCGCGGATATCTCTTTCCCTACGATTCGTGGGCTCATCGCGTGGCGGTCAGCGCTTTCGTGCGCGACATCCCGATGAATTCATCCCATCCGAGCTGGGCGACCTTGGCTGCCGTCGAACAAAAGCTGGGGCAGTTCCGCAACCATCCGGCGCTGATCGTGTGGGGTGGCCGGGATTTCTGCTTTGATGACCGGTTTCTGGCCCGCTGGCAGGGCCTGCTGGCGAACCTGCAGTGCGAGCGCATCAGCGATGCCGGGCATTACGTACTCGAGGACGCCGGCCCGCAGGTGGTCCCGATGATCAAGGCGCACCTGCTGAAAGCCTAGGTGGTGGGTGTCGGTGTCCCCACTGATGCATTTGCCGATGGGGACATCGGCGACCAACTCGTCACTACCGCCGGTACAGCGCGGCGAGTTCGCGGAGGTAGGGCCCGGAACGGGCGCGCAGGGTGGCCAGCTGCTCGGAGCGGAATCGCCACGACCAGTTGCCCTCAGGCTTGCCGGGGCTGTTGAAGCGGGCGGGTGAACCCAGGCCAAGCAGGTCCTGCAGCGGAATGATGGCCAGGGCGCAGACCGAGGCGTAAGCCGTGCGGAGAAAATCCCCGGAAATATCCTGACCGCTCACGCGCAGGTAGCGGCGCACATGGTCGCGGGTTTTTTCATCCGCCGTCGTGTACCAGCCGGTGGTCGTGTCGTTGTCGTGCGTGCCGGGGTAGACGACACAGTTGGCACGCTGGTGGTGCGGCAGGTAAAAATTATCCGAGCCGCCGCCGAAGGCGAATTGCAGCACGGCCATGCCGGGCAGGCCGGTGGCTTCCCGCAAAGCGACCACCTCGGGAGTGAGCGTACCGAGGTCCTCGGCGATCAGCTTGGCGCCGGGCAGGGCGGTCCGCACCGCGCGGAAGAAATCCAATCCCGGGCCCGGAACCCAGTGGCCGGGCTTGGCGGTCGCGGAACCGGCGGGAATGGACCAATAGGCCTCGAAACCGCGGAAGTGATCGATCCGCACGACGTCAAAGAGGGTGAAATTCGCCCGCAGACGGGCGAGCCACCACGCGTAGCCATCGGCGGCGTGTGCCGGCCAGTCATAAAGCGGGTTACCCCAAAGCTGGCCATCAGCCGAAAAATAATCGGGCGGGCAGCCGGCGACGGCGATGGGACGCGAGGTCTTGGGATCCAGTTGGAAATACTGCGGGTGGGCCCAGACATCCGCGCTGTCGAGTGCGGCAAAGATCGGGGTGTCGCCGATGATGCTGATGCCCAGCGTGGCCGCGCGGGCACGCAACTGGGCCCATTGGCCGAAAAACAGATACTGGATGAACTCGAAGGCCTCGCTGCGCGCATCGAGCGCGACCGGAGCGGAACTTTTGCGCGATCCGGCCGCCGTCCGGACCTCGACGGGCCATTCCCACCACGGGCGGCCCTTGAAATGCTCCTTCAGGGCGGAAAAGCGCGCATAGTCGGGGAGCCAGGCGGCGTGCGTGCGGCGGAACACCGCAAAGTCACCGTAAGGCTGGAGTTTCCGCTGGCTCGCGACAAAAGCGCCATAGGCCTTGAACAGGACCGGCCACTTGAGCTGATAAAGCTGACCGAAATCCACGCGGTCCGCGCTCAGTGTCTGGAGGGGGCGAATATCCTCGGCCGTCAGCAATCCGGCCCGCACCAGAGCCGCGACATCAATGAGGTAGGGATTCCCGGCGAAGGCCGAAAAGCACTGGTAGGGTGAATCGCCATAACCGGTCGGTCCCAACGGGCAGATTTGCCAGAATTTGAATCCTGCGGAGGCGAGGAAGTCCAGGAAGGCGACGGCATTCTCGTCCATCGTACCGATGCCCTGGGACCCGGGCAGGGCCGTCGGGTGCAAAAGCACGCCAGCGCTGCGATCTTTCAGCCAGTCAAACAGAGGCTCATTCATGCACAATGTTATTTAACATAATATATATTGTGCGTATATTACCTATGGAGCTTCTACGGCGTCAGACCCCATCGTTTGCTGAACGGGAAATAGATGAACAAGGGCCGGCCGACGACCTCTTTACCCGGGACAAAGCCCCAATACCGGCCGTCAAAGCTGTTGTTGGAATTGTCCCCCATGGCGAAAAACGAGTCCTTAGGAACCTTGAGCGTGTCGCCGGGTGCCAGCAGATGCTCGGCGCGGCCCTCAGGTCCAAAAACGTAGCCCTGAAAGCGATCCGCGCGCTGGGCATTTTTTGCGAAGGCCAGGGCCCCGGTAATCGGCTGGCCATTGCGCCAAAGCACGGGCGGCCTGATTTCCAGAGTGTCACCCGGCGTGCCGACGAGGCGTTTGATGTAATACTGCTCACCCATGACACTGGCGATGCCGGGAATCTTGCCCGTGAAGAACACGAACCCCTGCCCTACTTTGGGCCGGACGAAGTGGTAGCTCATGCGGTCCACAAAGAGCTGGTCACCAGTGATGACATCAAAGGAGAGGAACGCCTTGCCGGCCTCCGCCCGCCGCGCGAGCGTGACCCAGCCAAAATTGCCCTGCCGTTTGGGGGTGGATTCCGCCATGGCGGCGAGTTGCGCCTGGGTGAGGCCGAACGCCTCTTGGAAAGCCCAGTCGAAATCGAAATCCTGGGGGACCTGCACCTTCACCGGCGTCGCGTTGACGTAGATGACGTACTCCCGGTTAGTCGCGGGCAAGACCAGCCACGACTTCGCCGCCACGGGGCCATAAAGCAATTTTCCGCCACCGTCTGCTAACCGCGCGATGCCGACCGGAACCGTGATGGTGCCGGACTCGGGGGCGGTGACCTCCTGATGCCGGGCCCCAAACAGGACGAATCTCGCCGTCCGGCTCAGCACCCCGGGCACGTCCTCGGGCCGTTGATAAACATCCGGCGTCATCCCAGAATAACTCGGCCACATCGAGTTGGTGGGAATTTTGAACGGCTGCACAAAATAGGAGCGCACGCCGATGATCACGATCGCCGCCACGAGGAAGAATTCCACGTTCTCGACCAGCGCGGTCTTGGGATAAATGGCGCCGCCGTTGCGCTTCAACACGGGTTCCAGCGTGCCCATGCTTTGCGTCAGCTGGTCGGGGTCCGCCCGATTCCGGTACTTTTCGCGCAGCTCCTCCGTGCGGGTCCGCAGCTCGGCGGCCTCGCGCTCCGGCAGAACGTCCCGGCGGAACGCCCAGACCTTGTCCGCCAGCTCGAGCCAGTTTTCGGCGTGGACCCGGGCCTTGCCCTCGGCACCGCCGAGGCCAACCCATTCGCGCAGCCGTTTGCCGCCGCGGTTCAGGAATTGGGCTAGGGTCGGCATGGGGACGAGGGATCAGTCGTTCTGGAGGACCTTGATGAAGGCATCAGGTGGGATGGAAACCTTGCCGATTTGTTTCATCTTCTTTTTGCCCTCCTTTTGCTTGTCGAGGAGCTTCCGCTTGCGGCTGATGTCGCCGCCATAGCACTTCGAGGTTACATCCTTGCGCATCTCGCGCACATTGTCGCGGGCGATGATCTTGCCGCCGATGGCGGCCTGGATCGCGACCTTGAACATCTGGGGCGGGATGATCTTGGCGAGTTTTTCGCAGAGCTGGCGGCCCTTGGCGTCAGCCTTCTCACGGTGGACGATGCAGGAAAACGCGTCGACGGGGTCGCCGTTGATCATGATATCCATCTTCACGAGGTCGGCCGCCACGTAGTCGCCCAGCTCGTAATCCATCGAACCGTAGCCGTGCGTGATGCTCTTCAGGCGGTCATTGAAATCGACGAGGATTTCGTTGAGCGGCAACGTCGCGCGCAGCAGCACGCGGTTCTGGTCCAGGGTGTCCGTGTGCTCAACGATGCCGCGCTTTTCCATGATCAGCGCGAGGATGTCGCCCATCGAGTCGTTCGGCAGGATGATCGCGGCCTTGATGGTCGGCTCGTGGATCTCGATGATCGTCCCGGGATCCGGCATGTTGACCGGGTTGTCCACGTCCAGCGCCTCGCCGCCCTGCTTGATGACGTGGTAAATCACGCTCGGGTACGTCGAGATGATCTCCACGTCGTGCTCCCGGCGGATGCGTTCCTGGATGATTTCCATGTGCAGCAGCCCGAGGAAGCCGCAGCGGAAGCCGAAGCCCAGGGCGAGCGAGCTTTCCGAGGAATACACAAAGGCCGCGTCGTTCAGCCGCAACCGACCGAGCGCCGCCTTGAGTTTCTCGTAGTCGTCGCTCTCCAGCGGATAAAGTCCGCAGAACACCATCGGGCGGACTTCCTTGTAACCCGGCAGCATCTCGGTCGCCGGCCGCGCGGCCAGTGTGATGGTGTCGCCCGTCTTCACGTCGGACGTGTTCTTGATGCTGGAAACAATATAGCCGACATCCCCGGCCCCGAGGGCCGCGATCTTGGTCATCTTCGGCATGAATACCCCGACTTCCTTCACCTCGGCCTTCTGGCCGTTGCTCATCAGCAGCATCGTGTCATTGGCCTTGATGGTGCCGGAAAACACGCGGACGTACGCGATGCAGCCGCGATACGAATCGTACAGCGAATCGAACACCAACGCCCGCAGCTGCGGATACGTCGCCGAGCGCGGCGGCGGGACGCGCGTCACCACGGCCTCGAGAATATCCTCGATGCCAATGCCGGACTTGCCGCTGGCGAGGATCGCCTCCTCGGCGGGAATCGACAGGATGTCCTCCAACTGCCGCGTGCAGAGTTCGAGATTCGCGCTCGGCAGGTCGATCTTGTTGATGACCGGGATGACCTTGAGTTTCTGGCCAAACGCCAGGTGGGCATTCGCCACGGTCTGCGCCTCAACGCCCTGGGCCGCGTCAATCAGCAGCACTGCGCCCTCACAGGCGGCCAGGCTGCGCGAGACCTCGTAGGAAAAATCCACGTGGCCGGGCGTGTCCATCAGGTTGAGCTTGTAGTCATGGCCGTCCTTCGCGCGGTACGTCATCGTCACCGGGTGCGACTTGATCGTGATGCCGCGCTCCTTCTCGAGATCCATCGAGTCGAGATGCTGGTCCGTCATCACGCGCATCGCGACGGTGTTGGTGTGCTCGAGGATGCGGTCGGAGAGCGTGGTCTTGCCGTGATCGACGTGGGCGATGATGCAAAAATTGCGGGTGTATTTGGTCAGGGGCATCGTCAGGCGGTCACATCGGCATATTCCGCAAAGCTTTTCACCACCCAGGTTTTCTCCGTGCGCCGCGCGAGGCCCGCGAGCACCCCGCCCGGCCCGAGCTCCCAGAATTCCGCGGCCCCGGCGGCGGCGGCGCGCATGCAGTCCTCCCAGAGCACCGCCGACACCACCTGTTTCACGAGCGCGGCCTTGAGCGCCTCCGGCGTGCTGACGGCCTGGCCGGTGGTGTTGGTGAAGACGGTGAACTTCGGCGCGGCAAACGGCACGCCCGCTAGAAACGCCGCAAACGCCACGCGCGCCGGCTCCATCAGCCGCGAGTGATACGCCCCGGCGACGTTGAGCGGGATGATCTTCTTGAGGCCGCGCTCCTTGCCGGCCGCGACCGCCGCGTCGACCCTGGACTTCGCACCCGACACGATGATCTGGCCCGGGGCGTTGAAATTGGCCGCCTCGATGTCGAATTCGCGGCAAAGCTCCTGCACCTTCGCGCGTTCCTCGCCCATGATGGCCGCCATGCCGCCGGTGGTCTGTTCGCACGCCAGCTGCATCAGCCGGCCGCGCTCCGCGACCACGCGCAGGCCCGTCGCAAAATCGAACACGCCCGCGGCGCAATACGCCGTGACTTCGCCTAGGCTGAGTCCCAGCGCGTACTGCGGCTCGCCCGCCGGGACCTTGCCCGACTCGCGCAGCGCGGCCAGCAGCGCCAGCCCGTGGACAAACAACGCCGGCTGGCAGACCTTGGTCTGCGTCAGCTCGGTCTCGGGCCCCTCGAAGCAGATCTTGGCCAGATCCCAGCCCAGCACGGAATTGGCCTCGGTGTACAGCGCGCGCGCCGCCGGGGACTGCTCGGCGAGCGACTTTCCCATGCCGACTTTTTGGGCACCCTGTCCGGAAAAAATTAATGCCAATGCCATGGTTGAACCGGCTAGAAAATCGCCCGCCCCCCTAAAAACCAAGCCCTAAAAACGCTTTAACTGGGGGAAATATTTCGCGGCGTCCTGTGACTTGAGCACCGCAGCGGGCGGTCCCGGGGGCTGGGCGGGCGCCGCGTCGATTTTGTCGGTCAAGGCGGCCGGCGCGGGTAAGTTGGCCGCTGGGGTGCTGGGCGGAGCCTTACCATCGACCAGGGCAACCGGTGCGGGGCCGGGCAGATAGGGGTTGGCCGGCGCTCCCGCGGTCAAACGGCCGCGTGGCTTCGATTCCCGGCCGGTGGCACCCGCCACGCCGGTTGGGTTTTGGGCCGAATCATTGAGTCCCAGCACTTCCCGGTCATTTGGGGTCATCCAGGTAGCGAGGTAGGACGCCAGCGGGTTCGCCGCCCCATCCTCCGGCCGGGAGCCGGCCGGCGCCGCAGCCAGGCCCTCACGAGGCTGGGCGCCTTGCTGCGCCGCGCCGCGCGCGGCAGTGGACTTTTCGTCCATGGCGTCCACGAGCCAATTGCCGGTCTTGCCGGGCTCGCCCGCGGCTCTTGCCTCCGCCCGCAGCCCGGTGGCCATGACCACCAGCAGCAGCAGGCAGCGGAGGTGGCGCGGGCCGATCATGCGGCGATCAGGACTTCATGAAGATGCCCTTGAGGTTCATCTCCAGTGCCTGCGGGTTCGGCGAGAAGCGCAGCCCCTCGGCCTTGCTGATTTTGCCCGACTTGATGAGGCGGAAAATATCCTTGTTGAACGAAAAGCTGCTGGAGTCACCGGTGCCCTCGAGGATGCCCTGAATCTTTTCGAACTGGCCCTCAAGGATCAGGTTGCGGACGACGGTATCGGCATTGAGCACCTCGTTGGCCGGGACGCGGCCGCCACCCTCCAGCGCGGGAATGAGCTTTTGGCAGATGAAGCCGCGCAACGATCCGGAGATCGCGCGGCGCGCCTGCAGCTGCTCCTCGGGCGGAAAAAATTCGAAGAGGCGGGTGAGTGATTGCGCGACGGTTGCGGCGTGCATGGTGGAGAACACCAAGTGACCCGTTTCAGCCGCGGAGATGGCGGTCTCAAACGTTTCGCGGTCGCGCATTTCACCGATGAGAATGATGTCGGGGTTTTGCCGGAGTACGGCACGGATCGCCAGTTGGAAGCTGCCCACATCGAGGCCGATTTCCCGCTGCTGGAACAGGGATTTTTCGTCCTGAAAAGTGTACTCGATCGGGTCCTCGATCGTGATGATGTGCTTGTCCATGTTCTGGTTGATCCAGTTCAGCATGGCGGCCATCGTGGAGCTCTTGCCGGAGCCGGTGGCGCCGCAGATCAGCAGGATGCCGTCCTTGGCCTGCGCCAGCTTCAGCATGGGCTCGGGGGTGATGTTCAGGTCCGCAAACGTCGGCACACGGCTCTTGATGTGCCGGAGCACGATGCTCACGAGGCCGCGCTGGTGAAAGGCATTCACCCGGAAGCGGCCCACGCCCTCCGCGGAGTACGCGAAGTCGATCTGGCCCTCCTCCTCCCACTTGGCCTTGAACACCTTCGGCACGTGCTCGTCCACGAACGCCTGGGCCTCCGGGCACGAGATCGGATCCATCTCCACGGGCTTGAGCCGCCCCGACAGGCGCACGTAACCCGGTTTGTTCGATTTTACGACGATGTCGCTCGCACCACTTTCAACGGCGAGTTTGAGCAGGTCGTTGAGCATTTCCGTGTGGGGAGTCATAGGAATAGCCATGGGTAAAAAAGCGTTGCGGATTCTCTATTTCACCATGCCCTGTACCGCAAGGCAACATTGCCAGTCTCCATGAAACTCCGCCCGCTCACCGGCACGCTCACGGCGCTCGTCACGCCTTTCAAGAATAACGAGGTCGCTTACCGCGATCTCGAGAAACTCGTTGAGTACCAGATCAAGGGCGGAATCAACGGCCTGATCCCCGTCGGCACCACTGGCGAATCCCCCACCGTCAGTCACGAGGAGCACCTGGATGTCGTCCGGGCGGTCATCGGCGCGGTCGCCGGCCGCGTGCCGGTCATCGCCGGCACCGGCTCCAATTCCACGCATGAGGCGGTCGAGCTCACCCAGGCGGCGCACGCCGCGGGCGCGGACGGCATGCTCGTCGTCGCACCTTACTACAACAAGCCGAGCCAGGAAGGCCTCTTCCGTCACTACTGCGCGGTGGCCGACGCCACCGACAAGCCGATCATCCTTTATTCCGTGCCCAGCCGCTGCGGGATTGAGATCAGCGTGCCCGTCGTCGAACGCCTCCGCGCGAAGTACTCCCACGTCCGCTGGATCAAGGAAGCCGGCGGCAGCGTCGACCGCGTGGACCAACTCAAGACCGCCCTGGGCTCCGACATCACCGTGCTCTGCGGCGATGACTCCCTCACCCTGCCCTCCATCGCGAACGGCGCCGAGGGGGTCATCAGCGTCGCCTCGAACCTCTTCGTCAAGGAAGTCGGCCAGTTGGTACGTTTTGCCCTGGCCAACGATTTCGTTAAGGCCGGCCAGATCCACCGCCGGCTCTACCCGCTGTTCAAGGCGATCTTCATCGAGCCCAATCCCGTGCCGATCAAGGTCGCCCTCGCCCGCGCCGGCATCATCAGCTCGGCCGCCGTCCGCCTCCCGTTGTGCGAGATGAGCCCGGCCAACCTCGCCGTGCTGGTGAAAGCCCTCGCCGCCGTCCGCCGCTGATCCCCATGAATCCCCGCATTCTCATCAATGGTGCCAAGGGTCGCATGGGGCACGCGCTTGCCTCGGCTGCGACCGATCTCGGTCTCCTCGTGGGCGCCGCTATCGATGCCGGTGACGACCTCGCCGCCGGCATGAAAAACACGGACGTGGTCGTCGACTTCAGTTCGCACCGCGCGACCCAGGCCGTGCTGGAGCTCGCCCTCGCGCAGCGCAAGCCAGTCGTGATCGGCACCACCGGCCATTCCGCCGAGGCCAAGCAGAAGCTGCTGGTCCTCGCGGCCCAGGTGCCGTGCGTCTGGGCGGGCAATTTCTCGGTCGGCGTAAACCTCCTTTTTGCCCTTACCCGGCGCGCCGCCAGCATCCTCGGATCCGACTACGATGCCGAGGTGATCGAGATGCACCACCGCTTCAAGCAGGACGCCCCCAGCGGCACCGCCGCCCGCCTGCTCGAGATCATCCTCGAGGAGCGCAAGCTCACCGCCGCGGCGCTCCGCCACGGCCGCAGTGGCATCCCCGGCGCCCGCACCTCCACCGAGGTCGGCGTCCATGCGCTGCGCGGCGGCGATGTCATCGGCGACCACACCGTGATGTTTGCCGGACTCGGTGAGCGCATTGAGCTCACGCACAAGGCCAGCGACCGCGCGATCTTTGCCCGCGGCGCCCTCCGTGCCGCGCAGTGGGTCGTTAACCAGCAGCCCGGCGTGTACGACATGCAGGACGTGCTGGGGTTGAAGTGACATGATCACCTCAATCCAGGGTACGCTCAGCTCCGCCACGCCCCTGCACGCGATTGTTGAACTCAACGGCTTCGGCTACGAGATCAACATCCCGGTCACGACCGCGGAAAAGCTCCCCGCGCCCGGCGCGACGGTGAAATTGCACACCCTCGTGATTTACCGCGAGGATGCGCAGACGCTCTACGGCTTCGCCAGCACGGCCGAGCGGGATTTTTTCCGGCTGATGATTGAAAACGTCACCGGGGTCGGCCCGAAGGTCGCGCTCAGCATCATGAGCCGGCTCTCGCTGCCGTTGCTGGAGGATGCCATCCGCATCGGCGACATTGCCACGCTGGCGAAATGCCCGGGCATCGGCAAAAAGACCGCCGAGCGCCTCGTCGTTGAACTGAAGTCCAAGGTCGGGGCGAGCCACGCCGGCAGTCAGGCCGCGGACGGCGGGACCGCCGGCGAGGCTCCCGCGGGCGGCCCGCATCGCGACGCCGTCGCCGCCTTGGTGGCGCTCGGTTACAAGGCTGCGGATGCCGACCAGGCGGTCCGCCGGGCGGCGCTCACGCTTGGACCCAAGGCCACGACCGAGGGCCTCATCAAGAAAGCCCTCAGCTAATCTCGCCGCGAGGCGGGATCACTTCTGGAAGGTGAAGGCGGTCCACTCGACCTTGCCTTGAATCGGCCGCCCCGCGCGATAAGTCCGTACATCCGGCTGCAGTGTGCCATGGGCATCGAAGCGGAGATCATCCGGTGAAGCGCCGGGCATCGAGGAGAGCTGGATGTTGTTCATCCAGCCCGCAAAGGCCGGCGAATCTGCGGCCGACTCGGCCAGCTCGGCGTTTTGGGCGCGCAGCGAAAGCACCTTCGGACCGAAGACGGGCTGCAGGGCCGGACGCACCGCCAAAGTCGCGGCCACCGTCGGCACCACGGCGGCCACTGGCGTGGCCGGTTTGATCCGCAGGGTGAAGACCACGGCCACACAGGCGGCCACCGCGGCCAGGCTGGTGACATAGGCCACCGCGCGCCGGGGAGAACGGCGGGGCTGAAACTCCACGATTTTCGGGTCGCGGGCGGGCGCCTCCGTGCGGAAGTTCACGGCCAGGACGGCGCAAGCTTTCTGCATCTGACAATACTCGCGGTAGACGCGGCGGCGCTCCGGGCTGCCCTTCACCGCGACCTCCAACTGCTCGGCCTCGGCCGGGCTGATCTGGTGGTCGACGTAGAGGTTCAGCAGTTCGATGAACTTGGAATCTTTCATGGCGGTGTTGGGTCAGGGTTGGACGCAGGGTCAAGCTGCGGCCGGGTAATCAGAGTTTGTGTTTAAAATCTTCGCCGAGCTTCGAGCGCAGGCTTTCCCGGGCCCGGGCAATCCGGCTTTTCACGGTGCCGACGGAGATCGCGAGGATGTCGGCGATTTCCTCGTAGGACAGGTTCTTGATGTTGCGCAGGGTGAGGATCTCCCGGTGCTTCGCGCTGAGCTTTTCCATCCCCTGCGCGATCCGGTCGATAAACTCCTGGGTCACGGTGATGTCATCCGGTGTTTCCGTCTCGGCGGGAATCAAGTCGGCCAGCGTGGTCGCATTATCGGCGCTCACCGGGGCGTCAAAGGACACGGACTTGTCCCGCTTCCGCCGCCACCAGTACCAGTAACGGTTCCGGGCCAGGTTGGTGGCGATCTGGTAAAGCCAGGTGGAAAAGGCCGAGTCGCCGCGGAAATTGGCCAGTCCGCGGTGGGCGCGGATGAAGGCATCCTGCGTGACCTCCTCCGCGTCCTGGGAGTTGCGGAGGAGCTGGTTGACCATGCCATAGATGCGGTCCCAGTAGCGTGAAACCATCTCGTCAAAGGCCGCCTGATCGCCGCCTTTGAAGCGGTTCACGAGTTCCTGGTCAAAAGCCACTTCCTGAGCTTTGGTAGACATGCGTTCTGCCTCGCTCTGATGGGTATATCTTTGAATTGTTCCCAAAATCGTAGGGGTGAAGGGCTGGCTTAGGCCCTCGAATCTTTGCGGTCAATGCCGCGACCGCAACCCTCCCGGGCGAAATTACTTGCCAAAGTTTGACGCCCGAATCTATTTCGCCGTTTTACTTTGCCCGGGGGCTGGTAGCTCAATGGTAGAGCAGCATCCTTTTAAGTTGTTGGTTCTGGGTTCGAATCCCAGCCAGCCCACCACTCTTTGATTGTATCCCTTACCCATTCATTCCACGCTTCATAACTCATGAAGCGGCTCGTCATTATTGAAGATCAGACTGCGATCCGCGAGATGCTGGTCGAGATCCTGCGGCTGGATATCAATTATCAGCTCGTAGGGGAATGCGGTGATGGCCAAAGCGCCCTCACCCTCTGCCTAGACGTCAAACCCGACCTCCTTGTCCTCGACGCCAAGCTGCCCGGCCTGAACGGCGTGGATATCCTCCGCCGCATCAGCAAGAAGCTCCCCAACATGCGGGTGCTGGTCTTCTCCGGCCACGAGAACCCTGTGCTGATCCGCGAGATGCTGGAGGCCGGCGCCCATGGCTTCGTGGAAAAGACCGCCGGTTTGTTTGAATTCAAGAAGGGCCTCGAGACAGTGGCCCATGGCGGCACCTACTTCGGCCCGGCCGTCGCCGCCCTGCTCCGGGATGTGGTCGCCAATCCTGACGCCAGCAGCGCCTCGGACTTCCTCACCGACCGCGAACGCGAGATCCTCCAGCTGGTCGCCGAAAGCCACAGCACGCGCGAAATCGCCGCCAAGCTCGGCATCAGCATCAAGACGGTCGACAACCACCGCACCAACCTGATGCGCAAGCTCAACCTCCACGACGTCGCGAGCCTCACCCGCTACGCCCTGGAGGTCGGCCTCATCGAGCAGAAAAAAGCGCAGTAAAACCTTGCGGGCGCTGGGGGGTTCCCCCAGAAAATTTTCCCCACGACCTATCCCGACCACTTCCATGAATACCGCTTCGAAGAAACTTTGCCTCCTGATCGCCAGCGCCGCGTTTATTTTTGCCGGCTGCTCCAAAAAGCCGAAACGGCCTGACCCGAGCTCCACGGTCCTCGGTCCCACCAGCGGCGGCGCCCTCAACCCGGACACGCTGACCCCGGCGGTGGACCCGAACGCGCAGGCCTTGGAACAGCGCGATCCGAACATCATCGAGACGGCCGACATGATCAAGGGTCTCTTGGGCGCGGTCTACTTCGAGTACGACAAGTCCAGCATCAAGGAGTCCGAGCGCGCCAAGGTCCAGGCCGCCAAGGACTACCTCGCCAAGAATCCCACCTACCGCATCCTCTTCGAGGGCCACTGCGACTGGCGCGGCACCGACGAGTACAATCTGAGCCTCGGTGACCGTCGCGCCACCGCCGCCAAGAAGTACCTGATCTCGCTCGGCGTTCCCGCCGACAAGGTCGAGGCCAACTCCAAGGGCAGCCTCGAGGCCGCCAAGAACGCCGATGACGCCACGATGACGAAAGACCGTCGCGCGGAGATCATCGTCCTCAAGAAGTAATCCGCCCCCTCTTCAGCCAAAAGCCCCGGTGCAAACCGGGGCTTTTTTATTTGTGAGGCGGGATCGCTCATCCCGCTTGTTCGTGGCTCGAGGTGGGTGGCGTGCTCGTCCGCACCGTTGCGCGCGAGCGCACCACCCGCACCAAGCAAACCACGGAGGGATCAGCGATCCCGCCCTACCTCACGGTTTCGCAATCGCCGATAGGATCCGCCGCGAGGTCTCGATGCCCTTCTTCATGACGTCGAGATTGAAGCTCTCATTCGGTGCATGGAGGTTATCCTCCGGCAGGAAGAGGCCCATCATCACCGAGTCGAGCCCAAGCACGCGCTTGATCTCGCCGATGATCGGCACACTGCCGCCCTCACGGAGATATAGCGGCGCCTTGCCCCAAATTTCCGTCACCGCGGCGTCGGTCGCGCGAAAGGCGCGCGCCAGCACCGGCGACTGGTTCGGCGGCGTGTTAGAGCGGTTCGGCGGAACGACGACGTACGGCAGCCCGGTGTGGCCGTCGGTGATGACCAGCTTCACGCCCTTGGGCGCGCGTTCCCTGATCGTCTTGTACAGGAGGGCCTTGATCTTCTCCGGGTTCTGGTTCGCCACCAGCCGGCAGCTGATCTTCACGAACGCCCGACTCGGGATGACGGTCTTGCCGCCCTCCCCCTGGTAGCCGCCGCCAAAGCCATTGAACTCCAGCGTCGGATAAAACCGCACCGCCTCAAACGGCGTGATGCCCGGCGGCGTGTGAAACGCCTCGATGCCGAGGAACTTCAGGTACTCCGAATCCTTCGCCCCCAGCTTCTTCAGCTCCTCCCGCTCCCAGGGTTCCACTTCGAGGACCTCGTCGTAGTATCCGGGGATGTTCACGCGCCTGTCCGGCGTGTGCAGCGACGCGCAAAGGTCGACCAGCGCCTGGATCGGATTCAGCAGCACACCGCCGTGCAGACCCGAATGCAGATCGCTCTTCGGTCCGACGGCCTCGACCTCAAACGTCACCAGCCCGCGCAGTCCGGCCGTGATCACCATCTGGTTCTCATGGGGGATGCCGGTGTCCGAAAGGAAAACAAAGTCCGCCTTCTTCAGGGTGTCCTTGTAGCGCTCCAGGAACGGCAAAAAGCTCGGGCTGCCCATCTCTTCCTCGCCTTCGACGAGAAACGTGATCCGCAGCGGCAGGTTCGGATTCTGCTCCAGCAGGTGCCCGACGGCCGTAATGTGCGTCAGCAGGGGGCCCTTGTTGTCCGCCGCGCCCCGCCCGTAGATCCGGTTGCCGCGGATCGTCGGCTCGAAGGCCGGTGACGTCCACAGGTTGAGCGGATCCGCCGGCTGCACGTCATAGTGCCCGTAGATGATCACGTGCGGCCAGGAGGCGTCGCCGCCACGCTGGGCCAGAATGATCGGGTGCAGGTCGGTCTTCACGACCTCGACGGAAAAGCCCATCGAGCCGAGCAGGCCGGAGACAAATTCCTGGGCGCCCCGCATGCCGGCCTTGAACTTCGAGTCGGCCGAGACGCTTTGGTGGCGGATGAATTCCTTCAGTTTTTCGACATGGTCAAACATGCCGCAACCGTGGCCCAAAAATTCACCCCGCGCCAACCGGAAAAGTCAGAGACTGTGGTAGGGCAAGGTCTTTGACCTGCCCTCGAAACGCTCAGCGAGGGCGGGTCAAAGACCCCGCCCTACCCCAATCGCCCGCCCGCCGTCGCGGCTCAGTGCTTAAAATGCCGGATGCCGGTAAAGACCATCGTCATCCCGCACTCATCGGCCGCCTTGATCACTTCCTCGTCCCGCACCGAGCCACCGGGCTGAATTGCGGCCGTCGCCCCCGCTTCCGCTGCGGCGATCAGACCATCGGCAAAGGGAAACAGCGCCTCGCTGGCGACGACCGACCCTTTCAGGTTCAGCCCGGCCTCGCCCGCCTTCCAGACCGCGATGCGCGAACTGTCCACCCGGGCCATCTGACCCGCCCCGACGCCGAGCGTCTGCTCGCCCCGGCAGTAAACGATGGAGTTCGACTTCACGTGCTTGCCGATTTTCCAGCCAAACATCATCCCGGCCCATTCCTCGGGCGTCGGCTGGCGTTTCGTCACCACCTTGAATTCCGCCACATTACCGAGGGTCTTGTCGCGGTCCTGCATGAGCACGCCGCCGATGACCGAGCGCACTTCGCGCAGCGAGTCCGCACCCGGGCCCGCCTTGGCGATCATCAGCCGGAGGTTTTTCTTTTTGCCGAGGATCGCGAGGGCCTCGTCACTGAACCGCGGCGCGATGATCACCTCGGTGAAAATCTCCGCGATCGTCTTCGCGAGGCCCGCGTCGAGCGTCCGGTTCACGACGATGATCCCGCCAAACGGCGCCTGCTTGTCCGTCGCGTACGCCAGCTCCCACGCGGCCTCCAGCGCGTCCGCGCTGGCCACGCCACAGGGATTAGTGTGTTTTAGGATCGCCACGGTCGGCCGCTCAAACTCCCCAATGAGGAACGTCGCTGACGTGATATCCAGAATGTTGTTATAGCTGAGCTCCTTGCCCTGCAGCTGCTGGAAGTGCTCGTGGAACGTGCCGTAGAGCGCCGCGCGCTGGTGCGGATTCTCGCCGTAGCGCAGGCTCTGCGCCTTCTGGTAGGTCAGGTTCAGCGTCGCGGGAAATCCCGCCAGCGCCGCCAGGTCCGGCTCCGCCGCCTGCGCCTCGAGATACTTCGCGATCGCCGTGTCGTAGCTGCCCGTGCGCTGAAAAACCTTCAGCGCCAGCCGCCGCCGCAACACATGCAATTCCTGCGGCGACTCCATCGCCGCCAGCACCGTCGGGTAATCCGCCGGGTCACAGATCACCGTCACGCTCTCGTGGTTTTTGGCGGCGCTCCGCAGCATGGACGGGCCGCCGATGTCGATATTCTCCACCGCGTCCTCGAAGGCCACATTGGGCTTCGCGACGGTTTCCTCAAACGCGTACAGGTTCACCACCACGAGGTCGATGAGCGCGATCCCGGCCGACTCCGCCTGCGCGAGATGCTCGGGCTTGTCGCGCCGCGCCAGCAGGCCGCCGTGAATCTTCGGGTGCAGCGTTTTCACGCGGCCGTCCATCATCTCGGGAAATCCCGTGTGCGCTCCCACCTCCGTGACCGGCAGTCCCGCGGCCACCAGCTGCTTCGCCGTGCCGCCGGTGGACAGCAGGGTGTAGCCATGCGACCGGACGAGTGCCGTGGCGAATTCGACCAGGCCGCGTTTGTCTGTGACGGAGAGCAGGGCGAATTTAGCCATAAAGTGCCAGTGTGTGCGGGTGACTAAATCCGCAGCAAGGCGAAAGCCGTCTTGCGACCGCCCCGTTCCCGGCAATGCTGTCTCCACGTGTCCAGCTCCACCGAACTGCCCGGCCTCACCGCCCGCCTCGACAAACTCCACTACCACTATGGTGGCGCCACCCTGCCCGCGGACCAGCCGCATGCGTTCGTGTATTTTATCACGATCACCAACGGCTCCGAGCACACCGTCACCCTGCTCGGGCGCAAATGGGTCGTGGATCACGACGATGGCAGCCACCTCGTGATCGAGGGCGACAAGATCGTCGGCGAGACCCCGCGGCTCGCGCCTGGCGAGCAATTCTCCTACAACAGCTACCACGTGACCGGCTGCAACGCCACGGCGCAGGGCTCCTTCCATGGCGTCGACGAGCTCGGCCGGCGGGTACATGTGCTCTTGCCGGCCTTCACGATGAGCCTCCCGGTGGCGTGAGAAAAACAACCTCGTGCCCGGTCGTTTTCTCGTATTGGGTGTCCGATTCTTAAATGAAGCTTATTGATTTGAACCGTGACGGCGGCATCGGCGCCAACTCCCATTTTGTCCAGTTTGGCGACCTTCTCGTCCTCATCGACTGCGGCCTGAACCCGAAGAAAACCGGCCGCGCCGCAATCCCGGACCTGGCCCAGCTCCGCGGCAAGTCGCTCGACCTTATCATCATCACCCACTGCCACTTGGACCACATTGGCGGCCTGCCGGTGGCGATGCGGGAGCATCCCAATACGCCGGTGATCATGACGACCTCCAGCCGGATGCTGATTGAGCGCATGCTGCACAACTCGGCCAACGTGATGCTCCGCCAAAAAGAGGAGAAGAACATCCCCGACTACCCCCTCTTCACCCACGACGAGATCGACCGTTGCGCCGGCCGCATGCACGGCCTGCCATTCGGCCACGCCAAGAAATTCCGCGGCACCAAGGACGAGATCGAGGTCATCTTCCACCATGCCGGCCACGTCGCCGGCGCCGCCGCCCTCGAGATCCATTACAAGCACCGCCAGATCCTCTTCACGGGTGACGTGCTCTTCGACAACCAGCGCACGCTCGCCGGCGCCAAGTTCCCCGCCGGGCACTTCGACACGCTGGTGATGGAAACCACCCGCGGCACCACCGAGCGCCCCGTCGGCAAGGAGCGCGTCCACGAGATCGCCCGCCTCATCGAGAGCATCAACGACACCATCAAGCGCGGCGGCACGTTCCTCATCCCCGTGTTCGCCCTCGGCCGCATGCAGGAAATCCTCGCCGTGATCCACGATGCCCGGAAGTTCGGCCGGCTGGTCGAGTGCCCCATCTACGCGTCCGGCCTTGGGATGGACCTCGCCGACTACTTTGACGAAATCAGCCGCAAGACCCGGCATGTGAATTTCAACCGCGGCATCATCAAGGACCTCAAGATCAAGCCCACCCCGCGCAAGCTTACGCCCGGCGAGGACCCGCAGACCAACGGCCTCTACATCATCAGCTCCGGCATGCTCGTGGAGCGGACGCCGAGCTATACCCTCGCCTCCGGCCTCGTCGGCCACGCCCGCAACACCATCGGCTTTGTGGGCTACTGCGACCCCGACACCCCCGGCGGCAAACTGCTCGCCGCCAAGACCGGCGACACCTTCCTGTTCGAGACCGCCCACGTGAAGGCCAAGGTCAAGGCGCGCGTGGAGCGCTTCGAGCTGAGCGGCCACGCCGACCGCGAGGAGCTGCTCGAGTTCGCCATCCAGACCGAGGCCCGCGTCGTGATCCTCACCCACGGCGATCCCGCCGCCCGGGAATGGTTCGCCACCCAGCTCGCCCTGAAGGCCCCGCAGATCAAGGTCGTCGATCCTGTCCCGCTGAAGCCTTACCAGATTTAAGCGTCGGCCCGAGGGCCGGCCGCAGGGTTCACCGAACCAGCGAGAGGCCCGCGCGCAGCTGCGCGGATTTTTTATCGTAGTCGCGCAGGCTCTCCCCGTAGCCGTTGAAATACTGCACGAGGAAGTACGAGGCGAAATCGAGCAGCTTGATCCGCAGCGGGACCGTCAGGTCCAGTTGCGTGGTGAAATGGTTGAAGTCCCGGCCGGCATGGCCGGTGTAGGCGAGCGCTGTGCCGCCGTTCCGACCGAGCACCAGCAGCAACTCTCCGTTGCCGCGGTACTGGCTCAGCTTTGGGTTGTTGGACAGGTCGCCGACATACGCCCAGATTTTGGGCGCCACGATCAAATGCCAGTCTTCCGGCGCCCCGATGATGAAGGCGGTGCGCAGGAACAGGGTGTTCAGGCTGCGCGACGCCGTGACGCCCTGCCCGTTCGACTCATGTTGGTAGCCGGCCTGGTAGCCCACCCAAGTGACCGGCCCGAAACGGTTGCCCGCGGTCTGCGATGCGAGTGACTCGTAGAACAGGGTCGGCATGTAGCTCGTGTCGTAAAAAGGACTGGAGTCGCCCGTGATGTCCCACAGCGAGCGCTGGGTGTAGCCGAACTGCAGGGCGCGCTGCGCAGTCGACCCGGAGTTGCCCTGAAAATCGAGCAGCCGGTACTTGAAACTGAACTGGAATTTGGCCCCCGGTGACGTGGTGCCGTAGGTGAAGTAGACCGGTTCATGGGGACCGAAATGGCCGATGAAGCTGCGCTGCACTTGGGCCAGCGCCGGCGTCGCGGCGTCGAGCGTACTCAGCGGCGCCGCCGGGGGTTTGCTCGCCGCGACGGCCCTGTCCGCACTGACTTTCAGTACGCCCCGAAGCGGCTGGTATTCGCCAGAGGTGATTTCCAGGACCAGCTGCCCGCTCACCCCGGGCGGCAGAGCCAGCGTATAGCCGCGATAAGCGAAGGTCCCGGGTGCCACCGAAACCGTCCCCGGCCGGGTGGACGCCAGTTCAACGGGCCACGATTTCGTCCCGGACACCAGTGTCCCATACAGCATCGTCGGAGCTTCAAAGGGCGCCGCGGTCAGGGAGGGGTTTACCGCCAGCAGATCCAGTTTGACCGTCGTGGCCGGGACGAGGTCTTCGGCCGGCAGCACAAGACTGACGACGAGGTTCTGCGCGGCGAGTGAAAGGGTGCCGGCGAGCAGCACCGCCGTGACGAACACGGGGAATTTCGGCGCCTTCATCGGCGGTTCTAGCCCTGCATGATGGTGCGCAGCCGCGCACACATCGCCGGACTCCCCGCCACGTAAATGATCCCCTTCATCCTGAGATCAAACTGGCGCAGGGGGAGTTGCGCGCCATTGAGGAAATGCACCTCCCCGCCCGCCGCGCGTACCAGGGGAATCGCCGCTGCGAGGTCCCAGATCTTGACGTTAAAATCCACACAGCCGTCGAGTATGCCCGTCGCGACGTAGGCGAGGTGCAGCGTCGCACTGCCGAGTCCGCGAATCTTGAACTGGGACAGCACCCCGCTGGCCAGCGGGATGAGGGTTTTCTCATTCGGGCTGTGCAGCCCGATGATAGACTCCTTATGGGGGACCGCCGGGCTGACCCGCACGGCGCGCGTCCCGTCAAACACCCCGAAGCCCGGCCCCCCGTGCATCAGCGTGCGCCGGCTCTGGTCGTAGATGACCCCGTAAACCGGTTCACCCTGCTGACACAACCCGAGGGAGATCGCGCACGCCGGCAGGCCCAATGCAAAATTATTGGTGCCATCAATCGGATCGAGCACCCAGGCAAATTCCGCGGTGACGGGGAGGGGCGCATCCGTCTCCGCCAGTTCCTCGCTCAGGAACTGGTCCCCGGGAAACTGGGCCCGCAGTTCCCGGAAAATGTTTTCCGAAATCGCGATGTCCACCGCCGTCACCCGCGTGCCATCGCGCTTCCATTTGCTTTCCACGCGCCCGAACTCGCGGTGCATCAGCTCAGTCTGGCCGAGGACGGCGCGCTGGGCAGCGGCGATGCGGGAGGTAAGGTCAGACGCGGACATCACCCACTAGTTCGCGGCAATCGTCGGGCGTCACAAGCGCATAACGTGCCAGTGTTTTGTCGGTTGCGCGGTGGCGCGCCACATTGCGTGCCAGCAGGCAACCCACCGGCCTAGTCCGTCCGCCCACCCAGCTGGTGTCCGTGGCGCACCACCGTCGTCTTCCCCTGGTGGTTCAATTTGTCGAGGACGCCCGCCAGCCGGCGGCGCTTTTCATCCGCCTGGCCAAACATCTCCAACTGCGCGGCGGCCTCCTCCACGTTGGAAAACCGCACGCTCACCAGCCGCAACGGCCGGCGCAGTTTCCACGCCGCCTGCAACAGGGGCGCCACCAGCGGGTAAAACGGAGCCTCCAGGTCGGTCGCGGACTCCAGGCTGCGGCCGTGCGTCTCCTGCGTGAAATCCGGGTAGCGGATTTTCACGGTCATCGTCCGCACCCGTTTTCCATCCTCGCGGATCTTGGGCAGGAGTTCGTCCACCATCCGCTTCGCCACCCGCTCGATCTCGGCAAACTCCGCGATGTCCGCCGCAAACGTCTCCTGCTGCGAATAGCTCTTGGCGTCATCGCGCTCCGTCTCCACCGGCCGGTCGTCCTCGCCCCGCGCCGTCGCCCGCATCTCCCGCCAGCCCGCGCCAAAGATCGCCTCGAGCTGGCTCTCATTCCGGGCCGTGATGTCGCGCACCAGCTTCAGCCCGTGCCGCTCCGTCAGCGCCGCCTCCGTCTTGGCCCCGATGCCCGGCAGTTTGCCGATCGGCAGCGGCGCCAGGAACTCCTCCTCCTGACCGGGCGGCACCACGACAAACCCGCGCGGCTTCCTCAGCTTCGACGCAATCTGGGCGATGAGCTTGTTCGCCGCGATGCCGAACGACACAGGAAGCTGGAGTTCGTCCCACAGCCGCTGCTGCAGCGCGCGGATCCGCGTCTCGATTTCCGCAGCCGCCTGGAATCCACACGGGCCCAGGTCGAGGTAGCCTTCATCCACGGAATTGCGCTGCACCAGGGGCGTGAGCGTTGTGCAGAGGTCAAACATCTGCCGGGAAACCTTCCCGTACAGTCCCGACGTGTGGGGGAGCAAAATCAGGTCCGGGCAGACTTTCAGTGCGCGCTGGGTCGGCATTGGGGTGTAGACGCCGCAGGCCCGCGCCTCATAGCTCGCGGACGAGATGATGCCCCGCTCGCGCCCCCCCACCGCGCATTTCGTCCCGCGCAGCTCCGGCTTCAACGCCAGCTCGCACGACACAAAAAACGCGTCGGCGTCGAGGTGGACGATGGTGGGCAGCGGCATGGCGAATCAGCAGTTGGAGGCGGCGGTCAAATCTTTGCGAATGACTGGCAAATTGGATTATTTTCTGGCCAAGGGAAGCTTCCCGCTAATTGTGCACTCCGTCCGGTCCGTTGCTTACCCCACCCCCACCCCGACGGCGTCCATCACCCCATGGCTCTGATCACTCTCTTCACAGTCATCATTTTGCTGATGTCGTGGCTCTGCCACAGCAGCAATTGTGACTCCTGAAGTTTTCCCGCCCTGGCCGGTCTGCGGTGGTCTCATTTCTTCCAGCGGAGCAGCGCCTGCCCGGTTAGCGACGGCGCACACGCCTCGATCCCCGCGCGCGACCCCGCGTAGATCAGTTCGCCGCCGTGCCGCCCGCCCCCGGGACCGAGATCGATGATCCAGTCTGCGAGGTGGATGACATCCAGGTTGTGCTCGATCACGATCACGGTGTGGCCCTGGTCGCGCAGCTTGAAGAGCAGGTCCATGAGTTTCTGGATATCCACCCAGTGCAGCCCCGTGGTTGGCTCATCGAGGATGTAGAGAGTGCTGCCTTGGGTGCGCTTGCTCAGCTCGAGTGAAAGCTTGAGCCGCTGCGCCTCACCGCCCGAGAGGGTCGTCGCGGACTGACCCAGCTTCAGGTAGCCCAGCCCGACCGCGTCCAGGGTCGCCAGCTTATCGATCACCCGCGGGATATTCCGGAACAGCGTGATCGCCTCGCGCACCGTGAGATTGAGCACGTCCGCGATGGACTTGCCGTGAAACAGGATCTCGAGTGTCTCGCGGTTGTAGCGCTTCCCCTCGCAGCTCGGGCACGGCGCGTAGGCGTCGGCCATGAACTGCATGTCGAGCTTGATGGCACCGTCACCCTGGCAGCGCTCGCAGCGTCCGCCGCGGACATTGAAGGAAAACCGGCTGGCCTTGTAGCCGCGCACCTTCGCCAGCGGCACCGCGGCGTACAGGTCACGCAGCAGGGTCATCAGGTCGACAAACGTCGCGGGATTCGACCGCGGACTGCGTCCGATCGGCTCCTGGTCCACCTGCACCAGCTTTTCGAAGAAATCCAGGTTCTCGATCGCCCGGTGTTTGCCCGGAAGCGTCTTGGCGCCGTTCAGCTTCCGTCCCGCGGCCGCGGCCAGCACGTCGTTCACGAGCGTGCTCTTGCCCGAGCCGCTGACCCCAGTGACCACGGTCAGCAGGCCGACGGGGAACTTGGCGTCGATCCCGCGCAGGTTGTTCGCCCGGGCCTCGCGCACGGTCAGCCAGGCGCCGTCCGGGGCCTTGGTCGTGGCGTCTTTCATCACGCTCATGGTCCCGGCGAGATAGGGACCGGTGCGGGAAATCTTCGCGGGCAGCAGCGCACACTGGGCCGGCGTGCCCTGGAACAGGAGCTGGCCGCCCTCGACGCCGGCCTCGGGCCCGAGTTCGATGAGTTCGTCGGCCAGTCGCATCGTGTCCTCGTCATGCTCCACCACCAGCACGGTGTTCCCGCGGTCCCGGAGGCCGACGAGCGTGTCGAGCAACTTCTGGTTGTCATGCGGGTGCAGGCCGATGCTCGGCTCGTCGAGCACGTAGATGACTCCCATCAGGCCCATGCCGAGCTGCGTCGCCAGCCGCACGCGCTGCGCCTCGCCGCCGGACAGGGTCGCATAGTCGCGCTCGAGCGCCAGGTACCCCAGCCCGGTCTCGAGCAGGAAATACATCCGCTGTTCGATACCAGTCACCACATCGCGAACCGCATCGTTGCCGGCGAAAGCCGTGACGAGTTCGCGCGCAAACCCGTGGGCCGTCTCCACGTCCAGCTGCATGAACTGCGGAAAGGTTTTCCCCGCGAGCAGCACCGCCCCGCTGCGGGCGTTCAGCCGCGTGCCGTGACACTCCGGGCACTCACCGGCCACCATGAAGGTGATGAGGCGGGCCTGGAAGCCCTCGCTACCGGTGTGACGGAAGCTCTCCTCCAGATCGGCGATGACCCCCGTGAACGGCATCGCCTTCGGCTCGCGCATGCGGCGCAGTTTGAAGGCAAACAACCGCTCCCCCGCGCCATGCAGGATTGTGTGCCGCGTCGCCTCCGGCAGTTTGTTCCACGGCACATCGGCATCAAAGGGCAGCTGTTCGGCCAGCTGCTTCAGCAGGGCGTTATGCTTGATGATGAGATTCTTTCCCCCGATGCGCCAGGGCTTGAGCGCGCCTTCGCGCACGGATTTCTCGGGATCGGCCACAATCAACTCAGGGACAAAGCGCAGCTTGCGGCCCAGGCCGTCGCAGGTCGGGCAGGCTCCTTCCCGGTGGCTAAAGGAGAAATGGCGCGGCGTGAGCTTCTCGAAACTGTCACCGCAGCTCTCGCACGACAGCGACTGGCTGAGCGCCAGTTCGTGCCACGGCGACTCGGTGTTTTTCTGCGCCAGCACCACGACCCGGTCCTTGCCCTCGCGGAACGCCAGCTCGAGCGAGTCCGCCAGCCGCGACCGCTGGTCGGCGTTCGCCACCAGCCGGTCGATGACAATCTCCACCGTGATCTCCTTCGTCCCCGCGCCGGCGGGAATCAGGTTCGTTTCGTCGAGACTCCGGACCTCGCCATTGAGCCGCACGCGCTGAAAGCCCCGCTGCCGCAGCCGGGGCAGCTCGTCACGCAGCACGCTCGGCTTGGCCCGCATGAAGGCCGCCAGCAAGAGGACGCGTTCGCCGGCACATTCCGTGAGCACGCGTTGGACGTTGTCGTCCAGGGAGCGCTGTACCACGCGGCCGCCGTCCTTCGGACAGCGTTGTTCGCCGCAGACGGCCCACAGCAGTTGGGCGTAGTCCGCGAGCTCCGTCGCGGTGGCGATCGTGCTGCGCGGTCCGCCGCCCCCGGTGCGCTGTTCGATTGCGAGGACCGGCGACAGGCCGTGGATGAAATCGACCTCGGGCCGGTGCAACTGCTCGAGCACCTGCCGCGCCTGGGTCGAGAGCGACTCCATGTATTTCCGGTAGCCCTCCGCATAGATTGTGTCGAAAGCCAGCGAGGATTTGCCCGAGCCGCTCGGGCCCGTGATAACCACCAGCTTGCCGCGCGGGATGCGCAGTTCGAGGTTCTTGAGGTTGTGCTCGCGCGCGCCTTTGACGTGGATGTGGGTCGCAGCCTGCATGGTTCGAACGCGCACGTTACGCATATTTTGGCCACGTCAAAGCGCGAACCGCGATTAACCCGAATTCGGTCTTGAACCGGGTCGGGATACTTCGTTTCGTCCGCCCAACACCCCTGAGCGGTCCGACCGCCATCCTTAACCCGACAGGAAGGGTCCTCCCAGCAGGTCCTTTCCCACCCCTGAGACCTCCTATGAAAAAGTCCTCCCGTGTGTCGTTGCACCTGACACGCCCCGCCTTGGCTTTTGCCCTCGGCGCGCTGCTCCTGGTTAATCCCGCGCATGCCTTCCAGTTCACCGAGGGTGACCTGACCGGCAGCTTCGACAGCACATTCTCCTTCGGCGGGCTCTACCGCTTGGGCGCTCCCAGCCCGCAGTTCTACGGCACAACCAACTCCTTCCAAGGCCTTCCCGGCCAGCAGACCTCGGTCAATACCGACGATGGCAACCTCAACTACGGGAAGGGCTGGGTCTCGGAGCTGTTCAAGGGCACCCACGAGCTCGAGCTCAAGTACCATGATTTCGGACTGTTTGCCCGGGGCTATTATTTCAAGGATCTCCTGACCGACAGCACCCTGCGCACCTCCCTCACGGGCGAGGCCAAGGCCAAGGTGACCGACGGGGGCGAGTGGCTCGATCTCTACCTGAAGGCCAAGTTCAAGCTCGGCCAGGACATGCCCGTGGAACTGCGCTTCGGCCGCCAGGTACTCAGCCTCGGTGAGAGCACCTTCCTCCCCAACGGCATCAACGTCGTGAACCCGGTGGATCTGTCCAAGCTCCGTGGCCCCGGCAACGAGCTCAGGGAAGCCTTCCTGCCGGTCACCATGCTGACCGCCTCGATCGGCCTGACCAAGAACCTCACCTTCGAGCCGTTCTGGCTGCTCGAGTACCGGGCCAACCGCCTCGAACCGGCCGGCACTTATTTCTCGACCAATGACTTCGCCAGCCCCGGCGGCTCCAAAGTTTTCCTGGGCTTCGGTACCCTGCCGGACACCGGGACGCTCGGCTCCATCCCGCGCGGCGCCACCCGCAGCGGTCAAGGCTCCAACCAATACGGCGCCGCCCTGCACCTCCTCACGCCGGCGCTGAACGATACCGAATTCGGCCTCTACTTCGCCAATTATCACAGCCGTTCGCCATTGATCAGCGCCCGGACGCCGACCACGCCGGTCGACGTCAGCTTTGTCCAGAGCTACGCGGTCAGCCTCGCGACGACCAATCTGGTGCCGGCGATGATCGCCAACGGCTACCCGCCGGCGGGTATACCCGCCGCGCTCAACACCCTGCTGGGCGCGGCCTTCACCAACGTGCCGATCGGCGCGCTGCCCGGCAGCCTCCAGCCGTTTTATCCGGCCGCCCAGAGCATTGCCGCCGGCGCGGGCAAGGTCGGCCTGCTGCAGGCCGCCGCCACCGGCCGCTTCTTCACCGAGTATCCCGAGGCCATCCACATGCTCGGAGCGAGCTTTAACACCTCTCTCGGCAGCTCCGGCATCTCCTGGCAGGGCGAGGCTTCGCTCAAGAACGATGTCCCGCTCCAGGTTGACGACGTCGAACTGCTCTTCGCCACCCTCTCCTCGCTGAGCCCCGTGTTCGGCGCCAACAATCAGGTTGGCAATTATCTTGGCCAGCTGAACACCGAAGTCCCCGGTTTCCGCCGCCACCGCGTGTGGACGGCGCAGACCACCCTGACCAAGGTCTTCGGCCCCACGCTCGGCGCGCAGCAATTCACGCTCCTCGGCGAGGTCGGCGGCGTCTGGGTCAACCTCCCGAGCAAGGATGTCCTTCGCTACGACGCCCCCGGTACCTACACCAGCGGCAATGCCGCCGCCATGGTCAGCACCGGCTTCGGCACCATCCCCGCCACGCCCGCCAGCGCGTTTGCCGACTCGTTCTCCTGGGGTTACCAACTCCTCGCCAAGCTCGACTACAACAGTCTCTTTTCGGGCGTGAACGTGTCGCCGTCCGTCGCCTTTTCCCACGACGTCACCGGTAACACGCCACTCCCGCTCGGCAACTATGTCACCGGCCGCAAGAGCCTGAACTTCTCGGCCGAATTCACCTTCCAGAACGCGTGGGCGGTTGAACTCCGCTACGTCAATTTCTTCGGCGCCAGCCGCTTTAATCTGCTGGGTGACCGCGACTACGTCTCGACCACGCTGAAGTATTCCTTCTAACCCCGCTGGACCCACCGCCATGAAAAGACTCTTCCTTCCGATTCTGTTCGTCATCGCCGCCACCGCCCTGCCGGCCGCCATCAGCGATACCGCCGCCGCCCGACTCGGCGCCGACCTCACTCCGCTCGGCGGCGAAAAAGCCGGCAATGCTGACGGTTCCATCCCGGCGTGGACCGGTGGCATCACCACCCCGCCCGCCGGCTACACCGTGGGCGACCACCATGCTGATCCGTTTGCCGGTGAACAGCCCCTCTACACGGTGTCCGCCGCCAACGCCGACCATTACAAGAACCGCCTCACCGAGGGTTACCAGGCGCTCCTTCGGGCCTACCCCGACTACAAGCTCCTCGTCTACCCGACGCACCGCAGCGCCGCCAACCCCCAGCGCATCTACGACGCCACCCTGAAGAACGCCACGGTCGCCAAGCTCACCGACAGTGGCAACGGCATCACCGGCTCGGTCATCGGCATCCCCTTCCCGATTCCCACCACCGGCCTCGAGGTGATCTGGAACCACCTCACGCGCTACCGCGGCGTCGCCGCCGTGCGCCATATCGGCCAGACCGCCGTGCAGCGGAATGGCAGCTACAACCTGGTTCAGTTCGACGACGAATTCCTCTTCAACTACGTCCGCGACGGCATCACCGAGGCCGAACTCGACAACACCCTGATCTTCTTCAAGCAGGCGGTCATCGCCCCGGCCCGCCTCGCCGGCACCATTCTCCTCGTCCACGAGACCATGGACCAGGTCAAGGAGCCGCGCCGCGCCTGGGTCTACAACGCCGGCCGCCGCCGTGTCACCCGCGCCCCCAACGTCGCCTACGACAACCCCGGCACCGCCGCCGACGGCCAGCGCACCAGCGACCAGTTCGACATGTTCAACGGCGCGCCCGACCGCTTCAACTGGAACCTGGTCGGAAAAAAGGAGATGCTCGTGCCTTACAACTCCTACGCGCTGCACAGCGACAAGGTTAAGTATGCCGACATCCTCAAGCCCCTGCACATCAATCAGGACCTCGCCCGCTACGAGTTGCACCGGGTCTGGGTCGTGGATGCCACGCTCAAGCCGGGGACTTCCCACCTCTATGCGCGCCGCACGTTCTATGTGGACGAGGACAGCTGGCAGGTCCTCGCCGTGGACCAATACGACTCGCGGGGCGCCCTCTGGCGCGTCTCCGAGGCGCATTGCATCAACTACTATGACGCCCTCACGTTCTGGAGCACGCTCGAGGTGCACACCGACCTCCAGAACGGGCGCTATCTCGCCATCGGCCTCGATAACGAGAGCAAGATGTATGACTTCAGCCTCAAGCGCAGCCCGGCCGACTACGGTCCCGACTCGCTGCGACGCGATGGCGTGCGGTAATGCGCCGCTGCAGCCAATGACGAAGGCGGGCCGATGCCCGCCTTCTTTTTTGTGATGAAATTGTCCGCCAACTTCCGCCCGGTCCTGCTCGCGCTGCTCACCGCCAGCGCCGTGCAGGCCGGCCCGGTCGCTCCGCGGATGCTCCTGCTCGACGGCGCCGTCGTCGGCCGGGATCTCGTCGTCGTGGGCGAACGCGGCACAATCCTGCGCTCCACCGATGATGCGCACACTTGGCAGGAAGCAGCCGTCCCTGCCTCCGCCACGTTGACCGCCGTGAGCTTCGCTCATGGCGGCGCCCAGGGCTGGGCCGTGGGACATGACGCGCTTATCGTCTTCACCCCCGACGCGGGCCTCACGTGGCAGAAACAATGGCAGGGGGAGAACCTGACGGATTCCTTCCTCTCGGTCCTGGCCCTCGATGCCCGCCACGTGCTGGCGGTCGGCGCCTACGGACTTTTCGTAACAACGGATGATGGCGGCAAGACTTGGGTGCGCCGGAAAGTGCTCGAGGAGGATTACCATCTCAACCGCCTTAGCCAGGGACCCTCGGGCCACCTCTATCTCGCGGGCGAGCACGGCACCCTCCTGCGTTCAACCGACCTGGGCACCACCTGGCAGCGCATCGATTCACCCTACGACGGCTCGTTCTACGGCATCCTGCCGCTCGACGCCCATACATTGATCGCCCACGGGCTGCGCGGCCGGATTTACCACTCCGTCAACGACGGCAATACCTGGATCCTCGTCCCAAGCGAGCCGCACACCCTCATTGCCACCGCGGTTAAACTGCCGGACGGCGCGGTGCTTTTTGCGGGTCAGTCGCGCGCCTGGTTTATTGGTCGGGACGACGCCCGGTCCGTCAGCCCTTGGCCCGCGCCCTTTGCTGCCGCCGTGGCCCAATTGCTCGCCCTGCCCGATGGTTCCATCCTCGCCCTGGGCGAGGCCGGCGCCGTGCGCCTGCCCAAACCCTGACCCCTCCCATGCTCGAACGGGTTTCCACCTGGATCTTCCGCCACCGGCTGCCGCTGGTCGGTTTCTTCGTGGTCGTGACGGTCATCATGGCCGTCTTCGCCAGCCGGCTGCGCGTGGATGCGAGCTTCAACAAGTCCCTGCCGCTCGACCACCCGTACATCCGCACCTTCACCAAATACCAATCCGAGTTCGGCGGAGCCAACCGGGTGCTCATCGCCCTGATGGCAAAAAACGGCGACATCTTCACCCCGGATTTCTTTGCGCAGCTCCGGAAGGTGACCGATGAGACGACCTTCCTGCCGGCCGTCGACCGCGCGCAGGTGCAGTCGCTGTTCACCCCCAACGTCCGCTACATCGAGGTCATCGAGGACGGTTTCGCCGGCGGCAATGTCATCCCCGCCGATTTCACGCCCAACCCCGCCAACTTCGCCCGGGTCCGCGAGAACATCCTCAAATCCGGCAAGCTCGGCCAGCTCGTCGCCAACGATTTCTCCGGCGCCATCGTCAGCGCCCAGCTGCTTGAGATCGATCCGGCGACCGGCCAAAAAATCGACTACGCCCGCGTCGCCGCCGGCCTCGAGGCGATCCGCCAGCAGGTCGAGCAGGAGAGCAAAGGCGCCATCACGGTCCACATCATCGGCTTCGCCAAAGTCATCGGCGACATCAGCGACGGCGCCCGCGGCGTGCTGGTGCTCTTCGGGGTGTCGATTTTCATCACGGCCCTCCTCGTCTGGAATTACGCCGGCCGCTGGAAACTCGCCGCGGCCCCCGTGGTGTGCTCGCTCGTCGCCGTCGTCTGGCAGCTCGGCGGGCTCACCGCCCTCGGTTACGGCGTCGATCCCTTCTCGATCCTGGTCCCCTTTCTCGTGTTCGCCATCGGCGTCAGTCACGGCGTCCAGAAAATCTCGATGTTCCGCAACGAGATGTTCAAGGGCCACGACGGCCCGACCGCCGCGCGCTCGGCGTTCATGCAGCTCATCGTTCCGGGCGTCGTCGCGCTGATGACGGATACCGTCGGCTTCATCACGATGTTCGTGATCAAGATCCAGGTCATCCGCGAACTCGCCCTCATCGCCAGCCTCGGCGTGAGCGTGATCGTGGTCACCAACTTCCTGCTGCTGCCGATCATGCTCTCCTACCTGCGGCTGCCGCCGTCGTATGGTACCTGGGTCGCCAAGCGCCGCGCCCGGATGGACGGCTACTGGGCCCGCCTTGCCAAGGGCATGCGACCACGGCCGTCGATGGTCATCATGCTCGTCTGCTTCGCCCTTGGCGCCTGGGGCTATTGGAAGGCTGAGCAGGTGCGGATCGGCGACACCCAGGCCGGCGTGCCGGAGCTGCGGCCCGACTCTCGCTACAACCGGGACACCCGCATCATCACCTCCAAGTTCAGCATCGGCGTCGACCTTCTCTCGGTGATCGTCGAGACCGTCCCCAACGGCTGCGTGGACTATGACGTCGTCACGCTGATGGACCAGTTCGAGGGCGCCATCCGCACCGTGCCCGGCGTGCAGTCGGTCATCTCGCTTCCGTCCATGGCCAAGCTGGTCAACGCCGGCTACAGCGAGGGCTCCCTCAAGTGGCGCATTCTCCCGCGCAACCCGTCCGCGCTCGCCCAGGCCGTTTCACCGATCGAGACCGCCACCGGCCTCCTCAACAGCGACGCCAGCGTGATGCCCATCTTGATCTTCCTGACCGACCACAAGGCCGAGACACTCCGCGCCGTCACCGCCGCCGTGAAGGCCTTCGCCGCGGCGCATCCGTCACCGAAGGCCCGCTTCCTCCTCGCCAGTGGCAACGCCGGCGTGATGGCCGCGACCAACGAGGTCGTGGCCGCCGCGCAACGGCCGATCCTGCTGTGGGTGTTCGGCGCGGTCATCGCGCTCTGCCTGATCACCTTCCGTTCCCTCCGCGCCACCCTCTGCATCGTTGTCCCGCTCGCGATCGTCAGCTGGCTGGCCTACGCGCTGATGGTTTACCTCGGCATCGGCCTCAAAATTTCCACCCTCCCGGTCGTCGCCCTCGGCGTCGGCATCGGCGTGGATTACGGCATCTACCTGTTCGCCAGCCTGCAGTCCGCGCTGAAGCGGGGCGTGTATCTCGAGGACGCGATGTTCCAGGCATTCAAGGACACCGGCGCCGCCATCGTCTTTACCGGCCTCACGCTCGGCGCCGGCGTCAGCCTGTGGATTTTTTCGGACCTGAAATTCCAGGCCGACATGGGCCTGCTGCTCACATTCATGTTCCTGGTCAACATGCTGGGCGCCATCGTGCTGCTGCCCGCGATGGCCCGCTGGCTCTTTCACCACCACAGCCGCAAGGACTGAGGGTTTTCCTTGGCCTCGGCCGACCTTTGCCTGATGGTCACGCCCCATGGCCGCCGGAACCACCCCCTCCTGTTTCACCGCCACCCAGTGGCGGGTCATCAGCACGGCCCTAATGCTGCTCGCCGTTGGCGCCACCGTCGCCTTCTTGATCCTGGCCATCAGCGGGCTCGGCCGGTTTGTCGGGTATTTCTCCAGCGTGCTCTGGCCGCTCGCCGTGGCAGCCGTGCTGGCGTTGATCCTGCGCCCCCTGATTTTCATCATCGAGCGCCGCCTCCGCCTGCACCGCTCCGCCGCTGTCGTGCTGCTTTACGGAGTTTTCGTCCTGCTGGGAGCGGCCGCATTCTTCCTCCTGGTTCCGCCCCTGTTTGACCAGCTCCTGGACTTCATTGACTACGCGCCCACGCTCTGGGCCAGCGGCCTCAGTTATTTGGAACAGCATTATCCCCAATGGGTCGCCCTGCTGCAGCGCCAGCTCGCGAATCCCACCGTGCGGCAGATCGCCGACACCCTTGTCGCGGAGGGCAAAACGATGCTCGAGCAGGCCTTCCCGACCTTGCGTTCCGCTGGCGGCGGTATCATCGGGCTGGGCTCCTTTGTTGCGCATCTCGCGATCATCCCCGTGTACCTGTTTTTCTTCCTTCTCGCCCAGGGCCGGACGGCGGAAAAACTCCACCCCAACCTGCCCTTTCTCTCCCCGGATGTACGCGAAGACGTGGTCTTCCTGGTACGCGAGTTCATCAGCATCGTGGCCGCTTTCTTTCGCGGCCAGCTGATCATCTGCCTGCTCATGGGCGTGCTTCTCGCCCTCGGATTCTCCCTCATCGGTCTAAAGTTTGGGCTCATTCTGGGTTTCGTGATCGGGATCCTGAATATCGTGCCCTACCTCGGCACCATCCTCGGCCTCGCCATCACTCTGCCTCTGGCCTTTTTCCAGCCGGACGGTGGTTGGCGGCTGGTGGGCTTGGTGGTCCTGGTCTATCTGTTCGTCCAAGCGGTCGAGGCCTGGGTGCTCACGCCCCGGATCATGGGCCAGCAGACCGGCCTGCATCCGGTTGCGATCATCGTCGCCATCTTCTTCTGGGGCACCGCCTTTCACGGCGTGCTCGGCATGTTACTCGCGATTCCGCTCACCGCGTTCTTTGTGACGGTCTGGCGGCTGGCCAAGCGGAAATATTTCCACGCTCCCGCCTGAGCCGGCGTTCCGTGCCATGGCTTGGGAGGTTCATCATCGCAAGGGGGTCTGGCTACCGCAGATCGGCTGGTGGCTCGACGCGCAGATGCGCACCCCCCGCTCATTCGTTTCCCACGCCCATGGGGACCACATCGCCCGGCACCGTGAGATCCTCTGCACCGCCGCCACCGCGCGCCTGATGCACGCCCGGATGCCCGGCAAACGCGAGGAGACCACCCTGCCGTTCGGCCGACCCCACGGGCTGGAATTCGGCGTCACCGCCACGCTGCATCCCGCCGGCCACATCCTCGGCTCGAGCCAGATCCTGCTCGCGAGCCCCGAGCACGGCTCGCTGCTCTACACGGGGGACTTCAAGCTCCGGCCCGGTCTCGCCGCCGAGCCATGCACCACGCCGCGCGCCGATGTACTCATCATGGAGTCCACCTTCGGCCTCCCGCGTTATGTCTTCCCGCCCGAGGCCGAGGTCATCGCCGGGATCATCGAATTCTGCCAGCGCGCCCTCGCCGACGGCGCCACACCGGTCCTGCTCTGCTACAGCTTGGGCAAGAGCCAGGAAGTCTTGCGCGCCCTCGCCCCGGCCCAGCTGCCGGTGATGCTGCACGCCGACACGCTGCGGCTCACGCGCATCTGCGAACAACTCGGGCTGAAATTCCCGCCCTACCGCGAATTCGACTCCGCCGAGGCCGGCGGCCATGTCGTCCTGTGTCCACCGCACGGCCAAGGTCTGCTCAGCCGCCTGCCTGCCCGGCGCACCGCCGTCATCACCGGCTGGGCGCTCGACTCCGGCACAATCTACCGCTCGCGTTGTGACGCCGCTTTTCCGCTCTCCGACCACGCGGGATTCGACGACCTCATCACCTTTGTCGAATGCGTGCAGCCCAAGCGTATCCTCACCCTGCACGGGTTCGCCCGGGAATTCGCCCAGACGCTCCGCGAGCGGGGCTGGGACGCCCTTGCCATTGGCCAGGGCAACCAACTTGAATTCAAGCTGTCAGGCTGAGTTCCACCTTACCCACCATGCGACTGCTTCTCCTCTGCCTGCTCTGCACCACCCCCGCCTTTGCCGACCTACGTCTGGCCCTCGGGGTCGGGGAGTCGTTCACCTATCGCGTCGGCTTCAGCATTTTTTCGAACGCCGGTGAAATCAAGATCACGGCCACACCCGAGACCGACGACAAGCAGCCGTGCATCCTGGCGGTGACGACCACCTCCACGCGCGGATTTGTGCGCAGTTTCTATCCCTTCGATGCCCGCGCCGAGTCGGTCTACAACCTGCGCACCGGGCACATGCTCGCCCACACCGAGCGCAGCAACGGCAAGAAGCCGACCGACACCATGCTCACGTTTGATTACGACAAACGCACCGCCGATTACCGCAACCTGGTCCACCCGGAGAAAAGCCAGGTCGTCCCGCTCCCCGCGGGCGACCCGATGGATCTCATCAGCACCCTCGTGCAGGCCCGGGCCTGGAACCTGAAACCGGGCGAACAGGTGGATGCCCTGGTGATGTTCGAGGAGGAGCCCTACGAGCTCACGTTTCACGCCGAGGGTTATGAAAAAATCAAAACCGCGCTCGGCACCTTCGATACCCTGGTCCTCGTGCCGCGCATGGAAAAAACCGCGCCGAAGGGCATGTTCAAGCGCGGCTCCACGGTCCGGGTCTGGATTTCGCAGGACGAGCGCCACCTGCCCGTCAAGTTCGAGGTCGAGTTCAAGTTCGGCGCCGGCGTCGCGACCCTCGTTAAATATCAGCCGCCCCTGGCGCCCAATTAATCCCTCGGGCCCGCACGCCGGCGTGACCCCTTCACCCGCGATCCCCGATCCCGCGGCCGCTTGAAAACTGCGCCGGCCGGCCGGTGAGCCGGCGGTCGACCTCCGTGATCAGCCACGCCCGGCCCCCGGGTGCATCAAGTATTTTCCCGGCAATTTCCGCGCCTATCCCCCTGCAGTGCGGCGCGGCCAATCTTGGGGAGGAATGATTTGGGGCATGACTTTGCGGGGGCAGGGTGTTTTAGGCTGCATTCCCGTGCACGTTATCCCGGCCCACCGCAAAAAAACCACCCCACTCCGCCGGAACGTCCGGCTGGGCCTGCTGGACGGTGTGTCGGCGATGTCACTGGTGACCCTGAGTCAGCCGGGCAATTTCGTCCTGGCGGCCCTGCTCACCGGGACCTTCGCATTTTCGACGCGCACCTATGGCCTGATCACCTCGCTGCCGTTCTGGTTCAATTTCCTGCAGTTGCTGCTCACGCCCCTGCTCGCCCAGCGTCTGCATGCGCGCACAATGACCATTCTCAGTGCGTGGATGCATTGCGCCGCCTGGCTCGCGCTGCTGATCGCCCTGCCGTTCCTGCCCCGCAGCGAAAGCTTTGTGACGGTCGCGGTTTTCGTCGTCACGTTTTCCCTCGTGGCCCTGTCGTCCGCCATCAATGGCGTGGCGTGGAATGCCTGGATGCAGGAAGGCATCCCGGTCCGGCTGCGCGGCAAATATTTCGGCGTGCGCAACCGGCTGCTCTACCTGTCCCTCGTCGGGTTCATGCTGGCGGTCTCCGGCCTCCTCGCGTGGCTCAACGGCGCCCTCCTCGCCTTTCAGCTGCTCTTTGCCGGCGCCCTCGCGCTGCGCATCATCTCCGTGCTGTGCCAGCGGCGCATGCAGCCTTCCACCGACAACCGCCCCGCGATACCCGAGCCGCCCTGGCGGGATCAGCTGGCCCGGGTGCGCACCAACGTCATGTTCATGCGCTTCGTGCTGTTCGCCTCGGCCATGGGCTTCGCCTCGACCCTTTTCGGCCCGTTCTATCCCGTATTCATGCTGGAGGAACTGCACCTCAGCGCCGCCCACATCAACCTGATCCTGCTGACCGGCGTGCTCGCCGCGGCCATTTCCTTTCCCGCGTGGGGTCGTCTGCTCGACCGCCACGGCAACGTCCCGATCATGATCGTCACCATGATCCTCTGGCAGATCTTCAACGCCCTCTATTGCCTGATCGGCCCGGATCACCTCTGGCTGCTCTATGTGATCAATACCGCCGGCGGCATCTTCAGCGCCGGTTACGGCATCGGGCTGTTCGGCCTTCTCCTCAAGCTCAGCCCGCCCGGCGCCCGCACCATGGGCATGGCGGTGTTCGTCTCCATTTCCTCCCTGACCGCGGCCCTCGCCCCGATCACCGGAGGTTGGCTGCTGGCATCCGCCCAAACCCACGGCATTCCCGCGCTGGACGCCTATCACGCGGCCTTCCTGATCACTCCGGTGCTCATGACCCTCTGCTGCCTGCTCCTGCGCCGGATCCGGGAGGAAAATTCCGCCTCAGTGATCGACGTCGTCGACGCGATGCGCAACGTACGCACCGTGGCTTCGCTCTTCGGGCTGACCTTCTTCGTCAACCGCGTCTTCTATCGTCCGGGCGTCCGTTCCAACCCGCCGCCGGTGTTATGAGCCAGTCGCCGCCTGCAATTTATACCCTGACGGGCAATCTGCTCGCCGAGCGCACGCTGGAGTTCTCCGCGTGGTCCGCAGGTCAGACGCAGCGCGCCTTGCGGGAGTCGTTCCAGGTCGGCGGCAAGGGCATCAATGTTTCCAAGATGCTGCACCGCCTCGGCACGCCCACCACCGCCCTCGGCTTCACCGGAGGCGCGACCGGCGCGGAATGCTCCGCGTGGCTGGCCCGGCAGGAATTTGCGTCGCAACTTTTTCCCACGGGACTGCCCACCCGCAGCGGTCTCGTCGTCCGCGCCGGATCCCAGCCCGAGACCACCTTCCTCGGAGCCGACGCCGCGCCCGACGCCGCAGCGATTCGCGCCTGCGCCGATTACCTCGATGCCCAGCCCCGCGGCCAAGTGCTCTCGCTCTGCGGGAGCTTTCCCGGGTGGACCACGCCGGCCTTTGATCCCTTGCGCGCCGCGCTCGGCCGCTGGCTCGGGCACGGTCCGTTGGCCGCCGATACCTATGGGCCGGCTCTCGTCTGGTGCGCGAGCCAGCCGCTCGCTCTCGTCAAGATCAACGCCACCGAGCTGCGAACGCTGTTCCCCGCCGAACCGGCCGCGGCCGCTGTTTCTGACCTGATCCGAAGCGCCGCTACCCGCGGGCCCGTCCCGCGGTGGGTTGTGACCGATGGCGCCGGGCCCGTCTGGTTCCAAGAAGGCGCCGGCCAACCCGCGAGCCTGACCCCTCCGCGCGTGCGGGAGGTCTCGCCCACCGGCTCGGGCGACGTGCTTTTCGCCTGCGTCCTCGATGCGCTCTTTCGCCGCCACGCCACCCTCGCCGAAGCCGTGACCCGGGCCCTGCCCTACGCCGCGGCCAACGCCGCGCATGCCGGGGTGGCCGATTTCCCTCGGCCCTGACCGGGCTTGCGGCCGGGGTTGTCCCGGCTAGTTTGTTTTCACCGGGAAAGTGAACTTTTTCACCTGTGTAAGGTCGATGCCCATCCCCTCATGAACCGAAACCTAATCATCACGCTTCTCGCCCTCGTCGCCGCCGCCGCGCTGTTTTTTGGCTACCGGACCTACCGGCTGTCGGCCGAGCATGATCTGGCGCAACAGCGCGCCGAGGCCGAGCTTGAGCTGGCCCGGCAGCGGCAGGCTGAGCAGACCCGCCGGTCCGCCGCCATCCTCGAGGCCCGCCGGATGGCCGAGCTGCGTGGCCAGGAGGAAATGGCACGGCTGGAAAAAATCCGCGCTGAACAAGCCGAGGCCCAAGCCGCCCTCGCCGCCGCCGAAGCCGAGCAAGCCCGCCTCGCCGCCTTGCTCGCCGGGAAGAACGGCACCGGCGCCGATGCCGCCCGCCTTGCCGCCGAACGCGAGCGCGCCGCCGCCGCGGCCGAGTCGGCCCGGCTGGCCGCCTTGAAGAAGCTGCAGGATCTCGACACGGAAAAACGCCAGATTGCGGACCGCGCCGCCGCCCGCCTCGCCGCCTTGAAACGCCAGGAGGCTTGGGAGGCCGAGGCCGCCCGGCTGGCCGCTGAGGAGGAGCGTAAAAAATTCACCGTCGGCGGCTATCTGGTCCGGGACGTCAAATCGCTCTATATCCTGAAGCGGGAGCAGCCGGCGGAAGCTCCGGCCACTCCCGCCAAGGCCCCGCCGTCCAAATAGCGCAATTTCGGACGCTTCCGGGCAAATTAATCCTTGCGTTGCCGGTGGTAAAACCGCTTTATCCGCGGTTTATTTTTATGAAAGCCACTATCAAAACCCAAGGACAGCAGTTCACTGTCACCGAGGGCGACATTCTCATTGTCAACCGTTACCCAAACACGGAAGCCGGTGCCACCGTTGAGATTAAGGACGTTCTCGCCACCGGCGAGGGCGCGGATTTCAAGGTCGGCACCCCCTTGCTCGCCGGCGCCACCGTCTCGGTCAAGATCCTCGAGAACAAGCGCGGCGACAAAGTCATCGTTTTCAAGAAGAAGAAGCGCAAGGGCATGGAGCGCAAACGCGGCCACCGCCAGGAGCTCTCCGTCATCAAGATCGAATCCATCAACGCTTAATTTTTAACTACTACCCGTCATGGCGCACAAGAAAGGTCAGGGAACATCCAGCAACGGTCGCGATAGCCAGCCAAAGATGCTCGGCATCAAACGCTTTGGCGGCGAGACCGTCCTCGCGGGCACCATCATCGTCCGCCAGCGCGGCAGCAAGCTGCACGCCGGCAAAAACATCGGCATCGGCCGCGATTGGACGCTCTTCGCGCTCAAGGACGGCACCGTCAAGTACGACAAGGCCCACCGCAAGGTCGCGATTGTCACGAGCTAAACTCAGCCTGAGCGCACTTTTTTAGCTTCCAAACGCAGCCCAAACCGGGCTGCGTTTTTCATGTCCGGCCCCAGCCGGCTTTATCGGACTTTCGCACCCCCACTACCATGGCCGACCGTCTCGAAGAACTCCGCAAGCAACGCGCCCTCGTACAGCAGCATCTGACTTGGCTCGATCACGAGATCGCCGCGATCACCGTCACCCGGCTGACCCTCCCGCCCTTCGCCTTGCGCTCCGGCACCCGCCCGCCAGTCGGCCCCACCGCCACCACCCCGGCCGTGCCCCCGGCCGCCGGGCCGGCTGCCGGCCTGCCCATCCCCGAACTCGCAGATTTTCAAGTCGACCCCGATAACGTGCACGGCGACACGCGCCGCGGCTGCATCATGTACGCCGCGATCGCCCTGATCGTCATGGCCCTCATTTGCGGCGTGATCTATTTTGTCGGATACCGCGATCGTCCCCTGCTGCTCGTCCCCGACAAGTCTGGCCCAACTCCGACCATGGTTTATCCGGGCGGCCAGAAGCCCACCCCGGCCAAGCCCGCCGCTCCCGCCCCGGCCACCCCGCCCAAGAAGTAGCTGGGCGGGCACGTCCCGTGCCCGCATTTCGCACCGTAGCACCCCTACGGGCCTGTTTCAGCGCAACATCAGACTCCCCGGCGGGCATGGGCCACCCCGCCCGCCTTAAGCCCGCCCGTCAGCTCGCGGCCGGGTAGCTGCCCAGCCACTTCACGAACGGGCAGAATTTCTGCAGTTCGGCCAGGGCCTCCTTCATCGTCGCATCCTCGTAGTGACCCGACACATCAATGAAGAAATAATAGTCCCACGGTCGCCGCTTGCTCGGGCGCGACTCGATCTTGGACAGGTTGATGCCCCGCTCCGCCAGCGGCATCAGCATCCGCAGCAGCGAGCCGGAGTGCGAGGCGGCGGCGTCGCCGAGGGAAATCGCAAAGCTGGTGATGTCCTTGCCGCTGCCGACCGCCCCGGAGGCCTTCTTGCCGAGCACAAAGAAACGCGTGGTGTTGTCCGCCTTGTCCTGGATGTTCTTCACGACAATCGGCACCCCGTGCGTCGTCGCCGCCAGCTCGCTCGCCACCGCGGCGGAGCCAGGCTCGTCCTTGGCGATCTGCACCGCCCGGGACGTACTGGGCGCATCAATTAATTGGGCATGCGGCAGGTGCCGTTGCAGCCAGTTCCGGCACTGGGCCAGCGCCTGGTCCTTCGAATAAACCCGCTCGATCTTCTCCAGCGGCGACGTCGAGATCAGCGCGTGCGTGATCTCGAGGTAGATTTGCGCCACGATCTTCAGGTCCGACTCGACGAACTGGTCGAGCGCATCGCGCACCGAGCCCTCGGTCGAATTCTCAATCGGGATGACGGCGTAATCCGCCTCCCCCTTCTCCACCGCCGTGAAAATATCCCCGATGGTCGCCATCGCGTGGTAATCCACGCTCGCGCCGAACTTCTTGATCGCCGCGAGGTGCGTGTTGGTCGCCTCCGGCCCCAGATAGGCGATCAGCAGCGGCTTTTCCAGCGCGATGGCCGCCGACATGATTTCGCGGTAAATCGCCCGCAGCGCCTCGTTCTTGATCGGGCCCTGGTTCTGGCCGGTGACCTTCTGCAGCACCGCCTCCTCGCGCTCGGCGACGTAAATCTGCCCACCCTGGCTGCGCTTCACCTTGCCGATCTCGCCCGCCAGTTTCAGGCGCGCGTTCAGCACCTCGACCAGCTGGTGGTCGAGCTTGTCAATCTGGTCGCGAATCGGTCCGAGATCCATGTCAGGCCTGTGCCGGGGTGTCCCCGGACGGTGCCGCGGCGTTTTCCAGCGGCAATTGCTCGTCAGACAGACCCATGTCCGTGTCACTGAGCTTGGCGGGGTTCATCGCGTTGCTCAGCCATTCGTCAATCTGGCGCGAGGACAGCACATCCGAGGCCGGCAGTTCGTCGAGTGATTTCACGCCCACAAATTCCAGAAACTTGTCCGTCGTCCCGTATTGGATCGGCCGGCCCGGCAGGTCCGCCCGGCCCACCACGTAGATCAGCTCGCGCTCCAGGAGCTTGTTGACGCCCGCCTCGGCCGAAACGCCGCGAATCGTCTCGATCTCCGCGCGGGTCACCGGCTGGCGATAGGCGACGATCGCCATGGTCTCAACCGACGACTGGCTCAGCTTCAAGGGCGGCGGCTCGGCGCGCAGGATGCGCACCCAGCGGGCAAAACGCGGATGCGTCACGATCCGGTAGCCGTTCGTGCCCTCGATGAGCAGCAGGCCGTCGTCCGCCGCCCGCAGTTCCTCGGCGATCACATCCGTCGCCTCCCGGATCTGGGTCGCCGTGATAAGCGACGGCACCTCGTGATAAAGTTCCGGATCCTCCGGCGCCTCCGCGATCACCTCCGCGGCCTCCGCCACGTCCGTCGTCGCGGCGGGTGCCGCCGGCACCACGCCCTCCGTCACAGTCGCATCATCCGGCCCGGGAACTGGCGCGTCGCCGTCGGTCAGCGGCAGCGTGTCCTGCTCGTGAAAGCGGGTGAACACCGCCTGGATGTCCTTGATCGCGAGCGGCTGGCTGGAGGAGAGGAGCAGTGCTTTGAGCACCTTTTTCAAATTGAAGGCCATGCGGTAAAGTCGGGATCAGTGATTGCGGCGCGCCGGAGGTGAAGCAATCCCGAAACGCAGCACAAGCGACCAGGGGTCACGCGGAGGCGCCGAGACGCCGAGAATCTCTACCCGGCCTCTGCCTCTCGGCGCCTCCGCGTGACCCTCTCTTTCCCAAAACCCGGCTTGCTCGCGCCGGGCCGCTTTGGTTCCCTGCCCTCAGCTCATGAGTTCCTCCCCCGATCCTACCCGCACGTTCTCCTCCATCGTCGTCGACGGCGCCGACCGCGCGCCCGCCCGGTCCATGCTGCGGGCCGTCGGCTTTACCGACGAGGACTTCAAGAAGCCCCAGATCGCCGTCGCCTCCGCCCCGAGCGACATGACGCCCTGCAATGTTCACCTGGGCGAACTCAGCGAGCATGCCCGCAAGGGCATCGCCGCCGCCGGGGGCAAGCCGGTCTATTTCAACACGATCACGGTCACCGACGGCATCAGCATGGGCACACTGGGCATGCGCTACAGCCTGGTCTCCCGCGAGGTGATCGCCGACTCCATCGAGACCGCGGTCGCCGCTGAGGGCTTCGACGGCCTCGTCGCCATCGGGGGCTGCGACAAGAACATGCCCGGCGCCATGATCGCCATCGCCCGGCTCAACCGCCCCGCCGTCTTTGTCTACGGCGGCACCATCCTCCCGGGCTTCACGGCCGGCGACTGCGACCACCAGAAACCCCTCGATATCGTCTCCGTCTTCGAGGCCGTCGGCCAACACGCCAAGGGCGAGTTGACCGATGCGCAGCTGCGGGACGTCGAAATGTCGGCCATCCCCGGCCCCGGCTCCTGCGGCGGCATGTACACCGCCAATACCCTGGCCACCGCCATCGAGGCCCTCGGCATGAGCCTGCCCAACAGCAGCGCGCAACTCGCCATCGGCCCGGAAAAACGCGAGGACTGCGTCCGCGCCGGTGCCGCCGTCATGGCCATGCTCAAAAAGGGCGTCAAACCCCGCGACATCCTCACGCGTCACGCTTTCGAGAACGCCATCATGGTCAGCCTCGCCCTCGGTGGCTCGACCAACCTCATCCTCCACCTGCTCGCCATCGCCCATTCCGCCGAGGTCCCGCTGACGCTGCAGGACTTCAAGGTCATCGGCGAAAAAATCCCCCTGCTCGCCGACGTGAAGCCGTTCGGCAAGTACGGCATGAGCCACCTCATCCGCATTGGCGGCATCCGCCCGATGATGAAGCTGCTGCTCGACCGCGGCCTGCTGCATGGCGAATGCCTCACCGTCTCCGGCGAAACCATGGCCGAGTCGCTCAAGAACGTGAAGCCCTACGGCGCCTATCCCGCCGAGCAGGACATCATCCGCCCCTGGGATCAGCCGATCAAAAAGGAAACCCACCTCCGCGTCCTCCACGGCAACCTCGCTCCCGAGGGCGCCGTCGGCAAAATCACCGGCAAGGAAGGCCTCTATTTCAAGGGCACCGCCAAGGTTTACGAGGGCGAGGAAGACGCCCTCAAGTCCATCCTCCGCGGCGACGTGGTGAAGGGCGACGTGGTCGTCATCCGCAATGAGGGCCCCGTTGGCGGCCCCGGCATGCGCGAAATGCTCTCGCCCACCAGCGCCTGCGCTGGCCGCGGCCTGATCAAGGATGTCGCGCTCATCACGGACGGTCGCTTCTCCGGCGGCAGCCATGGCTTTGACGTCGGCCACATCGCCCCCGAGGCCGCCAAGGGCGGTCCCATCGGCATCGTGAAGTCCGGCGACATCATCGAGATCGATGCCGTCAAAAACACCATCAGCCTCCTGATCCCCGACGCCGACTACGCCGCCCGGATGAAGGCCTTCCAGCCCCGCCCTCCCCGCGAAACCCGCGGCGTTCTCGCCAAATACGCCAAACTCGTCACCAGCGCGTCCGAGGGCGCGGTGACGGACAAGTACCTCTGAGACCCGCCCCATGATCTGGTCCCGCTTCAAAACCCACTTCTGCCACGTCGAGGAACTCGGCGTCTCCCTCGACGTCAGCCGGATCCCTTTTCCCGATGACTTCCTCGTGGCGATGGCTCCGCGGATGGAGCAGGCGTTCACCGACATGGCCGCGCTCGAGAAGGGCGCCATCGCGAATCCGGATGAGAAGCGGATGGTCGGCCACTACTGGCTGCGGGCCCCGGAGTTGGCGCCCACGCCGGCCCTCACCGCCGCGATCAACACCACCCTCTCCGCCATCAAGGACTTTGCCTCCCAGGTGCACACCGGCGCCATTTCGGGCCCCAAGGGCAAGTTCAAGCACCTTCTCGTCATCGGCATCGGCGGCTCCGCCCTCGGCCCGCAGTTCGTCAGCCACGCGCTCGGTTCGCCGCGCAAGGACAAGCTCGCGGTGCACTTCTTCGACAACACCGACCCGGACGGCATCGACTACGTGCTCGACGGCCTGCGCGGGCAGCTCGCCAAGACCCTCGTCGTCGTCATCTCGAAGTCCGGCGGCACCGCGGAAACCCGCAACGGCATGCTCGAGGCCATCGCCGCGTTCTCGGCCGCCAAGCTCGACCACGCGAAGCACTTCGTCGCCGTCACCGGCGCCGATTCCAAGCTCGACGTCACCACGGTGAAGGAGGGCTGGCTCGCCCGTTTCCCGATGTGGGACTGGGTCGGCGGCCGCACCTCCGAACTTTGCGCCGTCGGCCTGCTGCCCGCCGCCCTCCAAGGCCTCGACATCCAGGCGATGCTCGACGGCGCCGCCACGATGGACGTCGTCACCCGCAACACCGCGGTCGCCCAAAATCCCGCCGCCCTCCTCGCGCTGATGTGGTATTTCGCCACCGACGGACGTGGCGCCAAGGACATGGTCGTGCTCCCATACAAGGACCGGCTGCTCCTCTTCTCGCGTTACCTGCAACAGCTCGTGATGGAGTCTCTCGGCAAGGAGCTCGATCTCAAGGGCAACGTGGTCAACCAGGGCATCGCCGTCTACGGCAACAAGGGCTCGACCGACCAGCACGCCTACGTGCAGCAGCTCCGCGATGGTGTGAATAACTTCTTCATCACCTTCATTGAGGTCCTGAAGGACCGCGAAGCCAAGACCGCCCTCGAGGTCGAGCCCGGCATCACCGCCGGCGACTACCTGCAGGGCTTCTACCTCGGCACGCGCGATGCCCTGAGCGAGAAGGACCGCCACTCCGTTACCCTCACGCTCCCCGACGTCTCGCCTCGCACCATCGGCATGCTGATTGCCCTCTACGAGCGCGTGGTCGGCCTGTATGCCTCGCTGATCGGCATCAACCCCTATCACCAGCCCGGCGTCGAGGCGGGTAAAAAGGCTGCCGGTAGCGTCATTGCCTTCAAGCTCCTGATCGCCGCTGCCCTCAAAGCCGCTCCCGGCAAGGCCTTCACCGCCGAGCAACTCGCCGACGAACTCGGCGCGCCCGACCGGACCGAACTCGTCTTTAAGATCCTCGAGCACCTCGCCGCCAACAAGTGCAGCGGCGTCAAGAAACGCGCCCGGACTCCCTGGCACCTGTCCCGCTATTCCGCCAAGGCTTGAGGCGGAACGCTTTGCCCTCAACGCGTTGAATTGCCCCGGCTGGAGCAAACCAGCGTCGAGAGAGAGAGAGAGAGAGAGAGCAAACCGCCCCACCTCAATCCTCAGGGAACACCTTCCTTCCGCCCATTTCTCACCACATGCGCTTGGCGCCTTGCACAACCCCGATTCACTCATATTACCTTCTGACATGAATAAGCTCAAGAAACCCGTTCTGGCCCTGATCCTCCTCGCTTTCGGTGCGATCTTGGGCGGCTGTACGAACAAAACTGCCCGGGATACCTCCATCCCGTGGAGCCGTCCCGCCGATTGGGAAGGCCAGATGCCCGGCATGGGCGCGGGACATTGATCCCTGCGCCAGCCCCCCTTTAAAATCCGGCCTTGCGCCGGATTTTTTTATGACCGAATCCCCCGCCCCCAACGCCTCGCTCACCCCGCTACCCGGCCACCTCTACGTGGTGGCTACGCCCATCGGCAACCTGGCGGACCTCACCGAGCGGGCCCGGGCCATCCTGGGATCGGTTGATCTGATCGCCTGCGAGGACACGCGCACCACCGGCGCCATGCTCACGCGTTTCGGCCTGCACCGTCCCCTCATCGCCTACCACGAGCACAACGAGGTCGAGATGGCCGAGAAGCTCGCTTCCGAACTGGCCGCAGGCAAATCCATCGCCGTCGTCAGCGACGCCGGCACGCCCGCCCTCAGCGACCCGGGTTTCCGCCTCGTGCGCGCCTGCCGCCGCCGCGGCCTGCCCGTTGTCCCCGTGCCCGGTCCCAGCGCGCTCACCGCCGTCCTCAGCGCCAGTGGACTGCCCACGAATGGTTTCCTGTACGTGGGTTTCCTTCCGTCCAAAAGCGCCGCGCGCATCACGTTTTTTGAAAAACACCGGGCCTTCGACTACACGCTCGCCCTGTTCGAGAGCTGCCACCGCATTGACAAGGCCGTGAACGAAATTGTCGCCACCCTCGGCCCGGAGCGGGTCATCTGCGTCGCCAAGGAGGTCACCAAGCTCCACGAGACCTTCCTCGTCGGCCCGGCCGCCGACGTCCAGACCCGACTCGCCAAAACCAGCCTCAAGGGCGAATTCGTCCTCCTCATCGCGCCGGCCGACTTCGTTTTGTAGCCCACGGAACACACGGATGACACGGAACTCACATCGGCTCGTCCTACGCCATCAGTTTTCCGTGTATTCCGTGGATTCCGTGGACAGAATCGCAGGAGCATGAATGCCTCCGTCGCCGTCATCGATATCGGCAGCAACTCGATCAAGATCCTCGTGGCCCAACGCGCCGCGACTGGCGGCGTCGAAGTCCTGAAATACCGTACGATCGACACCCGCATCAGTGCCGGGATCAGCTCGGCCACCCCGTGCCTGGCTGAGGACGGCATGACCCGCGGCCTCGAGGCCATCCGCGCGCTGCTCGCCGACGCCGCCCCCTTCGCCCCCGCCCGGACCGTGCTCGTTGCCACCAGCGCCGTGCGCGACGCAGCCAACGGCCCGGAATTCCGCGAACGCGTGCGTGCCGCCACCGGCCAGACCATCCGGATCCTCTCCGGGGACGAGGAGGCCAATCTCATTGGCCGCGGCCTCACGTGTGACCCGGCCCTCGCGTCACTCCGGGATTTTTATGTCCTCGACCTCGGCGGCGGCAGCCTCGAGTGCCTGAAGTTTCGCGACCGCCAAGTAACGCAGGCGGTCAGCCTGCAGCTGGGCTGCGTGCGGCTCACCGAAAAATTTGTCCCCGACCCGGCCGCGCCTTTCTCCGCGGAAGCCGACCGGCGCATCGCCGCGCATTGCGCCGAGACGTTCGAACGCTCCGGCTTTGCCTTTAACCTGCCTCCCGGTTCCACCGCCGTCGGCACCGGCGGAACGTTCACGACCGTGCGTACCATTCTCGCCGCCCAGCGGGGTATCACCCTCGACGCCACGCCCCCGGACCTGGTCGTGTCCACGATCCGAACTCAATTGCGCGAGATCGGTGCCTTACCCCTTGCGGCACGCCAGCAGGTGTCCGGACTCCCGCCCGCGCGCGCCGACGTGTTTCCCACGGCCCTCGCGACGCTCATCGCGGTCGCTGATCGCGGAAGGTTCACCAGCTTCCGCCATTCGCTTTTTAACCTGCGCTACGGCCTCGCCGCTGAAGCGCTCTCGACGTAGGTTGCGCGCTTGCGCGCAACGTTGCCCGCGAGCGTGCAACGTACATTCAGAAAATGGTCAGCACCTGCTCCCTCATTGTGACCGGAAAGCTGATCCGCCCCACATAATCCTCCGGCTTGGGCAGACCGTCCTGGGTGTACGAATTGTGCGGCACGACGGGATAATCGAGCACCGCACCCGCGGGCAGTCGCCAGGTCAGCCCTCGCCAGATCATTTCCTTCACTGGTTTCCCGCCCCCGTTGGAATGTACCAGTGTGGTCGGGTTCAGGGTCTGGCTCAACCCATCAAGCTGCAGGGTCTCCCCGGGCCGGAATGCGACCATGAGCGCGGCCTCGTAGCCCACCTGCGTGGGGCGGACCAGTCGCACGGTTAACCGGCACGTCTCATCGCTGAGGCCCAGTTCCACGGTAATGTCATCGGGACCAAAACCGAAGATTCCCTCCGCGGAATCCGGGCTTATTTTGCCGCGCTCCCCCCGTTCCGGGATGTACGCCCGCCCTGCATCCGTACGCCGAAGGGTGGAAAACCGCGGCATGAACTTGCTCCCGCCCGTCCCGGCCAGATAGCCGGCCCGCCGGTGCCAGAGCTCGACGAAATTCTGGCTGTCGAGCACGAAGCGGCTGGGATGCTCCGGGACCAACTGCCAGCCCAGATAGGCCCGCCAGTCACCCCGGGAGAGTCGCGCTGCCGGCAGGGTCGCCGGGCGGCCGACCTTGATTTCCCGCGGCCGAACATCCGGTTTAAAGACGTACTCCGCAAACGAAGCGAAGAAAGCGAAGCTCTGGGCGCCGTTGTCGTGCACGCCCGCTTCCCGGAAATAAATCCGCGCCGACTCCAGTCGCGCCCGGACCAGTTCCCGCCCCTCGACACAGCCGATAAACCCGGGCGGCAGGAACAGGAACGGCATGCGGGTAGCGCGCATCCGCACGTCCACCGCCACCGCCGTCGTGCCATCGGGCAGGCTGAAGAATTCGTGGAAGCCGAAGAACCGCCCGATGGCGGCATGGGCGGCCTCGTCGCCCGACAGCTCGGCGTAGAGTGAAACCGCCTGCACGGTCACCAGGGCGTAACCCACCACGATGCCGTGGCCCTCCGGCCAGTACCCGTCCACCGTCTGGAACGGCAGCACGCAACGCGCAAAAAAATCCCGGGCATACTCCCGCCACTCGGGGCGCTGAAAGTGCCGGCCCGCCCGGTAGAACAGCAGCCCGTGCCAGGTGTCGTGGTTGCCCACAAACTCCGTCGGTGCCGCGGCATATTTGGCCACAAACCTCGCGTGCAGCTCACCCACCGCGCCCGCCACCGCGGTGCTCAACCGCGTGCGCAGTTCCGCCGTGCCTAGCTGGTGGCGCTCCATCACCTCCAGGGAGCACAGCAGGTAATAGTTGAGCCACTCCCCGATATGCCGGCCCCACTCCC